>Ga0308170_10000141_pt1 | contig 133976 bp, 119 predicted proteins | sample PhyBR2_2_FD_202136 | JGI IMG/M metagenome (GOLD analysis project Ga0308170, IMG submission 202136) | Phyllosphere microbial communities from UC Gill Tract Community Farm, Albany, California, United States - DLSLSB.R2 | ecosystem: Host-associated > Plants > Phyllosphere > Unclassified | place... | reverse complement strand
AACAATGTTCACAAGGCTCACTACGTGATGCTGAACGTTGAGTGCACTGGCAAGGCTCTGGCCGAGCTGGAAGACAACTTCCGTTACAACGATGCCGTGATCCGTAACCTTGTCATCCGTCGCGACGAAGCCGTTACCGGCCAGTCCGAAATGCTCAAGGCTGAAGAAAACCGCAGTGAGCGCCGTGAGCGTCGCGATCGTCCTGAGCACTCCGACGCCGAAGGCGTTGATGGTGATGACAGCGACAACAGCGATAACGCTGACGAGTAATCCACGGACCTTTTGAGGAGCCCATTACATGGCACGTTTCTTCCGTCGTCGTAAATTCTGCCGCTTCACAGCTGAAAATGTGAAGGAGATCGATTACAAAGATCTCAACACCCTGAAAGCCTACGTATCCGAAACCGGCAAGATCGTTCCTAGCCGCATTACCGGTACCAAAGCTCGTTATCAGCGTCAGCTGGCTACCGCTATCAAGCGCGCCCGCTTCCTGGCCCTGCTGGCCTACACCGACAGCCACGGCCGCTGAGACCAGGTAGTCGACAAACGCAGTAAGGGATAGATCGCATGCGCGCCATGGCTGAATTCATCATGCGCGGCCGCGTGCAGGCCACTCTTGTAGTGGTTGGATGTGCGGCATTGCCGCTGTTGTTCTGGTTGAGTGCTGCCGCAGGTTGCCTTGTGCTCCTGCGACGCGGGTTGAGTGACGCCATGGGCGTACTCGCCTGGGCTTTGCTGCCGGCTTTGGTCTGGTGGTATTTCGGTGAACCTCGCACCCTTATGGTGTTGCTGGGTTCATGGGGGTTGGCGGCCGTATTGCGCGCCAGCGAGTCCTGGGTCCGCGTGCTGCTGGTCAGCGTAGTGGCTGGATTGTTGTACGCAGTTGTTTTGGGCGCGGTATTTCGCGAGCCCATCGAGGCCATGGCGGGAGAGCTGCAAAAACTCTTGCCCCACGTCTTCGGTGAAGCCTACCAGCAGATGTCGGTAGAAGAGCGAGCGCGTCTGGGAGCACTGATTACCCCGGTCCTTAACGGCCTGATCGCAGCGTTGTTGCAGATCGTCAGCGTGGTATGCCTGATCCTTGGGCGGTACTGGCAGGCGTTGTTGTATAACCCGGGCGGTTTCGGGCGCGAATTTCGCAGCCTGAAACTCCCGCGGGCACCGATGCTGGTGCTGCTGGTGTGCATGTTGGTGGGGCCGAATTTCGGTCCCCAGCTGGCGATGCTGACACCGTTGTGCAGCGTGCCGCTCATGTTCGCGGGCCTGGCCTTGATTCACGGTCTGGTGGCTGCAAAGCGCCTGACCCGGTTCTGGCTGGTGGGGTTGTACGTCACGCTGTTGCTGTTTATGCAGCTGATCTATCCGTTGCTGGTGGTGTTTGCCATTGTCGACAGCCTGATTGATTTTCGCGGCCGTCTGGCGTCGAAAGATGCCGATAACGGTTCTGCGAACGGTGAAGGTTAAAGTTAAGAGGTTATTACCAAATGGAACTGATCCTGCTGGAAAAAATCGCCAACCTGGGCAACCTGGGCGACAAAGTAAACGTTAAGGCCGGCTACGGTCGTAACTTCCTGCTGCCTTTCGGCAAAGCAACCGCTGCAACCGCTGCCAACGTGGCTGCGTTTGAAGAGCGTCGTGCAGAGCTGGAAAAAGCCGCCGCCGAGAAGAAAGCTTCTGCTGAAACTCGTGCTGCTCAACTGGCTGAGCTGGAAGTGACTATCACTGCCACCGCTGGTGACGAAGGCAAGCTGTTTGGTTCGATCGGTACTCACGACATCGCTGACGCACTGACCGCCTCTGGCGTTGAAGTGGCCAAGTCTGAAGTTCGTCTGCCGAACGGCACCATCCGTAACGTTGGCGAATACGACGTAGCCGTGCACTTGCACAGCGATGTTGAAGCTACCGTACGCGTTGTTGTTGTAGCTGCGTAAGCAGTCTGGTTTCTGCGCTTCGGCGCGGAAGTCTGACCGGCTGGTGGCTCGCGCCTCGGCCGGTTAGCATTGGGCACGTTCCTGTTCGCAGGTCGTGCCCTTTGTCATTTCTGAGTATCCTGATTCCATCCCCTGATTCCGTGTGGCCATGAACGACATCTCCGCTCCCGAGCAATATGACCTGCAAACCGCTGCCCTGAAGGTGCCGCCGCATTCCATCGAGGCCGAACAGGCCGTGCTTGGTGGTTTGATGCTGGACAACAACGCCTGGGAACGCGTGCTTGATCAGGTGTCGGATGGCGATTTCTATCGTCATGACCACCGTTTGATATTCCGCGCCATTGCCAAGCTGGCGGATCAAAACCAGCCGATCGACGTGGTGACCCTGGCCGAGCAGCTGGACAAGGAAGGGCAGACTTCGCAGGTGGGCGGCCTTGGTTACCTCTCGGAGCTGGCGAAGAACATCCCGTCCGTTGCGAACATCAAGGCGTACGCCCAGATCGTTCGCCAGCGCGCGACGCTGCGCCAGCTGATCGGCATCAGCACCGAGATCGCCGACAGTGCGTTCAACCCTGAAGGGCGCACCGCTGAAGAGATTCTCGACGAAGCCGAGCGGCAGATCTTCCAGATCGCCGAGGCGCGGCCCAAGACGGGCGGCCCGGTCAGCGTCAACGACCTGCTGACCCGCGCGATCGACCGTATCGACACGCTGTTCAATATCGGCGACGGTATCACCGGTCTTTCCACCGGCTACACCGACCTGGATGAGAAAACCAGCGGGCTGCAGCCTTCTGACCTGATCATCGTTGCAGGGCGTCCGTCGATGGGTAAAACCACCTTCGCGATGAACCTGGTTGAAAATGCGGTGCTGCGCAGTGACAAAGCAGTGTTGGTCTACTCGCTCGAGATGCCAGGCGAGTCGCTGATCATGCGTATGCTTTCATCGCTGGGCCGAATCGATCAGACCAAGGTGCGTTCCGGCCAACTGGACGACGATGACTGGCCGCGTCTTACCTCGGCGGTCAACCTGCTTAACGATCGCAAGCTGTTCATCGACGACACGGCGGGTATCAGTCCGTCGGAAATGCGTGCGCGTACGCGTCGTCTGGTTCGCGAGCACGGCGAAGTCGGTTTGATCATGATCGACTACCTGCAGTTGATGCAGATCCCCGGCTCAAGCGGCGATAACCGGACGAACGAGATTTCCGAGATCTCGCGTTCCCTGAAGGCGCTCGCCAAAGAATTCAATTGCCCTGTGGTCGCGCTCTCTCAGCTCAACCGCTCCCTCGAACAGCGTCCGAACAAACGCCCGGTGAACTCCGACTTGCGTGAATCCGGAGCCATCGAGCAGGATGCCGACGTCATTATGTTTGTGTACCGGGACGAGGTGTATCACCCCGAGACCGAACACAAAGGCATCGCTGAAATCATCATCGGCAAGCAGCGGAACGGCCCTATCGGGTTTATCCGGCTGGCCTTCATCGGCAAGTACACTCGTTTCGAGAACCTCGCCCCGGGCAGTTACAATTTCGATGATGATGAGTAACGAGCCCTGGCTCGTTAAGTTGATGCCCCAAGGTTCGCTCGCGGCAACATGAAGTGCCTGATTGATTGAGCTGGTAGCCTCGTCATCTGTCCGATCGAGGCTGACCAAGCAGGGCCAGCAACGCGGTCTTTCAGGCTGCGGCGCGTTTAGACAAATGTGGAAGCGCGCTTGCCCGCGAAAGGCCCGAAGGGCATCAAATCGCTAATCCGACCACCGTGGTCGGAATTGGTTATTTTTTGTGCTATTCTCCGCGCCCGCGAATTTCCACAAGAAATCGCCCCCCAGACACGAACACTGGTCATCGATATGCAAGCAGCCAAGCCGTTATTTGACTATCCGAAGTACTGGGCCGAATGTTTCGGACCAGCGCCTTTCCTGCCCATGAGCCGGGAAGAAATGGATCAGCTTGGCTGGGATTCATGCGACATCATCATCGTGACCGGTGATGCCTACGTCGATCACCCGTCGTTTGGCATGGCGATCATCGGCCGGCTGCTGGAGTCACAAGGCTTCCGCGTCGGGATCATCGCCCAGCCAGACTGGAAGTCAAAAGACGACTTCATGAAGCTCGGTGAGCCGAACCTGTTCTTTGGCGTCGCTGCCGGCAACATGGATTCGATGATCAACCGCTACACCGCCGACAAGAAAATCCGCTCCGATGACGCGTATACGCCTGGCGGTATGGCCGGCAAGCGTCCGGACCGCGCGAGCCTGGTTTATAGCCAGCGCTGCAAGGAAGCGTACAAAAACGTCCCTATCGTTCTGGGCGGCATCGAAGCATCGCTGCGCCGTATTGCTCACTACGACTACTGGCAGGACAAGGTTCGCAACTCGATCCTGATCGATGCCTGCGCCGACATCCTGCTGTATGGCAACGCCGAGCGGGCCATCGTCGAAGTCGCTACACGTCTGTCCTATGGCGAAACCATCGAAAGCATCACCGACGTGCGCGGCACGGCATTCATTCGTCGTGACACGCCGGAAGGCTGGTACGAAGTCGACTCCACGCGCATTGACCGTCCAGGCAAGATCGACAAGATCATCAACCCGTACGTGAACACTCAAGACACCCAGGCCTGCGCCATCGAGCAGGAGAAAGGTGACGTCGAGGATCCGAACGAAGCCAAGGTCGTGCAGATTCTGGCAAGCCCGCGCATGACACGCGACAAAACCGTGATCCGTCTGCCATCAATGGAAAAGGTGCGCGGCGACGCTGTGCTTTATGCCCACGCCAACCGCGTGCTGCACCTGGAAACCAACCCCGGCAACGCCCGTGCGCTGGTCCAGAAGCATGGCGAGGTGGATGTCTGGTTTAATCCGCCGCCCATTCCGATGACCACCGAAGAAATGGACTACGTGTTCGGCATGCCTTACGCGCGCATCCCGCATCCGGTGTACGGCAAGGAGAAGATCCCGGCCTACGACATGATCCGTTTTTCGGTGAACATCATGCGCGGCTGCTTCGGCGGCTGCACTTTCTGCTCGATCACCGAGCACGAAGGCCGGATCATTCAGAACCGTTCCCACGACTCAATCATCCGCGAGATTGAAGAAATCCGCGACAAGGTCCCGGGCTTCACTGGCGTGATTTCAGACCTCGGCGGGCCGACTGCGAACATGTACCGCATCGCCTGCAAAAGCCCTGAGATCGAATCCGCTTGCCGTAAGCCGTCTTGCGTGTTCCCCGGTATCTGCCCGAACCTCAATACCGATCACTCGGCGCTGATTCAGCTGTACCGCAGCGCCCGCGAATTGCCGGGCGTGAAGAAAATCCTGATCGCTTCCGGTCTGCGCTATGACCTGGCCGTCGAGTCGCCGGAGTACGTCAAGGAACTGGTCACGCACCACGTTGGCGGTTATCTGAAAATTGCGCCGGAGCATACCGAAGAAGGTCCGCTCAACCAGATGATGAAGCCGGGCATTGGCAGCTATGACAAGTTCAAGCGCATGTTCGAGAAGTACTCCAAGGAAGCAGGCAAAGAGCAGTACCTGATTCCTTACTTCATCGCGGCCCACCCGGGCACCACCGACGAAGACATGATGAACCTTGCCCTGTGGCTCAAGGGCAACGGCTTCCGTGCTGACCAGGTGCAGGCGTTCTACCCGTCGCCAATGGCGAGCGCGACCGCCATGTACCACTCCGGCAAGAACCCGCTGCGCAAGGTCACCTATAAGAGCGATTCGGTCACCATCGTCAAGAGCGAGGAGCAGCGTCGTCTGCACAAGGCGTTCCTGCGCTACCACGATCCGAAGGGTTGGCCGATGTTGCGCGAGGCGTTGGAGCGCATGGGGCGCACCGATCTGATCGGCCCTGCCAAGCACCAGCTGATTCCTCTGCACCAGCCGGATACCGATGCCTATCAAAGCGCGCGTCGCAAAAACTCGACGCCTGCCGGTAGTCATAAGGTTGCCAAAACCACCAAGATCCTGACGCAGCACACCGGTCTGCCGCAGCGCGGCAGCGATGGCAGCAAGCCTTGGGACAAGCGCGAAGAGGCGAAGGCTGCGGCGGCTGCTCGTAACAAGCAGGCAGCCAAGGATCGTGCGGATGCGGCCAAACCCGGCAAAGGCAAGAAGCCAACGCGTCAGCCGGTCTTTCCGCGCTAAGCGATAACGGACAACAAAACGCCAGCTTTCGAGCTGGCGTTTTGCGTCTTACATCTTCACGTTTTCGCGGATGTTCCAGCCGTACTTCACCGGACCGCCATCTTTGGTGCCATCGGCTTTTTGCGGTTGATAGCTGACCTCGACTTTGCCGAAGTTTAAGGCGATGGTCTCCTTCAGCGTTTCATCACTGTTACCAGCATCTGTCTGATAGGAAGCAACCATTACTTCCTTGAGCGTAATGACCATGTATTCCACGGGAGCGCTGCCACCCGCCTTGCGTACCGTGAGAGTCGCTTCCGGAAAATGTACTCCGCTTGAGCAAGCCATCATGAGATTAGGCGACGCCTTGTCCAGCGCCTTGTTCAAACTCAGGTTCTGCATGCTGACCTTGCCCGCGCCCCCGCCACCACCCTGGTGCATCGAACCCGTCTGCGACATGCCCCATTGCAGCGTATGGATATCGATTTCTTCCTTGTGAACGCTATCTCTGGACTCACCTTTTATATCCCCCAATTTCAAAAACATATCGATAGCCATTATCGCTCCCGGAAAACAGTGGTCGACGGATTGTCGGAGGCACTTTTTCTTACTCGTGCGTTGATCGCAAGGGGGCGAAGACGGATCGAGACCCGTCACACAACAGGTAGAGAGGTTTCCTACAGCAGTCAGTTTGGCCATTACGTAATCTCGTTCGCTTCAGCCATGATGGGAGAATAAACATGAGCGGCCTATCGGTACGGGATGGTTTTTCAGTCGCGCGAAGCCAAACGAGAGATCGCGTTGAAAACGCAATGGATCTTAATAAACTGTTTCGTGTTATTGATGCTGATCCAGCGATAGTGGGGGCTGGCGTAGTTTTTATCGATAGCGATTTCAATGTGGTGACCCTAAGGGAATTTCAGCCAATTTGCAGCGTAGCTGTAAAGCGGGTGGTCTTGCGAGAGGCGCCCAGACACATGAGGGAGCTTGAATTTCAGAGAAATCTGCTTTCAAGCGTCCGCGAGTCCAAGCTGGTCATAGAGGCTGCAGGTGCTGTGCTGGCGTGCGGCGGGGCGTATCTAAGCTGGAAGGTCGTTTACGGCGGGGCTATGGCTGCTCCTTTCACCGGCGGCATAAGTTTAGTGGTGTCGGTTACGGGCGTCGTAGCGGCTGCCGCAGGAACTCTACAGTGTGGAGTGAATGTATTAAGAGTTGCAATTGAGCTTTTTGACCCTAACTGGTTGGACAAAATAGACTCTGCTGAATGGTATAAGGCAGTCATGGCTTTGCTGGATGGGATCACCCTGGCAGGGGCGTCTTTATCTGTTTATTCTACTATTCGATATGTTTTGGCAACAAAAGCTGTCACTCATAAGGGCTACCGAGACCTGCTGGGGGGATTGTCTCGCCAAGAGCGGCTGGCGTTAACGACAGAAATTCACAAATACAGAAAAGAGACGTTTGGACTTCCCAGGCGCTATTCGAACTCGGAAATAAAGCAACAAACATATACACAGCTCAGAGATGTATTGGCCGGGGCGGCGTCTTTAGGCGGCAGCTTGGTCTCGGGGAATTTAAAACCGATAGCAGTTGCCGTTTATGGGGAGTTCTGAATATGTTGATACTCGAGAGTGCGATTGAGTTCAGGAAGAGACATTTCTCTATATTTGCATCTTCCATATTTCTGGGGATATTTTCCAGTGTGTCTGCATTGGCTTTGGCGATAACAAGCTATTTTGTGACTGCAGACACAGATCTCGGTTTGAAGATTGCGTTTGCTGGACTAATGGTCACAACTTTAATTCAGACGATCTCTGGCTTTAATATCCTTTGTGGGCGTCCGCGCTACGTGTTTGGGATAGCATTGTTATTCTATTTCCATTTGCTGGTCTCGGTTTTTGCTATTGCCTACGATCCACCTCCGGGATTGTATTTTTTTGCGCTGACTACTTCGCTAGCGGGATTGTTCTGCGTCAACAGCAAGCGCTATCGCGCGATGCTGCGAGCAGCAGAGAAAATCCGCTTGGAAAAAAGTGTCGAGCCCCAGCGCCAAACCCAACCCAAGCCCAAAAGCTCGAAGAAAAAGACCGCTATGGCCGAACACCTCCGAATCAGGAGTGATTCCGCCGCTGACGGCAGCGATCGCAGCATTACCATCATGATCGTAATTTGTTGGGGGCTTTCTCTATTTTTTGTTTTTGTGATAGGAATGAAGCTGTATTTTGTTTGTGACGGTGTGTTTAACGGCGTTGTCGTCGCTGCAAACAGATATGGTCCACCTAAAAGCTATTCATTTACCACTGAACCCTGGATGTACGGATTGTCAATGTTTCTGCATCTTTTGACGGTGGCGGTCTCTGCTTTGTTTCTAAGGTTAATGCTATTGCTGCGCAGTGAGTAGGGTCTATACAACCTACTCTTGGGAATGTGGTGTTTTCGCTTGCCTGTCTGTGGATTGCCAATGATCGAGCCCCCAATTTCAAAAAACATATCGATAGCCATTATCGCTCCCGGAAACAGTGGTCGACGAATCGTCGCTGGCACTTTTTTCTTACTCGTGCGTTGATCGCAAGGGGGCGAAGACGGATCGAGACCCGTCACACAAAAGGTAGAGAGGTTTCCTACAGCAGTCAGTTTGGTCGTTACGTAATCTCGTTCGCTTCAGCCATGATGGGAGAGTAAGCATGAGCGGCCTATCGGTACGGTATGGTTTTTCAGTCGCGCGAAGCCAAACGAAAGATCGCGTTGAAAACGCAATGGATCTTAATAAACTGTTTCGTGTTATTGATGCTGATCCAGCGATAGTGGGGGCTGGCGTAGTTTTTATCGATAGCGATTTCAATGTGGTGACCCTAAGGGAATTCAGCCAATTTGCAGCGTAGCTGTAAAGCGGGTGGTCTTGCGAGAGGCGCCGCGGTATATCGGCGCGCAAGAGTTTGTAAGGGCGCTGGAGTCGAGTTCGCGTGAGTCAGAGATGGTCAAAGAGAGCATCGTTACCGGAGTGGCTTGTGCAGGTGCTGTCCTCAGCTGGATAGTCGTGATTAGCGGAAGTGCATTGGTTCCATTTTCTATGGGGAGCAGCGGGGTTTTGACTGCGCTGGGATGGTCGGCGGCGATAGCGGGTTCTGGTCAATGTATGGTCGGAGTCACTCGAGTGATGTTTGAGTCAACAACCCCGCTCACCAAAGATGTTCTTGATTCAAGTGAGTGGTGCCAGGCGGTAATGAGCATACTCGATGCGATCAGTGTAGCCGGAGGTAGCGTTTCCGTAATCGGAACTCAAGTACTAAAAAAGGCCTTATTGAAGACGACGGATAAGTCAATTCGACAAGCGTTGAGCGGGCTAAGTCGACAAGAGCGCTACCAATTAACAACCGAGCTATTGAGTCTTAAACATCCAAGTCTAAGCGCAAAAATGATTCAACTGCAGCGCGTCTCCAAAAAACTGCCGAAGCGGTATACACCTGCTGAGGTAGGGGATGGTCTCAGAACCCAAATTAAAGATCTTATTGCTGGAAGGCTTGCGGTTGGAGGAAGTGCGTTATCAGGCAACATGCACACTATAGGCGTCGCTATATACGAAGAGATCATCCAGCAATGAGGCCCGTTGAATTTTTAATTTTTATGCGACGTTACTTTCCTGTTTTTATCGGGGGAATATTTGCAGCAATTTTTTCATTCGCCACGACGTTGGTTTTGTATTTTGACGCTTTCTGCCAAAGCGCCGCATTGAAAAAATGCTTGATGGTCGGATTTGCTGTGATGATAGTCGCAACGGCGCTGATGTGCATTTGCCACATTTTTCTAATAAGGGGTCGACCGATATGGGTTTGGGCCGTTGCCATGCTTTTGTTGGCTTGCCTCTTGCTGGTATTGCCAATAAGCGCACAACGCCCGGGCAAGGTTATGTACTTAGCAGCGGTCGCATTTCCACTTATTGGTTTGGTAATTCTCAATTCAGAGCGCCACCGAGCGATGAGGAAAATCCTGCTAGTAATCCGTTATAAAAGGTCGCGTCTTCAAGGAATTCATAAAGCGCGGCTTCGCCGGTTGAAAGCGGAACAGCGCAAATAACCCCACCCGCCTCATTTCCGTGCGACCCTTGCACCATTCGTTGAGGCGGGCGCGTTTTTGGTGCTGTGCCTGACTGATCAGGCCCTCTCTACGCCGGAGGCACCTGACTGGCCGGGGTGGCATAAGTCTTGCGCAGCTCCGTTACCGTCCAGGCTCGCAGGAGGCACGCCGTGTCGATTCACATTGCCTTGCACCACGTCACGCATTACCGCTACGAACGCGCGGTTGAGCTGGGGCCGCAGATCGTCCGCTTGCGCCCGGCGGCTCACAGCCGCACCCGGGTGCTGTCGTACTCGCTGAAAGTGCTGCCTGAAAATCACTTCATCAACTGGCAGCAGGACCCTCAAGGCAATTATCTGGCGCGTCTGGTCTTCCCTGAAAAGACCAACGAGCTGCGCATCGAAGTCGACTTGGTCACCGAGATGGCGGTGTTCAATCCGTTCGATTTCTTCCTGGAGCCCTACGCTGAAAAGGTCCCCTTCAGCTATGCGAGGGAGGAGCACCATGAGCTGCAGCCTTACCTGGAAAAGCTGCCGCTGACGCCGAGGTTTCAGGAGTACCTGAACAGCATCGACCGTACGCCCATACCGGCCATCGACTTTCTGGTTGGCCTCAACCAGCGTCTGGCCAGCGACATCGGTTACCTGATTCGCATGGAGCCCGGCATTCAGACCCCTGAATTCACCCTGGAGAATGCCTCTGGCTCATGCCGCGATTCGGCGTGGCTGCTGGTGCAATTGCTGCGTCACCTGGGCCTGGCCGCGCGTTTCGTTTCCGGCTACCTCATTCAGCTCAAGGCCGATGTCAAAGCGCTCGACGGCCCTTCCGGTACCGACGTTGATTTCACCGATCTGCATGCCTGGTGTGAGGTGTATCTGCCCGGCGCCGGTTGGGTTGGCCTGGATGCTACGTCCGGCTTGTTCGCCGGCGAGGGTCATATTCCACTGGCGTGCAGCCCTGAGCCTTCTTCCGCGGCGCCCATCAGCGGTATGGTCGAGCCTTGCAATACCGAGTTCAGCCATGAGATGTCGGTTGAACGGGTCTGGGAAGCGCCGCGCGTCACCCAGCCTTACAGCGACGAGCAGTGGCAGGACATTCAGGCGCTGGGCCGTCAGATTGACAGCGATCTGGTGGCTCACGACGTGCGCCTGACCATGGGTGGCGAGCCCACGTTTGTGTCCATCGACGACCGCGACGGCGACGAATGGAACACCGCCGCATTGGGTCCGAAGAAGCGGTTGCTGTCAGCCGAGCTGTACCAGCGAATGCGCAACCATTACGCGTCACACGGCCTCGTCCATTTTGGTCAGGGCAAGTGGTACCCCGGTGAGCAACTGCCTCGCTGGTCGCTGAACTGTTTCTGGCGCCGGGATGGGCAACCGGTGTGGCGCAACAACGCGCTGGTCGCAGACGAAACGCTGGATTACGGTGCCGACAGCGAGATGGCAGGTGGCTTTCTGCGCCGCGTCGCCGAGCGGTTGAAGCTGCCGACGCGTTACGTTTTCCCGGCGTATGAGGACAAGTTCTACTATATGTGGCGCGAAGGCACGCTGCCCAAAAACGTGAGCGCCGAGCTCTCTCGGCTGGATGATCCACTGGAGCGCGCGCGTCTTCGTAAGGTATTTTCCCAGGGCCTGGATACGGTCATCGGCCACGTATTGCCACTGGCGCGAACCGCCGCGGACGACCGCTGGCAGAGTGGTCGATGGTACCTGCGCGACGAGCATTGCCATCTGGTCCCCGGTGATTCGGCGCTAGGCTATCGCTTGCCGCTGGCTTCGCAACCGTGGGTCAAGGCGGCTGAATATCCGTACATCCATCCCACGGATCACAATCAGGCATTCGCAGAGCTTCCTGATCGCGATGAGCTCCAGCTGCGCCTGGACAACCTGACTGAACAGGCCGGACAGAGCACCGACCGGGAGCCGGAGATCGATGAGTCAGCCGATTGGCTGACCCGTACCGCGCTGAGCGCGGAGGCGCGGGGCGGGCGTCTGTACCTGTTCATGCCGCCGCTGCCATCGCTTGAGGCCTACCTGGAACTGGTGGCAGCCATCGAAGCGACCGCCGAGGAAATGCGCTGCCCGGTATTGCTGGAAGGCTACGAGCCACCGAGTGATCCGCGTCTGGCGAATTTTCGCATCACGCCCGACCCTGGAGTGATCGAAGTCAACGTTCAACCTTCCTCTACCTGGGATGAGCTGGTCGAGCGTACCGAGTTTCTTTACGAGCAGGCGCGATTGACCCGGCTGACCACCGAAAAATTCATGATCGACGGGCGCCACACGGGCACCGGTGGGGGTAACCATTTTGTGCTTGGCGGTGCGACGCCGGGCGACTCGCCGTTCCTGCGCCGACCGGACCTGCTGCGCAGCCTGCTGAGCTACTGGCACAACCATCCGTCGCTGTCCTACCTGTTTTCGGGCTTGTTCATCGGGCCGACGTCCCAGGCGCCGCGGGTTGACGAGGCGCGCAACGATTCTCTGTATGAGCTGGAAATCGCCTTTGCACAAATGCCTGAGCCGGGAGAGGAGTGTGCGCCGTGGCTGGTGGATCGCTTGCTGCGCAATCTGCTGATCGACGTCACTGGCAACACTCATCGCGCCGAGTTCTGCATCGACAAACTCTACTCGCCTGACGGCGCCACTGGCCGCCTGGGCTTGCTGGAGCTGCGCGCGTTCGAAATGCCGCCCCATGCGCGCATGAGTCTGGCGCAGCAGCTGCTGCTCAGGGCGCTGGTGGCGCGTTTCTGGCGGGAACCTTATGCGCCGGCAAAATTGGCACGGTGGGGTACTGAACTGCATGACCGCTTCATGCTGCCGCACTTCATTGAGCAGGATTTTGCCGACGTGGTTGCCGAACTCAACAGCGCCGGTTATCCCGTCCGTGCCGAGTGGTTTGCGGCGCATCTGGAGTTTCGCTTTCCGAAGGTCGGCGACTACACCGTGAGCGGCATCGAACTGGAGCTGCGTCAGGCGCTGGAACCGTGGCATGTGTTGGGCGAGGAGGGGGCAGCGGGCGGCGCGGTTCGCTACGTCGATTCGTCGCTTGAGCGGTTGCAACTGAAAGTCTCGGGCCTGCCACCGCAGCGCTACGTGCTCACCTGCAACGGCGTGCCGGTGCCGCTGCGGCCAACCGGGCGCGTGGGCGAGTTCGTTGCCGGGGTGCGTTATCGCGCCTGGCAGCCGACCAATGCGCTACAGCCCACGATCCCGGTACACGCACCGCTTGTATTCGACATTGTAGATACCTGGATGCAGCGCTCGCTGGGAGGCTGCGAGTATCATGTCGCCCACCCGGGGGGCCGTAATTACGAGACTTTGCCGGTAAACGGCAACGAGGCCGAAAGCCGCCGTCTTGCGCGGTTCTTCCGGATCGGTCACAGCCCCGGCAAGCGACATGTTCCAGCGTTGACGCTCAACGATGAGCTACCCATGACGCTGGATATGCGCCTGCATCGATAGGGGTACGGCGACCGGGCGGGAGCCGGGCCGCCGAGCCATACGGTCGAAACATGGAAAGCGCCCCGGCGTGTCATGTTGTCTGCGCTAGTCTAAGCGCTGTTGATTCGAGTCCCTTTGCTGTCTGCCGAGCTTTCCATGCCTGACCTGCTTGACCACTATCCGCTTACACCGGGTACCTATCACGAAATGCTTGATGCCAGCGGCGCCATTCGGCCGCACTGGCGGCGCGTGTATGAGCACCTTCAACGCAGCACGCCCGCGCAGCTGATCCAGCGGCAGGCGCTGCTCGCCCGGCAGATTCAGGAAAACGGCGTCACCTATAACGTCTACGCGGACCCCAAGGGTGCTGATCGGCCCTGGGAGCTGGACATGCTGCCCCACGTCATTCCGCTGGTAGAGTGGCAACCCTTGGCAGCCGGCATTGCCCAGCGAGCCCGTTTGCTCAACGCAGTGCTGGCTGATCTGTATGGCCCGCAAGCGCTTATCGCTGAGGGTCTGCTACCGGCAGAACTGGTGTTCGGTCACAACAACTTTCTCTGGCCATGTCAGGGTGTGACGCCGCCCGAAGGGACCTTTCTGCATGTCTACGCGGTGGATCTGGCGCGCACGCCTGATGGCCGCTGGTGGGTCACTGCGGACCGAACCCAGGCGCCGTCGGGTGCCGGTTATGCGCTGGAAAACCGGTTGAGCGTGTCTCGGGCGTTTCCTGAGTTGTACCGTGACCTGGAAGTCCAGCATCTGTCGAATTTCTTTCGCTCGTTGCAGCAAACCCTGGCGCGACAGGCCCCGGCCGGCCAGGAAGCACCGTTGGTGGTGATGCTGACACCAGGACGTTTCAACGAGAGCTATTTCGAGCATCTTTACCTTGCCGGTCAGCTTGGCTATCCGCTGGTTGAGGGCAATGATCTGACCGTACGCGATGCCACCGTTTACCTGAAGACCCTCAGCGGGTTGCGCCGTGTTCACGCGATCATGCGCCGGGTGGACGACGACTTCTGCGATCCGCTCGAATTGCGCACCGATTCGGCCCTTGGGGTGCCTGGCCTGCTGCAAGCGGTACGGCAGGGCCGCGTGCTGGTGGCTAACGCGTTGGGCAGCGGCGTACTGGAATCGCCGGGATTGCTCGGCTTTTTGCCCAAAATCAATGAACACTTATTTGGTGAAGAACTGCTGTTGCCGTCCATCGCTACGTGGTGGTGCGGAGAGCCACCGGTGCTGGCTCAAGCGCTGGAGAAATTGCCGGAATTGCTGATCAAGCCTGCCTTCCCGTCGCAGAGCTTTGCGCCGGTGTTCGGTCGCGATCTCGACAGCCAAGAACGCCAGGCGCTGGCCGCGCGCATGCAGGCTCGTCCTTATGCTTACGTCGCTCAGGAGCTGGCTCAGTTGTCCCACGCCCCGGTCTGGCAAGGCCAAGAGCATCAGTTGCAGCCCCGGGCCATCGGCATGCGCGTGTACGCAGTGGCCACGGCCGAGGGCTATCGGGTTCTGCCCGGTGGGCTGACCCGGGTCGCCGCTGACGCTGATGCCGACGTGGTCTCGATGCAACGCGGCGGCGCGAGCAAGGACACCTGGATCCTTGGCGAACGTCCGCTCGGCAGTGAGGCATGGAAACATCGTCACTCGCTCGGCGTACATGACCTGGTTCGCCGCGACCCGTATCTGCCGTCGCGCGTTGTGGAAAACCTGTTCTGGTTTGGGCGTTATTGCGAGCGCAGCGATGACAGTGCCCGCCTGCTGCGGATCATGCTGGCCCGCTACGTTGACGGCGATGATCCAGTGGCGCTGCAAGCGGCGGTCGAGCTGGCCGAGCGTTTGAATCTTCTGCCGTTACAGGATGAGGACGAGCCCCGCGAACTGCATGAGCGTTTGCTTGAGGCCTTGTTGGGCGAGGACTGGCCGTTCAGCCTGCGCTCCAATCTGCAGCGCTTGCAGTGGGCAGCGTCGCAAGTGCGCGGCAAGTTGTCTCGAGAGAACTGGCAGGCGCTGGTAGAGCTGCAGCGTGAAGCAATGAGCCTGGAGACCAAGACACCCGATTTCGGTGAGCTGTTAGACTTTCTCAACCGTCTGGTGATGTCGCTGGCAGCGTTGTCCGGTTTTGCGCTCGATGACATGACCCGGGACGAAGGTTGGCGTTTCCTGATGATCGGGCGGCGTATCGAGCGCTTGCAGTTTCTCTGCACGACGCTGGCGGCGTTTCTGCGCAGCGAGGCGGTGTTTCATCAAGATGCGCTCGACGGCCTGCTCGAACTGGGCAACAGCGGCATCACCTACCGCTCGCGCTACCTGGCATTGCCGCAACTGACCCCGGTGCTCGACCTGCTGGTGCTGGATGATCAGAACCCCCATGCGGTGTTATTCCAGCTCAAGCTGGTGGCTCGCTCGGTGAAACGCTTGAACGAGGACTTTGGTGTGCCGCATGACAGCAGCCTTACAGGGCTGATCCAGCGTCTGACGGCTTTTGATCTGGGGTGTCTCGAGGAGGGGCTGTTTGGAGAAAGTAGCGTGAAGGCTGCGCTGCACGGGCTGGCGGATCTGCTGCAGACGATTGGCGAGACCAGCGGTCAGGTGTCTGACCGGCTCGCGTTGCGCCACTTCGCTCATGTGGATGATGTCAGTCAACGTACGGTGTCGGTCTGATGAACAGCGCTCGCTACCAAATACTTCACGACACACACTACAAATACGACAGCCCGGTTTCTCTGGCGCAGCAGCTTGCCCATTTGTGGCCACGGCGCAGCCCCTGGTTACGCTGCCTGGCGCAGCAACTGGACATCAGCCCGACCCCGACGACGCGTCGCGACGAACTGGATGTGTTTGGCAATCCACTGACGCGGCTGGCCTTCGAACGTCCTCACGACGAACTGCAGGTCAACGCGCGCTTGCTTGTCGAGGTACTGGAGCGTCCAAAGATGGATTTCAATGCGTCGGCTGCCTGGGGTGAAGCGCGCCATGCGTTGAGCTACAGCGCGTCGAAAATGGCACCTGACATCCTCGATGCCTGCCGCTACCGTTTCGAGTCGCCTTACGTTCACCTGAAACAGACATTCATCGAGTTCTCTGCCAGCTGTTTTCCCGCAGGGCGGCCAGTGCTGCAATGCGCGCAAGCCTTGATGGAGAAGATATTCGGAGAATTCACCTTCGATGGCGAGGCCACGCAGGTTGCAACGCCATTGGTGGAGGTGCTGGAAACGCGTCGGGGTGTTTGCCAGGACTTCGCCCATTTGATGCTGGCTTGCCTGCGGTCTCGGGGCTTGGCGGCGCGCTATGTCAGCGGGTACTTGCTCACCCAGCCGCCACCTGGCCAGCCACGGCTGATCGGCGCCGACGCGTCTCACGCATGGGTATCGGTGTTTTGTCCACGAATGGGCTGGGTTGATTTCGACCCGACCAACAATGTTCAACCTGCGCTTGAGCACATCAGTCTGGCATGGGGGCGGGATTTCTCTGACGTGTCGCCATTGCGCGGGGTCATTCTGGGCGGCGGGAGCCACGACCCGGAAGTCAGGGTAACGGTGATGCCGGTTGAGCCCGGGGGTTGAAGCGCAGCGTGCAGTCTAGGAGCGCGGTTGCCCTCGAAAAGTATTACTGACGACGCACAGGCGCGGGGTTCAGTAATGCATCGCGGGCAAGCGCTTATGCGACGTTTAAATATTTAGCCATGGCCAGCAGGGTTCCGCGGCCACCTGAGGGGGGATCACTCAGCGGGTTTTTCTTCGGCAGAGCCATTGACGTCGGCGGGGGCGTGGCCCTCAGTAGAGCCTTCAGTGCTCTCGCCTTCGACGACTTCACCTTCTCCAGCCAGTGCCTCAGCTTTTTCGGCCTGCTTGCGCTGTGCTTTCTCCTCTTTCTTTTGCTCTTTTGCCAGGTCGCGTTGGCGTTTGGCGAAGGAATAGTTGGGTTTGGCCATGGGCAGTCCTCGAGGCAGACGATAAGTCAGCCCATTCTGCCTGAGAATGACGCAAACCCGGCGTGGTATTTTTCCTTTGACGGGCCCCGATCAGCCTCAGTCTCCAGCCACAGAGGGTTTCAGCGGTTGCAAATGGCGCGCGGGCAAGCGCTGTAATCCTGGCTCGCACGGTCGTAATTACCTGAAGCGCCACAGGCGTAAGCGGCGAGCAAACTGCGGAAAATACTGGAGAGTTGCATGGGATCGTCCTGAAGATGAATGACAGGGCGATCTTATGCAGCGAAAGTAGCGCTGACTGTTTGATTGTCTTGATGGCCCTGATAGAGGCCTTCCGGGCAGGTTTGGCAATAGCGATGTTAAATTGTTTTATTTCAGGACAGTCTTTGGAGACGAACTCCAGGGCTGGCCCACCAGGAGACGCACAATGATTCGCAAGCTTGTCGCAATATCCATACTCACTTTGGCCAGCGGCCACCTGCTGGCGGCCGAGTGTTCGGTCGATGTCGATTCAACCGATCAGATGACCTTCACCACCAAAGCCATCGAAATCGACAAAAGCTGCAAGCAGTTCACCGTCAACCTGAAGCATTCGGGCAGCCTGCCGAAGGCCGTCATGGGTCATAACCTGGTCATCAGCAAATACGATGACATGTCGCAGATCGCAACTGACGGCATGAGCGTCGGTCTTGATAAGAGTTATCTAAAGGACGGTGATGCCCGCGTGATTGCCCACACCAAGGTGATCGGCGGCGGCGAAACGGATTCGGTCACGTTCGACGTATCCAAGTTGGACCCCGCCGAGAAATACGGTTTCTTCTGCTCGTTTCCGGGCCACATTGGCATGATGAAAGGCACTGTCACGCTGAAGTAACCGTCAGCCCTGCTTCGAGTCGGTCATCTTGAAGATGCCCTGGGCGTTGCTGCTGTCAAAGTTGAGGTCGATCTTGCCGTTGTCAGGGTCGATCTTGCGCTGGATGAACTCGACGAACGAGCCCGGCACCGTGTGTACGGCCACGACGCCCTCGGCGTTGATCAGCCCACGCTCCACCGCGCAGGCTTTATAAGCGGTTTGCATCACTCTCCCGGAACCAGACACCTCAATGGTGTCCTTCATCGGGCGCTCGCGGCGGTTTTGCTCCGCCACGGTTGCTTCCAGGTCCACGACTCGATCGGTCAGGTGATTGAAGCTATTCCCCTCGGTGGCAATCCACGCCATCTCGGCACTTTCCTTGAGCAACTGACGGTAGTCGTCTTCTCGAACGGTGCCATGTTGACGGCCAAATGCGCGATACAGCGCCGGTAACAACCGGGTGGCTTCGGCCATGCTGCAATGTCGGGTGTTACGCAGGCGAGCGAGGATACTCAGATGCTCGGGACTTAGCGGATCTCGGCTTGAACCTATCACGCGGCTCACCGCGTCTTGAAAGCCCTGGCTAAGGCGACCAGGGTGAAGCTCGGAAACGAAGAACTGCGCAATGTCTTCAGGCAGGTCCATCTGGCGGTATCCCCAACCGGTCATGTTCAGCCTGGTTAGCGGATAAGTGCGCACGTCGGTGAAACCCAGGGGCTCCAGCAGTCGCGAAAACGCCTGGCGCCCCCGCGGCAATTCGCCGTTGTCTGCCCAATCGACGGTGCGGATGGCGCCATGGTCGAAGACCACTTTGCGCCCCCCTTCAAATTGCTCATCAACGTAGCGAAGTCCGTCCGGGACGGCCTGCACCAACTTGTGAAACAGACACAGGTTCAGTGCTTCGGCGAGCCATGCCCGGTGGATAGCTTCGTCGGACCAGGAAAACCCGGCCAATGCCTGAGGCACCTCAACGCGGTGTTCTAGCCACGCTGCAGCGGGCTGGCCGACGGTGGACGCAACGAGATCGAAGAGGCCTTTGAAAGCAGTCATGGATAGCGGCTCTGAGCGAAGAAGTCAGAGCGCTATGTAAGCCGTGCTGGCGAAGAGCATCAAGCGAAAAGAACGAACGGGTTCATTCCGTTTTTGAATACAGCGGCGTTTAGCCTGTGTCGCAGATCGCGGGAATGGCTGGAGGAGCGACCGGGGTGGCGCTCCTGCAGCATCTGCGTGCTCGGGGGGATGGCTTCAAACCGTAGACGCATGGATCGCCGCTACGGCACGCTCTATGGCGCGTAAGGCAGGTCGCGTTTGTGCTGGGTTTTACGGTAAGTGCTGACGATGATCTCGGCGGTTTCCGGCTTCACGGTTTCGCCGTGCAGAAACGCATCGATCTCGGCGTAAGTGATGCCGTGGGATGCTTCGTCCGGCTTGCCTGGGGTGAGCTCCTCCAAGTCGGCAGTGGGGACTTTCTCCACCAGGTTCTGCGGCGCTCCGAAGCTGCGCGCGATGGCTCGCACCTGATGTTTTACCAGTCCACTCAACGGCGCCAGGTCGCACGCGCCGTCGCCGAACTTGGTGTAGAAGCCCATGACTGCTTCGGCAGCATGATCAGTGCCGATCACCAGACCACCCTTCACACCAGCGATGGCGTACTGCGCAACCATGCGTGCACGGGCCTTGATGTTGCCCTTGACGAAATCGACCGTTGCAGCGGGCTGGCCTTCAAAAGCCTTGATTTGCTCAACCAGCGCCTTGACCGAAGGCGCGATGTCCACCGTATGGCGCTCGTCTGCATTGATGAAATCCACCGACGCGGTAGCTTCGTGCTCGTCTTGCTGGATGTGATACGGCAGGCGCACGGCGATGAACTTATACGCATCGTCACCCGTGGCTTCACGCAACTCACGGATCGCACGTTGGGCCATCAGGCCTGCGGTCAGTGAATCGACGCCGCCGCTGATGCCCAGTACGAGGACCTTCAGGCGAGCTTCCTGCAGGCGCTCCTTGATGAACTGTACGCGGCGACTGACTTCGGCCTGCAGCGCGTCATCGTTGGCGAAAGGTGGCTGGACATTGAGCTGCCGGGCGATCTCGCGCTGTACGTCTTGCATGATTGACTCCTTGAGCAAAAAAGGAATGGCATGAAAATGGGGCGGCTGTCGGTGTTCGATTTACGCTGGCACTTTAAAGACGTGGCGCAGGTAGGACACAAATTCAGGGTCCTTGCACTGCGTCTTCCCGGGTTCGTCCGAAATCTTGGCAACGGGCTGGCCGGCGCATGCGGTCATTTTGAGCACAATACTCATAGGTTTTATGCCAGGAATATCCGCAGTCAGATTGGTGCCAATGCCGAAGCTGACATTGATGCGACCACGCAATGCACGGAATATTTCCAACGCTTTCGGCAGATTCAGCCCATCGGAAAACACCAGGGTCTTGCTCATCGGATCAATGCCCAGCTTCTGGTAGTGGCGGATGCATTTCTCGGCCCACTGCACAGGGTCGCCCGAGTCGTGGCGCAGGCCATCGAAAAGCTTGGCGAAAAACAGGTCAAAGTCATTCAGAAAAGCGTCGGTTGTGATGCAGTCTGTCAGCGCGATACCCAGCAGTCCGCGGTACTCACGGACCCAGCAGTCAAGGGCGGCAATCTGGCTGTCGATCAGTCGCGGGCCGAGCTGTTGATGCGCCATGATCCACTCATGGGCCATGGTGCCGAGCGGCTTGAGGTCGAATTTGCGTGCCAGATGGACGTTGCTGGTGCCAACGAACTGGCCGGGGAAGTCTTTTTTAAGCACTGCAACGACGTCTTCCTGCACCGCAAAGGAGAAGCGCCGGCGAGTGCCGAAGTCGGCCACTTTCAATTCGGCCAATTCATCGGCGGTGGCGGTGGCGGTCAGCCAGTCGAATTTGCGGTACAACTGATCGCGCGCCTGGCTCAGCAAGGTCTCAGGGTTGCGATGACGGTTACGAACCTCGCTGACGATAGCCAGCACAGGCACTTCAAACAGGATCACATGCAGCCACGGGCCGGAGAGGCGAATGCACAGCTCATCGTTTTCGATGGTGGTCTGGACGTAGCGCAGGTTGAAGCGAAACAAACCGAGGAAACGCAGGAAATCGGGCTTCATGAAGTTGATGCGTTCGAGGAAGCCGGTCTCCTCGATGCTCAGCGACAGCTCGCACAGTTGCTCGATCTGATGACGGATTTCGGCCAGATAGGGGCGCAGGTCCTCACCGTTGCGGCAGCGAAACTCCCACTCCACTTCAACGTTGGGGTAGTTGTGCAGTACGGCCTGCATCATGCTCAGCTTATAGAGGTCGGTATCGAGCAGGTTCTGCACGATGCGATCCGCGAAAGCGCTCTCGCTCATTGTGTCGCTCCAGCCAGCAGCGGCCGCCAAGGTGCGGCCCGGGGATTCAATTGGGTGTCGCATACAACCTTGCGGTAGCGCTGTGGCGGTACGTCCGGTTTGTTATTGACGATGGCCGACATAATGCCAGTCGTCGTGCGGGAGGGGCAGAAATGTTTCAGCGACTGACTGCCTGCACCTGGTCGCGCTGGGTGGAACGCCAGTTGTGGGACTGGCCTAAGCACCCATTGTGTGGGATGGCATGAGCACCAATTGAGTGGAAATGGCAAGAGCACCAATTGTGGGACCGGCTTTAGCCGGGAAGGCGTCGGTCGTCACACCGCAGATTTGAGGGTGCGCAAACCGGCCCCTTCCCGGCTGAAGCCGGTCCCACTTAAAGCACGGCGTGTGTGCAGTGACTGTGGCTTCAGCCGGGGGTGTTTTCACTGCGGGGTGGGCGCGTCGATTTGCTCAAGCATCCATTCGACGAATACCCGGATCTTCGGCACTTCGGCAGCGTGTTCGGGGTAGGCGAGGTAATACGCATCCTGGCTGGGCAGCGCATGGGGCCATGGCATCACCAGCTTGCCGTCCGCCAGTTCTTCTTCAACCAGGAACCGGGGCAACAGCGCAACCCCGCAACCCACCTGCGCGGCACGGATGCACATATAGATCGTTTCGAAGCGCGGGCCATGGTAGCTGTGTTCGGTCTGATAACCCTGGCTTTCAAACCAGTCGTGCCAGGCTTGTGGGCGATGCGCATTTTGCAGCAGGACCAAGTCGCTCAGCTGTGTCGGATCGGTGAAAGGCCGTTCGGGGATACTGGCCGGAGCGCAGACGGTGATCAGCTCTTCATTGAACAGCTTTACGCTCTCGGCGCCAGGCCGAGCACCACCGCCGAAATAGAACGACACATCGCAGCGACTCTGTGCCAGGTCGTCGCTCTCCTGCTCGTTGACCAGGTCCAGATGAATGTGGGGATGACGCAAGCGCCAGCCTTTCAGGCGCGGAACCAGCCAGCGGGCGCCGAAGGTCGAAGGCGTCGACACGCGCAGGACTTCAGTCTCGCCGCCGTAGGAACGCAGGAAGTGCGTCGACATCTCCATTTGCATCAGGACTTTGCGCACCTCAGCCAGATAGAGCGCGCCGGCAGGGGTGAGTTGCAGGCGCCGACGAACCCTGCGAAACAACAGGTGTTGCACCAATTCTTCCAGCTGCGCGACTTGCTTGCTCACGGCGCTTTGCGTGAGATTCAACTCCTCGGCCGCACGGGTAAAACTCAAATGGCGTGTGACCGCCTCAAAACATTGCAGCGCAGTGACCGACGGGAGATGGCGTTTATTCAACATATTCGGCTCGTTCAGCGTCAGCATGAAAAAACGGAATGATATCTCGCTTAATCGTCGTTTGTTGCAGTGCCGTGTGCCAGCTATTACTACAGGCTGACAAAATTGCCAAAGCCTGACATTCCGCTTTCGCACCTACGATCCGTCTCAGGAGAAACCATGCTCAACGATCTGCTTACCCGACTCGGTGTCGATGCCGCGCTTTATCAGCAGGGCGACAAGCCTGTTCATACGCCAATTGACGGGAGTCAGGTCGCTTCGGTGAGCTGGGAAGGCGCCGCCGAAGTCGAACAGCGCATCACCCGTGCCGACCATGCATTCGAAGCGTGGCGCAAAGTGCCTGCGCCCCGTCGCGGCGAGCTGATCCGGTTATTCGGCGAAGCGTTGCGCACGCACAAGGCAGACCTCGGCGAACTGGTGTCGTGGGAAGCGGGCAAGATCACTCAGGAGGGGCTGGGTGAAGTGCAGGAAATGATCGACATCTGCGACTTTGCGGTCGGGTTGTCACGCCAGATGTACGGCCTGACCATCGCCTCCGAGCGCCCGGGCCACCACATGCGTGAAACCTGGCATCCGCTGGGGGTTGTCGGTGTCATCAGCGCGTTCAACTTCCCGGTGGCGGTCTGGTCGTGGAACACCGCGTTGGCGTTGGTTTGCGGTAACTCAGTGATCTGGAAACCGTCGGAAAAGACGCCACTGACTGCGCTGGCGTGCCAAGCGCTGTTCGATAAAGTCGCAGCGCAATTCTCCGACGCTCCGGCTTACCTCACGCAGTGCATTGTCGGCGGCCGCGAAGCCGGCGAGGCATTGGTTGATGACCCTCGCGTGGCGTTGATCAGCGCGACCGGCAGCACGCGCATGGGCCGCGAAGTGGCGCCAAAACTCGCGGCACGTTTCGCCCGCAGCATTCTGGAGCTGGGTGGCAACAACGCGATGATCCTTACCCCAAGCGCCGACCTGGACCTGGCAGTGCGCGCGGTGCTGTTCAGCGCCGTCGGCACGGCCGGGCAACGCTGCACCACCCTGCGCCGATTGATTGCTCACACGTCGGTGAAGGCCGAGTTCGTCGAGCGTCTGAAAGCGGCGTACGCCAAAGTGCGCATCGGTCATCCGCTGGAAGGCAACCTGGTTGGCCCGCTGATCGACCGGCAGAGCTACGAAAACATGCAGGAAGCCCTGGAGCAGGCGTTGAGCGAAGGCGGCAAGGTGTTTGGCGGCAAGCGTCAGTTGGAAGATAAATTTCCCGATGCCTATTACGTCTCGCCCGCCATCGTCGAGATGCCGGAACAGAGCGACGTAGTACGCAGCGAGACCTTCGCACCGATTTTGTACGTGGTCGGGTACGACGATTTCAGCGAGGCGGTAAAGCTGAACAATGACGTGCCGCAGGGCCTGTCTTCTTGCATCTTTACCACGGACGTGCGCGAGGCGGAGCAGTTCATCTCGGCATTGGGCAGCGATTGCGGCATTGCCAACGTCAATATTGGCCCGAGTGGTGCAGAGATTGGCGGCGCGTTTGGTGGCGAGAAGGAAACCGGCGGGGGGCGTGAATCCGGGTCGGATTCTTGGAAAGGCTACATGCGTCGTCAGACGGCCACCGTTAACTACTCCCGTGAGTTGCCGCTGGCCCAGGGAATTACGTTTGATTGATTAGCAGAGACGGAGTGTAGTCATCGCACCGCGTTGACTTCATTCGCGAGCAAGCTTGCTCCCACATATTTGCGCAAGTCATGTGGGAGTGAGCTTGCTCGCGAAGTGGTCCTTACAAACACCACTGAATATCATCGTTGTCTCTCTCCGAGGTTTTGCGATGCCGTTACGCGAAGAATGTCTGTGGGAAACGCTGACGCCGCAGAGGCCGGAAGCGCCCGCGTTGCGCGGGGAAGTGACTGTTGATGTGTGCGTCATCGGCGCTGGCATCACGGGTTTATCGGCGGCCATTCATCTGCTTGAGCAGGGCAAGACCGTTGCTGTCGTCGAAGCCCATCGCACGGGGCAGGGCGGGTCCGGCCGGAACGTAGGGTTGGTCAATGCGGGTTTGTGGATTCCGCCTGACGAAATTGAAGCCGGGTTCGGCCAGAAAGTCGGCAGCCAGCTCAACACCATGCTCGGCAACGCGCCCTCTTTGGTGTTCAGTCTGATCGAAAGATATGGCATCGACTGCCAGGCAACGCGCAAAGGCACGCTGCACATGGCGCACAACGCCAAGGGCGAGCTGGACCTGCGCAGCCGTGAAGAACAATGGAAGCGTCGCGGCGCTCCGGTGGAGTTGCTCACCGGCAAGGCCTGTCAGGAAGCGACCGGCACCATCGAAATCACCTCCGCATTACTCGACCATCGCGCCGGCACGATCAATCCCATGGCCTACACCAGCGGGCTGGCTGCCGCCGTCACCCAACTGGGCGGTCAGCGCTTCGATCACTCACCGGTCAAACGCCTTGAGCGACAGGGCGCACGGTGGTGCGTGATCACTGAAAACGGCGCGGTGCTTGCCGAGCAAACCGTCATTGCGTCCAACGCCTACACCGAGGGCGAATGGACGGAGCTGCGCCGCAGCTTCTTTCCGGGCTACTACTACCAAGTGGCTTCGGCGCCGCTGACTGAAGAGGCCGCACAACAGATTCTGCCGGGCGGGCAGGGCTCCTGGGACACGCGTCAGGTGCTCAGCAGCATTCGTCGCGATGCTGATGGCCGTCTGTTGCTGGGCAGTCTGGGCAACGGCAATCAGAAGCCCGGCTGGTTTCTCAAAGCATGGGCCGATCGTGTTCAGCAGCACTATTTCCCCTACCTCAAGCCTGTGGACTGGGAATGCACGTGGACCGGCTGTATTGCCTTCACGCCCGATCACCTCCTGCGAATGTTCGAGCCTGCACCAGGACTGGTCGCAGTAACGGGGTACAACGGGCGCGGCAATACCACCGGAACCGTAGTCGGCAAGGCCTTTGCCGATTACCTGTGCAGCGGCGATGCGGGTGTCCTCCCGATTCCCTTCTCACGTATGCAGCCATTGGCGGGCGTCGGATTGCGCAGTTCTTTGTACGAGGCTGGCTTTTCGCTATACCATGCGGGCCAGTGCCTCAGAATCGTGATCTGAGCAGAAATTTGTGTCACAAAACAACGCTTTTCCTCCTATCCTCTATCCTTAAATGGTGCGTCCCGTATCGCGAGCGCACTCGCAGTGTGCAGTTCGGTGACGCGCGCTGTAACAACAGGGTTGTACAGGCAGGAAATGCGCGGTTGCGCGCTCGTCACTGGAGGGTTGCTCTTTCGAAGTCGCAGGGTTGCACCTTGCGCGGTTTAGACGGTTGCACGCCCTGACAAAAAGGGCAGAAATCAGTCGGATAACAACAAAACAACGACTTTTCTCAGAATAAAAAACCGATGGCACGCCACTTGCTCGCAGCAGCAGCGTGGTCGCAGTGCTAATTAAAAAACCTAGGAGCACCAACTCATGTCGCAGACGTTCTACAGGAAAGGCTTTCTGGCATTGGCAGTGGCTACTGCCATGGGTGCGGCGTCATTTGCACACGCAGCCGACATCAAGATCGGCGTTGCAGGCCCTATGACTGGCGCCAACGCCTCATTTGGCGAGCAGTACATGAAGGGTGCGCAAGCGGCAGCCGATGCGATCAACGCCGCGGGCGGCGTCAACGGCGAAAAAATCGTGCTGACCGCCTATGACGATGCCTGCGAACCCAAGCAGGCCGTTGCCGTGGCCAACAAGGCCGCGTCCGACAAAGTCGCCGGCGTAGTCGGCCACTTCTGTTCTTCGTCCACCATCCCGGCATCGGAAGTCTATGACGAGGCCGGCATCATCGCGATCACTCCGGGCTCCACCAACCCAACCGTTACCGAGCGCGGCCTCAGCGCAATGTTCCGCATGTGCGGCCGTGATGACCAGCAAGGCATCGTTGCCGGTGACTATATCGTTGACGTGCTGAAAGCCAAGAAAGTAGCCGTTATCAACGACAAGGACACCTACGGCAAAGGCCTGGCCGACGCGACTGCCAAGCAGCTGACTGCACGCGGCGTGAAGCCCGTTCTGGAAGAAGGCCTGACCCGTGGCGAGAAAGACTTCAGCGCCCTGGTCACCAAGATCCGCAGCACCGGCGCTGACGTCGTCTACTTTGGCGGGCTGCACCCGGAAGCCGGCCCACTGGTTCGCCAACTGCGCGAGCAGGGTCTGAAAGACGTCAAGTTCATGTCCGATGACGGCGTTGTCACCGACGAGCTGGTGACCACCGCTGGCGGCGCGCAATACGTTGATGGCGTCTACATGACCTTCGGCGCCGACCCGCGCATGCTGCCAGACAGCAAGGCTGTGGTTGAGCAGTTCCGCAAGTCGGGTTACGAGCCGGAAGGCTACACCCTCTACGCCTACGCATCGGTTCAGGCGCTGGCCGCAGGCTTCAACGGCGCCAAGTCGAACAAAGGCGAAGACGCTGCCAAGTTCCTCAAGGCCCATCCTGTGAAGACCGTCATGGGCGAGAAAGCCTGGGACACCAAGGGCGACCTGAAAGTCTCTGACTACGTGGTTTACCAGTGGGACAAGGACGGCAAATATCACCAGCTTGAAAAGCAGAAGTAAGTTGCGCACTTAGTCGGATTGGCTGTTTCTCGGGGGTGAGCCGGGAAGCAGACTGATCCGGTAATCGGCGCTGTCTGACGGCAGCGCCGGATTTCTTCTGTTGCCACCCGGGCGCTTCCCCACTCCTCACGAGGGACTGGTTGCCGCGCGCCGGATTGGCCTTTCAAGTTCGTGAGCGTGCGTGATGGATGGTATTTTCCTGCAGCAAATGGTCAACGGCCTGACACTGGGCTCGGTCTACGGCCTGATCGCCATCGGTTACACGATGGTGTACGGCATCATCGGCATGATCAACTTCGCCCACGGCGACGTGTACATGATCTCCGCTTACCTGGCAGCCATTGGCTTGGCCGTGCTGTCGTTTTTCGGCGTCGAGTCATTCCCTTTCCTGATTCTCGGCACACTGATCTTCACCATTGTGGTGACCGGCGTGTACGGCTTCGTCATTGAGCGAGTCGCTTACAAACCGCTGCGTAACTCGACCCGACTGGCACCGCTGATCAGTGCCATCGGCATATCGTTGATCCTGCAAAACTACGCGCAGATCGCGCAGGGCCCGCGTCAGCAAGGCGTACCGACCCTGCTTGAAGGCGCCATGCGCTTCGATGTCGGCAGCGGCTTCGTACAAATTACCTACACCAAGATTTTCATCCTGATCGCCGCCTTTGTTGGCATGGGCGTGCTGACCTACATCATCAAGTACACCAAGCTGGGCCGCATGTGCCGCGCCACGCAGCAGGATCGCAAAATGGCTTCGATCCTGGGCATCAACACCGACCGGGTCATTTCCTACGTGTTCGTCATCGGTGCGGCCATGGCGGCACTGGCTGGCGTGCTGATTACCATGAACTACGGCACGTTCGACTTCTTCGCCGGATTCGTCATCGGCATCAAGGCCTTTACCGCAGCGGTATTGGGCGGCATCGGCTCGCTGCCGGGCGCGATGCTCGGCGGGCTGATCCTGGGCGTTGCTGAGTCGCAATTTTCCGGTCTGATCAACTCCGACTACAAAGACGTGTTCAGTTTCGGCCTGCTGGTAGTCATTCTGATCTTTCGTCCCCAAGGCCTGCTGGGTCGCCCACTCGTGGCGAAGGTATAACCATGTCTGCACCTACTAAACCCATCGATATCAAACAAAGCCTGATCGACGCGGTGATCGCCGGGCTGCTGGCGCTGATCGTATTCGGCCCGATCGTCGGCATCGTGCTGGACGGCTACGGTTTTAATCTGCAGCCCACCCGCGTTGCGGTGCTGGTTGGTGTGGTCGTCGTCGGCCGCTTCTTCATGAGCCTGTTTTTGCAGACGCCAAAAGGGGTTGCCATTGCGCAGAGTTTTGAAAGTTCGGGCTCAGGTGTGCATGTGCTGCCACCGGGTTACAAAACGCGCCTGCGCTTCATCATTCCGCTGATGATTCTGATCGCGGTGATCTTCCCCGTTTTTGCCGACAAGTACGTGCTGACGGTGGTGATCCTTGGCCTGATCTACGTGCTGCTGGGCTTGGGGCTCAACATCGTAGTCGGCTTGGCCGGGCTGCTGGATCTGGGCTACGTGGCCTTTTACGCGATTGGCGCATACGGCCTGGCGCTCGGCTACCAGTATCTGGGCCTCGGGTTCTGGTCGGCGCTGCCATTGGCGGCGATCGCGGCGGCGCTGGCCGGTTGCATTCTGGGCTTCCCGGTCCTGCGCATGCATGGGGACTATCTGGCGATCGTGACCCTTGGCTTCGGCGAAATTATTCGGCTGGTGCTCAACAACTGGCTGTCGTTCACCGGTGGGCCGAATGGTGTGCCTGTGCCTGCGCCGACCTTCTTCGGGCTGGAATTCGGACGCCGCGCCAAAGACGGCGGTATCCCTATCCATGAGTACTTCGGCTTCGAATACAACCCGGATCTGAAATTCATCTTCATTTACACCGTGCTGTTTTTGGTCGTGCTGGCAGTGCTGTACGTCAAGCACCGCCTGACCCGCATGCCGGTGGGCCGTGCATGGGAAGCTCTGCGTGAGGACGAAATCGCCTGCCGCTCGATGGGCCTGAACCATGTGCTGGTCAAGCTTTCGGCGTTCACTATCGGCGCCTCGACGGCGGGGCTGGCCGGCGTGTTCTTCGCCAGTTATCAAGGCTTCGTCAACCCGACATCGTTCACCTTCTTCGAGTCGGCGCTTATTCTCGCCATCGTTGTTCTCGGCGGCATGGGCTCCACGGTCGGTGTGGTCATCGCGGCCTTTGTGCTGACGGTCGCGCCGGAATTGCTGCGCAGCTTCGCTGAATACCGCGTGCTGCTGTTCGGCATCCTGATGGTGCTGATGATGATCTGGCGTCCGCGTGGCTTGATCCGTATCAGCCGCACCGGCGTGCAGCCACGCAAAGGCGTGCTGGCCAAAGTGGAGGGCGCGTAATGAGCGACGAAATCGTTCTGTCCGTCGAAAACCTGATGATGCATTTCGGCGGCATCAAGGCGCTCAGCGACGTGAGCCTGCAGGTGCGACGCAACTCGATCTTCGCCCTGATCGGCCCGAACGGTGCCGGCAAGACTACCGTGTTCAACTGCCTGACCGGCTTCTATAAAGCCACCGGCGGGCGCATCGAGCTGAACGCGCGGGGGAAGAAAACCAACGTCATCCAGTTGCTCGGCGAGCAGTTCCGGGCTACCGACTTCGCCTCGCCTAAGCGATTCGGCAGCCGGCTGTACTACAAGATGTTCGGTGGCACGCACTTGGTTAACCGGGCGGGGCTAGCGCGGACGTTCCAGAACATTCGGCTGTTCAAGGAAATGTCTGTCGTCGAGAACCTGCTGGTCGCACAGCACATGTGGGTCAATCGCAACATGCTGGCGGGCATCCTCAACACCAAGGCCTACCGCAAGGCCGAGGAAGACGCCATGAACACGGCCTTCTACTGGCTCGAAGTGGTGGACCTGGTGGATTGCGCCAACCGTCTTGCCGGTGAGCTTTCCTACGGCCAGCAGCGCCGCCTGGAAATCGCCCGCGCCATGTGCACACGACCGCAGGTCATCTGCCTGGACGAACCTGCCGCAGGGCTTAATCCTCAGGAAACCGAGGCGCTCAGCGGCATGATTCGCCAGCTGCGTGACGACCACGACATGACCATTGTCCTGATCGAACACGACATGGGCATGGTGATGGGCATTTCTGATGACATCGTCGTGCTCGACCACGGCAATGTGATCGCCAGGGGCAAACCAGAGCAGATCCGCAACGATCCGAAGGTCATCGCGGCGTATCTGGGTGCTGATGAAGAGGAGTTGGTATGAGCAAGCCGATCCTCGAATTGAAAGAGATCGATGTGTACTACGGGCCGATTCAGGCCTTGAAGAAAGTATCGATGCACATTGATGAGGGCGAAACGGTCAGCCTGATCGGTTCCAACGGGGCGGGTAAATCGACGCTGCTGATGTCGATCTTCGGCCAGCCGCGCGCTGCGAGCGGGCAGATCATTTATCAAGGCACTGACATCACGCACAAGTCGTCGCATTACATTGCGTCCAACGGCATTGCCCAGTCGCCCGAGGGACGCCGTGTGTTCCCGGACATGTCGGTGGAAGAAAATCTGATGATGGGCACCATCCCCATCGGTGACAAACACGCCGGCGAAGACATGCAGCGCATGTTTGAAATGTTTCCCCGGCTCAAGGAACGGCGCAATCAGCGGGCGATGACCATGTCCGGCGGCGAGCAGCAGATGCTCGCCATTGCGCGCGCGCTGATGAGCCGTCCCAAGCTGCTGTTGCTGGACGAGCCGAGCCTTGGTCTGGCGCCCATCATCGTCAAACAGATTTTCGCAACGCTGCGTGAGTTGGCGCAGACCGGAATGACCATCTTTCTGGTCGAACAGAACGCGAACCACGCCTTGAGGTTGTCGGATCGTGCTTATGTGATGGTCAACGGGGAGATTCGTCTGACCGGGACGGGTAAGGAATTGCTCAGTAATGAGGAGGTCAGAAACGCCTATCTCGGCGGTCACTGAGCACCGAGCGTTGCAGTTATAACAAGCCCCGGTTGGATAACTTCCGGGGCTTTTTTGTGGCTGTTCCGAATTGTGGAAAACAATTTTGAGCCTGCGTGAAAACGCGACATATAGCCGCTGCAAATCGCTGTTTTGTCACGCTTTTGACTTGTTCAGTTTTACTGTGGAGGTGACTGTGAATAAGTTGGTGGTAGGTGCCTGCAGGCCTTTGTTTTCGGGCGTTCCAAGGGTTTGATCAAATATTGATCAGTAGTTTCGGCCGGTATTTCAGAGGCACTTGTCAACGCTTTTGCAGCTGGTTTTTTATACAGGCTTTGCATAGCGGCGGCCTGTGGATAACTCTGTGTGCAACCGTTGGAAAGAGTGCCGTAGATAGCGCAATCTGTGGCTTCGGGCGCACATTCCTGTCCAGACACCCAGATTTCGCAAGCGCGCAACAGCAGATAGCCCTTGCGTGGTCAAGTAAAAAACGCCCAATGATGCGCCACAGCCCCCGTATGCCGGGACCCTCACGAATTTAAGTTGCCCCCAGAGATTGTGAGCCTGACTGTGGATAAGGTGGGCAAAACTACCCGCAGGCCAAGCAGAACAAGGCTTTGAAGAATTTGGTTGTTTTTTATACAGCTGGGAAGTTGTACGACGATGTGGGTGATGACGCTTGATACTGCCCCGTCTGCGCGGGCATTCTTCAGAACTTTCCCACACGCATCACAGTGTGCGTGACTTTCCGTTTTGGCTTGAAAAGCCCGCATCGTTGATCAGGAGAAAAAAATGACCTCTACCGTATTCATTACCGGGGCCACCTCCGGGTTTGGCGAAGCCTGCGCCCGTCGCTTTGCCGAGGCGGGTTGGTCGCTGGTATTGACTGGGCGCCGTGAAGACCGCTTGCAGGCGCTGAGCGCCGAATTGTCGAAGCAGACCAAGGTTCACACCCTGACGCTCGACGTGCGTGATCGCGCGGCCGTGGAGAGCGCGGTGGACAGCCTGCCGGCCGAGTTCGCCAAAATTCGTGGCCTGATCAACAACGCGGGCCTGGCGCTGGGCATCGATCCTGCACCCAAGTGCGATCTGGACGATTGGGACACCATGATCGATACCAATATCAAAGGGCTGGTTTACACCACGCGTGTGCTGCTTTCTCGCCTGATCGCTTATGGACGCGGTGCAAGCATCGTCAACCTCGGCTCTGTGGCGGGGAATTATCCTTACCCGGGCGGGAACGTGTATGGCGGCACTAAAGCATTCGTCGGGCAGTTCTCGCTGAACCTGCGCAATGACTTGGTCGGCACCGGCGTGCGAGTGACCAACCTTGAGCCGGGTCTTTGTGAGAGCGAGTTCTCGCTGGTACGTTTCGGCGGCGATCAGGCCAAGTACGACGCGACCTACGCAGGCGCAGAGCCCGTTCAGCCTCAGGACATTGCCGACACCATTTTCTGGATCATGAACACGCCTGCGCACGTCAACGTTAATAGCCTGGAACTGATGCCCGTCAGCCAGACGTGGGCGGGCTTTTCGATCGACCGTAGCCGTGGCGAGAAGTAAGCAGCTCCACTTGATCGTCGATTGACCGTCGCTTGATCGTTCCCACGCTCTGCTTGGGAATGCGCCGATCGACGCTCTGCGTTGCCGGTTGCCGGTTACCAGTTGCCAGTTGCTGGTTGGCGGTTGCCGGTCGGCGGTGGCCTGCGTTCCCACGCAGAGCGTGGGAACGATCTTAACGATTACCGATGCTAAGACGCCGATCTGTAGGAGCCGGCTTGCTGGCGAACCGGCTTCAGCAGCGGCCAGATTTTCAATGACCCACCGCCTTCGCCAGCAAGCCGGCTCCTACAGATAAGGGCCGTCCCGCGCTTCAAGCCGTTTAGCCACTGAAAAACTCGGTCGGCGCCAGACCGACGCTCTGCGTTGTCGGTTGCTGGCTGCTGGCTGCTGGCTGCTGGTTGGCGGTTGCCGGGCTGCGTTCCCACGCGGAGCGTGGGAACGATCTTAACGATTACCGCTGCTAAGACGCCGATCTGTAGGAGCCGGCTTGCTGGCGAATCGGGTTCAGCAGCGGCCAGATTTTCAATGACCCACCGCCTTCGCCAGCAAGCCGGCTCCTACAGACGAGGGCCGTCCCGCGCTTCAAGCCGTTTAGCCACTGAAAAACTCGGCCGGCGCCAGACCGACGCTCTGCGTTGTCGGTTGCTGGCTGCTGGCTGCTGGCTGCTGGTTGGCGGTTGGCGGTTGCCGGTCGGCGGTGGCCGGCTGGACGCGGAGCGTCCCGGGCTGCGTTCCCACGCGGAGCGTGGGAACGATCTTAACGATTACCGATGCTAAGACGCCGATCTGTAGGAGCCGGCTTGCTGGCGAACCGGGTTCAGCAGCGGCCAGATTTGCAATGACCCACCGCATTTGCTAGCAAACTCGGCCCCAAGAGATAAGGGCCGTCCCGCGCTTCAAGCCGTTTAGCCGCTGAAATATTCGGCCAACCCGATGTAGCACGTCGCCAAGTGATACGGCGTCGTGGACGGCATGTCGCTGCGGCTGACCTGGCCTTGGCTATCGAGGCATTCGTTCCAGCCAGTGGGGTGCAGAAATTGCTCCTGCAACGCTTTCAACTGGCGCGCGAGCAGCAGTTCGCTATCAGACCTCAAGGTCAAAGCACGCAAGTACTCAGCCTGCGCCCAGATCCGCTGGGTGCCGTCTTTGACCGAACCATCCACTTCCAGCGTCGCCGCTACAGCGCCCGTCGTTTGATCGACGCCCTGTGCCTCGGCGTGGGCGAAGGCGGTCTCCAGCGAACGGTACAGCGGCGTGCTGCGCAAATGTTCGCTGGAACCCAGCAAATAGAACCACTCGAACTGGTGACCCGGCTCGGACCAGTTATCCACAGCGTCCAGCGGCTTCTCCAGCATGACGCCGTGTTCGACATCGACAAAACGCTGCTGCATGGCTTCAACCAAGCCGTCGAGCGCCGCCAGCGTGTCAGCATCCTCACGCACGGCGAGCGTGCCGAGAAAGGCCTCAGCCAGATGCATCAACGGGTTTTGCAATGGCCCCGCCTGCAGCGAAGCCCAGTTCTCGGCGAGCATGGATTCGTACAGCCCGTCGCCGTCGGCGAAGCGTTCGGCAACGACGCTGAGTGCGGCATTCAGTACCGATTCCACCAGCGGCTCCCGGACGTTGCCCCAGTAATGCGCGCACGCAAATACGATGAAGGCGTGGGTGTAGAGGTCTTTGCGACGGTCCAGCGGCGCGCCATGGGGATCGATGCTGTAGAACCAGCCGCCATGCTCGGCATCATGAAAGTGTTGTTGCAGTGACCGAAACAGTGCGGCGGCGCGGGTGGCAGCGTCAGGCACGTCGGGATGGCCGATCAGGCTGGAGAAGAGAAACAGCTGGCGCGCACACGCCATGGCCCGGTAGCGCTGCGGTGGCAGTGGACGATGCTGCGCATCGACTGCCTCGTAGGGCAGCGCCAACTCGGCATTCCACCCAGACCCCTGCCACAACGGCACGACCACCCGCATAAAGTGCTGCTGCACCTCGGTGAACATGGCGTACAGCTCGGACTTGGCGGTGGAGAGGGAAGCGTCAGGCATTGGATGGCGTCACGGCAGGCTCAAATTGCGCGACATGGTAGCAGGCGGGGGGTGGGCAGGGCAGCGGGGATCGATTGATCCCCGCCGAACCCGGTCGGAAATGCCTGCCGTTCAACGAAAAACGCGATCCCTGTAGGAGCGAGCTTGCTCGCGAAGACGGCATTTCAACCGCTGAAGATTAGCGGATGTTCGGACCTCTTCGCGAGCAAGCTCGCTCCCATAATTGTCCTGTCGGAAGACATATATCCGCGATGTGGTTTTATCGCAGCATCATTCAGCCCGCGAACAACCAGACGCCTGTCGCTGCAGCCAGGGCGCCAGCGACGCGCACGACGGGGGCGGCGGCTGCCGGCAGGAAGCGCACCACGGCATAACCTGCCGCATGCAGTGCGGCCGTCGCGCCGACAAAACCAAGTGCGTAACCCCAAGGGCTGGACATTTCAGGCAGCTCCAAGCCATGCGCGACGCCATGGAACATCGCAAACAGCGCGGTCGCCGTCACTGCCACAAACAAGGGCGGACGCACGGCCAGCGCGACCGCCAGCCCCAGCGCAAACACCGACGCTGCGATACCGCTTTCCAGCGCGGGCAACGCCAGGCCTTCAAAACCGAGCAGTCCGCCAATCAGCATGGTGCCGACAAACGTGCAAGGCAGTGCCCAACGCGCCGCGCCTTTCTGCTGGGCTGCCCAAAGACCGACGGCAATCATCGCCAGCAAGTGATCGACACCGCCCAGTGGATGGCTGATGCCCGCCACCAGACCGCTTTCATCATGGCCAGGGTGAGCAAAAGCCAATGCCGGAACGATCAGCAGTGCCAGCGCGCTGAGTATTTTTTTGCAGTTCATGAATGAATTCCTTGCTTCACTTGGGGGTTAGCCGCTTGGGTATCCGAAATCAGGCAGCCGTCAGCAGGCCCTGGCGCTCGATGAACGCAACGATCTGCTCTAGGCCCTGGCCGGTCTTCTGATTGCTGAACACAAAGGGTTTGTCGCCGCGCATCTTTTTGGTGTCGCGGTCCATCATCTCCAGCGATGCCCCTACCAACGGCGCCAGGTCGATCTTGTTGATCACCAGCAGGTCGGATTTACAAATGCCCGGGCCGCCTTTGCGTGGCAGCTTGTCACCGGCCGATACGTCGATGACATAAATGGTGAGGTCCGACAGCTCCGGACTGAACGTTGCGGACAGATTGTCCCCGCCCGATTCGACGATGATCAGGTCCAGCCCCTCAAAACGGCGATTGAGTTGGTCGACCGCTTCTAGGTTGATCGAAGCATCCTCGCGGATCGCGGTGTGCGGGCAGCCGCCGGTTTCCACGCCGATGATGCGCTCCGGCGCCAGGGCTTCGTTGCGCACCAGAAAGTCCGCATCTTCGCGGGTATAGATGTCGTTGGTGACCACCGCCAGGTTGTAGCGGTCACGCAGGGCCAGGCATAGCGCAAGCGTCAGTGCCGTCTTGCCGGAACCGACCGGACCGCCGATGCCGACGCGCAAAGGTTGGCTGTTCATTGTTTCTCTCCGTTAAGCGTGTGGTGCGGTTCGTGGTGCTGCAGCGATAGCCACTGCATCACGATCGAAACAGGCGGCTGTACTGCCGCTCATGGTTCATGCTCGCCAGCGCCAGCCCGAACGGCGCGCTGCCGATGTGTTCGGGGTCAAGTGCAGTGGCGTGTAGTTGGGCGGACTGAAGCAGTGGCAGCAATTCGCTGGTCAGGCGCTGGGCAGCTTGTTGACCCAACGGCAGAGTTTTCATCAGTACGGCCAACTGGTTTTCCAGCCAGCTCCAGAGCCATGCGGCAAGCGCATCCTGTGGATTGATCCCCCAGGCGCGTGCAGCCAGGGCCCAGCCCAGCGCCAGATGCGGTTCGCCTACCTGCAGCAGAAGGTCCCTGGCCGGCTGGTCCATCTCCGGCAAGCCGTTGAGCAGTTGCTGCAACGAGTAGCCCATCTGGCGGCTTTCAAGGTGCAATTCACGGGTTTCACGGCTGGCGCGGTGGGTTTCGCTCAGTTGGCGCAACGTCGTCCAGTCGTCTTGCGCAGCGGCGGTGCAGTGCGCGAGCAACAGCGGCGCCTCGAAGCGGGCGAGGTTGAGCAGTAATTGGTCGCCAATCCATCGGGCGGCGCTGGCCGCGTCACTGACGACGGCTTGCTCCACCGCCATCTCCAGACCTTGGGAATAGCTGTAGCCGCCAATCGGCAATTGCGGGCTCGCAAGGCGCAGCAGCGCCCAGGCCGTGTTCACGTGCGCACGCCAAACTGATGGATGCGCGGCGCGTAATTGAAGTCTTCCTCGCCGGCGCGCGAGTGGTGGTGACCGCCACCGTAAGCGCCGTGCTCAGGCTGAAAGGGTGCTTCCAGCGATACGGTCGAAGCGCCCAACTGATCAAGCATGGCCTTGAGCACGTAGTCGTCGAGCAGGCGCAACCAACCATCGCCCACCTGCAACGCCACATGGCGGTTGCCCAGGTGATACGCCGCGCGGGTCAACTCGAATGCGCTGGTGCAGGTCACGTGCATCAATTGCTCCGGCCGAGCGCAGACGCGCACGACGCGTCCGTCCTGGGCCTGGAGAAAATCGCCGTCACGGAGCGGAGGCTGACCGCGCTCCAGAAACAACCCGACGTCCTCACCCTCGGCACTGAAACAGCGCAGCCGGCTTTTACTGCGCGCCTCGAAATTCAAATGCAGTTCTGCAGCCCATTCGGCTTGAGGGTCGATCCGTTGATGAATCACCAGCATTAGAAAGCTTCCAGCAATGAGCGATGCAACAGCCAGAGCAAGCGGCTTGCCAACAGGCGGCAGCAAACAGAAATTGCGTGAATACAGTTCAGAGACGAATCGTCGCCCAAGTAATGCGCACGCAACTGGTGCGCTCTGTGTCATCAGCGCACTGACTTGGCGCGCGTTGGCAAAAGTGGTCATGAGGCCAAACTGCCGCCTGTAGGAGCCGGCTTGCTGGCGAATCGATACGCGCTGACGACGCTGCGTTTAATGATTAAGCGCATTCGCCAGCAAGCCGGCTCCTACGGTCGGATGCACGGCCACTGGTGAGGCTGGATAATCCTATTCGAAACGCGGTCACCAGCGACTGAAGCCTGAGTTCGGCAGCCCGATCCTTTGTAGGAGCGCGCTTGCCCGCGAATGGCCTTCGCAGGCGCCGAATTACTCAGTGCTGCCCAACCCCTGCCAGCGCTTGGCGCCGATGAAGATGAAGCGCAATTGCTGGGTGATTTTGGCGCGGGGCGTGAGGTGTTCGGCCAAGGCCGAGGGCGGTGGGTCGATCAATTCGGGGAGCATGGCAAACACGCTCTTCACCACAAGGTCCGCCATGACCGAGAGGTCGTCGGTATTCAGGTGCTGGAACTTGGGCATCGACGCCAGATCGGTGGCCAGGTCAGCGATGATGCCTTCGCGCAGGGCGCCGAGGGCCTGGCGCACCTTCAGCGAACCCCCGTATTGCTCGCGGGCCAGGAACAGAAACTGCGATCGATTGGCCGCCACCACATCCAGAAAGATGCGGATGGACGCATCAATGATGCCGCTGTCGATGTTGTGGTTGTGGCGCACTCGGCGGATGGTTTCGCGGAACGTCTGGCCCACTTCGCTGACCAGTGCCAGCCCCAGATGGTCCATGTCATCGAAGTGCCGATAGAAGCCGGTTGGCACGATGCCAGCGGTTTTGGCCACTTCGCGCAGGCTGAGGCTGCCGAAGCCGCGTCCGCTCTCCATCAGGCCCCTGGCTGCATCAAGCAGGGCATGACGGGTCTGCTGTTTCTGTTCGGCGCGGGGCAGCATGGGGCATGTATCTGACAAGGGTGTGGGCGGCAACTCTAGCAAATGCGTTCGCGTTGCGTCGAACCCGGTATGCCGCCCAATAAAAAGCCCGGCGAATATGCCGGGCTTTGGTTAACCGCTTGCGCTCAGGAAACGCGCTGATACTGCTGAATCAACCGATCGGGGCCATTGTCGGCGACGCGCTGGTATTGGTTGATCAACCGGTCAGGGCCATCCTGAGCGAGTGTCGGCAAACCGATGTGCTGCGTCGCCTTCGCTTCGCCGAGTACTGCTTGTTCGCTGGCAGGCATCGCGAAAGCGCTCGAGGCAAGAAGGGAAAGGGTCAGGGCAATCAATTGGCGTTTCATGGACGGATGCTCGGGTGCTAAAGGTTGTGTGAACGTGCTGGCGATTTTACCGCCGCCCGGTGGAGAAAGAAGTTCAACGGGCTGATGGTGACCATCGACAGAAATGATGCGAGCTGAGGGCCCGCGTCAGGCGGGGCTTTCGGCGGTTTTTCATGCGCATTCCTGACGCCGTTCAGGCGCAAGAGGTCGGCCACTGCGGAACTTTCTGGGCTCGAATCGGGATTCGATCAAACCGAAGCCGCTTTTGTCAGTCGAACCGTTACGACGTACGAGACGTGCCCTGGACGGCGCGTCGGTTTTTGGGGAGAAAACGCAATGACGCGAGGCCGTAAAATCTTTGCCTGGGCAGCCGCCATCCTGCTGCTGTTGCTGGTGATTCTGATCATCGTGATCGCGACGTTCGATTGGAACCGGCTCAAGCCGACCATCAACGAAAAGGTGTCCGCCGAGTTGCATCGCCCGTTCGCCATCAACGGCAACCTGGCCGTAAGCTGGCACCGTGAGCCTGACGAAGGCGGCTGGCGCGCCTGGGTTCCGTGGCCCCATCTTTCTGCGGAAGACATTGCGCTGGGCAACCCCGAGTGGTCTAAAACGCCGCAGATGGTCACCCTCAAGCGCGTTGACCTGCGTTTGTCGCCGTTGCCGTTGCTGGCTCAGCATGTGGTCATCCCGCGCATTAACCTGACCGAACCCAATGCCCGTATCGAGCGCCTGGCCGATGGCCGAGCCAACTGGGTGTTTGACCTGCCCAAGAGCGATCCCGATGCCAAGCCCTCCAATTGGGTCATCGACATCGGTTCGATTGGCTTCGATAAAGGCTTTGTCAGCTACAACGACCAGAAGATCAACACCGCCGTCGACGTGGTGATCGACCTGCTGGGCAAGCCGATCCCCTACAGCGACATCGTCGGCAGCAGTGAGGCGAAGAAGGTTCAGGACAAAGGCGCCTCGGCACAGGACTACGCCTTCGGCTTCACCGCTAAAGGCCAGTATCACGGTCAGCCGGTTAACGGCAGTGGCAAGGTGGGCGGTTTGTTGGCGCTCAAGGATGCAGCGCTGCCATTCCCGGTACAGGCTGATGTCAGCGCCGGGGCCCTGCGTGTTGCCATTGCGGGCACCGTCACTGATCCGCAAAACCTGGGAGAGCTCGACCTGCGGTTGAAGCTGTCCGGCGACAGCCTTAGCAACCTGTACCCGCTCACCGGCGTGACCCTGCCGGACTCCCCACCGTATTCCACCGATGGCCGCCTGGTCGCTAAACTGCACGACCCGGCCGGAGCCTCGTTTCAGTACAAGGGCTTCAACGGCAAGATCGGCGAGAGCGACATTCATGGTGATCTGGGCTTTGTGGCGAGTCAGCCACGTCCAAAGTTGACCGGTGCGCTGGTGTCCAACCAGTTACTCATGGCCGACCTCAAGCCGCTTATTGGCGCCGACTCCAATGCCGAGCAGAAAACCCGGGGCGGCGAGAGCAAGCAACCGACGGGAAAAGTGCTGCCGGTCGAGGAGTTTAAAACCGACCGCTGGGCTGCCATGGACGCGGATGTCGAGTTCACCGGCAAGCGTATCGTGCAGAGCGCCGAGCTGCCCTTTAATGATCTGTACACGCATGTGATTCTCAATGATGGCGTGTTGAGTTTGCAGCCCCTGCGCTTCGGTGTTGCAGGCGGCAAGCTTGACGCCGACATCAAGCTCAACGGTCATACCCAGCCGCTTGAGGGCCGCGCGAAGCTTTCAGCGCGTGGTTTCAAACTCAAGCAGCTGTTCCCGACGTTCGAACCCATGAAGACCAGCTTTGGCGAACTCAACGGCGACGCTGACATCAGTGGTCGGGGCAATTCCGTGGCTGCGCTGCTGGGCACCTCCAACGGTGAAATGAAAATGCTGGTCAATGACGGCGCCGTTAGCCGCGGGCTCATGGAAATTGCCGGCCTGAACGTCGGCAACTACGTGGTGGGCAGGTTGTTTGGCGACAAGGACGTGAAGATCAATTGCGCAGCGTCTGACGTTAACTTCAAGGATGGCCTGGCGAGCACCAAGCTGTTCGTCTTTGACACCGAGAACGCGATTATCTACGTGGACGGTACGGCGAATCTGAAAACCGAGCAGCTGGACATGAAGATCACGCCGGAGTCGAAAGGCTTCAGGGTCTTCTCTCTACGCTCGCCGCTGTACGTACGTGGCCCGTTTGCCAAGCCCAATGCCGGGGTGGAGTCGGGCCCGCTGTTACTGCGCGGCGCAGGGATGGTGCTGCTGGGCGCTGCGGTCGGGCCAGCGGCCGGGTTGCTGGCGCTGGTGGCGCCGAGCAGTGGTGACGCGCCTAACCAGTGCGCGCCATTGCTGGAACAGATGCGCTCGGGCAAGGCGCCGAAAACGGTGAAGTGAAGGGGCTCTCGAGGTTGACTGATCATTCGTTGTTGGTAGCGCACGGAGTGCAGTGGCCCCTCTGACGCGTTCGCCAGCAAGCCGGCTCCTACAAAGTTCGCGGATGTCCTGTAGAGCCGGTTCCGACGAAAGTCGCGGATGTCCTGTAGAGCCGGTCCCGACGGAGGTCGCAGTTGTGTTGCAGGGCCGGTTCCGAAGAATGTGGCGGTTGTACAGTTGAGCCGATCCCGCCGAAGATCGCAGTTGTGCTTGCAGGGCCGGTTCCGAAGAATGTCGCGGTTGCCCTGTATGGCCGATTCCGGCGGAGTTCGCGGCTATTCTGTAGGAGCCGGCTTGCTGGCGAACACGGCTGGCCACGATGCAAAGGCGCAACCCTCATCCACAAAAAAGCCAGGGCATATGCCCTGGCTTTTTACATTGCGTGCCGCGGATCAGAGGCCGTCGAGCAGGTCTGCCATGTCGTCGGCGTGTTCTTCTTCCTGAGCCAGAATCTCCTCGAAGATGCGGCGAGTCGTCGGGTCCTGGTCACCGATGTACTGAATGATCTCGCGATAGCTGTCGATGGCAATGCGCTCGGCCACCAGGTCTTCGGTAATCATCTCTTTGAGCGTGTTCCCGGCGACGTACTGCGCATGGGAATTGCGGCTCAGCAGGTCCGGGTTGAATTCCGGCTCGCCGCCCAGCTGCACGATGCGCTCGGCCAGCTTGTCTGCGTGCTCAAGCTCCTGATTGGCGTGTTCCAGAAATTCATCGGCTGCGGCGTGGGATTTGATGCCCTTCGCCATGAAGTAGTGGCGCTTGTAACGCAGGGTGCAGACCAGCTCGGTTGCCAGCGATGCGTTCAGCAGGCGCAGGACCTCTTCACGATCAGCGCCATAGCTCTCGGTAACGGCGCCGTTCTCTACGTTATGGCGCGCGCGCTCTCGTAACGTGGCGACGTCGGTCATAGGGTGCAGATTGATCATCAGGTATCTCCAGGGCTTTTCCGGTTTGTTCCGTCGCGCTCTGTATGCGCCATGCGTAAAGCAGGCGCCCGGCAGGATCGGGTCATAGGTGTGAGTGGTGGGCGCTGGCAAAAGTTTGATTTTTGTTCGCGCTGATTTAACGCGCAGGCATGGCATGCAGGAATCTACGAGGGTTGAGCCGCCAGCGTTATCGATGCGCGCCGGTCATCGTTGCGATATTCCGGCGGGTGCAGCCAAAGGCAGGCTCAACCATTCAAACGAAGAGCGTTAAATCACATGGCGCGTTCGTTGGCGTCACGCTGTTCGCACGTCATGAAGCCTTTGCTGTTCACGCGACCGTTGTTGTCGAAAGTGACGTAGTAAGCCTGTTGGTGGCCTTCGCGGTTCAGCACATAGTTGTTGCAAGTGCCAGGGTGAGCGCGGCGCTGGGTAGTGGTCGACGGCGTGCCGCCGATGGTCAGGACTTGTTCCTTGGTCATGCCTTCTTCGACTTGCTTGACCAGTGGTTCATTGCGGTAGGTCGCGTAGTCAACCGGGTTCGGCAGGGTGGTCGATGCGCAACCCGCCAACGCGGCCATGGAAATCACTACTGCCAGAGATTGCTTGAACATTCGAATCGCTCCACGAGAAAGACCATTGTTGGCCCGTTGCTGTTATGAGCAGTCAAGCCGCCCAAGAGTTCGATCAAATTGATGGCGATGGGGCATTACTGTTTTTTGTCATGTTCCAGGAACGTTTGCCGACTACTTTTGGAGTGACTACCTCGGCCCATCATGCACTCTCAGGGATCGCCCTTTCATGCCGCAAGAACAGGCCACGCGCTACCCCATTGTGTTGGTGCCCGGGTTGCTGGGCTTTGTGAAGCTCGTGGTTTATCCGTACTGGTTCGGTATCGTGCCAGCGTTGCGTCGGGGTGGCGCGCAGGTGATCCCGGTCATGGTCTCGGCGGTCAACTCCACCGAGATTCGCGGCGAGCAGTTGCTGGCCCGCGTGCAGGAAATTCTTGAGCAAACCGGAGCCGCCAAGGTCAACCTGATCGGGCACAGTCAGGGTGCGCTGACCATCCGCTACGTCGCGGGCATGCGCCCGGACCTGGTCGCGTCGGTCACTTCCATTGCGGGTCCCAATCACGGCTCCGAATTAGCCGATTACCTTGAAGAGCACTTCCCGCCGCATACGATAAAAGGGCGTGTGGTCAACGCTGCCATTCGCGTCACCACGCTCATCACCGGTGCGCTCGACACCGGTTATCGCGGCACTCGGCTGCCCGTGGATGTCGACGCTGCGCACCACTCCCTCACCACCTGCGGGGTTGCGCGATTCAACCTGCGATTCCCTCAGGGGCTGCCCAAAAACTGGGGCGGGGAGGGCGACGAAGAGGTGGCCGGGGTGCGTTATTACTCCTGGTCCGGAACGCTGCAAACAGGGCGCACCGACCGCGGCAAGAACCTCTTCGATAGCTCAAATCTTACCTGTCGAATATTTGCTCGCACGTTCACGAAAGAGCGAGGTCAATCTGATGGCATGGTCGGGCGTTTCAGTTCTCACCTTGGCAAAGTCATCGGCGATGACTATCCGCTCGACCATTTCGACATCGTCAACCAGCACTTCGGGCTGGTAGGCAAGGGAGCCGATCCCGTGAGGTTGTTCCTGGAGCATGCCGCGCGTTTGAAAGCCGCCGGTCTTTGACTTACTTAGCCGTTGTTCGTGATCAGTCGACCCGAGGGGTCGCGTAGGAAGTGATGCGATGAGCGATAAAGAGCTTTATGAAATCGAATACACGTTGGCCGGTGAGCACCATGTCGATCTGATTGAAAACCTCGACGTGCCGATCATTGAGGTCGTGCACGAACTGGCCCTCAAGCATAACGTCGCTGTGGAAGATGACCCTTTTGATACCGGTGAAGACACCATCGGCCTGCCGCATGTGCTGGGCATTACCGATGTGTCGATTCACGCTGCGGAGGATCACGACAAAGCCTGATTGCCCGGTAAGTACGGCAAGCAGCCTTAACTGATCGCGGCCTTGCGCAGCGGTGTGGTCCAGCGTTCTGCCAGGATCACCCCGCCCAGCGTCAGGGCACCGCCGATAAAGTGATAAGACGCCAGTTGTTCGCCGAGCGCGAGCGCGGCAACCAGCGCAGTCAGGATGGGCACCAGGTTGAAAAACAAGGTGGTGCGGCTGGGTCCGAGGATTGAAATCGCTTTCATCCATAGCAACGGCGCCAACATTGAGGTCGGAATGCACGCATAGAGCACCAATGGAATGTTGCTTGCGTTCAGGCCCGTCTTTGGCGAAATCACATACAGCGGAAACAGCGCGATGATCGCTACCAGTATCTGCAGGTACAGCAGCTGCAACGGCGGCATGCGTAGCTGCCATTTCTTGAGCAGCGTGCTGTAGGTTGCATACGCCAGCGTCGCAACCAGCATCATCAAGTCGCCGACGTTGACCCCATGGGCGATCAACGCACTCCAGCTGCCCTGCGACACCACCCACAGCACACCGGCAAATGACACGAACGCACCGACCAATGCGCCCGCAGTCAGCCTCGTACCAAGGCTGGCGATCGACATGCCCAGCGTCATCACCGGCACCAGCGACAGAATGATCCCCATATTCGTGGCCGTGGTGATGTTTGCCGCGTAGTACGCCAGGCTTTGATAAATCGCCATACCCAGCACGCCCAGTACGACGACCTTGCCGAGGATCGGCTTGATCTGCGCGCGGTTACGCAGCACGGGCGCCAGCAGGAACGGCGTGAACAGCAACGCCGCCAGGACCCAGCGATAAAAACCGATCTCGGCAGGGAAAATACGCCCTGCCGCTGCTTTGGTGATGACGTTGTTGCCCGCCCAAATCATGACGGTGAGCAGTGGATAAAGGTATTGCATGACCGGACCGGCAGTTGAGTGAGGCGCTATTATCGGCCTGTCAGTCCGCACGTCCAGCGCAGGGAACGGCTTTTCAGAAATATGCAGCAACATTCTTTGGCTACACTCCTTTCAGAGCCATGCAAGGGCATGGCGCCTCAGGAGAATGGCGATGACGATGCTGCGTATCCCCTTGTTGGTCATGGGCTTGCTGTTGAGTGCCCAGGGTTTTGCCGCTACGGCCCAGCAAAACAAAATGACCACGTGCAACGCCGACGCCTCGGCGAAATCCCTGAAGGGCGATGAGCGCAAGGCGTTCATGAGCACGTGCCTCAAGGCTGCGCCCGCACCGGTTGCCACTCAGCAAGACAAGATGAAGACCTGCAACGCCACGGCCAGCACCCAGGCGCTCAAGGGCGATGCACGCAAGTCCTTCATGAGCGATTGTCTTAAAAAGAAATAAATTCGCGGATCGATTCCGGGCGCCAAAATGCGGCGCTGCCCCCTGCATTTTCTGCGATTGCGGCCGATGACCCCCTTTGCAATCGCAGCGTCCTCACGCTTGAGCCTTCAAGGGCTTTCGCGTCGCTGGTTCTCCACTCAGAACGCTGGCAGACTGCCCATCCTCCACGCCGCTCGTTTTGAGGCTGTATGCCAACGTTTTCGCCCCGTCAAGTGTATCTGGCCAGTTGCATTCTCGTGTTTGGCGGGTTGTTGCTGGTGCTGCCGCTCAACTTGTTGCCCAGTCTTTTGGCGGGCTTGCTGGTGTATGAATTGGTCGACATGCTCACGCCTCAGCTACAGCGGCTGATCGCCGGCGAGCGTGCGCGTTGGCTCGCCGTGGCGTTGTTGGGCACGCTGGTGGTTACGGTGTTGGCCTTGTTGTTTGCAGGGGCGATCAGTTTTCTCCTGCATGAGGCGGAAAACCCCGGGGCGTCGCTGGATAAATTCATGATTCTGGTGGACCGCGCGCGCGGTCAACTGCCGCCTTTCATCGATAACTATTTGCCAGCCAGCGCCACTGAATTTCAGGTGTCCCTGAGCGCCTGGCTGACCAAGCACCTCGGCGAGCTGCAACTGCTTGGCAAAGGCGCGGCGCATATGTTCGTCACGCTGCTGATTGGCATGGTCCTGGGCGCGATCATCGCGCTGCAACGCATCCCGGATGTCACCAAGCGCAAGCCTTTGGCCGCGGCGCTGTTCGAGCGCTTGCACTTGCTGAGTCAGGCGTTCCGCAACATCGTCTTCGCTCAGATCAAGATTTCACTGCTCAACACGGCATTCACCTCGATCTTCCTGGCGGTCATCCTGCCACTGTGTGGCGTTCACCTGCCGCTGACCAAAACGCTGATTGTCCTGACGTTCCTGCTGGGCTTGCTTCCGGTGGTGGGCAATCTCATGTCCAACACGCTGATTTTTATCGTCGGCATGTCGCTGTCGATCTGGGTGGCAATGGCGGCGCTGGGTTATCTGATCGTGATCCACAAGGTCGAGTACTTCCTCAACGCGCGGATCGTCGGCGGGCAGATCAGTGCCAAGTCGTGGGAGTTGCTGCTGGCGATGCTGATCTTCGAAGCCGCCTTCGGCCTTCCCGGCGTGGTCGCGGGACCGATCTATTACGCCTACCTGAAGAGCGAGCTGCGCAAGGCAGAGTTGGTTTAGCGCCGGCGCCAGGCGCTCAAGTGATGCGCACCCTTTTCACGGCTGCACGCGGTTAGTGGGACCGGCTTCAGCCGGGAAGAGGCCTGCGCGAACAACTTCAATTTCGCGGCGCGGCACCTGACGCTTTCCCGGCTAAAGCCGGTCCCACAATGTGCGCGCGGTCAGTCAGTGGGACCGGCTTCAGCCGGGAAGAGGCCCGCTCGAACAACTTCAATTTCGCGGCGTGGCACCTGACGCTTTCCCGGCTAAAGCCGGTCCCAAAATGTGCGCGCGGTCAGTCAGTGGGACCGGCTTCAGCCGGGAAGAGGCCAGTTAGTTCACCATAAGATCTACGGCGTGACGCCCGGCGCCTTCCCGGTTAAAGCCGGTCCCACAATGTGCGCGCGGTCAGTCAGTGGGACCGGCTTCAGCCGGGAAGAGGCCCGCTCGAACAACTTCAATTTCGCGACGTGACACCTGACGTCTTCCCGGCTAAAGCCAGTCCTACAAGTGCCTGCGGTCAGTGGGACCGGCTTCAGCCGGGAAGAGGCCAGCTGGAATATCCTAAGACTTACGGCGCGGCACCTGACGCTTTCCCGGCTAAAGCCGGTCCCACAATGTGCGCGCGGTCAGTCAGTGGGACTGGCTTCAGCCGGGAAGAGGCCAGTTAGTTCACCATAAGATCTGCGGCGTGACGCCCGGCGCCTTCCCGGCTAAAGCCGGTCCCACAATGTGCGCGCGGTCATTCAGTGGGACTGGCTTCAGCCGGGAAGAGGCCAGTTAGTTCACCATAAGATCTGCGGCGTGACGCCCGGCGCCTTCCCGGCTAAAGCCGGTCCCACAATGTGCGCGCGGTCAGTCAGTGGGACCGGCTTCAGCCGGGAAGAGGCCCGCTCGAACAACTTCAATTTCGCGGCGTGACGCCCGACGTCTTCCCGGCTAAAGCCGGTCCCACTAAAGGCAAGAAAGCCATGAATCAGCCGTAGCGCTTCTTCGCTTCGATGGCCAAACCGCTGCCGATGCTGCCGAAGATGTTGCCTTCAACGTGCCGGGCCTTGGGCAGCATCGCCGCGACGCTGCTGCGCAGGGCAGGGATGCCGCTTGAGCCGCCGGTGAAGAACACGGTGTCGACGTCGGTCACCCCAACGCCAGCGTTGCTCAGCAGGTTCGTCACGCTGTTGCGCACACGTTCAAGCAACGCATCGATCGACAATTCAAATAACTGGCGGGTCAGGTCGACGCTCAGGCCGGGCTCCACGCGGTCCATCAGCACCAGGCGACTGTCTGCCTGAGTCAGCTGGATCTTGGTTTCTTCGACTTCCATCGCCAGCCAGTGACCGGCACGCTGTTCGATCAGCTTGAACAGACGGTCGATGCCCTGCGTGTCTTCGATGTCGTAACGCATGCTGCCCAGGGCCAGCTGCGATTTTTGCGAGTACACCGAGTTGATCGTGTGCCAGGTCGCCAGGCTCATGTGCGTGCTGGTCGGCATGTAGGCGCCGCTTTTCATCCGGCTGCCGTAACCAAACAGCGGCATCACGCCCTGCAGGCTCAGTTGCTTGTCGAAGTCGGTGCCGCCGATGTGTACGCCGCCGGTGGCGAGGATGTCGCTGTGGCGATCGTCAACCAGACGACGCTCCGGCGACAGTCGCACCAGCGAGAAGTCCGACGTACCGCCGCCGATGTCCACAATCAGGACCAGCTCTTCACGGTCCAGCGTCGACTCGTAATCGAACGCGGCAGCAATCGGTTCGAACTGGAACGACACGTCCTTGAAACCGATCTTGCGTGCGACTTCGGCCAGGGTGTCCTCGGCCTCCTGGTCAGCAGCGGCATCGTCATCGACAAAATGCACCGGTCGGCCCAGCACCACTTGATCGAAGGAGTGGCCCTCCGCCGCCTCGGCGCGCTTCTTCAGCTCACCGATGAACAGCCCGAGCAAGTCTTTGAAAGGCATCGCCGTGCCCAGCACGCTGGTGTCGTGCTTGATCAGCTTGGAGCCCAGCAGGCTCTTGAGCGAGCGCATCAGGCGGCCTTCGTAGCCCTCAAGGTATTCGTGAAGCGCGAGGCGACCATAAACCGGGCGGCGCTCTTCGATGTTGAAAAACACAACCGATGGCAGCGTGATCTTGCCGTCTTCCAGTGCGATCAGTGTTTCCGTCCCTGGACGCAGCCAGCCGACTGTGGAGTTGGACGTGCCGAAGTCAATACCAAGGGCACGGGCCGGGGAAGGAGTGCTCATCTGCTTTACGTACCAGTCAAAAAACGGCCGCGCAGTGTATGCGAGTGCGCGGCGGATGCGTAGCGCGAAACGTCGGTTTATCTGCCCCGGTGCATCTATTTCGCTCGTGTGGCTTGAACTGGCACCCCACGCCCCAATCTAGCAGGCAACTCTTAATGCTTTCGGCCGGTCCGCGCGGCGTCTCAACCCGCATGACCGCATGCCGATAACCTTGCAACGTTTAATGCATCCAGCGTTCACACCTGTAACCCGGTGCGGACTGGGCTGGATATTGCAGAAGTGGGTGACCGTCACATGGACTTCAAAGACTATTACAAGATCCTTGGCGTAGAGCCGACGGCGGACGATAAGACGATCAAGACCGCCTATCGCAAGCTTGCGCGCAAGTATCACCCCGACGTCAGCAAAGAGCCTGGCGCCGAGGATAAATTCAAGGAAGCCTCCGAAGCGTATGAAGCACTCAGCGATCCGGAGAAGCGTGCCGAATACGATGACATTCGCAAGTACGGCAGTCAGGGTCGCTTCCAGCCACCACCCGGCTGGCAGGGCCGTGGCGGCGCCGGCCAGGGATTTGGTGGCGGCGGATTCGAGAACGGCGATTTTTCGGACTTTTTCAGCTCCATCTTTGGCAACCGGGGTGGTCAGCAGGGCGGCCGGGCACAAAGCCCCGGACGTCGAGGGCAGGACGTGGAGATGGAACTGGCGGTGTTTCTGGAGGAAACCCTCTCCACCGAGTCCAAGCAGATCAGCTTCAAGGTGCCGCAGCACAGCGCCAATGGCCAACGCATGGCGGACATCACCAAGACGCTGAACGTGAAGATTCCGGCGGGTGTCACCGATGGCGAGCGCATCCGCCTCAAGGGCCAGGGCGCACCTGGCATTGCGGGCGGTGAGAAGGGCGATCTGTACCTGATCATTCGTCTGGCGCCGCACCCGATGTTCGACGTCGAGGGCCATGACCTGATCATTACGGTGCCCATTGCGCCTTGGGAAGCGGCGCTCGGGACCAAGGTCGCCGTCCCGACGCTGACTGGCAAGATCAACCTGACCATCCGCCCGGACAGTCAGAACGGCCAGCGCTTGCGCGTCAAAGGCAATGGTCTGCTGAACAAGCAGGGCCAACGCGGTGACCTCTTCGCGCAAATCAAAATCGTCATGCCCAAGTCAACCGATGAAGCGACCAAAGTGCTGTGGGAGAGGCTGGCCGCGCAGGCCGCCTTCGATCCGAGGGCCCAATGGAGTAACTGATCATGAGCGACACCCTGGTCATCGACATGCAGGAGTTCTGTGAGGTGGTCGGCATGCCGGCCGCTTTTGTCATCGAGATCGTCGAACACGGCATTCTCGAACCCCAGGGAAGGCGTCCGGATGAGTGGGTATTCGACGGTGCGTCGCTGTCGATTGCCAAGCGTGCGGTCAGGTTGCATCACCAGTTGCAGCTGGAATGGGATGGCGTTGCCCTGGCGTTGAACCTGCTGGAAGAGCTTGAGCGGGTGAGGGCGGAAAACCGCATGCTGAAGCAGCGGTTGGGGCGGTTTCTCGACTGACATGCTCTTGCACATCGTAGGAGCCGGCATGCTGGCGAATGCGTTGCAGCAGCTGCAACGCAAGTGACTGACCAAACGGGTTCGCCAGCAAGCCGGCTCCTACAGAGTTGCACCTCATTGCACAGCGCAGTCGCCGCCAAATGATCTCAAAGACTTGGGCATCGCCTCCGGCCAATTCAGACCCTTGTTCGGTCCTTGCCCGGTATCGGCTCAAAGGGTTTGCATCTCTACCCTTTCTTGGGCAGCTCAACGGTGAACGTTGTGCCATCGCCGACATTCGACACCACGGTGATGCTGCCCTCGTGGGCGTTTACCACTTCCTTGACGATGTACAAGCCCAGACCCAGGCTTGTGGAAGGGTTGTGAATACCGGCTTTTTCGTTGGCCGAGCGCACCAGCGGATCGAAGATGCTGCCGATGGCCTCTTGCGCAATCGGCTCGCCGTCGTTATGCACTGAAAGCCGAACGTGGTTGTCTCCGCCCGTCAGGGTTACGGTCACCTGACGCGTCGCCGCGCCATGCTGCAAGGCGTTGCCGATCAGGTTTTGCAGCAACTGTGAAATACGTGCTTCGTCCCATTCGCCACGGGTGTCACCTGTGGTGGTGAACACTGCCTTGCAGTCTGGCTGTCCTGCCGTCGCTGCATCGATGGCTTCGCGGCAGGCCAGGGTCATTTCCATTGGCTTGCGATCCACCGGCAATGTCACGCCCAGGCGGCTGCGGACGAACTCCAGCAGATCGCTGATCATCGTCCCCATCAACAAACTGCTGCTCTTGATGCGTTTGATGTACGCAAGCTCTGCGTCCGCCAGTACGGTCTTGCGCAGCAATACTTCGGATGACATGCCGATGGCTTGCAGGGGAGCACGCAAATCATGGCCGAGGATGGCGAGGAAGATGTCGCGCGAGCGCGTCACGCGTTCGGCGTATGCCGCTGTGGACTCGGCCAGTGCTTCATCGATGGCCTCGTTGAAGCGGATCATGTCCGTCAAGTGACTGGCTTGAGGCTCCGACTGGCTTTCAGCCCAGAACCGCACGACGGTGGCGCGCAGGTGACGGAATTCGGAGGTCATCTGCACCAGATCAAATCCGACGATATGCCGCAGTTCGCCGTGGCTGGCGGCAGCCTGATCCAGGGTCGGGGTCTTGCCGATGTCTTCGCCCTGAGCCTTGGCGATGCGTTCGGCCTTGGTTTGCGCGGTGTTCATGTCGCGCGCTGCTGCCAGCAGGATCGCCCCGGCGTGGTCGCGCAGCTCCAGCGAACTCATCGCATGGGCTGCAGGCGTCAGGGTTGCCGCGAACCGTTCCCACTCATCGACGATGCGGTCCACGTTCTGAACGATAAAGTCCGAAAGACGCATGGGGAACTACCTTGCTGGCGGAGCGCTGATTAAGAGCGCGCATAGTACCGCCATGTTGTTGTAGGAAGCATCACGCATTTGCGCGCGCTTCCTTTTTGAGTCGGCTTGCCGTCCAGTTGGAGGGCTGTCAGGCAGCAAACACATTCCCGAGCGTTGATTCGCCCTTAAAACAGAAAATACCGCTGCGCCATCGGCAGGACGTCGGCCGGCTCGCACCACAACAGCACGCCGTCGGCCTTGACCTGATAGGTCTGTGGGTCGACGTCGATGTTAGGCAGGTAGTCGTTGTGGATCAGATCCGCCTTGGTCACATTGCGGCAGCCCTTGACCACACCGATCTGTTTCTTCAGCCCCAGTTGTTCCGGTACGCCGGCATCGAAGGCTGCCTGGCTGATGAAGGTCAGGCTGCTGGCGTGCAGCGAGCTGCCGTAGCTGGCGAACATCGGACGGTAATGAACCGGCTGCGGGGTCGGAATCGAGGCGTTTGCGTCGCCCATCAGGCTGGCGGCAATCGAGCCACCTTTGAGGATCAGCGTGGGTTTTACTCCGAAAAACGCCGGACGCCAGAGCACCAGGTCTGCCCATTTACCCACTTCGACCGAACCCACTTCGTGGCTGATGCCGTGAGTGATGGCCGGGTTGATGGTGTACTTGGCGATGTAGCGTTTGGCGCGGAAGTTGTCGTTGCCTTCGCCGTCACCCGGCAATGCGCCGCGCTGGCGTTTCATTTTGTCGGCGGTTTGCCAGGTGCGCATGATCACCTCGCCAACCCGGCCCATGGCCTGGCTGTCGGAGCTGAGCATCGAGAACGCGCCCAGGTCATGCAGGATGTCTTCGGCGGCAATGGTCTCGCGGCGGATGCGGCTTTCGGCGAACGCGACGTCCTCGGCGATGCTGGGGTCCAGGTGATGGCAGACCATCAACATGTCCAGGTGCTCGTCGATGGTGTTGCGGGTGAACGGGCGGGTCGGGTTGGTCGAGCTGGGCAGCACGTTGGCAAAGCCGCACGCCTTGATGATGTCCGGTGCATGGCCGCCACCGGCGCCTTCGGTGTGGTAGGTGTGGATGGTGCGGTTCTTGAACGCCGCCAGCGTGGTTTCGACGAAGCCGGATTCGTTCAGGGTGTCGGTGTGGATCGCCACCTGAACGTCATACTCATCGGCGACGCTCAGGCAGTTGTCGATGGCCGCAGGCGTGGTGCCCCAGTCTTCGTGCAGCTTGAGGCCGATGGCGCCGGCCTTGACCTGTTCGATCAGCGGCTCGGGCAGGCTGACGTTGCCCTTGCCAGTAAAGCCGATGTTCATGGGGAATGCCTCGGCGGCCTGCAACATGCGCATCATGTGCCACTTGCCGGGCGTTACCGTGGTGGCGTTAGTCCCCGTCGCCGGGCCGGTGCCGCCGCCAATCATGGTGGTGACGCCGCTCATCAGCGCTTCTTCGATCTGCTGCGGGCAGATGAAGTGGATGTGCGTGTCGACGCCGCCGGCGGTCAAGATCATGCCTTCGCCCGCGATGATTTCGGTGGCGGCACCGATGGCGATGGTCACGCCGGGCTGGATGTCCGGGTTGCCGGCCTTGCCGATGGCTGCGATGCGCCCGTCCTTGAGGCCAACGTCGGCTTTGACGATGCCCCAGTGATCGACGATCAGCGCGTTGGTGATCAGCGTGTCGACTACGTCGGCGGCGACGCCCTGACCCTGACCCATGCCGTCACGGATGACCTTGCCGCCACCGAACTTCACCTCTTCGCCATAAACGGTGAAGTCCTTCTCTACCTCGATCCACAATTCGGTGTCCGCCAGACGCACACGGTCGCCGACGGTAGGGCCGAACATATCGGCGTAGGCTTGCCTGGAAATTTTCATCTGTTCGCCTTGAATTCAATGGATTCTGAAACCGCTCGCGGTGCTCGCTTTCGCTGCCGTCGTAACCTCCGTGAGCTCCTACAGGGCGTGTCGCGCTACAAATCCCCCATCACCCGTCCGGCAAACCCGAAAACCCGCCGCAACCCGGCCAGGTCCACCAGCTCCACTTCCCGCGCCTGCCCGGGCTCGAAGCGCACGGCGGTGCCGGCCGGGATGTTCAGGCGCATGCCTCGGCTGGCGGTGCGATCAAACGTCAGGGCGTCGTTGGTTTCGAAAAAATGAAAGTGCGAGCCGACCTGAATCGGCCGGTCACCGCTGTTTGCAACGCTGAGGGTGATAGTGCGCCGATCGACGTTGAGTTCGATGTCACCGGGCTGGATCTGGTATTCACCAGGAATCATTCGCTCTTCCTCGACAGTAACTTGTAGTAGATGGCCGTGGCCCTGTATTCGCCATCGGGATTACAGGCGTAGTCCGGCAGCAGACCGGACAGCTCGTACCCCAGGGCGCGATAGAAATCCTCGGCATCGGAGCCCGTCAGGGTGTCCAGGTACACGAGCCCGCGCTGATGCTGCTGCGCCGCCAACTCCACGGCTGTCATCAACTGCGTGGCCAGGCCGCGCCGACGCGCCTGATTCAAGACCAGCAATTTCTGCACCTCGGCGCGGTTAAGGCCGTTGGCTTTCTGGCACAGCACCAGTTGCACCGTTGCAAGCACGTGCTCTTCCTCGGCCACGACCCACAGCAGCAGATTGCCTTGCTCGACCTCGCCCCTGACGGCGTCCCACCACTGGGCAGCTTCCTCGGCGCCGAGACCCGCCATGAACCCCACCGAGGCGCCGTGTTGGACTGCGTCCAGCAATAGCGATACGAGACCAGGGCGATAGTGCGCGAAACTTTCTGACGTGACCCGGCGCAGGTGAGCGGCATTCATGGGGCGAGATCCTTTCGTTAGTGAAACTCAAGCGTTGGGCGTGATGCCGGGCGCCTGAGAGGGTGGCGCCGTAGCACCGGGCGACAGATCCAGCTGCATGAACGTCAGGTCCAGCCACCGCCCGAACTTGGTGCCGACCTGCGGCATCTGCCCCGTGGTGATAAAGCCCTCGCGCTCGTGCAGGTGAATCGACGCTGCATTACCACTTTCAATGGCCGCCACCACCATGTGCTTGTCGCAGCGGCGGGCACGTTCGATCAGCGCTTTCATCAGCAGCGGCCCCAGCCCGTTGCCGCGTTGATCGGCCCGCACGTACACCGAATGCTCGACGGTGTGGCGAAACCCTTCAAACGGTCGCCAGTCGCCGAAGGACGAATAGCCCAGCACCTGATCACGCTCATCGACCGCCAGCAAAATCGGATAGCCCTGAGTCTGCCGCAACGCAAACCAGGCTTCGCGGTTGGCAAGGTCCACCGGCTGTTCGTTCCAGATGGCCGTGGTGTTGAGCACTGCGTCGTTGTAGATGTCCAGCACGGCAGGCATGTCAGTCAGCAGTGCGTCACGAATCGAATACGTCATGTTCGTTTTCACTTGTTGTTAGCTGTTGAGTTGTCCAGGTCAGGCGATGGGCTGATGCACAGTGACCAGCTTGGTGCCATCCGGAAAGGTGGCCTCGACCTGGATTTCCGGGATCATTTCCGGAATGCCTTCCATCACCTGGTCGCGGGTCAGCAGAGTGGTGCCGTAATGCATGAGGTCGGCCACGGTCTGGCCGTCGCGTGCGCCTTCAAGCAGGGCGGCAGAGATGAAGGCCATGGCCTCCGGATAATTGAGCTTCAAACCGCGTGCCAGCCGTCGCTCGGCAACCAGGCCTGCGGTGAAGATCAGCATCTTGTCTTTTTCGCGTGGGGTGAGATCCATGGGGCTTCCGTTTTTAAGTTCCGAATAGAGAAATCGCTGCAACCGCGCTCCTACAAAGTTATGCGTGTCTCCTGACGGAGCATGCTTGCTCGGGAATCGGGCAACGCGGTCCATCAGGTGCTCCAGATCCTCGGTGCCACCGCTTCCCGGCCCAGCAGGGCAGGGCGCAGCAGTTTCCATAATTCGATCAGCCACGCCCGGGCGTGCAGCGCTTCGTCCGCCAGGCAACGGGCAATGATCAGCCCGGGCAACTGGCTAAGGTCCCCGCGCACAGGCGAATGCTCAGCCAGTTCGCGGCAGCGTTCCATTAACTCGGGGTCAATCTCGCCGGTCACGATCAGCGTGGCAAACACCGGTTTGCCATCCAGGCCGATCGGTGAGTCGAGCAGCCCGTCGTTGCCCACGACGCGCTGGCGCTCGTGCCACAACAGCCTGCCGTCGCGCCGAATATCCAGATGCGCCTGAAGGTGCCCCTGATCGAAACGCTCGCCGCTTGCAGGCCGGCCCAGCGCGACCACGTCCCAATAGAACAGTCGAGCGTCGCCCTGCAGATTAATCCGCGTGGTCAGTTCAGCCTTGGCCTCGCTGAAGACGATGGTCTCCTGCGGCAGCCACTCCAGCGTACCGCCGCTCGCGACGCTGAGTTCAAGCTGTTGATAGGCCGGGCCGGCTGCGCGATACCACTTTGCCGCACCGGGACTGGTCAGTTGTGCCCACGCGTTGGCGCCGACGCTGACATCGATGTCGAGCCGATCGCCACCCGCGATGCCGCCCGGCGGATGAACGATGATGTGCTGACAGACCTGCGGACCTTCGGCGTACAGGTGCTTTTGCACGCGCAACGGACCTTTATGGCGCCGTTGCGTAGGCCGCGTGCTGTCACCGAAGCGCCCGTACGCCAGCTCCAGCTCGGCGTGCCAGCTGGGTGTGAACAGGGCGGTGTGGGCAGGAAGATTCATAAGTCGACTGTCGTGTTCGTGAAGGTTCGTACCTTAGCTGATCGGCGCATCAAATGGTGACCAGGCCCCTGACGCCTTCGGCCTCCATGTTTTCGCCACGACCCTGCTGCACGATTTCGCCGCGCGACATGACGATGTACTGGTCCGCCAGTTCGGCGGCGAAATCGTAGAACTGCTCCACCAGCAGGATGGCCATATCACCTCGAGCGGCAAGCTTCTTGATCACGGCGCCGATCTCTTTGATCACCGACGGCTGAATGCCTTCGGTGGGCTCGTCAAGAATCAACAGCCGCGGACGGCTGGCCAGGGCCCGTCCAATTGCCAGTTGCTGTTGCTGCCCGCCGGACAGATCGCCGCCACGGCGATGTTTCATCTGCAGCAACACCGGGAACAGCTCGTAGATGAACGCCGGCACTTCTTTGGCTTGCGAGCCCGGAAACCGCGACAGGCCCATCAACAGGTTTTCCTCGACGGTGAGCCGCCCGAAAATCTCCCGCCCCTGGGGCACGTAGGCGATCCCGGCATGCACGCGCTGATGCGGCTTGAAACCGGTAATCGGCTTGCCCTCCCACTGCACCACGCCTTCTTTGGCAGGCAGCAGTCCCATCAGTACTTTCAGCAGCGTGGTCTTGCCCACGCCGTTGCGACCGAGCAGGCACGTGACTTCGCCGATGTTCACGTCAAACGACAGACCGCGAAGAATATGGCTGCCGCCGTAGAACTGATGCAGCTTATTAACGGTTAGCAATTTGATTTCCTCGGATTCATCAGCTGCAAGCTGCAAGAAAAAGCGTTCGTTCCTCACAAGCTGTAAGCCCCAAGCTTCAAGCTGTAAGGAAAAGCCGATCGGAGTGCGCGCTTCTAGCTTGCCGCTAAAAGCTTGCCGCTCGGCGGTTCACCGTCCCAGATACACCTCAATCACCCGTTCATCCGCCTGCACGTGTTCCAGCGATCCTTCTGCCAGCACGCTGCCCTGATGCAGTACGGTGACGTGGTCGGCAATGGTGCCGACGAACCCCATGTCGTGCTCGACCACCATCAGCGAATGCTTGCCCGCCAGGCTTTTGAACAGCTCGGCGGTGAATTCGGTTTCGGCGTCGGTCATGCCCGCCACGGGCTCATCGAGCAGCAGTAATTGCGGATCCTGGACCAGCAACATGCCGATCTCCAAAAACTGCTTCTGCCCGTGGGACAACAGCCCCGCCGGGCGTGACATCGACGACGTCAGGCGAATGGTTTCCAGGACCTCATCGATGCGGTCGCGCTGTTCGCCGCTAAGCTTGGCCCGCAGGCTGGCCCACACGGACTTGTCGGTCTTCTGCGCCAGCTCCAGGTTTTCAAACACGCTCAGCGCTTCGAACACCGTGGGCTTCTGAAACTTGCGGCCAATCCCTGCCTGAGCAATCTGTACTTCGCTCATCTTGGTCAAATCCAGAGTTTCACCAAACCAGGCTCGCCCATGGCTAGGGCGAGTCTTGCCTGTGATCACGTCCATCAGCGTGGTCTTGCCTGCGCCATTGGGGCCGATGATGCAACGCAGTTCACCCACGCGGATGTACAGGTTGAGATCGTTGAGGGCTTTGAAACCATCGAAACTGACGCTGATGTCTTCCAGGGTGAGGATGGTGCCATGCAGCGTGTTCAGCCCTTTGCCAGCGACCTGCCCGAGGCCGATGGCCTCGCGGCTGGTACCAGCGTCACTGTTGGGGTGCAGCATCGGATCCAGCACCGGATCAAATGCAGGCGTCGGAGTGCTTTTCATTGTTCGCCCCTTTTTTTGATCAGGCCGATCACGCCTTTGGGCAGCCACAGCGTCACGACGATAAACAGCGCGCCGAGAAAGAACAGCCAGTATTCGGGGAACGCCACGGTGAACCAGCTCTTCATGCCGTTCACCAGACCGGCGCCGAGCAGCGGCCCGATCAACGTGCCGCGTCCGCCTAGCGCTACCCACACCGCCGCTTCGATGGAGTTGGTCGGCGACATTTCGCTCGGGTTGATGATGCCGACCTGCGGCACATACAACGCTCCGGCCAGGCCACACAGCACTGCGCTCAATACCCACACGAACAGCTTGAAACCGCGCGGATCGTAGCCGCAGAACATCAGGCGGTTTTCAGCGTCCCGCACAGCGGTCAACACGCGACCGAATTTACTGCGCGCCAGTCGCCATCCTACGAACAGGCTGCCGACCAGCAATGCCACGGTCAGCAGAAACAACACCGCGCGGGTGCCTTGGGAGGTGATGCTGAAACCCAGAATGCTGCGGAAGTTGGTGAAGCCGTTATTGCCGCCAAAGCCGGTTTCGTTGCGAAAAAACAGCAGCATGCCGGCGAAGGTCAGGGCCTGGGTCATGATCGAGAAATACACGCCCTTGATCCGCGAGCGGAAGGCGAAGAAGCCGAACACCAGCGCCAGTAATCCCGGCGCCAGCACCACCAGGCACATGGCCCACAGGAAATGCTGAGTGCCGACCCAATACCAGGGCAGCTCGGTCCAGGAAAGGAACGTCATGAATGCCGGCAGGCTGTCGCCCGACGCTTCGCGCATCAAGTACATGCCCATGGCGTAGCCGCCCAGCGCGAAGAACAGGCCATGGCCCAGCGACAACAGCCCGGCGTAGCCCCAGACCAGGTCCAGCGCCAGCGCGACAATCGCGTAACAGAGAATCTTGCCTACCAGCGTCAGCGTGTAGGCCGAGACCTGCAGGCCGTTGCTTTCCGGCAGCAGGGACAGCAACGGCAGGGTGATCAGCAGGGCAAGGATCACCACGCCAACCGAGACCGTGACTTTGGTGCCGGCGCGTTGCGCGGCAGTGACCATCAGTGGCTGATTCATCAGTCGATCACCCGTCCTTTGAGTGCGAAAAGGCCTTGCGGACGTTTCTGAATGAACAGAATGATCAACGCCAGGATCAGGATCTTGCCCAGCACCGCGCCGATCTGCGGCTCAAGAATTTTGTTGGCGATGCCCAGCCCGAACGCTGCCATGACGCTGCCGGCCAGTTGACCGACGCCACCGAGCACGACCACCAGGAAGGAGTCGATGATGTAGCTCTGGCCCAGATCAGGGCCGACGTTGCCGATCTGACTCAGCGCCACGCCGCCCAGCCCGGCGATGCCGGAGCCAAGCCCGAAGGCCATCATGTCGATGCGGCCGGTAGGCACACCGCAGCAGGCGGCCATGTTGCGGTTCTGGGTGACCGCGCGAACGTTCAGGCCCAGGCGCGTCTTGTTCAGCAGCAGCCAGGTCAGCACGACCACGAACAGGGCGAAGCCGATGATGACGATGCGGTTATACGGCAGCACCAGATTGGGCAACATTTGAATGCCGCCTGACAGCCATTCCGGGTTGGCCACCTCGACGTTCTGTGCGCCGAACACCACGCGAATCAGTTGAATGAGCATCAGGCTGATGCCCCAGGTCGCCAGCAATGTTTCTAGGGGGCGGCCATACAGATGACGAATGACCGTGCGTTCCAGCGCCATGCCGATGCAGGCGGTGACGAAAAACGCCACCGGCAGCGCCACCAGTGGATAGAACTCAAGGGCGCCGGGCGCGTAGCGCTGAAACATGAGCTGCACGACGTAAGTGGCGTAGGCGCCGAGCATCAGCATCTCGCCGTGGGCCATATTGATCACGCCGAGCAGACCGAAGGTGATGGCCAGTCCAAGGGCCGCCAGCAGCAGAATCGAGCCCAGCGACAGCCCCGCAAAGGCCTGGCCCAGGATTTCGCCGAACATTAATTTGCGCTTGACCTGCGCCAGGCTGGTTTCAGCCGCAAGGCGCACGGCCGGGTCGGTTTCTACGCTGGGTTCGAGCAGGGTTTCCAGACGCGTGCGGGCCAGCGGATCGCCGGTTTCGCCCAGCAGGCGTACGGCGGCGAGCCGTACGGTAGGACTGACGTCGACCAGTTGCAGATTGGCCAGGGCCAGATTCAATGCTGCATGAACGCTGTCGTCCTGTTCGCTTGCCACCTGCTGCACCAGCAGCGGCAACTGCGCCGGACGTGCGCTTTTTTGCAGGGTTTGCGCAGCGGCCAGACGCACCGTGGGGTCGGCAGCCAGCAACTGATGGCTGGCCAATGCAGTGTCAATCAGACCGCGAAGGCGGTTGTTCAGGCTGATGGGCTGGGGCTCGTCGGGGCTGGGAGCATCGGCCAGCGCTGGAGCCTGCGGGTCGACGGCAATGAAGCGGTCGCCGTTCTGAATGAATGCGCGGTTGCTGCTGTCGGCAGCGACGCGGCCATCCTGCAGGGCAATCAGCAACTCGACCCGCGCCGGATCAGGTTCGGCCGCCCAGGTTTCCAGCAGCTGTGCGCGCTCGGAGGAAGGGGCCGCGACAAAGTCACCGGCTTCGCTGGCATGAGCGGCGAAGGGCAGCCACAGGCACAGCGCGAGAAAGAGGTGGTGGAGGTATTTGGGCATATCGAGTCCTGAGAACACCCGCATGACGCAATGTCCTGCGAGGAACCGTAGGGATAGGTTCAGCCGGGCATTTCACCCGACCGTTCACCCTGTTTTCCTTAGTTGCTCTTCACCGCGTAGTCAGGCTTTTTGTCGTTGCCTGGAATGAACGGGCTCCACGGCTGGGCGCGGATCGGCTCTTTGGTCTGCCAGACCACGTTGAACTGACCGTCAGCCTTGATCTCGCCAATCATCACTGGCTTGTGCAGGTGGTGGTTGGTCTTGTCCATCGTCAGCGTGAAGCCGGACGGCGCGGCAAAGGTCTGGCCGGCCATGGCTTCGCGGACTTTATCCACATCGGTGGATTTGGCTTTCTCGACCGCCTGCGCCCACATGTGGATACCCACGTACGTGGCTTCCATCGGGTCGTTGGTCACGGCTTTGTCGGCGTTCGGCAAGTTGTGCGCCTTGGCATAGGCTTTCCAGTCGGCCACAAACTTGGTGTTGACGGGGTTCTTCACCGACTCGAAGTAGTTCCAGGCGGCCAGGTTGCCCACCAGCGGCTTGGTATCGACGCCGCGCAGTTCTTCTTCGCCCACCGAGAACGCTACCACCGGCACGTCGGTGGCTTTGAGGCCCTGGTTACCGAGCTCTTTGTAGAACGGCACGTTGGAATCGCCATTGACGGTCGAGATGACGGCTGTCTTGCCGCCTGCGGAGAACTTCTTGATGTTCGCCACGATGGACTGGTAATCGCTGTGGCCAAAGGGGGTGTAGACCTCTTCGATGTCCTTGTCGGCAACGCCTTTGGAGTGCAGGAACGCGCGCAGAATCTTGTTGGTGGTGCGCGGGTACACGTAGTCAGTGCCAAGCAGGAAGAAGCGCTTGGCTGCGCCGCCGTCTTCACTCATCAAGTACTCAACCGCAGGGATCGCCTGCTGGTTAGGCGCAGCACCGGTATAGAAGACGTTGGGTGACATCTCTTCACCCTCGTACTGCACCGGGTAGAACAGCAAGCCATTCAATTCCTCAAACACGGGCAACACCGACTTGCGCGATACCGACGTCCAGCAGCCGAACACCACCGCGACCTTGTCCTGGGTCAGCAGTTGGCGGCCCTTTTCTGCAAACAACGGCCAGTTCGACGCGGGGTCGACCACCACCGGCTCAAGCATCTTGCCGTTGACGCCGCCCTTGGCGTTGATCTCATCAATGGTCATCAGCGCCATGTCCTTGAGTGACGTCTCGGAGATGGCCATGGTGCCGGACAAAGAATGCAGAATGCCGACCTTGATGGTCTCGGCCGCCTGCGCGGTCCAGGTCAAACCCATCGCTGCGATCGATGCAGACAAAGTGAACGCTTTCAGCAAACTACGACGCTTCATTGGCTAGCTCCATTCTTTGATTTTTTTGGATGACCGCGGTTGGCAGTGCAGAGGTTGGGTCTGCTTAGGCTTTAGCAAACGCTGGGCCAAGGCTGCGCGGGTCGCAAAATGGAATGAAAACGTCGCCTGCGGGAGGGGCTGCGCACCAATCTGGACCGACCTGGGATCATTGGTGCGCGAGCCCGCGCTCAACTGGTGCGAGCGCATTGAAGACGAGGAGGCAAGGCGGCCTACCTCACAAACAGCTCGCGTTCGCCGTTGAATAGATCGAAGGTTTCATAAGGGATCCTGTCAGGGGCGGTGAAATACGCGAATGCCTGCCCGCCCACTTCGCGAAAGGCGCTGAGCTGCAGTCGGGTGCCGGGAGGGATAGCGACATGATCGGGGAGAAAGTTCGAAAACATATTTTGCTTCGGCACCGTTGGCGCAAAGATGAAAAACACCGGGTGCGAACCAGGCGGTGCTTGTTCGGTCACAAAGCCGTCCAGACTCCAGCGCGCGGCATTGGCGCGACTGATTGAGGCCGACTGCACGCCCGCGTCCGCGAACACTGCACCCAGCTCGCTGCGTAAGCGCAGCAGGCCCTCGTCGGTCACGCGCGCGGCGCGAAATGCATCGCCTTTCCAGCGCCTCAACCGATAAAACTGCTCCAGAAACTGCTGCGTCTCGGGTGTGCGCGCACCGCTTCTCAATAGCCTGTTGATTGAGGCCGAGCCGCCTTCAATGTAGTCGAGCATCTCGGGGTACAGCTCTGCTTTGGCGCCTTGGGCAAGTGCGAGAAACCGGGGCTCATCCAGAGAAGCCTCCGCGAAGGATGCGCCTTGCGCCGCGGTCGGCCACCCTTTGAGCAGCAGCGCGAGCTCCTGCCGGGCTTGCCGATCGGTCTGCCGACTCAAGCGCACGATCGGTTGTGACGCCTTGCTCCAGATGCCCGTGCTTGAGCGAACCACGTATTCATCTTCATGGATCAGCAGGCCTGCATCTCGGGCATAGCGGCGATACAGTCGTGAGTGGCCGAACAGATTGAAGCGCCGGGCCACGTATGCCTGGTCAGAACCCACGGATATTTCGATGAATCTGTCCGGGTCCATGCGGATGAGCATTCCGGACTCAACGAAGTAAGGTGTTCCTGCAGGCGAGAGCAAATAACCGATCTGCGTCTGCCCATTTCGGCCCGTGCGGCGAACCAGATGCGGGCGTCGCGTCAAAGCCAGTTGAGGGGCTTTTACGGCTGCAGCGCCTGCATGGCCCACGCCTGCAGCGAGCAAATAGCCTGCGGCGTTAATGAGTTCCTGAGCAGCTCCGTCCCAGTCGTTGTCATCGACCTTGTGAAAGGCGCTCCAGGCTTTTGCCAGGCCCAAGCCAAGGGCAAGCGGAATCATGACGGGGTCGGGTAACAAAATAAGTGAAACGCTTACGACCAGATCCAGATCCAGCGTCTGAATGGATTCGCCCGCATCCGAGGGTTGCAGCAACCGCGATTTTACGTCGTCCTTCAACTGACAGATCTTGTTTTCGAAAAGCTCGTCGATCAGGTCACGGCTCTGAGCCATGAACGCCACAGGTTTGAAAATGTGAGCTGGAACCGGAGGCGGGCCTCGTAGCGAGGTCATGAACTCCGGCAGGCTCCAGTGCTTCAGCCACTCGTTGTATTCGAGCATCACCCGGCCCAGTCCGCTACTGCCTGATGGCAGTAAGGTGGCCACGTAGGACTTGTGCGTCTCGCTCTCCAGAAATGCCCGTACCAGGTGGAACATGCTGTCGAATGTCCGGAACACCACATTGTCCGGCGCGCTGGGCGTGCAAAGCACCAATGGCCCTCGCTCGAACATGCCCACGGGAGCAATAAGCATGACGTCCGGGATCTTCATCCCGCTGATGTGCAGCTGCCGCACCTCGAGCGTGGCCGAATCGAGGGCGTCGCGATTTCGCGCATCCAGGCTATCCATAACCGCTTTGATCCAGCCCACCCGGTTTTCAGGAAACCCGGTTTGCTGACTCTCGATGTACGCCATCCGCATCCGCGACAACAGCAACTGGCGGTGCTGGTGCTTCAACTGCACTGCGTATTCGCCATGATCGAAATGATCGGCAAGGTAGCGGTCCAGGTGCTCTGGCGACCCGATCCGCACCAGGAGCGCTTTAACCCAGTCACCTGACAAACCCGCTATCAGCCGATGACGCTCGTCGAGGACCACGACTTCACTGGCGTGCTCGATATTCGTGCGCAGCAGGTTGTCGCGGGCCCACTGAATCAGTGGGTGACTTTGCGAATACGTAGCCGTTTTCAGCGGCACCAGGGGGTAGAAGTTGGACAGCACGCTGCGGTGGTAAGTCGCCTGCACCTGGATCTGTTGGGGCGCCAGCTCGACAGCTTGTTCTTTGAGGGCTGAGGAAACCGTCGCATCAATGTAGGCAGCAATGACAGGAACGGTTGCAGAGAGGGGTGTTTCGAAGTGTTCTTGAGTGAGGCCCCGGATCCTGCGAATAGCCTGCCCGTACGACGTGGCGTAACGGGCCCACTCGGCGCGTTGGCGCTCAGTCATCTTTTGCCACTCGTCAGGCATCTGCTCACATACGGCATCGCAGTCCAGCTGACGGGCAATACGGTGATTGTCGAAAAGCTGATCCGAGTCCTGAAGATCAGATAACAGCCGGCTGAAAGAGTCCTGATCCATCCTCAGCGATTGCGCAGTGGCCATCGCATGGTCGAAGTCAGCGTACTGCTTGATGATTTGCGACGTCAGCAGGAGGCTCATGAACGAACGGGTCATGTTCAGCAACCGCCAGTGGACAGCTGGCGCTTCGTCCACCTCAGGAAACGCGAGTCCCGCCACGTCGAGGCGCTTGAGGTGGCTTAGTAGCCGATGGCGCTGCCCGGCGTCGGCGAGGCGGCGGTTAAGCGTTTCAGTAAGCTCTTTGAGGGAGTTAAATCTTTCCAGACTGTCCGCAGGCGTATAGAGAATGGCTTCACCCAGCGACTCGTCATCGCTGGCAGGAGTCTGGTCGCTGCGCTGCTCGATAATCACGAAGGCGCCGGTCACCGGGTATACAGGACCGGCGGCGTTGCCTAATGACAGGTTGAACACCTCATGCTTCTGCGTGGGGGCGGCTGTAGTGTCCATGCTGTAATCCAGCGTGTCGTTAAGCATGCGGCATAGTTGCGTAGAAAACTGGCCCAGTTCCACACGCATCTGAGCTTCCAGCTTGAGCATCTGGACCCGCTCCGCGATGAAATCGTCGCGGCGGGTTTTTCCCGAAGGCTGGATCTGCGTCCAGCAATCGACCAGCATCTTTTTGTATTGCTTTGGCAGCTGCTCCTTGATGAAGGCATACAGCGCAACCAAGGCGTTGCGGTCGAGCTCGCCGATGGGGGGCGTACCTGCAGGAGGCATGTCTGACCTGTAAAGTCCTGCGATCTCAATGTCCTCCCACTGAAAACGCCCGGTGAAACATTCCGTCACGCTGGCAAGCACGGGATAGCTGCTAATGATCGCGGGGCCACCAGGTATTGCACTTCGCTTATGACAGACGAGGAAGGTGCTGGCGTACTCGAAGACGACGCCGGGATGGCTGCGGTGAAGGCAGTCCGCGAGCGTCTGCTCAACGAGTTGAGTGACGTCGGGCAACGTGAAAGGCGCCAGTGTGAAACTGTCGGCGGCGGACATGGGTGGGGCGGTAATGGCGATGGAGTTCATGGTGCCTGTTCATTGCATGAGGGATGACTCGCCGAACGAAATATTCAGCGATTCACGTCATGAAGTCAGGACGAGAGACAGGCGTCTGTAGGCATTGCCAGATATCGGCAAGTAGAGAGTTTGATCAGACGGGTAGGATGTTTCGCCGGGAAGACCGTGCTCAGGGAGCAGGGAAAGACAGGTGCGGAGCCTGAAACCCGAAATGAGGAGGAATTCATCACTAAACCACCCAAGAAAGGTTCCAGGCCCCGCGAGACGCAATCTAAGCTGTTGCCGCCGTTTTGGCAAAGCGCGAACGCACTATTCGATCGAGCAGCCACACCGCCAGCATTGAAACGCCAACCAGCGGGAATGCTGCTCCCAGCACGATCATTACCACGGTTGCGGTTTTCCAGCGGGGGAGATCGTGACGCAACGGCGGAACGCCGAAACCGTTTTGCGGGCGACGTTTCCACCAGATCACAATGCCGCTTACCGAACTCAACAGCACCATCAGGCAGATGAACAGAATCACCAACTGGTTCACCCAGCCATACATCTTGCCCTCGTGCAGCATCACGCCCAGTTCGGTGGCTTTGGACACCGTGCTGTAATCGCCGTAACGCACGTCCGCGAGGACCTTGCCGCTGTACTGGTCGATATGCAGGGTGGCGTCGTTGCGCGGGTCGTCCGCGAACACCGAAACGGTGAACACGCCGTCGGCGGTCTTGGGCTGGGTGATGCTGTAGCCCGGTTCGATTTGTCGGGCCCTGGCGATGTCCACCACTTGCTGAAGGGAAACAGCCGGTGCCGCTGGCCCGCTGGCCATGTGGCTGTGGTTCATGTGCGCGGCGTGATCCCCCGAAGACACCGGCATCGGTGTGTTTTCCATGGCCCATGGCACGGTCTGCACGCTTGCGCTGTTCAGTGCGCCGGCTTGCTTGTCGGATTTGGGGACGTCATTCCACATGGCTGCCGGGAACGTATTCCAGAGGTCGGCGTAGGTTTTGCCCCATAAGCCGGTCCAGGTCATGCCGCTCAGAAGCATGAACAACAGCGCCACCGAACCCCAGAACCCGGTCACCGCATGCAGGTCGCGCCAGAGGATACGGCCCCGCGCGCCAATCCGAGGCCAGAGCACGCCAGCGGGAGAGCGGCCTCGCGGCCACCACAGATACACGCCGGACACCACCAGCACGATGCCCCAGCCGGCCGCCAGTTCGACCAGCCGGTCACCTACGGTTCCGATCATCAGTTCGCCGTGCAGCTCGCGGGCCATGGCTTGCAGGTTGCTTTTGGCATCCTGATCACCCAGGACCGTGCCGCTGTAAGGGTCGAGGAATACATTGAGCTCGCGGCCCTCCTTGCTGAGCACAAACTGCGCGCTGCCCTCGGCATTCAACGGCGGCAGGTATTTGCTCACCTGTGCCTGGGGATAAGCGGCCAACACACGCATTTGCTGTTCATCGGCAGTCAGCGAGTGGTGCGCAGGTTTGACCGTCAACAGGTCGCTGTACATCAGCGCATCGAGCTGCGGCTTGAACAGATACACGATCCCGGTAAGCGCCAGCAAAATCATGAAGGGTGCGACGAACAGGCCGGCATAGAAATGCCATCGCCAGGCCAGGTTATAAAACGACACATTGGGTTTGGACACGGTGCAACGCTCCCGTCGGGGAAACACGGCGCAACGCGCTGGCGGTGAGAAGAGCCGCCAGCGGTTACGAGTCAATTTGCGATATCAGGCAACTGACGAGACGGGTGGCGCGCGACTGCGGGCGTGGGGGAATACGTGGCGTTGGGCATGCCCGTGTTGCGGGGCTTCGTTGTAGAAGTCCGCGGGTCTGGGCTGAACGGGTGCCGCGACAGCGATGGTCTTTGTGATCGCAGGGCAACTGAACAACAGCGTGCAGTACCCGCACTTGGCCCAGATGACATGGTCGACGCCTGCGGTTTGCTCGCTCTGGACGTGACCGTCATGCGCGTCTGCACCCATGTCCATAGACGCAGGCATGTTCATCTCGGCGTGCATCGCCATCGACATCGATGCAGGCGCGGGAGCCGCTTGGCCGCTGTGGTGCTCCATTGGCATGGATTGCGAGATCAGCGGGCCGACGAAAATCATCAGCATGGCGAACAGGCTCAGCCACGCGCCCTGAGATTTACGAGGGGCAAATGCGGAGCTGATGCGGATCGCGGGCAGGCGGCTCATGGGGCAGCGTCGTGCTTAGGCAGCTTTAGTGTGCGTGGGCCGAATGGGCGGATTCGGGTGGCTGTTTTTGTACCGTAACGTCGACCGTCAGATCACCCGCTTTTTCAAAGTGCAGGGTCAAAGGGAAGGTCTGGCCGTCGACGAGTTTGCTGCGGTCTTTCAAGTCCAGCAACATGACGTGATACGCCATTGGCGCAAAAACGAGGTTGCCGCCCGCCGGGATCTCCACTGACTGGACGTGCTGCATTTTCATCGTACCGTCCTTGCTCACGTGCTCGTGCAACTGTGCGCCACCTGCGATGGGGCTGTCGACGGCCTCCAGTCGGTCAGGCGCCTGACCTTCGTTGGTGATCACAAAATAGGCAGCGGCGGTGGGTGAGTTCGGGGGCAACGCCAGTGACCACGGTTGCGTAACCGTCAGCGAGCCCGTGGCGTAATCGTGCGCTTCGACGTAACAGACCGGCAACGCGAGAGCGGCCAGCAGGACGAGTTTGTTCAGTATCAAAGCTGGGGCTCCAATTCGTTCAGGTACGCGACGGCACGATCAATCAGACCCGAGGGGATGCGTGCGGATTGCGATTCGGCCATTGCGGACGGTGCGCAGTGCGCAGCACCACCATCGCCACAGGGAAACGCACCGGTTCGATGAGGGCGAACAATCCAAAACCGATACCGGTTGGCACCGCAACCATCGGCATGGCGCCGGTGCAACAGGCGCAGTGCTGCATGAGCGCGATATCGGGGTGATGGGGAGCTTGTCGGTCGATGACCTCAACGGGCGTCATGGCCAATGGAGGCGCAGCCCCCGTACACGCATTTCCCCACACCAGACGCTCAGCCTGGGGACGCGGCATGGTCGGTGTCAGCGGCATTGCCAACGCCCCGAACAGCAGGGCGAAGCAGGCCACCCAGGCAAAGGCGTGGCGCCGCTGTGGTGTGAGGATTTGATTTTGTTGTTTTGTCATGGGGCCATTTAGCCTGATTGGCCGCCCGATGTAAAAACCCTGCCCGCGACGTTAGGTCGCGCAGCAGATGTTGGTTCAGTCAGCGTTCAGCGGGGGTTCAGGCAGTGGAGGCGTGGAGTTTCAGGCCCAGCGCCTTTATCACTTTCATGATTGTGGCGAATTCGGGGTTGCCGTCGGTGCTCAGCGCTTTGTAAAGGCTCTCCCTGCCCAGTCCCGTGTCACGTGCGATCTGAGACATGCCATACGCCCGCGCGATATTGCCCAAGGCCTTGCGTATTAAGACTCCGTCGCCGTTGTCCTCCTCCAGGCAAGCGTCCAGATAACCCGCCATGTCCTCAGGTGTTTCAAGGTATTCAGCCGCATCAAAGGGTTTGAATTCCTCTTTCATTAGTGATCCCTCGCCGTGAGGCTTTCGGTCATTTCCCTGGCACGTTTGATATCCGTTTTCTGAGTCGATTTATCGCCACCCACGAGAAGGAGATAGACAGCGTCTCCATGCCGCGTCAGGTAAATTCGATAACCGGGCCCGTAGTGAACGCGCATTTCAAAAACGCGTTCACCTACTGATTCACAATCTCCCGCAATGCAGCCAACACCTCTCCGACACTCCAGAAAGCCCTATCCACTTCAGGCAGCGCGGGTCGCTTCAATACCAGCACCGGCAGGGCCAACTCACGGGCCACTTCCAGCTTGGGCTCGGTCGCCGTGCTGCCGCTGTTCTTGCTGATGAGGACGTCGATGTTGCGGCGCTGGAACAGCTCGCGCTCGTCTTCCAGGCGAAACGGTCCGCGCGCGCCAATCACCTCGCAGCGCTCGTTGCCGGGGTAGACATCCAGCGCCCTTAGCGTCCAGAACTGATGCTGTGGAATATCATGAAGATGCTGCAAGGGTTCGCGGCCCAAGGTGAACAGCGGGCGCTGAAAAGGCGCGAGCGCGGACATTAACTCAGCCCAGTCGCTGACCTCGCGCCAGTCATCCTCGGGGCCCGCTTGCCACGGCAGTCGTCGCAAGGCCCAACACGGGACTCCGGCGGCCTTCGCCGCAACCACAGCGTTGTGGCTGATCTGCGCGGCGTAGGGATGCGTTGCATCGAGAATCAGATCGATGCCCGATTGCCGCACAAAGTTGGCCATGCCTTCAGCGCCGCCAAACCCGCCGACTCGTACCTGACAGTGCAAATCGGTCGGCACGCGGCCCACGCCTGCCAGGCTGTAAACATGCTGAGGCCCCAGGGTGCGGGCAATCGCCAACGCTTCGGTGACACCGCCGAGGAGCAGCACGCGTTTCAGAGCAGATGGTTTCAAGAAAAGCCTCCCGCATGGCCGACGATCCCGCCCTGGCGGTCAATGGCAAACACTTCGACCTCTACCTGCGCCGGCACTACGCTGCGGGCGAAATCAAGCGCGTGCTGGCATACCGTGTTGCCGAGCGCGATGCCGACCGCGGCGGCCATGGCCAGCGCTTGCTGGCTGGTGTTGGCTTCACGGATGCTTTGCTGCAGCGGGGCGTCCGCGCCTGCATCGGCGGCCCACTGAGCGAGCTGATTCAAATCGATGCTGGAGTGGCGGCTGTGCAGGTCCATATGGCCCGCCGCCAGTTTGCTGATTTTGCCAAAGCCGCCGCACACACTAAGCCGTTCCACCGGCGTCTTGCGCAAGTGCTTGAGCACAGCGCCGACAAAATCCCCCATCTCGATGAGCGCGATATCCGGGAACTGATACACCCGACGCATCGTGTCCTCGCTGGCGTTGCCGGTGCAGGCGGCAATGTGCTGGTAGCCGTTGGTACGCGCGACGTCGATACCTTGATGAATGGAGGCAATGTACGCCGCGCAAGAGAAAGGCCGGACGATACCGCTGGTGCCCAAGATCGATAATCCACCCAGAATGCCCAAACGCGGGTTCATGGTTCTCAAGGCAAGCGCGCTGCCATTTTCCACGCAAATCGTCACCTCGAAGCCGCCTTCATAGCCGAACTCCTGCGCTGCTTGAGAGAGGTGTTCGGCCATCATTCTGCGAGGCACTGGATTGATTGCCGGCTCACCCACGCCCAGCACCAAACCCGGCCGGGTCACGGTGCCGACGCCTTCGCCCGCGATAAAGCGTGTACCGGGCTCACTCGTTAACCTGACCTGAGCGTAAACGAGCGCGCCGTGTGTTACATCCGGGTCATCGCCCGCGTCCTTGAGCGTGCCCGCTTCGGCGCCGTCGGCCATCAAACGGCAAAACTCCAGGCGCATCTGCACGCATTTGCCCTTGGGCAACGTGATTTCAATCGCATCGTTTGTTTCGCCAGCCAGCAGCAACCGCGCCGCGGCGAGGGAGGTCGCCGTGGCGCAACTGCCCGTGGTCAAACCGCTGCGCAATGGCGCGGGTTGCTCGGCGGTTTCGTCGCGCATCAGGGTTTGATCGCTTCAAGCAGGGTGATCGGCAGCGCCTGGCGCCACGTGTCAAAGTCGCCCAGCGGTTTGGCATGTGCCAGATGGATACGGGTCAATTCGCCACCGTGCTGCTCGCGCCAGTTCACCAGCGTCGCCTCGCTTTGCAGCGTGACGGCATTGGCAACCAGCCGACCGCCCGGCCGCAGGCTTTGCCAGCACGCGCTCAACACGCCTTCACGCGTGACACCGCCGCCGATGAAAACCGCATCCGGTTGCTCCAGACCGGCAAGGGCATCGGGCGCGCGTCCACGCACCAGTTGAAGGCCCGGCACCCCCAGCGCATTGCGGTTGAATTCAATCATCTGTTGCCGTCCCTCATCGGCTTCGATGGCGATGGTGCGACAAGACGGATGCGCGCGCATCCACTCGATCCCGATGGAGCCACAGCCTGCGCCGACGTCCCACATCAATTCGCCAGGCGTCGGGGCGAGTCGGGCGAGGGTGATGGCACGTACGTCGCGCTTGGTGAGCTGACCGTCGTGCCGGAACGCCTCATCCGGCAGGCCGCCAAGCGGCGACAGACGCAGCGCATCGGGCTGCGCCCGGCATTCGATGGCGACCAGGTTCAGCGCGGCGATGTCGGTTGCGTTCCACTCGCCCGCCGTGCCTTCGATTTGCCGCTCGGCGGCGCCGCCCAGATGCTCAAGCACGATCATGCGGCTCGGGCCATAGCCGCGCTCCTGGAGCTGTGCGGCAATGGCTGCGGGGCTGGAACCGTCGTTGCTCAGCACCAGCACGCGCAAGCCGTTATGAAGTTGAGCGTTCAGTGCCGCGACCGGGCGAGCGACTACCGAGAGGGTTACCACGTCCTGCAACGGCCAACCCAAGCGGGCTGCCGCGAGAGAATAAGACGATGGGGCAGGGATCACGCGCATCTCGTCATCGCAGACCTGGTGCGACAGGCTTGCGCCAACGCCGAACAACATGGGGTCGCCGCTGGCCAGCACGCATACCGGCGTGCCGCGCTGCTCCAGCACCGGGTCCAGAGAGAACGGGCTGGGCCACAGGCGATGCGCGGCCTGAATGCAGGGTGGCAACAACCCGAGTTGTCGCGCGCCGCCGAACACCTGCTGCGCCTGCAACAGCGCGTGCCGAGCGTTGCGGCCCAGCCCTTTGTAGCCGTCCTCACCGATTCCCACGACTGTCAGCCACGGCGACATGAATTGCCCTCAACCAAATTCGTGCGACAGGCCTGTCATACCAGCCCTGGATAGTGGGGCGCATCATACCTCGCTGAGGTAGCCTCGTCGTCCTGGGTCAATCAGCCTTATTTCGTAGGCGGTTGGTAGCTTTGGTGTGGGGCGTTTCTGAAAATACCGTAATCACGCCGATTTACACGTAACGTTTAATGACAGCCCTCAAAGCGCACACCTATCGTGCGCCGCTCATCAAGCCGAACAGGATGCTGAGCGGATGTCCGGGGCCTATGCGTTTATCAATGACAAAAAACAGAATCTCTACTCGTTTCGCGACAGCTTGCCTAATGGAAATGGAGCTCGCTCCAAGTTCGACCTCCTCAATCCTGGTATCAGCCCCTTTTCCATCGTCCTTCCGGGGCAGCTGATTGTTGTAGGTGACGAATCCACCAGCATGTGTACGCCCGGGGACAATCTCCTTGCGTTCTATGCTCGTGACGTGCGTGAGTCTCTGATCGCTACCGACCACGCCAGCGCAACGGTTTTGACACAAAACTACGATGTGCTGCAAAGCATCATGTCCTACGGCTCTATCGGCATAGGCAGCGTCACCTCCGCTTGGAGCAGTCACCTGGCTCAGGTGGAGGGCACCCTTAAAGATATCAACGATGCCTACCTGCGCTGGCGCGCCGGAACTTTGACCAAGGATCAGTTCGTGGCTCGGCGTCAGAGCCTGTTCAGCGTCCTTGATGGCCAGCTGCGGGGTATTGGGCGCTGGGGTACTGGGCTGAAGAACAACTCGACGATCAAAAAGATGCTGGGCATCTCCAGCAAGAGTTTCATCCGCTGGGGGGAAGTCGCCAACTACGCCAGGAATGTGAAGCGTATTAATAATGTGGCCCGTACGTTGAGCGGCGGGACGGCGGTAGGCGTCGCGCTGGACGTCAGTGCGGGATTGATGGAGATCGGCGAAGCGTGTTCTGCCGGGCGCGAGCAGCTGTGCACGAAGGCCAAGTTTGTAGAAGTGGGAAAGATGATGGTGGGAATGCCGGTGGCTTGGCGGGCAGGCGCTTTCGCTGGTCCCGCTGCAGCTCAGCTCTGCCTGAGAATGGCGGGACCGACGCGAGGCGCAAGCATCATTGCATGCGGCATCGCAGGTGGTGCAATTGTTGGGTGGGGTGCGGGCAAAGGCGGTTCAGTAGCGGGTGGATCGTTGGGCACCATGCTTTACGAGGGGCTTTGGCTTGGGAATGAATGACGTATTCTTGCTATGGGTAGCCGTAGTATCGGCTAGCTTTTTGCTCGTTGGACATCTGCTCGCGATCTACGCCGCCTATTGTGTCCTTCCGCAGATTGAAGCGCAGTTGTCCCGCTGTAAGCTCATCATGGATGCCAAGAGTTTTTGGGGGGAATACAGCCATGCCGGGAAGATGTATCGGTATTCGATGGCTAGCATGGTGCTGACGTGTCCTCGCCTTCTGGACAAACATGGCTTGGCCGATCTTGATCAGGTCAACAATATGCCTGAGAGGCTTCGACGATGGATATATATGCCGTCGCGGATCGGAGGAGGCGGCCTGGTCACAATGCTTGTAGCAATGGCGCTTCTCGGCGAGTTTTGGTAGCAATTTATCAACTCCCGCCGGGCCAAGTCGCGGTGCCAGCCTGGTCATTTGTGGTATCGCAGGTGGAGCTGCGGGCGGATGGTTGGGTGGAGCAGGAGGTAGCAAAATGGGGGGATATATTGGTAGCTGGCTGTATGAGTTGGCTGGCGATGAATGACGGCCTTTTAGGGGGAGTCGTCATCGTTTCCGGTGTTATAAGCGTTATCAGCTTTTGCTTAGACGTGTACGTGAAATACGTCATCCTTCCTGAGGTAGAAGAACGGCTAAAAAACTGTCGTATCGTCATTGATGCGAAGCGCTGTTGGGATAACGCGGGGTTTGTCGGTCGACGCTATCGACTTGTAGCGGTGAACCTGGCACTGACATCAACCGAACGTATGCGCCAGAAAAGCTTGGTGGATATTAAGGATGTCGCCAGCATTTCTTCCCAACAGCGACGATGGATTTGTATTCCCGAGAGATTTGCAATCACATCGTTCATTGCGGGTATTACCGCTTTGGCGATATTGGGGAAGCTCTGGTAGCAATTTATCAACTCCCACGGCCATCCCACCAGTCATCCGGCGTGCCGGCCGTCAGCGATTTCAGCCCCCGACCCGTAGCAAGCCAGCGTTTACATATATGCGGGATGAGCGATCCGACAGACCGTCTTTTCATGCCTGCCGCCAAAGCAGGCATAATACGGCCCCTGTAACGTTTCGTTTCTTTACGCGTCTGCCCGTCGCACCAGGTGATCCATTGACCGAGCCGTTGTCCGCTCGCCTTTCCGCTACGCCCATTCGCCCCTCGGCTTGCCCGGGGTTGCTGCGTATCGTCCCGGCGATGGACGGCGGCATCTGCCGGATCAAGCTGCCGGGCGGGCTGATCACCGCCGATCAGGCGCTGGCCGTGGCGCAGGCCGCAGAGCGGTTCGCCGGTGGCGTGATCGAGGCCACCAACCGCGGCAATCTGCAGATTCGCGGCATCGGCACCGACCACGACGGGTTGATCGCCAGCCTGCTGGACGCCGGCCTGGGCCCTGGCAATCCGGCCAGTGATGACGTGCGCAACCTGATGCTGAGTCCGACCGCAGGGCTTGATCCACAGCAATTGCTCGATGTACGTCCGCTGGCCGGGCAGATTCTGCACACCCTCGAGCATCACCCGCGCTTTCACGAGCTATCGCCTAAATTCGCGCTGTCGTTGGACGGCGGTGAAGGCCTGGCCATGCTCGAACATCCCCATGACCTCTGGTTGTCGGCGATGTGCATCGACGGCCAGACGCTTCTGGGCTTCGGGCTCGCAGGCTGCCCGGCAAATGATTCACCCCTGGCGGCCGTTGCACCAGAAGCGGCGCACGCATTGGTCGTCGCAGTGCTGGAGACGTTTCTGGACCTTGCTCGGCCTGAGCACGCGCGCATGCGTGACCTGCTTAAAGAAGTGCCTGTCGTCCGGTTCATGGAGCACGTCGCCGCTCGTTTTGCGCAGCCTCTTTGGGTTAATCAGGACATAACCGGATGGCGACGTGAGCCGATACGGCCTCTGGCGCACCTTGGCACTTATGCGCAGGCGCAACACGGCGTCGTCGCCATTGGCGCCGCCGTGCCGTTGGGGCGCATGGGGCCGTCTATGTTGCGCGAAGCCGCGCGGCTGGCGCGTGCTTATGGCGACGGTCAGCTGTGCATGACGCCCTGGCAGAGCCTGACGCTGCGAAACGTTGCGATGGAGGATTCACTTGCCGTGACGAATGGCTTGAGCAAAGCCGGTCTGCTCGCGGATGCGAATGCTTCATTGGCCAGAATGATCGCGTGCACAGGCTCTGCGGCCTGCGCAAAAGGTTTGGCCGACACCAAGGCCGACGCATTTCGTCTGGCCGCATTGCTGCAAAACAACGCCACCCGCCAGACAGTGCACCTGTCCGGCTGCCGGCGTTCGTGCGCCGCTGCGCATATAGCCCCGGTGACGCTCCTGGCAGCCTCGCCCGGTCGTTACGATCTCTATTTTCGTCATGCAGACGCAGCCGGATTCGGCAATCTGCATGCACGTGACCTCACTATTGATGCAGTCGGCGCGTTGTTGACCGCCGACTCACGGAGCAACACCGATGATTGATTACATCCGCGACGGCCAGGAGATCTACCGTAACTCCTTCGCGATCATTCGTGCCGAAGCCCGGCTCGATTCCATCCCGGCCGACCTGGAAAAACTCGCCGTGCGGGTCATCCATGCCTGCGGCATGGTCGATGCGGTCGAAGGGCTGCGCTACTCGCCGGGTGCTGGCACCGCTGGCCGCCGCGCGCTGGCGGCCGGTGCGCCGATCCTGTGTGACGCGCACATGGTTGCCGAAGGCGTCACCCGCACGCGCCTGCCGGCCAACAATCAGGTGATCTGCACCCTGAAAAACGAGCGCGTTCCCGAGATGGCGCGCGAGCTGGGCAATACCCGCTCCGCTGCAGCGCTGGAACTGTGGCGCCCGCATCTTGAAGGCGCCGTCGTGGTGATCGGCAACGCGCCGACCGCGCTGTTTTACCTGCTTGAAATGCTCGATGCCGGCGCGCCGAAACCGGCGCTGATACTGGGCTTTCCGGTGGGCTTTGTCGGCGCTGCCGAATCCAAGGACATGCTCGCCGCCGATAGCCGCGGCGTGCCTTACGTGATCATGCAGGGGCGCCGTGGCGGCAGCGCGATGGCCGCCGCGGCCGTCAACTCACTCGCCACGGAGATCGAATGATGCCACCCCGCGGTCGTTTGATTGGCCTTGGCGTGGGGCCAGGTGATCCGGAACTCATTACGGTCAAGGCCCTGCGCCTGCTGCGCGAGTCGCCGGTGGTGGCGTATTTCGTCGCCAAAGGCAAGAAGGGCAACGCGTTCGGTATCATCGAAGGTCATTTGCAGCAAGCCCAGACACTGATGCCGCTGGTGTACCCGGTCACCACCGAGGCGCTGCCCGCGCCGATGTCTTACGAAAGTGTGATCAGCGATTTCTACGACCGATGCAGCGCCGACCTCGCGGCGCACCTCGACGCCGGTCGTGATGTGGCGGTGATCTGCGAAGGCGACCCGATGTTTTACGGGTCTTACATGTACCTGCACGACCGTCTTGCCGAGCGCTACGAAGCTGAAGTCATCCCGGGCGTCTGTTCGATGCTCGGCGGCGCATCGGTGTTGGGTGCGCCGCTGGTGTACCGCAATCAGAGCCTGTCGGTATTGTCCGGCGTACTGTCGGCCGACGACCTCAAACGCAAACTTCAGGATGCCGACGCTGCGGTGATTATGAAGCTTGGCCGTAATCTTCCCAAAGTGCGTCAGGTGCTGGTCGAAACCGGCCTGGCCGAGCGCGCGCTTTACGTCGAGCGCGCAACCATGGCCAACCAGAAGATTGTCCCGCTTGCCGAGGTCGATCCGATGTCCTCGCCTTATTTCTCGCTGATTATCGTCCCTGGCGAACGGTGGCAAGGCTGATGGCCGCGACCCACTTCACGGCCCCGGCGATCGTCGTTCTGGGCAAAGGCGCGCTGATGACGGCGCGACGCATTCAGCAGCTCTACCCGCAAGCGCTGATCCATGGGCTGGCCGAACGCGTCGATGACGCTGATCGCAGCTACTCGGAGTTTGGCGCGACCCTGCGTCAGCTTTACCAGCAGAACACGCCCATCATTGCGTTGTGCGCAGCGGGCATCGTTATTCGCACCCTGGCAGCCGTATTGTTGGAGAAGGGCGCTGAGCCTCCGGTGCTCGCCGTCGCCGAGGATGGCAGTGCTGTCGTGCCACTGCTCGGCGGCTTGGGCGGCGTGAACGTCATGGCTCGGGAAATCGCTTCGGCGCTGGGCACCGCAGCTGCCATAACCACCAGCGGCGAGCTGCGGTTCGGTACCTGCCTGCTCAACCCGCCTGCGGGCTATGCGTTGGGCGACCTGGAGCTGGGCAAGCGCTTCGTCAGCGATTTGCTGTCGGGCGAAAAAGTACGTGTGGAGGGCGCAGCACCCTGGCTGGCTCAGGCGCAGCTGCCCGAAGACGAACAGGCGCAATTGGCAATCCACGTCGGTTATTCCGACCGTGAACCCAGCGATCATGAGCTGCTGATTTACCCGCGCAACGTACTGGTGGCGCTGAAGGGGGGCCTTCCCGATGCCGCCGGGGCTGTGAAAACCGCGCTGCACGATTCGCGTATTGCTCTGCAGGCGTTGGGCTGTCTGCTTGCCAGCAAAGAGGAAATGGCCAATCCGGCGTTGCACGCTGCCGCTGAAACATTGGGCGTCGCAGTGCGTTTTACAGGCGCCGCAACTCCGGCCGAGATGATCCAGCAAGTGCTGCCGCAGTTGTTGCCACCCCTGACCCCGGCGGAGGGCATCGCCGTCGCTGTTGCGCCGCAGCCGCTGGATGTTCGGCAGATAGGCCGTGCACGGGGACGACTGGCCGTCATTGGCCTGGGCCCGGGCGCCAGCGACTTCATGATCCCCGCCGTAAAAGCCGAGCTCGCGCGCGCCAATGACGTGCTGGGTTATGAAACCTACGTGCGCATGGCCGGCCCGTTTCGGCCGGATCAAGTGCTGCACTGCACCGACAACCGTGAAGAAATGCAGCGCGCTCGGCATGCTTTCGAGCTGGCCGCTGCCGGACGTTCGGTGGTGGTGGTTTCTTCGGGCGATCCGGGCGTCTTTGCGATGGCGGCGGCGGTGCTGGAAGCCTTGCACGAATCGGACAATGCCGACTGGCATCGGGTTGACCTGCACATTCTGCCAGGGGTGTCCGCATCGCTCGCCACCGCCGCGCTGGCAGGAGCGCCGCTGGGTCATGACTTCTGCGTCATGTCCCTGTCGGACAACCTCAAGCCGTGGGACATCATCGAAAAGCGCCTTGATCTGGCCTGTCAGGCGGATCTGGCGCTGGCGTTCTACAACCCGATCTCACGTTCCCGGCCCTGGCAACTGGGGCGCGCACTGAAAATCGTGCGCCGGCACCGCACGCCTGAGACCCCCGTGACGCTGGGACGCGACGTCGGTCGACCTGCCCAGACCCTGCGCGTCATCACCCTCGGCGAGCTGACCCCGGAGCTGGTCGACATGCGCACCATGGTGTTGATCGGCTCCTCACTGACCTGCGTGTTTCCCCGTGCCGATGGCCAGCAGTGGGTCTATACGCCGCGGTGGTACGGCGCCAAGCCGGCTTGAGTGATGCGGGATCTCGCTGCGTCGGATTCTTCTGATAGCTGACGCGCACATTTCGATGAGTCAATGATGAAACCCCTCCTTGGTCTCGTCGAAATGCCGGCTTTCGAGCCACAAGGCTTGTGATCCCCATCCATCGTCCCCCATCGCGTCATGCGCAACCTCCTGACGTGCCTGAAGTTTGCTTCTACTCGGTTCAAGCGGGCTCGCCGCCAGCGTGTAGGACCGACGCTGCCCGTCTGAGATAAGGGGCATTGCCACGTCGTTGGGCGAGCGCTGACTTCTCGATTAGTCTTCGTTCTGTCCACGACGGACATTCTCGCCAGTTAAAGGATTAACAAATGAACCATGAAGCACGCATGACCCACGCCGAACGCAGCGCCTTTGTCGACCGATGCCAACTCGCTGATTGCACCCACTCGTTAAGTGAGCATCCGTCGGAGATGGATGCGTCCATGCTGATGCCCATTGAAGACCCGGCACAGGGAGCAGTAGTGGCTGGCAACTTGCTGGCCTTCGCCGAGGGCGTATCACGGCAGAACAAGGAAGACGTCATGGATTCCTTTCTGTTCGCAACACGAGCAGCCAATTTCAAGTTCAATCCGGAAACTCACAGCCAGCAGTGGTACGCCCACTTCAATAAAGTGCTGGCGACGTTGGGTTGGGTATCGACCAACTGGAAGTACTCCCGTTATCGCTCCGCTCATCGGCGCTTCAGCATGGAACGCGCCGGTCTGGAGATTATCGGTTCTGCTATCTCGGCCGCAGCCCTTCCAGGGCCCGCAGGGTTTGCCATGCTTAAAGTCGCCCGTGATGCTGTCGAAGCGCTGAAAACCAAGGATGAGCCGCTGCGTGTGTTCGAGAGCCAGGCCAAAACTCACCGCGGCGCCAACTTCCGTATGGGTGCCTGTATCGAGTCCGGCGATGGAACCGTCAATCTGGCGATGGGTGCGGTCAACTTCTCCGCCACCTCCACTGTCACCAATGTGCTTTTTTGGGAATGGAACAGCGCGCAGGTCGAGACCTTCCGAGGGGAGGACCACCTGGTATTGAACAGTCGCCTGTATGCGGATGTTCGTGCAGGTATCCAGAAGCGGTTAAGCGAAAGTGCTTTGGCGGCTATCGAAGAATTCGACATCTAAACGCTGGACTGGGGGCGCACGGCGCCTCCTTTTGATGGAGATGTGCGATGAATCAGGGATTGATTGAAGCGCAAGTCAGCGCAGGGTGCATGCTGTTCATGCACAGCGAATGTTCGGCACTGCGCAAAAGCGATACCGCTGACAGCGTGCTGTACACGCAACTGGCCGCAACCAAAAGACACTCACGCTTTGCCAACACCTCGGCCTGGAACGAGGCCTGGCTGGCGGCATTTACCCGTTTTGGATGGGCGCTTGAAGCTCACGAGTCCTGCTGTCACAGGCCCGCGCGACCTTTACCTTATTCGGTGTGGGGACTGCTCCAAGACAGCCTGCCGGCATTCATGCCTGTTGCGCTGTTGTCGGCGGCTGAATCCGTCTGCGTGCGATCTTTCGAGCGTCACCCGGACCAGCCCGCCATAGGGCTGCTCGGTCGTGAAGCGCTGGAGCCAGCAGTCGCCAGCGTAAGACACAAGCCGCAAGCTGCGCAGAAAGTGGTGCTGCAGCTGGGTTTGCTGGACGCAAACGGTGGACTCTCGGTGGGCTTCATCACTTTTACCCAGGCTTCTGGATTCAAAGGCAACGTTCTGTTCGAGCCCCTGCAAGTCACCGATCTCTTGAGTGATGTCCAGCTGCACTTTTACTCCCTGCGCTTGATGGAGTCGGTTTATGCACCCCTGAGACTCAAGGTGAGCGAAGCGCTGGATCATCGCCGAGCGCAACGGGTATCTGCATTAATGGGGGTAGACCATGTCGGCTAGGATAAACCTGCTACAGAGCAGAAACCTTGTATCGTTTGCGGCAGATGTCTCAGCGCAGTTGCGTGCTGACATCCTCGACTGCCTGCTTTATGCGCAGTTATCCGCAGACCAGAAGCATGATCGTCGACGCAACTGGAAACCCTGGATTGATCAGTATCAGCGCACCCTCTATAAAAATGGCGGCAAATTGACCGGCGCCATTAATCCCGGGATAGCCACTATCGGGCATTTGCGGGATTTACGCCGACTTCCTGCTGGTGCATTCGGGAGCGCCACTACGCCGGAACTGCACGCGTTGATGACCGGTGCATTGCAAACACTGCTGGAAAGCGAGCATGCAAGCAGGTTTTTCAATTCGTGGTTTTCTTCAGGCCAATCCGAAAGTTTCCAAATCGTCCCGTGCAGGGCGAGGGAAAGCGGGGCGGTGGAAATCCTGGTCTGCGGCATGCAGATGACAACCCGTGCGGTGAAGCCGGCGCTGACATTCTGGGAAACCTTGTCCGGTGACATGACTGTGCGCACCAACGGCGCCTCCTTCCTGCTCACCGAACAAAGCTACGCGCCCCATCGAGAGGAAATCAGCAGGCGGCTGGCCGTTGCAGCAAATAACGCCATTGCAAGGCTATAGCTCGCGCGCTTACGTCAACAGATACCCTTTGATGCCGGTGAAAATGATCTGGGCGGCCAACGCACACACAAACAGCCCCATCAGCCGACTGACTATTTGCAGGCCCTGGTCGCCCAGAACCCGCTCAATGCTGTTGGAGAGGTAAAGCACCACGCCGACAGTCAGGCTGGCCAGGGCGATACTGACGATGGCGGTGAGCTTGTCGTCCCAGTGTGGTTGGCTGACGCCCATAACGAGCAGCGCACCAATGGTGCCAGGGCCTACCGTGATGGGGATGGTCAACGGCACGATGGCGACGTCCTGCTGAACGTTGTCGGTCTGTACGCCTGATTTCCCCTGGGCCATGGCCAGCGCGGAGATGAACAGCACACTGCCCGCGCCGATGCGGAAGGCGTCGGCAGTGATGCCAAATACCCCAAAAATCACCCGGCCGAACAGGTACAAAAGCACGCTGGACACCAGCGTTGCGAGGGCGATCTTCCACGCCAGACGCTTGCGTTCCTTGCGCGAATAACCGCGGCTGAGGGAGATGAAACAGGACAGGACGAAGAACGGGCTATAGAGCACCAGCATCTTCAGATAAACGCTGAACAGCACGTGAAGCATGGTTTGAGCTCATGGCAGCAGACTGGGACGGCGCCAAGTCTATCAGCCCGCTACGTGGACCTGGCGGTCAGTTTTGCTCAAAACGGTCATCGTCTCGGAGCGAGCGCGTCGCTTGATCCCGCGCACGCTGCTCCACCCAATACTCCACGAGCTCGCGCAATTGGGAGAGCTCGACCGGCTTGGACATGTGGCCATCCATTCCGGACTGGCGAGCGCGATCCTTGTGCTCTGCCAGAATATGCGCAGTCAGGGCCACCACAGGGGTGCGTATGCGCTGATTACCGGTTTCCCAGGCGCGGAACTGCTGGGTTGCCGAAAAACCATCCAGAATCGGCATTTCGCAATCCATCAGCACCAGGTCATAGCGCTGGGCTTTCATCGCCTGCAACGCCTCTTCACCGTTGCTGGCGGTGTCCGGTTGCAGGTTGAGTTTGCCCAGCATGCCGCGAATGACTTTGGTGGAAATGCTGTTGTCTTCGGCCACCAGAATGCGGAAGTCGCTCGGCACGTCTATATCGCCGATCAGCCCGGGCACCATCGAGAAGGGGGCATTGCCCTTGTTGCGCTGATTGAGTTCGTCGGCCAGTGTCGTCTTTAGCGTGTACCCGGCGACCGGTTTGGCGAGGATGCGCTTGACCCCGGCATTTCGCGCGACGACCTTGCTCGGCGCATTACTGATGCCGGTAAGCATGATCAACAAAATGTCGTGGTTCAGGCTGGGGTCCTCCTTGATCTTGGCGGCCAGTTGCATGCCCGTCATTCCCGGCATGTTCTGATCAAGCAGGACGATATCGAAGTAATCACGCAGGTGAGCCTTGGTGCGCAGCAGGGCCAGCGCCTCTTTGCCGGTCGGCACCGCGCTGACGTTCAGCCCCCAGGCGCTGCACTGCTGGACCAGCACCTTGCGGCACGTGTCGTTGTCATCGACGACCAGGACCCGAGCGCCTTTGAGCGGGCTGTCGAGATCGGCGGGCGGCTGTTCAAGTCGTTCGGCATCCAGCGGCAAACTCAGCCACAAGGTGCTGCCCTGGTTGGTGCCGCTCTGGATGCCGAACTCCCCGTTCATCAACAGGATCAACTGGCGCGCGATGACCAGCCCCAGATGCCCACCCACCTTGCTGGCGGCAAGGAAGTTCTTGCTGTGCAGCTCGGCGTGCAATAGGGCATCCCTTTCGTTGGGGGTCAGCGGGGTGCCGCTGTCCTGCACGGCGATGCGCAGTCGGGGTTTGCCAGCGCGGGAGTCGAGGGCGACGACCAACAGGATCTCGCCCTCGTCGGTCTTCTTTAAGGCGTTCTCCAGCAGACTGAGCAGCGTCTGACGCAGCCGCGTCGGGTCACCGCTGATGACTCGCGGCACCTGCGGCTGTATGAAACTGATCAATTCGACACTTTGCTGCTCGGCTTTGGCGCGGAAGATGCTCAGGCAATCTTCGATCATTGCGTAGAGGTCGAACTGCACATCATCCAGCTCGATCTGCCCTGACTCGAGTTTGGTGATGTCGAGGATCTCGTTGATCAACGTCAGCAGCTCGTTGCCTGCGCTGTGGATGGTCTGCACGTAATCGCGTTGTTTGACCGACAGTGGCGTGCCCAACAGCAGCTCGGTCATGCCCAGAACGCCATTCATGGGCGTACGGATTTCATGACTGATCTTGGCCAGAAATTCGGCCTTGGCGTTGATTTCCGCGGTGCTCGCCGCCAGCTCGCGGCTCACGCTGAAGTTGTCTTCGGTAATGCTGCGGTGGCGCTCGCTCAGGGCAATGCTCATCAGCAGGCCGCACAGGCAGAACACCGCCAACACACCGATGATCAACGTCTGCGCCGCAATGCTGGTCAGCCAGAGCATGGCAGGCAGTACCACGAGATTGCCCAGATTGAACACGATCATGGCGATCACGAACGGACGGGCCGGGGAATAGCCTTTTTGCAGGTGATAGATCGACACGGCCGTAATGCTGAAGGTGGTCAGTGCAACCAGCAGGAAGGTCAGGATGTTCAGCGGCAGCGTGTTCACGAACAGCACCAGCAGGGCGCCAAAACCGACTATCAGCAAGACGCCCATCAACAGACGGTTGAGTATTTCGACCCCGCGCTGAATGAAGAAACAATACGTGTACATCAGCCCCGTTGCAGCCGCCAGCAGCAAAGCGAGATGCGCGCTGGGCGTCTGCGCCAGATGCCAGTGCGGTAGCCATGGCGCCTGAAGATTGAGCAAAAGAAGGGCGCTCAGCCCCAAAAAGGCTTCGCACGCGGCCAGCCATAAACTGCTGATTGAGCGCGATTGAGCGTAGCGCGTAAGGTTCTGCACAATCAGCATGGCCAGCGAGCCGAAGAACAGCCCGAGCAACAGCGGTCGTCGCTCATCGGCAGCACTCGAAACGGCCGACTGCAAAGTGATGTTCGGGCGCAACTCCTGTTCCGATTTAAGGCGCAGGTACAGGTCGAGCGGCTTTTCGCTATACGGGACCGGCAGCAGGAAGTCGAGTGAGGGCAAGGGCTGGGCTTCGCGCGGCACTTTGTTGCCTGAGCGGGAGTGATCGATCAGGCGGTCGCCGTCGAGCACGTACATGTCTACGGTCGCCAGATCAGGTGCGAAGATGCGCACCAGCTGTTCGTGATTGGCGGGGGGGAGGCGATAGTGCAACCACAGGGCCGCATTCCGGGAGGTCGCGCGCACCTTGTCGAGTTCGACAGGGCTGAACTGGGATTCGTAGTGGGGCGAGCGGATATCGCCGAGGTTCAGGTTCGCCTGATCGTCGACAAGCGTTGACCATCCTGCACCGACCTCGGCCACGGCCGGGGATATACAGAGCAGGGTCAGCAATGTGACAGTCAAACGAGTGGCAATCCTGAGCCAGCGCACGGCGAAATCCCTTCGTGAATGAACCCTGTTAACTATGCCGCACCGTCTGACCGGTCAGTGGCCCCTGAGGGTGTCACTGACCGGGCCAAGGCTCACGCCAGATCTTCGCCACGTTCCCGGGCGATAGCGCGGTAGCCGATGTCCTTGCGGTAAAAACAACCTTGCCAGTCAATCTTTGCAGCCAATGCATAAGCGTGTACTTGGGCGTCACCAACCGTCTCGCCCAGCGCCGTCGCGCACAGCACGCGACCGCCGGAGGTCACGATCCGTCCGTCCTGCAACGTGGTGCCAGCATGGAACACCTTGCCCGGCAGTGCCGCTGCAGCCTCAAGCCCTTGAATCTCGTCGCCCTTGGCATAATCAGCGGGATAGCCGCCGGCCGCCAGCACGATGCCCAGGCTCGGACGCGGGTCCCACTGAGCATCCACTGTGTCCAGCGTTTGCGCCAGAGCGGCTTCGACCAGCGATACCAGGCTCGATTGCAAACGCAACATCACGGGCTGTGTTTCCGGGTCACCAAAGCGGCAGTTGAATTCGATCACTTTCGGGTTGCCGGCCTTGTCTATCATCAAACCAGCATAGAGGAAGCCGGTGTAAATGTTGCCTTCATCGGCCATGCCCCTGACGGTCGGCCATATGACTTGGTCCATCACTCGCTGGTGTACGTCGGCGGTGACCACCGGGGCCGGGGAATACGCACCCATCCCGCCGGTGTTCGGGCCGCTGTCTCCATCACCCACACGCTTATGGTCCTGGCTGGTCGCCATTGGCAGTACGTTTTTGCCGTCGACCATGACGATGAAACTGGCTTCTTCACCATCGAGGAATTCTTCGATCACGACGCGCGAGCCTGCATCACCAAATGCGTTGCCGGCCAACATGTCACGCACGGCTTCTTCAGCCTCGGCAAGGGTCATGGCAACGATGACGCCTTTGCCCGCCGCCAGGCCATCGGCCTTGATGACGATCGGTGCGCCTTTCTCGCGCAGATATGCAAGGGCCGGTTCGATTTCAGTGAAGTTCTGGTAGTCGGCTGTCGGGATCTTGTGACGCGCCAGGAAATCCTTGGTGAACGCCTTGGAGCCCTCAAGCTGGGCGGCGCCACGGGTCGGACCGAAGCAGCTCAAACCACGGGTACGGAACAGGTCGACGACACCCGCGACCAGGGGGACTTCCGGGCCAACGATGGTCAGCGTGACGTTCTTTTCCGCAAAATCGGCCAGTTGCTCCAGCGCCAACACGTCGATCGCCACATTCTCGCACTTGGCTTCAGTGGCCGTGCCGGCGTTGCCGGGGGCGACGAAGACTTTCTCGACGCGAGCATCCTGTGCAACCTTCCAGGCCAGAGCGTGTTCGCGGCCGCCGCTGCCGATGATTAAAATATTCAAAGAAAGACTCCTTCGGAGAAGCTGCAAGCTACAAGCGGCAAGTAAAAGCGATAGCACAACTTTTAATCACGGCTCATTGCTCTGAATTAATAAGGCTGCAAGGGCGAGTAAAGCCACGCGATTCTGCTTTTACTTACCGCTTGCAGCTTGATGCTTGCCGCTGCACTCAGTGCCTGAAATGGCGCATGCCGGTGAAGACCATCGCGATACCGGCTTCGTCCGCCGCTGCAATCACCTCGGCATCGCGCATCGAACCGCCGGGCTGAATGACGGCAGTGATGCCAACCTTGGCAGCGTTGTCGATACCGTCGCGGAACGGGAAGAACGCATCGGAAGCCATCACCGCGCCCTGCACCTGCAAGCCGGCGTGTTCTGCCTTGATCGCTGCAATGCGCGCGGAGTTCACGCGGCTCATCTGGCCTGCGCCGACACCAATGGTCTGACGATTCTTGGCATAGACGATGGCATTGGATTTGACGTACTTGGCGACTTTCCAGGCGAAGATCAGATCGTGGATCTCCTGCTCGGTCGGCGCGCGCTGGGTGACCACTTTCAGGTCGTCCGCGCCGATCATGCCGATGTCACGGCTCTGCACCAGCAGGCCACCGTTGACCCGCTTGTAATCCCAGGCCGGCGCACGCTCTGCGTCCCACTGGCCGCTGGTCAGAAGCCTTACATTTGCTTTACTGGCGATGACGGCCTGGGCTTCGGCCCTGACACTCGGGGCGATGATCACCTCAACGAACTGACGCTCGACGATGGCTTTGGCCGTCTCGGCGTCGAGTTCACGGTTGAAGGCGATGATGCCGCCAAACGCCGACTCGCTGTCGGTTGCGTAGGCCAGCTCGTAAGCCTGACGAATGCCGCCTTCGGCATCCAGGCTGACTGCAACGCCGCACGGGTTGGCGTGCTTGACGATCACGCAGGCAGGTTTGACGAAGCTTTTGACGCACTCAAGCGCGGCGTCGGTGTCTGCCACGTTGTTGTAGGACAGTTCCTTGCCTTGCAACTGGGTTGCCGTCGCGATGCCCACCTCGGCTGGTTTGGCTTCGACATAGAACGCCGCGCTCTGGTGCGGGTTCTCGCCGTAGCGCATTTCCTGCGCCTTGATGAACTGGGTGTTGAAGGTGCGTGGGAATTCGCTGCGGCCTTCGGTGCTCAGGGTCTCGGCGGTCTGATCGACGCTGCCCAGGTAGTTGGCGATCATGCCGTCGTACGCAGCGGTGTGTTCAAAGGCCTTGAGCATCAGGTCAAAGCGCTGGGCGTACGTCAGGCCGCCTGCCTTGAGGCTTTCCAGAACCTGCGTGTAGTCACCGGCATTCACGACGATAGCCACGTCTTTGTGGTTCTTGGCAGCAGAGCGGACCATGGTCGGGCCGCCGATGTCGATGTTCTCGATGGCGGTCGGCAGGTCGCAGCCCGGCTTGGATACCGTGGCTTCGAACGGGTAGAGGTTAACGGCGACCAGATCGATAGGCTTGATGCCGTGCTCGTTCATGATGGCATCGTCGGTACCGCGACGGCCCAGAATGCCACCGTGGATCTTGGGGTGCAGGGTCTTGACGCGGCCGTCCATCATCTCAGCAAAGCCGGTGTAATCCGCGACTTCCACTGCTGCAACGCCGTTGTCCTTGAGCAGCTTGAACGTACCGCCGGTGGAGAGGATCTCGACACCGAGGGCTTCGAGTTCACGTGCGAACTCAAGAATGCCGGTCTTGTCGGATACGCTGATCAAGGCGCGGCGGATCGGCAGGCGGGTCGTCTGGTCGGTCATCTCAACTTCCATCAAAAGCAAAAGAATTTTGCAAAAAAAACGACCGCATTGAAGTGAGGTCGCTTGTCTTTCGGATGCTTACAGCAGGTCGTACTGCTTGAGTTTCTTGCGCAGGGTGCCGCGATTCAGCCCCAGCATTTCCGAGGCTTTGGTCTGGTTGCCCTTGACGTAGTTCATCACGCATTCGAGCAGCGGCGCCTCGACTTCCGAGAGCACCAGGTTGTAGACATCGGTGACGGCCGCACCTTCCAGATGAGCGAAGTAGTTGTGCAACGCCTTCTCGACGCTTCCGCGCAGGGTCTGGCCCTCTTCGCTTGGCGTATTGAGGTGTTGTTTCAAATTGACGTTGTCGCTCACGGGTGTTGTTCCACTCACTAAAGTCTCAGTCATCATCGTCATGCGGCCACCTCTTCTTCGTTCCCGACTGGGCGGGATTTATCGCGCCGGGAAAAGAACTCCCGAACGTTGGCGCACTGTGCTTCTGTATCGTCCAAACGGTTGAAAAGGGCGCGAAACTCCCGGGCGCCCGGCAACGTTGCGAGGTACCAGCCGACGTGTTTGCGTGCGATCCGCACGCCCATTACGTCGCCATAGAAAAGGTGGAGCGCGGCCAGATGTTCTAGCAGAATGCGTTCCACTTCACTCACCGGCAGCGCAGGAAGTTTTTCCCCGGTCTGCAGGTAGTGTTCTATCTCGCGAAAAATCCACGGGCGCCCCTGAGCGGCCCTACCAATCAACAGCCCGTCGGCACCGGTGGCGTCGAGGACGTAACGGGCCTTCTCCGGTGAATCGATGTCGCCGTTGGCAAACACCGGAATGGACACCGCCTGCTTGATGGCCGCGATGGTGTCGTACTCGGCTTCACCGGTGTAGAGGTCGGCACGGGTTCGCCCGTGAACCGCCAGCGCCTGAATGCCGGCTTGCTCGGCGATTCGGGCGATATTCAGGCCATTCTTGTTCGCTCTGTCCCAGCCAGTGCGAATCTTCAGTGTGACCGGTACCTCGACTGCAGCGACCACCGCGTGCAGGATTTCGGTCACCAACTGCTCATCTTTCAACAGCGCGGAACCGGCGGCCTTGTTGCAGACCTTTTTGGCCGGGCAGCCCATGTTGATGTCGATGATCTGCGCGCCGAACTCGACATTGGCGCGTGCCGCGTCCGCAAGCATCTGCGGGTCTCCGCCAGCGATCTGCACCGAGCGGGGCTCGGGATCGCCTTCGTGAATCATGCGCAGCCGCGACTTGCGGCTGTTCCAGAGGCTCATGTCGCTGGTGACCATTTCCGACACCACCAGGCCTGCGCCTAGCTGGCGGCAAAGCTGCCGGAAGGGCTGATCAGTGACACCCGCCATCGGGGCGAGGATCAAGCCGTTTTGCAATGTGTAAGGGCCGATGCGTACCGCCGACATAGGGTGACCTGTTGTGGGGCCGAATCACGAGGTCTGGTCCGAAAAGTGCTTCAGCGCCAATTCAGACGGGACCCAGAGTATGAAAAAGGGTGGGCATGATACCCGCTCTCGATGACTGGATAAAGGCTGAATTGGATAAAATCTGAACAGCTGCGTTCTTATTGCAATCTGCCAGCCCGGGGCGCGAATTGTCATAAAAGTGTCGTCGGATTTCGGGCGTTACGGTGCATGCATCGGTGCCGCATAACAGTGCGCACGCGCGTCCTGCCCGCCGTGGTTACTCGGGGGAGCGGAAGCTCAGGCTGTAATTCGCAGCCCTGGGACCCGGGTCGAGGATGTCCAGCGCAATGTGTATCGGCGTCTGCGGTGGCATCTCGTCTTTGCCTGCCAGTTCGCCGCTCAGGTATTCGCCCGGTTTGAAGCGCCGGCTGGCGATCAACTGACCGGTTGCATCGGCGAAGCGCAGTTCGAGCAACGGGAAGGGCTGGGAGAACGATGCGCGGTTGTAAATGATCGCGTCAACGATCAATGCGCCCTGAAATTCTGGATGACTGCGCACCACAAGGTTGCTGCTTTTGAGGAGTTTGATGTCAACCTTCGAGGGGACCTTGCAGCCGAGGGTCGGGCACAGCTCGGTGAAGATCGGGCGGTACTGATCCTGTCGCGCCAGCTCTTCGAAGTGATAGGCAATGTACTGACCGGCCAATGCGCCCAGCGCAATCAGGATCAACAGCATCCACAGCAAACGCCTTCCCCAGCGAGGTTTGGGTTTCTGCCAGGAAAGCTGCAACGGGTCATCTGTCAGGTCGAGCAGCGCCGGATCCCGCAGTCCCGGTTCGTTGCGGCCGCGTTTGCCCATGGTTCGGTCTCGCGGCAGCTCGTCTTCATCGTCCGAAAGGGCGCGCAAGTGCTCAGGATCATCTTGGGTGTCCAACGCGGAAAAGCGTTCAGACGGCGGCTGATCGTCAGATTCGTCATGCTTGAGCGAATGGGGGCGTTCCTGCTCGTCGTGGAGGTCATCCGGGGTCAATGAAAACGAGGGCTCGGTACGATGGCTGTCTCGCAGGTCAAGATCGTCGTCCAGCGGGGGCTGTTGCGCATGTTTGTCGTGCTCATCGACCACTTCAGCGCGCAGCTCGGGTAATTGTTCGACGTCGTCACGACCCGCCCCTTCGCTCCACGACTCATGCGCGACATCCGGTTCGTCGCGCCGGGCACTGAAAGATTCAGTGTCATCGCGGTCGCGGGCTGTATGGCTCCGCCCAAATGACTCCGGGAGCTGGATTTCACGCTGTTCGAGGCGAGCAAGCTCCACGTCCAGGTCATCCAGATCCAGGCTGTCCAGATCAACATTGGGGGCGTCACGCTTGACCGGCATCGACGCTGGCGGCTTCACCACCAGCGACTGTGTTGCGAGGATCTCCGGTTTTTTCTCGACGGTGTCGGGATGCTGCAAGGGAGTCGACGGTTGCTCTGCCGGCTTCTCGACCGGGCTTTCCAGCGGAGTCTCCTGGGTGGTCGACAGGGGTACTGCTGTGGGTGACTGGAATGACGTCCCGGCACGTTGTTCCAACAACTGTTTCGCAGCGTTGAACACCTGGAGGCATGAGCCGCAGCGTACCGTGCCTCGGGCGACGCTCAGCTGAGCGTGGCTGACGCGGAAACTGGTCTGGCAATGCGGGCACTGAGTGACGAAGCTGTCGGTCATGCGGGTATCCGGGGTTAAAGAGCGCCTGGTGGCAGAATCTTAGGGCAACTGGCTGTCAGCGGCGACGACCAGTGATCCGTACCCAGCCATCACGATTGGCAATCGGGTCCAGCTCAAAAGCCTCGGCGTAAGCGGTGGCCACTTCATTGCCTTGCTCGGCAAGGATGCCGGACAGCGCCAGCCGGCCGCCGGGCTTGACCAGGCTTGCCAGTTGCGGCGCCAGGGAAACCAGCGGCCCCGCGAGGATATTGGCCACCAATACATCGGCGGGCACGTGTGGCAAGTCTTCAGGCAAATACAGCGGAAAGTTCTCGGCCGCGATGTTGTTGCGCCCGGCATTGTCGCGAGAGGCTTCAAGAGCCTGAACGTCAATATCGGTGCCGACGGCCTGCTCTGCACCCAGCAGCAATGCGGCGATGGCGAGAATGCCGGAGCCGCAGCCGAAGTCCAGCACGTTGCAGCCGCTCAGGTCCTGGCCGTCAAGCCACTCCAGGCACAGCGCGGTGGTCGGGTGAGTGCCGGTGCCAAAAGCCAGACCCGGGTCGAGCAGCAGATTGACCGCTTCGGGCTCCGGCGCGGCGTGCCAGCTCGGTACGATCCACAGCCGCTGGCCGAAACGCATCGGCTGAAAGTTATCCATCCAGCTGCGCTCCCAATCCTGATCTTCGATCACCTCATGAGTGTGCTCCGGCAATTGCGCGTCAGTCAGCAGTCGCAGATGGGCAAGTACCTGATCGGCATTCGTGTCGGCTTCGAATAGCGCCAACAGGTGCGTGTGCGACCACAGTGGCGTGGTGTTCAGCTCTGGCTCGAAGATCGGCTGGTCTTCAGCGTCCATGAACGTCACCGATACGGCGCCGACTTCGAGCAAGGCGTCTTCGTAGGTTTCAGCTTGTTCGGGGCTAATGGCGAGACGGACTTGCAGCCAAGGCATGGCGGGTGACCTTTTCTGGATCAGGATGGCCGCGCAGTTTACTTCAGGTGCAAGGGGAATGCTCGCTGGCGACTGCTTTCTGCGCGGCGAGCTTCTGTCGGTATTGCTTCAACGTATCTTTCGTCAGCGCTAACCGTTCAGGCTAAAGCTTCCTTTTCCAGCGTAATCCGGGTCTCCTGGGTTACTCACGATAGTTCGGAATTCGGTCTCACCCATGAAGGTTTTCTTGGCAGGATCAATGGTGATGGTGGCTGCGCCTTCAAGGTCATAGGATTTTACGTTCACCTCCCCGTACTGATCCGTGGTGCTGACTTTGCCAGCCATCTTTAGTCCGTCGTTAGCCACGGTAAACTTCTGATTGGTTATGGCTGCGTGTTCTGATGCCGCCGGGATCTGGAGCGTGAATTCCCCGTAACCCGAAGTGGTGTAGTTACCTTTAGCGGCGAAGATATGCCAGTGCTTTTTGTCTTCCTTCCATTCAATGATGAATGCATCTGCCTCGAAGTAATAAACCAGTTGCCAGCTGAACGAGCCGGTAACCTTTGTCGCGTTCGGTGTGTTACCTGTGCCGTGTTTTTCCTGAGATAGGGTGCTCATCTCTTTATCCTCCTGATAGGTGCGTCAATCGCACGGGAGAAAGGTACTCAGCAGCACAGAGTATGGGTACTGTCAGAAATGACAGGCTTTGATCTCGGAAAAGAAAAAGCCCCGATAGGTCGGGGCTTTCACGCTTAGAGCATTTGCTACTAACTCTTATTTCTCTTCAGCCAGCTTGTGTTCCAGGTAGTGAATGTTGACTCCGCCTTCGCAGAAGCCTTCATCACGGGTCAGATCACGGTGCAGCGGGATGTTGGTCTTGATGCCGTCGACCACGATTTCGTCCAGAGCGTTACGCATGCGCGCCATGGCTTCGTCGCGGGTGGCGCCCCAGGTGATCAGCTTGCCGATCAAGGAGTCGTAGTTGGACGGAACCTTGTAGCCGCTGTACAGGTGCGAATCCACACGGACGCCGTTGCCGCCTGGTGCGTGGAAATGCTTGACCAGGCCCGGGCTCGGGATGAACGTCTTCGGGTCTTCAGCGTTGATGCGGCATTCCAGCGAATGCCCGGTGATGACGACGTCATCCTGGGTATACGACAGCTTGTTGCCGGCGGCGATGCTAAGCATCTCCTTGACGATGTCGATACCAGTGACCATCTCCGAAACCGGGTGCTCAACCTGAACGCGGGTGTTCATCTCGATGAAGTAGAAGCGACCGTTCTCGTAAAGAAACTCGAACGTGCCAGCACCGCGGTAACCGATGTCGATGCACGCCTTCACGCAGCTGGCGAACACCGCCTGACGCGCCTCTTCGTCGATGAACGGGGCCGGCGCTTCTTCCAGGACCTTCTGGTGACGGCGCTGCAGGGAGCAGTCGCGGTCGCCCAGATGGATCGCCTGGCCCTGACCGTCGGAGATGACCTGCACTTCCACGTGACGTGGGTTGGTCAGGTATTTCTCCAGATAGACCATCGGGTTGCTGAACCATGCAGCCGCTTCGGCGCGGGTCTGTTTGGCCGCTTCGATCAGGTCTTCTTCCTTGTGAACCACGCGCATGCCGCGACCACCGCCGCCGCCAGCGGCTTTGATGATCACCGGGTAGCCGACCTCGCGACCAATGCGCAGCGCGGTTTCTTCGTCTTCGGGCAGCGGGCCGTCAGAACCTGGAACCGTGGGTACGCTGGCGAGTTTCATGGCGTCTTTGGCGGAAACCTTGTCGCCCATCAGGCGAATGGTTTCGGCTTTAGGGCCGATGAACGCGAAACCCGATTTCTCGACCTGTTCGGCGAAGTCTGCGTTCTCCGCGAGGAAACCGTAGCCAGGGTGAATCGCCGTGGCGCCGGTGAGTTCCGCAGCCGAGATAATGGCCGGGATGTTCAGGTACGACAGGTTGGCTGGCGCCGGGCCGATGCAGACGGTTTCGTCTGCCAAGCCCAGGTGCATCAGCTCACGGTCTGCCGTGGAATGGACCGCGACGGTCTTGATGCCCAGTTCTTTACAGGCACGCAAGATGCGCAAGGCGATTTCGCCGCGGTTGGCGATCAGGACTTTTTCCAACATCGCAGGCTCTCCCCGGTTCAAACGATGGTGAACAGCGGCTGGTCATACTCAACCGGCTGACCGTTTTCTACCAGGATGGATTCGATAACGCCGCTCACTTCCGCTTCGATGTGGTTCATCATTTTCATCGCCTCGACGATGCAAATGGTGTCGCCTTTTTTCACGGTTTTGCCGACTTCGACAAACGCTGGCGAACCAGGCGCCGGGGTGCGGTAGAAGGTGCCGACCATTGGCGATTTAACGACAGTGCCGTTCAGCTTTGGTGCGGAAGGCGCTTCGGCGACGGCGGCGGCAGGTGCTGCAACCGGGGCGGGCGCTGGAGCTGCCACTGGCGCAGGTGCGTAGTAAGGCTGTGCTGGAGTCTTGCTGTGACGGCTGATCCGTACGGACTCTTCGCCTTCACGGATTTCCAGTTCGTCGATGCCGGACTCTTCCAGCAATTCGATCAGTTTCTTGACTTTACGGATATCCATTAATCATCAACTCCCAAGGGACGGTCAGGGGGATTTGGTGGCCAGTTCCGGCGGTCTGGCTCAGTCAGGGACTGCGCCGTTCACGTCGTAGAACGCTTGGCCAATTGTTCCAGGGCGGCCTCCAGGGCCAGTCGGTAACCGCTGGCGCCAAGGCCGCAGATCACACCTACGGCAACATCTGAAAAGTAGGAGTGATGGCGGAAAGGTTCGCGCTTGTGCACGTTCGACAGGTGCACTTCGATGAATGGGATGCTCACTCCCAGCAGCGCGTCACGTATGGCGACGCTTGTGTGCGTAAAAGCGGCCGGATTGATCAGAATGAAATCCACGCTTTCATCGCGGGCAGCGTGGATGCGATCGATCAACTCGTATTCGGCGTTACTTTGCAGGTACATCAGATGATGACCCGCTTCACGCGCACGCTGCTCCAGATCCTGATTGATATCGGCCAACGTGATCGAGCCATAGATCCCCGGTTCGCGGGTACCTAGCAAGTTCAGGTTGGGTCCGTGAAGAACCAGGAAAGTCGCCATCGTGTGTTCCTTGTTGTTCGCTTTTACGGCGCTCACTTGCAGCATGAGCCGCTGATGGGCAGCGACTATGCCGGAAAGTGCGATGGACTGTCCAGTTACCCACAATATTCAGCACGTTGTCCGATGTTCGCGCGAAGTTTGTGACCGCGTCACCGGATTTGGTCATTTGCTCTAGAAAGCCGCTCGGAGAACGCTTTGGCGTCAATTTCGCCGACGACACGTACATCGCTCAGCTCGTTGCCTTTTTTTCCGAAAAACAGCAGTGCGGGAGGACCGAACAGTTTGTAGCGGTCCAGCAATCCCCGTTGCTTTTCGTTGCTGTCGGTCATGTCAAAGCGAACAAGTGTGAAGGCCGTTAACTGCGCGACGACCTCGGGATGAGGCAGAACCTCATGTTCGATGACCTTGCAGCTGATGCACCAGTCGGCGTACCAGTCGACCAGCACTGGCTGGCCTGCGTTTTTCGATTCTTCGAGGATACGGTCCAGCTCGGCTGGTTCGGTCACTGTTTGCCAGCGGTCGTCCGTGGGCTGCCGGGTAATGCCCGAAACTGTTTGCGTCTGGCCCAACGGGCGCAGCGGGTCGGTCTGGCCACTGAACGCGCCGTACCAGCAGGCGAGGGCATACGTCAGCAAGAACAGCCCCAGCAACTGGGCGAGTCGGCCACGGGTGGTCTTCACCCCACCCTCAAGGGCGCCGAGAAACAACGCCACGCCAGCTCCCAGCAAGCCGATTAAGAGCAAGGTGGCCTGGCCGGGAATGACTCGGCTGAGCAATCCAATGGCCAGGCCCAGAAGCAGCACGCCGATGGCATTTTTTACCGCCACCAGCCATGGCCCGCTTTTCGGAAGCCACGCCGCGCCGCCCGTTGCGACCATGACCAGCGGGGCACCCATGCCCAGGCCAAGCGCGAAAAGCTTCATCGCGCCACCCACCGCATCGCCGCTTGCGCTGATGTACAGGAGCGCCCCGGCCAGGGGAGCGGAAACACAAGGCGAGACCAGCAGGCTCGACACAATCCCGAGCACCGCTGCGCCCCATAAGGAACCGCCTTGCGTATTGCCGGCAATGCGGTCGAGCCGTTCATTGATGGCGCGGGGCAGGCGTAATTCAAACACGCCGAACATGGCGATGGCGAACAGCGCAAAGAACCCGGCGAATGGCACCAGAACCCACGCCGATTGCAGGCGCGCCTGGAGATTCAGGCTTGCGCCAAACATGCCCATCAAGGCGCCCAACAGCGCGAAACAGACCGCCATCGGTAACACGTAGGCCAGCGACAGGGAAAACCCGCGCAGACCGCCGATTTGCCCTCTCAGGACCACGCCCGAGAGAATCGGCAGCATGGGCAGCACGCAGGGTGTGAAGGTCAGTCCGACGCCGGCGAGGAAAAAAAGCACCAGCTGTTTCCAGCTCAACTCGACCTGAGTGACATCGCCTGCGAGTGGTGTATCGGACTCGGCAGGGCTGGCGCCGCCAATGCTCAGCCGCTCGGTTTCCGGTGGATAGCACAGGCCCTTGTCAGCGCAGCCCTGGTAAGTGACAACCAGCGTGAAAGGGCGGCTGTCCCCTGGCTTGCGTGGCAGGCTGACGTCAAGGATGCCGTGATAAACCTCGACGTCGCCAAAGTACTCGTCATGTTTTTTCTCGCCGTCCGGCAATTGCGCAGCGCCCAGGCCGATGTCGGCGGGCTCGGTGCGAAACTGAAAGCGGTGGCGGTAAAGGTAGTAGCCTTCGGTGGCAATGAACTGCAGCTTGATGGCGTCGGGTGTTGTGTCGGACAGGTTCAGCTGGAACGCCTGGCGAACGGGCAGGAAATCCTTGCTGTTATCGACTGCTGGGCCGCCGAGAGTGGGGCTCGGTCTGTTCTCCAGAAAGCTCGCGCCCAAGGCGGGCAGGGCACAGATCAGCAGCAACAGACAAAGCAGGCGGCGCATGGCGGTCTCGCATCACAAAAGTCCGCGCATGATAGCGGAGTGTCTGGGCACATGCTGAGAGGGTTGAATTTCTTCGGTCTGAAAATGGTGTAGGACCTATCCCGTCACACGATGTCGGGATGACTGTGCCTGCTCATCGTCGAGGCTGCAAGACTCAGCCCCTGCACCTGATTGCGACCGGCTTTCTTGGCGCGGTACAACGCTTCGTCTGCCTGGGAAGCCATCATCAGGGCATCATCGTCTGCGGCGATCTCCACCACGCCGGCGCTGAACGTGCAGCACAGATCGACGGGCTGCGCAGGGTAGTGAATTTCGGCGAATCGCTGGCGAATCTCGTCGAGTACGCCATAGGCGGCCGGCAGGTCGGTGTCTGGCATCACCACCGCGAATTCTTCCCCCCCGTAGCGCCCGATGTAGTCGGTCTTGCGCAGGCGTTGCTTCAGGAACAGTGCCAGGCTTTTGATCACGCGGTCGCCCATGGGGTGGCCGTGACTGTCGTTGACCCGCTTGAAGTGGTCGATGTCCAGCATTGCGAAACTCAATGGCTTGTTTTCGCGCCGCGCGCGGAAGCTGCAATCCTCCAGCAATTGCAGGATATGCGTGTGGTTGTACAGGCCGGTCAGACTGTCCCGAACCATGCGCGCTTTGAGGTTGCGGGCCCGTGCCGCGCGATTGCGTACGGTGGTGATCAAATGGCGGGGTTTGATGGGTTTGGTGAGAAAGTCGTCGCCGCCTTCGCTCATTGCGTCCAGCTGTTTGTCCAGGTCATCTTCGGCTGAAAGATAGATGATCGGCACGCTGACGTAGCGATCGTTGTGCCTAATCACTTTGGCCAGCTCGGTGCCTGTGCAACCGGGCATGTACATGTCGAGGATAATCAGGTCAGGTTGAAACTCTGCCAGCTCCAGCATGGCCTTAATCGGATCAAGCAGCGTGCGGGTGACGATGCCGGCGCTGTTCAGCAGGCCTTCCGTGTGCTTTGCCTGCGCTCGGGAGTCATCGATGATGAGCACTTTATAAGGCTCGTATTGCGCAACGCGAGTCAGGATTTCGATCTTTTCCAGCAGACTCGACGCGTCGAGCGTGCCGGTCAAAAATTCTTCACCGCCGGCGCGCACCGCAGCCAGGCGGGTCGGTGTGTCAGTGTCGAGGTGACTGAAAAACAGTAACGGCAGTTTCTGTTCGAGTCCTTCCTGCATCTGGGTGGCGAGTGCCAAACCCGCGCCTGCGCCATTGAAATCCACATCCATCACGACCGCGGCCGGCAAACGTTCGGCCATGGTCATGTGGAAAGTGTCGACATTGCCAAGCGATTGCGCACTCAGCCCAAAAAATTCCAGCTGTTGGGCCAGCCGTTCGCCCCGCTCGGAATCCTGCAAAGCGATGTAGATGGGCTTGCGCAGCGGCGGCAAGGTCGTTTGTTCCAGCCGGTCGCCGTGTCGCAAGCCTGTCCGGGACAGGCGCTGCATCAGACGATTGAGGTCTGTAATCAGCGTGCTGCTCAAGCGTCCGCGGTTGGCTTCGATGTCTACCAGCGCGAGGTTGATCGCAGTGGCCAGTTGCACGTGCTCGACCTGTTCGAAGCGTTCAGCGAAGCGCAGAAGCCGCTGATTGGCTTCTGTGATTTCCACCATATCCGTAGCAGACCATTCACTTTGCTGCAGGCGCTGCCACACCTCAAGAATCTGACGGGCCTGATGGATAACGCGCTGGGCAAAGTGGTGTTTGAGCCGGTCGCGGCTCGGGTCTGCGGCTTCGGTCATGGCTGACTTCTTTATAGGGAGACGCCGATACAAATGATGGCGCTATGGTATCACTTGTTACCCTCATCCGAATTGCCTTATGTGAGTTTTCGGTCTTTTTGACTGCCATGTTGTTCAAATTTCCAGCTTTAGCTATTTGTGGTTCCCGCTTCATCCCTGCAAGCGCCCGACTCAGCTGCTAAATAATTGCCCCTGCCATCACATTCCTGACAAACGCACCTTGCTGTAAGGTTGCGGTCAGAAGCACTGAATTCCGTGATTGAAAGGACTAGGCCATGCTGGATTGGAAGAAACGCCCGGGCAGCGCGGGAACTGAACGCGCTGACGAAAAGCCGATGGGTAAGGCACCACGCGGCTCCCGCAGTTATTGGGGAGGCCTGTTGTTCAGTCGCGCTGTCGGCGCCGTGGTGGGTATCTATCTGGTCATTACCGTCGTCCTCGGTATCTGGTGGAGCAGCGAACCGGCGTTGTTCCCCGTCCAGCAGCAGGCCCAGGCTGCGGCGCAAGGTGAAGGCAAGCAGATGGTGCTGGGTTACACCACCGTCGAAACGCTGAAGACCGTGGCCTCCACGTTGCTGGACAAGCCGGGCGGCTACATTTCCAACGACCGCTCCCCGCCTGGCCTGTGGATGGACAATATGCCGAGCTGGGAATACGGCGTGCTGGTTCAAGTGCGCGATCTGAGTCGTGCCTTGCGTAAGGACTTCGCTCGCTCGCAGTCGCAGTCCGCGGAAGACGGTGATCTCGCACGCGCCGAGCCACTGTTCAACTTTGATAACAAGAGCTGGGTGCTGCCTTCCAGCGAGTCTCAATACCGTGAGGGCATCGCTGCCCTGAGCCGCTACCAAGCGCGCCTTTCCGATCCAAACCAGAAAGGCGCGCTGTTCTATACCCGCGCCGATAACCTGAATAACTGGCTGGGCGACGTCGGTACCCGGCTTGGTTCACTGTCCCAACGCCTGTCTGCCAGCGTAGGTCGGGTCAAGTTGAACAGCACGTTGAAAACCGAGGCGCAATCGACCGTCACGGTCAAACCGGGCGAAGTCCCGCAGGTCGATGAAGAGATCGTGGAAACGCCATGGATGCAGATCGATAACGTGTTCTACGAAGCACGCGGTCAGGCATGGGCGCTCTCGCATTTGCTGCGCGCGATCGAGGTGGACTTCGCCGATGTCCTGGCGAAAAAGAACGCGACCGTTAGCGTGCGTCAAATCATCCGTGAACTGGAGGCCTCGCAAGAGCCCATCTGGAGCCCGATGATCCTCAACGGCAGCCCGTTCGGTGTGTTCGCCAACCACTCGCTGGTTATGGCCAATTACCTGTCGCGTGCCAACGCAGCAGTGATCGACCTGCGCCAGCTACTGTCTCAAGGCTGATTAATGAAGGTGTCACAACGTGAGGCCGCTCACCGGGCGGCCTCTGATCAGGAAATGATTGCCTGGGTCGACCATCACGATCAGCCTTTGGGTTCCATGCCTCGCGCCCAGTTGCGCGAACGCGGGCTCATAGGCCGCGGGACCTACATTCTGCTTTTCAATTCGGCGGGAGAGCTCTGCGTGCATCGCCGCACGCTGAGCAAAGCCATCTATCCCGGATACTGGGATGTGGCAGCGGGCGGCATGGTGCAGGCAGACGAAAGCTACGAGCTCTCCGCCGCGCGTGAACTCGAAGAGGAGTTGGGCGTTTCCGGTGTGCAGCTGACTGCCCACGAGCGTTTCTTTTTCGACCAACCGGGCAATCGGCTGTGGTGCGCGGTCTTCTCGGCCATTTGGGACGGCCCCTTGAACCTGCAGCCCGAAGAGGTCTGCGAGGCGCGCTTCATTGGCGTTGAAAAAGCCTTGCTTGAAGCGGCTGAAAAGCCGTATTGCCCCGACTCTCTGGCCGCCCTGAAACGCTATTTGGAAAGCGTCGCAAATGTTCCGTAAATTGGCGCATATTTGCACTTAGCAACTGCGCCTTTTGCCGTTACACTGCGCGACTTTTCACGCCGGACCGCCTAGCGATCCGGTAGCGCCGCCCCTGCCTGAGTGGGGCTTCGCGGTCGGCTCCCGTCGGCCAGACTTCGCTCCTCAACAAGAGGATTGCCGGTGGCCAAAAAAGCCGCATCCTTCGCCGCACTCGGCGGCCTGGTGTTTTCAACCGATGCAGGTCGGCATTGTCCCGACTGCCGTCAGCCTGTCGATGCCTGCGTCTGCAAGAGCACACTCATTCCACAAGGTGATGGCATTGCTCGCGTGCGCCGCGAAAGCAAAGGCCGTGGCGGCAAAACCGTGACCACCATCACAGGCGTCCCGCTTGCCGAGGACGCGCTCAAGGAACTTGCAAGCACGCTCAAACGTCGTTGCGGCACTGGCGGCGCGCTCAAGGAGGGGGTCATCGAGATTCAAGGCGATCACGTTGAAACCTTGCTGGCCGAACTGGTGAAGCAGGGCTTCAAGGCCAAGAAGTCCGGCGGTTGAGCCATCGGTTTCAAGCCCTTTGATTTATGTCGTCGGTCTGGCCGCAGTCACCCATGCAAACTCTGCTGCGCAATGCGGGTCTATTGCCCCATGGCGAGCAGGCGCCAAACCGTCATTTCCACGCTCTACACTGCGCCCAGCCGGTCAGGCCGGGGCTTTATGACTTTTCTATAGGGGACTTTGATGTCCGTACGACGCACACGCAAAGACGATGGCAGCCAATGGACCGTGGCGGACAGCCGCAGTGTCTACGGGATCCGTCATTGGGGGGCCGGTTATTTCGCAATCAATGAAGCCGGCCGCGTTGAGGTTCGTCCCAATGGGCCGAACAGCTCACCCATCGATCTTTACGAGCAGGTCGATCAGTTGCGCAAGAGCGGCTTGTCCCTGCCATTGCTGGTGCGCTTCCCTGACATTCTGCAGGACCGCGTTCGTCAGTTGACCGGTGCGTTCGACGAGAACATCGCCCGTCTGGAATACCAGAGCAAATACACCGCGCTGTATCCAATCAAGGTTAACCAGCAGGAGGCGGTGGTTGAGAACATCATCGCCACGCAAAACGTTTCCATTGGTCTGGAAGCCGGCTCCAAGCCTGAGCTCATGGCCGTGCTGGCCCTGGCGCCCAAGGGTGGCACGATCGTCTGCAACGGCTATAAGGATCGCGAGTTCATTCGCTTGGCCCTCATGGGTCAAAAGCTGGGTCACAACGTATTCATCGTCATCGAGAAAGAATCCGAAGTCGAACTGGTCATTGAAGAAGCCGCCGAGCTGAAGGTTGCCCCGCAAGTGGGTCTGCGCGTGCGTCTGTCTTCGCTGGCCTCAAGCAAGTGGGCCGATACAGGTGGCGAGAAGTCCAAGTTCGGGCTGTCCGCTGCACAGTTGCTGTCGGTCGTTGACCGCTTCACCAAGGCTGGGCTCGATCAGGGCATACGTTTGCTGCACTTTCACATGGGCTCGCAGATCGCCAACCTGGCCGACTATCAGCACGGCTTCAAGGAAGCGATTCGTTATTACGGCGAATTGCGCAACCTCGGCTTGCCGGTCGATCACATTGACGTCGGCGGCGGTCTGGGTGTCGATTACGACGGCACGCACTCGCGCAACGCCAGTTCGATCAACTACGACATGGACGACTACGCCGGTGTAGTGGTCGGGATGCTCAAGGAGTTCTGTGATGCGCAGGGCTTGCCGCATCCGCATATCTTCTCGGAGAGTGGCCGCTCGCTGACCGCGCACCACGCCATGCTGGTAATTCAGGTCACTGACGTCGAGCGTCACAACGACGAAGTGCCGGAAATCACCGACAAGGAAAGCCTGCCCGAAACCCTGCAATGGCTGATCGACCTGTTGGGTCCGACTGACATTGAAATGGTCACCGAGACCTACTGGCGCGCCACCCACTACATGAGCGACATCGCTTCCCAGTACTCGGACGGCAAGATCACCCTGGCGCAGAAGGCCTTGGGCGAGCAGTGTTACTTCGCGGTGTGCCGCCGATTGCACAACTCGTTGAAGGCGCGTCAGCGTTCTCATCGTCAGGTGCTCGACGAGCTCAATGACAAGCTCGCTGACAAGTACATCTGCAACTTCTCGGTGTTCCAGAGCCTGCCGGATACCTGGGCGATTGATCAGGTGCTGCCGATCATTCCGCTGCATCGTCTGGACGAAGAGCCACTGCGTCGCGCCGTGCTGCAAGACCTGACCTGCGACTCCGACGGCAAGATCAATCAGTACGTCGACGAGCAGAGCATCGAAACCAGCCTGCCGGTTCACTCGTTGAACGAGGGCGAGGATTACCTGCTGGGCGTGTTCCTGGTCGGTGCCTATCAGGAGATTCTTGGCGACATGCACAACCTGTTCGGTGACACCGACTCGGTGAACATCTATCAGAACCAGGATGGCAGCGCGTATTCAGCCGGAATCGAAACCCACGACACCATCGAAGACATGCTGCGTTACGTGCACTTGTCGCCCGAAGAGCTGATGACCCACTACCGGGACAAAGTTGCCAGCGCCAAGATCACCCCGCGCGAACGCACCCAATTCCTGGATGCGCTGCGCCTGGGCCTGACGCGGTCTTCTTACCTGTCGTCGTGATGATGTAGCACCTCTCAAAAACGGGCCCTGGTGGCCCGTTTTCGTTTGTCTGCACAGTAAGGTGTCATTCATTATTTCAGGAGCATGAACCATGACCAAACTGGCGCTCAAATCAGTGTTCACCGCCGGGCTGATGGTTTTGTTGATGGCCTGCTCGCCGCTGAAGGTGCTTAACGCATTTACCCCAAGCACCACTTTCACCAGAGTGTCCGATCTGGCGTACGGCCCTGACCCCCGCAATAAACTCGATGTCTACATGCCCATAGACGCCGCTGCGGATGCGCCAGTTGTCGTGTTCTTTTACGGCGGCAGCTGGATCAGCGGATCGCGGGGTGACTACGCCTTTGTCGGTGAAGCGCTCGCGTCACGGGGCATCGTTGCTGTGCTTGCCGATTACCGGCTGTACCCACAAGTGCATTACCAGGAGCTGCTGCAGGACAGCGCCCAGGCGGTTGTCTGGACACGCGGGCACATTCGTCAGTTTGGCGGTGACCCGGGGAAATTGTATGTGATGGGCCACAGTGCCGGGGCGTATAACGCGGCGATGCTGGCCCTCGATCCGCGATGGCTGGCGACGGCGGGTGCGACGCCTTCCATCATCAAGGGCTGGATCGGTCTGGCCGGGCCCTATGATTTTCTGCCTATCGAAGACGCGGAGGTGAAGCCGGTGTTCTACTTCCCGAATTCGCCACCTGACTCCCAGCCGATCAACCATGTCAGCGCAACGTCACCGCCTGCGCTGCTGATCGCTTCGGTGGACGATACGGAAGTGAACCCGCAACGCAACACGGGGGGCATGGCCATTGGTTTGCGCGCTCAGGGCGTTTCAGTGCGCGAGGTGTATTTCTCACGCACCACCCATCGCACGCTGGTGGGAGCATTTGCCCGGCCGTTACGCAGCCTTGCGCCGGTGCTGGAAGAAGTCGTAGCGTTTATTCACGCTCAGGATCAGGCTCAGGTATCAAGCGTCTCGGTCAGCCATTGAACCACCCGCCGCTGCGATTCATGCCTCTGGCCAGATACCCCAACGTCAGCGCTCTTAATGCCATGAACAGCAGAAACACCAGCCACAACCCGTGGGCGCCGAAGCCGCTCGCCAGCCAGGCGAACGGTGCGGTGATCAGTGCCGTGACGACCATCGCGTTGCGCATCTCGCGAGCGCGGGTAGCGCCGATGAACAGACCGTCGAGCAGATAACTCCAGACCGCCACACAGGGCAGCACGGCGAGGTAAGGCAGATAAACGAAGGCGATGTCACGCACTGCGGTGATGTCGGTCTGCATCTCGATGAACAGGCGCCCGCCGAGCAGAAACAGCCCCACAAACGCGACGCTGCAAATCAGCGACCAGCCTGCGGAGACGTTGAGCGAGCGCCGCAATGCCTCGCGATCCCGTGCGCCAATCGCGTGTCCACAGAGGGCTTCAACGGCGTGCGCCAACCCGTCCAGCGCGTGGGCCATGAGCAGCAGACCGTTGAGCAGCAGTGCGTTGGCGGCCACCGTGGCATCGCCCAAGCGAGCGCCTTGAACGGTGATCAAAAAGAACACCGATTGCAGGATCAGGCTGCGAATGAAGATATCTCGGTTGACTGTGAGCAGCGGTCGCCAGCTCTGCCAGCGTTTAAGCGCAGACAATGCCAGCTGTCCCGGGTACCTGCGCAAGCCTCGGTGGGTAAGGGCGAGCCCGAGCAGTGCGCCAGTCCATTCGGCGATAACCGATGCCCGCGCGCTGCCCACCACGCCCCAGTCCAGGCCCATGACGAACCACAGGTTCAGGGCAATGTTGACCAGGTTCGTGGTCAGTAGAATCACCAACGGCGCCTTCGCGTTTTGCAGCCCAAGGAACCAGCCCACCAGCGCGTAACTCGCCAATGCCGCTGGCAACCCGAACAGCCGCGTGTGGAAGAAGTCCCGGGTCAGGTCGTTGAGATCAGCGGAGGGTTGCATCATCTCCAGCGCGAGATGCTGGAAGGGCAAGCCAATCAGGCCCAGCAGCACGGAGAACCCCATCGCCAGCAGCAATCCCTGCAACAGGACCTGCCGCAGCGCCGCGCCATCGTTGCGCCCGGCAGCCTGGCCGGCGAAGCCGGTAGTGCCCATGCGCAGGAAGCCCATGGCCCAGGCGAGAAAACTGTAAAGCGTGCCACCCACGGCCACGGCGCCCAATTGATGAGCGTGGGGCAGGTGACCGATGACCGTGCTGTCGACCAGCGAAACCAGCGGCACTGAGATATTCGACAGGATCATGGGTGCGGCCAGCGCCCACACCTGCCGATGCGTCGCGCGCTGGCGCCAGTCGTTGAAGAAATTGGACATGAAGGCTCCCGGGCAAGCGCGCGAGTGTAGCGAGAACAAACACACAAACCCACGGTCTATGTGCGCGCCGCGCTTTACGATTGCCAAAGCGGTGCTATAACTTCTGCTCCCTCATCGCTGCCGTCCAAATGAGTGCCTCATGCTAAACAAAGGATTGTTCCTGGCCTGCGCGCTGGTACTGCTCAGTGCCTGCGATTCCTCTACTTCCGATAAACCCGCGCCTGCTGCTGCCACACCTCCTGCTGCGGTGGCCTCTTCAAGCGCCGAGTCGTCGAAGCCCAAGCCTGCGGTGGACATTCCTGTGCTAAGCAAGCGTTACGCCGGACGCGAGTTGACGGTGGTGGACGTCTCGGAAGTTCAGCTTGATGGCGCCAGCACGCTGTCGTTGAGTTTTTCGGTGCCACTGAACCCAGACCAGAAGTTCGCTGAAAAGCTGCACCTGGTCGACAGCAAGGATGGCAAGGTGGATGGCGCCTGGGAGCTTTCCGACAACCTCATGGAGCTGCGGCTTCGTCACCTCGAGCCCAAGCGCAAGCTGGTGCTGACCATTGATCCGGGGCTGTTGGCGGTCAACAACAATGCCCTCGCAGCCGAATATTCCGCGCGGCTGGAAACGACTGACCTGCAGGCAACCGTGGGCTTCGCCAGTCGCGGGAGCCTGCTGCCAACACGTTTGGCCGAGGGCCTTCCAGTCATCGCGCTGAATGTCGACAAGGTTGACGTCGAATTCTTCCGCATCAAGCCCGAGTCGCTGCCTGCGTTTCTCGGCTCGTGGGAGGGCTCGTCCAGTCTTGAGAGTTACCAGTCCAAAGAGCTGCTGCCCCTGGCCGAGCTGGTTTACAGCGGCCGCTTCGACCTGAATCCTGCGCGCAACACACGCGAAACCGTTCTGCTGCCGATCTCGGGCCTCAAACCGCTGCAACAGCCGGGCGTTTACCTGGCGGTGATGCGCGCGTCGGGGACTTACAACTACACGCAGCCTGCGACGCTGTTCACCCTGAGCGACATCGGCCTGTCAGCTCACCGCTATGCCAACCGACTGGACGTATTCACCCAGGCGCTCGAAGGCGGCAAAGCCTTGAGCGGCGTTGACGTGGAGCTGTATGACGAGAAGGGCCGCGTGATCGGGCAGGGCAAGACTGACAACGCCGGCCACGCCGAACTGCCACTGCCCGCCAAGGCTGAGGTGCTGTTGGCGCATCAGGGCGAGCAAACCAGCATGCTGCGCCTGAACAGTGCCGCGCTGGATCTGGCCGAATTCGACATCACTGGCCCCAAGGCGCACCCGCTGCAATTCTTCATCTTCGGCCCACGCGATCTCTATCGCCCGGGCGAAGTGGTGCTGCTCAACGGCTTGCTGCGTGACAGCGACGGCAAGAGCGTCAAACCCCAGCCGATCACCGTGGAAGTGCGTCGCCCTGACGAGCAGATCAGTCGCAAATTCGTGTGGGACGCTGACGTCAGCGGGCTGTATCAGTATCAATTGCAGCTGTCGGAAGAAGCGCCGACGGGTCGCTGGCAACTTGTCTTCGACTTGGGCGACGGCAAGCCGCAGCTGTATGAATTCCAGGTTGAAGACTTCCTGCCGGAGCGTATGGCGCTGGAGCTCAAGGGCAGCGACACGCCGCTGGCCCCCGATGCGCCGTTCGATGTGGCGATTACCGGGCGATACCTCTACGGCGCGCCGGCGTCGGGCAATCGCCTGAGCGGTCAGCTGTATGTGCGCCCGCTGCGTGAAGCCGTGCCCGGCCTGCCGGGTTATCAGTTTGGCTCAGTGACCGAAGAAGATCTCAAGCAGGATCTGGAAATCGAAGACAGCACGCTGGATGCCAACGGCAAGCTCGACCTGAGCATCGACAGCCAGTGGGCCAAGGCCCGTTCACCGCTGGAACTGGTGCTGCAGGCCAGTCTGCAGGAGTCGGGTGGACGTCCGATCACGCGGCGTCTGACCCAGCCGGTCTGGCCTGCCGACGCCATGCCGGGCCTGCGCGGATTGTTCGACGGCGAAGCCACTGACGGTGACGGCCCGGTTGAATTCGAAGTGCTGATGGCCGACGCCCAGGGCAACAAGCTGGCCGCCGACAACCTCAAGGTGCGGCTGGTCCGTGAGCGCCGCGATTACTACTGGAACTACTCCGACAGCGATGGCTGGAGTTACCACTTCAACGAGAAGTTTCTCAATCTGTCCGAAGAAACCCTCAGCGTGAAGAAGGGCTCGACAGCGAAAATCAGCTTTCCAGTGGAGTGGGGCCCGTACCGCGTTGAAGTCGAGGACCCAACCACGGGCCTGATCAGCAGCATGCGTTTCTGGGCCGGTTATCGCTGGCAGGATAATGCCGAAGGCGGTGCCGTGCGTCCCGATCAGGTCAAGCTGGCGCTGGACAAGCCGGCTTATGCCGATGGCGATACCGCTAAGGTAACGGTGACGCCGCCGTCGGCGGGCAAAGGTTATCTATTGGTTGAGTCGAGCGAGGGGCCGCTGTGGTGGCAAGAGATCGATGTGCCCGCTGAAGGCAAAACCTACGACATCCCGATGGATAAAAAGTGGGCTCGGCACGACTTGTATGTCAGCGCGCTGGTGATTCGTCCGGGTGAGCGCAAGGCCAATGTCACGCCCAAGCGCGCCGTGGGCGTGTTGCACCTGCCGCTTGATCGCTCGCAGCGCAAGCTCGCGCTGACCGTGACAGCCCCGGAGAAGATGCGGCCCAAGCAGCCGCTCAAGCTTAAGGTCAACGCGAAGAACGCCGACGGGTCGATTCCGAAGAACGTGCATGTACTGATCGCGGCCGTGGACGTGGGCATCCTGAATATCACCGAATACGCAACGCCGGACCCGTTCGCCGCGTTGTTCGGGCGCAAGGAATACGGCGCCGATCAGCTGGATATCTATGGCCAACTGATCGAGGCCGGGCGTAACCGTCTCGCCAGCCTGGCATTCGGTGGCGACGCAGCGCTGACCAAAGGCGGCAAACGCCCGGAAACCAGCGTTACTATCGTCGCACTGCAAAGCGCGCCCGTGACCCTGAACGAGCAGGGCGATGCGGAAGTCAGCGTCGACATCCCGGATTTCAACGGTGAGCTGCGCATCATGGCCCAGGCCTGGACCGATGAGCGCTACGGCATGGCCGAGGCCAAAACCGTGGTCGCGGCACCGTTGATTGCCGAGCTGTCGGCGCCACGTTTTCTTGCAGGCGGTGATCAGACCAAAGTGGCGCTGGACCTGTCGAACCTGTCCGGCAAAGCGCAAAAACTCAGCGTGCAGGTGGTTGCCGAGGGGCAGCTGAGTCTGGCCGAAGGCGACGGCGCCAAGGCCGTCAGCCTGAATCAGGGGCAACGCACCACGCTGCAGATTCCGGTCAAGGCGCTGGGCGGTTTCGGTCAGGGCGTCATTCGGGTCACGGTCAACGGCCTGGATTTGCCGGGCGAAAACCTGCCGGCGTTCAGCCGCGAATGGACCATCGGCGTGCGCCCTGCATACCCGGCAATGCTCAGGCAGTATCGTGCCGTGCTGAAAGATCAGGCCTGGAACCTGCCGGAAGGCGCGCTTGATGCGTTCGAGCCGGCAGGACGCGAGGCGCTGCTGTCGGTGTCGAGCCGTCCGCCGCTGAATCTCGGTGAGCAGATCCGCGCGCTGAAAGCCTACCCATATGGCTGTCTCGAACAGACCACCAGCGGCCTTTACCCGTCACTGTATGCCGACGCGGCGACGCTGAAACGTCTGGGGCTGGAGGGCGAATCCGACGCCGAGCGCAAGCGCAAGATTGAACTGGGCATCGAGCGGCTGATTGGCATGCAGCGCTATAACGGCAGCTTCGGCTTGTGGGCGGCGGACGGAGAGGAAGAGTACTGGCTGACCGCTTATGTCACTGACTTCCTGCTGCGCGCTCGCGACCAGGGCTTTGCCGTGCCACCGGACGCGCTGAAAAAGGCCAACGAGCGGCTGCTGCGTTACTTGCAGGAGCGTAATCAGATCGAGGTCAATTACAGCGAAAACGCGGATCACACTCGCTTCGCTGTGCAGGCTTACGCCGGTCTGGTGTTGTCGCGCAGCCAGCAAGCGCCGCTGGGTGCGCTGCGCAGTTTGTTCGACCGTCGTAGCGACGCGCGTTCGGGCCTGCCATTGGTGCAGCTGTCCATCGCGCTGGAGAAAATGGGCGACAAACCGCGTGCCGATCAGGCCTTGCTTGCAGGGCTGGCGGTGGGCCGCAAGGCCAACGACTGGCTCGCTGATTACGGCAGCCCGTTGCGTGATCAGGCACTGATTCTGTCGCTGCTGGAAGAAAACAAACTGGCGGCGGACAAAGTCGAAGAGCGGCTGTTTGCGCTGTCCGATCAGGTCGCGGCGAATCGCTACCTGTCGACGCAGGAGCGCAACTCGCTGTTCCTCGCCGGCCGCGACCTGCTCGGCAAGCCCGAAGCCAAATGGGCGGCGACATTGACCAGCGGCAGCAATAATCGCGAGCTGAGCAATGACCAGCCAGGCGTCAAGCTGGACAGCTCAGTGCTGGCCACGCCATTGACCGTTCAGAACACCGGCGGCGAAACGCTGTATCAGCAGATGACCATTTCCGGTTATCCATCGCAACCGCCCGCGGCCGGGGGTGAGAACCTGTCGATTCGTCGTGATTACCTCGGCATGGACGGCGAAGCGTTGAACCTGAACGCCTTGAAAAGCGGCGCGTTGGTTCTGGTGCATCTGGAGATCAAGGCCAAGGAGCGCGTGCCGGATGCGCTGGTGGTGGATTTGCTGCCAGCGGGTCTGGAGATCGAGAACCAGAACTTGGCGCAGAGTGCAGCGAGCCTGGAGGACGCCAGCGAGTCCGTGAAGCAGTGGCGCGACTCGATGGAAAACGCCGGGCTCAAGCATCAGGAATTCCGCGGGGATCGTTATGTGGCTGCGGTGGACCTGGAAGGCTTCAACACCGTGCACCTGCTGTACCTGGCGCGGGCTGTGACGCCGGGCGTGTACCGCGTACCGCCGCCGCAGGTGGAGTCGATGTATCGGCCGAACTGGCAGGCATTAGGCGACGCGCCGGCGCAGTTGGTGGTTAAAGGCAAGAAGTAGAAGAAAGGTGATCGCTCTTGGGCCTGATTGCTCCCACGCTCTGCGTGGTAGCACCTGGCTTGACGCTCTGCGTCAGTTGACGCCGAGCGTCTGATGCTGCATTCCCACGCGGAGCGTGGGAACGATCACAAATTTCGCGGACAGCGCTGTTCCCTGTAGGAGCGCGCTTGCCCGCGATTGCGGTGGGTCTGACATGAAAATGTTGACTGAAGAAGTGCCATCGTCCGGATGCGGCCCAGACCAAGCGCGTTCCTACAGTGGATGGCGTCAGCCTTGCACGGCAATCAATGAATAATCCAGCTCAACAGCCACAACCCCAGAAACAGCCAGATGATCCCCATGATGATCGAGGCCCGCATAAAGGCGCGGATGGCCGAATACAGCAGCATCAGCCCGACGATCAGGGCGATGATGCTGACGATCGAGGTGTCCATCCCCAACGTGCGCGACAGACCGTCAACGAAATTACCCCCCGCGTGAGTGAACATGTTGAACAACCAGCTTAAACCGTCGACGACGAAGCGGATCACGGCGCCAATCACTTGGCCGAGCCATTCAAAAACGCTTTCTACCTGCATATCTGCTTCCTGATGAGGGGCGTGGACCAAAAACGGCGTTGCTCGCTTTGGCTGTCGATTGTCTGGGCGAGTTCCCTGCCGGGTAAAGGCTTTCTGTGAAGATCGCTGGATTATTGCGGCGGCAGACCGCGTCGGGGTTGTGGGAGCGAGCTTGCTCGCGAATGCAGCGACGCTGTGCTCGCGCACTCGCCTGGCTCACTGGCAGCCTGTTGATCCTGTGCCTGCTGCTCTGGCTCGCCGACCGAATCTGGCCGCTGCCCTTGCCCAAGGATGATCTGGCCCGCGTGGTGCTCGCTGAAGACGGCACGCCGTTATGGCGGTTCGCCGATGCCAACGGCGTCTGGCGCTACCCGATCACGGTCGAGCAGGTCTCGCCGTATTACCTTGAAGCGCTGCTGACCTACGAAGACCGCTGGTTTTACCAGCATCCGGGTGTGAACCCCATGGCGCTGGTGCGCGCCGCCTGGCAAAACCTCAGCGGTGGCCATGTGGTATCCGGCGGCAGCACGCTGTCGATGCAGGTCGCCCGGCTGCTCGACCCGCATTCGCGCACGCTGGCGGGCAAGCTGCGACAGCTGTGGCGCACTGCTCAGCTGGAATGGCATCTGTCCAAACAGGACATTCTGATCCTGTATCTGAACCGCGCGCCGTTTGGTGGCACGTTGCAGGGCGTTGCGGCCGCCAGTTGGGCGTATCTGGGTAAGTCTCCGCAACAGTTGACCCGTGCCGACGCAGCGCTGTTGGCGGTGCTGCCGCAGGCGCCGAGTCGTCTGCGCCCTGATCGCCATGCGCAACGCGCCCAGGCCGCACGGGACAAAGTGCTGCGGCGCCTGGCCGAGTTCGGAACGTGGCCGCAAGGGGCGGTCGAGGAAGCTTTGGAAGAACCGCTGCTGCTCGCGCCTCGTCAGGAACCGAGCCTGGCGCCCTTGCTGGCCCGACGCCTGAATCGCCCCAACAGCCCGCCGTTGATCCGTACCACGCTGGACGCCGGTCTGCAGCGTCGTCTCGAAGACCTGCTGCTGGGCTGGCGCGCGCGTCTGCCCGAGCGCACGTCGGCCGCGATTCTGGTGGTGGAGGCGCAGAACATGGCCGTGCGCGCGTACGTCGGTTCGGTGGACATTGGCGATGCCAAACGCTTCGGTCATGTGGACATGGTCAGCGCGCTGCGTTCGCCCGGCTCGACGCTCAAACCCTTTCTCTACGGCAAGGCCATCGACGCCGGGCTGATACATTCCGAGTCGTTGTTGCAGGACGTGCCACGGCGCTATGGCGACTACCGTCCCGGCAATTTCTCCTCAGGCTTCAATGGCGCGGTGGCGGCGAGTTCGGCGCTGTCGATGTCGCTCAATCTGCCGGCGGTGCAATTGCTGGAGGCCTACGGCCCGAAACGCTTCGCGGCGGAACTGCGCAACGGCGGGGTGCCGCTGACCTTGCCGCCCCTGGCCGAACCCAACCTGGCGTTGATTCTCGGTGGCGCGGGCAGTCGGCTGGAAGATCTGGTGGGTGGGTACAGCGCATTCGCGCGGGGCGGGCGCAGCGCCGATATCCGTTTGCAACCCGATGACCGACTGCGTGACCGGCCGATGATGTCGCCGGGCGCCGCGTGGATCATTCGGCGGATTCTCAGTGGTCAGTCACGGCCTGATCTCGACCCCCACGCAGAACTCGTTCAGCGGCCGCAACTGGCCTGGAAAACCGGCACCAGCTACGGCTTTCGTGATGCGTGGTCGATTGGCGTAGGGCCGAGGTTTCTGATCGGCGTGTGGATCGGCCGGCCTGACGGAACGCCCGTTCCCGGACAGTTTGGTCTGGCATCGGCAGCGCCGCTGATGCTGCAGGTGCATGACTTGCTGGTGAACCGCGATGCCCAGCGCAACATCTTGCCGCCCGTGCAGCCGGTCCCGCTCAACGTTGGCGTGGCGGCAATCTGCTGGCCGCTCGGGCAGCCGATGAGCAAGACTGACCCGAATTGCCGACGCCAGCGATTCGCTTGGACGCTCGACGGTACAACCCCGCCAACGCTGCAAGCCACCGATCAGCCGCTGGGGCTTGGCCTAACGGAAAAGGTCTGGGTCAACGACAAGGGCTTGCGCGTCGCGGCGAGTTGTCCACAGGCTCACGCAAAAGACATCGCACTCTGGCCGGCGCCGCTTGAGCCCTGGCTGCCGAAAAGCGAACGGCGCGAGGCGCGTTTGCCAGAGATTGACCCGTCATGCCCACCCTCAGGTTTGAACCTGGCGCCGCCATTGTCAGTGGTCGGGGTAAGGGAGGGTGACCAATTACGGTTGCCGGCCGGCAGCCAGCAATTGTTGCGGCTCAAGCTGTCGACGTTGGGCGGGAGCGGTCGGCGCTGGTGGTTCATCGACGGTGCGCCGGTGGGCGACACCGCCAGTCAGGACAGCTACACCCACACCTTTGCGCGCCTGGGCCGCTATCAGCTGAACGTGCTGGATGAAAGCGGGCAGACCGCCCGGGTGGAGTTCAGTGTGGTTGAGTGAAGCGCCGCTGGCAGCTGTAATCCATTTGCCAGACGAAATACGGCCTGCGGATGACCCGATCGCCGGAGCGGACGCGGCCCAAATGACCCGATCTACCGTAGGAGCCGGCTTGCTGGCGAACGCTGTTGTTCAAGCACTACGATGGTGAATGACACATCGGGTTCGCCAGCAAGCCGGCTCCTACGGATTTGCAGCACCCATAGGGTTTCCGGCATGTTCATATTTCGCGGTGTTCATTGCGTCGTGGGCATGTTCAATTTTCGCGGTGTTCATTGGGCCGGTGGCATATGCAGGTTCGTGGTATCCATTCAGTTCGCCGGCATATTCGGATTCGCTGTGTTGGCCATGCGACGACCCTCAATGCGGCGGATATTGCTGCAGGATGTTCTGCACGGTCTGGCGCAAGGCCTGCTCGCGCGCGGCAGGATTGGCATTACTGTCGCTGACCATCTGTTCGGTGCTGCCGCGCCACACGAGTTTGCCGTCTTTGCCGTCAAGCATGTCGATCTGCAGCGTCGAGACTTTGTAATCGACGTTGCGCGTTTCGGTGCCGATCGGCCCGCCCCAGTAGCCGCCCCACGGATTGCCCCAATAACCGCCACCGCCGTAGTTGGTGGTCACCGTTTGCTGGCGGTTTTCAACGATCAGCCATGCCTGCAATTGCAGGTCCGCTTTCGCACCGGGCGCGGCCATGCGCAGGCCACGTTGCTCGAGTTGCTCGCCAACTGCCTGGCGGATGCGCTGCTCGGTGAGGTCACTTTTGAGACGCGGGTCGTTGGGCTGATATTGCAGGCCGGGCTCCTTCCATGCCCAGGATCGGTAAGCGCCGAAGTCGCGTTGGGCGTCGAAGTCCCGGTTGACCCGATCGGTCTGGCAGGCACCGAGTAGCAAGGCGACACAGAGGACAGCGATGTGGCGATACATGGGGGTTCTCCGGAGTGTAATCAAAGGCCGTGCGGCGTCAGTTATGCCGGCGGGTAGGCCGACAGGGCCTGTTGCACCGCCTGGCGCAAGGCCTTGGCGCGAGCGGACTGGTCGCCGCCGCTGCCGGTTTCGGCGCTTGCGCTCCACACCGGTTGGCCACTGCGGGCATCGAACAGACTGATGTTCACCACCACCACCTGTTCCTGATAGGTGCGCACGATTGGTACGCTGGCGTACCCGCCGTAACCGTTGCGGTAGCCATTGCCACCGTAATAACCCACACCGGACCCGCCGTAGTATGGATCGTAATAGTCCTCGCGGACTTGCCGTATCCGGGTCTCGGTGCGCGTACTGGCGGCGACGCGCAGGTCGGCCGCCTGCGGGTTGCGGGAAGGCCTCAGACCGCGCTGATCCAGGCCATTGCTGACCGCTTCGGCGACTTGGGCAGAATCGGCCCACACAGTGCCGGGCGGTAGCTGACCGTTAAGCCAGGTCCAGTTGCGATAACGGCCGTAATCGCGCGGCGCAGCAGGGTAGGCGCTCATGTCGATCGCATTCGCCGCCTGAGGCGGGGCGGGTGGGATCGCCGCCGAAACGGCGCGGTAAGGATTTGGGCTCTGACAGGCAGCGAGGCCCAAGCAGAGAGAAAGCATGGCGAGACGGCGTTTCATGAGGGTCTCCGCAGCGTGTGTTAAGCAGCGTGGGTCATACAGCCCGGCACATCCAGTGCAGATAACGTCCCAGTCCGGCGAATGCCGGGTGGCGGCGGTGCGCGAGTTCCATTTCGAGCAGGTCCGCCAGTTCGGCTTTCTTCTGGAAATCGATCGGCATGTAGTCGTGGAAAACACGAACGCCGCTCTGGGTTTCGACTCGCCACATTGCGCCAAGTTGCGCCGCCAATTCGCGTGGATCAAGTGGCTCCTGAGGAGTCAGGCTCTGTTTTTCGCCGGCGAGGGTGTTCTTGCGCATCTTGCGAAAATGGCCCTTGAGCAGGTTGCGGTAAATCAGCGCGTCGCGGTTGTAGAAGGCCAATGACAGCAAGCCGTCGGGCTTGGTCAGTTGGCGCAAAACCGGGAGGATCGTGAAGGGTTCGGCGAGCCATTCCAGCACAGCATGGCACAGCACCAAATCATACGGCTCGGCCAGTTGCTCGTTCAGGTCCTGCCACGGCGCCTGGATGAACGTGGCGCTCTGACCGGCGTCGGCAAAACGCTGACGGGCGCCTTCGAGCATGGGCGCCGCTGGCTCAGCGAGGGTGACATCATGGCCGCGCTGGGCCAGCCACAACGACATGTGACCCAGCCCCGCGCCAATGTCCAGCACGCGCAAGGGTCGCTGCGGCAGGCTCTCGGTCAGATCAGCCTGAAGCACCGCGAGGCGAATCGCCCCTTTGGCACCGCCGTAAATTTTTTCAGCGAAACGCGTCGCCAGATGATCGAAATGACGGTCACTCATTTGCTGAACCGCCGTTCGCCGTCCGCCAGTTTTGCCCGTACGACTTCGTCCATGTCCAGACCCAGTTCGCTGCACAACAACAGCAGGTAGAGCACGATGTCGCCCACTTCCTGCCCAGCGTGCGCCAACTCATCGGCAGGCAGTTGACGGGATTGCTCCTCGGTCTTCCACTGGAAGATCTCCACCAGCTCGGCCATTTCGACGCTGGCCGCCATGGCCAGGTTTTTCGGGCTGTGAAATTGCCGCCAGTCGTTGTTGTCGCGGATGCGATGCAGGCGTTGCGTGAGTTCATCAAGGTTCATGGGGGTCTCCTGAAGGTGCGTAGCTTCAGGGGGATGAGGGATTGGCGCAAGAGGTCGCGATGCTCCGGGACTCAGGTTTAATACCCGCTACGGCGGTGCGTCGATTCCCGGCTGAAGCCGGTCCTACAGTTGGCGTACTTAGTGGGACCGGCTTTAGCCGGGAAAGCGGCAGATGCCATATCGCAAAAGTGATGGCCCAAGCGCAGCCATCACTCCGAAGCCGGCCGCCAGCTCCCCACCATATGCACGATCCCTTCCTCTCCCCCAACCCTGAATTGCCCGTGCGACCCCGCTGCGCTGGCAGACAACGTCACCCCGCTGGGCAGCCGCACCGGCTTGTAAAATCCCACCGAGACTTGAACATTTGCCGCCGGCAGATGATCTTCAAGCGCCGCCAGCACCCGGCTTTTCATCCACAGCCCGTGGGCAATCGCTTTCGGAAAACCAAACAGTTTCGCGCTGCTGTCGCTCAGGTGGATCGGATTGTAATCGCCGCTGACCTTGGCGTACTGGCGACCGATGTCCGCAGGTGCCGACCATGTGGCCAGTTCCGTCATCGGCAACGGCGCGGGCTCGTCAGCGGCTTCGATCTCGCCTTCGATGTGGACGCCTCGGCAGAGCATCGTGCTCTGTTCCTCCCACAGCAGGCCCAGCGCATCTTCGACCTGTGTGATAACGCCAAACGTCGCACCCTTTGCATGAGGTTGGAGATGACCGACGCGCACGCTGACCTGCGCCTTGATCACGTTGCCAAGCGGGCGGCGAATGCTGATTCGGTTGTGCAGGTGTACCAGCCCAAGCAACGGGAAGGGGAAGTCTTTGTCGGTCAGCAGCTTCATCTGCAGCGGGAAAGCCAGCACATGCGGATAGGTTGGCGGCAGCAGACTACCGGGGACGAAGCCACACACGTGGGCAAACGCCTTGACCTTGTCGGGATCCACCGACATCCAGCACCGCAGCCCTTGATCCGGCAATTGGGTGCCACTGACCTTGCGCCGCAACGCTGCTTGCATGAACAGGCCGGGCAGGGCCGGAGGCGTGTCCAGATACCGCCAGTGCACACTCATCGAGTTTCTCCAGAGGACATGCTGCAATCAGGCCCGGTTCAGGTCGACCGGGCGGCTGTTCAATCGCTCGTCTTGGAAACCCGCTCAGGCCCCAAGAACGCTTTGCCCGCACACACGCAGCACTTGGCCGCTCACGGCGCCTGAGCCCGGTTGCCCGAGCCAGGCCACTGCTTCGGCCACATCCTGCGGTTGGCCGCCCTGGCCCAGTGAGCTCATGCGCCTGCCCGCTTCACGAATGGCAAACGGCATGTGCGCCGTCATGCTGGTCTCGATGAACCCTGGCGCCACGGCGTTGATGCTGATGCCGCGCGCTTTGAGCGTCGGCGCCATGGACCGGGCAAAACCGATCAATCCTGCCTTGCTGGTGGTGTAGTTGGTTTGCCCGCGATTGCCGGCCAGCCCGCTGATCGACGCCAGCAGAATCACGCTGCCATTGTCGTGCAGCGCGCCGCTGTCGATCAGCGCTTGAGTGAGGATTTGCGGCGCATTGAGGTTGACGTCGAGCACCGAGTCCCAGAAGTCGGCCGGCATGTTCGCCAGCGTTTTGTCCCGCGTGATGCCGGCGTTATGCACGACGATATCCAGCCCGTTCGGCAGGTGTTCCATCAATTGCGCGGCTGCATCGGGAGCGCAGATGTCCAGCACCAAGGACTGGCCGCCAAGGCGTGCAGCGAGGGCGTCCAGGTCCGATTTGGCTTGGGGCACATCCAGCAGCACTACCTCGGCACCGTCGCGCGCCAATGTTTCGGCGATGGCCGCACCGATACCCCGCGCTGCGCCCGTCACCAACGCTTTGCGCCCGGCCAGAGGGCGTGTCCAGTCCTGAACCTGCCGAGCGCAGGCACTGAGGCGGATGACCTGACCGGAGATGAATGCACTCTTGGGCGACAGGAAAAAGCGCAGCGCACCTTCAAGCTGATCCTCGGCGCCTCCCTCGATCTGCAACAGTTGGACCGTGCCGCCGTTGCGCATTTCCTTTGCCAGCGAGCGGCTGAAGCCTTCAATAGCCTGTTGTGTACTGGCGGCCAACGGATCGGTTTGGGCGTCGGGGTTGCGCGCAAGAATGACGACGTGCGCGCTGTTGTCCAGATGGCGCAGGATCGGCTGAAAGAATTCGCGCAACTGCTTCAACTGGGAGGTGTGTAGCAATGCGCTGGCATCGAACACCACGGCTTTGATCTTCGTGCCTTGCTCCGCCTTCCAAAGGTGGGCGCCGGTGACGTCGCCGCCCATGCTCAGCAGCACGTCGGTGAGGCGCGGCGCGAAACCAGTCACACGGTCGGCCAGTGGCCCGGAGCTCAGCAGCAGCGCCCCTTCAACCGGACGCAGACGCCCAGCCTGCCAGCGTTCCAGGTGTGCGGGGGCAGGCAAACCGACGGCGCCGACCAGCTTGCGGCCGAGGTCGGAGTTGACGAAGTCAATGTAGCGATCGGATGCCATGGAACACTCTCCTTGAGTCGGGGTTCGAAGCAATGGACCGCAAGGGTGGGTAATAGGTCCTATGCTGTCAGCTGCCAAATCCTGTAGGAGTGAGCTTGCTCGCGATCGCTTTTCGTCAGGCCGCACAAAAAACGCTTGGCCTGCTACGGTCTTGCTTCCGCTGCGGATGCCTGCAAGATCCAAAAAGGGAAAGGAGACTTAGATGATTCAGACACGACGCGTGGCCATTGTCGGCGGCAACCGCATTCCGTTCGCGCGCTCCAACGGAGCGTATGCCACCGCCAGCAATCAAGACATGCTGACTGCTGCGCTGGAGGGCCTGATCGAGCGCTTCAATCTGCATGGCCTGCGCCTGGGAGAAGTCGTTGCGGGTGCAGTCCTCAAGCATTCCCGCGACTTCAATCTCACCCGTGAATGCGTGCTCGGCTCACGGTTGTCGCCGCAAACACCCGCCTACGACCTTCAACAGGCCTGCGGTACCGGGCTCGAAGCAGCGCTGTTGGTGGCAAACAAGATCGCCCTTGGCCAGATCGAGTGCGGCATCGCCGGCGGCGTCGACACCACGTCTGATGCCCCTATTGGCGTTAACGAAGACCTGCGGCAGATCCTGTTGCAGGTCAATCGCGGCAAAACCACGGCCGACAAACTCAAGGCGCTCACCCAGCTACGTCTGCATAACCTCAAGCCTGAGCTGCCACGCAACGGCGAACCGCGTACCGGTTTATCGATGGGCCAGCACTGCGAGCTGATGGCGCAAACATGGGGCATCCCTCGCGAGGCGCAAGACCAGTTGGCGCTGGAGAGCCATCAAAAAATGGCTGCGGCTTACGCCCAAGGTTGGCAGGAGGATCTGCTTACGCCGTTTCTCGGCCTGACGCGTGACAACAACCTGCGGCCCGACGCGAGCCTGGAGAAACTTGCCTCGCTCAAACCCGCGTATGAGCGCAGCGCCAAAGGCACGCTGACGGCGGGCAACTCGACGCCGCTGACCGATGGCGCCTCGCTGGTGCTGCTTGCCAGCGAGGAGTGGGCAAAGGAGCGCGGGCTGCCGATTCTCGCGTACTGGCGGGATGGCGAGGCCGCCGCCGTGGATTTCGTGCGCGGCCACGAAGGCTTGCTCATGGCGCCGGCCTATGCCGTTCCCCGCCTGCTGGCGCGCAACGGCTTGACGCTGCAGGACTTCGATTACTACGAAATCCATGAAGCCTTCGCCGCGCAGGTGCTGTGTACGTTGAAGGCGTGGGAAGACCCTGAATATTGCAAAACCCGCTTGGGCCTTGATGCGCCGCTGGGATCGATCGATCGCAGCAAACTCAATGTCAAAGGCAGTTCCCTCGCAGCGGGCCACCCGTTTGCCGCGACCGGTGGACGCATCGTGGCGAACCTGGCGAAGTTGCTGAGCAAGAGAGGGGGAGGGCGTGGATTGATTTCGATCTGCGCAGCGGGCGGGCAAGGCGTGACGGCTATTGTCGAGGCCTGAGCGATTGGATGTGCTGGTAGGTAGCATCGGCAGGATTTCAGGCATGGTTTGTAAAAGCGGACGTCGGCAGGTTTACTGAGCCGACTGTGCCTGTCTTACATAGGGCTGAACCATGCCGACCTATGCACACCGTGCAACCCTGCGATCATATGCCGAACGTGCAGTGCCTGAATTGGCGCGCCTGCCACGTCCGGTCTACGCCCGAGCCGAAAGCTTGAATGCGGGCTCATGGACCCCGACGCATCGTCACGATTGGGTGCAATTTTCCTATGCCATCAGCGGTGTACTGGGCGTTCATACGGCCCAGGGCAGCTTCTTCGCTCCTCCTCAGTGGGGCGTGTGGATACCTGCCGGGCTCGATCACGAAGTCGTCACCTCCGCGCGGGCCGAAATGCGCAGCTTGTATATACGGCCTGAAGACTCCGTTTGGGGGGCAGACCATTGCCGAGTGCTGGAGGTCACTCCGCTGGCGCGCGAATTGATCAAAAGATTTTGCCTTCTTCCAACGGATTATCCCCAGGGAGAAAGCCCCGAAAGCCGCTTGGTACAAGTGCTGCTCGATCAGTTGGCGAGCCTGGCGGAAGTCGGCTTTTCTTTGCCACTGCCGCGCCACCCCCGCCTGCTTTCCCTGTGTTGCGAACTTATCGAACAGCCAGGCCAGAACGTCACGCTTGGCGAATGGGCCCAGAGGCTGTGCGTTTCGGAGAAGACGCTGACGCGCCTGTTCCAGCGCGAAACCGGGCTAAGTTTCCGAGGATGGCGGCAAAGAGCTAGATTGCTGTCGTCGTTGAACTTATTAGAAGAGGGGGCTGGCGTCACTACCACGGCACTGGCGTGCGGGTATGACTCTACGTCGGCTTTTATTGCGGCGTTTAAAGGGTTATTCGGGCTTACGCCGGGGGACTTGTTCCGACCCTGAAGACGTGTTGAGTTCTTGGCTGAGACCGACTCGGGATCAGAAAGCAGGCCTGCTTGTTGTTTGTCCTCTTGCCTTCACTCTCGCTAGTGAAGACCAGCCGCTTGAGGCGAGTCGGCACGAAAGCTGCTTCAGGCACCATTCAGGGATATCACGCGACTGCCCGCTCACAGTCAATCCGCCTTACCCCCTACTCGCTGGCAGAGGATTGCCGTATAAGGGGCGACAACCGCGTGTTTGGCAACGAAGGACCCCCAATAAAAGCTGATGAAGACTCCTAAACGCATTGAACCGCTGATCGAAGACGGTCTGGTCGACGAGGTGCTGCGCCCGCTCATGAGCGGTAAAGAGGCAGCTGTTTATGTGGTGCGCTGTGGCAATGAGCTGCGCTGCGCCAAGGTTTACAAGGAGGCAAACAAACGGAGTTTCCGCCAGGCTGCGGAGTATCAGGAAGGCCGCAAGGTTCGTAACAGCCGTCAGGCTCGAGCGATGGCCAAGGGTTCGAAGTTCGGCCGCAAGGAAACTGAAGACGCATGGCAGAACGCCGAGGTGGCCGCCTTGTTCCGGCTGGCCGGCGCAGGCGTACGGGTGCCCAAGCCCTTCGACTTCCTCGAAGGCGTGCTGTTGATGGAGATGATTTGCGACGAATATGGCGATGCTGCGCCGCGTCTGAACGACGTTACGCTGGAGCCGGACCAGGCGCGTGAATATCACGCCTACCTGATTCAACAGATCGTCCTGATGCTGTGTACCGGTCTGGTGCACGGTGACCTTTCCGAGTTCAACGTGCTGCTGACGCCGACCGGGCCGGTCATCATCGACCTGCCCCAGGCCGTGGACGCGGCAGGCAACAACCACGCCTTCAGCATGCTTGAGCGCGACGTCGGCAACATGGCCTCGTACTTCGGTCGTTTTGCGCCGGAGCTCAAGAAGACTCGCTATGCCAAAGAGATGTGGTCTTACTACGAAGCCGGCACCTTGTCGCCCGCGACGGTATTGACCGGCGAGTTCGACGAACCGGAAGAAGACGCTGATGTTGGCGGAGTGCTGCGTGAGATCGAAGCGGCGCGACTGGATGATGCAAGGCGTCAGGCCGCGCGTGCTGCAGACGAAGCGCCACCTGGAAAAACCGAAGAACCGCCTCCGCCCTGGATGCAGTGATCGGTTAGCAAAACCCGGCTCCGGCCGGGTTTTTTATTGGGCGCTAGTAGTTCAAATCCGCCTTTTTCAGGTACATCCCGTTCGGCCCGGACGCAATGCGATATTTCAAAACGTCGCCCGCGTTGATGTGCAGCCGCGTGTTGTTCTGGGCCTCAATACCCGGAGAGCAGCCCGGCGTCTGTCCCGGGAGCACGCGCAAACGCACGGACAGGTCGCCTGCAGGCAAGTTGAACGAGCGCGACTCCTCCTGATACAGGCGACCTACTAGCTGGTCTTGCATGTAGATGCCGATTTCGCAGGACGTGGACACTTCCAGCCGCTCGCGGGAAATGATCAGCACGCCATAATCCTGGTCGGCGTGGGCCCAGGATGCGCAGGCCAACAGGCCGGCGAAACCTGCGATACGAAAGGCGGACCAGCGCATGACTGAATCTCCTGATAAGACGGTTGTAAGCGCACTCTGGCGCAGAGTGCAGCTGAACGCCAGCCCGGCAGATCCATCGAAAACTTGACCTTGCCCCGACGGGAAGGTCTTAGATAACACCACACCGTGTTTTCGATGAGTAGAGGAGTCAGCACATGCAAGTATTCAATGTTCAGGGTATGACGTGCGCTCACTGCGTTCGAGCCGTCACCAATGCCATCCAGCAGGAGGACTCTGCAGCGCAGGTGCAGGTCGATCTGGCGAAGGGTGAAGTGAGAGTGCAAAGCCGGCTGGGTGCCGAGCAGGTCACCGGATTGATCGAGCAAGAAGGCTACACAGCAACCCCAGCCTGACGCAGACCTGTAGGAGAATTCCCGTCGTCCAGACGCCGCGATGTCGCGCAGCAAACACGATCCCTGTAGGAGCGCGCTTGCCCGCGAATGCATTCTTTCAGATATCAAGCTGGAGATGACACACCGCGGTTCGCGGCAGGGGATCTCCTACAATCCTGCGCGACTCAATAGTGATACCACTTCAGCTCCAGCATCACTTCGTTCACCGGCGAAGTCAGCTGACTGAAATCCCGTTGCGCACTGAGTCGCAAACCCAGGTTGCGCGACAGTTCCCACTGTTGATTGAGGCTGATGTTGCGCCGTACTTCGCCATTGGTGAAGTAATCGCCTTTGGTTTCCAGGCTGAGGTTACCCAACGCATTGCGCCACAACACGCCTGTGTTGAAGCCCGCCGCCGGCGAAATCAGCGCCGAGAAATCGTTGTTGTGCTCAACCCGAACAGTGCCCAGCGCAAAGCCCAGCACGTCGTCCCCCAGCTTCCATGTGCCACCCGCGCCACCGTTGACGTGGCTAACCAGATTCTCGTCGCCGTGCTTGCCCAGCACCCGCTCAAGACCACCCGCCACCTGCCACGACCAAGGCTGCAACAGTTCGTTGCGCGGCGTCAGCGAGCGAATCGTCGCCAGATCAAGCCGCTGCACCTGCCACCGACTGTCCTCGTATTGACGCAGCTTGAGTTGCAGAATTTCGATCTGCGCCCCCAGCGGGAAGCCATACGCGTTGTCGTTCAAGTCGTGGTACGCCATGCGCAGGCCGTACTCGGCAAATGCCTTGTCATCCCGCGTGCCTGCACCCAGCTGCCAGGTGCGCGACTCGTGGCCGTCTTCGGGAAGACCCGGTCGCTCGATGTCCAGCGCAGGTGGCGGATTGGTGCTGATCGCGCGCAGCAGGTCATAGCTGCGTTGCGCACTGGTTGGATCGCGCTCCTGGCCATTGGCGCGATACCGCTCAAGCCTGTAGGCCGCATCCTGAATAAGCGCGCGCCGTTCCTTTGGCAGCGCGATGTAATCGGCGCTCTGCATCTGCTTTTGATCGGCGCTGACCTTGAGAACCCATTGCTGCTCGTCGTGATTCAACGGCTCAGCGCGGCTCAACAGCTCACGCTCTCTGGAGGGGCGATAGTCGATCTTCTCTACCAGACCGGCGTCTTTGACCGCGCGCACGGTGTCAGTGGGGATCGCTGTCAGGCGGAACTGAGGCGTCAGGTCCAGGCTAGGTCTGGCGACCTGCAGTAGCTCCAACAGGCGATATGAACAGTTTTCATCGAAGAAGAAATACCCGAATCGAATCTGTTTGAGTTCCCACACGTGCTCGACCATGCGCCGGGTTTCTTCCGGCGTCAGGTTGAGGCGGTATTCCCACAGATCGCGGTTCTCCAGGCTACGGTATTCGGAAAGTTTTTCCTGGTACGGCACCAGCGCGAATAGCCCTGGGTAACCGCCCATCAAGCCTTTCCAGGCGTACAGGATGCTGTTGTCCGAACCTTCGATGTACGCGCCGAAGTTGATCGCATAGCTGAGAAGCGCCGTTTTATTGGCCTGCACATCGGCTTGATCGATGCGCAGCAGCGTATGGCCGAACATGGACGACGGGCTGTTGAGGTAGGCCGCCGGAAAAATCAGCACCGTGCTGTCCGGGGCCACATCGGAAAACCACTTGTTGAATTCTCTGCAGTCAACCGCAGGCAGATCGGTGAGCTTTAATTCGTCGCGCAGAAAACGTGTACGGGAGGGGTAAACGCATTGCGGGTGGGCGTTTTCCTGCCCTTGTGTAACCGGGCGGTAGATCGCCTCAAGCGTCGAGGCGAGCTCGGCCTCGGGATCATGCGCGCCATTGGCGGCCAGGAAAAATTTTGGATCATCGACATAGCTGCGCCAGCCGCCGAGCTTGCCGGCTTCATAGTGACCGATGGATATCCAGAATCTGGAATGGGCCAATTGCTGCAAACGATCATTGTCGACGTGAGGCGCGGCATAAAGCGGGGCGCAGACGCAGAGCGCCAGCCAGGCAAGGCGTTTGAGCATAGAGTGGCAACTAGTCAGAAGTGGGCAGGGCAGAGAACCTGCCTTCCGGGGAGGAAGGCAGGCGGCACGACTTTAAGCCTGGGTCGCGTATTTAGCCAGAGTCGGATCGTTCTTCAGTACGTCGATGGTGTTGGTGTGAACATCTTCTGCAGTGGCATCAGCTTTGGTGAAGATCTGCTGATAGTGCTGGTGGGTGACTGCGGCGAAATGCGCACGGTCTTCCGGTGCAACGCCCAGCACGACCGCATAAGTGGTCAGTGCTTCGCCTTGGCCCATGGCCATGTCCTTGGAAAGCTCATCCATCATGCCGTTCATGGCAATCCAGGATTTGCCGCCGTAGGTCAGCGCGCTGTTGGTGGAGCAGCCGTTGGTGCCAGAGGTCATGCCGAAAGTGGCGTTGCCCGAAGTACCGTTGGTGGTGGAAGCGAGGAAGTGGGCTGGCGTGCCACGTTGACCTTCAAACAGCATGTTGCCCCAGCCGCAGTCCGGACCGCCAGGCGCTTGAGCCATGGCGTTGATGGACACAGCGGCAAAGAGAGTACCAAGAAGAATCCGTTTCATAGCTTTAGTCTCTGTTATTTCAACCAAGGGTCGGATTCCTGGCCATTCAGGCGCCAGGGCGAACCGGTTATTTGGATTGTTGCCGGTCGCGCAAGTTGGAGTTTAGCCACGATATGAACGTTCCGTGGTTTATTCGGATTGTTACGTGTAATCCATTGCTCTCAGCCGTGTAGGCAAGTTCGTCATGCGCCTCGGCCTCCAAAAGGTTCTTGCCTTGCCAGTGCGGTGCGGCGAGCGCCAGAATGCGTTCATCTGCCCCGCCTGATGTAAGGATGTCCGATGCCCGATTCTGTTGCTGCCAGCCTGCGACTTGCGCCCGAAGCGCTTACCCGTCCCTTTTCCGCTGAACAGTTCAGCTTCACGACAACCAACGATCTCGAACCTTTTCGTGGTGTGCTTGGCCAGGAACGCGCCGTAGAGGCTTTGCAATTTGGCGTTGCCATGCCGCGCCCGGGTTACAACGTCTTCGTGATGGGTGAGCCCGGCACTGGCCGTTTCTCCTTCGTCAAGCGTTACCTCAAGGCCGAAGCCAAGCGCATGCAAACGCCCTCGGACTGGGTGTACGTCAATCATTTTGATGACGCCCGTGAGCCGCGCGCGCTTGAATTGCCGCCCGGCAGCGCCAGTTCCTTCATCGCCGACATCAACGGACTGATCGACAACCTTCTGTCGACGTTTCCTGCGGTCTTCGAGCATCCGTCCTACCAGCAAAAGAAAAGCGCCATCGATCGAGCTTTCAATCAGCGCTACGACCGCGCGCTGGATGTCATCGAGCGTCTGGCCCTGGAAAAAGACATCGCGCTGTACCGCGACAGCAGCAATATCGCCTTCACGCCGATGCTCGAAGGCAAAGCGCTGGATGAGGCCGAATTTTCCCAACTGCCAGAAGCTGAGCGTGAACGTTTCCACAGCGACATCTCTTCGCTGGAAGAGCGGCTGAACGAAGAGCTGGCCAGCCTGCCGCAGTGGAAACGCGAGTCCAACAACCAGATGCGTCAGTTGAACGAGGAGACCATCATTCTGGCGCTCCAGCCGCTGCTGGCTCCTCTTTCCGAGCGCTACGCTGAAAATGCCGCCGTGTGCGCTTACCTTCAGGCCATGCAGGTGAACTTGCTCAAGACCGTGGTCGAGCAACTGGTCGACGACAGCAAGACTGACGCCCAGGCGCGCAAGTTGCTGGAGGAGCAATACTGCCCGAGCCTGGTAGTCGGCCATTCCGCCAGCGGCGGTGCGCCAGTGGTCTTCGAGCCGCATCCGACTTACGACAACCTCTTCGGCCGTATCGAATACAGCACCGATCAAGGCGCGCTCTACACCACTTACCGTCAATTGCGTCCCGGGGCGTTTCACCGAGCCAACGGCGGTTTCCTGGTGCTGGAAGCCGAGAAAATGCTCAGCGAGCCGTTCGTGTGGGACGCTCTCAAGCGTTCCCTGCAATCGCGCAAACTCAAAATGGAAGCGCCGCTGGGCGAACTGGGCCGTCTCGCCACGGTGACGCTCACACCGCAAACCATCCCGCTACAGGTGAAAGTCATCATCATTGGCGCGCGGTCGTTGTATTACACGCTGCAGGACCTCGATCCGGACTTCCAGGAGATGTTCCGGGTGCTGGTGGACTTCGACGAAGACATCCCGATGGTCGACGAGAGCCTGGAGCAATTCGCTCAGCTGCTCAAAACTCGTACGTCGGAGGAGGGCATGGCACCTCTGACCGCTGACGCTGTGGCGCGTCTGGCCACTTACAGCGCTCGCCTCGCCGAGCACCAGGGTCGCTTGTCGGCGCGTATTGGCGATTTGTTCCAGTTGGTGAGCGAAGCGGACTTCATTCGCAGCGTGGCGGGTGACGAGCGCACGGACGCAGGGCACATCGAGCGGGCGCTCAAAGCCAAGGCCACTCGGACGGGGCGTGTATCCGCGCGAATCCTCGACGACATGCTTGCGGGCATCATCCTGATCGACACGGATGGCGCGGCAGTGGGCAAGTGCAACGGGTTGACGGTGCTGGAAGTCGGTGATTCTGCATTCGGTGTGCCGGCGCGTATTTCAGCGACGGTGTACCCGGGAGGCAGCGGTATCGTCGACATCGAGCGGGAGGTCAACCTGGGCCAGCCGATTCACTCCAAAGGGGTGATGATTCTCACGGGTTACCTCGGTAGCCGTTACGCTCAGGAATTCCCGCTGGCGATTTCCGCCAGCATCGCGCTGGAGCAGTCCTACGGCTACGTCGATGGTGACAGCGCCTCACTGGGTGAAGTCTGCACATTGATTTCCGCGCTGTCGAAAACCCCGCTCAAGCAGTGTTTTGCCATCACGGGGTCTATCAACCAGTTTGGTGAAGTTCAGGCCGTTGGCGGCGTTAATGAGAAGATCGAAGGTTTCTTCCGGCTCTGCGAAGCCCGCGGGCTTACCGGTGATCAGGGAGCGATCATTCCGCAGGCCAATGTCGCGACGCTGATGCTTGACGAGCGTGTGCTGCAAGCCGTGCGCGCCGGGCAGTTCCACGTCTATGCGGTGCGTCAGGTGGATGAAGCGCTGAGCTTGTTGGTCGGTATGCCGGTGGGCGAGGCTGACGAAGACGGTCAGTTCCCCGACGGTTCAGTCAACGGCAGGGTGGTGGACCGCTTGCGCGACATCGCTGAAATGCTGAGCGACGAGGACCTCAAAGAGCTCGAAAAAGAGGCGCCACAATTACAGCCTGAACTGAAAAGTTAGGGCTTTGACGTCAATGAAACAGGGCGCTTGATGGCAAAATGACCATTCGGCGCCCTTTTCATTTTCGCGCTTTTCCAACAGGGTATTTGTTCGATATTGTCGGGCTGCAGCAGTGGTCAAAGGGACTGACGCGTTTCCCTCGTTTCACGCGGGAAATGAATACTGCAATCAATGAGGAGCTCGCCATGCCGCGCAGCCTCTGTCTTACTCGCCAATGCCTGGGTCTTGTGACCCGAATCGAATGTGTCGTACGTCCGCTGTCCGGTGACAATGGAATGTGGACATTGTTGTTTGCCGCCGGGATGTCCGGCGAACAACCTTCCGCGCTCAAGGCGCAAGGGCCATTTCACGGTCCCATCGCTGCCGAATCGGTACTGGATGCCATTGCCGAGAGCCTTGTGCTCCATGGTTATCAGACCGCCGAAGAGATCCCTATCTGGAGTGTCCATCTTCAGGGGGAGTTGCGAAGAGTCAACAGCGACGCCGCCTTGAATCAGCGAACCTCGCCTGCCAACTGATACATGCCTGTCGACGATTGCCGCACAGCTTTCTGCAGGGCGCAGGTGCGCATTCGTCGAGCATTTCACAGACCTGCTGAAGCGTTATTGTTTCAACTCTTTTCCCGGTGGGTTGTGCTAATCGGCCTGCGCCCTATACTCGCGAGCTTTCAGTTATCTGTGAGTTTAAATGGAACGTTTTATCGAAAATGCCATGTACGCTTCGCGCTGGTTGCTGGCGCCGATCTACTTCGGTTTGTCTCTGGGGCTTCTGGCGCTGGCGCTGAAGTTTTTCCAGGAAATTTTTCACGTCATCCCCAATGTGTTTTCACTGGCTGAATCGGACCTGATCCTGGTGCTGCTGTCGTTGATCGACATGGCGCTGGTCGGTGGGCTGCTGGTCATGGTGATGATCTCCGGCTACGAGAACTTCGTGTCGCAGCTGGACATCGACGAGGACAAGGAAAAGCTTAACTGGCTGGGCAAGATGGACTCTTCATCGCTGAAGATGAAGGTCGCTGCCTCCATCGTCGCGATCTCGTCCATTCACCTGTTGCGGGTGTTCATGGACGCCAAGAACATCGAGCCCCAGTATTTGATGTGGTACGTGATCATCCACATGACCTTCGTCGTCTCAGCTTTCGCGATGGGGTATCTGGACAAGCTGACCAAGCACTGACCGACTGTCTGCCCTCGCGAGGATTTGCCATGAATCTGCAAGAACTCACCTCCCACGCCAGCAGCGGGGGTGTTGACGAGCTCAATCTGATTTCCATAGAAGGTGGCATTTACTTGCTGGAAGCCAGGATGCAGGGCGCAGTGCATCGCGTGGTCGACGCTCAGGGCAAGGCTTTGCACCTGCGCTCGGTCGAACATGCGCGCGAATTGCTGCAGCCGGTGACGCCGATGCCGTTCAATCTGATCCACGCGGTTGTTCACGACGAAATGTGCGGTGTGCAGGACGACCTGAATCAGGACGTCAAAATACCCCTGGCTTTTCGCTCGGCCTGGTAGTGGTTACGGTTAATACGCTTTGTGCTAGTCTGCCCGGCCTTTAAATGTGGGCGCCCAAGGGCGCTCTTCAGCGGAGCCGTTTCATGTCCGAAGTCAATTTGTCCACCGACGAAACCCGTGTCAGCTACGGTATTGGCCGTCAATTGGGCGACCAGCTGCGAGACAATCCGCCGCCGGGTGTAGACCTGAACGCTATCCTGGCTGGCCTGACTGACGCTTTCGACGGCAAGCCAAGCCGCGTCGGTCAGGAAGAGATGGGCGCAAGCTTCAAAGTCATTCGTGAAATCATGCAAGCCGAAGCGGCTGCGAAGGCCGAAGCCGCAGCGGGCGCCGGCAAGGAATACCTGACTGAAAACGCCAAGCGCGAAGGCGTAACCACGCTGGCGTCCGGCCTGCAGTACGAGGTCATCACCACCGGTGAAGGCGCACAGCCCACCCGCGAAAGCAACGTGCGCACGCACTACCACGGCATGCTGATCGACGGCACAGTGTTCGACAGCTCTTATGATCGCGGTGAGCCGGCTGAATTTCCGGTCGGCGGCGTTATCCCTGGCTGGACCGAAGCACTGCAGTTGATGAAGGCTGGCAGCAAGTGGCGTCTGTATGTGCCTAGCGAACTGGCGTACGGCGCCCAGGGCGTTGGCAGCATCCCGCCACACAGCGTTCTGGTTTTTGACGTCGAACTGCTCGACGTTCTGTAAGGCTTTGTAGTTATCGTTTCACGCATCAACAGATGCCGAGTCAGCCCTGCGCTGGCTCGGCATTGTCGTTTTAGCTGTTCTCATCAATGCAGTTCGCTGACGGGGCGCAACGCCCGCGCGTAGCAGAACAGAAACAGACTGCGCACCATCTCCTTCTGCACGCAGGGTTCGCTCGAACTCAGGCTGCTGACGTCCAGATCCCCTTGATCACGCAACTCGTCGAGCGCGTCCTCCTCAAGCACTGCACATACTTCGCCTGTCTCGCGGTGCAAGATGCGCAGGTAGGGTTGCGGCCGGTCAAGCCAGGCATCAATCAGATAGGTCATGTGATTCTCCTTCAGTAGTGCGATGAGAATAATTCCTATCTGTAGAATAGCAAGCATCTATTTGAGATTAGTTCGCATCTTCCTCCCGGGCAGTGGATATGCCTGCTGAATCGTGTGCAATAAAAAGCCCGTCACATGGACGGGCTGTCTTCGAGCAGGGCGATGTCAGTGTGTGCGCGCAACCGCGAACTCGCTGAGCTCCACCAGTGCGTCGCGATAAACGCTGGGCGGGAGGACATCCAGGCAGGCAATGGCGCGAGCAATGTAGTCGCGTGCCAGTTGGGCGGTGTATTCCAGTGAACCTGACTTTTCAACCGCATCGCGGATGCTTTCGAGATCTTCCAGGCCGCCCTTCTGGATGGCTTGACGAACCAGCGCGGCTTGTTCAGGCGTGCCTTCGCGCATGGTGTAGATCAGCGGGAGAGTAGGCTTGCCCTCGGCGAGGTCGTCACCGACATTCTTGCCGAGCGTCTCTGCATCGCCGCGATAGTCCAAGAGGTCGTCAACCAGCTGGAAGGCCACACCGAGGTGATCACCGAAGGTGCGCAGCGCTTCACTTTGCTCGGGCCCTGCATTGGCCAGGGCGGCAGCGCTGTGCGTCGACGCTTCGAAGAGCATGGCGGTCTTGCCGCGGATGACCTCCATGTAGGTTTCTTCGGTGGTGCTGGCATCGCGCACCTTGGACAGCTGCAGCACTTCGCCTTCTGCAATGACACGGGTGGCCTTGGAAAGGATCTGCATCACCGGCATCGAGCCCAGCTCAACCATCATCTCGAACGAGCGCGAGTACAGGAAATCCCCTACCAGTACGCTGGGCGCGTTGCCCCACATGGCGTTGGCGGTAGAGCGGCCACGGCGCATGCCGGACATGTCGACCACGTCGTCGTGCAGCAGAGTCGCGGTGTGCAGGAATTCGATGGTGGCTGCCAACAGGCGCAGATCGTCACCGCCAGAGCCCAGCGCTTTGCCACACAGCAGAACGAGCAGTGGACGCAGACGTTTACCGCCGGCAGAAGTGATGTAGTCGCCGATTTTGGAGACCAGCGGCACGCGCGATGTCAGCTGCTTCTTGATAATGTGGTCGACGGCTGTAAAGTCGTCTGCCACAGCGGTGTAGAAGGCTTGGGGTTGCATCAGCGAGACGTGCTCCAGAAGGGTTGCGCGGCATGCTAGGTTGCAGGCCCGACCCTGTCAAGGCGTGACATAACGCAGCTTGCAAGGCGTTGATCGCTTGCGTACAATCGCGCACCCTAACTTCCTGGGCAGCACCTGCCTTACGCAATTGCATGTCGGCCTTCCAGCCTTGTGCAGCCATGCCAGCCAATACCTCTTCCTATAAAGAGCTGGGTGAGCAGGATTATCGGAGATACACCATGTCTTATGCAGTAATCGTTACTGGCGGCAAGCAGTACAAAGTCGCCCCAGGTGAATACCTGAAGATTGAAAAACTGGAAATCGCTACCGGCGAATCCGTTACCTTTGATCGCGTTCTGTTGGTTGCCAATGGCGACGACGTGAACATCGGCGCTCCAGTTGTTGCCGGCGCTAC
>Ga0308170_10000140_pt1 | contig 133980 bp, 103 predicted proteins | sample PhyBR2_2_FD_202136 | JGI IMG/M metagenome (GOLD analysis project Ga0308170, IMG submission 202136) | Phyllosphere microbial communities from UC Gill Tract Community Farm, Albany, California, United States - DLSLSB.R2 | ecosystem: Host-associated > Plants > Phyllosphere > Unclassified | place... | reverse complement strand
CGTGCATCAGCATGGGAAAGGGGTGTGCGGCGTGTTTTCCAAAGATATAGCGTGTACCAAAGTGGAATTTGTCTTAACGCATGCGCGTAAGGCAGGGCATCCCCTGCAGTGCGTGATGGAGGAAGTATGATTGCGCAGGAACTTGAAGTATCCCTACACATGGCCTTTGTCGAAGCCCGACAGGCACGCCACGAGTTCATCACCGTGGAACACCTGCTGCTGGCGCTTCTGGATAACCCATCGGCCGCCGAAGTCCTGCGTGCATGCGCGGTCAATATAGAAGACCTGCGCAAGACCCTGACTAATTTTATCGGTGATAACACCCCGACCGTGCCCGGCACGGGCGAGGTCGACACCCAGCCGACGCTCGGCTTCCAGCGCGTGATCCAGCGCGCGATCATGCACGTGCAGTCGGCCTCCAACGGCAAGAAGGAAGTCACCGGCGCCAACGTGCTGGTGGCGATCTTCGGCGAGAAGGATTCGCACGCGGTGTACTACCTGCACCAGCAGGGCGTGACCCGTCTGGACGTGGTCAACTTCATCTCGCACGGCGTGCGCAAAGACCAGCAGATGGACACCACCAAGGCGTCCGAAGGCGTGGAAGAAGCGCAGGTCGAAGGCCAGGCCAAAGAGTCGCCGCTGGATCAGTTCACCACTAACCTGAACAAGCAGGCTGCCGACGGCAAGATCGATCCGCTGATCGGGCGCGAGGAAGAAGTCGACCGCGTGATCCAGATCCTGTGCCGCCGCCGCAAGAACAATCCGCTGCTGGTGGGCGAGGCCGGGGTGGGTAAAACCGCCATCGCCGAAGGCCTGGCATGGCGCATCGTGCAGGAAGACGTGCCGGAGATCCTGCAGAACGCGGTCGTGTTCTCGCTCGACATGGGCGCGCTGCTGGCCGGCACCAAGTACCGCGGCGATTTCGAGCAGCGCCTGAAGGCCGTGCTCAAGCAGATCAAGGATACGCCGAACGGCATCCTGTTCATCGACGAGATCCACACCATCATCGGCGCCGGTTCGGCTTCGGGCGGTACCCTGGACGCGTCGAACCTGCTCAAGCCTGCACTGGCCAATGGCCAACTCAAGTGCATCGGTGCGACCACGTTCACCGAGTACCGCGGCGTGTTCGAAAAAGACCACGCGTTGTCGCGTCGCTTCCAGAAGGTCGACGTCAACGAACCAACCGTCGAGCAGACCATCCAGATTTTGCGTGGCCTGAAATCGCGTTTCGAAGAGCACCACGGCGTCAAGTATTCGTCGTCTGCGCTGTCGACCGCGGCCGAGCTGGCGGCGCGCTTCATCAACGACCGTCACCTGCCCGACAAGGCGATCGACGTGATCGATGAAGCCGGTGCAGCCCAGCGTGTGTTGCCGAAGTCGAAGCAGAAAAAGACCATCGGCAAGACCGAGATCGAGGACATCATTGCCAAGATCGCGCGTATTCCGCCGCAAACGGTCAACCAGGACGACCGCAGCAAGCTGCAGACCATCGACCGCGACCTGCGCAACGTGGTGTTCGGCCAGGATCCTGCGATCGAGGCGCTGTCGGCCGCGATCAAGATGGCGCGCGCCGGCCTGGGCAAGACCGACAAGCCGATCGGCTCGTTCCTGTTCTCCGGTCCGACCGGGGTCGGCAAGACCGAAGTGGCCAAGCAGCTTGCCTTCATCATGGGCATCGAGCTGGTGCGCTTCGACATGTCCGAATACATGGAGCGTCACGCGGTGTCGCGCCTGATCGGTGCGCCGCCGGGCTATGTCGGTTTCGACCAGGGCGGTTTGCTGACCGAAGCCATTACCAAGAAGCCGCACACCGTGCTGCTGCTGGACGAGATTGAAAAAGCCCACCCGGACATTTTCAACATCCTGCTGCAGGTGATGGACCATGGCACGCTGACCGACAACAACGGCCGCAAGGCGGACTTCCGCAACGTGATCATCATCATGACCACCAATGCGGGCGCCGAAAGCCTGACCAAGCGTTCGCTCGGCTTCCTCGACTCGCGTGAAGCCGGTGACGAGATGGCCGACATCAAGCGCATGTTCACGCCGGAGTTCCGTAACCGCCTGGACGCCACGATCAGCTTCCGCGCACTGGACGAAGACATCATCCTGCGCGTGGTCGACAAGTTCCTGATGCAGCTTGAAGAGCAGCTGCACGAGAAGAAAGTCGAAGCGATCTTCACCGAGAAGCTGCGCAAGTTCCTCGGCAAGAAAGGGTTCGATCCGGCGATGGGCGCACGTCCGATGTCGCGTCTGATCCAGGACATGATCCGCAAGGCGCTGGCCGACGAGCTGCTGTTCGGTCGCCTGACCAACGGCGGCCGGGTGACGGTGGACCTGAACGAGAAGGACGATGTGGTCCTCGAGTTCCCGGAAGGCGATCCGCTGCCACCGCCGGCGCCGCCTGAGACGGTCGAGATCGAGTAAGCCGGCGCCGCTGTAAAGCACGCCGCTTAAAAAAAGCCCCGCGCACGCCAGTGTCGCGGGGCTTTTTCACGTTGCGGCTCTTCTTTTAGCGCGCCCGTCCGACCAGTCGAAAGCTTACTTGCCCAACAGGCGCAGCGACTGGTCCCAGTCGTCCTCCCAGTCGAGCAGGAAGTCGTGCGTCTTGAAGGCGCGCTTGAGTGGCCCGAGCGGCACGCGGTAGACATCGTTCAGGCCGAGAGCCAGGGTCACCGGATTCCACACTGCATTGCGCTTCGATTTTCGGACGCTGGCCTTGACCCGTGCGCCATCGTCGCCAAAGATGCCGGCCGCGCCATCGAGCGCCTTGTCCAGGTCCATCCTGACGTGCGCCGCAAAGGCTGTCAGCACCTGCTCCTTGCCGATGCCGAACTGTGATTCGCTGGCAGGCTTGGGCGCGGGTGGCGCCGCGTCGGCGCCCGGCTGCACCCCGCGCGCCAGAGCCGCGGCCAGCTGTTGCAGGTCCTTCTTTTGAAAGCACAAGGCATCGAGCGGCCGGCGCAAACCCGGCTCGGGCAGCGGTGCGACGATCTTGTAGACATCTTTGGTACGCGTGATCAAGACGTCTTCGCTGCCGGCTGCGAGGCGCGCGATGTCGTCCCTGAAAAAGATCGGCGCCGCATACCCGCCATTGGCGTCGCCAAACAGCAGCGGGAAAGCCGGGTCGTAATCGAGCCACACATACGGCGTCAACGCATGCTCGAGCAGGCGCGCAAGATGCCAGGGCGAGCCGGTCTGTTGTTCGAGCCAGGCACAGGCTTCGAGGGTGGTGGCGCGAAAGGGCAGCTCAAGCGAAGTCATGACGTTGTCGATGGCGTGAAGGGTCCTTATTTTAGTCGACGCGAGGCACGACATCGCTCGAGGTTCGCCCAATTTACATTCATGACGCTGTCATATAATATTTCTACACTGCAAGCACTCTTGTCTCACCTAAGACCCTGCCATGCAGCTCGCCAAGCTCAACACCTCTACCAAACTCATCGGCGCCTTTGGCATCATCTCGCTGGTCATGCTCTTGATGACCGCGGTCGCCATCTGGCGCATGCATGCAGCCGACATCATTACCGCCGACCTGGTGGGCGACAAGCTGGCCAAGCAGCAGCTCACCTCCGACCTGCTCGGCATTGAACGCCTGAACGGCTCGCGCACGATTTCGATTGCGCGCAGCGACAGCCTGGAATTGGCCGACTACTTTTTGGCGCAACTGGCTGAAGGCAAGAAGGGCGCCGCCGCCATCGAAGCGACGCTGGCCAAGCTGCCTGCGAGCGACAAGGAGCGTGCGCTGTTGGGGGCGGCTGCAAAGAGCAGGAGTGCGCTGGCCACGGTGCAGGAAGAACTGTTTCGCGCCAAAGATCTGGGCCAGACCCAACTGGTCGAAACTACCGTCACCGGCAAATGGGAGCCTGCCTACAAAGCCCGGATCGGCGCGCTGGAAGGCTTGCTGGCCTTTGAGACGCTGGAAGCGCATCGCCTGGCCGACGAATCGGCGCTGGCCTCGAGCTTCAGCAAGACGCTGCTGCTGGCATTGGGCGCTGCTGCACTGGCCGTTGGAGCGGCCCTGGCCTGGCTGTTGACGCGCAACCTGGTGCTGCCGCTGCAGCAAGCGGCCAAGCTGGCCGAGCAGGTCGCGCACGGCGACCTGCGCCCCTTCATCGAGCACCGCCGCAGCGACGAGATCGGCCGCCTGTTCGACGCCCTCAACGGCATGATCCACGGCGTCGCGTCGACCGTGTCGCAAGTGATGCACGGCGCCCAGGCCATCGATTCTGCGTCCGGCGAAATCGCCGACGGTAACCAGGACCTGTCCGAGCGCACCGAGCGCCAGGCCGACGCGCTGCGCCAGACCGTGGCCGCGATGGGCGAGCTGAGCCAGGCGATCGCCAGCAACAACGTCAACGCCCGGCAAGCCAACGCGCTGGCCCAGACCGCATCCGGCGTCGCCACCCAGGGCGCGCAGGCGGTCGAGCAGCTGGTGGCGCGGATGGGCGCGATCAAGGCTTCGGCCGCGCGCATCGTCGACATCACCGGCATGATCGACAGCATCGCCTTCCAGACCAATATCCTGGCCCTGAACGCGGCGGTCGAAGCGGCGCGCGCCGGCAGCGAAGGGCGCGGCTTCGCGGTGGTCGCCGCCGAAGTGCGCAACCTGGCCCAGCACTCGGCCGGCGCGGCCAGGGAAATCAAGACGCTGATCAGCCAGTCAAGCGGCGAGATCGAAGCCGGCACCGGCATGGCCGAATCGGCCGGCTCGACCATGCGCGCGATGCTGCAGCATGTGGCTGACGTGGCCGGCATCCTGGGCCAGATTCATACCGCCAGTGCGGGGCAAGCCGAAGGCGTCAACCAGGTCAGCCGCGCGATCGCCGAGATCGATTTGTCGACCCAGCAGAATGCGGCGATGGTGGAAGAAGCGGCAGCCGCAGCGGCGTCGATGCGGCAGCAGGCAGCGGAGTTGTCGGCGCTGGTGGCGACGTTCAAGCTGCGGGCGGATCAGAGTGCGCGGCAGGCGCGGTTCGATGAAGAGGACGGCGTTGAGGCAGCAGACATGCCACGTTTGCTCAAGGCCGCGTAGGGTTGGCGGCGAAGCCGCCAACCCTGCGTTAGCAGATCATGTCGGTCAGATCGCCGCCAACGCCCGCCGCAAATCCTCACGCTGATCGTCGATATGCTCGATCCCGACCGACAAGCGAATCAAGCCGTCGCCAATTCCCAGTTGCGCGCGCCGCTCGGGCGGAATGCTGGCATGCGTCATCAGGGCCGGATGCTCGATCAGGCTCTCCACGCCGCCCAGGCTCTCGGCCAGCGTGAACACCTCGCACGCCTCCAGGAAACGGCGCGCGCCGTCGATGTCGGTGTCCAGGTCGATCGAGACGATGCCGCCGAAGCCGTGCATCTGGTTGCGCGCCAGCGCGTGCTGCGGATGCGATTCCAGCCCCGGATAGTGCACCTTGCGCACTTGCGGTTGCTGCTCGAGCCACTGCGCCAGCAACAGCGCGTTGCCGCTGCTGCGCTCCACCCGCAGGGCCAGGGTTTTGATACCGCGCAGCACCAGGAAGCTGTCGAACGGGCCCTGGATCGCGCCCACCGCGTTCTGGATGAAGCCGAGCTTTTCGGCCAGCCCGGTCTGGGCGTCGCCGGCGCCCACTACCGCGACGCCGCCGATCACGTCCGAGTGGCCGTTCATGTACTTCGTGGTCGAGTGCACCACGATGTCGAAGCCGTGCGCCAGCGGGCGCTGATTGACCGGGCTGGCGAAGGTGTTGTCGCACACGCTGAGCAACCCGCGCGCGTGGCACAGCGCGGCGATGGCGCTCAGGTCGGCCAGCTTGAGCATCGGGTTGGTCGGCGTTTCGACCCACACCATGCGCGTCTCGGGCTTGACGGCGGCGGCCAGCGCGTCGGGGTCGGCCATGTCGACATAGGTGAACGTCAAACCGGCGCTGTCGCGCCGCACGCGTTCGAACAGGCGGTAGGTGCCGCCATACATATCGTCGCCGGCCACGATGTGCGAGCCGGCGGGCAGCAGTTCCAGCACCGCAGCAATCGCGGCCAGGCCGGACGCGAAGGCGAATGCCGCGCGCCCGCCCTCGATGTCGGCCACGCAGCGCTCCAGCGCCCAGCGGGTCGGGTTGTGCGAACGGCCGTAATCGAGGCCCTTGTGCACGCCCGGGCTGTCCTGGCGGAAGGTCGAGGTGGCGAAGATCGGCGGCATCACGGCGCCGGTGGCCGGCTCCGGGGCCTGGCCGCCGTGGATCACGCGCGTCTCGAGATGGCGCTTGAATTCGACTTCTTTCGTTGCCGCGTGCGGATGGTGGTTGGTGTGCGGTGGTGTTTCCGGATGGGTCACGAGAGTGTCCTTCGCAGGTGATTGAGCAGGTCGTAGCGGGTGATCAGGCCGTAGAAATGCGGCCCGTCGGCGATGACGGCGGTCAGGCCACGGTCGAGGATTTCGCGCAGCTGGCCCATGCCGGCCGATGGATGCAGGGTCTGCAGCTGGGAAGTCATGGTAGTCGACACCGGCGCGCCGAAGTGCTCGGTATCCTGGGTGACCTGCAGCAGCAGGTCGGATTCGTCGATCAGGCCCGCCAGCCGGCCTTCGGCATCGATCACCGGCAGCTGCTGCAGGTCGCTGTTGCGCATCCGGTTAAACGCCGTGAGCAAGGTGTCGCCGGGGGCCAGGCTGACCACTTCGCCGGCATCGTAGCGGCGCCCGATCAGGTCACGCAGGTCGCCGGTTCTGGGGCGCGTGAGCAGGCCCTGGTCGACCATCCAGCCGTCGCTGTAGACCTTGCTCAGGTAGCGGGTGCCGGTGTCGCACACGAAGGTCGCCACGCGCTTGGGACGGGTCTGTTCGCGGCACCAGCGCAGCGCCGCCGCCAGCAGGGTGCCGGTGGACGAGCCGCCCAGGATGCCTTCCTGCTGCAGCAGCAGGCGCGCGGTGGCGAAGCTTTCTTCGTCGGGGATGGTGTACGCCTTCTTCACGCGCGACAGGTCGGCGATGCCGGGGATGAAATCCTCGCCGATGCCTTCCACCGCCCACGAGCCGGCGTGCTTGGAGACGTGGCCGGTGTTGACGTATTCGGCCAGGATCGAGCCCTTGGGGTCGGCCAGGATGAATTCGAGCTGCGGCTGCACCTTCTTGAAGTAGCGCGACAGGCCGGCGAGGGTGCCGGATGAGCCAACGCCGACCACGATCGCATCGAGCTTGTGATTGCTTTGGTCCCAGATCTCGGGGCCGGTGGTGGTTTCGTGGGCGCGCGGGTTGGCCGGATTGTTGAACTGGTCGGCGAACCAGGCGCCGGGGATCCCTTTGGCCAGGCGCGCCGCGTAATCCTGGTAATACTCGGGGTGGCCCTTGCCGACATCCGAGCGGGTCAGGTGGATCTCGGCGCCGAGCGCCTTCAGGTGCAGCACTTTTTCGGCCGCCATTTTGTCAGGCACCACCAGCACCACCCGGTAACCCTTGATGCGCGCCACCAGCGCCAGGCCCAGGCCGGTATTGCCGGCGGTGGCTTCGACCACGGTGCCGCCCGGTTGCAAGTGGCCGTCATGTTCGGCCTGCTCGATCATGGTCTTGCCGATGCGGTCCTTGATCGAGCCGCCAGGATTCTGCGATTCGAGCTTCAAGAACAGCTGGCAGGGACCGGTGTCGATCCGGGTGACCTCCACCAGCGGGGTATCGCCGATCAGTGAAAACAGTGCAGCTTGCGACGCATGTTGCATAGTGCCTCCAGTGAGCCTCGTCACGGCGGCGCGGCGCCGTGGCGGCTTGCGGTGATGGCGCGGTACAGCTTGTTGACGCGCACAACCATCATGCGTCAGACCATGCCAAAGGATCATCATACGAGGTTTCGCAAGGGGCCGCTTTTGAGGTACTTAAAACGCCGGCCAGCGCAATCCGGCGTCAGGCCGCCGTTTCGGATTTCAGGCGCCGCCACAGGGTCGTGCGGCTGATGCCCAAGTGTCTTGCGGCAAGGTCGCGCTGGCCACCGAAGCGCGACAAGACAGCGCTCACCGACTCGCGCGCAGGCGCCGGGACAGCAATTGCCTGCACGCCGCCATCACGCCGCGCCAGCTCCGGCGCCACCGACAGCAAGAAGGTCGGCGTCAGCGCCTGCAGCGGTTCGGCCGACAGGAACAGCGCCAGGCGCTGCATCAGGTTGCGCAATTCACGCACATTGCCGGGCCAGCCATATGCTTCGAGCAATGGGGCGCAGGTCGCCATCTCGGCGTGCAGGTTGGGATGCGGCCGCGCGCCGAGCGAGGCCAGCGCATCCTTGAGCGACCAGGTGGCCAACGCCACGATGTCCGGCGCGCGCTCGCGCAGCGGCGGCAGTCTGAGGCGCAACACGGCCAGCCGATAGAACAGGTCGGCGCGGAAACGTCCTTCGCGTACGCGCGCTTCCAGGTCGCAATGGGTGGCGCTGATCACGCGCACGTCGATCGGCACCGGGCGCGTGCCGCCGACCCGCATCACTTCGCGTTCTTCCAGCACCCGCAGCAGGCGCGTCTGCAGCGCCAGCGGCATCTCGCCGATCTCGTCCAGGAACAGGGTGCCGCCGTTGGCCGCCTCGAACAGGCCGGCATGGCCGCCGCGGCGCGCGCCGGTGAAGGCGCCTTCTTCATGCCCGAACAGTTCCGATTCGAGCAGCGATTCGGCGATTGCCCCGCAATTGACGGCGACGAAAGGGCGCCCGGCGCCGCGCCGCCCGCTTTCATGGTGGATCGCCTGCGCCACCAGTTCCTTGCCGCTGCCGGTCTCGCCTTCAACCAGCACCGTGGCCGGCGAACGCGCATACAGCACCACGTTTTGCTTCAAGCGTTCCATCGGCGCCGACTCGCCGCGCAGGTCGTTCAAGCCGCGCCGCGCGCGCCGGCTGTCGACAGTTGCACCTGGTCGCCGTTCGCGCCCCGCTTCGAGCCGGGTCAGGCGCGCCAGCTCGAGCGCGTCGTCGAAGGCGCTGCGGATCGAAGCGGCCGAATACAGGAACACGGCGGTGAGTCCGGCTTCCTCGGCCAGGTCGGTGATCAGGCCGGCCCCGACGATGACCTGGATTCCCGCCGCTTTCAGCTCGTGCACGGTGGCGCGTGCGTCTTCACGCGTGACGTAAGTGCGCTGCGCCAGTTCGATGCCGAAGGTGGCGGCGAATTCCTGTAATTCCGGCAGCGGCGCCTGGTAACTGATCACGCCGATCCGGGGCGACAAGCGGCGTGCGCGCGTCAGGGCCTGCAGCACATCGAAGCCGCTGGCCTTGGCCGCCACCACCGGCACCGAGACCCGGCCGCGCAGCCAGGCGGCGTTGGAGCCGGCCGCGATCACCACGTCGCAATGTTCAAGCGCCAGCCGTTCGCGGATATGGCGCGCGGCATCGTCGAAACCCAGGTTCACCGATTCGATCGACGCCAGGTGGTCGTATTCGAGCGTGATGTCGCGAAACAGTTCGGACAGGCGCGAGACCGAGACGGTCCAGATGACGGGCTTATCGGCAGGGGAAGGTGGGTTCATGTTTCAAGTGTAGTGCATTTGACCCGGCCTGTTTCATGGTGAAACGCCGCGATCATCCGCACGAGCGGTCAGTTTTTACGTCATGCCGTAAGAATACGGTAAGGGCACAGCCTTAGGATGGACTCAGCCTTGATGGCAACACCCGGGCAACACACTAGAAAATCAGGAGACAAAATTGGATCAAGACATCGTACAAAGGGTCAAGAGCGACCCGAATTACCGCAAGCTCAAGGAAACCCGCTCCCGCTTCGGCTGGACCCTGACCTGGGCCATGATGATCGTGTATTACGGCTTCACGCTGCTGGTCGCCTTCAACAAGGAATTCATGGGCACCCGCATCGGCGAAGGCGTCATGACCTGGGGCATCCCCCTGGGCCTGTTCGTCATCCTCTTCACTGTCCTCATCACCGGCATCTACGTGCGCCGCGCCAACAAGGAATACGACGACCTGACCGACGCGATCCGCGCCAAGGTGGGCGCATGATGGCCCGCAACTTCAAGCACTGCGGCGCCGCCTTGATGGCGCTGCTCGCCGTGAGCGGCATCGCCCAGGCCGCGCCCGACCTCGGCCAGGCCGCCCAGCAAGCCACCAACTGGACCGCGATCGGCATGTTCGCGGCCTTCGTGGTGCTGACCCTGTTCATTACCAAATGGGCGGCCGCCAAGACCCGTTCGGCATCCGACTTCTACACCGCCGGCGGCGGCATCACCGGCTTCCAGAACGGCCTGGCGATTGCCGGCGACTTCATGTCGGCGGCGTCGTTCCTCGGCATTTCCGCTGCCGTGTTCCTCGACGGCTTCGACGGCCTGATCTATGCGATCGGCTTCCTGGTCGGCTGGCCCGTGATCACTTTCCTGATGGCCGAGCGCCTGCGCAACCTGGGCCGCTTCACCTTCGCCGACGTCGCCTCATACCGCTTCGCCCAGAAGCCGATCCGCGTGTTCGCCGCTTCGGGCACCCTGGTCGTGGTGCTGTTCTACCTGATCGCGCAGATGGTCGGCGCCGGTCAACTGATCAAGCTGCTGTTCGGCCTGGAATACTGGATCGCAGTGGTGATCGTCGGCATCCTGATGATGGTCTACGTGCTGTTCGGCGGCATGACCGCGACCACCTGGGTCCAGATCATCAAGGCCGTGCTGCTGCTGTCGGGCGCCTCGTTCATGGCGTTCTCGGTGCTGGCCCAGTACGATTTCAGCCCGGAAAAACTGTTCCGCACCGCGACCGAAGTGCACGCCAAGGGCGATTCGATCATGGGCCCGGGCAGCTTCATCAAGGATCCGATCTCGGCGATCTCGTTCGGCATGGCGCTGATGTTCGGCACCGCCGGCCTGCCGCACATCCTGATGCGCTTCTTCACCGTGCCGAGCGCCAAGGAAGCGCGTAAATCGGTGCTGTGGGCAACTACCTGGATCGGCTACTTCTACATCCTCACCTTCATCATCGGCTTCGGCGCGATCGTGCTGGTCGGCACCAACCCGGCATTCAAGGACGCTGCCGGCGCACTGCTGGGCGGTAACAACATGGCGGCGGTGCACCTGGCGAAGGCGGTCGGCGGCGACGTGTTCCTGGGCTTCATCTCCGCAGTGGCGTTCGCGACCATCCTGGCCGTGGTGGCCGGCCTGACGCTCTCGGGCGCCTCGGCCGTGTCGCACGATCTGTATGCAACCGTGATCAAGAAGGGCAACGCCACCAGCGCCAACGAGCTGAAAGTGTCGAAAATCACCACCATCGCACTCGGCTTCATCGCCGTGCTGCTGGGTATCGCGTTCGAGAAACAGAACGTGGCGTTCATGGTGTCGCTGGCCTTTGCCATCGCCGCTTCGGCCAACTTCCCGGTGCTGTTCATGTCGGTGCTGTGGAAAGACTGCACCACCCGCGGCGCCACCGTCGGCGGCTTCCTGGGCCTGGCCACCGCCGTGATCCTGACCATCCTGTCGAAGTCGGTCTGGGTCGACGTGCTGGGCCATGGCGCGGCGATCTTCCCGTACGCTTCGCCGGCGATCTTCTCGATGGCGGTCGGCTTCTTCGGTATCTGGATCTTCTCGATCACCGACAAGGGACCACGTGCGCAGATCGACCGCGCCGGCTTCGAGGCGCAGGAAGTGCGCGCCGAGACCGGTATCGGCGCGTCCGGCGCGTCGGGACACTAAACCCGGCTGCCGCTCTCGCCAACCCCGCTACGGCGGGGTTTTTTTATTGTTGCGTTCGATTGAGCAGTGTTTCATATTGAAACAGAACTTGAAACAAGGGTAGCGTAACGGTGTCTGGGTGCTTGCCGCAAGTCCTTGAAACCATGCATGTTTTAAAATGCAATGTGGATGGCACGGGGTTTGCAATATGGTGGTCAACAATCACCGCACCGTTCGAAAGGGTTTAGGATGAGTCATCAAAGCGCAGGCGCCGCATTCCGCAAGGCAGTTCAAAGCGAATCCCCATTGCAGGTGGTCGGCGCGATCAACGCCAACCACGCGCTGCTGGCCAAGCGCGCCGGCTTCAAGGCGATCTACCTGTCCGGCGGCGGCGTGGCAGCCGGTTCGCTCGGCCTGCCCGACCTCGGCATCTCGAACCTGGACGACGTGCTGACCGACGTGCGCCGCATCACCGACGTGTGCGACCTGCCGCTGCTGGTCGACATCGACACCGGCTTCGGGGCCTCGGCCTTCAACGTGGCGCGCACGGTACGCGCGCTGGGCAAGGCCGGCGCCGCCGCCTGCCACATCGAAGACCAGGTCGGCGCCAAGCGCTGCGGCCACCGTCCGGGCAAGGAAATCGTCAGCAAGGGCGAGATGGTCGACCGCGTCAAGGCCGCCGCCGACGCCCGCTTTGATGCCGACTTCGTGATCATGGCGCGCACCGATGCGCTGGCCGTGGAAGGCCTGGATGCCGCCATCGAGCGCGCCGTTGCCTGCGTGGAAGCGGGCGCCGACATGATCTTCCCCGAGGCCATGACGAGCCTGGCGATGTATAAACAGTTCGCCGCCGCGGTCAAGGTGCCGGTGCTGGCCAACATCACCGAATTCGGTGCAACCCCGCTGTTCACCGTGGATGAGCTGGCGAGCGCCGACGTTGGCCTGGTGCTGTATCCGCTGTCGGCGTTTCGCGCCATGAACAAGGCGGCCGAGAACGTCTACAACGCGATCCGCCGCGACGGCACCCAGCAGAACGTGCTCGATACCATGCAGACGCGCGCCGAACTGTACGACCGCATCGACTATCACAGCTACGAACAGAAGCTCGACGCGCTGTTTGCCCAGAACAAAGCAAAGTAAGGAGACACCAATGACGACGCAACAAAACGACGCCCCAGCTTTCAAGCCGAAAAAATCGGTGGCCCTGTCCGGCGTCGCCGCCGGCAACACCGCACTGTGCTCGGTCGGCAAGTCGGGCAACGATTTGCATTACCGCGGCTACGACATCCTGGACCTGGCCGGCGCCTGCGAGTTCGAAGAGATCGCCTATCTGCTGGTGCACGGCAAGCTGCCGACCGAGGCCGAACTGCGCGGCTACAAGGCCAAGCTGCGTTCGCTGCGCGGCCTGCCGCAAGCTGTGAAAAACGCACTCGAAGCGCTGCCGGCCGGCGCCCATCCGATGGACGTAATGCGCACCGGCGTCTCGGTCCTGGGCTGCACCTTGCCCGAGAAGGATGACCACAACGTCGCCGGTGCGCGCGACATCGCCGACCGCCTGATGGCGTCGTTCGGCTCGATGCTGCTGTACTGGCACCACTTCAGCCATAACGGCAAACGCATCGAAGTCGAAACCGACGACGACTCGATCGGCGGCCACTTCCTGCACCTGCTGCACGGCTTCAAGCCGCGCGACGAATGGGTGCGCGCGATGCATACCTCGCTGATCCTGTACGCCGAACATGAATTCAACGCCTCGACCTTCACCGCGCGCGTGATCGCCGGCACCGGCTCCGACATGCACTCGGCGATCACCGGCGCCATCGGCGCGCTGCGCGGCCCCAAGCACGGCGGCGCCAACGAAGTCGCGCTCGACATCCAGAAGCGCTACGGGAATCCGGACGAAGCCGAAAGTGATATCCGCAACCGCGTCGCCAACAAGGAAGTCGTGATCGGATTCGGCCATCCGGTGTACACCATCAGTGACCCGCGCAACGTGGTGATCAAGGAAGTGGCGCGCTCGCTGTCGCAGGAAGCGGGCTCGATGAAGATGTTCGACATCGCCGAGCGGCTCGAATCGGTGATGTGGGAAGTGAAGAAGATGTTCCCGAACCTGGACTGGTTCTCGGCGGTGTCGTACCACATGATGGGCGTGCCGATCGCGATGTTCACGCCGCTGTTCGTGATCTCGCGCACCTCCGGCTGGGCGGCGCACGTGATCGAGCAGCGCATCGACAACAAGATCATCCGGCCGAGTGCGAATTATGTGGGGCCGGAGGATCTGGCGTTTGTGCCGCTGGCGCAGCGCAGGTAAGGGGCATCATGAACACCAACCATCTCAAGCCGCTGCCGGGCACGAAGCTCGATTACTTCGACACCCGCGGCGCGGTCGACGCCATCGAGCCGGGCGCCTACGACAAGCTGCCCTACACCTCGCGCGTGCTGGCCGAAAACCTGGTGCGCCGCTGCGACCCGGCGTCGATGACAGACGCCTTGAAACAGATCATCGAGCGCAAACGCGACCTCGATTTCCCCTGGTTCCCGGCGCGCGTGGTGTGCCACGACATCCTGGGTCAGACCGCGCTGGTCGACCTGGCCGGACTGCGCGACGCCATCGCGGCGCAAGGCGGCGACCCGGCGCTGGTCAATCCGGTGGTGCCGACCCAGCTGGTGGTCGACCATTCGCTGGCGGTCGAATGCGGCGGCTTCGACCCCGATGCGTTCAACAAGAACCGCGCCATCGAAGAGCGCCGCAACGAAGACCGCTTCCACTTCATCGACTGGACCAAGAAGGCGTTCCAGAACGTCGACGTGATCCCGCCGGGGAACGGCATCCTGCACCAGATTAACCTCGAGCGCATGTCGCCGGTGATCCAGTCCGAACACGGCGTGGCCTATCCCGACACGCTGATCGGCACCGATTCGCACACGCCGATGGTCGACGCGCTGGGCGTGATCGCGATCGGCGTCGGCGGGCTGGAAGCCGAAAGCGTGATGCTGGGCCGCGCCTCGTACCTGCGCCTGCCCGATATTGTCGGCGTCGAACTCACAGGCAAACCGCAGCCCGGCATCACCGCCACTGACATCGTGCTGGCGCTGACCGAATTCCTGCGCGCCTCGAAGGTTGTGTCAAGCTGGCTCGAGTTTTATGGCGAAGGCGCCAGCGCCCTGACGCTGGGCGACCGCGCCACGATCTCGAACATGGCCCCCGAATTCGGCGCCACCGCCGCCATGTTCTACATCGACCAGCAAACCATCACCTACCTGCGCCTGACCGGTCGCGAGGACGAGACCGTGCACCTGGTCGAGACCTATGCGAAGGAAGCCGGCCTGTGGGCCGACAGTCTGGTGAACGCCGAGTACGAGCGCACGCTGTCGTTCGATTTATCGAGCGTGGTGCGCAATATCGCCGGCCCGTCGAACCCGCACAAGCGGGTGCCAACGTCCGAACTGGCGGCGCGCGGCATTGCCGGCACGGTCGAGAATGAACCGGGCCTGATGCCTGACGGCGCCGTGATCATCGCCGCCATCACCAGCTGCACCAACACCAACAACCCGCGCAATATGGTCGCCGCGGGCCTGTTGGCGCGCAACGCCAACCGCGCCGGCCTGCTGCGCAAACCGTGGGTGAAAAGTTCGCTGGCGCCGGGCTCGAAAGCCGTGGCGCTGTACCTGGACGAAGCGGGCCTGACGCCCGAACTGGAGCAACTCGGCTTCGGCGTGGTCGCTTTCGCCTGCACCACCTGCAACGGCATGAGCGGCGCACTTGACCCGGTCATCGAGCAGGAAGTCGTCGCGCGCGACCTGTACGCCACCGCGGTCCTGTCGGGCAACCGCAATTTCGACGGCCGCATCCACCCCTACGCCAAGCAGGCCTTCCTGGCCTCGCCGCCGCTGGTGGTGGCGTACGCGATCGCCGGCACCATCCGTTTCGACATCGAGAAGGACGTGCTGGGCGTGACGGCCGACGGCAAACAGATTCGCCTGGCCGACCTGTGGCCGCTTGACGCCGAAATCGACGCCGTGGTGGCCAGCAGCGTCAAGCCCGAGCAGTTCCGCAAGGTCTACACGCCGATGTTCGCGCGCGTAGTGGACGACGGCGCTTCGGTCAGTCCGCTGTATGACTGGCGCGCCCAGAGTACCTACATTCGCCGGCCGCCGTACTGGGAAGGCGCGCTGGCCGGCGCCCGCGCCCTGGCCGGCATGCGCCCGCTGGCGCTGTTGGGCGACAACATCACCACCGACCACCTGTCGCCCTCGAACGCGATCCTGCTCGATTCGGCCGCCGGCGAATACCTGGCGAAGATGGGCCTGCCCGAAGAAGACTTCAATTCCTATGCCACCCACCGCGGCGACCACCTGACCGCGCAGCGCGCCACCTTCGCCAATCCGACCCTGAAGAACGAGATGGTGCGCGACGCGGCCGGCAAGGTTATTGCCGGGTCGCTGGCGCGCATCGAGCCCTCGGGCGAGGTGACGCGCATGTGGGAAGCGATCGAGCACTACATGGAGCGCAAGCAGCCCTTGATCATCATCGCCGGCGCCGATTACGGCCAGGGGTCGTCGCGTGACTGGGCGGCCAAGGGCGTGCGCCTGGCGGGGGTGGAAGCGATTGTCGCCGAAGGCTTCGAGCGCATCCACCGCACCAACCTGGTCGGCATGGGCGTGCTGCCGCTCGAATTCAAGCCGGGTATGAATCGCCTGACGCTGGCGTTTGACGGCACCGAAACCTTCGACGTACATGGCGAACGCACGCCAGGCGCCGATTTGACGCTGGTGGTGCGGCGCCGTAACGGCGACGTAGTCGACGTGCCCGTCACCTGCCGCCTCGATACGGCCGAAGAAGTCGCGATCTACGAAGCGGGCGGCGTGTTGCAGCGCTTCGCGCAGGACTTCCTCGAATCGTCGGCGCCGAAAGCGGCGACGTGATACACCCGGAGAGCACCATGCCCCACACCCCCCAGATCAAGATCCCCGCCACCTACATGCGCGGCGGCACCAGCAAAGGCGTGTTCTTCCACCTGGACGACCTGCCCGAAGCCGCGCGCGTCGCCGGCCCGGCGCGCGACGCGCTCTTGCTGCGCGTGATCGGCAGCCCCGACCCCTACGCCAAGCAGATCGACGGCATGGGCGGCGCCACCTCGAGCACCAGCAAGGCCGTGATCGTTGCGCGCAGCACGCGCCCCGGGCACGATGTCGACTACCTGTTCGGCCAGGTCGCGATCGACAAGCCGTTCGTCGACTGGAGCGGCAACTGCGGCAACCTGTCGTCGGCAGTCGGCCCGTTCGCCATCGCCAACGGCCTGCTCGACCCTGAACGGGTGCCGCACGACGGCGTGGCCGTGGTGCGCATCTGGCAAGCCAATATCGGCAAGACCATTGTCGCCCACGTGCCGACGAGCGCCGGCCAGGTGCAGGAAACCGGCGACTTCGAACTCGACGGCGTCACTTTCGCGGCAGCCGAAGTGCAGCTCGAATTCATCGACCCGGCGGCCGACGAAGAAGGGGCGGACGGCAGCGCCATGTTCCCGACCGGGAACCTGGTCGACGAACTCGACGTCCCCGGTGTTGGCCGGCTGCGCACCACCATGATCAATGCCGGCATCCCGACCATCTTCGTGGAAGCCGCCGCCATCGGCTACGACGGCACCGAGCTGCAGGACGCGATCAACGGCGACCCGCGCGCGCTGGCCATGTTCGAGACCATTCGCGCCCATGGCGCCGTGCGCATGGGCTTGATCGCGAGCGTGGAAGAGGCGGGCAAGCGCCAGCACACGCCGAAGGTGGCGTTCGTGGCCAAGGCAGCTGGCTACGTCACCTCGAGCGGCCGCCAGGTGGCTGCCGGCGAGATCGACCTGCTGGTGCGCGCGCTGTCGATGGGCAAACTGCACCACGCGATGATGGGCACCGCGGCGGTGGCGATCGGCACCGCCGCGGCGATTCCCGGCACCCTGGTCAACCTGGCTGCAGGCGGCGGTGCCGATACGGGTGCGCGCGACGCGGTGCGCTTCGGCCACCCGTCCGGCACGCTGCGCGTGGGTGCCGAAGCGGTCGAAGAGGGCGGCGCCTGGGTCGTGCGCAAGGCGCTCATGAGCCGTAGCGCAAGGGTGCTGATGGAAGGCTGGGTGCGGGTGCCGGGCGACAGCTTCTAACGCCTGCGCCACGCGAGGGAACAAGCCGTCGCGTTTCTGCCGCGTTGCACTAGAGTTGGCGCGGTTTCCGGGTTATTATTGCCGTCCGGAAACACTAAATTCACAAGCTACTCGACGACCGATGGACCAATCCTCGCAAACAGTGTTCGCGCGTGCCGCGGCCGGCCAAGTCGACGCCGACGCCGGCCTGCGGACGGCGCCGTCGCGCATGGCGCTCGAGCAGCGCGCCATCTTTCGCAATGCGCCGGTCGGCATCGTGGTCACCCAGCCCGACCGGATCAGCAGTTCGAATCCGCGTCTGGCCGAGATGTTCGGCTTCGCCCCGGATGAACTGGAGAGCCTGACGCCGATGCAGGTGTTCTCGTCGCACGCGTCCTATCAGATGCTGCTCGCCGAAGCCTTGCCGGTATTGGCCCGGGGCGGCTTGTTCGAAAAGAGCGAACAGCTGTTTCACCGGCGCGACGGCAGCACCTTCTGGGCGCGCCTGCGCGGCTGTGCGGTGGAGCCGGGCAACCGCGCCGCCGGCACGGTCTGGATCGTCGAGGACGTAACCGAGGCGCGCCAGGCCGAAGGCGAAGTGCAGGCGATCATGACCAACGCCTCGATCGGCATCATGTTCACCCGCAACCGCGTGATCCGGCGCGCCAACCCGGCGTTTTGCGCCATGTTCGGCTACGGCGCCGATGAAGCGCTGGGCGCCTCGACCCGCATGCTGTACCCGGACGACAATGCCTATGTCGCGCTGGGCGAGCAGGCGTACGCGCAACTCGGCGGCGGCGCATCGTTTCGCACCGAGACCACCCTGGTGCGCAAGGATGGGGTGCGCGCCTGGATCCAGATGATCGGCTACCAGGTCAATCCGCAAGACCCGGACAAGGGCACCATCTGGATGCTGGAGGACCGTACCCGCGAACAGGCCCACCAGCAGTCGCTGCGCGAAGCCCTGATGGAAAACCGCGCCATCCTGGACAACGCGGTGCTGGGCATCGCCGTGGTCGACGGCGGGCGCATGCTGCACTGTAACCGCAAGATGGAAGCGCTGTTCCACGCCGCGCCCGGCGCCATGGACGGCACCCCGGTGCGCGCCCTGTATCCGGGCAAGGACAGCTGGCTCGAGGCGCGCGCGCAGGCCAACCGGCGCTTTGCCGACGGCCAGGCCCACACCGCCGAACACGAGATGGTGCGCCTCGACGGCAGCCGCTTCTGGGCGCGCCTGTCGGGGCGCCTGTTCGACCTCGAGCAAACCGCCGGGCGCAGCGTGTGGTTGATCGATGACGTCACCGCCCAGCGCGAAAGCGCCGACGCGATCCGGCGCGCGCGCGACGAACTCGAAGTGCGGGTCGCCGAGCGCACCGCCGAACTGGCCGGCGCCAACGCGCTGCTGCAGGAAGAGATCAACGAGCGGCGCCAGGCCGAGGCGCGCGTGCACCACATGGCCTACCACGACAGCCTGACCGGACTGCCCAACCGCGCGTTGCTGGCCGAACGGCTCGATGCGGCGATGCGCGCGGTGCAGCGCAGGGGAAAGGAGGGCGACGGCTGCAAGCTGGCGTTGATGTTCCTCGACCTCGACCGCTTCAAGAACATCAACGATTCGCTCGGCCACCTGGTGGGCGACCGCCTGCTGCGCGAGGTGGCGCTGCGCCTGGTGGCGGCGGTGCGGCCTGGGGACACGGTGGCGCGCCTGGGCGGCGACGAATTCGTGGTGCTGCTGCCCGATGTGAACGGCAGCGCCGAATGCCGCCGCGTCGGCGACCGTATCATCGACGCGCTCAGCACGGCGTGCCGGGTCGAAGGCCACAGCCTGCACATCTCGCCGTCGATCGGGATCTGCCTGTACCCGGACGACGGCATCGACGTCGAGACCCTGATGCGCCACGCCGACGCCGCCATGTACCAGGCCAAGGCGGCCGGGCGCAACAACTACCAGTTCTTCACCCGGCGCATGCACCAGGCGGCGACGCGCCGCTTCGCGCTCGAATCGAGCCTGCGCGGCGCCCTGGCGCGCGACGAGTTCGAACTGCACTACCAGCCGATCATGTGCACCGAAACGCGCCGCCCGCGCGCGCTCGAAGTGCTGTTGCGCTGGCGCCGGGATCAGGATCGCAGCGGCGGTCCGGGCGAACTGGTGGGGCCGGACGAATTCATCCCGATCCTGGAAGAAAACGGCATGATCGTGGCGGTCGGCGAATGGGTGATCCGCACTGCCTGCGCGCAGAACGTGGCGTGGCAGCGCGAAGGGCTCGACGTGGTGCCGCTGGCGATCAACCTGTCGGCGCGCCAGTTCACGCACCACGGACTGGTCGACTCGATCCGCGCCAGTGTGCAGGGCAGCGGGATCGATCCGGCGCTGGTCGAATTCGAGATCACCGAAACCGCGCTGATGCAGCACGGCGGCCAGACGCTCGACATTCTCAGGCAGATCAAGGCGATGGGCATGTGCCTGTCGATCGACGATTTCGGCACCGGTTATTCGAGCCTGGCCTACCTGAAGCGCTTCCCGGTCAGGAAGATCAAGATCGACCGCGCCTTCGTGCGCGAGCTCGAAGGCAGCACCGAAGACCGCGCCATCGTGGCGGCCGTGATGGCGCTGGCCAACAGCCTGCAACTGTCGGTGGTGGCCGAAGGCGTCGAGACCGAGGGCCAGTACGCCTTGCTGCGTTCATTCGGCTGCCAGTTCGCGCAGGGCTACCTGTTCGCACGCCCGCTGCCGGCGCGCGAAGTGGGGCGCTTGCTGGCCGGGTAATCGAGGGATCAGTCGGTCAGCGTCGCCACCACCGGCGCGTGATCCGACGGCTGCTCCCACTTGCGCGTCTCGCGGTCGATGACGCAGGCGCTGCAGCGTTTGGCAAGCGATTCGGACAGCAATATATGATCGATGCGCAGGCCGCGGTTGCGGCGGAACGCCAGTTGGCGGTAATCCCACCAGCTGTACTGTTTCTCGGGTTGCTCGAACAGGCGGAAGGCGTCCACCAGGCCGAGGCCCATCAGCGCCCGCAATGCCTCGCGTTCAAGGATGGAACAATGGATGCGGCCTTCCCATTCGGCCGGGTCGTGCACGTCGCGGTCTTCAGGGGCGATGTTGTAGTCGCCCAGGATCGCCAATTGCGGATGGGCGGCCATCTCTTGCTCGACCCAGGTTTGCAGCCCCGCCAGCCAGGCCAGTTTATAAGCGTACTTGTCGGCGCCGACTTCCTGCCCATTCGGCACATAGGCGCAGATAAAGCGCACGCCGCCGATCGTCGCCGCCAGCAGGCGCTGCTGCTCGTCGGGGTAGTGCGGGTTGTTCCTGACCACGTCCTCGATCGGCAGCTTGGACAGGATGGCGACACCGTTATAGGTCTTCTGGCCAGAGAACGCGACCTGGTAGCCGGCGGCATTGAGTTCTGCCAGCGGGAACTTGTCGTCCGTGAGCTTGGTTTCCTGGATGCAGAGCACATCGACGGGATTGGCCTCGAGCCATTGCAGCAGGTGCGAGAGGCGCACTTTCAGGGAGTTGACGTTCCAGCTTGCGATCTTCATGGTGTTCTTGGTAGTGACAGATGGATGGTGGCCGGCACGAGCACTTAATGACTTGCCAATTGCCAACCCGATAGTATAGGCGCTTCGGGCAATTCCTGTCCTGGCCCCGGTTGGGCGGGGGGGCGAGCACTGTTCGTTACTTACGACTGGCAATATTTCGACACGGTTGGTAGAATCGCAACGTTTGGCGGCAAATAATGTTATCAAAAAAATAAAAAACTTCGCTCTTGAGCGCTATCAGGACTATAACGTGAGAAGCCCCAGCGCATTTCATGCTTTTCGGTAGCATTGTTGCTTATTGGTAATAATAAAATTGCGTAATTGCAACTTTAGAGTTACCATAAGCGTGTCGTGAGGGAAGTAACTGCTCTGCACACAGTTGTCGAGCCCAATTAACGTGCGTAGTGGTACTATTGTGAAATATTCGGTTTCACGAGTTAATAATCCGAACGCAGAATTGAAAAGGACAGAAATGCGCAGTGCATTCGAAGCATGGGCCCAGCGTGAAGGCCACATCGTTCGCCGTCGCGAAGACAAGCCCGAGGAATACCTCGTTTTTGAAACCCAACGCCGCTGGGTAATCTGGCAGGCTGCGCTGGCGCATGGCGCCAAGGCGGCGGCCGATGCGCCGTCGAAGTTCGCCAAGGATGCCGAGAAACCGGTCGCCATTGCGCCGGACGAAGCGGCCGTGCGCAACCGCGTACTGAACGAAGTGCTGGACGCGTTCAGCGAACTGGACGAGACCGCCGGCATGGAAGGCGTGCTGAAGGTGATCCAGGGCCTGAAGAAAAAGCAGAAGGCCGAGGCCGAAAAGGTCTGAGCCCCACTGGCTTGCATCGTTACCGTCACTACAAGGGCGGCATCTACCAACTGGTCGCCGAAGCGCAGCTGGAAGCCGATCACACGCCCGTCATGGTCTATCGCGGCCAGGACGGCGTCGTGTGGGTCCGGCCCCGCGCCGATTTTTTCGCGCAGGTCGACGTCGATGGCGTCAGCGTGGCGCGCTTCGCGCCGCTCGATGTCGTCTGAGGTCTGCCTGACAGGCCTTTGATTCGCGCGCTCGCATCCGTCCGTGCCGTGCCTATAGGTTTTGCCGAATCTGCCGTTAAAGGAGCATCAGCCACCAGGTGCTCTCCATGCCGCTTTCCTTCCGCTTGTTTTCTGCCGCCGTGCTTGCCCTGCTGGGTGGCTGCGTGACCGTGTCCGATTCCCCCCTGCAGCAGCTTGAAGTGCGCACCGTGCTCGATTACCGCGAGATCGGCGGGGTAGGCTGCATTCTCAGCAACGACACCGGTCGCTGGTACGTGGTGGCGCCGGCGCGCGTGAGCGTAACGCGCAGTTCGAAGCCGCTGTCGGTCAGTTGCAAGAAGGCGGGGACGGCGGTTGCGGCCGAAGTGGTGCAGTCGCGCTTCGACGCCGATCGCCTGATCGGCAACCTGGTCATCAATGCGGGGTATGAGAAGTTTGCCGATCGCCATTTCAGCGATGGCTACGGCTATCCGGCGACCTTGACGGTGCTGATGCAGCCGGCGCAGGCCGCCACCGAAGCGGCAGCCCAGGAAACCGCAGTCGCGTCGCGCATCTTCTGACGCCACTGGTTTTACCGACGGGCGACGCTCGTCGCCCGCTCAATCACATCACACGCGATTCATCAGGAACTTGGTCAACAACGGCACCGGACGGCCGGTCGCGCCCTTGTTCGCGCCCGACTTCCACGCGGTGCCGGCGATGTCCAGGTGGGCCCAGGTGTACTTGCGGGTGAAGTTCTCCAGGAAGCACGCCGCCGTGATCGAGGCCGCGCCCGGGGTGCCGATATTGGCCAGGTCGGCGAAGTTCGATTTCAGCTGGTCGTTGTAGATCTCGCCCAGCGGGAAGCGCCACGCCACGTCGCCGGCTTGTTTGCCGGCTTGCAGCAGCTCGTCGGCCAGCGCATCGTGCGCGGCGTCGTCGCGGGTGAACAGGCCGCTGGTGTGGTGGCCCAGGGCCACGATGCAGGCGCCGGTCAGCGTTGCGATGTCGACCACCACCGCCGGCTTGAAGCGCTCGGCGTAGCTCAACGCGTCGCACAGCACCAGGCGGCCTTCGGCGTCGGTGTTGAGGATTTCGATGGTGGTGCCGTTCATCGCGGTGACGATGTCGCCCGGCTTGGTGGCGCGGCCCGACGGCATGTTTTCGCAGGCGGCGACAATGCCGACCACGTTCAGTTTCAGGCCCATCTCGCCGATGGCGCGGAAGGTGCCCAGTACCGAGCCGGCGCCGCACATGTCGTACTTCATTTCGTCCATGCCGGGACCGGCCTTGAGCGAAATGCCGCCGGTGTCGAAGGTGATGCCTTTACCGACCAGCACCACCGGCGCGTCTTTCGGCTTGCCGCCGTTGTGCTTGAGGACGATGAACTTCGGCGCTTCGTCGCTGCCGCGGGTCACCGACAGGAAGCTGCCCATCTTCAGCGCCTCCAACTGCTTGCGCTCCAGCACCTCGATGTCGAAGCCGTAGTCGTCGGCCAGTTTGCGCGCGGTGTTGGCCAGGAAGGTCGGGGTGCAGACGTTGGCCGACAGGTTGCCCAGTTCGCGCGTCAGGTTCATGCCGTTGGCGATCGCCGCGGCCTGGGTCAGGGCGGTCTTGCTGACAGCGCCATTCGGCGCGGCGACGATGATCTTGCGCACGCCCGTGAGCGCCGGATCCTTCTTGCTCTTCTGGCCGTCGGTGCGGAATTCGGCGTCGCTGGCGCCGACCACCAGCGCTTGCAGCGCCCAGTTTGCATCGCGCTCTTTCACGCTCTCGAGCGGGAATGCGATAATGGCGTCGTTCGAGCCCAGGGTGGCGAAGACTTTCAGCGTCGCGCTCACGGCGCTGTTGAAGCTTTTCTCGGTAACAGTTTCGTCAGCACCCATACCAACCAGCAGCACGCGCGCCGCGGTCACGCCGGCCACGTCGCGCAGCAGCAGGGTGGAACCGGGTTTGCCGCTGATGTCGCCCGACTTGACCGCTGCGCTGATGGCGCCGTTCGTATCGAGCAGTTGTGCAGCAGCCGACAATTTTTTGTTCTCGAACACCGCCACTGCCAGACAGCCGGCTTTCGCAGCGGCCAGGGTGTTTTTTGTGTCGAATGCTTTTATGCTAAAGTCCATTTGGTTCTCCGTTGGGTTTTTCGCGGCGGACTGCCTAATCTGCAATTATAACGACTCTATTGAATGATCTTCCGACGTTCCCTGCAACGTGAATTGGCGAGCGCCGCAGGCGCGACCTTCACGGTGCTGTTCTCCATCCTTGTCACCTGGACCCTGATCGCCATCCTTGGCCGGGCCGCAGGCGGCAAGGTGGCATCCGGCGATGTGCTGGCGCTGATCGTGTTCCGCAGCGCCGAACTGCTTCCCATCATCCTGATCCTCACCACCTTCATCGCGGTGGTGGCCACCGTCACGCGCAGCTACCGCGATTCCGAGATGGTGGTGTGGTTCGCCTCCGGGCAGTCGCTGGTGGCCTGGATCCGTCCCGTGCTCACGCTCGGCCTGCCGATGGTGGCGCTGGTCGGCGCGCTGTCGCTGGTGGTCACGCCCTGGGCCAAGATGAAGAGCGCCGAATTCGTCGAGCGCTTCCAGAAGCGCGAAGACCTGCAGCGCGTGGCGCCGGGTCAGTTCCGCGAATCGAGTTCGAACGACCGCGTGTTCTTCGTCGAACGCAGCACCGAGGGCGCGACCGTGGTGCAGAACGTGTTCGTCAACAGCGTCAGCGGCAACAGCCATTCGGTGGTAGTGGCCAAGCAGGGCGTAATCGAAACCGACGCCAAGGGCGGCCAGTTCCTGGTGCTCAGCAACGGCCGCCGCTACGAAGGCGTGCCGGGGCAGGCCGATTTCCAGACCATGGAGTTCGAGCGCTACAGCATGCGCGTGGCCACCTCGGTGCCGGTGCTCGGCTCGGACGTGCCGGTGGCGGCACTGTCCACGCCACTCCTGCTGGCTGCGCCGAACCGCTTCACCCAGGCCGAACTGCTGCAGCGGATCGCGGCGCCGATCACCTGCCTGGTGTTGATGCTGCTGGCGATCCCGCTTGGCTTCGTCAATCCGCGCGCCGGCTCGTCGGCCAACATGATCCTGGCGCTCTTGATCTTCTTCACCTATAACAACCTGGTGCGCCTGTCCGAGGGCAGCGTCAAGCAGGGCAAGGTCTCGTTTGCGATGGGCTGGTGGCCGCTGCACCTGGCCGCGATCCTGGTGGTGATCGGCCTGTTTGCCTGGCGCCTGAACGTGAATCACCGTTATCACCCGCTGGTGATGATCAGCGCCTTCAAGCGTCGCCGCCAGGCCAGGCGCGCGCCAGGCGTGGTGCGTGAGGAGGCGAAGGCCGAATGAAGATCCTGCAACGCTACTTCACCGTCAATATCTGCCAGGCGGTCGCTTTTGTGCTGGTCGCGTTCCTGGCGCTGGTCGCATTCATGGACCTGACCAGCATCCTGCCGTCGGTGGGCAAGAACGACTTCGGCATCCAGCACGCCTTTTTGTATGTGCTGCTGCTGGTGCCCGGCAACGTGTACCAGGTGATGCCGGTGGCGGCGCTGATCGGCACCATCTACACGATGGCGCAATTCGCGGCCAGTTCCGAATTCACCATCATGCGCGCCTCGTCGATGTCGACCCGCCAGGCGGCCTGGATCCTGTTCAAGATCGGCGCGCTGTTCGTCATCATCGCCTTCATCTTCGGTGAACTGATCACGCCGCGCACCGCGCCGATCGCCGAGCGCATGCGCGTGGCGGTCAAGGGCAGCTCGGTGTCGACCGAGTTCAAATCGGGCATGTGGACCAAGGACAGCGTGCACGAACAGGGCGTGCAGGGCCGCATCACCGGCTCGCGCTTCTTCAACGTGCGCCGCATCGCGCCCGATGGCCGCCTGGAAGACGTGCGGCTCTACGAGTTCGACAACAATATGCGCATCCGCTCGCTGGTGACGGCGGCGCACGGCAGCTATGGCGGCAACAATACCTGGCGCCTGAGCGACGTCAGCGAGACCTTGTTCACCAACAGCCGCGAGCTGGCCGCGCCCGGGGCGGCGGTGCCGGCCGGACAGACCATCCAGAGCACTTACGGACAAGAGACGGCAGGGGTCAAGACGCGCAAGCTGGCGACCTATGAACTGGCGTCCGAGATCACGCCGCGCATCCTGTCGGTATCGCGCTCGGACCCGGAGCGCATGTCGGCGGTGGAGCTGGCGGTATACACGCGCCACCTGGCCGAAAACCGGCAAGAAACGGAACGCTTCAAGGTCGCGTTCTGGCGCAAGCTGATCGCGCCGTTGTCGATCTTCGTGCTGATGGCGCTGGCCTTGCCGTTCGCGTACATGCATACGCGCAGCGGCGGCGTGAGCCTCAAGATTTTCATCGGCATCATGATCGGCGTGAGCTTCCTGCTGGTCGATTCGCTGTTTTCGCATCTGGGCGTGCTGACGATCCTGCCGGCCTTCCTGACCGCGGTGGCGCCGAGCATGTTGTACCTGTTGATGGCATTGGGGGCATTGTGGTGGGTGGAGCGGCGATGAACGATACCAAGACCAAGCGTGGACTGATTTTGTTTGCGCACGGCGCGCGCGCCGCCAGCTGGGCCGCGCCGTTCGAGCGCCTGCGCGACGCATCGGCAGCGCGCCTGCCGCAGGCCGAGGTGGCGCTGGCCTTCCTCGAACTGATGACGCCCGGCCTGCCCGAGGTGGCGGCCGGCATGGTCGCGCGCGGCATCGACGGGATCACCGTGGTGCCGGTGTTCCTGGGGCAGGGCGGCCACCTGCTGCGCGATTTGCCGGCCCTGGTCGACGAACTGCGCGCGGCGCATCCGGGCTTGCGTCTGGACGTGGTCGGGGCGATCGGCGAAGACCCGGGCGTGCAACGCGCCATGGCGGACTACTGCGTCGATGCGCTGGGCTGAATGGTGTTTGCCATTTTGGCATCGCCTGCAAACGAATGATGGCTGTTCGTGAATTTATATTAATTTAACGCGCGTTCCGTATCATTTTGCCGCATAAAGTTTAACACTTTGCTTCATACATGTGACGTGCTCGGGCATGATTGATCCTGACCCATCCGCGCTGGCCGCGCGGCTTTCTCAGGATTTTCATCATGTATATCGAACCCGACTACGTCCCGGTCGGCATCGTGGACGACCGCGATACCCTGCTTTCCACCCTGCGCAGCGGCGATCTCGCCGCCACCCTGAGTCCGATCGACAGCGGCCAGCTTACCGGCGGACGCTGGGTCATCGACGCCCAGTCGCGCGCCGGCCTGTTCCGCATCGAGCATGACCCTGCAGGCGGCGCCGAGGCCCGCCTGGTGATCGCCGACGCCGCCAAGCTGCAGACCGGCCTGCCGGTGACCGTCAGCGTCCACTACTACGACCACAATCAGCTCGACGCCAGCGGCCGTCCATTGCCCGGACGTGGCTTTGCCGAAACCCTGGTGTACCCGGTCGAAGCAGGCGCCACCAGGGAACTGGACGCATTCGGCGCCGATGTCGTGCTGGGCGCCGCCACCGGCAACGCCAGTCCCGCCATGGCGACGCTACAAGGCGGCGGCTTCGTCACCGTGTGGCAAGCCGCGGATGCCGACGGCGGCCAATTGTGGAGCCAGCTACGCGACGCCGCCGGCGATCCGCGCGGCGCGGCGTTCGCCGTCACCACGTCGCTTGACGGCGCCGCCGAAGCTGCGCCGACGGTCGCCGCGCTGCAGGACGGGCGCTTCGTGGTCGCCTACACCGTGCGCGACCAGCACAGCTCGCACATCGCCTACCGCATCGTCGGCATCGATGGCGGCAGCGGCGCGCAGGCGTTCGCCGATGGCGGCGCCGGTAGCGACGGCGCGATGCCCGACGTCGCCGCTCTGGCCGACGGCTCGTTCGCGCTGGCCTGGCGCGCCGACGGCCAGGTGCGGGTGCGCCAGTTCGACGCCGGCGGCGCGGCGCTGGGCGCGGCGCAGACCTTCGGCGCGCTCGGCACGGCGTACGACCCGGCCATCGTCGCCCACGGCGCCGGCTTCGTCGTGGCCTGGGGCGAGATCGGCGACGGCAATGTGTACGTTACCGGGCCGGGGCGAAGCGCGACAATGGTCAGCGGCGACGGCTACGCGGCCAGCATCAGCACTGCCGCGCCGCTGGCGCACGTGGCGGCGCTGTCCGATGGCGGCTATGTCGTGGCCTGGGACAGCTACCTGAATTCGCCGTTCGGCTTCGCCCAGAGCGACATCTTCTTCCAGCGCTACGATGCTGCGGGCCAAGCGGTGGGCAGCGTCACCCAGGCCAATGTCGACGGCGGCGCCGGACGCTTCGACGCCGGCGTGTCGGCGCTGGACGAGGGCGGCTTCGTGATCGCGTGGCAGTCGCAGGCGGGCGACTTCGATGGCAACGGCATCTTCGGACGCCGTTTCGACGCGGCGGGTGAAGCGGTCGACGTGCGCGAGTTTGCGATCAATGAAATGCGCCAGGGCGACCAGGCCAGTCCGGTGCTTACCGCGCTGGCCGGTGGCGGCTTCGCGGCCGCGTGGATCGATACCGGGGCCGATGGCGCGGTGCGGGTCGAGGCGCGCGTGCTGGTCGGCGAAACGCCGGTGGTGCGTGACCAGGGCGGCGGCGCGGTGGTCGCTGGCGGTGGTGCGGCCGCGGCGCCGCTCACTGGCGCGGCGGGCGTCGACGTGTTCGTCGCCAGTGCCGGGGCGCAAGCGATCGATGGCCAGGGCGGCATGGACACGGTGATCTATCACGGCGCCAGGCAAGCATACGCCGTGGCGCTGGAAACAGGCGGCTTCACTGTAACCGACCTGGCCGGCAGCGGCGGCATCGATACGCTGCACGGCATCGAGCGCCTGCAGTTCGACGACGGCGCGGTGGCGCTCGACATCGACGGCGTGGCCGGGCAGGCGTATCGGCTATACCAGGCCGCGTTCGACCGCGCGCCGGATCTTGCCGGTCTGGGCTTCTGGATCGGGATGATGGACCAGGGCGTGAGTTTGCTGCGCGTCGCCGACAGCTTTGCCACCAGCCGCGAATTCACCGACCTGTATGGCCAGACGACGGATATGCAGTTCCTGACGCTGCTGTACCAGCATGCACTGCATCGCGCACCCGACGCCGGCGGGTTGCAGTGGTGGGCCGATGCGATGCAGGCGCATCATGTGCCGCGTGAACAGGTGCTGGAACACTTCAGCGAGAGCGCGGAAAACCAGGCGCAGGTGATCGGCTCGATCCAGCACGGGATCGATTTTATCAACTAGATCGACGCCGCTCGTCAGAATGCGTGGCGCATCCCGATTGCGGTGCCACGCAGGTGTGTTCCCGCCTCCGGGTCCAGTCCATTGATCGCGAAGTCGACGCCGGCGCGCGCATCGTTGTGGATGCGCGTATGGAATGCGAACAGCGACGTGCGTTTCGACAGCGCGACGTCGTAGCCGATTGTGGCGTGCACGGCGCCGGTGTCGGGACCGGCGGCCGCGAAACCGATCCTGCCCACCGCATCGCCCTTGCCATCCAGCGCTTTCGCCACCCCCAGGCGCAGCGCATGGGCGCCCATTTGCCGCGTTGCCGACACATACCAGGCGTCGCGCCGCAGCACGCCGCTACGCGCCTGGTATTGCAGCCGTTCGCCGATCAGCGCCAGCCGGGTGTCGCCGAAGCGATAGGCCAGCGCCAGCCGGGTGCCGCGATCGGTGCCCCCCGGGCCCTGGTAATCGCGATGCCGCTCGTGCCCCAGGCTAGCGAACAGCGGGCCGCGCTCGAACAGCAGCGCGCCGGAGGCAAGCGCCGGACGCGCGCCGTCCGGCGGACGCTCCTCATTGACGCCATGCGCCAGGCGCAGCGACAGGCCGCGCCAGGTCGGCGTCCAGTAATGCACGCTGTTCTTCTGGCGCCGGTCGAACGAGGCGGTGTCGGTGACGTTGTCGGCATTCGACGCCGAGCCGTTGCCCATGATGCTCATGTAGCCGGCGCTGGTCGGGTAGAACGGATCGAGGTTTGACGTGGCCGAGTTGTATGGCGTGCTCCAGTTGCCGGCGAACAGCGTGCCCCACGGCCCTTCCAGGCCGATACGGGTGTCGCGCGCCGCGATGGCGCCGGCGCCGGTATCGGGCGCGAGCGTGCCTTCGATCTGATACAGCACGCGCGTGCCGGCCCCGAGTTCTTCGCCGCCGCGCAGGCCCAGCACCGAGCGGTAGTTCGACAGGCGGGTGACGCGGTGGCGCTCGCCGTCGGCGTTGCGCGCCATCGATTCCAGGCCGAGATTCAGGCGTGCATAAATGTGCAGCGCATCGGATTGGGCCCAGGCGCCGGCAGGCACGCAGGCCGCTGACAGTGCCAGCAGGCCGGCTGCGGCGAGGCCGGTGGTGGAGGTAGGAGGGTGTCGGGACATCGCTGCATTATCGCCTTCGTCAAGCGCATTTCTTGCACCCGAAAGTGGGGTGGCCTGGCCATCATTTGGGTCCTGCACCAGGCTTGGACCCTGTGCGACCATCGACGGTTTCGATGAAAACCGGTGAAATTATTCGTTTTTCAATTCACCGCAGCCGCCTCATCATGGGCGCACCGCCTCCAACCGACCAAGGGACCACCATGAACACGATCGCGCCACCGCTTCGCCTTTCCATCCTCGCCGGACTGTTCGCCTGCACCATCCTCGGCAGCGGCGCCGCGCGTGCCCAGGCAGACCTGATCGTCACCAACGGCAAGATCGCCACCATGACGCGCGAAGGCGATTTCGTGCAGGCGGTGGCCGTCAAGGACGGCAAGGTGATGGCGGTCGGCAACAACGCCGCGGTGCTCAAGCTCAAGACCGAAGCCACGCAACTGATCGACGCCGGCGGGCGCACCGTGATCCCGGGCCTGAACGACTCGCACGTGCACGTGATCCGCCAGGGCCTGAACTACAACATGGAGCTGCGCTGGGACGGCGTGACGTCGCTCAAGCGCGCACTGGAGATGCTCAAGGAGCAGGCCGCGCGCACGCCGGAAGGCGAATGGGTGAAAGTGGTGGGCGGCTGGAACGAGCACCAGTTCGAAGAAAAGCGCTTGCCGACGCTGGAAGAAATCAACGCCGCGGCGCCCAACCGCCCGGTGTTCATCCTGTACCTGTATGGCCTGGGTTTTCTCAACCAGAAGGGCATCGACACCCTCGGCTACGACAAGAACACCAGATTCAAGGACGGCGAGGTGGAACTGGGCGCCGACGGCCGCCCCACGGGCAAGCTGGTCGCCAAGCCGAACGCGCTGATCCTGTATTCGACCCTGGCCAAGACCAATAAGCTCAAGCGCGACGACCAGCGCAACTCGACCCTGCACTTCTACCGCGAGCTCAATCGCCTGGGCGTGACCAGCGCGATCGACGCCGGCGGCGGCTTCCAGAACTATCCGGACGACTACGGCGTGACGTTGGAACTGGCGCGCGCCGGCCAGCTCACCGTGCGCACCTCGTACTACCTGTTCGCCCAGCGCGCCGGCAAGGAGCTGGAAGACTTCCAGCGCTGGCTGACCCTCACCCATCCGGACAAGAACGACCATATGTTCTACGCCAACGGCTTCTCGGCCGAGGGCGGCGGCGAAAACCTGGTGGCCAGCGCGGCCGACTTCGAGAACTTCCTCGAGCCGCGCCCCGACCTGCCGGCATCGATGGAAAGCGAACTGGAACCGGTGGTGGAACTCCTGGTGAAGAACCGCTGGCCGTTCCGCCTGCACGCCACCTATGGCGAGAGCATCGACCGCGACCTGGCGGTGATCGAGAAGGTCAATGCGAAGACGCCACTGAATGGCCTGCGCTTCATCGTCGACCATGCCGAGACCATCAGCGACGCCCAGCTGGCGCGCATCAAGAAACTTGGCGGCGGCGTCGCCGTGCAGAACCGCATGCACTTCCAGGGCGAAGCCTACTGGAAGCGCTACGGCGCGCAGGTGCGCCAGATGCCGCCGGTCCGGCGCATGCTCGAGCTGAAAGTGCCCGTCGGCCTGGGCACCGACGGCACCCGGGTATCGAGCTACAACCCGTGGCCGTCGCTGTACTGGGCCGTCACCGGCAAGACCGCTGGCGGCATGCAGACCTGGCGCGCGGCCGATGTGCTCAGCCGCCATCAGGCCTTGAAGCTGATGACGACCGGGTCGGCCTGGATGAGCGGCGAAGAACAGGTCAAGGGCCTGATTCAGCCCGGCCAGTACGCCGACTTCATCGTCCTGCCGCAGGATTACTTCACGGTCGATGCCGAGCGCATCAAGCGCCTGGAGAGCGTGCTCACGGTGGTCAATGGCAAGGTGGTGTACGGCGCCGGCCCGTATGCGCCGCTGGCGCCGCAGCTGCCGCCGGTGTCGCCTGGCTGGAGCCCGGTTGCGACCTACGGCGGTTACCAGAACCGTTGAAGACCGTGTCGTGGTGTGCTGCCGATCTCGTCGGCGCGCGCCCACAGCCGCATGGGTCCGCTAAGACGCAAACCCACGATCTTGTCGATATATCATCCAATCGTAAGATTTCGAAAACTAAAAGGAGGAAAAAGTAACTAAGCGAAAGTCATTGCATGTCCGTTTTCTTTTCATTACCATTGGCCGCAATTCGAAGGCATCGTGTTGGCAGGTTTGCCGTGTTCGGTCCTGCGTGAACGATGCCTGGTTGTTCAATGTCGTACCCAGCCTGAATTGCTGGTCAATCGGAGGATTGCAATGAAGAGAATTCACACATCGGCTGTCGGCGCTGGCCTGGTCGCGCTCCTGCTCGGCGCGCACGCGCACGCCGCCACCATCACGGTCAGCCCCGGCCAGTCGATCCAGGCCGCGCTCAACAGCGCCGTGGCCGGCGATACCGTACGCGTGCTGGCCGGCACCTACCGGCAAAAGGTGCGCGTTTCCGGCAAGAGCGGCGCGGCCGGCGCGTTCATCACGATCAAGGCCGATCCTGGCGTCGTGCTCAGTGGCAGTGGCCTGACACCGTCCGGCCGCGAAGGCCTGATCACGATCAAGAACTCCAACTACATACGCATCGAAGGCTTCGAGGTCGCCGGCCTGCGTTCCGGCTCGAAGCATACGCCGGTCGGCATCCTGATCGAAGGCAATGGTTCGAACCTGCAAATCGTGAATAACCGGATCCACGATATCGTGCAAACCGCCACCTGCGGCAACACCTGTCCGACCGGAGCGCACGGGCTGGCCGTGTTCGGCACGAACGCCACCGGTGTCAGCGACCTGCTGATCCAGGGTAACGAGGTGTACAAGAACGTGCTGCAGTCGAGCGAGGCGCTGGTCATCAACGGCAATGTCGACCGCTTTGAAGTGCTCGATAACTATGTGCACGACAATAACAATATCGGCTTCGATTTCATCGGCTACGAGGGCGAGTGCAGCGGTTGTGGCGAAAAAGACCGCGTGCGCAATGGCCTGGTGCGCAACAACCGCGCGCAGAACAACTCGAGCGTCAGCAACCCTGCCTACGATGGCGTCGGATCGGCCGGCGGCTTCTATGTCGACGGCGGCCGCTACATCATCTTCGATCGCAACGTTTCAAGCGGCAATGACATCGGCTTCGAGTTCGCCAGCGAGCATTCGGGCAAGGCGACCGAAGACATCCTGATGACGAACAACTTCATCCATGCCAACCGTGAAGCGGGCTTGTCTGTTGGCGGCTACGCATCGAACGTGGGCCAGGCGCGCCGCATCAACGTCCACAACAATTCGTTCTACAAGAACCGCGGCCCGGATTCCTGGGGCACCGAGATGGTGCTGCAATATAAAGTCATCAACTCGCGCTTCAGCAACAACATCTTCTCCGGCAGCGGCACGGTGGCCCAGAATTACCAGGTAGACGGCAGCGGCCATAGCGGCAATATCTGGGGCATCAACCTGTGGTGGGGCAGCGCCTCATCCAATACCAGCCTGCCCGGCACCAGAGTGGTCAGCGATCCGCGCTTCGTGGCGCCGGCCAGCGGCAAGCTGAACCTGCTTGCCACCTCGCCGGCGATCAATGTCGGCGCCACCGGCGCGGCGTTGACGGGCTGGAGTTCGCCGTTGTGGACGCGCTACTTCCCGTCCGGTGCGATTCCATTGAACGGCACGCAGGACATCAATGGCCAGGCCCGGGTAGAAGGCATCATCGATCTGGGCGCTGACGAATACGGCACGGCGGCGATGCGCCGGTAGTAACAACGTACGCCTACGCCTGATGTTCGCGCTTGGCCAGCGCTTCGCCCATCATCACCAGCACCGGGCCGTGGCCCGGTTCCAGGCCACGCGCCAGATCCGTCAGGGTCAGGCGCAGGATACGTTCGTCGGCGCGGCTGCAGTTTTCCACCACCACCACCGGCAGGTCGGCACGCCTTCCTTCGGCCAGCAGCCGTTCGGCAGTGGCGGCGGCTTCGCGCCCGCCCATGTACTGGACCAGGGTGTCGGTTTCCGGTAGCGCAGGATGATCCGGTTGGTCCGGCGCGGTGCTGGAGGTGAAGAAGGCGACGCTGCGCGCCACGCCGCGCTTGGTCAGCGGTTGACGCGTGGCGGCGGCGGCGGCGACAGCAGTGGTGATACCGGGGACGATATCGACCTCGATGCCTTCAAGCTCCAGCGCGCGCAACTCTTCGTCGGCGCGGCCGAACAGCATCGGGTCGCCGCCCTTCAGGCGCACGACGAGTGCGTACTTGTGCGCGCACTCGACCAGCTGCTGGTTGATCAGGGTCTGGGCGACCGAGCGCTGGCCCGAGCGCTTGCCGACCGAGATCTTGTCGGCGCGCGTGCACAGCGCCAGCATCTCGGGCGTGACCAGGGCGTCGTACAAGACCACGTCGGCCTCGGCCAGCAGGCGCGCCCCGCGCACCGTGATCAGGTCTGCCGCGCCGGGACCGGCTCCTACCAGAAATACCTTGCCCAACGCCGCCATGCTTGACCCTTAACCTGGTTTACGAAATTTGCTCGATGCGGATCATACCCGCTGCAACGGTCTGGTGGGTAACTTCGTCGATCAGGATAAAGGCGCCGGTGGCGCGGATGTCGGCATAGGCGTCGGCCGCCAGCGGCTGCTGCACGGTCAGGGACACGCGCGCGATGTCGTTCAGCTTCAGGCCTTCGGCGGCGTGGCGCTGCTGCGTATTGACGTCGAGCAGGGTGTCCACTTTGGTCACCTTGGCCGCAGTCTGGCGCGTGCCGTGCTTGATCCAGTACTTGCGGCGCAGGTCGAGCGGCTCGTCCGACATCCAGCACACGTCGGCCGTGACTTGCTTCAGTGGCGTGGCCGGCTGGTCAGCCCCTGCCAGCATGTCGCCGCGCGAGACGTCCACGTATTCGTTCAGCACCAGCGTCACCGACTGGCCGGCCACGGCCGAGGCGAGCGAACCGTCGAAGGTGACGATCTCTTTCACGGTGGCGGCCTGGTTCGACGGCTGCACCACCAGCTTGTCGCCGACGGCAACGCGGCCCGATTCGATGCGGCCCATATAGCCGCGGAAGTCGTTGGCTTCGTGGCCGTTGTGGCGCGCCACCAGCTGCACCGGGAAGCGCAGCGGCGCGGCGTGCGCTTCGTCGTACACCGAGAGCGACTCGAGCAATTCGATCAGGGTCGGGCCGTCGTACCACGGCATTTTTTCGGAAGCGGTGACGACGTTGTCACCGGCCAGGGCCGACAGCGGAATCGCGGTGATGTCCTTCAAGCCCAGCGATCGGGCGAACGCGCCGTACGCCTTGACGATGCGTTCGTAGACGCTGCGGTCATAGTCGATCAGGTCCATCTTGTTGACGGCCACCACCACGTGCTCGATCTGCAGCAGCTTGGCGATGGTCGAGTGGCGCTTGGTCTGGGTGAGCAGATCGACGCCGCCGTCTTCACGCAGCTTCACTTTCGACACGTCGACCAGGATGATCACCGCGTCGGCGGTCGAGGCGCCGGTGACCATGTTGCGGGTGTACTGCTCGTGGCCCGGCGTGTCGGCGATGATGAACTTGCGCTTGGGCGTGGCGAAGTAGCGGTACGCGACGTCGATGGTGATGCCCTGTTCGCGCTCGGCTTCCAGGCCGTCGGTCAGCAGCGACAAATCGATGGTGTCGCCCACGGTACGCTTGTGCTTGGCGCGCGAGACGGCGGCCAGCTGGTCGGCGAAGATGCCCTTGCTGTCGAACAGCAGGCGGCCGATCAGGGTGCTCTTGCCGTCGTCTACCGAGCCGGCGGTAATGAAGCGCAGGAGCGACCTGTCGCCGCTCTGGGTCAATTTTTCGGTCATGGCGTTCATCAGAAGTATCCTGCCTTTTTACGTTTTTCCATCGACGCTTCGGACGTCTGGTCGTCCATCCGGGTCGCGCCGCGTTCGGTGATGTCGGTGACGGCGGTTTCGGCGATGATGCTGTCGACAGTGGACGCATCGGAGGCCACCGGGCAGGTGCAGGAAATGTCGCCCACGGTGCGGAAGCGCACCACGCGTCGTTCCACCGTTTCGCCTTCGCGCGCCGGGGTCAATGGCGTCAGCGGCACCAGCAGGCCGTTACGCGGGATCACATCGCGCTCGTGCGCAAAATAGATCGGCGGCAGCGCCAGCTGTTCGCGCGCGATGTACTGCCACACGTCCAGCTCGGTCCAGTTCGAGATCGGGAACACGCGCATGTTCTCGCCCGGGTGCACGCGCGTGTTATACAAGTCCCACAGTTCGGGACGCTGGGCTTTCGGGTCCCACTGGCCGAACTCGTCGCGGAAAGAAAAGATGCGTTCCTTGGCGCGCGCCTTTTCTTCGTCGCGCCTGGCGCCGCCGATGCAGGCGTCAAAACCGTGTTCGGCGATGGTTTCCAGCAGCGTCACGGCCTGGGCCGCGTTGCGCGAATCCAGCGCCGGGTTACGCAACCGCACGGTGCCGCGCTTGATCGAATCTTCGACGCTGCCCACGATCAGGCGTTCGCCGAGTTCAGCAGCGCGCGCATCGCGGAAAGCGATCACTTCGTCGAAGTTGTGGCCGGTGTCGATGTGCACCAGCGGGAACGGGAATTTGCCGGGACGGAACGCCTTTTCGGCCAGGCGCAGCAGCACGACGGAATCCTTGCCGCCCGAGAACAGCAGGGCCGGGTTGCTGCATTCGGCAGCCACTTCGCGCAGGATGTGGATTGCTTCCGATTCCAGCGCGTCCAGGTGGGCCGCGTTGACGTCGCTCAGGATGATATTGTCGCTTACAGTTGTCATGGTTGTGCCTGCGCTTGTCGTGGCGTTACGCCGCCACGGATTTGATGCGGATGAGCTTGCCGTCCACCACGTGCAGACCGCATTCCTTCGATTCCGGGTTTTCCCACCACCAGCGGCCGGCGCGCACGTCCTCGCCCGGTTCAATCGCGCGGGTGCACGGTTCGCAGCCGATCGACGGGAAGCCGCGGTCGTGCAGCACGTTGTACGGGACCGCGTTGTCGCGCAGGTAGTCCCACACGTCGGCTTCGCTCCAGTCGGCCAGCGGGTTGAACTTCTGCATGCTGTGGCCGAGGTCGTCTTCTTGCACGGCCAGCTCCAGACGCGTGCTCGACTGCGAACGGCGCTGGCCGGTGATCCAGGCCTTGTTGCCGTTCAGTGCGCGGCCCAGCGGCTCGACCTTGCGGATGCGGCAGCATTGCTTGCGCATGTCGACGCTGTCGTAGAAGGCATTCAGGCCGTTCTGCGCGACATAGGCCTCGACGGCGTCGGGTTGCGGCTTGTATAGCGCGATGTCGTAGTCATAGGTCTCCTTGATGCGTTTGACCATCGACAGCGTCTCGGCATGCAGGCGCCCGGTCTCGAGCGAGAAGATGCCGATCGGAAGCTGGTCCTTGAGGATCAGGTCGGTCAGCACCATGTCTTCGGCGGCCAGGCTCGAGGCGAACACGGCCGGCGAATAATCGCGCGCAATACGGGCCAGGATCGCGCGGGTTTCTTCCACGCGACGGTGCAGGTCGCTCATTGGTGCAACTCCTAGATGCCGGCGCCGGCGTCGCGATGCTCGACTGGGGTGTCGCGCGCAAGGTCACGCGAACTGCGGCGGAACAGCGGCAGCGGATTGTCGACCGATGCCTGGTAGGTTTCCGAGAATACCGACAAGCCTTTCAGCGCGTCGTGGATGCTGCGGTCCTGGCGGGTGGCGTAGGCATCGAAACCGCAGCGCGCCATCTGGAACAGCTGGTCGCGCAGCACGTCGCCGATCGCGCGCAGTTCGCCGGTCCAGCCCAAGCGCTTGCGCAGGTTGAAGGCGGTCGAGTAACCGCGGCCATCGGTGAATTTCGGGAAGTCGACGGCGATGACGGCAAAGCGCTGCAGGTCGTCTTTCAGCGCTTCGGCACGTTCGTCCGGCGCCAGCCAGACACCCAGGGCAGGGCGGTCGGCCAGCACGTTGCGCTGCGCTTGCCATACGGCGAGCGGCACGATGATCTTGCCGGCCGGGACCTCGACCGTTGCCGCAGCCTGTCCCTGGTCGAGACGCAGGACGCTCCAGTCATCATTGATGACGTCGCGTCCCTTGATAATCTGTGGATGCGCTTCAAGCATGTTGATCTTCCCCGGTCAATTCGCTGGCGGTAATCGGTGTTGCATAAACATGTTCCTTGAACGGCGCGATACCGAGGCGCCCCACGGTGTCGACGAAGCGTTCGCCCTCGACCCGACATTGGACATAGGTTTCCAGCAAGCGGCCCACGACTTCCGGCATCTGCGGGGCCGAGAACGACGGTCCGATGATTTTGCCGATCGCGGACTCGTTGCCCTGGGCGCCGCCGATCGACACCTGGTAGAACTCGCTGCCATCCTTGTCGACGCCCAGCACGCCGATATTGCCGACGTGGTGGTGGCCGCAGGCGTTGATGCAGCCCGAGATGTTCAGTTCGATGTCGCCGATGTCGTGCTGGAAATCGAGATCGTCGAAGCGCTCGGCAATGGCGGCCGCGATCGGAATCGATTTCGCATTCGCCAGCGAGCAATAGTCGCCGCCGGGGCAAGCGATGATGTCGGTCAGGAGGCCAATGTTCGGCGTCGCCATGCCTTTCGACCTGGCCAGCTGCCACACTTCAAACAACTGGCTTTGCTCGACATCGGCCAGCACCAGGTTCTGCTCGTGCGTGACGCGCACTTCGCCGAAGCTGAAGCGGTCGGCCAGCTCGGCCACGAAATCCATCTGCTCGGCGCTAGCGTCGCCCGGCGGCACGCCGGTTTTCTTCAGCGACAGCACCACGGCGGCGTAGCCCGGCACCTTGTGCGGCTTGACGTTGCGATTCAACCAGTTGGCGAAGGCGCGGTTGTCAGGTTGGGCAGCCAGCACGTCCGAATCGCTCAGTTCGCGATAGCCGTGCGGCTGGAACCATTGGGCAACGCGGTCGAATTCTTCCTGGGTCAGCGTTTCCGGGCCATCCTTCAGGTCGGCCCATTCGGCCTCGACCTGGCGTGTGAATTCCTCGACGCCAAGGGCTTTCAGCAAAATCTTGATGCGCGCCTTGTACTTGTTGTCGCGCCGACCGTTTTGGTTGTACACGCGCATCACGGCTTCGGTATAGGTCAGCAGGTGCTGCCACGGCAGGAAGTCGCGGATCACGCTGCCCAGGATCGGGGTGCGGCCCATGCCGCCGCCGGCCATGAACTTGAAGCCGACTTCACCCGCTTCGTTACGCACCACGGTCAGGCCGATGTCGTGCACGGCGATCGCGGCCCGGTCTTCCAGGGCGCCATTGATCGCCACCTTGAACTTGCGCGGCAGGGCGGCGAACTCGGGGTGGAAGGTGCTCCACTGGCGCAAAATCTCGGCGAACGGGCGCGGATCGATGATCTCGTCCGCTGCCACGCCGGCGTATTCGTCGGTGGTAATGTTGCGGATGCAGTTGCCCGAAGTCTGGATCGCGTGCATTTCGACCGAAGCCAGGTGCGCCAGGATGTCCGGGGTCTGCTCCAGCTCGATCCAGTTGTATTGGATGTTCTGGCGCGTGGTGAAGTGGCCGTAGCCGCGGTCGTACTCGCGCGCGATGCGGGCGAACATGCGCACCTGGGCGCTCGACAGCAGGCCGTAGGGCACGGCGACGCGCAGCATGTAGGCGTGGCGCTGCATGTACAGGCCGTTTTGCAGGCGCAGCGGCAGGAATTCCTCCTCCAGCAGCTCACCGCTCAAGCGGCGTGCGACCTGATCGCGGTATTGTGCGATTCGTTCGCGCACGATTAGGTGGTCGTAGTGGTCGTAGCGGTACATGGCCTCAATCCGTCGGGCAGATGTTGTCCGCCCATTAAATAATGGGTCGATGATACGGAGTGGGGCTTATATTCCAAACGATGGATAATTTATTTGCTTATATACGTAACCCGAATAAGCATCTTAAAATACCGTTCGCTGATAAACCTGCAAGAAAAAATCCAACGAATGAATCTTCACCAGCTGCGCTTCGTGCGCGAGGCCGTGCGCCAGAACTACAACCTGACCGACGCGGCCAAGTCACTGTTCACTTCCCAGCCTGGCGTGTCGAAGGCGATCATCGAGCTCGAGGAAGAGCTCGGGGTCGATATCTTCACCCGCCATGGCAAGCGCATCCGCGGCTTGACCGAGCCGGGCCGGCTGGTGCTGCAGTCGGTCGAACTGATCATGCAGGAGATCGACAGCCTGAAACGCATCGGCAAGGAATACGCGGCCCATGACAGCGGCAGCTTCACCATCGCCACCACCCACACCCAGGCGCGCTACATGTTGCCGAAGGTGGTGCAGGCCTTCATGCAGAAGTACCCGAAGGTGCGCCTGTCGTTGCTTCAGGGCAACCCAAAGCAGATCGCCGACATGGTCAAGAACGACCAGGCCGACCTGGCGATCGCCACCGAATCGATTGCGGCCATCGACAACCTGATCACGCTGCCCGCCTACCAGTGGGAGCACGTGGTGGTGGCCCCGCCCGAGCACCCGCTGTTCAAGTCGCGCGCCATCTCGCTCGAAGAGATCGCGAGCTACCCGGTGATCACGTATGATGCCGCCTTTGCCGGGCGCAGCAAGATCGACCATGCATTCGGCCTGCGCAGCTTGAAGCCGGACGTCTTGTTGGAAGCGATCGACGCCGACGTGATCAAGACCTATGTTGAGCTGGGCATGGGCGTCGGCATCATCGCTGGCATGGCCTTCGACCCTGAACGCGACCGCAACCTGCGCGCCATTCCGGTCGGCCACCTGTTCGGCATGAACACGTCGCGCGTGGCGATCAAGCAGGGCGCCTACCTGCGCAGCTATATCTATACCTTTATCGAACTGCTGGCCCCGACCCTGAACCGCAAGATGGTCGAGTCGGCGATGCGCGGCGGCGAGAACTACGAACTTTGATGGACGAGGATTTCAAGATGGACAAGAACGTGGCAACGAACCCGGTGATCGCTTATTTCGACAGCGTCGCTGAGTTCTACGACAACGAAAGCGCCGATTACTCGGAAGAGCAGATCGAAGACCTGGACGAGGCGCACGAGCAGCTGTCCCAACTGCTGGCCGGCCACCGCATCCTGGAACTGGGCTGCGGCACCGGCGGCTGGACCGAAGTGCTTGCCGAGACGGCCGAATCGATCGTCGCGGTCGACGCCAGCGCCGCGATGCTCGAGCAGGCGCGTACCCACGGTGAAGCGCTGGCCAATGTCACCTATCGCCAGGCCGATGTGCTCGATCTGCCGGACGACCTGGCTGGCGACGGCGGCAAGTTCACTGCCGTCTTCATGGGCGGCCTGTGGTCGCACTTGACGCGCGACCAGCAAGACCTGCTGCTGGCGAGCCTGAAAAAACGCGTCGGCAAGGACGTGCTGCTGGTGCTGTTCGACGACGACTACGTCGAGGGCGAAAGCGCCACCATCGCCCGCACCGACTTGCAGGGCAATACTTATGAAATCCTGCAGGACGCCGACGGCAACCGCCACGAACTGCCGAAGGGCTACCCGACCGACAGCGCGCTGCGCAAGAAGCTGGGCAATGCCGGGCGCGAGATCAAGATCGCGCGCTGGGAGTTTTATCGGGTGCTGACCTGCCGGCTGAAGTAATTCATCGCTGCTGGACGCCATGACCAACCGGTTCCTGATCGCGCTGCTTTCCTGTTCGCTGTTGGCGGCATTCGATACCCGGGCTGCGCAGCAGGCCGGGTGCGCGCTCGACCGGGCGCGCGCACTGTCCCTGGATGATAGACAGTTTGACCAGGATATGGACGGCGGCTGGCGCATGCTCGCTGCCAGGCGAGGCTGCGACCTGGCGGCCGCCGATCTGATCCGCGACTGGCGGCACAAACACCGTAGCAGCGCCGGGCTGCTGATCTGGCACGAAGGTCAATTGCGCGCCAACGCCGGCCAGACGCAGGAAGCAATCTCCCTGATGGCACAATCGCGGCGTGCGCCTGGCGTTCCGGATGGGGCGGGTTGGAACGTCTACGTCGATGCAACGATCGCGTTCCTGCGCAGGGACCTGGCGGCGCTGGAACAGGCGCGCTTGCAGCTGGCGGCGATCCGGCCACCGGCCGGCAAGGACGCGCCGGTCGTCGTGGTGGATGGCTACTTCGACGTCGACCTGGGCAACGGCAAAACCCATAAAATGCGCTGGCCGCCGAATATCGACATCGTCGAGGGCCTGATCCGGTGTTTCGACAAGCCGTATGTCGAGGCTTACGGCGGCCAATGCCAGCCACGTCCGACGTGATCGCGTGCGCGGCGCATGTCATTGATTTCAAGAGATGAAAAACAGTTCGAACAGTAGCCTGGTCTATTCGACCGAGAGCGGGCGTATGTGCCCCACGTGCCGTCAGCCTGTGGCGCAGTGCGGCTGCAAGGCCAGTGCCGCGCCGGTCGGCGACGGCGTGGTGCGCGTGTCGCGCCAGACCAAGGGACGCGGCGGCAAGTGCGTCACCGTGGTCAAGGGGCTGGCGCTCGATGCCGCGGCATTGGCTGCATTGGGCAAGCAAGTGCGTAGCGCCTGCGGTTCCGGCGGCACGGTCAAGGATGGCGTCATCGAAGTGCAGGGCGACCATTGTGACCTGATCATGGCGACACTCACAAAACTGGGCCATCAACCCAGGCGCGCCGGCGGCTGACAGCCCGACTGTCGGGCAATCGCGCATTTCACGCTGTTGCCCCGGCAGTTCAGCGCATCGGCCCAGTGCCGCGTGGGGCGGCGAGTTATCTTGAAGCATCGACATAAGCTTGGTGCCCGCCATGACACTCGTCATTCGTTCTGTCGTTGCAGCGCACCCGGCTAGGGCTCGCGCAGCAGCTTGAACTGCTTCGCCTGACGGTGATAGCCATCCACCGCGCCCTTGATGTAGCGGGTCAGCGCATCGCCGGTCAGCGAAAACGGATACAGGCCGGCCTGCTCGCGCATCCGGGCGAATTCCGGCTGTGACTCCATCCGGGCGAAGGCCGCCACCCAGCGCCGGTAGTCGGCCTCGCGCGCGTCCGGTCCCATCCACACGCCGCGGATCACCGGCCATACCACGTCGTAGCCTTGCTCGCGCGCGGTCGGCACGTTGGCCAAGCGGCCCGGCAGGCGCTGTTCCGACAGCACCGCCAGGATCCTGACGTTGCCGTCGCTGCCGTTGAGCAGCGCTTCCGAGATGTCGCCCGACACTGCCTGCACGTGCCGCTGCTGCATGGCGATGAATTGTTCGCCGCCGCCTTCCAATGCCACGAAGCGCATCGTGCGCGGATCGATCCCGGCCAGGCGCGCCAGCAGCGCCATCTTGATCCAGTCCTGGCTGCCGACCGTGCCCGACATCCCGATCAGCACCTGGCGCGGATCGCGTTTCAGCGCCTTGAGCAAATCGTCCAGCGTGCGCCAGGGCGAATCGGCGCGCACCGCGATCATGCCGTAGTCGGCGCCGAAGGCCGCCACCCAGCGCACGTCGTCGACGTCGGCCTTGCCGAATTTTCCCAGCGCGAGATTCAGGACCGAGCCGCCCGAGAACGTGACCAAGGTGCGCGCTTCGGCGCGCCGCTGCGACACCATCGTGTGCCAGGCCACCGCGCCGACGCCACCCGGCAGGTAGCTCAGCTTGAGCTGGGGTGTGGCGGGGGCGGACTGCAAGGCTTGTTGGGCGAGCTTGCAGGTCAGGTCCATCGCGCCGCCGGGCTTGGACGGGATCAGGCATTCGCCCTCTGGCGGCAGCGCGACGGCGGGTGGCAGCCAGGCCAGTGCCAGAATAGAAAAGAGGAGGGGGCGCGCGAGCTTCATGCCGTGCATGATACCGCCACGTTCAGAAGCGGTGCTGGATACCGGCCGTGACGCCGCGCTGGGTCGAGCCGAAACCGGGATCGTCACGCGACAGGCCGATCGCCTCACCGTCACCGGCCCTGGCGCGCGCAGCCGACAGGTACAGCACCGTGCGCGGCGACAGCGCGTACATCGCGCGCAGCACCAGCATGGTCGGATTGGCGTCGGGCAGCGACGGCGCGTTGCGGGTATCGATGTGATACACCGCGCCGGTGAGGGTGTAGGCATCGATCACGCGCGTGACGCCGCCCCAGTAGGTGTTGGCGCGCAGTGGCGTTGCGCCGCGCCCTTCATACGAGCGCATGCCGAGCGTGTGGCGCCAGTCGCCGCTTTGGTAGTTGGCCGCCAGATGCCAGACCTTGTTGTCGGGGCGCAGGCCGGCGTTTGACGGTGCGCTGCCGTTGACGCGTTCCCAGGTCGCCATCACGGCCAGATTGTCGCCCGACCAGGACCCGCCCAGCGCGATCTTGCGTCCGTCCGCGCTGCTGCGTTCCTGCTCTCCCAGCCCGAGCGTGGCGCCATAGGTGAAGGCGCCGCTCTTGCCCGAATACTTGACCAGGTTGTCGAACTGGGTCGTCATGCCGTATTTCGAGGTGCTGGTGGCGCTGCCGCCGGTGGCCCAGGAATAGTTGGGCGCGAAGCCGAGCGGGTCGAACTTGATCACCAGTTCATAGGTGGTGGTGAATGAGCGGCCGATCACGATCCGGCCCAGCGATCCATCCAGACCCACATAGGCCTGGCGCTTGAAGATGGCGCCATCGCTGGCGCCGACGTCCATCAGGATGCCGCCTTCCAGATTCCACACGGCTTTCAGGCCGCCGCCCAGCTCTTCGCTGCCGCGAATGCCCCAGCGCGAGGTGTTCTTGCCGCCCGAGATGACCTTGACCAGGTTGCCGCCGCCCGGGTCAGCGTTGTCGACGATTTCGACGCCGGCGTCGATCAGGCCATATACCTGGGTGGTGCTTTGCGCGTGCGCGCCATGGGAAAACGCCGCCAGGACGGCGAGCGCGAGGGCCGAGTGCTTCATGTTGTCTCCGTGCTTGTTATGTATTGCTTATTGAGGTGACTATAGGGCTGGCTTCCTTTCAGTTCGCTTTCAACGCGGGGCGGCGCGCTTTCCGGCGACCCGCATTTGCGCTTACACTGGCGCAATGAGAATCCTGCTTGTCGAAGACCACGTCGAACTGTCGCACTGGGTGGCCAAAGCCCTGGGCGACGCCAACCTGACGGTCGAATGCGCCGCCAACGGCGCCGATGCCGACACCTTGCTGCATACCCAGGACTACGCGCTGGTGATCCTCGACCTGACCCTGCCGCGCATGGATGGCCTGGAAGTGCTGCGCCGCCTGCGCGCCCGTGGCGGCGCGCGCGCAAGCACGCCGGTGCTGATCCTGACCGCGCGCGGCGGCCTGGAAGAGCGGGTGCAGGGCCTGAACCTGGGCGCCGACGACTACCTGCCCAAGCCGTTCGAACTCACCGAACTGGAAGCACGCGTGAAAGCGCTGCTGCGCCGGCGCAGCGGCAACGAGGCGCCGGTACAGCGCTGCGGCCAGCTGGCGTTCGACACCGTCTCGCGCATGTTTTCATATTGCGGTGAACCGCTGGCGCTGACCCCGCGCGAGCACGCGGTGCTGGAAGCGCTGATCGCGCGTCCGGGCCGCGCGCTGTCGAAAGAGAAGCTGTTCCACGAAGTATTCGCGCTGGGCGACGATGCCGGCGTCGACGCCATCGAGCTGTACATCCATCGCATCCGCAAGAAGCTCGAGCGCCAGCCCGAAGGCGGAGCCTCGATCGTCACCCTGCGCGGGATCGGTTACCTGCTGCAGGAACGCGCTCCCTAAATCGTGGCGACGGCCTTGCGCGCACTGTTGCACCGCCTCGGCGACGCCCTGGACCGCGCCAGCCAGCCGGGCAGCCTGCGCCAGCAGCTGCTGCGCTGGCTGATCCTGCCATTGGTAGCACTGGTCGCGCTCAATGCCGTGTCGTTGTACGGCGATGCGCTGGAGGCAGCCGATGTGGCCTACGACCGCTCGCTGCTGTCGTCCACGCGCGCGCTGGCCGAGCGGGTCAGCGTCAAGGACGGCAAGGTGGTGGCCAACGTGCCGTATGTGGCGCTGGACAGTTTCGAGACCGATACGCTGGGCCGCATCTATTACAAGGTCACCGGCCTGCAGGGCGAGACCGTGTCCGGCTACGCCGATCTGCCGGCGGTGCCGAAGGGCGTGCCGCGCAGCGACCTGTATCCGGCGCTGGTGCGCTTCTATCACGCCAGCTACAACGGCGAACCGGTACGCATCGCGGCGCTGCTGCAGCCGGTGTACGACGACTCGATGCGCGGCATCGCCCTGATCCAGGTCGGCGAAACGCTCGACGCGCGCCAGGCCCTGTCGCGGCGCATCCTGTTGAATACCTTGCTGCGTCAGACGCTGATGGTGCTGGCGGTGGCGGCGCTGGTGTGGTTCGCGGTGCGCCTGGTGCTGCGTCCCCTCATGCGCCTCAAACAGGCGGTCGAGACGCGGCCCTTGTCCGACCTGTCGGATCTCGATCCGGCGCTGGTGCACAGGGAAGTGCGGCCGCTGGTAACGGCGATGAACGGCACCATGGCGCGCATGCAGGGCCTGATCGCCAGCCAGCGCCGCTTCATCGCCGACGCGTCGCACCAGCTGCGCACCCCGCTGGCGGTGCTCAAGACCCAGGCCGAACTGGCGCTGCGCGAAAACGATCCGGCCGCGATGCGCGCCATCGTCGGCTCGATCGCCGCCACCACCGACAACGCGATCCACCTGGCCAACCGGCTTTTGACGCTGGCGCGCATCGAGCATGGCAGCGGCAGCGCGAATATGCGGCCGGTGTCGCTGGCGGCGCTGGCCGGGCAGGTCGGCTTGGCGCTGGCCGTGCCGGCAGTGCAGAAGGGGATCGACCTGGCGCTGGAAGCCGATGAGGGCATTGACGCGACCGTGCTCGGCAACGAACTGCTATTGCATGAACTGGTGGCGAACCTGGTCGACAATGCGATCCGCTATACACCGGCCGGCGGCAGCGTGCTGTTGAAGGTCGTTGCAAGCGAAGAGGGCGTGCTGCTGGAAGTGGCCGATTCCGGCCCCGGCATCGCCAGCGCGGAACACGACAAGGTGTTCATGCCGTTCTACCGCGCCCAATCGACGCTGGAAGCCAATCCCGGCGGCACCGGCCTGGGTCTGGCGATCGTGCGCGACATCGCCGTCATGCACGGCGCGACGCTGGCACTGGGCACGGGCGGGGGTGGGCGCGGTTTGACAGTCAGCGTCGCTTTTGCGAACGCTGCACTGAAAGCTGATTGAAAGGCAGGCGCGCCTATAGTGGACCCAAACAAGGCCGCGTCCACGCTGCCGCCATCTGGAGACACGCCATGCACCATCCCGCCTTCGCGCACGCCGTTCCGGCTGCGCCTGTCCGCCACGGCGCCGCCGTCGCATTCCACCTGCAAGGAGAATGACGATGCTGACCGTGCTCGCCTATTCGATGATCGTCGTGTTCATGTACCTGATCATGACCAAGCGCCTGCCGGCGCTGCTGGCGCTGATCGTGGTGCCGATTGCCTTTGGCCTGATCGGCGGCTTCGGCGCCGACCTGGGGCCGATGATGCTCGACGGCATCCGGGCCCTGGCCCCGACCGGCGTGATGCTGATGTTCGCCATCCTGTACTTCGGCGTGATGATCGACGCCGGCCTGTTCGACCCGGTGGTGCGCAAGATCCTGAAGCTGGTGCAGGGCGACCCGATGAAGATCGTGGTCGGCACCGCGGCGCTGGCGATGATGATTTCGCTCGACGGCGACGGCGCCACCACCTACATGATCACCGTGTCGGCGATGCTGCCGCTGTACCAGCGCCTGGGCATGAACCGCCTGACGATGGCCTGCGTCATCATGCTGGCCGGGGGCGTGTTCAACATCCTGCCATGGGGCGGCCCGACCGCGCGCGCCGCCACGGCGCTGGGCGTCGATGTCAGCGACGTGTTCGTGCCGATGATCCCGGCCATGATCGTGACCGCGCTGTGGGTGCTGTTCGTGGCCTACATGCTGGGCCTGCGTGAACGCAAGCGCCTGGGTTACGTTTCGCTGCCGGGCGAGGCGCCGTTCGCCAAAGCCGCGCAACAGGCGGGCGTCCTGACCCCTGGCCTGGGCGAGCTGACGCCGGCGCATGCCATGGTCGGTGCTCATGCATCGGTGACCGGCGCGGGCAGCGGTAGCGGCATGCCGCACGCCGCCCCGGCCGAGCCGGAAATCAGCGTCTCGTCGCCCGAGACCGTGCGGCCGAAACTGGTGTGGGTCAATGCGGTGCTGACCGCGCTGCTGCTGGTCATGCTGGTGCTGGGCGCGTTGCCGCTGCCGGTGCTGTTCATGATCTTCTTCGCGCTGGCCATGATGATCAATTACCCGGGCCTGGAGCAGCAAAAGGCGCGCATCGAATCGCATGCGCCGAACGTGCTGCCGGTGGTTTCCTTGATTTTCGCGGCCGGCATTTTCGTCGGCATCCTGCAGGGCACCAAGATGGTCGACGCCATCGCGCTCTCCGTGATCGCCGCCGTGCCGGACTGGATGGGGCCTTACCTGGCGGTCGTCACCGGTGTGCTGAGCATCCCGTTCACCTTCTTCATCTCGAACGACGCCTTCTACTTCGGCATCGTCCCGGTGCTGGCCAAGGCGGCCGAGCTGTATGGCATCAGCGCCGCCGAAATCGGCCGCGCCTCGATCATCGGCCAGCCGGTGCACCTGCTCAGCCCATTGGTGGCGTCGACTTACCTGCTGGTCGGTATGGCGAAAGTCGAATTTGGCGACCATCAGCGCTACACCCTGATCTGGTCGATCAGCGCCTCGATCGTGATGCTGCTGGCCGGCATCTTGTTCGGCGTGATTCCACTGTTCGGCGGCGCTTGATAAAAGGGACGGGCGATTTGGTCTTGTGATCTCGCCATTTGGCGCCACCATGATGACATCTCACCATCATTGTCATCAGGAGGACATCATGAAAAAACTCATCGCCCTGTTCAGCGGAATGATCATCGCAGCCGGCGCCAGCGCCCAGGCCGACCGTACCGGCTCGACCTCGGCCCAGCCCACCAAAGCCGACAGCGCGCAGCGCCAGGCCAGCGGCAGCGGCGACAACGTCAAGCGCGACAACCGCGCCAAGGAACCGCCGGAAAGCGCCAACATCGTCGACCCGGACTTCCAGGGCCGCAGCAAGGAAGAAACCACCGCTTCCGGCATGGGCCAGCCAACCACGGCCAGGAACGGCGCGGCGAACGGCAACAAGAACACGTCCGAAGTGCGCGACGTGGAAGACAAGTCGAAGAAGTAAGCGACTTTCCCCGGGCGCGCCGCAGTCGCCTAGAAACTGACCACGAAGCGCGCTCCGCCACCGACCGGTCGCACATGGCGCACGGTGCCGCCATTGCCGTGCACCAGCTGGCGCACCAGCGCCAGGCCGATGCCGCGGCCGCCCTTCTTGGTCGAGAAGAACGGCGTGAAGATGTGCGGCAGCAGGTCCTCGGGCACGCCGGGGCCGTTGTCGCCGATCTCGATGCGCAGCCGCGCGCCGCGCGCCAGACGCGCTTCTACCGTCGCCTGCGGCGCCGCCGCGCCGGCCGTCGCTTCGAACGCATTTTTCAACAGATTAATCAAAGCCTGCTCCAACTGACCGGCATCGGCCATCAAGACCAGCGAGGCCGGTTCGCACACGAAGCGCACATCGCCGCCGCGTGCGCGCCACATCGGGCCGAGCAGGGTAGACAGGCGCTCGAACAGCGCCGCCAGTTCGATCCGTTCCGGCTGCGCTTCGGGTACGCTCGACAGGTTGCGGTAGCTGCCGACGAAATCGGCCAGGCTGGTGGCGCGGCGTGCGATTGCATCGAGCGCCACCCGCAGGTCGGCCGCGACTTCCCCTTCCAGTAGTAATTCTTCCAGCAAACCTTGCGCGCTGGCCGACAGCGACGCCACCGGCGTCAATGAATTCATGATCTCGTGCGTCAGCACCTGCACCAGCACGCGCCAGGCGCTGAGCGTCTCCGATTCCAGCTCGCTCTCGACCGGCAGCAGGGCGGCAATGCGCTGCGCCTTGCCATGCAAGGTCAAGCTGGAAACCGCGACCATCGCGCGCTCGGCGCCGCGTTCGGAATCGAACGAGATCAGCGAGCGGCCGGTACTTTGCTGCGCCAGGCGCGCAAACAAGGCGGGGGCGTCGACCACCCGGCCCGGCGCCACCAGCCGGCGCGCGTTGGCGTTGAGCGGCGCCACGTCGCCAGGGCCGTTCGCCGCGTCGATGCGAAACAGCGCCACCGGAGCGTGTTCCAGCCGCGCCTCGTGCGATAGCGCATCAGTGTGCGGCAACGGCGCCGGCGCTGCTGGCGCGACACTCGGCGCCGTCATACGGCCCAGCGCATGCCACAGCCATCCCGCCAGCGCCAGCATCGCCACGCCGCTCACCACCAGCAAGCGTGGCCAGTCGCGCAGCAGCACCGCGCCGCCGGCCAGCGCCATCAGCGCCAGCACCAGCGCGCAAATGTAGACGCGCCTATAAACCATGCTTGTCCAGCTTGCGGTACAGCGCCGCGCGGCTCAGGCCCAGGCGGCGCGCCGCTTCGCTGATGTTGCCCTTGGCCGCATCCATGGCGGCGCCGATGGCCGCGCGTTCCAGGTCGCCCAAAGTGCGCTCGTCAACCGGTGTGGCGGCGACGATCGAGGACTGCGGGGTCGGATCGGCCAGGCCGAAGTCGCCGACCTCGTAGTGCGCCGTATTGGCCAGGATCACGGCGCGCTCGCAGGCATGGCGCAGCGCGCGCACGTTGCCGGGCCAGTGCCATGCGCACAGCGTCTGCAAGGCGGCATCCGGCAGCGCTCGCGCCGGACGCGCGTACTGGCGTTCGTAGTGGCCGAGGTAGTGCCGCAGCAAACCGGGAATATCGTCGCGCCGCGCGCGCAGCGGCGGCACCCGGATCACGATCGTATTTAAACGAAACAGCAGGTCGGCCCGGAACACGGTCGGGTCGAACAGCTGCGCTTCATCGAGGTTGGTGGCGCTGACGATGCGCACGTCGATCTCTTGCGGACGGTCGGCGCCGAGCGGCGTCACCGCGCGCCGCTCGAGCGCGGCCAGCAGCTTGGCCTGCGCCGCCAGCGGTGTGTTGCCGATTTCGTCGAGGAACAGGGTGCCGCCGCGTGCGGCCTGGAAGCGGCCGTCGCGGCTTTCCTTGGCGTCGGTGAACGAGCCTTTGCGGTGGCCGAACAATTCGCTCTCGAAGGTCGCTTCGGGCAGGGCGCCCATGTCCACCGCCAGGAAGCCGGCATGGGCGCGGCGCGAGGCCAGGTGGATCGCGTGCGCCACCAGTTCCTTGCCGACGCCGTTTTCGCCCAGCACCAGCACATTGGCCTCGGTCGGGCCAACGCTGGCCACCAGCGCGCGCACCGCCGCCATCGCGCCCGAATCGCCCATCAGCGCCGAAGTCGATGGCGCAGGCCGCGGCGCCGCACGCTGCGCCAGTGCGCTGTCGACCGCGGCGCTCAGGCGCGCGTTGTCCCACGGCTTGGTGATGAAGTCGCGCGCGCCGCGCTTGAGCGCTTCCACCGCCAGCGGCACGTCGGCGTAGGCGGTAAGGGCAATCACGGCCGGCGGCTGCGGTTGGCGCAGCAGCAGGTCGAGCGCCGCCAAGCCTTCGGCGCCGTCGGTGCGCCCGGGCGTGAAGTTCAGGTCGAGCAGCACCACGTCGACCGGCGCTTGCGCCAGGGTGGCGGCGAGGCCCGCCGGGTCGTGCAGCACCTTGACGTCGGCATGGCGGCGGCGCAGCAGCATGCGCGCCGCGAACGCCACGTCGGCATCGTCGTCGAGGATCAGAAGGCGGGCGGTCGATGGTTCCATGGCGCGTGGGCAGGGCGTTAGACCGGGGCATTCTAGCAGCCAGAACAACGTTGACGAATGCTGTTTTCCGACCTGTCCGGGAACGCACACCCGACCTGTCCGGAAGCGGACACTCTCCACCCGCAACGGGTGAAAAACCTGCTGAAAGCGCATGGCACGGCGCTTGCAATAAAGCCGGTATCGCTACTTTTTCACACAACACCATGCAAGCACACCTGCACACCACGCCGAGTTCCGGCAGCGCCATGGACAAGGTGGTCCCGAAGAAGCGCGCCAAGGCCATCCTGCTCGGCTGCGCCGCGGGCCTGCTGCTGGTTGTCGCCCTCGTCACGGCCTGGAGCCGGGTGCCGCGCGGCTTGCAGGTCAAGCGCGCCGACCTCGATGTCGCGCTCGTGGAACGCGGCGTGTTCCGGGACGAGATCGTGCTGCGCGCCAGCGCCGAAGCACGCGACTCGGTGATCCTCGACTCGGTCGAATCGGGACGCATCGAAGAAGTGTATGCGCGCGACGGTGAGCCGGTGAGCAAGGGCCAGCTGCTGTTTCGCATCTCGAACCCGCAGCGCAACCTGGAACTGCTGGCGCGCCAGGCCGAACAGGCGCAGCAGATCTATAACCTGTCGAACCTGCGCCTGGCCCAGGAGAGCGACCGCAGCGCGCGCCAGCGCCGGCTCGACGACCTCGATTTCGCACTGACCCAAGCACGCAAGAAACTGGCGCGCAGCGAGCAACTGGCCGCGCGAGGTTTTATCTCCAGCGTGGCGCTGGAAGAACTGCGCGATGCGGTCGACAAGGAAGCGCGCGCTGTGGCGCTGGAACAGGCGCGTGCAGGCGCCGAAGGCGCGGTGCGCGGCAAGGCGCTCGACCAACTCGAAGGCGCGATTGGCACCCTCGACGGCGGCCTGCAACTGGTGCAGGCGACGGTCGAAGCGCTGGTGGTGCGCGCGCCGGTGGCCGGGCGGCTGACCGACTTCCGGCTGCAGGTGGGCGAGTCGATCGCGACCGGCAAGAACGTCGGCCGCATCGATGATCCGAGCCACTTCAAGCTCACTGCGCGTATCGACGAGTTTTACCTGAACCGGATCGCGGTCGGACGCGGCGGCGCGGTGACCCACGAAGGCCGCAGCTATCAGGTTGAGGTGGCGCGCGTCTACCCGCAGATCAAGGAAGGCCGCTTCAACGCCGAGCTGCGCTTCGCCAAGGACCAGCCGCCCGGCCTGCGCCCCGGCCAGAGCCTGGACACGCAACTGACGCTGGGCCAGCCGGCGCCGGCGCTGCTGCTGCCGGCCGGCGCTTTTCTATCGGACAGCGGCGGGGCCTGGGCCTACGTCGTGGGGCTCGATGGCGCCACGGCAGGGCGGCGCCAGATCCGCACCGGTCGCCGTAGCAGCGGCCAGGTCGAGGTGCTTGGCGGCCTGCAGGCGGGCGAGCGCGTGATCGTGTCCAGCTACAGCCCCTTCGGCCAGTCGACCGAACTGGCTATTTCACAGTAATCTTCACCACCACCCATAAGGAACACCCAGATGCTCAAACTGTCAGGAGTCAGCAAGACCCACGTGGCCGGAGAAGTCCATACCACGGCGCTCGACCGGATCGACCTCGAGATCGAGGCCGGCGAATACGTCGCCATCACCGGTCCCTCGGGCTGCGGCAAGTCGACCCTGCTCAGTCTTCTGGGCCTGCTGGACGTGCCGAGCCAGGGCAGCTACGTGTTCGACGGCCACGACGTCTCCGGCTGGAGCGAAGCGCGCCTGAACCGCCTGCGCCGTGGACGCATCGGCTTCATTTTCCAGAGCTTCAACCTGATCGACGAACTGAATGTGTTCGAGAACGTGGAGCTGGCGCTGGAATACACCGGCATGAATGGGCGCGAACGGCGCGCGCGGGTACAGGCCATGCTCGAGCGCCTGGGCGTGGCGCATCGCGCCAGGCACAAGCCGTCGCAGCTTTCGGGTGGCCAGCAGCAGCGGGTGGCGATCGCGCGCGCGCTGGTGGCTGGGCCCGCGCTGCTGCTGGCCGATGAACCGACCGGTAACCTGGACACGGCGCATGGCGACGAAGTGATGCGCATGCTGCGCACGATTAACGCCGAAGGCACCACCGTGGTGATGGTCACCCACTCGCCAAGCCATGCGGCCCAGGCCTCGCGCACGCTCGACCTGCTCGATGGACGCATCGTGGTCGACGCGGAGAAGGCGGCATGACCGGAAGATTATTCAGGGCGCGCGACTTCCTGGTCGGCTGGCGCCTGCTGCTGCGCGAGCCGGGATACTCCGCCGTGACGGTGCTCGGCTTGAGCGTGGCGTGCGCCGCCTGCTACCTGTTGCTGGGCTTTGTCGCCTGGTGCATGCAGGCCAACAGCCACGTGCCGCATGGGGAGCGGGTGGTCGTGGTCAAGCAGCGCGTGAACCACTTTCCGCGGCCGGACTGGAATACGCGCGCGATGCTGCACCTGCGCGATACTGCGTTGGAGAGCAAGATGGCCGAACATGCCAGCATCGCCGACCCCGTTGGCAAACCGCTGCGGGTCGGCGACGAGTTGCACAAAGTCGAGATGTTTGCCGTCGACCGCGCCTTCGCCGACATTTTCGGCATTGTGCCGCTGGCCGGCGACCTGGGCATGGCCCTGAGCCGTCCCGACGGGGTGGCGCTGACGCAGCAAACGGCGCGGCGCCTGTTCGGCGCTCGTCCGCCATTGAACGCCACCGTGCGCTCAGGGGGCGAAGTGTTGCAGGTACTGGCGATCCTGCCCGACGTGCCATCCAACGCCACCCAACGCTGGGATGCGCTGACCGGGCCACTGAGCCGCGCGCGGCCGCTCGCGGCGCGCGTGCTGCATCCCACCGACGAGCAGCGCGGCGGCGTCTTCGTCAAGCTCCATCCCGGCCAGGACAAGGCGGCATTGGAGCGTCTGATGCAGCAGGCACTCGACGACTCCCCGCTCGAACGCCGGATGCGCGGCGGCCCATTGACGCGCACCATCGGCCGGCCCGGCACCGAGGCTGCGCTGGTGGCGCTGCCGGAGGCTTACTTCGACCCCGACCTGGCCAGCGGACGCGAGGCCGCGCGCTATGGCCGGAAGGGACCGGTGATGGCGCTGGGCGCGGTCGCGCTGCTGATCCTGGCGCTGGCCATGGTCAACTGGATCAACCTGGTCACGGTGCGCACGCTCAGGCGCCAGCGCGAGATCGGCATGCGCAAGGTGCTCGGCGCCGGCGCGGCGCGCGTGGCCAGCCAGTTCGTTGCCGAATCGGTGCTGGTGGCGCTGCTGGCCACCGTTGCCGGCATCGTGCTGGCGTGGCTGTTGCTGCCGCCGTTCGCGGCGCTGGTGGATCGCCCGCTGCAGGGCTTCTTCACGTTGGCGCGGCTGGCGAGTGGCCTTGTGTGCGGCTTGCTGGCCGGTGTAGTGGCGGGCCTGTACCCCGCCTGGAACGCGCTGCGCGTGCGTCCCGCGATCGTGCTGGCGGGGCGCGACAGCGCCAGCGAGACAGTCGGCAACCTGTGGCTGCGGCGCACCCTGACGGTGCTGCAGTTCGGGGTGGCGATGGCGCTCGCCGCCGTCACGGTGGCGGTCGGATGGCAGACCTGGTACGCCAGCAATGCCGATCCGGGGTTCGATCCGGCCAGGATGGCGCTGATCCGGGTGCCGGAGTCGGAAGACGAACAGGTGCGCGGCCTGGTGCGCGCGCTGGCGCGCCTGCCGCAGATCGAAGGCGTGACGGTGCAGTCCGAAGCGGTGGGCCGCGACGACATCCGCATCATCGGCGGCTTCGAAACGCGCAAGGGCGAAGACTTGCGCGTCGAACTCAAGGACGTGTCGCCCGAGTTCTTCGGTTTGTATGGCCTGCGGCCGCTGGCGGGGCGCCTGTTCGATCCGAAGATCGATGTTCCCGCACGCGGCCAGGTAGTGCTCAACATGGCGGCGGTACAGGCGCTGGGCTACCCCAGCGCCGCGGCGGCGATCGGCCAGATGCCGTTTGCGCCTGAAGAACACTCGCCCGACACCGTCATCGTGGGCGTGGCGCCCGACTTGCGTTACCAGTCGCTGCGCGAGCGTCCCGGTCCCATGATCTACCGGGTGACCGACGTCGCCACCGTGATCGCGCTACGCTCGGCGCTCGACCAGCAAGCGCTTGGCCGGCTGCTGGCGCCGGTCTGGCGCCGGTTCTATCCGAACGGGATCATGCAGATGCAAAGCGCGTCCAGCGTCTTTGTCCAGAACTACCGCGATGACCTGCGCATGGCGCAGATGCTGGGCGCGGCGAGCGCCGTGGCGCTGGCCTTGTCGGCGTTCGGCATCTACGTGCTGTCGGCCTACACGGTGCAGCGCGGCCGGCGCGAGATCGTGATGCGCAAGCTGTACGGCGCGGGCAACGGCGCCATCACGCTGCGCCTGGGGCGCGAGTTCGGCGCCAGCCTCGGCGTGGCCGCGCTGCTTGGCCTGCCGCTGGCGGCGCTGGCGATCCGCCACTACTTGAGCGGCTTTACCGAGCACGCACCGTTCGGTCAGTGGCCATTGGTGATCGGCCTGGTGCTGGCGCTGCTGGCGGCGCTCCTGGCCACCATGCGCCATACCTTGCTGGCGCTGGCCATGCGTCCCGTACTGGCGCTGCGCGCCTGATGATCCGAAGGCTGCATATGCAATCCATCGAAAAGAAACCATCCATGCCCGCCATGTCCGATGCGGGCACGACCGGTCCGACCGTGCGCGAGCGCTTTCGCTTCTTCAGGGCCGCCGACTTCCTGGTCGGCTGGCGCCTGCTGCTGCGCGAGCCAGGCTATTCTGCCGTCACGGTGCTCGGACTGGCCGTGGCCTGCGCCGCCTGCTACCTGCTGGTCGGCTTCGTCGCCTGGTGCCTGAGCTACAACAGCCACGTGCCGCATGCCGAGCGCGTCTACTTGGTCAAGGAGCGCATGCATCAATTCCCGCGCCCGAGCTGGCACCTCGGCTCCATGCTCCTGGTACGCAATGCGGCGCTGGACGATGGACTGGCCGAACTGGCCAGTATCGCACACGCGCAGACGCGCACGCTGCGCGTCGGCGACCGGCTGCACGAACTGAACCTGCTGGCGGTCGAACCGGCCTTCGCCGGGATGTTCGGGCTTGTGCCCTTGCAGGGCGACCTGGGCGCGGCGCTGGCACGGCCCGACGGCGTCGCGCTGACGCAGGAAACCGCGCTGCGCCTGTTCGGACGCAGCGACGTGCTGGGCGCCACGCTGCGCCACGGGAACGAGGTGCTGCAGGTGCTGGCGGTACTGCCGGACGTAGCGGCCAACGCGACCCTGCGCTGGGACGTGCTGACCGGGCCCCTGAGCCTGACGCGTGACCAGGGCGCGCGCCTGGCCAGGCCCGACGATAGCCAGCGCGGCGGCGTGGTGCTGCGGCTGCGTCCGGGCCAGGATCCGGCGCCGCTGGTCAAGGCAATGCAGGCCGCGATCGACGCGTCGCCGATGGAGCAGATGTTGCGCTCGGTGTCGGTGACCGGCCGCGCCGGGCCGGGCACCGAGGTCAAGCTGGTCGCGTTACCAAGCGCTTACTTCGATCCCGACCTGGCAAGCGGGCGTGCCAGCCGCAATGTCGGCAACCGCGATGCCACGCTGGCGCTGGCCGGGGTCGCGTTCTTGACCCTGGGCCTGGCGCTGACCAACTGGATCAATCTGTCGAGCGTGCGTGCGCTGCGGCGCCAGCGCGAGATCGGGATGCGCAAGGTGCTGGGGGCGGGCGCCGTCCGCGTGGCCGGCCAGTTCGTGGCCGAGTCGACCCTGGTGGCACTGCTGGCCACGAGCGCCGGCATCTTGCTGGCCTGGCTGCTGATGCCGGCCTTCGCCGCGCTGGTCGACCGGCCGCTGGGCAATTTCTTCACGCCGGGCCGCCTGGCGCTCGGCCTGCTGTGCGGCCTGGTCGCCGGCGTGGCGGCCGGCCTGTATCCGGCCTGGACCGCGGTGCGGGTGCATCCGGCCACGGTGCTGGCGGGGCGCGACAGCGCCAGCGAGACGGTCGGCAACCTGTGGCTGCGCCGGCTGCTGACGGTGTTGCAGTTCGCGCTAGCGATGGCCCTGACCGCGGTCACGGTGGCGGTCGGCTGGCAGACCTGGTACGCCAGCCATGCCGATCCGGGCTTCGACCCGGCCGGGCTGGCGTTGCTGCGCCTGCCGCAGTCGAGCGATGAACAGATCCGCGGCCTGGCGCGCGAGATCGAGCGCCTGCCGGGTGTGGCGGGCATGGCGGTGATGGGCGAAGCGGTGGGACGCGACGGAAACAGGATGCTGGCCGGCTTCGACCTGCGCAAAGGCGGCAGCTTCCAGGTCGAGGTCAAGCAGGTGTCGCCCGCTTTCTTCGAGCTGTATGGCCTGCGCCCACTGGCCGGAAGGCTGTTCGATCCGCAGCAGGACCGGCCGTCGCGTGGCCTGGCGGTGCTGAACATGGAGGCGGTGCGCGCCCTGGGCTACCGCAGCGCGCGTGAGGCGGTCGGCCAGATGCCGTTTGCGGGCGAGAGCTCGCGCGACGTCATCGTCGTCGGCGTGGCGCCCGACCTGCGCTACCACTCGCTGCGCGAGCGGCCGGCGCCAGTGATCTACCAGGTGACCGAGCTGGGCTCGGTGATCACGTTGCGCTCGGCGCTGACGCAGCAGGCGTTGCAGGCGCTGCTCGAACCGCTGTGGCGCCGCCATTATCCGCAAGCGCCGCTGCAGCTGCAGAGCGCGGCCAGCGTGTTTGCCGAGAATTACAGCACCGACCTGCGCATGGCGCAGATGCTGGGCGCGGCCAGCACGGTGGCGCTGGCGTTGTCGGCGTTCGGCATCTATGTGCTGTCGGCCTACACGGTGCAGCGCGGCCGGCGCGAGATCGTGATGCGCAAGCTGTACGGGGCCGGCAACGGCGCCATCGCGCTGCGCCTGGGGCGCGAGTTCGGCCTGAGCGTCGGCGTCGCCGCGCTGCTCGGCCTGCCGCTGGCGGCGCTGGCGATCCGGCATTACCTGGCCGGGTTCGTCGAACGTGCGCCGTTTGGCGGGTGGCCACTGCTGGCCGGGCTGGCGGTGGCGGCGCTGGCGGCGCTGCTGGCGGTCGCGCGCCACACGGCGCTCGCGATGCGCATGAGCCCGGCGCAGGCGCTGCGCGATTGAGCACCCGGCGCGCAGGCAATCGTGCCGACCGCGCGCCCGCTATCGCATTTTCACCCAGCTGCCCTTGTACAGGATCGGCCCACTTGGACCGTCCGCCTTCGGCGAACCGCCGCGCGGCTCGAGCGACACCGCCAGCATGGCGACATCGTCGCCGAGCGCGCTGCGGGTCAGGTCCAGCGTCACTTCCCGTTGATCGCCCAGCACCGCGATCGAGCGCGGATTGCCCTGTTTCGGCACGGCCCACAATTGCAGGGTTTGCTCCGTGGCGACCGGCGCGGCCTGGACCAGCTGCACGTTGATTAACCGGCGCTTGCTGTCTGCCGTCACCAGCAGGGCGGTACGGGCCGTGTCGTCGGTCAGCGTGGCGAGGTGGTCGAAGCGCGGCGCTTCCACCAGCGCCGAGCGCAGCAGCAGCGCCAGCAACAGCGTCGTGGCCAGCGCGCCGATGCCGAGCGAGCGCCATAGCAGCAGCGATTCGCTACGCCAGAATTGCCAGCGGGCATGCGTGCGGCCCAGCCCCAGGCGCCGCTCGATGGCGCGCCAGACCTGCGCACGCGGCGCCTGGCCGGGCGCGAATTCGGCCATCGGCAGCAGACGTGTTTGCCATTCGGCCGTCAGGCGGCGCAGCATTGCATCGTCGCGCATCAGGGTCTCGAAGCGGCGCCGGGCGCCGCCCTTGAGGGTGCCGAGGACGTATTCGGCCGCCAGCTTGTCGCACAGCGCAGGATTGTCGCGAAGGTTCATGCGCGCTCCCCCTTGGCCAGGCAAACCTTGAGGCGTTCCAGGCTGCGCCGGATCCAGGTCTTGACCGTGCCGATCGGTACTGTGAGCTGCTGCGCCACCTCGCTATGCGACAGATCGTGGAAGAACGCCAGTCCCATCACCTGGCGCTGCTTGCCTTCCAGCGTCGCCATGCACAGCGCCAGCGCGCGCGCATCGCTGCTGATCAGCAGGGCGTCGATCGGGGTGGCGCGTGGATCTTCCATTGCTTGCATGATGTCCGGGTCGAAAACGGGGCCGTCCAGTATGGCGTCGCGGGCTTGCCCACGCAGCCGGTCGAGCGCCTTGTTGCGCACGATCGTGGTCATCCAGGTCATGGGCGCAGCCAGCTGGCGCTGGTACGCTGCGGCGCCGTGCCAGATCGCGACAAATCCCTCCTGCAGGGCTTCTTCGGCCACTTCGCGCTTTCCCAATATACGCATGACGTAGCCAAACAGTTTCGGCGATGTCGCATCGTACAGCTTGCGAAAGGCGTCGGCGTCGCCCTGGCCAGAGGCATGCAGCCAGGTACTCAGTTGTTCCGGATCGATGGTGATGGTGTCTGGCACTGCTGGCTTTCGCTGATGGTGCAAATTGGAATTTGTCGTATTGACAATATCACACCCTGTTGGCGTAGCCTGCACGGCTGGATGCGGGGCGGCATCACAGCGTCGTGCGACAGGCTCTTTCGCGCGTCTTGCAATTTTTTTAAAAAATAGTGAAACCGAACACGCGACGCGTGCGTACAAGCTTTACACGTCGTTCGGGTTGGCTTCCTTTGGTGTGCCTCATTGACACTGCCCGGCGTGCGTCGATCCCGTTTCCACACCGTTGTGCCAATAGAGGAGAACTACCATGACAGACACGAATGTGACTTTGGCGTTACTCGATTCACGCAAGCAAAAACTCGAAAAGCGGCGTTCATTTTTCAAGAACGTGGGAGGCATGAGCGTCGGCCTGGTGGGTGGCACCTTCCTGAGCGCCTGCGGCAGTTCGGTCAAGGATGCCGTGGCCCAGGCTGCGCAGCCGACCGACATCGATATCCTCAACTTTGCGCTGAACCTCGAATACCTCGAAGCCCAGTTCTACTCGTATGCGGTGTTCGGGGTCGGCCTGGCGGCCAACCTGGTCGGCGGCACGGGAACCCAGGGCGCGGTAACAGGTGGCCGCCAGGTGGCGTTCAAGGATCCGCTGGTGGCCCAGTATGCGAAAGAAATCGCACGCGACGAAATCGCCCACGTCGGCTTCTTGCGCGCTGCGCTGGGTGCGGCGGCGGTGGCGCAGCCGGCGCTCGATATCGGCGGCACCGATCCGAATGGCGCCTTTTCGACTGCAGCGCGCGCGGCCGGGCTGGTGGGGCCGGGCGTGGCGTTCGATCCGTACGCCAGCGACGAGAACTTCCTGCTTGGCGCTTTCATTTTCGAAGACGTGGGCGTGACGGCCTACAAGGGCGCGTCGCCGCTTATCCAGAATAAAACCTTCCTAGAAGCCGCGGCCGGCATCCTGGCTGCCGAGGCCTATCATGCCGGCCTGGTGCGCACCGTGCTGTACACGAAAGGCTTGACAGCGCCGACGCTGCGCACTGCCGCCACGGCCATCTCGAATGCGCGCGACAGCCTCGATGGCTCGACCGACGTCGACCAGGGCATCGTCGACCCGGCGGACAGCACGGTGTCGAATATCGTACCGCTCGACAAGGACGGCATCGCCTTCAGCCGCACGCCGGGCGACGTCCTCAATATCGTCTACCTGAGCAAGGAATCGGTCACCATGGGCGGGTTCTTTCCACGCGGCGCGAATGGCGTGTTGAACATGAGCTCGGCGTATTCCTGATGCGCGAATGACGGATCTGTTCAGCGCCTGACCTGACGGTCGAGGAAGTCACGCATCAGCCGTGCGATGACTTCGCCGTCTTCTTCCAGCGCGAAGTGCCCGGTCTCGAGCAGGTGCAGTTCGGCCTTGGGCAAGTCGCGCAGGTAGGGCATGGCGCCGGCGGCCGGGAAGATCTTGTCGTTCTGACCCCACACGATCAGCATCGGCGGCTGGTGCTCGCGAAAATATGCTTGCCAGGCCGGGTAGCGCGGCGGATTGCTGCCGTAGCTGTACAGCATCTCGAGCTGGATTGCGGCATTGCCGGGGCGGTCCAGATAAGCCTGGTCGACGATCCAGGCGTCCGGGCTGACATTGCGCTCGGGATCACGAAAGCCTTCGCTGTACTGCCATTTGGTGGCACCGAGTTCGACCAGCGGGCGCAGCCTGGCGGCATTGGCGTCGGACTTGTCTTTCCAGTAGTCCTTGATCGGCGCCCAGAATGGGTTGTCGAGGCCTTCGTCGTAGGCGTTGCCGTTCTGGACCACGATGGCGCTGATACTCGGCAGTTCAGTCGATTCGCGGTGTACTTCCGGTAGCGCCAACGAAAATGCCGCCCGGCTTGCGCAGGGCGGCATTCGCGTGTCCCCGCGCGTAGCGGGGAGGGCGCTGGCTTAGAACGAGTGACGCAGGCCGACGCTGAACACCGATGGATCGGCGCCCAGGGCGGTGGCCGGTGGGGTCACGTTGGTCGACGACGAGTTGATGCCGAAGTTGCCGCGGCCGTTGTTGCGCAGCTGGGCGTAGGTCGTGTAGATGTTGGTGCGCTTCGACAGCGAGTAGGTGTAGGCGATCGACACGGTATTGCCTTTGGCGTCGTTCAGGTCGAACTTTTGCTGCTGGAAGTTGATGAAGAACTTGTTCGAACCCATGGTGTACGACGCACCGATGTTGGCGTTGGTGTACTCGGGCTGCAGTTCTGGCTCGGCTTTCAGGTAGTTACCCTTGATTTCGAAGTCGCCAAAGGTGTAGCCGGCGCCGAACGCCATTTCGGTGTCGTCGTCGCTGGCCAGACGCTCGGTCTGGTGGTAGCCGGCGCCCAGGTACAGGCCGCCGTTCTTGTATTCCAGCGATGCGCCCAGCAGGTCGCCAGACGGGCCGGTTTCGAGGTTGCTCTCGCCGGTCGAGTAGGCGGCATTGACGGTGAAGCCCGACAGCGCGTTCGATTTGTAGTTGACCGAGTTCGACAGGCGACGGGTCATGCGGTTGGTACCGAATGCCGACAGGTTGCTGCCGAACATGCCCTGGCCCAGGATATCCGATGCGGCGCCGACGGCGGCGATCGGGCTGTACTCGCGGCCCACGGTCAGGGTACCGAAGTTGCCTTGCAGGCCGACCACGGCGCGGCGGCTCCACATGGTTGCATCGGCGGCGCCGGTGTCGAGCGAGACGCCGCTTTCGATGTTGAACAGGGCTTTCAGGCCATTGCCGAGATCTTCGGTGCCGCGGAAGCCCAGACGGCTGCTCGACTGGTTGCCCGAGTTGATCACGGTGCGGCGCTCAGTGCCCGGCGCATCGGTGTCTTCGATTGCGATCGCTGCATCCATCACGCCATAGATCTGGACGTTGGTTTGCGCGTGGGCGAACAGCGGAAGGGAAGACAGCAGTGCGGCGGCCAGGCATTTATACTTCATGAAGATCTCCAGTGTGGTTTCGACAAGATGTTGAGTTAGCAAGTCAACTCAGATCGACCCGAATGTTATCGAGTCAATGTGTCGAGTTCATGACAGCCTGACTATGTTGTATTCCTGCAATACCAAGCAGCAATGGGATTGACACAGTTCTGCAAGCCCTGAATTTGGAATCTATAATTCAATAATTATTGAAATATGAAGAAGTTGATGTTTTGTGCTGAAACATTCTGAGCAAAGGAAATCGTGATGGATATCTCGCAAGCCGCCGCCGCGCTCGCCGCGCTGTCGCATGCGTCGCGCCTGGCCGCGTTTCGGCTGCTGGTGCAGGCCGGTCCGGAGGGTCTGGCGGCAAGCAGGATTTCGGACGCGTTGGGGCTCAATCCGTCGTCGCTGTCGTTCCATTTGAAGGAATTGACGCATGCGCAGCTGGTGGCGCCGCGCCATGAAGGCCGCTTCGTGATCTATGCCGCGCGCTTCGACAACATGAATGCCTTGATGGCGTTCCTGACCGAGAACTGCTGTGGCGGCGTGCCCTGCGCGCCGGATGACGTAGCGTGCAAGCCGGCCGCGCGCGCCGCAGCGCATACCTGATTTCCCGCCAGTGTTGCTCTCGAGGATTTGCCCATGCCAAGCAATACAGACATCGAAATCCGTCCGGCCAGCGCCGCCGACGCGGCCCGTATCGTCGCCATCTATAACGATTACGTGGCCGGCACCACCATCAGTTTCGAGGAGCAGCCGGTGCTCGAGGCCGACATGGCGGGGCGCATCCTCGATGTTGTCGAAGCCGGCTTGCCATGGCTGGTCGCGCTCCATGACGGCGAACTGGTCGGCTATGCCTATGCCACCAGATGGCGCGCGCGGGCGGCGTACCGGCATTCGGTGGAAAGCAGCGTCTATCTCGACCGGCACGCGTTCGGATGCGGTTGGGGCACGCTGCTGTACCGCAGCCTGCTCGAGCGCTTGCGTTCGGATGGTTTGCGCACCGTGATTGCCGGCATCGCGCAACCGAATGAACGCAGCGTGGCCCTGCATGAACGGTTCGGGTTCCGCAAAGTCGCGCATTTTTCGGAGGTTGGATGCAAGTTCGGTGAGTGGGTCGATGTCGGTTACTGGCAATTAAATTTGAAGGAAAACGCATGAAATACGTTCTGTTCCTGTGCACCGGCAACTCGTGCCGGTCGCTCATCGCCGAAGCCGTCTTCAACCACCTGGCGCCGGACGGCTGGCGCGCCATCAGCGCCGGCAGCCAGCCGACCGGCAAACTCAACGACAAGGCGCTGGCGCTGCTGGCGCGCAAGGGCGTCGCTGGACCGGATCGGGCAGCTCGTTCCATGATGGCCGTGGCATTGATCGGCGCCGCAGCGCGCCACCGCGCAAGGGTGCACTGATGCTCCCCGCTGTTCTGATCTTTTTGGGCACCCTGGCGCTCGTCATCTGGCAGCCGCGCGGCCTCGGCATCGGCTGGAGCGCGGCCGGTGGCGCCCTGGTTGCGCTGCTGGCCGGCGTGATCGGCATCGACGATATCCCGGTCGTGTGGCAGATCATCTGGAACGCCACCGGCGCCTTCATCGCCATCATCGTCATCAGCCTGCTGCTGGACCGCGCCGGTTGGTTCGAGTGGGCAGCCCTGCATGTGGCGCACTGGGGCAAGGGCGATGGGCGCCGCCTGTTCGTCTTGCTGATCCTGTTTGGGGCGCTTGTTGCCGCCGTGTTCGCCAACGATGGTGCGGCGCTGATCCTGACCCCGATTGTGGTGGCGATACTGGCGGCGCTGCGCTTCGGGCCGCGCGCCGTACTGGCGTACGTGATGGCGGCCGGCTTCATTGCCGACACCGCCAGCCTGCCGCTCGTGGTGTCGAACCTGGTCAACATCGTCTCGGCCGATTACTTCGGCATTGGCTTTGGCCGTTATGCGGCGGTGATGGCGCCGGTCAATCTGGTTGCGGTACTGGCGACGCTCGGCGCACTGGTCTGGTTCTTCTGGCGCGACATTCCCGCGCGCTATGACGTCAATGGGCTGAAGCGTCCGCAAGACGCGATCCACGACCGCGCCACCTTCGCCGCCGGCTGGTGGGTGCTGGCGCTGTTGCTGGCCGGCTTGTTCTGGCTCGAGCCGCTTGGTGTGCCGGTCAGTGCGGTGGCCGCGCTGGGGGCATTTGCGCTGCTGGTGGTGGCCGCCCGTGGTCAAGCTATCCCGACGCGCGATGTACTCAAGGGCGCGCCATGGCAAGTCGTGCTGTTCTCGCTCGGCATGTACCTGGTCGTGTATGGTCTGCGCAACGCCGGGCTGACCGATTACCTGACGAGCTGGCTCGAACGCTGCGCCGGCCACGGCGTCTGGGGCGCGGCGCTCGGCACCGGCCTGACGGCGGCGCTGCTGTCGTCGGTGATGAACAATATGCCGACAGTGCTGGTTGGCGCGCTGTCGATCGACGCCACCTCCACCACCGGCGCGGTGCGCGAGGCGATGATCTACGCGAACGTAATCGGCAGCGACCTCGGCCCCAAGATCACGCCGATCGGCAGCCTCGCCACGCTTTTGTGGCTGCACGTGCTGGCGGCCAAGAACATTCGCATCAGTTGGGGCGCATATTTCCGCATCGGCATCGTGCTGACGCTGCCGATCCTGTTGCTGACGCTGTGCGCGCTGGCGCTGCGTCTTTCCTGAACACTGTACTGGAACCGTTTTTATGGACAAGCTTCTTGACCTTCCGAATATCGACCCGGCGCGCTGGAACCGGATTGACGCGGACCAGTCGGCGTCAGGCGGCGAGCTGACGCATCCGCCGCGCATCCTGATGCTGTACGGCTCACTGCGCGAACGTTCGTACAGCCGCTTCCTGACCGAAGAAGCGGCGCGCATCCTGGAGGCGCTCGGCGCCGAAGTGAGGATCTTCGACCCGCTCGAACTGCCGATGGTAGGCAGCGTCGCCGACGACCACCCGAAGGTGGCCGAGCTGCGCGCGCTGTGCCTCTGGTCGGAAGGGCAGGTGTGGTGCAGTCCCGAACGCCACGGCGCGGTGACTGCAGTGATGAAGAATCAGGTCGACTGGATTCCGCTCGAGCAGGGCGCGATCCGGCCGAGCCAGGGCCGCACGCTGGCGGTGATGCAGGTATGCGGCGGATCGCAGTCGTTCAATGTCGTCAATTCGCTGCGGTTGCTGGGTCGCTGGATGCGCATGTTTACCATTCCGAACCAGTCGTCGGTGCCGATGGCGTACCAGGAATTCGACGACGCCGGCCGCATGCGCAGCTCGGCGTATTACGAGCGGGTGGTGGATGTGATGGAGGAGCTGGTAAAGTTCACGCTGCTATTGCGCGGCCGCAGCGATTATCTGACCGACCGCTACAGTGAACGCAGCGAACGCCTGCGCCAATCCATCGATCGCCAGATCGGCAAGATCTAGCGCCTGGCTCAGGCGTGATGCCCGGCCATCGGCAGCACGATGTCGATGCGGGTGCCGGGCGGTTCGTCGCCGGCGATGGTGATCTCGCCGCCCATTGCCCACACCCGCTCGCGCATGCCGACCAGGCCGAGCGACTCGGCCTTGTCCATGTCTTCGGCGCGGATGCCGCGGCCGTCGTCGCTGATCGTGACAAGCAGCTCGTCGTTGGAACGGTAGAGGTTCAGCACGACGTTGGCGGCGCCGGCGTGGCGCGCGATATTGGTCAGCGCTTCTTGTACGATGCGAAACACGGCAGTGCTGGCGGCGTCGTCCAGGCGCAGCTCGGCCTCGTCGGCCAGCAGGGTGCAGCTGATGCCGTGGCGCTCGACGAATTCGTCGCGCAAAGCCTGCAGGGCGAAGTACAGGCCGCCTTCGTCGAGCGCGCGCGGACGCAGGTTGGTGGCGATGCGGCGCAGCGAGGCGATCGCGGTCAGGAGGTTGGTTTCCATGCCGCCGATCAGGGCCGCACTGGCGTCCGGCAGATGGTCGAGGCGGCTGATCAGGGCCAGGTCCATGCGCAGCGAGGCCAGCAACTGGCCGAGGTCGTCGTGCAGCTCGCGCGCGATGTGGGTGCGTTCTTCTTCGCGGATGCTTTGCAGGGCCGAGGATAGCTGGCGCAGCTGGTCATGCGAGCGGCTCAGCTTTTGCTGCACCAGGTGACGCTCGGACACGTCGCGCAGGATCACGGTGAATACCTGGTGACCGCCGTGTTCGACGTTCGAGATCGAGCCTTCGATCGGGAACAACTGGCCGTTGGCGCGGATGCCGGTGACGGCGTAGTCGGTGGCGCGCCGTCCGGCACGGCCGCTGCCGGTGGGGAAGTAGTCGAGCGGGGTGAGGACGACATCGGCTGTGGTGCTTGCCGCGGTGGTCGTGGTCGCTGCTGCGGCTGCGGCGCTGGCGAGGGCGGCGACGGCTGGCGCCGGCGGCTGGATGTAGCGCGCCAGCATGCTGCCCTTCATGACGCCGATGCTGGTGCCGAACATGTGGGCGGCGGCCGGGTTGGCCAGCAGGATGCGGGTTAATTTGTCGACCGACAGGATGGCGTCGCTGGCGCCGTGGACGATGCGCCGGCTGTCGAAGCCGCGCGCGCCGCGGCCCTGCATGCGGGCGTGGCGCAATGCTGCGACCGTCTGGGCGGCGCAGTAGCCGTCGGTAAATCCCGTCAGCAGCATCGTCCCGTGCGCACCTTGGCGATGCGAACTGCGGTGAAATTTCATGTGGGAAGGTAGAAGAGGCCCGCAGGGCGCGGGCCGGGTGATCTACCTTAGCAGCGGGGTGGGGCGGGGGCGTTGATGAGTGACAAAGCGCCGGCGCTACTGTGCAGGCGTTCCCGTATGCTGGAATTACATCTGCTTGAACAGGTGCAGGAAACTGCGGCTCACCTCAAGCTTTTCAGTGCGGCCCTTGACCAGCACCAGGTGGCGTCCGCGAATATCGCGCGTCACGCCTTCGATCGCATTCACGTTCACCAGCGTGGCGCGATGAATCTGCCAGAACAGCGATGGATCGAGTTCTTCGGCCAGGTCGCGCACCGGTTTGCGGATCAAGGCCTCGAAGCCGGCAGTCTGGACGCAGGTATATTTTTCGTCCGAGCGGAAGAACAGGATGTCTTCGACCGGAATCATGCGCAGGTCCTGGCCGATGCTGGCCTGGATCCATTGCAGGTGCTTGGGTTTCGGCGCGGCGATCTTTTCGGCCAACTGCGACAGCATCGCCGTGACGCTGTCGTTGACGCCGCTGCCGCCAGTGGCGGCACCGTTGGCCACGCCACCGGACGTGTTCTCGAGCCGCTCCTTGAGACGGTCGATCGTGATCTTCAAACGGTCCGGTTCGGTCGGCTTGAGCACATAGTCGATCGCGCCGCGCTCGAACGCTTCCACCGCGTACTGGTCGTAGGCGGTGACAAACACGATCTGGCTGCGCTCGCCGATCTCGCGCGCCGCTTCCATCCCGGTCTTGCCCGGCATGCGGATATCGAGAAACGTCAGGTCGGGATTGAGTTCGCCCACCAGCTGCACCGCTTCTTCGCCGTTCTTGGCTTCGCCGATGATCTGCAGCTCGGGCCAGGCTTCGGCCAGGCGCATACGCAGCTGGTCGCGCATCAGTCTTTCATCATCGGCAATGATTGCGGTTGGTGCGGCGAGCGTCATGGCGGTCTCTTCAGGTATAGGAACGGTTGTTGGATGCTTGTTATCGTTTGATTATTCCGCGATTCGGGCCGTCAGGCAAGCCGGTCGTTGCGCTCCGGCTTGGCCAGCTGGTACGGCACTTCGATGGTCGCGATCACGCCGCGCGGGCTGTTGGCGCCGATGTGCAGGCGGCCGGCGTCGCCGTGCAGCATGCGCAGGCGGTCGCGGATCGTTTGCAGGCCGAGGCCGGTGCCGTCGCTCGGCATCACGCCGAAACCGACCCCATCGTCGGTGACGGTCACGCGCAGCTGGCTGTCGGCGACCTCGGCCACGATGCGCAAGGTGCCGCCCTCGGGTTTGCATTCGAGCCCGTGCTTGATGGCGTTCTCGACCATCGACTGCAGCATCATCGGCGGGAACGCCGCGCTGCGCAGCCCGTCGGGAATGCGCAGGTCGACGATCAAGCGTTCTTCCATCCGCATCTTGAGCAGGTCGAGGTAGGCGCGCACCATGTCGACTTCGCGCCCGAGGCCGGTGACCACGGCGTTGTCGCGCATCTGCGGCAGCACCGCGCGCAGGTACTGGATCAGGCTGCGCTGCATGGCCGAGGCGCGCGGCGGATCGACCCGGATCAGGTGCTCGACCGAGGCCAGCGTATTGAACAGGAAGTGCGGCTCGACCTGGGCCTGCATCATCTGCATTTTCGTTTCCGACAGCTGGCGCTGCATCGCTTCGCGCTCGGCGGCGTCGATCGCCACCTTCGCTTCGGCGTCGGCGCGCTTCTTGCCGCCGACCAGGGCCTTGGTGCCGAACAGGGCGAGCAGCAGCAGCAGCACGAAGTTCATGAACCAGGTCGAGGCCTGCTTGTGGTAGCGCGACACTTTCAGTTCGGCGGCGTCCTCGACCGCGGCTTCGATCGCGTCCGACAACTCTTCGCCGATCTGCGGCGGCAGCTCGATATGGACCGAATTGCTGTTCGGGTTGACGTTGACGGTGCCGGCGCTGCTGCTACCAACAGCGCCGCCGCGGCTGGACGGGACCGGCGGCGTCGGTGGCGTCGGCACGCCGGCGACGCCCGGCACACCCGGTACTTCCGAGGGCTCAGGCACCTCCGGCTCGGTCGCGGCGGCGGCGCGCGCCCGGTTGCGCGGATTGAAGTGGATGCCGCTTTCATCGATCAGGATGCTGGCGTCGCTGCGACGGCCGGCCTCGCGCTCGGCGCGCGCGATTTCTTCTTCGGCCGGACGGTTGAACAGTTCCTGCTGCAGGATACCGGCCGCGGCCAGCGTCAGGCAGGCAAACAGCAGGAACTTCCACCATGACAGTTGGGTCACCCAAGTGGCCACCGCGTCGAAGCTGCGATACAGCCAGGACAGGGTGTTGGAAAAATGCTGCTCAATTGTGCTGCGTGATGGCATGGCGTGTCGTTTTCTCGGCGTTTTTCTCTGGTCCGCCCGTGGCGGCCGGCGCATCCAGGCCAGTTTGTTGTGAATTCGAAGCGCTCTGTTGGAATGCTGCAACTCTCAGCATGACTGTAACGCGCCCGGCGCGCCACGGCCAGCCCCTGTGCGACAGCCTGCAGAATAGCGGGAATGGACGGCAGTGGGGCAGCGGAAGCTGGCGATACTGTTTCGCTACAAAAGCTGTTAATTAGAAATATTGCACGGTATGATGAATCACCAGACTGGCCGGATAGTGTCGGCCGCGTTCACCACCATTGATGAAAAGGGTGTGCCGATGTCCGCGACTTCCAACGAGCTTCATCAGAAATTCCGCCTCGTCACCCGCAGCGATTTCGACGGCCTGGTGTGCGCCGTGCTGCTGCGCCACCTCGACCTGATCGACGACATCCTGTTCGTCCACCCAAAGGACATGCAGGATGGGAAAATCGCGATCACCAGCCGCGACATCACCACCAACCTGCCGTATGTCAGCGGTGCGCACATGGTGTTCGACCACCATCTGTCGGAAACGCTGCGCAATCTCGAGCGCGCCCCCAACCACGTCATCCATCCACAGGCGCCATCGGCGGCGCGCGTGGTCTACGACCACTACGGCGGCGCGCGCACCTTCCCGGCCGACTGGGACGACATGATGGCGGCGGTCGACAAGGGCGATTCGGCGCGTTTTTCACGCGACGAAGTGCTGGCGCCGGGTGGCTGGAACCTGCTCAATTTCTTGATGGATGCGCGCACCGGGCTGGGACGGTTCCACGAATTCCGCATTTCCAACTACCAGCTCATGATGGCGCTGATCGGCTACTGTGCCAGCCACCGCATCGACCAGATCATGGCGCTGCCCGACGTCCAGGAACGCACCACGCTGTACCTCCAGCACAGCGCGCAGTGCAAGGAGCAGATCCGGCGCTGCGCCCGCGTCGAGCGCAACCTGGTGGTGCTCGACCTGCGCGGCGAAGACGTGATCTATGCCGGCAACCGCTTCATCATCTATGCGCTGTTCCCCGAAACGAATATTTCGATCCACGTGCTGTGGGGCGTGAAACAGCAGAACACGGTATTCGCGACCGGCAAGTCGATCCTGAACCGCAGCTCCAGGACCAATATCGGGGCGCTGATGCTGGAGTACGGCGGCGGCGGGCACGAGAACGCGGGCACCTGCCAGGTGTCGAACGACATGGCCGAAGAAGTGCTGGGGGCGCTGGTGCAGCGCATTACCCGCGAAGGCTGAGCGAGCCGGGCGCCGGCCATCTACAGCATATGCGGCCTCTGCGCCAGCATATGCTGGGCCGCGTCGGCCGACAGCGGGTCGCTCAACCATTGCCCCTGCAACTGGTCGCAGCCGTGCTCGCGCAAGAACGCTACCTGCGCCTCGGTTTCCACCGCTTCCCCGATCACCGCCAGATCGAGGTTGTGCCCGATATCGATGAGTGTCTTGGCCAGCATGCTGCCGGGGCCGTGCTCGGCGATGCCCTGCACCGCTGCCTTGGATAGCTTGATCTGGCGCAGCGATAGCTGCTGCAAGAACGACAGATCGGAGATCCCGCGTCCGAATTCGTCCACCGACAGCAAGGCGCCGACATCGCGCAGCTGGCCCGACAGGTCGCGTCCCAGCGCCGGATTGCGGATCAGGTCGGCTTCGGGAATCTCGATCTCGAGGCTGCCCGGCGGCAGGCCGTAGGCGGCCATGCGGCGGGCGATGCCGGGGATGAATTCGGCCTGGCTGTATTCGCGGTGCGAGACGTTCACCGCCACCGGCAGGCCGATGTAGCCGGCGTGGCGCAGCTGGCGCGCAAAAGCGCAGGCCTGGTCCAGCACCCAGGCGCCGATCTCGACGATCATGCCGCTTTCTTCGGCTTCGCCCAGGAAGGCGCCGGGCAGCATCACGCCATGCTCGGGATGGCGCCAGCGCAGCAGGGCTTCGAAGCCGCGCACCGTGCCGCTGCGCGTGTCCATGCGCGGCTGGAACAGCAAGAACAGCTCGCCTTCTTCGAGCGCGCTGCGCATCCTGCCGGCCAGCGCGGCGCGCGCTTCGCTGGCCTCGCGCATCTCGCTCGAATAGAAATGCACGCCGCCGCCGTTGCCCTTGGCGCGGTACATCGCCATGTCCGCCGTGCGCAGCAGATCGGCGGCGAGGCTGCCGTCATGCGGGTAGGTCGCCACCCCCAGGCTGGCGCCGAGCGCGATCTCGCGGCCGTTGAACGAAACCGGCGCCACCAGCGCGCGCCGCAGCCGTTCCATCATCCGTAGCGTGAAACGGGGCGACGGCTGGTCGACCAGCACCAGCACGAATTCGTCGCCCGACAGGCGCGCCACCGTGTCGCTGTCGCGCACCGTGGCCTGCAGGCGCCGCGCCACCACCTTCAGCACCGCGTCGCCGGCGTCGTGGCCATAGGTGTCGTTGATCAGCTTGAAGTTGTCGAGGTCGATCAGCACGACCGCCACCGCGCTCTGGTGGCGGTGCGCCAGGTGCACCGCGTGGTCGAGCCGGTCCCATAGCAGGGTGCGGTTGGCGAGGCCGGTCAGGCCGTCGTGGTTGACCTCGTGCTCGAGATGGTCGCTGCGCTGCTTGGAGGCCGTGACGTCGTTGATGATGCCGATGAAATGGGTGACCTTGCCGTTCTCGTCGTGTACCGGCGTGATCTGCAGGTCGTTCCAGAACATGGCGCCATCCTTGCGCCGGTTGCGCAGCACCGTGTGGACCGAACGGTGTTCGCGCAGCGCCTGGGCCAGGCGGCGCCGCTCGTCGCCGTCCAGTCCGGGCGCCGCCATGAAGCGCGGATCGCGTCCTTTGACCTCGTCTGCGCTGTAGCCGGTGATGCGCTCGAACGCCGGGTTGACGAAGATGATTTTATAGTCGGGGCCGCCATTGCAGGTGATCACCACGCCGTTGCTGGCCGCATGCAGCGCGCGCTGGTACAGGCGCAGGTCGCGCTCGCGCGCGCGGCGCTTGGAAATGTCGATGCCGGTGCCAAACAGGTACTGGCCGCCGCCACAGTCGATGCGCGCGCCGCTGAGCAGCAGCGGGGTCTCGCGGCCGCTGCGCGAGACGTAGTCGACTTCCATCTGGGCTTCGGCATTGTCGTCGAATACGCAGCGCATGTGCTCGACGAAGCGCTCGCGGTCGGGCAGGTCGAGCATATCGAAGGCGCTTGCGGCCGCCACCTCGTCGGGCATCATTTCGACCACCCGCTCGAAGTTATGGTTCCACAGCAGAAAACGGCCTTTGCGGTCGAGCGCATAGAAGGTGCCCGGCAGCAGGTCGACCACGTCGGCGATGGCCGTCTGGCCGATCCGGTCGGCGACCGATGTTTGCGGCGCCGCGGCCGCGACCGGCGCCAGTTCGAGCACGTAGCCGCGCGGCTTGCCGGCGCCGTCGCGCTGCGCCGTCAGGCGCGCCCGTGCGGTGCGCCCCGGCCGTGTAGCCAGCTCGACCGGGCCACCGCCGGCCGCGGCCAGGGCGGGCCAGTCGGGCGCGTCGAACAGGCAAGCGAGCGGTTGCCCGACCACCGTTTCGGCAGCGGGTCCGAACAGCGCCGCGCAAGCGGGATTCCAGCTGGCGATGTGGCCGGCATCGTCGACCAGGAAGGTGACTTCTTCAATGCTGTCGTACGTGGGCATATCGAACCGCCTTTCACGCATTGAGGCGTGTGCGATCGAGCTTACACCTGTTCGAATGCAGGCGCTCAGGTGTCATGCAACGTGCGTGCGGCAGGTCGTGATGCGCCAGGCGCGCCGGCGTATCAGGCGGCCGGCGCCAGCCGCTCTGGATGGCTGTAGACCACGTGCCGTTCGCCGCGCACGAAGCCGGCCAGCGTCACGCCGGCGGTCTCGGCAGTGCGCACCGCCAGCGCGGTCGGCGCCGACACCGCAGCCAGGATCGCGATGCCGGCGCGCGCCGCCTTCTGCACCATCTCGAAGCTGGCGCGGCTGGTGACGACCACGAAGCCGCTGTCGGCAGGCACGCCAGCGCGCGCCAGCCCACCGATCAGTTTATCGAGCGCATTGTGGCGGCCGACGTCTTCGCGCACGCAGATGATGGCGCCGTCCCAATCGGCCCAGCCGGCGGCGTGGGCCGCGCCGGTGGCGTGGTGCAATTGCTGGTGCGCGGACAAGGCCGTCATGGCGCGGTGCAGCGCGCTCGGCGCCAGGCGGCCGTCGACGGCGTGGGCGCCGCCGTCGCGCGGGTCGAGCAGGCTGGCTTCGCGCTCGAACCAGGCCAGGCTGTCGATGCCGCACAGGCCGCAGCCGGTCTGGCCCAAACGTGCGCGCCGTTTCTCCTTGAAGCGCGCCAGCGCGCCGGGCGCGATTGCCATCGACAGCGTGATGCCGTGTTCGTTCGTTTCGATCTCGATGTCGCGGATGTCGCTCGCTGAGCGCACGATGCGCTCGGCCAGCGAAAAGCCGACCGCGAAGTCTTCCAGGTCTTGCGGCGAGGCCAGCATCACCGCGTGGCTGATGCCGTTGTAGACCAGCGCCACCGGCACTTCTTCGGCCAGTACTTCGACGCCATTGTCCAATACGCCGCCGCACCAGGAAGCGGCCACTACGCTGGAGGCGGCGGCCGGCTCGCCGGGGATTGCAATGACGGGCAGGGGGGCGTTCATATCCTCAGTTCAGCGTTGCCGTGGTGTCGCCGGCTACCGCCCCGCCCATGCCGGTGCGTTCGAGCCTGACGTCGATCGATTTCGCCGCCGGCACCTTGCTTTCCTTGGCGTGGTGCCACAGCGGAATCAGGGGATTGCACTCCGGGTAGTAGCCGGCGATGCAGCCGGCCGGCACGTCGTAGGGCACGATCGCCAGGCCGTCGACGCGGCGCTCGACACCGTCGTCCGCCGCGGTGCGCAGCGTCACGATGTCGCCTTGCGCCAGGCCGTAGCGCTCGATGTCGCGCGGGGCCATGAACAGCACCATGCGGCTGCCGCTGACGCCGCGGAAACGGTCGTCGTGGCTGTAGATGGTGGTGTTGAACTGGCCGTCGCTGCGGATCGTGAACAGGCGCAGTACATCCGGGCCGCCGTCCATGTCCGGGTTGCCGGCCAGTTCCTCAGGTGTGGTGAACTCGGCCTTGCCGCTCTCGGTGTCCCACACCCGTTCGGCGGCGCCGAGCGGCTTGCGAAAGCCCCCCGGCGTCCACATGCGTTGGTTGAAATCCTTGAAGATCGACGGGAAGGTTTCTTCGATGCTGTCGCGGATGGTGGCGTAGTCGGCCACCCAGCCGTCCCAGTCGACGCGCGGGTTCGCATCGAGCGTGGCCTTGGCGATGCCGGCCACGATGGCCGGTTCCGACAACAGGCCGGGTGCGGCCGGCGCGGTCATGCCGCGCGAACCGTGCATGCACGAGGTGCTGTCCTCGACCGTGACGGCTTGCTCGCCCGTGCGCTGGCGGTCGACCTCGATGCGGCCCAGGCACGGCAGCAGATACGCGGCCTTGCCGTGGATGACGTGGTTGCGGTTCAGTTTGGTGGCGACCTGGACCGACAGCGGCAGCTCGCGCCAGGCCGCTTCCATCAGGGTCGTTTCCGGCACCGCGCGCAAGAAATTGCCGCCCAGGCCAATGAACGCTTGCAGCTCGCGCTTGATGATCGCTTCGCAGGCGTCGACCGTGGTCAAGCCTTCCGCGCGCGGCGGCTCGAAGCCATACTGTTCCTTGAGCTTGTCGAGCGGCGCCAGGTCGGGCTTTTCGGTGATGCCGACGGTGCGTTGGCCCTGCACATTCGAATGGCCGCGCACCGGGCAGATGCCGGCGCCGGGCTTGCCGATATTGCCGCGCAAGAGCAGCAGGTTGACCAGCATGGTGACGTTCTGCACGCCGTTGCGGTGCTGGGTCAGGCCCATGCCGTAGACGCCCATCGCGGCGCCGGATTTGCAGTAGACCTCGGCCGCCGCTTCGATGTCGCCGCGCGGCAGGCCGGACAAATGCTCGATCTCATCCCACGACGCGGCGCGCGCGGCGCGTTCGAATTCTTCGAAGCCGTGGGTGTGTTCCATGATGAAGGCGACGTCGATCACGCGCTGCTCGCCGGCGGCGCGCGCCGCGTCGTCGAGCGCGAACACGGTCTTGCACATGCCCATGATGACGGCGCCGTCGCCGCCCGGCTTGACCTGGTGGTACTGGGTGCTGATCGCGGTTTCTTTCCCGGTCAGCATCTCGAGTGGCGACTGCGGATTGGTGAAGCTCACCAGGCCGCGTTCGCGCAGCGGATTGAAGGTGATGATCGGCACGTCCCGCTCGCGCGCCTCTTGCAGCTGGTGCAGCATGCGCGGGCTGTTCACGCCCACGTTCTGGCCGAAGAACAGGATGCAGTCGGTATGCTTGAAGTCGTTCAGGTGCACGGTGCCGACGCCGACGCCAATCGTCTTTTGCAGGCCGACCGAGGTGCTTTCGTGGCACATGTTCGAGCTGTCCGGCAGGTTGTTGTTGCCGTACATGCGCGCCAGCAGCTGGTACATGTACGAGGTTTCCAGCGAGGCGCGGCCCGAAGCGTAGAACACGACCTTGTCGCGCTGGCAGCCGCGCAGGTGGGCGCCGATCTCGGCAAACGCCGTGTCCCACTCGACCGGACGGTACTTGTCGCTGGCCGCGTCATAGCGCAGCGGCAGCGTCAGGCGGCCCTGGTCCTCGAGGTCGTGGTCGCGCCAGGCTTCCAGTTCGGTCAGCGTGTGGCGCTCGAAAAAGTCGGCGCCAATGGTCTTGCTGGTGGTTTCCCAGGCGGTGGCCTTGGCTCCGCTGGAACAGAATTCGAACGGGTGCGGATCGGCCGGCTTGGCCCAGGCGCAGCTGACGCAGGCGTAGCCGTCGGCTTTATTTTGCTTGAGCAGCAGGCGCGTGTCCTTCAGCGTCACGCCCTGGTGCAGGACGGCGTTGGTGACGTCGCCGACCGAACCCCAGCCACCGGCGGGCATGGTGGCGGGTTGGACCTGGACTTTCTTATCGTTGCTCATTGGGCGCTCCCGGCTGATCGAAGGTCTACCGTAGCGTTGCCATACTCCGGCCTCGGTGCGTCCCCGCACATAGATGGGCGATCCTTGCCCGAATACGGGTCATTCGGCGTACAAGCACTGCTGGAGGCAGACTTGGAAGGCGGTCAATATGTTAAAAAAACTATCGAACCTATAGCGACAATATATTTCATAAATAGCACGCTCATCCGTATTATCGCTATCTCTTACTGAATAACGATAGGTTTTGTTTATGAGCTTTGCTATTCCTTCCGCTGGACGTGTCGTCCTGTGCGCGCTGACCCTGTCGGCCGGCGTCATGGCCCTGAACCAGGGCGCTTACGCGCAGACCCTGACCAAGGACAACGGCGCCCCGGTCGGCGATAACCAGAACAGCCAGACCGCAGGTCCCGGCGGCCCGACCCTGCTGCAAGACGTGCACCTGGTGCAAAAGCTGCAGCGCTTCGACCGCGAGCGCATTCCCGAGCGCGTGGTGCACGCCACCGGCACCGGCGCCCACGGCAGTTTCGTCGCCACCGATGATTTGTCGGACCTGACCCGCGCCAAGCTGTTCAAGCGCGACACCGTGACCCCGGTGTTCGTGCGCTTCTCGACCGTGATCCCGAGCCGCTCGGGCGCCGAAACCACGCGCGACCCGCGTGGCTTCGCCACCAAGTTCTATACCCAGGAAGGCAACTGGGACCTGGTCGGCAACAACCTGCCGATCTTCTTCATCCGCGACGCGATCAAGTTCCCGGACATGATCCACGCCCTGAAACCGGATCCGGTGACCAACGTGCAGGAGCCAGAGCGCGTGTTCGACTTCTTCTCGCACATTCCGGAAGCGACCGCGATGCTGACCCGCGTGTATTCGAACTACGGCACCCCGGCAAACTACCGCCAGATGGACGGCAGCAGCGTGCACGCGCTGAAGCTGGTCAATGCCAAGGGCGAGTACGTGTACGCCAAGTTTGCCTGGAAGACCAAGCAGGGCGAGCGCAACCTGCGTCCGCAGGAAATTCCACTGGTGCAGGGCAAGAGCACCTCGCACGCCACGGTCGACCTGTACGAGTCGATCAAGGCCGGCCAGTTCCCGAAGTGGGACCTGACCGTGCAGGTGATCAAGCCGAAAGACTTGAACAAGTTCGACTTCGATCCGCTGGATGCAACCAAGATCTGGCCTGGCATTCCTGAGCGCAAGGTGGGCACCATGACCCTGGACCGTGTGCCGGACAATTTCTTCGAAGCGACCGAGCAGGTTGCACTGGCGCCGGGTAACCTGGTGCCGGGCATCGAAGCGTCGGAAGACCGCATGCTGCAAGGCCGTCTGTTCTCGTACATCGACACCCAGCACCACCGTCTGGGCGCCAACTTCCAGTCGCTGCCGATCAACCGTCCGCTGGTGCCTGTGAAGAATCACCAGCAAGATGGCCAGGGCAATATCGATGGCCGCAAGGGCACCGTGAACTACCAGCCGAGCCGTCTGGCGCCGTTGGTCGAAGACCCGAACGCACGGTCGAGCCAGCTGCCGCTCTCCGGCGCGACCCAGCAGCAGCGCATCGCCAAGACGCTGAACTTCCGCCAGGCCGGCGAGTTCTACCGCTCGCTGAGCGTCCAGGATCGTGACGACCTGATCCTGAACCTGTCGGGAGACCTGAAGCGCGTGCAGAACGTCGAGAGCCGCGAGACCATGCTGTCGCACTTCTGGAAGGCTGACGCCGACTACGGCAAGCGCCTGGTGGCGGCAGTCGGTGGCGACGCCAACCGTATCGCCAGGCTGGCTGCAGCACTGAAGGAGTAAGCGATTGGCCGGCGTCGTCCTGGATGACACCGGCTTACCCGCCCTGTATTGCCCGTCGATTGGCGAACTGGCAAGATGCAAGACTGCCCTTGATTGAGGAGTCTTCGTGAGCCAGTTCGCCGTTCGTCGTTTTTCGCGTGTTGTTCTTGGCCTGATGCTGGCCGCTGGACTGTCCCCCGCAGCGCACGCTGCTTCCACCGCCAGGCAGGAAACCTTCAGCTTCGGTAGCTGGAGCATGGCGCGTCACACGCTGGCAGGCAAAAACGCGCCGCCGGTCACGTATTACCTGTCCGTTCCCAAAGCCAGGGCGCCGCTGGTGCTGTTCGTGCAGGGTTCCGGTTGCATCCCGCCATTTTCCGGTCTCGGCACCGACAAGCGCAGCGCCTCGATTTTCCCCTGGGTTGGCCTGGCCATGAGCGGACGCTACGCCGTGATGGCGGTCGACAAGCCGTATCAGCCGGCAAGCGTGGCCGACGGTGCGCCCAACGGCGCCCTCGATTGCGGCGCGGCCTTCAACAACCACTACTCGTACGACACCTGGCTGGCCACATTGCGCCAGGCGCTGCGGCATGCCCTGACACGGCCAGAGGTCGACCCACGGCGCGTGCTGGTGGTCGGGTTTTCCGAAGGCGGCGTGCTGGCGGCGGGCCTGGCGCGCACGGTGCCCGAAGTGAGCGCGGTGGCGCTGCTGGGCACGTCGGGCACGACCCAGTTATACGATCAGATCGCGAGCGTGTACCAGGGCAGCGGCAGCGATGCCGGCAAGGCGCGCGAACTGCAGGCGCTCGACGCCACCGTCAAGGACATCCTGGCCGATCCGGACAGTGTCGCCAAGGTCGCGTGGGGACACACGTATCGGCGCTGGAGCAGTTTCTGGAAGCAGTCGCCGGGAGAGAACGTGCTGCAATCGAAGGCGCGCGTGTATATCGCCAGCGGCATGCAGGATCAGGCGGTGCCGATCCTGTCGACCGAGGTGATGTATGCGCAGCTACGGGCGCGGGGCAGAGATGTGACGATGCTGCGGGTGCCTGGGGCGGGGCACGATCTGATGGCCGAAGCGGGCGGCCGGGAGGGCGTGCAGAAGGAGTACGACGCGGTCATGCGGTGGTTTGATCAGCGCTGATTCGCGTTGCGTGGACGGCTCGCCGTCCACGCGTTCGACAGAACTCGCGTGGAGCGACGCTTCGCGCGCCATGCAAAAAGCCACGGCACGCCGTGGCTTTCCAGGACAGGCCAAGACCGCTCAGGCCGCCACGATGTCCTGCTTCGGCGGCAACGCAATCTCATCGTTCACGCTGAACTGATAATCCTTGAACACGTGTTCCGCGCTGAGGATCTGGTAATTGCCGTCCGCCAGACGATGCGTCGTATCCTTCAAGCGATACGTGTAATGCCCGCAAGTCCAGCAATTGAAATTGCGCATGTGCGTGCACAGGCACGTCTTGTCCATCACCGAGACCTTCTTGACGTCCGGATTGGCCTGCACCTCGCGGTTGTACGAGTTGATGTAGGCGCAATTACCGGTCGCATCGAGCAGGTAGCCGTATGATTCGCAGCCCGGACGAATGCCCGAGCCGATCGCCGGCGTATTCTTGAGCATGCGCATCGGATAGCCGGTCGGCGAGACGCCGTTGACTTCGATGTCTTCTTCGCTGGCGCGGAAGTATTCCTGCTTGACGCTGTCCGGCAGGCCGCATTCGTGGGTGACGGTGAAGCGGGTCGCCACCTGCACGCCGGCCGCGCCGCGCTCCATGAAGCCCGCCGCATCGGAACCGGTGAACACGCCACCGGCCGCGATCACGGGAATCCCCAGCTGCTGCGCCTGCATGAAGACATGGATCTCGTCCATGATGGTGTGCAGGTCGTACTGCTTCCAGTCATCGATGCCGAAGCCCAGGTGGCCGCCGGCCAGTGGGCCTTCGACGATGACGAAGTCGGGCAGGCGGTCCAGGCGCGCCACTTTTTTCAGGAACAGTTGCAGCGCGCGCACCGACGACACGATGATGCCCAGATGGGCGTCGCGAAAGCGCGGGTGGTCCTTGATCAGCTCGAACGAACCCAGGTGCAGGCCGGCCGACAGCGTGATGCCGTCGATGCCGGCGTCCAGCGCGGCGGTCAGGCGCGTGCGCAAGGTTTCCTTGGGCGCGTTCATGGTCAGCTTTTCCATGCAGTTGACGTACACCAGACCGTCACCTTTTTTCGCTTCCATGGTCGCGCCGACGTGGCGCCGGGTCGCATCGGCCAGCTGGTCCAGGTCGAACTGGACCACTGCCTTGTTCATGTTGTTAATGTTGAACTTGTACATCTTCGTCTTGTCTTTGACGAAGGTGGTGTCGAATTTGCGGTCGGACACGTCTTGCGACATCGCATCGGAGATATGGCCGATCCCGCCCAGCCGGGCTGCTTCCAGCGCCAGTTCCGAGGTCGAAATGTCCACACCCATTCCGCCGATCATGATGGGCACATATTCCTTGTTGCCCATTTTTAGGCGGAAATCATCAACACGTTTCATTGCATTCCTTAGACTACCAAACCTGCGCGGGGTGCTGCAGCGCGTACGCTGCGCATTTTACTCCAAGCGCGTCATGCTTCCCCGCTCGATTCTGTGTCAGGGAAGCGCTGTTGTCTGGCCGGGGCGAAGCGGCCAGGATCGACTCGGTGCAGAACCGATGTCGTTGCCCGCTTTTAGTCGCGGAAGTTGTTGAACGCCAGCGGCAGTTCTTGTACATCCTTGCGCAGCATGGCCATCGCGGCCTGCAGGTCGTCGCGCTTGGCGCCGGTGACGCGCACCGATTCGCCCTGGATGCTGGCTTGCACTTTCATCTTGCTTTCCTTGATCAGCTTGGTGATCTTTTTGGCGTCATCGGTCTCGATGCCGTTGCGCACCTTGATCACCTGCTTGACCTTGTCGCCGCCGATCTTCTCGACCTTTTCTTCATCGAGAAAACGCACGTCGACTTTGCGCTTCGACATTTTGTTGACCAGGACGTCGCGCACCTGGCTCAGTTGGAAGTCGGAGTCGGCGAACAGGGTCAGTTCTTTTTCCTTTTGTTCGACATTGGCCGAGCTGCCTTTGAAGTCGAAGCGGGTGGTGATTTCCTTGTTCGACTGTTCGACCGCGTTCTTTACTTCGACCATGTCTGCTTCGCAGACGACATCAAACGATGGCATGGAGTGTCCTTTTTCGATATTGCATTAGATGAATCCCACTATTTTAACGAACAACCGCGGGAATCGCGACCGATTTGCCCGACTGGAAAGATCGGGAATGGCTTGCCACTATAATAAAGCGACATTTTTTAAGCGCTCCGCCATGCATCCAGACCTGCCCATCGTCCCCGACCAGCCACTCGATTCCTTCAATACGTTCCGCATTCCGGCGCGCGCCCGACGTTACTTGCGCGTGACGAGCGCCGAGCAACTGGCGGCGTTGCGCGCCGACCCGGAATTGTCCAGCTTGCCGCGCCTGGTGCTGGGCGGCGGTAGCAATCTGCTGTTCACACGCGACTTCGAGGGCCTGGTGCTGCACATGGCGATCGAGGGGCGCGCGGTGTTGGGAGAGCACGGCGGCAAGATCCTGGTGCGCGCCGGCGCCGGCGAGAACTGGCACGGTTTCGTGCAATTCACGCTGGCGCAGGGGCTGGGCGGGCTGGAAAACCTGTCCCTGATCCCCGGCACCGTGGGCGCCGCGCCGATCCAGAACGTGGGGGCGTATGGCGTGGAAACCAAGGATGTGTTCCACAGTCTTACCGCATTTGATGTCGCGAATGGCGAATTGATCACGCTCGATGCCGCCGCCTGCCGCTTCGGTTATCGCGACAGCATCTTCAAGCACGCCGAAGGGCGCGACCTGATCGTGCTGGATGTGACGTTCGCGCTGCCGGCGCAAGCGTCGCCGAATCTGCGCTACGCCGAGCTGGCCAATGCCGCGCGCGATGCCGGCCTGGAGGCCCCGACGCCTGCGCAGATTGGGGCGCTGGTGGAAGCGATCCGGCGCCGCAAGCTGCCCGATCCTCTTGAAATCGGCAACGCCGGCAGCTTCTTCAAGAATCCGGTAGTGAGCGCAGAAGCGTGCGCACGCCTGCTGGAGCATTATCCGAACCTGGTGCATCACGCCCAGCCGGATGGCAGCGAGAAGCTCGCCGCCGGCTGGCTGATCGATCAATGCGGCTGGAAGGGGCGCAGTCTGGGTCAGGCCGGCGTGTATCCGAAGCAAGCGCTGGTGCTGGTCAACCTGGGCGGCGCCAGCGGCCTGGACGTGGTGCGCCTGGCCGAGGCGATCCAGTCCGACGTGGCGGCGCGCTACGGCGTGGCGCTGGAGCCGGAACCGGTGTTCGTTTAAGAAGGAGAGAATCATCATGATCAAAGCAATCGTTACTGGCCATACGCGTGGCCTGGGCGCGGCAATCGCGGCTGAACTCGTGCAACGCGGCGTGTCCGTGCTGGGCCTGGCGCGCAGCCGCGCCGACGTCAGCGGCATCGAACAAGCCGAACTCGACATGGCCGACCCGGCCGCGTTGCAGGCCTGGCTGGCGGGCAACGCGCTGCGCGACTTCCTCGGCGACGCGACGCAGGCGCTGCTGGTCAATAATGCAGGCGTGGTGACGCCGGTGGGACCGCTGGCGGCACAAGACCCGGCCGCCGTGCTGCGCGCGGTGTCGCTGAATGTGGCGGCGCCGCTGGCGTTGTCTGCTGCATTCGTGCAGGCGGCGCTGCAGGCCGAACGGCGCATCCTGCACATCTCGAGCGGGGCAGGGCGCGCCGCGTATCCGGGCTGGAGCGTGTATTGCGCAACCAAGGCGGCGCTCGACCTGCATGCGCGCGCGGTACAGCTCGACGGGGACCCGCAGATCAGCATCTGCAGCCTGGCGCCCGGCGTGATCGACACCGACATGCAAGCCACCATCCGCGCCACGCCGGAGGCTGACTTCCCACTGCGCCAGCGCTTCGTCGATCTGAACCAGGCCGGCGCGCTGGTCTCGCCAGGGGACTGCGCGCGGGCGCTGGTCGACTACCTGCTGGCGGAACGTTTCGGCAGCGAGCCGGTGGACGATCTGCGTAACTGACTCCCGCGACGCCGCGATTATTCGTTGACAATGATGCGACACGTGTCGCATCATTGCGGCTGTAGTCACATCATAGCGCGGAGTTGCCATGGCTGTCCCTTCCATTTCCGAATTAATTCTGCTCAAAGCGCTGTGGCGCCGCCAGCCGCTGAGCGCGCGCGAAATCCATGACGAGGTAGTCGAAGAACTCGGCTGGTCGTATTCATCCACGCGCAAGACGCTCGAGCGCATGTTCGACAAAGGCATGGTGCGCCAGGAACTGCGCCATGGCGTGCAGGTGTACGACGCGGCGCTTGAAAAAGTCGGCACGCTGGCCGCTTTTGCCCACGACTTCGGCCGGCGCGTGATGGAGATCGACACGCCGCTACCGGTCACGATGTTCACCGGCAGCAAACTGGTCGACGATGCCGAACTGGCGCGGCTCGAGCAGCTCCTCAACGACTGGCCCGACCAAGGCGGCCCGGCATGAACGCCGACCTGCTGGCCATCCGCTTCCTGTTTGCCAGCGCCGGCTGCCTGGCGGCTGGGTTGCTGGTGTGCGGCGTGACGCTGCTGCTGCGGCGCCGGCTGCCGGCGCTGGCCGCGCAGCGCTCGATCTGCTTGCTGGCGCAGCTGGCGATCGCCGCCACCTTCATCGTGCTGTTGCTGCCGCAGGCGCCGCGCTTGCAGGTGGCGCCGGTGTTCGAGGTCGATGCGGCGCAGGTCGTGGACACGCTCAGTGCGCCGTCGAATACGAGCGCGGCCCAGATGACGCAGCTACGCGCAACGAACCGTTCATGGCTGGCCTGGGGCGCATGGACCTGGATCGCGGCCTATGGCGTGGGATTGGCTCTGGTCGCCGCACGGCTATATCAGGGGCAGCGCACCATATCGCACCTGGCGCGCATCGGTACACGCTTGCCGCCGATGCAAAAACTCGCGCCGCGCACCGTCGAAGTCGACGCGCAGGTAGCGCCGATGCTGTTCGGCGTGTTCCGCCCATGCCTGCTGCTGCCGCTCTCGCTGCGCGACTTCGATCCGCTCCAGCAGCACCTGATCGTCGAACACGAACTGACGCACTGGCGTCGCCATGACCTGTGGTGGCTGGCCGCCGCCACGATGCTGCAACTGCTGTTCTGGTTCAATCCCGCGATGCGCGTGCTGCGCACGCAGCTGGCCTGGGCCCAGGAACTCGGCTGCGATCGCGACGTGCTGCGCGGCCGGCCGCAGACGCAGCGCAAAGCCTATGCGACAGCATTGGTCGCCCAGTTGCGCATGGGGCGGGTCGGCGCCGATCATGCCCTGGCGTTCGGCGGCGTGCAAAGCGACACCATGGCAACGCGCCTGGCGTTGATCCGCACGCCGGCCGGCGGCGCGCTCTGGATGCGCTGGGTCGGCGTGGGCGGCCTGGCCACGGCATTCGCCGTCAACCTCGCGCTGCAACCGGCGCTGGCCTGGCACGACGACAGCGTTGCCGGCCGCACGGTCGATTGCACCGTGATGATCGACGCCGCCAGCGGCACACGCCTGATCGAGCAGGGCGATTGCGCCACGCGCGTCACGCCTGCCTCCACCTTCAACATCGCCGTCAGCCTGATGGGCTACGACCGCGGCGTCCTGCACGACGCGCATGCTCCGGCATGGCCGTTCAAGCAGGGCTACAGCGACTGGAACGAATCGTGGCGCACCACCACCGATCCGAGCACCTGGATTCGCGAGTCGACCGTATGGTACGCGCAGCAGGTGGCGGCGCGCATCGGGCCTGCCGGCGTGCGTGACTACGTCGAACGCTTCGACTACGGCAACCGCGACCTGACCGGCGACGCCGATGCACCCGATGGCCAGATGATGTCGTGGTTCAGCGGCGCGTTGCAGATTTCGCCGCTGGAGCAGGCCGCCTTTCTGCGCAAGGTCGTCAACCGCAGTTTGCCGCTGGCGGCCCACGCCTATGACAACACGGCGCAGCTGTTGCGGCTTCCTGCGCTGAGCAATGGCTGGGACGTGTACGGCAAGACCGGCACTGCGCGCCCAATGCTGCCTGACGGCGCCGAAGATATGACGCGCGCTTACGGCTGGTTCGTCGGCTGGGCCAGCAAGGGCGGCCGCACCATCGTGTTCGCGCGCTTCGTGCTGCAGCCGCGCGACCCGGAGCGCGCGGCGGGGCCTGCGCTCAAGCATTCGTTCCTGCGCGCGCTGCCAGCCACGCTCGACACGCTGTAATCGTTCGCACTTCTACAACCGGAGACACCATGAAGCACATTCGCCTCGCACTTGCCGCGGCGGGCCTGGTCACGGCCCTGCCATCCTTGGCCGTCGAATGGAACGCGCCGCAGGAGCCGTTCGCCTTGTTCGGCAACAGCTACTACGTCGGCCCGCGCGGCGTGGCCTCGGTGCTGATCACCTCGAACCAGGGCCACATCCTGATCGACGGCGGCAGCGACCAGTCGCCGCCGCAGATCGCAGAGCGCATCCGCCAGCTCGGCTTCAAGCCGGAGGACATCCGCTTCATCCTGGTCTCGCACGCGCACATCGACCATGCGGGCGGCATCGCCGCGTTGCAGCGCCTGTCGAACGCCGAAGTGCTGGCCGCTGCCGCCGGCGTGCCGGTGCTGCGCAGCGGCGTGGCCGGGCGCGACGACCCGCAGTACGGCACGCTGCCGAAGATGGCGCCGATAGACCGGGTACGCGCGCTCAAGGACGGCGAGACCGTCAAACTCGGGCCGCTGGCGGTGACGATGCATGCCACGCCCGGGCATACCCAGGGCGGCGCCAGCTGGTCCTGGCAATCGAGTGAAGGCGGGCGCACCGCCAGCATGGTGTATGCCGACAGCCTGAATTCGTACGGCGCCGGTAGCTTCCGCTTCAGCGGCGACGCGAGGTATCCGGCCGCGCGGCGCGATGTCGAGCGTTCGATCGCCACGATCGCGGCGTTGCCATGCGACGTGCTGGTGTCGGCACACCCGGAGGTCAGCGATCTGTGGACCAGATACGAACGCCGCGCAACGCTTGGCAACGCGGCCTTTATCGATGCCGGCGCCTGCAAGGCCTACGCCGCCAACGCGGGCGCGCGATTGCAGCAACGGCTGGCCGAAGAAGCGGCCAGGCCGTGATGCTGTCCCCATTCATGAACCTGTCAGGAGACCCCATGTTCAAACGATCCTTCGCCACCTTGCTGCTGGTACTGCCGATGCTGGCGCAGGCCGCCGAGTGGAAGCCAAGCGCGCCGATTGCACGCCTGTTCAAGCAGGCCGGCGTGACCGGTACCTTCGTCGTCTACGACGTCGCCGCCGACGCCTACACGGTGCACGACCGCAAGCGTGCACAGACCCGCTTCATCCCGGCATCGACCTTCAAGATTCCGAATTCGCTGATCGCACTGGCGCACGGCGCGGTGGCCGGCGTCGATGACATCGTGCCGTACGACGGCAAAAAGGTGTCGCGCCCCGAGTGGGCGCGCGACATGGGATTGCGCGAAGCGATCCGGGTGTCGAACGTGCCGGTGTACCAGGAACTGGCGCGTCGCGTGGGTCTTGAGCGCATGCGCTCCGAGCTGGTGCGCATGAAGTATGGGAACATGGAAACCGGCGAAGTAGTCGACCGCTTCTGGCTCGATGGGCCGTTGAAGATCAGCGCGGTCGAGCAGACTGCCTTCCTGGTCAAGCTGGCGCAAGGCCAGCTTCCTTATACCAACATCGCCATGGCCGCAGTGCGCGAGATCTGCCGCCAGGACGGCGCGCCGGAACTGTATGCCAAGACCGGCTGGGGCATTCGGCCGGGCGAAGCCGATATCGGCTGGTGGGTCGGGTGGCTCAAGAAGGACGGCAAGCTGTATGCGTTCGCGCTGAACATGGATTTGCCGGATGGGGCGCAGGATCAGCGGGTGTCGCTGGCGAAAGCCGCGCTGGGCGAATTGGGGTTGCTATGATTTCTTATCCACAGATGCGCGGGTAGAGGTCGTGCCAGGCGGGGTTGGCGGACTGGATCAGGTTGATTTTCCAGTCGCGGTTCCAGCGTTTGAGTTGTTTTTCGCGGGTGATGGCTTCGAGGATGTCGGTGTGAATTTCGAACCAGACCAGGCGCTTGATGTTGTTTTGTTTGGTGAAGCTGCGGACAGTTGCTTCGCGGTGCTGCCAGAGGCGCTGGATTAGATCTGAGGTGACGCCGATGTATAGCGTGCCGTAGGAGCGGCTGGCCAGCATGTAGACGTAGGAGGGCTTGTCCATGCGGCGATTTTGCGTGTTCAGGTGCGTGCTGGGTTTGCGTGTGCTCATCCAAACTTGGATTCCCGCCTGCGCGGGAATGACGGTTTTTAGGGTAGTGGTGCTAAGTATTTAGCCGTGCGACCGTTAGCCCGCACCCGTAGCACGTCATTCCCGCGAAGGCGGGAATCCAAGTTTGTTCGCTCACCCGTGCGCCACGTGCTCGCCTGAAAGCTCGCACACCAAAAAGAAAGCCGCCCTCAGGCGGCTTTCTCATTCAACCCGGCGCACGGCCGCCGACAACTTACTGCCCGCGCTTGGCCCGCGCCTTCGCTGCAATCCGCATCCGCAGGGCGTTCAGCTTGATGAACCCGCCCGCATCCGCCTGGTTGTACGCGCCGCCATCTTCATCGAACGTCGCGATGTTCATGTCGAACAGCGAATCGGTCTTCGAATCGCGCGACACCACGATCACATTGCCCTTGTACAGCTTGATGCGCACCCAGCCGTTCACGGTGGCCTGGGTGTGGTCGATCAGGGTCTGCAGCGCGACGCGTTCCGGCGCCCACCAGTAGCCGTTATAGATCAGCGACGCGTAGCGCGGCATCAGGTCGTCCTTCAGGTGCGCCACTTCGCGGTCGAGCGTGATCGATTCGATCGCGCGGTGGGCGCGCAGCATGATGGTGCCGCCAGGGGTTTCGTAGCAGCCGCGCGACTTCATGCCGACGTAGCGATTTTCAACTAAGTCAAGCCGGCCGATGCCGTGCTTGCCGCCCAGGCGGTTCAGTTCGGTCAGCACGGCGGCCGGCGACAGGCGCACGCCGTTCAGGCCGACGATGTCGCCTTTTTCGAATTCGAGGTCCAGGTACTCGGCCTCATCCGGCGCCTGCTCGGGCGACACGGTCCAGCGCCACATCGATTCCTCGGCTTCGGCACTTGGGTTTTCCAGGTGACGGCCTTCGAACGAGATGTGCAGCAGGTTGGCGTCCATCGAGTATGGCGCGCCGCCGTTCTTGTGCTTCATGTCGACCGCGATGCCAGCGTCTTCCGCGTACTTCAGCAGTTTTTCACGCGACAGCAGGTCCCATTCGCGCCATGGAGCGATGATCTTGACGTCAGGTTTCAGGGCGTAGGCGCCCAGTTCGAAGCGCACCTGGTCATTGCCCTTGCCGGTGGCGCCGTGCGAGACCGCGTCGGCGCCGGTTTCGTTGGCGATCTCGATCAGGCGCTTGGCGATCAGCGGCCGCGCAATCGAGGTGCCCAGCAGGTATTCGCCTTCGTACACGGTGTTGGCGCGGAACATCGGGAACACGAAGTCGCGCACGAATTCTTCGCGCACGTCGTCGATGTAGATGTTCTCCGGCTTGATACCGAATTTGATGGCCTTGGCGCGCGCCGGCTCCAGCTCTTCGCCTTGACCCAGGTCGGCGGTGAAGGTGACGATTTCGCAGCCATAGTTATCCTGCAGCCATTTCAGGATGACGGAAGTGTCGAGGCCGCCGGAATAGGCGAGTACTACTTTTTTGATGTCGCTCATGGGAGTTCCAGTGATGGAGGAGAGGGGATGATGGTCAGCCGGCCCGCGCAGCGCGGATAAGGCGGTGCGGCGGGCCGACGATCAAGCTTCGGTTGGGTGAAATCGATACGGTTATTACAGTTTATTCAGTTGCCTTCGACGCGGCCGAGCAGCAGGTACTCGATCAGCGCCTTCTGTACGTGCAGCCGGTTCTCGGCTTCGTCCCAGACCACCGATTGCGGGCCGTCGATGACTTCGGCCGCGACTTCTTCGCCGCGGTGCGCCGGCAGGCAGTGCATGAACAGGGCGTCTTCGGCCGCGCGCGCCATCTTGGCGCCGTCGACGATGAAGCCGTCGAAGGCTTTCAGGCGCTCGGCGTTTTCCTTCTCGAAGCCCATGCTGGTCCAGACATCGGTCGTGACCAGGTGCGCGCCGACGCAGGCGTCCGATGGATTGTCGAACAGCGTGTAGCGCGTGGTCGACACCAGGGAAGGATCGAGCTCGTAGCCCTTCGGGGTGGAGACGTTCAGGTGGAACCCGAATACCTCGGCCGCCTGCAGCCACGAGTACAGCATGTTATTGGCGTCGCCGATCCAGGCCACGGTCTTGCCGGCGATCGAGCCGCGGTGTTCGTAGTAGGTGAAGACGTCTGCCAGCACTTGGCACGGGTGATGCTCATTGGTCAGGCCGTTGATCACCGGCACGCGCGAATTGGCGGCGAAACGCTCGATGATGTCCTGGCCGAAGGTGCGGATCATGATGATGTCGCACATGCGGCTGATCACCTGGCCGGCGTCTTCCACCGGCTCGCCGCGCCCCAGCTGGCTGTCGCGCGTGTTCAGGTAGATCGCGGCGCCGCCCAGCTGGTGCATGCCGGCTTCGAACGACAGGCGGGTACGGGTCGAGCTCTTTTCGAACACCATCACCAGCGTGCGGTCGACCAGCGGGTGGTACACCTCGTAGGCCTTGAACTTGCGCTTGATGATCGCCGCGCGCTTGATCACGTGCTCGAACTCGTCGCGCGTGAAGTCGGAGAATTGCAGGAAGTGCTTGATCGGAGTGGTGCCTGGCATGATCTTTTCAGCTTTATGTTGTCCCTTGAATTATAAGGGCTTTTTCTTTCCGTTAGGGAAAGTATGCAACGGTTTCAATACAGCGTCTGCGCCGATTCGTGCAGCAGCTGGCCATACAGTTCGTGGCGCATGCGCGCGATCTTGCCTTCAGCAACGGCGTCCAGCACCGCGCATTGCGGTTCGGCCAGGTGGCGGCAGTTGTAGTACTTGCAGCCGCCCAGGTAGGGCTTGAACTCGACGAAAGCGCGCTCGAGCATGCCTTCGCTCAGATGGTACAGGCCGAATTCCTGGAAGCCGGGCGAATCGATGATGGCGGCGCGATTGTCCGCGTCATCATCGAGCCAGTACAGGCGCGTGAAGGTGGTGGTGTGCTTGCCGGTGTCGAGCGCGGCCGAGATTTCGCGCACTGCGATGTCGGCATCGGGCACCAGCAAATTGATCAGGGACGATTTGCCCATGCCCGACTGGCCGATGAAGATCGAGCGCTGGCCGGCCAGCAGCGGCGCCAGCGTCGCCACCGTCTGCTCTGGTTCAGCGGTGGCCGACACTTCATGCACCTGGTAACCCAGCGCAGAATAAGGCAAAACTCGTTGGCGCGCGCGCGGCAGCAGATCGGTGACGTCGGTCTTGTTCAGGATGAGGTGCGCCTCGATGCCGGCCGCTTCGCACGCCACCAGCGAGCGTGACACCAGGTCGTCGGCAAAGCCGGGTTCGGTGGCGACCACGATGAACAGGCGCGACAAATTCGCTGCCAGCAGTTTTGATTTGTACTGGTCCGAGCGGTACAGCAGGGTGGTGCGCTCGGCGATGCGCTCGATCACGGCCTGGTCGTTCGAGGTCTTCTTGACGTGCACCACGTCGCCCACCGCCACATTGGTCTTCTTGCCGCGCGTGACGCACTGGATTTTTTCGCCCTGGACGTCGGCCAGGTAATGGCGGCCGTGGGCTGCGATGATGGTGCCGGTCAGTTCGGTGTTTGTCTGGTTCATGCGCTGGTTTGTCCTGGGTAGAGCGCATTCACTTTCGCGGCGCAGATGAAATCGTTCTCGGTCAGCGCGCCGCCGGCCGAATGGGTGCTCCAGACCACGCGGCAGGTCGAATAATCGATCGTCATTTCCGGATGGTGGTCCTGGGTGGCCGCCACCTGCGCCACGGCGTTGGCGAATGCGATGGTGGCGCGGTAGTCGGGCAGCCGGAATTCGCGGTAGATCACGCCGTCGATCGCGCTCCAGCCGGGCACGTCGAGCAGCAGGGCGTCGATCGCCCACGGGTCGAGCGCGCGCGCGGCGGGCAGGCAGGTACGATGTTCGAGTTTCATGCGACCGCCATGGTGAGGTGTTTCACGCGCACGGAAGCCGGCGGGTGCGAATCGTAGAAGGCCGAGTGCAGCGGGTCCGGCGTCAGGGTCGAGGCATTGTCTTCGTACATCTTGACCAGGGCCGAGACCAGGTCGCGGTAATCGGTGTGCCTGGCGGCGAAGGCGTCGGCCTCGAACTCGTGCTTGCGCGAGGTGATCGAGTTGAGCGGCGCGAACACGAAGGTGAAGACAGGCAGCACCAGCATGAACAGGATCAGCGCCATGCCGTCGTTGGAGGCGTTCATGAACGGCAGCACGCCCAGCCCGGTATAGAACCAGGCCTGACCCTTGAGGTAGCCGAGCAGCGCCAGGAAGGCCAGCGACACGGCGAACATCACACTGATGCGCTTGACGATGTGGCGCAGCTTGAAGTGGCCCAGTTCGTGCGCCAGCACCGCTTCGATCTCTTGCGGCTCGAGGCGCGAGAGCAGGGTGTCGAAGAACACGATGCGCTTGGCGCGGCCAAAGCCCGAGAAATAGGCGTTGCCGTGCGCGCTGCGCTTGCTGCCATCCATCACGAACAGGCCGCGCGAGGCGAAACCGACGCGCGTCATCAGGCCTTCGATGCGCTGCTTGAGGCTATCGTCGGACAGCGGCGAAAATTTGTTGAACAGCGGCGCGATCAGGCTCGGGTACAGCGCCAGCATCAGCAATTGAAAACCGCTCCACACGAACCAGGTGTACAGCCACCACAGGTCGCCGCTTTTCTCCATCAGGGTAAGCACCACCCACAGCAGCGGCAGGCCGATCACGGCGCCCACCAGCGCGCCCTTGAACTGGTCCGACAGCCACAGGCCGGGCGTCATCTTGTTGAAGCCGAAGCGCTGTTCGAGCACGAACTGGCGGTACCAGTCGAACGGCAGGTCGAGCACGCCCGAGATGACCGCAAACGCCACCACCAGCGCCATCTGGTGCGCCAGCCCGGCGCCGAGCAGGGGCACCAGCGACATCGACAGCCATTGCAGGCCGCCCAGCAGCGTAAAACCGACCAGCGTCACGGCGCCCCACAGCAGGCCGACCAGGCCGAAACGGGTCTTGGCGACGGTATAATCGGCCGCTTTCTGGTGCGCCTCGAGCGGCACCTTGGGCGCGAACTCGGCCGGTACGGCGGCGCGGTGGCGCGCTACGTGGCGGATGTGGCGCGTGGCCAGCCAGAAGCGCAGGCCAAGGGTCAGCAGCAAAAACGCGACGAACAAAACGGAAAACCCGAGTGAAGACATGCTGTGCCTGTGAGAAAATGCAGGATTATGCGAAATGAGACAAAGAGAGAATTATGTCACAAGCTACACGGAGCACCGAGCCTGCTGCAGTGCAACGCCCGAATGAAATGAACCTGATCTGGCTGGACATGGAAATGACCGGCCTCGATCCCGACAACGACCGCATCATCGAAGTAGCGGTGGTGGTCACCGATCCCGAGCTGAACGTGATCGCCGAAGGCCCGGTATTCGCCATCCACCAGTCGGACGAAACGCTGGACAAGATGGACAACTGGAACAAGGGCACGCACGGCAAGTCGGGCCTGATCGAGCGCGTGAAAGCCTCGACCGTGACCGAAGCCCAGGCCGAGCTGGAACTGATCGCTTTCCTCAAGAAGTATGTGCCGGCGAACAAGTCGCCGATGTGCGGCAATTCGATCTGCCAGGACCGCCGCTTCATGGCGCGCGGCATGCCGAAGCTGGAAGCGTTCTTCCACTATCGTAACCTGGACGTGTCGACGCTCAAGGAATTGTGCAAGCGCTGGAAGCCGGAACTGGCGAGCGGCTTCAAGAAGCACCAGAAGCATACCGCGCTGGCCGACATCGTCGAGTCGATCGAAGAACTGAAGTATTACCGCGAGCATTTCATCCGCTTGTAAGTGCCCTGATACCGCCTGTTGTCGGCGCAACAGTGATCTGAAAAAACCGGCAAAAAGCAGGCGGTATTGACAACGAGGTGTGCGACAATCGGCGCCATGCCCCTCCCTCAGCACACCGGATTCGCGGGCGACAGCTCGATGGCCGCGCAGATGCGCGATCACGACTGGCGCCGCTCCCCGCTCGGCAGCCCCGAGGGTTGGCCGCTGCCCTTGCGCACGGCGGTCGACATGATGCTGCATTCCTCGTTCCCCATGTTCGTCGCATGGGGGCCGCAGCTGGCCTTCCTCTACAACGACGCCTATATCCCGATCCTGGGCGCGCACTATCGCGCAGCGCTGGGGCGGCCGTTCGCCGAGGTCTGGTCCGATGTCTGGCCTGAACTGCGTCCGCTGGCCGAGCGCACCCTGAGCGGCAAGGCGGTCTACCACGAAGACTTGCAGCTGACGCTGCAGCGCCACGGCTATCCCGAACAAGCCTGGTTCACCTTTTCGTACGCGCCGCTGCACGACGCCGACGGCGCCACCAGCGGCCTGTTTTGCACCTGCATGGAAACCAGCGCCCGGGTGCTGGCCGAACGGCGCGCCGCGTTCGAACTGAAGGTGTCGGACGCACTGTGCCCGATCGCCGCGCCAGACCAGGTGGTCGCCACCGCCAGCGCACTACTGGGCGCCGAGCTCGGGGCGGGGCGGGTGCTGTACGCCGAGATCGATCCGCTCAGCGGCCGGCTGGCCTGGCCGCGCCTGTGGACGCGCGATGCTGACAATGGCAGCGGCAGCATCGACAGCGCGCCGCATGCACGTTTCCCGTTGAATGATTTCAGTCCCGCCATCGTGGCCGAGCTGCGCAGCGGCGCGGTGGTGCGCATCCACGACGCCGCCAACGACCCGCGCGCGCTGGATCTGCGCGCCGCCTGGGTCGACGAGCGCATCGGCGCGCTGTTGGTGGTGCCGCTGGTCAAGGATGGGCGCCTGATCGCCTGCCTCGGCGTGGATTGCCCGCACCCGCGTTCCTGGACCGAGCACGACATCGGCCTGGCGCGCGACGTCGCCGAGCGCACCTGGGCCGCAGCCGAGACCGCGCGCGCCCAGACCCTGCTGCGCGAAGAGCGCGACCGCAGCCGCGACATCTTCGACAACATCTCCGAAGGCTTCGCCCTGTTCGACCGCAACTGGGTGATCCAGCGCATGAATGCCGAAGGCTTGCGCATTTGCGGCGCCGCGCGCGAGCAGGTGCTCGGCCGCAATCACTGGGACGCGTTCCCGAAGTTGCGCGATACCGACACCGGCCGCATGTACGAGCGCGTCATGCGCGAGCGCCAGGCCGGCAGCGCCGAGTACTGCCGCGTGTTCCCGGACGGGCGGCGGGTCTGGTCCGACATCCGCGCCTACGCCACCCAGGACGGCGGCGTGGCTGCGTTCTTCCGCGACATCACCGACCGCAAGCTGACCGAAGAAAAACTGATCGACGCCGACCGCCGCAAGGACGAGTTCCTGGCGATGCTGGCGCACGAGCTGCGCAATCCGCTGGCGCCGATCAGCGCCGCCGCCGAACTGCTGGGGGTGGGCACGCCCGATGCCGCCCGGGTGCAGCAAAGCAGCAGCATCATCGGACGCCAGGTGCACCACATGACGCGCCTGGTGGACGACCTGCTCGACGTCTCGCGCGTGACGCGCGGCCTGATCACGCTGGGCCAGGGACGGGTGACAGCGCGCGCCGTGGTCGAGGAAGCGGTGGAGCAGGTGCGCCCGGCGATCGACGTGCGCGCCCAGCGCCTGGCGGTGCACCTGCCGCCCGAGTCGGCGGCGGTGCAGGGCGACAAGGCGCGCCTGGTGCAGGTGGTGGCCAATGTGCTGGGCAACGCGGCCAAGTACACGCCGGCCGGGCGCGGCATCGACCTGCGCGCCGATGTCGTCGGTTCGCGCCTGGTGCTGAGCGTGCGCGACGAAGGCATCGGCATGGAAAAGGAACTCACCGGGCGCGTGTTCGACCTGTTCGCCCAGGCCGAGCGTTCGTCCGACCGCGCGCAGGGCGGGCTCGGCCTGGGCCTGGCGCTGGTCAAGCACCTGGTCGAGCTGCATGGCGGCACCGTCAACTGTTCCAGCCCGGGGCCGGGCAAGGGCAGCACCTTTGTCATCACGCTGCCCTTGTTGCCGGAGCCGCTGGCGGCGGTGCCGGCGCACGCGCTGCCGCCGCTCGAGGCCGTGGCGCGCGGCGCCAGGCGCTTGACCGTGCTGGTGGTGGACGACAACGTCGACGCCGCCGAGACGCTCGGCCTGCTGCTGGCGTCGGAAGGGCACGAAGTGGTGGTCGAACATGCATCGCTGCGCGCGCTCGAACGCGCCCGCAGCGTGCGTCCGGACGTGTGCCTGCTCGACATCGGCCTGCCCGAGATCGACGGCCGCGAACTGGCGCGCCGCCTGCGCGCCGATCCGGCCACCGCCTCGGCGTGCCTGATCGCGATCACCGGTTATGGCCAGCAGCAGGATCGCGACGATGCGTTGGCGGCCGGGTTCCAGCACCATCTGGTCAAGCCGCTCGATTTCGAGCGCCTGCTTGGCCTGCTCGATGATGTGCGCGGCAGCGGCGTCCAGCACGTCAATCCGTTGACGCTGACAACTGGTTAGCGCCAGACGGGAGGCGCGCTTGCGCCCCTCATAATTTGCACCAAAATGACCGCGGTCATGCACTTCCCGGGTGCGGGTGTGTTGTAATGGCATCCTTTATGCTCTGCGGTGGTGCAATGCCCACGATTCTCCTCACTCTTTTGCGGCGTCCGCATCCGGTCGCCTTGCCCGTGTCCGGCCAGGCGCGGGCGGCCTTCGGCGCGATTGTCGGCCTGATGTTGTCCGGCGTGCTGAGCCAGTTGGTGCTGGCCTGGAGCGCGCCCGACGCGCACATCGCCTGGCTGGTGGCGCCAATGGCCGCTTCGGCCGTGCTGCTGTTCTGCGTCCCGGCCAGCCCGCTGGCCCAGCCGTGGCCGGTGATCGGCGGCAATGTGGTATCGGCCCTGACCGGCGTCGTCTGCGCCCAGCTGGTGCCGGACCCGATGTTCGCTGCGCCACTGGCCGGCGGCCTGGCGATCGCCATGATGTTCTTGCTGCGCTGCCTGCACCCACCCGGTGGGGCGGCGGCGATGACGGCGGTGCTGGGAGGTCCGGCCGTGCATGAGCTGGGCCTGACGTTCGCGATTGCGCCGGTGGGCCTGAACACGGTGCTGCTGGTGCTGGCCGCGCTGGCCTACAACCGCCTGACCGGCGCCCACCGCCCGCACAAGCCGGCGCCGGTGCGGCCGGTCGACGCGATCGAAGACCAGGACATCGACGCCGCCCTGGCCGAGTATGGCGAAGCGCTGGACGTCACGCGTGACGACCTGGCCGCGATCGTGCACGACGCCGAGCACCACGCCGCCGAACGGCGCGCGCGCCGCCTGCACGCGGGCGACATCGCGGTGCCGCCGCTGGCGCGCCTGCGTCCCGAGATGGCGCTGGCCGACGCCCGCGTGCAATTGCTGGCGCATCGGATTCCGTCGTTGCCGGTGGTCGATGAAGAAGGGCGTCTGCTCGGCATTTTGACCCAGGCGCGGCTGTTGCAGGCGGCGTCAGAGCAGGAAGCACGCACGATTGGCGCATGGGCGCTGGATGTGCTGGGACGTAGGAGAGCTGCAGAGCGGGTGTCTGATTTGATTACCACGGGGATTGCGGTGGACGCGATGCAGCCGGCGGCCGAGGTGGCGGCGCTGGCCGTGCGCCATGGACTGGCGCGGGTACCGGTGATCGATGCGTCGGGAATGTTGCTCGGCATGGCCGGGCCGGTGGAGATGTTGCGGGCGGTAGGGTTGGCGGGAGCCGCCAACCCTACGTGAATCCGCCGATTCGGTAAATTACGCCGCGTCCGCCCCGCAGCACTTCTTGAACTTCTTGCCACTACCGCAAGGGCAATCGTCATTGCGCCCGACCTTCGGCTCTTCACGCTTGACCGTCTCCACCGCGCCCTTGCGCAGCGGCAGCCAGTAGCGGTAGATGTCCGGCACGTTGGCTTCGATCTGCAGCGCCAGGCCGTGCACCTTGACCGGGTCGTCGACCAGCTTGAGTTCTTCTTCTTCGATCTCGTCGGCGCCGAGCAGGTAGATCGGGCGGATCAGTTCAGCGACTTCGGAATCCCAGATCCGTTCCCACGCCTCGGCGCGCAGTTCGACGCCTTCCCAGAAGCCCCAGCACCAGGCTTCCGGATCGATCAGGGTCTTGCCTTCATACTCATGCTCGCAGTACAGCGGCTCGAATTCCTTGGGCGAGACTTCGAACGTGATCAACACTTCGTTCATGAAGCGCATGATCAGGTTGATGATCTTTTCTTCTTCTTTCTTGTTCTTCCACTCCGGCGCGCTAGCGTCGTCCTCGCCCCACACCAGCGGCAGCCACTCGGCCGGCATGATGGTTTCCGGGCCGATCGCGATCGCGGTCAGGTAGCCGTGCAGGGTATCCATCGTCATCGCGTCGTCGGAGCAACGGTCGGATAACAGGAACTGGTCGAGTTCGTCGAATTCTTTGTCGGTGAGGGGCTGTTCGAGGTGCATGGGGTCTTCTAAAGAGGGGCTTGTTGCGTTGAAGGCGCCAGTGTAACGCCTGCGCAGCCGCCAGGCACGAAAAACCTGAACGCAAAAAAACGCCGGGACTGGCCCGGCGTTTTCACGTTGCCATCGAACCTGGTTTAACGCTTGGCGTTGAAGGCCTTGGTCAGTTCGTCGGTCGCGAACGTATTGGCTTCCTTGGCCTTCGGCACCACCGCGCCCATGCCGAAGAATTCGTGGGTCACGCCGGTGTAGTGCCTGTAATTGACGGCCACGCCTTCCTTCTTGAGACGGTCGGCGTAAGCCTTGCCTTCGGTCATCAGCGGGTCGATCTCGGCCGTGATCACGGTCGCCGGCGGCAGGCCTTTCAGCGAAGTCGCCTTCATCGGCAGTGCGTACGGATTCTTTGGATCGGCGCCGTAGTGCTTGAAGAACCATGCCATCATCGGCTTGTTGAGCGGCTTGGCGTTGGCGTTCCTGGTGTACGACTCGTTGTTCATGTCGTCGTTCACGACAGGGTAGACCAGCAGCTGGTGCAACGGCATCTGGACTTTCTGGTCGCGCGCCATCATCGACACCACGGTCGCCAGGTTGCCGCCGGCCGATTCGCCGGCCACTGCCACGCGCGCCGCGTCGCCGTTGATTTCCTTGGCGTGCGCGATCGCCCACTGGTAGGCGGCGAAGGCGTCTTCAGGCTGGGTCGGGAACTTGTGTTCCGGCGCGCGGCGGTAGTCGGCCGAGACCACGACCGCCTTGGCGCCCTTGGCCAGCGCGCGCGCGGACGATTCGTACACCTTGGTGTCGGCGATCACGAAGCCGCCGCCGTGGTAGTACACCACGATCGGGAACGGGCCCTTGCCTTCCGGGGTGAAGACGTGCACCGGGAAGCTGCCGCCTTTACCCTGTGCGCTCAATGTCTTCATCGTCACGCCTGGTTCCGGTGCGGTGCTCTTGCCTGCGTCGGCCAGCAGCTTCTTGACCGCGTCGGCCGGGGTTGGCTGCTTGCGCGCTTCTTCCGGCGCCAGGGTTTCGATAGGCTTCGGTTTGAGCGCGGCCATTGCGTCTAGCACCTTCTGCATGTTCGGTTCCGCTTTTGGCGGCTGGGCGTTTTGCGCAATGGCGACGCCGCACAGCAGGCCAGCAGCCAGGGCAACGACGGTCAGGGTCAGTGATTTTTTCATGTTCGTCCTTTAGGTTTGTCCGCTCCGCACGCGACAGCGTTTGGTGGCATTTTTGACATGAGACCTTGTTACATTCCGCCGCTCAGTGCGCGAACGAACCCAGCTCGGGTAATTCCGGGTGATTCGCCGTTTCGCGTGCGCCACCGTACAATGCAAGCATGGACATCATCGATACCACCCCGCAATCGCACCCGTTCGCACGGCTCGACCCTGCCACCGTGCTCGACGCGCTCGACAGCGTCGGCCTGCCCGCCGACGGGCGCCTGCTCGCGCTCAACAGTTACGAGAACCGGGTTTATCGCGCCGGCCTCGATGAAGGCGCGCCGGTGGTGGTCAAGTTCTATCGTCCCGAGCGCTGGAGCGACGCCGCTATCTTCGAAGAGCACGTTTTCGTGGCCGAGCTGGTGGAAGCCGAAGTGCCGGCCGTGCCGGCCCTGACGATCGACGGCGGCACCTTGCATGCGCACGCCGGTTTTCGCTTCGCCGTCTTTCCCAGCCGTGGCGGACGCGCGCCCGAACTCGACCGGCCTGAAGTACTGGAGTGGATCGGGCGCTTCATCGGCCGCATCCACGCCGTGGGCGCGGCGCGCCCGTTCCACGAGCGCCCGGCGCTCGACCCGCAAACGTTCGGACGCGCACCGTTCGACTATCTGCGCAGCCATGATTTCGTGCCGCCCGAGCTGCTGCCGGCCTGGACCAGCGTGGTCGAGCAGGCGTTGAACGGGGTGGCGCGCTGTTACGAGCGCGCCGGCGACTTGCCACTGCTGCGCCTGCACGGCGACTGCCATGGCGGCAACGTGCTGTGGACGCCCGACGGGCCGCACTTCGTCGACTTCGACGACAGCCGCAGCGGGCCGGCGGTGCAGGATCTGTGGATGATGCTGTCGGGCGAGCGCTCGGAGATGGTGGGCCAGATGGCCGACATCCTGGCCGGCTATGAAGACTTTTGCGAATTCCATCCGCGCCAGCTGTACCTGGTCGAAGCGCTGCGCACGCTGCGCCTGATCCACTATTCGGCGTGGCTGGCAATGCGCTGGGATGACCCGGCCTTCCCGGCGGCGTTCCCCTGGTTTAACACCCAGCGCTACTGGCAGGACCGGATTCTGGAACTGCGCGAGCAGGTGGCGCTGATGGATGAGCCGCCGCTGTGGCCGGTGTAAGACAGCTGTAAAGACACGCGTCAAAAGGATGAGTTGACGCGCTAGTCGCCGCTTGTTCGGCGTGGCACGCCTTGCAATTTTGCCGGATAATCGACACAACCCGACGCAACCCATCCCACCTCCGGGATCGCCGCCAACGAGAGCTTTCATGGAACCGAACAAAGCCAAGCCAGACGATGCCGACTTCATGATCGACCTGTCGCAGATCGATGCGCCGCAGGATGCCGTGACCGATTCACCGGCCGATTCACCGGCCGATTCTGCGACCGATTCTGCGACCGATTCTGCGACCAACCCCGCGCCCGCCCCGGCCGAGCGCAGGCCGCCGCAAATGCGCGAGATCCAGGACGCGATCGCGCGCGTCGAAGCCGAGGCCAAGGCGGGCGTCGCTTCCGAAAGCCGCGCCCACGCCGAAGCGCAGGCGCGCGCGCTGGCCGACGAACGCGCCGCCCTCGATGGCGCCGCCGCCGCCGCCGCGCTGGCCCATTCGCAAGCCTCCGAAGAAGCGATCGCCGCCAACCGCGACCGGCTCGACTCGCTGCGCGCCGCGGCCAAGGCGTCAAACGACCGGCTCGAAGCGATCCGCCAGGAGACCGCCGAACTGCGTGCGCGCGTCAAGACCGACACCGAAGTGCGCCTCGCCGCCGAGGCACGGGTGCGCTCGGAAGAACAAGCGCGCCGTCGCGCCACGGTGCAGATCGAAGCCGAGGCCGAATTGGCCGCGCGCGCCGAGCGCGCCGCCGACGACCTGGTGCTGCACACCGAACAGGCCCGCCTGCAGGCGGTCGAGCGGATGGCGGCGGTGGCGGCGGCCAAGGAAGAAGTGCTGCACAACGCCAGCGCCGACGCCCGCATCGCGATTCTGGCGCGCGAGCGTGAACGGGCCGAAAAGGCCGCGCGCCAGACTGCCGAAAAGCTGGTCCAGGCCGAAGCCGAAGCACTGGAACTGACCCTGCAGCGCGAACGCGCCGACCAGGTGGCCTTGATCTCGGCGTTCTCGCGCGCCGCGGCCGAAGCGCGCGCGCTGGAAGAAGCGCGCGCCTTTGCCCACATCGAGCAGGAACGCGAAGCGATCGCGCTGGCCCAGGCCGAATCCGAGCGGGTCGCGGCGCAGTCGCTGCGCCTGCGCCTGCAGACCGAGAAAGAACTGCGCGACGCCGCCACCCACCGCGAGCGTCTGGAGCAGATGGCCGCCGCCAGCGCCGACGCCCGGCGCCAGGCCGAACAACGGATCATGGCCGCCACCGAGGCGCGCATCGAGGCCGACCGCAAGCTGCTGGGCGTGTCCGAAGAGCGCGCCCGCGCCGAAGAAGAAGCCAGCCTGCAGGGCCAGGCCCGGGTCGAGGCCGAAGTGCAGGCCGCCGGCGCCGCCCGTGCACGCCAGGCGGCCGACACCGAAGCCGAGGCGGCGGCGCAGCGCGAACGGGAAGCGCAGGCGCGCGAACGCCTGCTGGCGCAAGAGCGCGCCGACGCGGCGCAGGCCGCGGCCGACGCGCTGGCCGCGCAGAACGAAGCGCAAGCGGCCACGCTGGCGCTGGAAACCGAGCACGCCGCACTGCAGCGCCAGGCGGCCGAAGCGGCAATGACGCGGCGCGCCGAGGCCGAGGCGCTGGCGCAGGCCGAACGCGAACGGCTGGCAGCCGAAGCCGCGGCCGTGACGCAGCTGCAAGAAAAACAGGCGGCCGAGCGTTCGCTGGCGCTGGCCGCGCAGGCGCGCGCCGAGGCCGAACAGGCCGCAGCGGCGGCGCTGCGCCTGAAGGTCGAAGCCGAGGAGCGCCTGGAAGTGGCGCAGCGCGCGGCCTGGGAAGCGCAGCAGGCGCAGGCCGACGCCGCGATCGAAGAAGCGGCGCAAGCCGAGGCGGCCGCCGCGGCCCAGCAAGCGCAGGCCCAACGCGCGGCCGCACTGGCCGAGGCCCAGGCCGAACGGGTCGAGGTCGAACGCCGGCAGGTGCAACTGACCGAGCAGGCAATCGTCTCCGAGCGCGAAGCGACGCAGGCGGCGCGCGAATCGCTGTCGCTGGTCGAGCGTAAAATCGCGGCCCAGCGCCAGCAGGCCGCGGCCGACGCCCGCGCCAACGAAGCGGCGGCGGCGCGCCTGGCGTCCGAGCAGGCTGCGGCCCAGGCGGCGCAGGCGCGCGCCCAAGCCGAGGAAGAACAGGCGCATCTGGCGCGTGAGCGCGAACTGGTGGAGCAGGCCGCGATGCAGGCCGCGATCGACAAGCGCGACGCCCAGCGCACGCTGCTCGAACACGCCCAGGCGCACGCCGAGATGCAGCGCAAAGCGGCGCAGGCCACGCTGCAGATGGCCGACGCGCGCAAGCACCTGGTGAATCTGGAGAGCAAGCGCCAGGATGAGCAGGCGGCGGAGTTGGCGGCCACCGAACGCGTGATCGGCGAACGGCGCGAAGAGGCAGGGCATCGCTCGGTGTCGGCTGACTTGACGCGCGAAGTGCTGGGCCGCTTCAAGCAGTCGCAGGCGAGGGCGGCGGAATCGTCGGCCGCGCAGGCGGCGGCCAGGCTGGCGGAAGTGATTGCGAACCAGCGTAAGCTGGATCAATAAGCCATTTCGTTGCCTCGTGGGGCTGGCCTCGGCGGCCCCGCGCTTCGCCGCCGACGCGTCGATTGTTAGCGGTTTCGATATCGCGCCGGATGATTTAACGGCCAACTACCACCGCGTCGGCGGCATCGCCGGCTGCGCGCCCCGGCCAACCCTACGATTATTGTGCCGCCGGGGTCTGAGCCGGCGCCGCCTCGCTCGGCGACACCGGATTCACCGGCCCGGTTACCACAGCCTTGACGAAATACTCGGTATCGCCAAAGCACGAGGTCGGCACGCCCTTGTGCTGCTCGTACGATACCTGCACCCGGCGCCCGATATTGCTGTTGAGCTGCTTGGCCACCGCGTCGTCGCGTACGGTAAAGGAGAAGCGTTCCGGAATCGCACCCGGCATGCTCGACAGCAGGACTTCGCCTTCCCAGGTCTTGCACAGCCAACCCTTCTTCGAGAACGTTTGCAGGTAGCCGGCGCGGTCGCCTTCGGAGTAGGTCCAGGTCAGCGTGAACCAGGTGTACAGGCTGCCGATCACGGCAACGATGACGATGGCGGACAGCAGGAGGGCGGTGGTGCGCTTGGTGGTTGGCATGGCGGGGCGGATAATCCTAATTGGTGGTCGATATGGTAGCGCTGGGGAGCGCCGCGCCCATTCTGCCATGGCAGCGCCGGTTCGCCTACCGCCGCGTCGGATATCTCGCTACGCCCGTCTCAGCCCACGCCGTCGGCCGTCTCGACCCTGTCCGCCCCTTCAGCCCCGGTGCGCTTGCGGTAGCGCACCGACGACCACAACGACACCAGGATGAACGCCAGCCCCGACAGTCCGGTAAACCATTCCGGGATGTGATAGTGCACGCCGATGAACATGATCAGGGCCAGGATTCCGATCGCATAGTGCGCCCCATGCTCGAGGTAGACGAACTGCTGCAGCGTGCCCTTGTAGACCAGGAATACCGTCATCGAGCGCACGAACATGGCGCCAATCGCCAGCCCCAGCATGATGATGACGACGTCGTTGGTGATGGCAAAGGCCCCGATCACGCCGTCGAAACTGAACGAGGCGTCCAGTACTTCCAGGTACAGAAAGCCGCCGATGCTGCCCTGTGAAATCATGGCCCCGACCGACGGGTCGTGTTCCTTTTCTTCAAGCAAGCCGCTGAGCCACTGGACGCCGATATACACCAGCACCCCGACCACACCGGCCAGCAGCACCGCCAGCTTGCGTTCCGGCGGCATCAGGCTCATCGCGGCCAGCACGCCGAGCAGGGTGAGCAAGATAGCCAGACCGCCGGTGCCGTACTGGCCCACCTTTTCCTCGACCCAGCCCAGCCAGTGCAGTTGCTTGTCGTCGTCGAACAGAAAGTTGAGGAACACCAGTGCCAGGAAGGCGCCGCCGAAAGCCGCCACCTCCGCGTGGTGCTCGGTCAGGTGACGCGAATACTCGTTGGGATTGTCGATCGCCATGTGCCATACGTCGACCAGGCCGAGACCGGTGGCCACCGCGACGATCACCAGCGGAAACAGCAAGCGCATCCCGAACACCGCCACCAAAATCCCGACGGTGAGGAACAGCTTGCGCCAGAATTCATTCCAGTGTTTCAGCACCGAAGCGTTGACGACGGCATTGTCGAAAGAAAGCGACACTTCCAGCACCCCGAGGATGGCCGTGATCCATAGCGCCTGCAGCAGGCCGGCCATGCCGCGATGCGAATAGCCCCACCAGCCGGCCAGGGCCATCAAGACAATTGTCACTATGAACGACCAGCGGAAATGCGCCATGTCTGCCTCTTGTTTGTCTTTACGCGGTGCGACAATAGTACCGTTTCCGGATGCGTTAGGGCCGTTCGGAAAATCGCCAGTCGATGCTTGCTTCTGAGATAATTCTGCCCAGCATTTTTCACTCTAAGAATCCCATGGAACTTATTTATCTCGTGACGCCGGTGTTGACCTGGATGGTGGTCGGCCCGATCAAATTTCTCATATCCAGCATTCGCCTGCGGCGCTGGGCCTTCGACCTGGTCGGCAATGGTGGCTTCCCCAGCAACCACAGCGCGGTGGTGTCGAGCATGGCGACCCTGATCGCCCTGCGCGAAGGCATGGACCATCCGGCCTTCGGGGTGGCGGTGACGCTGGCCTTCATCGTCATGATCGACGCCAACAGCCTGCGCCAGCACGTCGGCCGCCACGCGGTGGCGCTCAACCGCCTGCACGACGGCAAGACGGAATATGTGGTGCTGCGCGAGCGCATGGGCCACACCAGGATAGAGATCCTTGGGGGCATCCTGACCGGCATCGGCATGGGCTTCCTGATCAACGCCGTCCTGGGCGCGCTGTAATGACAAGGCGGCGCGTCCATACAGACCGTATGCATGCGCCGCCGGACGTCCGGCTGTCCGCCGGCCCCGGCAGTTCCTCCCGGCGAAACGCAGCTCATCGCCAAAATCCGCACTTCATCCATCGAAACCGGCAGACCACAGTTTCCTCGATTGACGCCAGAGTGCGCCTCCTGAATACTGCCTGCTGACCGAATTCATTCGCATTTCCTGGCGCCGACCTCTAGCGTCAACATACTAATAAAGACATTCACGTCCATTCTCCGGAGATCCACAATGCTGCGCAAAACCCTCCTCGTTCTCGCCATCGCTTCCAGTCTGGCCGCTTGCGGCAAGGACGGCGCCAAGGATGCAACCCCGGCCAAGGACAACAAGCCGGCCCAGCTGTCGGTAGCGCCCGAAGACGTGCTGACAGTGCAGAGCGACGCAGTAGCGTCGGGCCCGGTGATCACCGGCTCGATCCAGCCCGAGCGCCGCGCCGACCTGCGCGCCGAGGTCTCGGCGATCGTGCTGCAGGTGCTCAAGGAGAATGGCGAGCCGGTCAAGCGCGGCGACATATTGGTGCGCCTGGACGAGACCTCGATCCGCGACACGCTCACCTCGGCCGAGGATGCGCAGCGCGCATCAAGCCTGGCGCTGGACCAGGCCAATCGCCAGGTCGAACGCCTGAAAACCCTCAGTGCACAGGGCATGACGTCGATGAAGGCGCTCGACGACGCCGAGATGGCGCGCAACAACGCCCTCAGTGAGCTTTCCGCTTCCAAGAGCCGGGTCGCCACCGCGCGCCAGCAGCTGGCCCGCACCACGGTGCGTGCGCCGTTCGACGGCATCGTCTCCGAGCGCAAGGTTTCCAACGGCGACACCGCCAACATCGGCAAGGAACTGGTCAAAGTGATCGACCCGTCGAGCATGCGCTTCGAAGGCGCGGTGTCGGCCGATTCGATCAGTACCGTCAAGATCGGACAACCGGTGAAATTCCGCGTCAACGGCTACGGCGACCAGCTGTTCTCGGGCGTGGTGCGCCGCATCGATCCGGCCGCCAACGCGGTCACGCGCCAGGTTGAAGTGCTGGTGGGCTTCAGCGACAACGCCCAGCCGCGCGTGGCCGGCCTGTACGCCGAAGGCCGGGTCGACGCCGCCAGCAGCGACGCGCTGATGCTGCCCGAAAGCGCACTGGTGCGCCAGGGCGACAGCAACTACACCTGGCGCATCAAGGACAAGACCTTGTCCAAGGTGAACCTGGTGGTCGGCGCACGCGACAGCCGCACCGGCAACTTCGAGATCAAGCAGGGCTTGAACGCGGGCGACATCGTGCTGCGCGCGCCCAGCTCGAACCTGAAGGATGGCCAGAAGGTCGACATGGCGACCGCGCGCGTGGCCAGCGCCGCGCCGGGCTCGGCGCAAGGACAAAGCAAGTAAGCAAGCGTACCGGAACAGCTCTATAACAAGGAAAACAAGATGTTTCTGTCCAATTTTAGTGTCAAGAAACCGATCGCCACGATCGTGATCATCGTGGCGATGATGGCCATGGGCCTGCTGGCCCTGTCCAAGCTGAAGGTCAACCAGAACCCGGACGTCGATATTCCACTGATCGTTGTCGATATCCCGTATCCGGGCGCCTCGCCCGAGACCGCCGAGCGCGAAGTCACCAACCGCATCGAAAAGCAGTTGCAGGCGATCCAGGGGGTGGACGAGATCACCTCCAACTCGTATGAAGGCGGCGTCAACATCCTGCTCTGGTTCGACTTCGACCGCAACCTGATCGAAGCCTCGGACGACGTGCGCAACGCGATCGCCGCGGTGCGCTACAAGCTGCCGCTCGAGATGCGCGAACCGGTGCTGCGCCGGGTCGACCCGGCGGCCGACCCGATCATGTCGATCGCGCTGTCCTCCACCAGCCAGAGCCACGCCGACATTTCGCGCTATGCCGAAGACGTGCTGGCCGACCGCTTCCGCGGCATCGAAGGCGTTTCGATCGTTAGCGTCAACGGCGCCCTGCGGCGTGAACTGTCGGTGCTGCTGCGCGCTGAGAAGCTGCGTGAATTCAATGTCTCGGTGACCGATGTCACCAACGCCCTACGCACCGGCAACACCAACGCGCCGGTGGGCAAGCTGCGTAGCGAGCTGGACGAGAAGGGCATCCGCCTGATCGGCCGCATCGAGCGTCCCGAAGACTTTTCCCAGATCGTGGTCAAGCGCAACGGCGACCAGATCGTGCGCCTGAGCCAGGTGGCCGAGATCCGCGACGGCTTTGCCGACGTCAATTCGCTGTCGATCCGCAGCGGCAAACCGAATGTCAGCCTGAACATCTCGCGTTCGCGCGACGCCTCCACCGTGTCGCTGGCCAAGAAGGTCCATGCGGTGGTCGAAGAAGTCAACAAGGAACTGCCGAAAGGCACCGAGCTGGAAGTGACGCGCGACGGCGGCCGCGAGGCGCAGCTGAGCCTGAACAACGTGATCGAATCGCTGGTGCTGGGCGCGGTGCTGACCGTGTTCGTGGTGTATGCCTTTCTTAACTCGTGGCGCTCGACCCTGATCACGGCACTGGCGCTGCCGACCTCGGTGCTGGCCGCCTTCATCGCGGTCTGGCTGTGCGGTTTTACCCTCAACTTCATGACTTTGCTCGGGCTGTCGCTGGCGATCGGCGTGCTGATCGACGATGCGATCGTGGTGCGCGAAAACATCGTGCGCCACATGGAAATGGGTTCCGACCGCCGTACTGCTGCGCTGGAAGGCACGGCCGAGATCGGCCTGGCGGTGGCCGCCACCACCTTCTCGATCATGGCCGTGTTCGTCCCGGTGGCCTTCATGCCGGGCCTGGCCGGCGAATGGTTCCGTCCATTCGCGCTGACCGTGACCTGCTCGGTGATCGTGTCGCTCCTGATCTCGTTCACGCTCGACCCGATGCTGTCGGCCTACTGGGGCGACCCGCCGGGCCACCACCATGCGCCGAAAAAAGGCCTGGGCCGCCAGCTCGACCGTTTCAACGCCTGGTTCGACCACCAGGCCGACCGCTACGGCCGCGTGATCGCCTGGGCGCTGCACCACCGGCGCTGGATGAGCGTGATCGCGTTCGCCAGCTTCGTGGCCGCCATTGCGCTGCAAGCGACTCTGGGCGGCACCAGCTTCCAGCCGAAGATGGATTCGGGCAATGTCCAGATTGAAGTGCGCACGCCGGCCTCGTCGAGCATCGAGTACGCCCGGCGCAAGCTGGAAGCGGCGGCCGAACTGGCGCGCACGCTGCCGGAGACCAAGGACACCAATAGCCGGATCGACCTCAACGGCGGTCGGATCACGGTCGACATCGGCCGCCGCAGCGAGCGTCACCGCACCGCGGCCGAGATCGCGATCGAGCTGCGCCAGAAGCTGGCGCCCCTGGTCGGTGCAGAATACACCGTCATCGATGACCTCAACGGCGGCGGCAAGCCGGTCCAGATCGAGTTCACCGGCGCCGATTCGCGCAAGTTGATGGAGCTGACCACGGCCTACATGGCCAAGCTGCGCGAAGTGCCGGGCGCGGTCGACGTCTCGCTGTCGGAGCAGGATCCGAAGAACGAGCTGCAGATCGTGCTCGACCGCGGCCTGGCCAACGCCATGGGGATCTCGGTGAACGACGCCGCGCAGTCGCTGCGCGTGGCCTTCGCCGGCATCGAGGTCGGCGACTGGGTCGACCCGACCAGCGAAACGCGCGACGTGGCGGTGCGCCTGCACCCGGAAGACCGGGTCAACACCGAAAGCATCGAGCGCCTGCCGATCTCGGTGTCCGGCACCGGCATGATGGTGCCGCTCGAACAGATTGCCACCATCAGCATGGGCAAGGGGCCGTCGGGTATTCGCCACAAGAATGGCGAGCGCCTGATCACGGTGTCGGCCAACGTCCAGAGCCGCGCGCCGGGTGAAGTGACCAAGGAGGCGATGGCGCTGGCGCGCACCTTCGACTTCCCGCCGGGCTATGGCCTGGCACTGGGCGGCGCCGGCGAAGACCAGCAGGAACTGATGCAGGCGATGCAGATCGCGCTGCTGTCGGGCATTGCCCTGATGTACCTGATCCTGGTGATGCAGTTCGGTTCGTTCACGGCCCCGCTGGGCGTGATGCTGTCGCTGCCGCTGTCGCTGATCGGCGTGGTGCTGGCGCTGATCCTGACCAAGAACACGCTCAATATGATGAGCATGATCGGCATCATCATGCTGATGGGACTGGTGGCCAAGAACGCGATCCTGCTGCTCGACGCCGCGCGCGACCTGGAACGCGAAGGCATGGACCGCGAGGAAGCGCTGATGGCGGCCGGCCGCAAGCGCCTGCGCCCGATCCTGATGACCACCTTCGCCCTGATTGCCGGCATGCTGCCGGTGGCCCTGGCGCTTGGCGACGCCGGCCAGTTCTTCCAGCCGCTGGCGATCGCCATCATCGGCGGCACCATCACTTCGACGCTGCTGACGCTCCTGGTGGTGCCGACTTTTTACGATAGCATCGAGATCGCGCGCGACCGCATGGCCGCGAAGTTCGGCCGCCGCGTTCTGCGCCGGGGTTCGCTGCTGGCCTTCCTGATGACCCTGGTCGAGGCGATCCTGACCATCACCATGGTGCGCCTGCTGTACCGCGCGATCGTGCGCGCGGTGCGCTACGTGGCCGGGCGCGGACGCGGCAAGGCGCAGCCGGTGTAACACAGGGCGCGCGTCGATCATGCAACGTGGATACGGCCAGCGCATGCTGGCCGTATCGTTTTCCTGGACAGGCACATCCCAGGTGTCCCGTATTGCACCGCTTGTGTTTCATGTCTATTGCGATAAGGAATTGCCAGATGACGTAAAATGACCTGTTGCGCGCGGCTTTCCAGCGTGTTCGTCCACTATCTGCACAACTCTGCCCATGTCCGCCTCTGACCTCGTTCCACGCCACCGCGATACCGATCCCGACCAGAACTGGCTGGCCGGCGGCGGCGAGATGGGAGAGCTGATCCGCAGCATGGACTGGTCGCAGACCCCGCTCGGCCCGCTGTCCGGCTGGCCGCAAAGCCTGCGCACCTCGGTCAGCCTGTGCCTGTCGTCGACCTTCCCGATCCTGGTGTGCTGGGGGCCGAGCGACATCCAGATCTACAACGACGCCTACCGGCCGATCTGCGGCGACCTGCATCCGGCCTCGATGGGGGCGCCGTTCAAGGTGGTCTGGGCCTCGGCCTTGCCGGTGGTGGGCGCCGCGTTCGAGCGCGCGCACCAGGGCCAGGGCGCCTACATCAAGGACCAGCAGATGTTCCTCGACCGTAGCGGCTACCTGGAAGAAGCCAACATGACGTTCTCGTTCTCGCCGATCCGAGACGAGTCGGGCGCGGTGGGCGGCATCTTCCACCCGATCACGGAAACCACGGCGGTGGTGGTGGGGGCGCGCCGCGCCCAGTCCCTGCGCGACCTGAGCGCCGGCCTGGCCGGGACGCGCACGGTCGACGAGATCGGCGAGCAGGTCGAGCGGCATGCGGCGCAACTGGCGGCCGACGTGCCGTTCCTGCTGTTCTACCAGATCGATGCCGCCAGCGGCGAGGTGCGGCTGCGCGGGCGCGCCGGCTTGCCCGAAGGCTGTCCACTGGCGCCGCAGGCGCTCGCTTTGGATGACGCCTGCTGGCCGTTCGCGCGCGCGAGCGCCTCGCACGCCGCCGAGCAGGTCGACGACGTCGCAGTGCGCCTGCTGGATCAAGCCTGCGGCCCGTTTGCCGAGCCGCCCCGTTCGGCCCTGGTGCTGCCGCTGGCGCTGCCCGGCCATCAGGAGCTGTTCGGCTTCCTGGTGGCGGGCGTGAACGTGCGGCGCGCGCTGGACGACGAATACCGCAACTTCTATGCGCTGCTGGGCGCGGCCGTGAACACCGCGGTCGGCAACGTCGTCGCCTACGAGCAGGAGCAGCAGCGCGCCGAAGAACTGGCCGCCATAGACCGCGCCAAGACGGCGTTCTTTTCCAACGTCTCGCATGAATTCCGCACCCCGCTGACCCTGATCCTGGGCCCGCTCGACGACGCCCTTGCCGCCAGCGGCGAGGCGGCATTGGCGCCGGCCCAGCGCAAGCGCATCGAGGTCACCCACCGCAACGCGCTGCGTTTGCTGAAACTGGTCAATTCGCTGCTCGACTTTTCGCGCATCGAAGCCGGGCGGGTGCAGGCCAGCTACGTGCCGCTCGACCTGACCCGCACCACGCTCGAGCTGGCCGGCGTGTTCGAGTCGGCCATGGCCAAGGGCGGGCTCGATTACCACGTCCAGCTCGATGACCTGGGCCGGCCGGTCTATGTCGACCGCGACATGTGGGAGAAAATCGTCTTCAACCTGCTGTCGAACGCGTTCAAGTTCACCCTCAATGGCAGCGTCACGGTGACCCTGCGGGCGCACGCCGGCATGGCGCGGCTGTCGGTGCAGGACACCGGCACCGGTATTCCCGAGCATGAATTGCCGCGCATGTTCGAGCGCTTCCACCGCATCGAAGGCGCGCCGGGGCGCACCTATGAAGGCACCGGGATCGGCCTGGCCCTGATCCAGGAACTGGTGCGCCTGCATGGCGGCAGCATCGCGGTCTCGAGCACCTACGGCCAGGGCACCCGCTTCGACGTCGACCTGCCGTTCGGCAGCGCGCATTTGCCGACGGACAGCATCCTGGCGGCGCCGGACGAGCTCGCCGACAGCGGGCGCATGGGCGCCGCCTTTGTGGAGGAAGCGCTGCGCTGGCTGCCGGACGAGCGGGGCGCGCCGTCACTGGCGCCGGCGCTCGACGTGACCGGAGCGCAGCAGCAGCGCCCGCGCATCGTGATCGCCGACGACAACAACGACATGCGCGCCTACCTCAAGTCGCTGCTCGAGCCGCACGCCGAGGTGCGCGCCTGCGCCGACGGCTTGAGCGCGCTGGCCATGGTGCAGGCCGATCCGCCCGACCTGCTGCTGAGCGACGTGATGATGCCGGGGCTGGACGGCTTCGGCCTGATCGCGCGCATCCGCGCCGACGCCACGCTGCGCCACCTGCCGGTGCTGCTGCTGTCGGCGCGCGCCGGCGAAGAAGCCAAGGTCGAGGGCCTGCGGGCCGGCGCCGACGATTACCTGGTCAAGCCGTTCTCGCCCAAGGAACTGCTGGCGCGGGTCCAGACCCAGGTCGCCCAGGGCCGCGAGCGGCTGCTTGCGGCGCACGAGGCGCGCCAGCGCGAAGCGGCGGTGCATTCGCTGATCGACGCGTCGCCCGCGATGCTCTGGACCACCGACAACGACGGCCTGTGCACTTACCTGAGCCGGCACTGGTACGACTACACCGGCCGCACCGGCGAGCAAGACCTGGGCATGGGCTGGCTCGAAAATGTCCATCCGGACGATGCCGAAGAATCCGGGCGCATCTTCCTGGCGGCGAACGCGGCGCGCGAGGCGTTTTCGCTCGACTACCGGCTGCGCCGCCATGACGGCGAATACCGCTGGTTCATCGACGCCGGCATGCCGCGCACGGATGCGCAGGGCGAGCCGGATGGCTATGTCGGCACCGTGATCGATATCCACGAGCGCAAGCTGTTGCAGGAGCGCTTCGAGCGCGTCTCGCGCGCCGGCAATATCGGGGTCTGGTTTGCCGATGCGCCGTTCACGCGCTTCCAGCTCAATGCCGAGATGGCGGCCTACTTCGGCCTGGGCGGCGCCGGCGAAGTGGCGCTGGAGGCGCTGCTGGCGGCGGTCGACCCGGCCCAGCGCGCGCAATTCGGCGACGCCATCGCGCACGCCATCGGCGACGGCGCCACGCTCGACCTCGAACTGCGCAGCGTCGGCGCCAATGGCAATGCCGGCGCACGCTGGCTGCGCGCGATCGGCTGGCGCGGGGGCGACGAGCGCGGCCGGCCGGCGCGCCTGGACGGCGTGATCCTCGACATCGACCGCCACAAGCTGGCCGAGCAGGAGCTGCAGTTGCTGGCGCGCGAGCTGACCGAAAAGAACCGCCTGCAAAGCGAATTCCTGTTCACCCTGGCGCACGAACTGCGCAATCCGCTGGCGCCGATCCGCTCCGGCCTGGAGCTGATGCGCATCGGCGCTTCGCCGCCCAACCTGCATGGCATCATGCAGCGCCAGGTCGACCACATGGTGCACCTGGTCGACGACCTGCTCGACATGGCGCGCCTGGCCGAAGGCAAGGTCACGCTGCGGCTGGAAACGGTGCTGCTGGCCGACGTGGTGCGCCAGGCGATGGAGATGTGCGCGCCGCAGGTCGAGGCCGGGGGCCATCTCCTGCGCCTGCAGTTGCCACCGGACGCCGTGGCGTTGCGCGCCGACCGCCACCGTCTGGCCCAGATCTTGAGCAACCTGATCAACAACGCGGCGAAGTACACCCCACCCGGCGGGACAATCGAAGTCGCGGCACAGGTCGAAACGGGCATGGCGCCGGCGGTGGCGATTTCCGTGACCGACAACGGCATCGGCATCCCCACCGAGCTGCTCGAATCGGTGTTCGACATGTATGCCCAGGTCAAGGGCGCCGAAGGCATGGCGCAGGGCGGCCTCGGGGTCGGCCTGAACCTGGTGCGGCGCCTGGTGCAACTGCATGACGGCAGCGTGATCGCGACCAGCCTTGGCGCCGGCAGCGGCAGCCGCTTCACGGTGCGCCTGCCGCTGCCGCTGCCGGCGACCGGCGCCGAACCGGTCGCATCCGGTCTGGCGCCGCCTGTGCCGGCGCCCTCGGCGGTCGCTGCCGCGCTGCGTATCCTGGTGGTGGACGATAACATCGACGCCGCCGAGACGCTGCAGGCGTTGCTGGATATGAACGGCCACATCGTGACGGTAGCGCACGACGGCGCCGAGGCGTTGCGCCAGGCTGCGGCTTGCCTGCCGCACGTGGTGTTCCTCGACATCGGCCTGCCCGACATGAGCGGCTACGAAGCAGCGGCCGAGATGCGCCTGATCGACGGCATGGCGCACGCCATCCTGGTGGCGCTGACCGGCTGGGGCGCCGAGCAGGACCGCCAGCGCTCGAGCCGCGCCGGGTTCGACCATCACCTGACCAAGCCGGCCGATTTCGATACGGTCGAGCGCTTGATTGCCGATGTGGCGGCGAAGCTGGATTAAGGCCCCTATTGGTCAGAGGACACGTAGAAGCGTAGATGCGTAGAAGCGAAGAGAAGCGCAGAAACAGGCTGAAGCAGGGGGGAGATGCGGCGGCAAATGGAGTGCGGCCCGACGCGAACGCCGGGCGCGCTATTTGCCCCCGGACGCGCCTGCAGGCAGGCGACGTCGGGTCATGTTGGCAACCGATTAGCGGCCGGTGGTGCCGGTGCCGGTGGTGCCGGTGGTGCTTTGTGGGTCGGTGCTCTGGGTGCCGGTGGCGCCTTCGGCAGTACCGGCGCCGGTGGTGCCCGTGGTGCCGGTGGTGCCCGAGGTGCCGGTGCCGGTGCCGGTCGAGCCGGTGCCCATATCGCCGGTGGTGCCGGTGGTGCCGGTGGTGCCGGTTGCGCCGCCCGTTGCGCCGCCCATGTCGGTCGTGGTGCCGGTGGTGCCGGTGCCGGTCATGCCGGTGCCGGTGTCACCGGTGGTGCCGGTTGCGCCCGAGGTGCTGCTCGGGGTGGTCGCCGAGGTGTCGGCCGGGACGGTGGTCTCGGTGGTTTCGTTCTTCTTGCAGGCGCCGAGCAGCGAAGCCATGAAGGCGGCGGTCAGCAGAATTTTTGGTGCCTTGGTCAGTGCTTTCATTTTTAACTCCTCGATTACGTCACATGTGTCTTGTGCCGAAGTCTCCAGGTGAGGCGCTGGAGGGTCAACGACGCCAGTTTTCGTCCCACGTTCCGAACCTGTTCCAGGCCGGTTGGTGGAACACCAGGGTGCCGTCGCAAAACGCGGCCCCGTGCGGTGCATCGATCCAACGGTGTTGATTAGACCGCAAGTAAACCTTGCGGTTCGTTAGTTCGCGCACCTCTAGCTAATTTTTTCACGAAATTCATCGCGAAAATTTACGGCACCAAGCGCGCAAGGCGCCCGGTTATTGCTCCCCCGACTCATGCCGGGTGGTCATTTGCTCGACGTCATTTTTGGCGCCAAGCTGTTCCAGCAGCGCCGGGATTTCTCCCGGCAGTTCGCGCGCCAGATAGCCGAGTGTGCCCAGGCGCGCAGCCAGGCGGTCGCCCGCGCGCGCATGCAGTGCCACGCCCCAGCAGGCGGCCTGTTCGGGTGGTGCGCCACGCGCCGCCAGCCCGGCGATGATGCCGGCCAGGACGTCGCCCGAGCCGGACGCGGCCAGGCCGACATTGCCGGCGCAATCGTGCTGCCACAGCCTGCCGTCGGGCGCCGCGATCACGGTGCGGCGACCCTTGAGCGCCACGACCGCATTCCATTCCTGCGCCGCCGTTTGCGCCGGCGCATCGGGGGCGTCGACCAGCGCGTCTTTCTCGCGTCCGGTCAGGTGCGCCATCTCGCCGCAGTGCGGTGTCATGATCACCGGCCGTTCGAAACGCATCGGTTTGCCTTCGGGCCAGTCGGCCGGCAGGCGCAGCAGCGCATCCATGCCGCAGGCGTCGAGCACCAGATTGACCTCGGCTGCGTCCAGGCCCGGCAGCAGGGCATGCACCAGGCGCGCGGTGCAGGCCTCGTCGCGCATGCCGGGGCCGACCAGCATCGCGTCGACCCGGTCGGTGAGCGGGTCGAGCGTCGACAATGCGTCGAGCTTGAAGCCGTCGGTGTCGTGTTCTTCAAGGGCGATCACGCGCGCCTCGGGCATGGCCATGGCGACCAGCTGCGCCACGCTGGCGCCGGTGGCAATCGTCAGCTTGCCGGCGCCGGCGCGCATGGCGGCGGTGGCGGCCAGGATGATGGCGCCCGGCATTTCGCGCGAGCCACCCAGGATCAGCACGTGGCCGCGGATTTCCTTGTCGCCACCGGCGTGCGGCTGCGGCAACGGCCAGGCGCGCAAGAACGCATCGTCGACGTCGAGCATAGGGTGGTGATTGGCATCCATGGAAGGTGGCCTCAGGCGTTGGGTGCGACGGGCAAATCCTTGGCGGCGGTGACGGGCGTGCCGCTCGCTTCCAGCGGCGCCACGAAGTTGACCAGGCGCAGCGACAAATCGCCACGCTTGCCGAGCTCGGGATCGAACTCGTAGGACGTCACCGAGCAGTTCGGCACGTCGCCGGCGCGGTCGGCATCGAGGATCTGCGCTTCGGTGAGGTGCTCGAACAGGTAGCGGAAGCAATTGACGGTGACCTGGTGCGCCACGATCAGCACGCGCTCGTTGCAGAACTCGCGCTCGAGCGTGTCCATCACGCTGCGCAGGCGCAGGATCACGTCGCACCAGCTCTCGCCGCCGGGCGGACGGAAATAGAACTTGCCGACGTGGTGGCGCTGTTCGTACAGGTCGGGAAAATCGTGGGCGATGCCGTGCGTGGTGAGGCGGTCGAGCACGCCGAATTCTTTTTCGCGCAGGCGCTCGTCGACGCGGATGGTGAGGTTGTCGCGCACGCTTGGATCCAGCCTGCTCATCAGGATATTGGCGGTCTCGGCGGCGCGAATGTACGGCGAGTGCAGCACCACGGTCGGGCGCTGCTCGGGCGGCAGGGTGGCGAACCAGTCGCCCAGCGCAGCCGACTGGCGCATGCCGAGCTCGGACAACGGCACGTCGACGTCGCGCTCGGCGATATCGATACGGTGGCCGTTGGCCGCTTCGGCCAGGTCACGCGCGACGTTGCCGGCACTTTGTCCGTGCCGGACTACCCATATTCCTTGAGGCCACTTCTGTTCCATGTCCATCGCCGAAATTGTTAACTTGGCGACATCATAGACGCAGTCGGCGCAGGCTCAGCGCACGATTGCCGCTCTTCTGTAACGGCTTAATGCACTGTGGGAAAGCGCTGACAGAAGAGACGCAACAATTGTTAAACGGCCTGTTCTTCGCTGTCCAGATTGACTTCGGCATCGCTGTCGAACACGCGCATATCGGTCTCGCCCAGCACCCGGCTGGTGACCGAGCCGGCGGCGATCGAGCCGCTCACGTTGAGCGCGGTGCGGCCCATGTCGATCAGCGGCTCGACCGAAATCAACAGGCCCGCCAGCGCCACCGGCAAATCCAGTGCCGACAGCACGATCAGCGCCGCGAAGGTGGCGCCGCCGCCGACCCCGGCAACGCCGATCGAGCCAAACGCGACGATGGCCAGCAGCGGCAACAGGAAGCTCGCGGTGAACGGGTCGATTCCCACGGTGGGCGCGATCATCACCGCCAGCATCGCCGGATAGATGCCGGCGCAGCCGTTCTGGCCGATGGTGGCGCCGAACGAGGCGGCGAAGTTGGCGATGCCTTCGGGCGTGCCCAGGCGCGACGTCTGGGTCGCCACGCTCATCGGGATCGAGCCGGCGCTGGTGCGCGAGGTAAAGGCGAAGGCCAGCACCGGGAAGATTTTTTTCAGGTAGCGCCAGGGATTCAGCCCGGCGCCGCTGACCATCGCCAGGTGCACGCAGAACATCAGGGCCAGCGCGCAGTACGAGGCCACCACAAAGCTCAGCAGCGAGAGGATGTCGTGGATGCTCGAGCCGGCCACGACCTTGGCCATCAGCGCAAACACGCCAAACGGGGTCAGGCGCAGCACCAGGGTCACCATGCGCATCACGATCACATGCGCCACATGCACGAAGCTGCTGAACTGCTGGAACACATCCGGCTTCTTGCCGGCGATGCCGACTGCCGAGATGCCGATGAAGATCGCGAACACCACCACCGCGATGGTCGAGGTCTTGCGCGCGCCGGTCATGTCGAGGAACGGGTTGGCCGGGATGAAGGACAGCAGCATGCTTGGGAGCGAGATGTCCTGGGCGGTAGTCAGGTGGCCTTGCAGGTATTCGCCGCGCGCCGCTTCCGCGGCATTCGGCACCAGGCCGACCGCGGACAGACCAAACAGCTTGGCCATGGCGATGCCGATCATGGCCGCGACGATGGTGGTGGCGATCAGGATGCCGATGGTGAGCGTGCTGATCTTGCCGAGCGAGGCGGCGTCGCGCAACTTGAGGATCGCCTGCACGATCGAGACCATGATCAATGGAATCACGATCATCTGCAGCAGGCGCACGTAACCGCTACCGACCACGTCCAGCCAGGCATTGGTGGCGGCCACTTCGGTCGAAGCGGCGCCGTACACCGCCTGCAGGCCGGCGCCCAGCACCACGCCCAGGCCTAGGCCGGCGAACACGCGCTTGGTGAACGACATGTGGCTGGCCTGCATGCGGTACAGCAAAACGCAGGCGGCGAGCGCGATGGCCAGGTTTACGATTACGGGAAATGTCATAGGTCGGTGGCGGCGCTGATGATGACGGTGCGGGCACGGTCGCGGGCAGGGCTGCAAGCAAGGTAGAAAGGGATCACGCCATTCTATAGGCAAAGAGACATTGCCGTTGCGCTAGCGATAGATTTTAAAGTTGTCTAGATATATTATTTTCTTCCTAAAAAGATGTTGCTTTAGGGCGACGGAATGCCGGCATAGCGCAAAGTGGCCCCGCAATATTTCCCACACAGCGAGTAATGTTTCTATAATCCAATAACTCCATTCATCATTTCAGGCTTCGGCCAGCGGACCATGTTCAAAAACATCAGCATCAAGTCACGCCTCATTTTCGTCATCGCTTTCCTCGCCGTCGAACTGGTCGCCGGTGCGGTGATCGGTATCTACAACCTCGGCGTCGCCAACGCCGAACTCAAGCAAATGTACGACCACCGTCTGGTGGGCTTGAACCAGGTGGGGCAGGTGACCCAGTTGATCACGGCCAACCAGCTGGCCGTGGCCAAGGCGGTGAGCCTGGAAGACGCCGGTCAGCGCAGCGCCGCGATGAGCGTGATCGACGCCAACATCGTCACTGTCAACAGGCTGTGGGACGCCTACAGGGCGATGGACCTGAACGACAACGAGCGCGCGCTGGTGGAACAGTTCGGCGCCGCCCGCAAGGCCTTCCTCGACCAGGGATTGACGCCGGCCGTGGCCGCAATCCGCGCCAACGACAATGCTGCTGCCGTGGCCCTGCTCAATGGCCCGATGACGCGCCTCTACCTGCCGCTGAACGACCTGGGCGGCAAATTGATCAAGGAACAGCAGGACGCCGCGCTGCACGAATACCAGCATTCGCAGGCCACGTTCGAGACCGTGCGCGCGGTGTGCCTGGCCGGCCTGGTGTTCGGCCTGGTGATTTCGGCGCTGGTCGGCTGGATGCTGGTGCGCGCCATCGTGCGTCCGCTGGAAAAAGCCGTGGCCGTGGCTGGCGCCGTGGCCAGGGGCGACCTGACCCAGACCATCGAAGTGACCTCGCACGACGAAACCGGCCGCCTGCTGGGCGCGCTCAAAGACATGAACGATTCGCTGGTCAAAATCGTGAGCCAGGTGCGCACCGGCACCGACAACATCGCCACCGCCTCGAGCGAGATCGCGGCCGGCAACCTGGATCTGTCGTCGCGCACCGAGCAGCAAGCCGGCTCGCTCGAAGAAACCGCGTCGTCGATGGAAGAACTGACCTCGACCGTCAAGCAGAACGCCGACAACGCACGCCAGGCCAACGCGCTGGCCACGTCGGCTTCGGAAGTGGCGGGAAAGGGCGGCGCGGTGGTCGAGCAGGTGGTGCAGACCATGGGCGCAATCAACGCCTCGGCCACGCGCATCGTCGACATCATCGCCGTGATCGACGGCATCGCCTTCCAGACCAACATCCTGGCGCTGAACGCCGCAGTGGAGGCGGCGCGCGCCGGTGAGCAGGGCCGCGGGTTCGCGGTGGTCGCAGGTGAAGTGCGCAGCCTGGCGCAGCGCTCGGCAGCGGCAGCGAAAGAGATCAAGCTCTTGATCGACGATTCGGTCGAGAAGGTGCACCACGGTTCGGAACTGGTGGACCGCGCCGGCACCACGATGGCCGAAATCGTGCAGAGCGTGAACCGCGTGACCGACATCATGGCCGAGATCACCGCCGCCAGCCAGGAGCAGACCGCCGGCATCGAGCAGATCAACGGCGCGGTGGCGCAGATGGACCAGGTGACGCAGCAGAACGCGGCGCTGGTCGAGCAGGCCTCGGCGGCGGCGTCCTCGCTGCAGGATGAAGCGTCGGCGCTGGCGCAGACGGTGGGGGCATTCAAGCTCAACGTGGCGGGTAACGCGCGCGCTGCGGCGCCGGTTGCTGCGCCGCGCGTGACCACCTCGTTGCCGGCGGTAGTGGCCAAGGCGCCGGTGAAAGCGTCGGCCAAGCCGGTCAAGGCGGCGGCGCAGGTGATGCCGAAGGCGGATGCGGCGCCGGCGGCGGGCAAGGCGAAGCAGGCCGAGACGGCGGATGTGGGTGAGGGCTGGGAAGAGTTCTGATTACGGTTTTGAAGCAGTCGCGCTTTACAACTTTTTAGTTAGCTTTAAGACCGTCATCCCCGCGAAGGCGGGGACCCAAGTTCGACCCACAGCCACTACGTTTTAAGTAAGTGGTACGCATGGAAAATTGGGTCCCCGCCTTTGCGGGGATGACGTTTTTGGGATAACGATTTATACGATTTAAGTCGGTGTGCGCAGTTTGCGCAACCCTGTCAGCAGCACGACCAGCGCCAGCAACGCCAGCGCAGCGAGCTGCCCCAGCGCCAGCGCACCACCCGTCGCGCGGCTTTCGTACACCGGCATCTTCTCCAGGTCCGCGCGCTTGAACCCGCGCTCCAGGAACAGATACGGATAGAAGAACTTGCGCAAGCGCGTATGGAATTCGCCGATCCGCTCCTGATAGGCCAGCTGCGCCTGCAGATCCGACGCCGCCAGCCGATGCAGCAGCACCTGCACGTTCACCGGCGCCAGCAACAACCCGACACCAGCGGTCCAGTCCTCACGCGCCTGCAGGCTGGCGCGGTATTGCGCCACGTCGGCGGCCACCGCATCGTCGCCCGCCTGGTGCATCGCGTAGTACCACTTCCAGTGGAAGCGGCCCTCGACCGGTGGCGTGTCCTTCCACTCCGGATGGCTGCGGAAGAATTTTTCGAACGTCACCGGCTTTGGAATATCCCAGGCCCCATGCACCGCCTGGCGCTGGGCCAGCGCCAGTTCGACGCCTTTCGAGACCGGCGACAAGCGGGTGATCGCGGCATCGGCCAGCGTCGGCAGGATCATGGTCAAGCCCACCAGGCAGGCCAGCAAGATCGCCGCGCTGCTGCTCGAAGTGCGCGCCCGCGCCGCGACCCAGGCAGCCAGACCGAACCAGAACGCCAGGTACAAGGTTGCCACCAGCGCCACGCTGGCAAAGCCGACGACGCCGGCGCCGGCCAGTGCCGCGCCCACCGCCAGCGGTAGCAGCGCCGCCAGGCACACCAGCGCGTAGCGCAGGGCGACCCGCCGACGCCAGGTGTTCGCAGCGCCCGCCGGCAGCGACGCCAGCAAGCGCAAACGGCCCGCTTCGCGTTCGTTGGCGACCAGGTCGTGCATCAGCGCGATCACGAACAGCGGCGTCAGATACACCAGCACGAAGGCAAAGTCGAAGCGTCCCGGCATCGCCAGTTCGGGGTTGATTGCCTCGGACTCGTACAGCTGCGAGTGCAGGCCGAGCAGGCGCACGCGCAGCGCCGACGGCTGCAAATCGCGCTGGCCGATGGCGGCAAACGCCAGCGGCGCCGGTGGGTTGACGGTCAGGTGCGGCAGGTAGTAGCCGACCGATCCGGCCAATGCGCCGCTTTCTTCCTTGCCCTTGAGCTGCTTGGCGGCGATCGCCGCGTAGTCACGCGCATGGCTGGCGGCAATGCGTTCGAGCGTGGCTTGTTGCTGGTGCACGGCTTGCAGGCCGGTCCACACCGACAGCGCGCTCAATAAAGCCAGCAATACCACGGCGGCCAGCGCGAGGCGCGAGTGCGCGATCTGGCGCAGTTCAAACATCAGGTTCTTCATTTGGGGTTCCTTTCGAGGCGTTTCGCGATCACACTGCCGGCGCCGCACAGCGCCAGCAGCCAGCCGGCCATCACGGCGAAGGCCGGCCAGGCATGGCGTCGGGCGACGTCGGCATAGTCTGCGGGCGCGTAAGCAAAGCGCGGCTTCTGCTGCCAGTGGTGCTTGTCGATGCGCTCGGCGCCGTCCCCCTGCGGCGAGACCACGTTGGCGTGCATGCCGTTGAGTGCCTGCACGAAGCCGTAGCGGTACTTCTCGCCCTCGCTCAAAAAGCGCGCGTGGCTATCGAGATTGGCGCCGGCCAGCGCGGTCGACATGCGGCGCAGCGCGACCACGGGACTGACGATGCTGGCGCTGTTGACGATCGCGCTTTCATGTCGCTGGCGTGCGTGATCCTCGCGCATGAATTCGTCGAACAGGGCGCTGGTCATGCGCTCGCCTTCCTGCATCAACAGGCCGCTGTAGTTGACCGGCAGGTCTTCGACGCGGCTCACGCCATACTTGGCCAGCGTACGCGCGCGGAACGCGTTGAAGTACGGGTCATCGGGATCGTGGCTGTCGCCGATCGCGGCCAGGCGCTCGTGGATCTCGACCTCGGTTTCGATGCGGCTCGGGCGCTGCACCTCGGCGGCGGCGAGATCGGGCATCACGCGCGGCAGCAAAATCACGGTGACGATCCAGCCCGCGACCAGCGCCAGCAACGCGTCGCGCGCACGCGGCAGTGCGCTTGACGTAAGCACCGCGGCCGCCACCCACACCAGCAGGTACAGCACATAGCCGCCCAACATCGTCATGGCTTCGAGCGCGACGCCTGGATGCAGCGCGGCGATGACGATCAACGCCACGAAGGCCGGTGCGCCCAGCAGCAGCGCCACGCCGGCATGCGCGAGCAGCTTACCGAGTAGCAGGGCCGAGCCGCGGATGCCCTGTACGATCTGCAGCCGCAACTGGCCGCGCTCACGCTCGCGCGCCACGCTGCCGAAAGCGAGGAACACGATCAGCAGGGGCGTGAGCACCTGCAGTACGAAGGCGGGCGTGAGCTGGCCGAAACGCAGCAGCACCGACGATTGGCCGGCATCGCTGAAGTTGGCGCTGTTCTGGCGATGGCCTTCCAGGAACAGCGTGTTGCCGGTGAACGGATCGACGCCGAAGTCGAAGAAGGCGAGGGGACTCAATGGCCGGAACACGTAGTGGCCATAGTGGACCACGCGGTGCGGATGGCGGTCGGGCTGGTCGGCCCACTGCTGGTCGGCGGTGCTCTGAAAGCGTTCGCGCTCGGCATTCACCGCGCTCAAACGCTCGTGGCTGACCAGGATCGCGGCCAGCGTCAGCGCCAGCATCAGGATGCCGGCTGCCAGCGCTACCTGGTTGCGCAGCATGGCGCGCCACTCGCTGCGCGCGATGGCCGACACCACCGTCAGCATCGATGCCCGGCCTGACGCGTGCATCGGTGTGGTGGTGGACGTGCTCATGCTGCCTCCATTCTGACGGCGGCGGCCCCGGCGTAACGGCGGTACAGGTCGCGCACGTCGAAGCGCTCGGCGCCTTCGGCCACGAATTCATGGCTGATGTGGCCACGATCCAGAAAGCCGATACGGTCCGCCACTTCGGCCGCGCCCAGCAGATCGTGGGTGACCATGAAGATCGCGCTGCCGCGCGCGCGCAGCGTCTGCAGCAGGGTGCTGAATTCGTTGGTGGCTTGCGGATCGAGGCCGGTGGTCGGTTCATCGAGCAGCAGCACCGGCACCTGGCGCGCCACGGCCAGTGCGATCGCCACTTTCTGGCGCATGCCTTTCGAGTAGCCGCCAAGGCGCCGCGTCCACGCCGATTGATCGAGACGCACGGCGTTCAATGCATCGTCGATTCGGGCCGGGGACGGGTCGCTGCCGGCCAGGCGCAGGAAGTAGTCGAGGTTTTCGCGCGCATCGAGGTGCTCGTACAGGGCCACGTTTTCGGGTACATACGCCAGTTGGCCGCGCGCTGCGAGCGCATTGGCGCCGACGTCGATACCGCACACGCGTACCGCGCCGGATTGTGGCTGCGTGAAGCCGAGGAAGGTGTTGAGCGTGGTCGACTTGCCGGCGCCGTTGCCGCCCAGGAGGGCATAGATTTCGCCACGCGCGACGCGCAGGTTCAGGTCGCGCAGAACGGGTGCAGCGCCATAAGCGACAGTCACGCCGGTCGCTTCGAGGGCAGGGGTGGGGTTGGTCATCGTGGTCCTTTGTGATGGGAAGGGAATGGGGTGGTGTGGAAGCGTGACGGGGCAAACGCCGCGCGCAGGGCGGACGTGGTGACGCGCGAGAGCGCGCCAAGCGCATAGCACGCACGACAGGTGCAAAGGAGAAGCATGGGCAGCGAATATTCCGTGGCGCCGGTCTTCGATCGCGAAGGCGGCGAGTCACAGGCTTGCAGCGAGCGCTCAGGCTCGGCTACCGGCGCAGCAGCGGCGACATGCGCGGCGCTGCGGCGGGCAAGGGCTTAGTGGACGGAATTCGGGCGCGGCGGCGCCTGGCGGGACGGAATCAGATAGCAGCGCAGCACAACCGGCGTCGGTCGCGGCAGGCGTGCAAGGATGTAGGCGACGGCCAGGAAGACCGCCAGCAGTTGGGGCGCTACCGCCGGCAGGGCGGCGCTGGCGTGCGAGGCCACATGGCAGCTGACGCAGTCGGACAGCTGTTCGGCGAGATCATGGTCATGGAACGACGAGCCCACCAGTTGCAGTGCCATCACCAGCGCGCACAGGCACAGGATCACACGCTGGATGAGCGTGGTGAACTGCTGTTGGCGGGCTGGTTGGAACGACGGCATGCGGACTTGGCTGGCGGGAACGAAACCAAGTATAGCCCAACCATAAACGAAAAGACAACATGGCGCCGGCGTTGCCGTCGCCAGATGGTTATTCGAACGCGACCAGCAGCGCGGTCAGGCCGATGCAGATGCCGGCGATGACGCCGATGCGCTGGCGCAGACGGCGGCCGTTGGTGACGATGCCCTTGGCGATGCTGCGGCGTGGTGCGCGTGGGTTGCTGCGGTCGAGTGCGGTCGAGGTGTGGATCGAGGAATGAGGGCGGTCGAGGCGTTCGGTGTTCATGGTGATCTCCAGGACTGTCTTTGCAGACAGCGGCAAAAATAAAGTGGCCGGCAAGCGCCGGAAAGTAAATGGATTGCGATTCCTGTGTTCTGGTCAACAGCACATGGCGTGTCCAGTAGGGGAAGCGCGTCGGCAATCGGTGGGCATGCGGTGCGCGCGGAACAGGTGACGCCTGTCGCGAAGTTGGCAGGGAATGCGCCTCATACGGTTGCCGGCAAAAATCTTGGTCAGAATTCGGAACAGCAGCAGACCGGTAGTGCGTCTGCGTAAAAGCATTAATTATTCTACATCTTTATGTCATGAATACAAGTGTCCGCACGATTGTTTATACACCGGCAGGAAACAGTTTATTCAGGGCAACACATCTGATCGTTGCATAGACTTTTGTGATTATTCAATGTTGGCACGAACAATCGCTGATTAGCATCAACTATCAGTCAAAAAGCAATGTTTGTTGGCCAGCCGTTGCGACTTCGCTGCACGAATTGATGTCGTTAGTGGGGGGCACAACGATGACTGAACAACATGGGAGTGTGGTGCGATCAGCAGAACTACGAAGATCGTCGGGAAGCAATGCCGCTACACGGCAAACACGATAGCACCTGACAGTGCATGGCGGACATGACCGATGACAGCACACCAAGCTGCGAGAGTTAGCGATTTCGCTATATCTTTTAACGGACGTGCGCAATACCACTCTACGAGTAACGGATAATGAATCGTCGGGTTGAAATGAGTCTTTGTTATTACTTGTCGGACAATCGCCACTGACATTCTGACGAATGCGGTAAGCGATATGTTAGATGAAAAATTTCAAGAGACATCGAATTTATTCGGGAACTAACAGCATATTTATTAACCGAAATAGCCTTATTCATAAGGATATTAACCGACTGTCGCAGGCGCGCTGCCGATCAGCTTGCACCCGCACTCCGTCGTGCAGCCCTCAACCGCAACGGGCACCCCATTGACTGTAAGTGTGTCGTGGGCGGTGATGATCTTGTTCACCCCATGCGGTCTGCCACCGGGGTAAGGCATTGGACAAGCAACTTTGTCACCCAGTCGGGCGATTGCTTTTCCTCTGATGTCATGGTTGGGCGAACCGCTGATAACTGTACCGCGATGATCAGTTCTGTCTCCAACTGTAATGATCTTCAATGACATTTGGCTTTCTAGTGGAATGAAAGTTAGGTTGGTAGATCGATGAACAGTCCGGCTAATTTAGAACGTTATGCTAAATCATGTATTTTTTTGCAAACTATTGCCTATAACTTTTATGTCGAACACCTTGAGCGAGGTTTCATAAAGATTGCTACATCAAAGGAACGTACTTCATAGCTCACGTTTAGCTGCCCCCACTCAAGTCGCCACGTACGCGTTCCGGTTTTCACATTGCCAGGTGGAGATCCGATCCTCTCTTTTACGAAATTGGAAAGTAGACGATATTCATCTATCATTGCTTTCTCACTTACGTCATCCCATCCTTGCATAGGACGGTCTAACCATCGCAATAATAGCCACTCGATCCTTTTCTCTCGCAATGAGACGAAAACTCCAAACCTCATGCCGCCCACCTCGGTTTCAACGTAATAGTACATGCCACCAGCGTCTTCCCGCTTCTCAATCAAACCTTCTTCAGCTAAATCATTTAAGTATTCGTAATCTGACGCGACCGAGATATTTTTCTCGCCGAGATTTATCTTTCCTTCAATGAAATTAATCATGGGTTTGATAACGCCATAAGGGGACCTCTTTCCATACTCATACGATCTTTTGCAGTGATATAATACTGCGTTGCACCGCCTGCTCCGTATTGCTTATTAGCTAGCGCATAGGCTTTGGCTACACATATATCTTCTTTAAGTGTAAATGCTTGTACACGCTCTCTCGGGCCGAATGGGAACAACCTAGCGTTTTTGCCAGAATGGCCTACCTGCGTCGCCTCATGATATGCACTAACTGATTTTTTTGATTTAGTAAGAGTCGACTCGTCAGCAAAGAAGCCGCCTGGCTTCAGGCCATAAGGATAAAGCGTATAAACAGTAGTTCCTTTCGCTAGGGTAACGTTTGTCCATCGGTCTTTATTAGGATAATGTTCGCCACTTTGAAATCTCGCCGCGCCTCTTGCTGGATTTTTCTTACCTCGACATGGCGTTCCACTACATGCAGGGCATGTTACTTTATTCTTCTCTGGCCGCAAACCTAATGGGTCAATCCAACCCGTCGGATTAGGCACGTACTGATAAGCATTGGTCCCACCAAGTAGGCCAATAGGGTCAGCCGTTATGTAACGTGCGCCGTCTGGATCATAGTACCGATACCTGTTGTAATGAAGTCCCGTCTCGTCATCAAGATACTGGCCCTGAAACCGGATCGGATTGCGCATACCGGCCTTGCGCGCCGCTTCGCTGATTGCCTCCTTTGCTTCCCCCCATGCCTTGTACTGCGCCGACCAAGCGACCTTGCCTTCATGGTCGGTCAATTCCTGCGGTGTTCCCAGATGATCGCACTGATAAAACGCTATCTCGCCCTTACCGAACGGCTCGGGCTCCTGCTGGAATTCTCCGTTCCAAAGTGGGTCCAGCGTAAGGTCATACTTGCCGCCGTTGCCCGCCCTCAGCGCTTTGACATCTGTGGTCGGCGCCAGTCGTAGTGCCCGGCTTCGGGTAGCCTGCACCAGCGGCACGAAGCTGTCACGTTCGTACACATAGTGCACCGTGCGTTCGCCGCCCGCATGGCCCTTGCGCACGCTACTTTCCAGCGCCAGCGTGTCGCCATCCCAGCCGTACATCGTCCGAGCCGTTTCCCGGAGGGCAGTGCCTTCCACCGCGTGGCTATGCTTGGCGATGCGCCGCCCCAGTGGATCATAGGCAAAGGTGGTGACGCCCTGCCACGTTGCGGCGCGGGTCATCCGGCTGAATGCATCCCATTCATACCCGGACCGAGTGCCGTCCTGGGTCCGCTGTACGACGTTGCCACGTTCGTCGTAGCGGTAGCTAACGCCGGCATATTCCTTGAGCAAATTGTCCAGCAGCTTCGGCAACGGCGCGCGACGGCTCATCGGTTCATGCTGCGCGGTAGCGGGTGCCTGAATATTGCCGGCCGGGTCGAAGGCAAAGGTTTCCTGGCCTATTGCGCTGTTTGCCGCCAGTAGCCGCCCAACCGGGTCGTAGCGGTAGGCGATGTGGCCGCGCCGGCTGTCTTCGACACTGGCCAGTTGGCCGGATGGGTCGTAGCGGTAGCGCCGCAGAATTGCGGCTTGCATGCCGACCTGAACATCGTGACGGTAGGGATCGGGGTAAAACGGCCGGTCTTTCTGGCTGAGCTGCGCGATGGCGCCGAGCTGCTGTTCCATCAGACGGCCGGCCGCGTCGTATTTCATCGTTTGCATCAGGCCGTTGGCCTGGGTGCGGCTGGTTTCCTGATACAGCGCGTCGCGCTCGAAGGAGACCAGTTCTTGTCCGTCGAGCAGCAGGCCGTGCACGTGGCCGGCGCCGTAAGTCAGCCAGTCGATGCGGTGACCGTCGGGGCGGGTGGTGCCGATGCGCCCATTGAGTTCGTCGTGGTGGTGGTGCCAGACTGCGGTGCGCTTGTCGGGATGGAACGGGCCCTGGTAGTGCTGGTGCTCGCGCACCAGGTTGCCAGCGGCATCGTAAAACCATTGCAGCCTGGCGTGCTCGTTTTGCGCTTCGGCCAACTGGCCGTTGGCGTTATAGGCGAAGGTTTCGGTTTGCTCCGGCTGGCCGGGGGCTGCGGCCCGGCGTTGCACTAGCCGGCCCATGGGGTCGAAGTCGAGCCGCGTCGTCACGCCGCCGTCGATGGTTTCCGCCAGCACGCCACTGGCGTCGTCGTAGCGGTACTCGGTGGTCTTGCCGTCGAAGCCCTGTTCCTTTAGCAGACGGCCAACCGGGTCATAGTGGAAGCGATAAAGGCTGCCGTTTTCATTTTCCAGCGCGGTCAAGCGACCGAGCGCGTCCCACCCGTAGCGAAGGCTGTGTCCCAGAGCGTCGGTTCGGTTCGCGATTAGTCCGGCCGCGGTGTAGCGGTAGGTGGTGGTGCGTGCGAGCGCGTCGGTGTGCGCTACTAACCGGCCTTCGGCATCGTGGCGCAACAGCTCCTGGCTGCCGTCTGGATGGATGACCGCTTCGAGCTGGCCGGGATGATTGCCGCTGTCGCTGCCGTCAACGTGCGCTTGCGCCAACGTTACCGCATTTAGCGGCGTGTAGCGATAGCGGGTGACGTTGCCGGCGGCGTCGATGCTCTTGATCAGGCGCTTGCGGTCGTCGTATTCCCACCCGCTGCTGTGGCCGGAACAGTCGGTGTAACCGGCGAGCTGGCCGTCTGGGGTATAGACAAGTTTGGTGACGCCACCTTTGGCGTCAGTGACTTCGATCGGCCGGCCGGACTTGTCGTACGCGTATTGGGTCTTGTTTCCGCGCGGGTCTGTTTCCTCGACCAGATGACCCTGAAGATTGTAGTCACGCCGCCAGATACCGCCTTCGCCGTCGCGGATGCCGGTAACACGGTGCTGACCGTCATATTCAAAATGGACTTCGCTGCCGTCAGCGCGGGTGTGGGTGAGCAGGTTGCCATGCGCATCGTAGCGGTAATGCTCGCTGCTGCCGTCGACATCGATATGGCGCACGACGTTCTTGGCGTCGTCGCGATAGAACCATTCTTCGAGCCCGTCGGGATGCGCGATGCGGTAGGTGTAGCCGACGATGTCGTAGTAGTAGTGGGTTTCGTGACCAAGCGCGTCGGTGACGTAGGTCAGTCGGATGTTCTTGTCCCACTCGAGCCGGGTATTAAAACTGCCGTCGTCGGCCCACTCGCGGATCGCTTTGGCATTGGCGCCGCTGTCGATGCTGGTGTCGTAGGCGAGGTTGATGCCGCGCCCGGTTCGGTCGGTGTAGCGGGTGACGAGGTGACGGTCGTACTGATATTGCCAAGTAGCGCCGTTTTCCTCCTGCGCGCGGATCAGGTCGCCGTGCTCATCATAGTCGTAGGCTGCGAGCTGGCGCACCAGCTTGCCGTCCTTGATTTCCCAGAGTGCCCGGATGCAGCCGTTATCAAGGTCGATCTGGGTGCCGGCATGGGCGACGATGGATTCGCCTTGCTTGCTGATGATGTCGCTGAGCACCTCTTCGCCGGCGTACGGTCCATTGGCGACGACGTGGTCGTAGCGCAAGCCGAGCGCGGCGCCGTCGCGCGAATGCAGTGCGATCAGCCGGAAATGTTGCTTGCCCATCTCGGCTGCCTTGGCGCGCACGGTGTCGACCAGCTCGTAGGTTTCGCGCCAGTCACTGGCTTCACCTTCAGGCAAGGGCTTGCCGAAGTCGAGCGTGATCAGGCTGACGCTCATGCGGGTGAGCATGATTTGCTCGACCGGATCGTAATGCCTTTCGCCGATGCCCAGCGAGGGGTAGCGGTGGCTTCGTCCGTCGGCAGCGTGATAGAGCAGGGCGGTAGTTTTACCTTGGCCGACCACGTCGATACGGGTGCTGTACGCGGTGAGCCAGCGCGCACCGAGATTGCCGCGGTCATAAGCGACCAGCTGGCTGCGATAGGTGCGGCTCCATTCGATGGGGAGCGGCGCGTCCAGCACGAAGTCAGTGTGGGTAAATGTTTCGGCGCCCGTGGCGAAGCTGATCGAACGCGCGGTGCCGCCTTTGGCGGGACACAGCTTGCAGGCGTTGGCGTCGCCGGTGGCCGGGTGCTGCCGGCTGCTGGCACCATGTTGTTCGCCTGGGTTATTTTTCTTGTGGTTCGCGCCCTTGCTTGACGGCACCAGCGCCGGATACCGTTTCTTGTGCTTGACCACCGCATCGCGCAGCCGCATCAGGATCCAGCGGATGCTCATCGGCTCCTGTTCGTTTGCCAGGGCGGCCAGTTTGCCGCGAAACGCCGGCTTGAAGTCGGTCAGGTGAGTGATGATGCCCTCGACGCCTGCCACCGCGCTTTTCGGCAGTTGGCTGGCTGCCGCGGCGACAGCATAGTTCGCGGCCCTTTTGTACTGCTGGCCAAGGGCGCCAAGCATGCGGCGCCAGCTGCTTTTCACTTTGGGGTCGTACAGCTTGTCTTCGACGTCCGCCGGGGCGGCTACGTCGAACAGTGGTTCCGTGCCGATGCAGCGCTTCAGGATCTTGATCAGATCGCTGGCAATACCATCAGCAACATCCGCGCAATCATCCAGTATGCCCGTAAGCTTGCCCATCGCACCGTCGACAAAGGTGTCGATCTCGCCAGCCAGCGTGGCGTTGAGGTGCATGATCAGCACCTCGATCAGTGCCGCGCCAAGGTCCTTGACGCCCGGCGCCAGCTTCTGCCGGACCAGGTGCAGGGCCGGCCGCAGGCTCATGCGCGCCGCGTTGCCTGCCCCCGGGGCCACGCCGATCAGGTTGATGCCAAGGCTGACCCATTGCAGGAATTCGATTTCCTTCTTGTTGATCGTGCTCTGGATGATTCCCACCAGGTCCATGATGGCGTCGATCAGCGCCATGATGTTGCCGATGATCGGCAGGCTGCCGGCTACGGTGCTCAGGCGTTCCAGCGTGACGTAGTCGTTGCTGATCTTGCGTAGCCACTTGTCGAAGGCGGCGGCGCCGGCGCCGACGTCGCGCTGATCGATGGTGTTAAGCGGGGCGACTGCAACTTCCGGTGCCCGTTCGGCAGGCTTGGACGAGGCATGCGTGGGTTCGGTCATGGCGGCTTTTATATGACGGATTTTTTGGGGATCGAGGACGCTATCTCGGTATCGATGCGCGGCAGCGATCCGGGCAAACCAAGGGCGGACGCGACGAGCGCGCCAGGCTTGCCAGCGCTTGATGCGGCGTAGGTATTCAGGGCTGCCGGGCCGCCCGGGAGTTTGCCCGCAACATTGGCCATGGCCGCCTGTCCGACCGGCCCCAGCAATGCTTGCGCGCCCCCTTGTTGCACCGATTGCACCGCGCTCACCGCTTGCTGTGCGGCTTGCGCAATCGCGCCGAATTTGCCCGCTGCGCCGTTGAGACTGCCTGCTGCCGCTACGGCGCCGGCCAGCAGTCCGGGGTTCTGCATCCTCGGCGCCGCCACTGGCCGCGCAGACGTCACCGCTGCATCAACGCCCGCCTCGGGCAGCGCCACCGTCGGCCATTCGCTTCCCTGGCCGAAGTAGCTGTCGTCATCCCACGGGTCGCGCGGGTCCTTGCCGTAGCTCACCGTGGCCATCCCCATCGGCAGGCCGGCCACGCTGGCAAAGCCGTCGCCATCAAGCGTGCCCTGGTGGACGCCACCTTCAGCATCGGTGACGGTGTAGTCGCCTCCCTTGATGCCTTCCTTCTTGCCGCCTTCCGGGTTCACGTACTGGTGATACAAGTCGAGCTGCCCCGGCGCTAGTTGCACGGTCTGCGGCAAGCTCGGCGTGCCTTCGCTCTTGCCAGGCACGAAACTGTGCTGCGCCGCGTGCTGTTTCCAGGTGCCGCCCGTGCCATGGACGATCCCCGAAGCGTTCCAGCGACTGAAGCTGGTGCCACCGTTGATCACGACTTCTTCCTTGGCCGTGATCGTGATTCGGTTGGCGGTATGGGTGATGTTGAGCTTGGCCAGGATGTTGACGCTGTCCTTCAGCGCGGTGATATCGATGTCGGCGCCCGCCGCCACCAGCTTCATGCCGGCCTTGTAGGCAAACATGCGCACCGCTTCCTTGACGCTGACGAGCAGGCTCTTGCCCGCGCTCAGGCTGG
>Ga0308170_10000139_pt1 | contig 134197 bp, 161 predicted proteins | sample PhyBR2_2_FD_202136 | JGI IMG/M metagenome (GOLD analysis project Ga0308170, IMG submission 202136) | Phyllosphere microbial communities from UC Gill Tract Community Farm, Albany, California, United States - DLSLSB.R2 | ecosystem: Host-associated > Plants > Phyllosphere > Unclassified | place... | reverse complement strand
ACTCCACACGAGGAGGCAATTCCTCAAACTGTTGGTATTGACGAGGTGGTCAGCCGAGAGTGACAGGATTAGGAAATCTATCAACATTATTGGTTTCCTCTCGAATCAGAACCATCAATTACAAGGAACCATACATGGATTGACGGCGACTGTCGATGGGTTGAAAGGTGCTAGAGTAAGGAATTATGATCTCGAGACTAGTTTGGATGTGTTGCAGAATGGGACTTACAAAGGTTTGCCTTCGGGAGTGAGGGAGGCGTTTGAGGGTCAGGAGAAGTTGAACGATCAAGAAGTGATAGAAACTATGAGGGAGTGCGAGCAAGTCATGAGGTGGAGGATCAAGATGGGGAAAGAAGATGTACCTAAAATCATGTTGAACGATTATCGAATAGGTGAGCAGATTCCTCTTACATCCCTTCTACTCTGCTCCTGTTAGTGCTCATGTAGTCTGAGAGGTGAACTCACAGCGGATGGTAGAGTCACATTCAGATTAGAAGGGTTATGGGAAGCAAGTTTCGTTTATTCTGGAACTGAAACCCAAGATCCACCTACTCCCTCTACCTCGGAAGATCCAACAATTCTCACAGCAGAAGATCAATCAGAATGGTACTTGTTATCGATCAAATTCTTGTTCAAAGTGAAAGATCAACGAGGTGGTAGTGAGTAAAAAAACCTTTTTTCCTTACTACCCTTCTTTTATGGATCAAGACTGAACCCCTCGCTCTCGTTATAGATTGGAATCCTACACCTACTGGACCTCTCAAACAACACCTTTTAGATCTCTGCAACGCTCAACTAGCTCGACGACCTTTCTTCCCACCTCCTCCAGCTCCTCGACCACCATCACAACTTTCAGAAGATCCTTCACTCTCGACTCAACTCGTGCAAGAACACGAAGAACTCGTCGCCTCCGATTCAGCGCAACACTCACTCGACTTGCAAGAAGCCCGTTCGAAAAGAAGACGAGACAAACCACTCCAACGAGCCTACACGTTCCTCCAGCGTTTGGCACTCAGCTATCAGTTGGAGAGTGTGTATTCCCAGGCGGTGAGTTTGATCAGGAGTGATTGGAACGCGTGTGGGTTAAAAGTCGAGATCAGTAAAGAGAGGGATAGGGTTAGGGTTGGGTATTGGAATTCTACGTAGGTCGACCCTCATCTCTCTCTCTTTTCCATCTCATTCTCGAGGCTTAAGAGAAACGTTCTCGAGGAGACAATAGAGAAAATGAAGATCGAAACAAGTCAACAAACGCGAATACGAAATTTCAAACTCCAGCTACTTCTTCTTCTTCTCCCTCGACTTCGGGTCCAGGCGGTGCATTAGTATTCTCTATGACTCCTCCTTCCTCATCCTCCGTCGTCCCAGACCCTCGAGCTTCAAACCCTTCCTCCTCCTCATCCAATTCCCGCCTCTCTTTACATCGTCGAAAAGCACTCTCTTCTCTCCTCTCCCAATCCTCCCACTCCTCTTCTTCATCCTCCTCAAATCCCCCTTCTTACCCTCCAACAACCCTACATCTTTCTTACGAACCCCCTTCCCTGTCGTCCTTGACGATCCCTCGAGTAAATCAAACCGAGTTGGCGAGTGATGTCAGCCTCGAAAGGTTATTGGAGAAAGTTACGATGGAACATGCGAGACGAAGTGTTGAGGTAATGGAAAGTGAACTGACGGGGGGTGGGATCGAGGGAGTCAAGTTGATCAGAGAGAAAAAGGATCTGAAGGGTAAAGGGAGGGATATGGATCTGGAACGAGATGAGGATGAGAATGAGAATGAAGGAGAGTTCGAAGAGGAGAGAGTACCTTATTTATTGATACCGCTAGTTGGGAACCGAGCGATTAGCGTTCATGTAGATCAGAGATCGGGGAGGTCGGAATTGAGGGTTGCGACTACCTCTTCTTCGTCGGAGATAGTCGAGGAGGCGAGTGAGGAGAAAATTGGGCAAGGAGGAGGAGAAGGAGGGGAAGGAACGAGTCAGGAGAGTCGATTGAGGAGCGCTAGTGATAGGATCAATTCATTGAGGTTTGGGACTGCGAGTAGGGGTGGGAATGGAGAGGGAGATTATTGGATGAAGAGTTTACCGGAAGTCATCGCTAAAATCAAAGCTACTGTGAGTCGTCTCTTGTTCTCTCTTCATTATCGCAGGCTTCTCGCTGATGATGTTGCAATTTGGGCTCGCAGACCATACTCGATGAGATCTCTACCCTCTTGACACTTCTCTCGCTTCCTACTTTACGTCGACTCCCACTCCCTCCTCGAGAACTCTCGAAATTTGGACCTCTCCCCTCTTTCTCTCTCGGTAGACCCACCTTCTTGTTTGTCCCTCTCGACGCATACTCCAAGAATGAAGGGCTCGAAGGTTTCTACTTGGCGATCGTACTGATGGAGGATGGAGTTAGGATGGGGTTGTTGGGAACGAGGGAATGTATCGAGGAGACTAGTGGGAATACTTGGGTAGAGATCAACGATGTCGGTTGGATCTATACTGAGGATTTGATGCAAGGGAAGGGGAAGGGGAAGGAGGTGGAAGTTCAAGTGGGAGAGGTACAAGATAGGGGAAGTAATTTTGGGTTCTCGTTGGGAACGGAAACTTTGAGAAAGGTTTGGAGTTATTGCGTGTGAGTCGATTCTTCTCTCGTTTCATCATACTTGGTATGATCCTGATGTGGCGATGAAATCTTGACTCAGTCATCGAATACTGTTGTATCGATTGGAGGAACAACTTCATTCACGACAAATCTCTTACCGCTCTTCATCTGCCTCAAGTCGACTATCGATCGATACCAAACCTCCTCCGTTCCTCGTCTTGGATTCGAAGGGATTGATGCGATGTCCGGGCTCAGTCGTCGAGGGAAGGAAATACAGAGGGTCAAAGGAGGAAGATGGGACGATTTTGAGAACTGCAGCGTTACAGTGTGAGCTAGATGAAGAGGAGAATACGATACGAGTGAGCTTCATCTCGTCATTCGGACACGTTCTGGCTCGCGACTGACGAGAATTTCCCCTGATCAGACGACTCTGCACATTCGTCTGAATCCAGCAATACCGATCAGTTCGCTTCCTCCCGCCTTCTCACATACTTCGACGGACTCTTTAGCTCTATCAACACTACCTCGAAACGTGTTTTACAATCCATCAACGAGAACTCTCGTCTTTTTGACTGAGAACGAGGTTCTGGGTTCTCTCGAACGATTACTTAGGTGCGTCTCTCTGCTCCAACATCGCGCGATAGATCTCCACTGATGTTGTCAGAGGAATCGGCACAGAGCGTTCGCGGGGATGGTAAAGGAACTGGAGGAGGAGATGCAGAGGAAACGGGTGGAAACTGCTCAAGCGAAACTCGAGCTGGGTAGCTGAATTGAACTTCACTGGTTGAAGATGTCGCTTGATATCGGGACGTAGAATACGAGACCGAGAGTAAGAGGTCAATGTCGAGCTTGCAATGCGACGACACGCCTTTTGCGAAATTCTCGAGAATCGCGATTAATTCGATGTCTCCGCTTTGACTTTCGCGCACCGACTTGTGCTGTGTGTCGATAACTGAACCATCTCAGCTACACGATACAGTTGGCCCTTGCCTTTGAAGTTGCGAAATTATACGTGTCGCATCCAAAATTTCTCGAAAGTTGCTCCTCGTTCCGCCAACCTCGACCACTTCTCCACACTCAGACCTGTGCAGCCCTTAGCAGCTCCAGTACAGCTTCAAGGTTTTTCTTCCTCCCATCCGGTCTCCGCCTCGACTCCTTTGAAGTAGTCCGAAGAAAGACACCTCATCACTCCCCTCCTCCACTCTTCCTCAAACCGGCTCTAGCGCTTCTTGATCCCCTACAATGTCTTTCCGTGCGCTTGATCTCGTCAAGCCTTTCCTGTCAATCTTACCAGAGGTGTCGGCGCCAGATCGAAAGGTTAGTTTCAATTCCTCGAAATTCTATAACTCCTAAGCTCCTCTCGCTCACGAGACTGACTATTCCATGCTTGTATCAGATCCCATTCAATACTAAAGTGAGTCTCTAGCATTGTCAGATCGAAGGAAGCGTTAGTCACGTCTGTTCGAACATACCACTCACCACGTCTCGTTCCTTCGACTTCTAGGTTGGATGGACAGCAATCACTCTCTTGATCTTCTTAGTATGCTCGCAAATCCCACTGTACGGTATCGTGTCCTCGGATTCCTCCGGTAAGTTCCTCCTTTCTATCTTCCCACCTCCCTCTGAATTCGCAAGAACGAGAGCTGATCCTTCCATCCGCTCATTAGATCCTCTGTATTGGATGCGAGTGATCCTTGCGTCGAATCGAGGTACTTTGATGGAATTGGGTATCACGCCAATCATCACTTCGGGAATGATTATTCAACTTCTTCAAGGTGCTGGTTTGATCGATGTCGATTTCACTTTGAAGGAGGACAGGGCCTTGTTTGGAGGTGCTCAGAAGCGTACGTGCATATCTTTGACTTAGCCTCCTGTGCGGCAAGCTAAGCGATTTTTCCTCGTCCAGTCCTCGCTCTCCTCATCTCCTTCGGACAAGCTACCGTCTACGTTCTCACCGGTCTCTACGGACAACCTTCCGATCTCGGAGCCGGTGTCTGTCTCCTCCTCATCCTCCAACTCATCGTCGCCGCCTTGATCGTCATCCTCCTCGACGAACTCCTTCAAAAAGGTTACGGACTCGGATCAGGAATCAACTTGTTCATCGCGACCAATATCTGCGAGTCGATCATGTGGAAAGCCTTCTCTCCTACTACCGTCAACACTGGACGAGGACCCGAATTTGAAGGTGCTCTCATCGCCCTCTTCCACCTCCTCTTCACCTGGAACGACAAATCTCGAGCACTCAAGGAAGCTTTCTACCGTGAACGACTTCCTAACGTCATGAACCTTGTCGCTACTGTCGCCGTCTTTGCCCTCGTCATTTACCTCCAGGGATTCCGAATCGAAATCCCTGTCAAGAGTAACCGATTCAGAGGTCAACGTGGTACTTATCCCGTCAAGCTCTTCTACACTTCCAACATGCCGTGAGTACACGCTTTGACTGTCTTCTATCGAGTCTAGCTCACCGAATTCGAGATGATTCAGTATCATGCTCGAATCTGCTCTCACTTCAAACGTTTTCATCGTTTCTCAAATGCTTTTCAACCGATTCCCCGAGAACATGTTTGTTCGCCTCATAGGTACTTGGGAGGTAAGCCGTCATCCTTCTCTTATTCTTACTCTTTCCTCCCACTCACCTCAAATATCTTCGGAAAATAGCCTATGGCAGATTCGGCTCAATTGATCGCCAAATCCGGAGTAGCGTACTACATGTCACCTCCTCACACTCTCAAAGAAGTCGTCACCGATCCCATTCACACGGCGATCTACATCGCATTCATGCTTTCCGCCTGTGCACTCTTCTCGAAAACTTGGATCGAAATCTCTGGATCGGGGCCTCGGGACGTAGCGAGACAGTTGAAGGATCAACAGATGGTCATCGCTGGACATAGGGAAGGATCGATGTACAAGGAGTTGAAGCGAGTCATTCCTACGGCTGCTATCTTTGGTGGAGCTGTTATTGGATTATTGTCAGTTGCGGCGGATCTCGTTGGTGCTCTTGGATCTGGAACTGGTACGTCAAACTCTCTCCCTCGTCTCATCCGCTTCATGAACGAGAACTTTACCTTCGAATCGGATCATCTCGCTAACTTCTTTTCTCACTCCGAAACAGGTATCCTCCTTTGCGTCACCATCATCTTCTCATACTTCGAAACAGCACTCAAGGAGACGACTCCAGGACTCGCCGACACTTTCGGAGATCTCCTCTAAACATACCTTCTCTCGTTCGCATCGTTTTTCGAAATTCCCCCTTATATAATTCGATTGGAAAGGAGCGGAGTTCACGTCGAGGTGCTCATCGATCATACATTTCTTGGAGCAGTGGTAGTAGATAGTTAGCTGAAGGAAGTAGCGGTTTAATGCAACAAAAAAGCAGTCAATTTTTACGAATCATTAATCATTTCTTCTCTTTCTCGTCTTGATTCTCGTTTCTCTCGCGTGAGGACCATTTCTAAGAGCGAGTCTCGGATTTGCGACGTGCTTGACGAATGCGACTGCAATCGAGAGAAGTATACTCGTTCAAACCCCGAGTCGCGAATCTTGACTTTTAACATCTACTTCAAAACTTTCAAATGGCCACTCCAACGATAGCTTTACCAGCTGCTCCACCTCCAGACCCAGCAGAACCGCTACCCGAGCTACCGCCAGAGCTACTACTCGCTTTCCTACAGACGCAACATCAATCTGATGAGACTCGAGAAAGAGACGCACTCGAAGCATTCGCACTGGGAGGAGCGGGTCAAGGAGGGGTCCTGCTGGAAGATATACTGAATGAGCTACTTCCTGATGGTGAGCAAGATCTTCTCAAGTCATAGAAGAGGAGAGAAGAGCTGATGATTTAGTGGGGGTATGGGCAACAGAGCTCTCGCTCAATCAGGCTTCACTGGTATCGCTGTTACTGAGGAATAAGATTCAAACTATCAGAATGGAGATTGAAGCGCTGACAGAGATGTTGGAAAACGATCAAGATCCGGTCAAAATGGGAGAAATTCAGGAATTGATTGGAGTGAGCCCCTTTGCTGCCTCGCTCAGCGATACCCGCTGACATGTAGTGTGTTTGAAGGAGCTATTGAGTCAAGTGACGGCGATTCGAGATGCTGCGACCGAGAGTGAAGTCGTCGTTCGCGATATCACTAGAGATATTCAATCTCTCGACCTCGCCAAACGCAATCTCGTTGCGAGCATGAACGCTCTGAAGCGATTCCAGATGCTCGGTGAGTATTACTTTCATCCTACCCCTCGAACTGAACTCATTCGTTCCGTCTGAGCCAGTCAACGCTTTCGATCAACTCACGAAATTGGCCAAGTCGCGTCAATATCGCGAGACTGCTCAAGCTCTCGGCGCAGTCAAACAGTTATCGTCGTACTTCAAGACTTTCTCGAGTGTCGAACGGATAGCGGCAGTCAGTAGAGGGGTGTTCGAGGTACAGAGCGTTCTCAAGGCTCAAGTGATGAGGGATTTCGAAGAAGCGTGCGTCTCGTTCAGCTGCTTGCTTTCTGCTTCTATTACTGACTGACTTGTCTGATCACAGCTTCTCAAGTGAAGCTACTCGTGCTGCGATGACGGCTCAATTGACAGATGCTTGTTTGGTCGTAGACGCTCTCGGAGACGATGCGAAGTGAGTCTTGATCTCTGACCTGCTCACGCTCACTATGATCTGACCCTTTCGCAAACTACAGGGACGATCTGCTGCGATGGTACTCATTGCTATTATTACGAGATTATCGACGAATATTCGGATCAACTTCTGAAGCAGGTCAACTCGACAACATCTCTCGAAGATTCGCTTGGTTCAGACGGATACTGAAGTCGCACGAGGATGAGAATGGATCGCTGTTCCCTTCGAGCTGGAACGTCGGAGCTGTGTTGACAGGGTCATTTAGCGAAGTCACAAAGTGCGTTTTCTTTTGGGGTTTGTCCAGCGTGACCTGGGCTGACGCTCGCTCGCTACAGGAACGATCTCAAGAGTGTATTATCCAAGTCATCCTCGACTCTCGACGTCAACCTACTACTCGAATCGATCGCTCAGACCACCGAATTTGAACGAGAAATGGGAAGAAAGTACTCGATGTCGGTAAGTCAACTTTTCACTCAATTTCTTGCTCGAGCTGATTAATCTGTCTGTATAGTTCGAGAGCATCTTAGCGCTCTCTGCGATCAAGTACGGAGGAAAGGATGCTACTCTTCCCATTACGAGCGTTTTCGAAGCGTATCTCGGAATCTTCGTCGACGCACAAGACAAGTGAGTCTCCTTGCAACCCTCTCGAGCGTACAGACTAATGATGATGTCTCCTACAGAACCCTCTCGGAAATGATTCAGTCCTTCACCTCTTCCCGGATCTCGAGTTCACCTTCCGACAACCCTTCCGCCGTCCTTCCCTCCTCTACCGAACTCTTCTACTTCTACCGCGAAGCTTTGGATCGATGTGCCAAGCTCTCCGTCGGTCAACCTCTACTCGACCTCTGCAAGGTGTATCGAAAATGGCTCAAAACGTACGCCGAAGACGTTCTCGGTGCAGCTCTCATCAAATACGATCGACGGTCGACTGAAGGACGACCCAACTTACAAGAGCTACAGACTGCTTGTCTAGTGCTCAATACTGGTGAATACTGTCTCGAAACTGCGTCTCAGGTGAGTCAATATTGTTCATCTTTTTCACGAACCATCTCGCTGACCGCTCTGACATCTCGGTAGCTCGAGGAACGACTACAAGAAAAGATTAATCCGGAGCTCAAGGACCGAGTATCCCTTGAAGCTGAGAAGGATCTCTTCACCGGAACGATCTCTGCTGCACTTCTCGCAATTCTTCGAGAACTCGAGCTCACGGTCGAAGTCCCCTTCAATACCATGGCTCGAAGCCCATGGAAGGATCTAGAGTTCGTCAGCGGTGAGAGCGACTACGTGGGAGAACTAGCACGAGCTTGCGTGACGGTCGTCGGGATCGTTCGAGAAGGAGTCGAACAAAAGAAGTATGTCAGGAGTACTTGCGACAAGATTGTCGGGTGAGCTCCTCTTCCTCTCTTCAATCACCTTGACTTGTATGCTCACCTCTTGATCTATTCAGTCTCGTGCTCGCCAAGTTCTTGCAAACGATTGTTCGATGTCGACCAATTCCTCAAATTGGTGCAGAACAAGTGAGCTTCTTCCTTTCCTCCTTTCTGCGCGGAAGTTGCCGACACTTGATTCTCTTCTAGCTACTACTTGACTTGCAAGGCTTGAAGCATTGCTTGATGCATCTCGTGCTCGCACCTGGTGATTCTGCACCTATTCCTACTTCGTCAGTTCCTCTTGCTTTCCTCTCCTGATCTCAAGCTGACGGCATTTTCTTCAGGTACTCACGATACGTATCACGATCGACACAACGGGTCGATACCATCCTCAAGGTGATCATGGTCAACGAGGAGCCCGCCGATGATTTCGTCCGACATTACCTTCTCCTGATTCCCTGCCAATCATTCTCCGACTTTCAGAAAGCTCTCGACCTCAAGGTATATCTTTCTTGAAACGCTCTACTCGGCGTTCGAAGCTGATCCGATTCGTTGCAACTTTTCGCAGGGAGTTCGAAGAGCAGATCAAAACAATCTCCTCGACCTGTTCCTCGCTCGCACCTCGACAGCTTCCGGTCTCACCGATACTTCCTTCCTCACTCAGCTCGACATGGATCCTTCTTCGCAATCCCTCACATCTCCCTCTGCATCTGGCCTCAACTCGCCTCTCGCGCCTAACAACCTTTCACTGTTCAGCGGTTTCAGCTCGGCAGCGACGACGACCCTTTCCGGACTACCTACGAACGCTCTGAGTCGAGACGCGAGCCGGTCTGGTACTCCAGCTTTCGGTGGACAACGAGGAGAAGGTGAAAAAGGATTCTCTCGTTTTGGCGCATTTTCTTCTCGTTTGTTCCGAAAGGACACTTCTTCGTAGTACTGTATAGACGCTCGTTCTTGTTGTACTATGCATTAGTAGTTGGGCGTAAATGTTGAAACATTTCCAATAATTTAGCTCTTTCCCCTTTTCGACCGGCGACGCTCTCTCTTTCGACCACAATGCTACGACTATCTGTACTCTTCGCTCTACTACTGCTGGGTGTCTGTGTGCGATCACAGACCGCTGCCCCCTTCCCTCCTCTAGTTTGTGAGTCTCGAAATCACTCGAATCGGCGAACTTTCGGATTCACCTCCACTAACGAATATCTCCCTCGACGCAGACACTTATGATGGCCAATCCGCACCATCTTCAGTAGTTGAGGCTATCTCAACAGCTGCCGAACCCTACAACTCGATTCTGGCTGCAACTGCAAGCGATACGGCGACTGGTTTAGTCGGGGCGTTCCCTACGACGGCCACCATTGCTGATACGAACAGCCCGGTCGCCGCAACGACACGAGATATCTTCAGTTCGGGGAACCCGTGAGCCTCGCTTTCCAATTGTCTTGAGAGTTTCGCAACTGACATCCAAATTTCGACTTTTCTCCTTTCCTCCTCCTCTTTCGACCCTTTCTTTGTCCCTGTGTCAGTGGTGAGGTACTATCATCGAACACACGAGCGCCATACACAAAGATCGGAACCGTAGCGACGGTGTTCTCGTCGACACCAACTCCATCAGCGACTACTGGAACTTCGGGATCCGCGAGATTGGAATACCCGTCGAGGGCGTTGATGGGTTCTTGTTTGGCAATGCTGGGAGGATTCGCTGCGGGGGCTATGTTACTGTGAGGAGGCAGTGGAGAGCTCATGTCATATCCATATTTTCTGTATCCTTCTTGTCGTATCTTCGTAATATCCAAGCAGTGTTCCCTCTGACCCCGTCGTTAATGCTGTACCCGGACAATGTCAGGCAACTAAGTTAAGGTTGTGTAACGGCACAGGTGACGGCATTTGAAAGCCTTCGAATGAAAGAAAGAAGTCAGCGAAGCTCTCTCTGTGAGCTCAAATAACGCTTCTACTGCTGCAGTTCGCAACGTTCAGCAAAGTCGAAGAATTGGCACTCCAATTGAGATGCTTGCGAGACCTTCCGGGGCTTGTGACGAGGAGGAGGAGCCATTCTTGCGAAGTGAGATTTCGTGTGAGGGTGCTACGTGAGCAGCGATAGGTTCAGACAGCGAATGCTTCGAGCAGGTGATTCTGATAGGTAGCTCCCTAGTCGGGTTTTGACGGGAGTTGAACGATAGTCTTCTAGAACAGCTACCTGTAGGCTCGGAAGTCGGAAAATGAGATGATTGAACGAGAGCTAGCTTCATTTGTCGATCCGAATACTGTTTGACGATCTCGTCACTAGCCAAGTAGATTTTGATCTTCGCCTTGTCGAAATGTCCGCGTTGTCGAGAGTGAGAGCGAAAGCCAGAGCGCGAAACGGAAAGAAAAAAATCGAGCTTCGTCAGTTCATCTTGTCCTCGAAATCCGATCAATTCACTCAGCGTTGATGCATACCGTCTTCCTCCCATCGACTCCACCACCTCTCCCCTCCTAGACGCCTATTCCGAATCCAAGTCCTTCAAGAACAAAGTCTTCCTTACTTTCTACTAGCTTCGGGCCGATTCCTGGTAACAACGATGATCCAGCTCGTTTGTATAGCCTTGTATGGGGATGCCTAGAGCTGGAATCATGCTAGCGACTTGGGCTGAGAGGCTAGAGAAGAAGTCGGAAGATCAAGGTTCGAGAGGGGAACGAGGAGGACAATTGCTCTCGTTTTAGTGTCCACTATTCCCATCCATCCCTGACTGTATCTGCAATTATGTAGAGTCTGAAGCGAGGAACTTACGAGTGAGAGTGAGAACTGAAGATGAAAAGGGAGGAGAAGAGAAGAGAGCAAGAGCAAGTTTGCAGTTTCGTACAACGTGAGTTCACTTTGCCTCTTCTCTTCGTGCAATTTTGCTTTATAGAAGTAGTTGCGACTAGCCCGATCGAGATAGAGAGTCGAGAAGTAGCACCGGAAGCTATCCAAGGATAGGAAATGCGGATGCGAAACAAGGAATTGCGAAAAGCAGTCTCTCCTTCACTTTCCGAATACGAGAGCAGCTGATTGTGACGAGAAGGTGATGTTACAACGACAGATATGGTAAGTCTATGCCAAACCCTCCTCATGTACAGTCTATTTGCTGTCCGCTTCTTCTTTTCGCTTCTCTGTCCCCTCTCCACGCTTCGTTTCTCCTGCCTTCCCTTCGCTCGCAGCCCTTTCCCCCCTCTCTCCCTTCTCCTCCTCAAACTTTGCTTCGCTTGCTTTCACCCTCTTGTGCCAAGCTTTCAGGATAGCGACCGTGATTTGACCTAGCACGATCTGCGAACCTTGATATAGAACGATAGGAAGCGATATGATACCTCCCGCTTGTGCCGGAACTCCAGAGTAAAGAATGGCGACGATAGCTGTACGAGGATCGTCAGGATCAGCGTTGCGATGCGATATCGTCATGAAGCGTCAAAAGACTCACGAGCACCTAAAGCGGCTCCCTTTGCCGCTCCGCAGAAGCAGAGAGAGATGGTAGTCTTGGGGTCAAAGAGAGGACCCTTCACCCTGACTTTCTGGCCATCCTCCAGCGTAATCCGACGAGGGTAAGGGACATAGCGAGCCAAAACGAAGAGGAAAATGCTGAGAAGGATGTAGAGGAAAATGTTGGTCATGAGGATAAAGGTGATAGCTTCTCCCGAGAGGATGTCGAATGCCCCTTCGTAGAAACTGGTCGAGAACGTCGACCAAACGACGCCCAACAGGCAGAGACTGCCGACTTTGCCTAGTCTCAGCTTCGTCCGAACCAGTTTCGTCTGTTTGGGCCAGATGTACTGAATAACTTCTCCGACAAAGAGAGGGATGAAGACGGTGTAGCCGAGCTGAAGAAGAAGATGCATGTTGAGTCGACTTAGGCAAGAAAAGGCGAGAATTGAGGCTGCTTACCTGTTCGATGACTTTTCGGTAGACTTCTCCGATCCCTCCGCCTTGTCCTGCATCCGGTCTGCCAAACTCCCATCTTGACGAGGCGAAGAACATCTCAAGCAAAGCCGGACTAAGAAAAGTCCCGATCAGGTTGCCAATTATGACCTCTGTCGTCGAGGCCGCTTCGTCTCCTCCAGCTTGTCCAGTCATGACGACGTTTGAAGATACTGTCGTCGGTACGACGCTCATGACTTGCATTCCGATCAAAGCGTTTCGGTCAAATTTGCGGAAGTCGGGATCGCTGGCTCGAACGCAATTGATGATCTAAAGACATTGGGGTGTCAGCATACTTTGAGGGTAACTTGACGAGGAGTAGGGATACTCACGGCGAACACGAGCGTGGGAAAGATCAAGAAGCAGGTGCCTTGGGTCACGATGTGAAGCTTGTAGTCTCCAGCGCTGTGGTACTATTGATCTCATATCATCGTCAGTAATAAGCACGTCCGAAGCTAAGTAGATGTGACCTACGAGATTGCGCAAAGGTAGAGTGAGGCCCGAAACGAAGAAAATGATCGCGACCAAAAGGAACTTGATCGTGTACTCCGCCTTGAGAACTCCACCCGTCCTCGCCACGTTCGGAAAAGCTGCAGCCATACCCTGTCCCCATACAGAAGCGAGGGAATGAGAATCGACAAAGTAACGAGATCTTGCGAAACTTACGATAACGAATCCAACTCCCAGAACGAACCATTGATCCAACAAGTACTTTAACACTGTCTTTGTCCACTTCCATACGTTCTGTCCTAGACTCAGCGGCCTCTCTTCCCTCGAAGGTTGACTCAACTCTGCTCTTTCCTTGATTCCGTCTCTCGCTTTGACTACGTCTGTAGGGTCTCCTTCCTCGACTTCTGTACCGGTCCCTTCAGCTATCGTAGCAGTGTCGGTATCATCGTCTTCTATGGTTGTTGGCTGAGAGCGAGTTGCGGTTGAACTTGGAATGGGACCTGTCGATTGATAGCCTCGTGTTATCGGTGGAGCTAATGGAGCTGGTGGTGCTGTCGTCATCGACCCTTGAGAGAGGAGCGAAAGGCGATGGTTCGACGTAGGGAGCCAACGGTTAAGAGAGCCAAGTTTTCGAACGCTATCAAATTTACAAAAAGATAGCGATCCGAAATACCGCCGACGGATCAAGCGGATCGATATCGATGTTGGATACGCCCTTGTCGCAAAGTGGATTAAGCAAAACAGATTTGAAACGAAAACGAAATCTTTATTTTCACTCGCCCCAAAATCAAAAAAGCAGCAGAACAGGAAGTGGTGGTGTAAGAGATGTAAATGATCCAATTTGACAAAGAAGAGGAGAGGGGTAAAGCCCGGATGACCAAGAGAGAAGAAGAAGCGAAAGGAGGGAATCGATTTGATAATTGCTGGACGAGAGAGAATTGATTGTGGGAGGGGACAGGTAGGAGGCAGTGAACACCAAGGAAGGCGGAACGCGAGGAGAGAGGGGACGAAATAAAGTTGATATTGGGATTGGGATTGGAGGGGACCAGAGTTGCGAGAACGAATCAGGGAGGCGACGGGTGGAGAAGAAGAGGGGGGTTCAGATGTTCGAGGTCGAACATTTACTGTCTGTCAAGCGGGAGGTTCGAGTGAGTTTGTGAGAAGCAAGCGAGAGAGCAGAGAAAGAGGAAACGCACTGCTTGCATTCGGCGGGATCTTGAGGAGTGTTACCTTGAGGAGGAACAGGAGCACGTCGGGGACCCTCATCTTCGTCGCTGCGAGTGAGAGACAAGTTCCGAGTGTCAGACTCGATTGTCGCTCGGGAATTGGAGGAAGAATGCTTACGATTCCTCCTCACCCTCATCGAATTCGTCATCGTCGAACTCATCACTGTCAAAGTCCTCTCCTCCAGCCGCACCTTGCTCGTATCTCAAAGCCTTTCCAGTGAAGAAATCGATAGCACGAGGAATTACTCGTTCCTTGAGGTCTTCTCCGATTTGGTAATCGAGTTCGAGCTTCTCGTCGAGGTCGTCGTCAATCGAGATGTCGGAAGCATCGTCGGCCGTAGGAGGTTTGGGAGGGGAGAAGAAGGAGAAGAAAGAGTCTGTCGCAACAACCTTCTTGACGATTCGAGTCTGGTTGGTGTCTATTTGGGTACGAAATCAGTGAGCAAACGACATGACGACATGCAAGAGAGACTAGGACGTACTCTTGTTGCGTTGCTTCTTGGTCTCAATCTTGGTGGTGAGGTCCTTTCCTTCTTTCCAGTTGATCTTGGTACCCTCAGCGTGATCGTAAACGAAATCACCCTCGTATCCAACCTCATCTTGGTAGAAGTAGCTCTTCTCGAGCTTGGTGTTCTCGAAGAACTCCTTGGCTCCCTCGTTGAATTCGAAAACGAGAGTGAATCCGGATTTTCCTCCTTCTGGGTAAGTGACTCGGATGTCGACCAAGTGCTTGAGGGCCTCCTCGTCGCGTTCGGTGATGAGTTCGGAGAGTCCGAGGTGGTTCTTGAGGGTAGTGAGCCAGAATTCGGGGATACCTTTGGGAGCTTGTTGGATTTCTTCCGAAGTAGGCTTGACTCCCTTGGGCTTCTTCTCCGAGTCCTCATCCTCCTCATCTTCATCATCCTCAAAGTCCGACTCTTCATCCTCTTCCTCTTCCTCAGTCTTGACTCCCTTCTCAATCTCGTCTGATTTAGGTTCGTCCTTTCCTTCGACGAGCTCCCTCCTTCGCTCGTACAAAGGACGGTACTTCTCGGCGTACTTCTTCTCGAGTTCGAAAATGTCCTTTTGGAATTCGGCTTCGAGAGCAGAGTGATCTCGTTGAACTCCCTTGAGGGCAGTGAGACGGTATTGGATAGCGGTAGGAAGGGATTCGACGTATCCAGATGATCGACCGATCAAACCGGAAAGGCGGCCTTGAACGAGTTGAGCTGCATTGGTTGGATAAATGTGTGATCGGGAGAACGAGGAGCGTTGTGAAAGGTGAAGAGATGTCGGAAAAAGCGGGGGGTTGGGGAAAATTGAATGAAAGAAGGGAAAAAAGCGAAATCTATGTCAGCGACGCGTAAAGTTGTGGATCTGATGGGAGTTGGGACTGACCGAAAGCAGGGTTGCCGGCGAGAGCAGCCATACCTTGAGCGTCTCGTGAACCGATAGTTTCTGGCTCATCTTCCTCTCCGAGAGTGGGAGGAATTTGAGGTCGACTGTGAGCAGAACACACACACCAGAGCTGTCAGTTCTCCGTACGAAATAGAGCGAGGGCGAGCGGTCTCAAAGCGAGATCGGAGGGAGAGCAGAGGGGGGGAGAATAGAGTTCTTACGAGACTAATGAAGAAGTAAGGTTGTTGACGGCAGGGGTGTTCTACAAGGTCACAAATGGTGTCAGTAGATGCGCAATACAGTCTAGAATACAATGAGATGCTCACTTGGGGAGTACTGTTGTTGTGAGTGGCCAAACCAGGTGATCTAGTCAGCTCATTGGGTTGAAAGAAAGGAGAAGAAGGAAGGGTTAACTCACGGAGCGACTTGTCCACCAGGTCCAAGGCGGGAAGGGTCAGTGGGCATATTTTGTGCCATCTTTGCTAATTTATTCGAGAGTAGAGTAGTGAAGTGGAGAAAGAGTACGCCTCGCCTTTCGAAACTCTGAATGATTCGTTTCAGGTTTCACCTTCCAACTCTTCATCTGAAACTCGCTGAACTCATCTAGGAACCATGTACGATTAGGCCAAATGTCATCAAGTCCAACTCCTTCCACGACTTCAACTCTGCATCCCCTTCACTTGCCTTCTTCGTCCCCTTTCGCTTCCAGTTCTTCCACCTTCGCTTCTACTTCTGCCTATGACCCGACGTCGTCAAGCTCTTCATCTCGTGCTCCCTCGCCAGTGAACCGAAGTGTTAGAAGCAGGAAACCTCCTCCGCTCCCCCCGCCTCCTCCTTCTGAACCGAACCTCTTCCAACCTGACAACAACGACGATTCAGCAGATGTCACGAGACCGAATCTGAGGAAGGCTACGAAAGATGCACTCGGTTTGGCAGGAAGAGGTTCAGAAACTGGAGACGAGAACGGGAGATACAGTACATTCGAGAAAGGGAAACAGAGGGAATCGAGAAGAGCCGCTTCAGAGGCACTTTACTCGGAGAAGGACGGGGAAAGAGAAGTTGTCGTACACAAGGTCAGCCTAGTCGCAAGGAGAAAGCATGAAGAGCGAATATTGACAGTTCTTGATCATCGCAGGTTCTTAAAACCGATACTATGGCTTCCGTGTCTCTTCAATATGGCATCACCGTGAGTTCCTCACATGCATCAGCCTCTTTCGTACTTAGGCTGATCCGTTGTGAAGCACTGCAGCAACAAGCTCTGCGAAAAGCGAATCGATTGTGGGCTACAGATCCGATTCACCTTCGACCGAATCTCATGATCCCGCTAGATCAATGTAACCTCCCGAGCTCCTCCTTCGGTCTCGAGCGGATAGCCCGAGAAGAGAACGGAGATATCACAGTCTGGAAACGGGAAGCTCCAACTTCACCTTCGAAAAGGACAGAACGCGAAGGGCTAGGAGTCGCTGCAGGACGATCCGAGAAAGAGCATCACATTCTCTCTCCGACTGCTAGACGACTGATTTCGACTTCTTCGTTCGAGACTTCGCCCAATCCGACCAACGATTTCCTCACGATTTGGGACGACACTCCTTCTTCGTCAGCTCGGCCTTCCCTCGATTCTGTTCGATCCTCTGCAGGGTCCACAGCTTCGTCTTCGCAAGGTCCGAGACCTCCCTGCACTCCACAAATATCCTCGTACCTTTCTTCGACAAACAATCCCTACTCCTCTTCTCCCTCTCTCGGCCCATCTCCTCCTCCACCTACCTCGCAAGATCTCGTCGATGTAATGAACCACATCTCTATGTCTCCGCCTCTGATCCCTGTCACTCCCGACTACTCCTCTTCTGCATCTCAAGCCTCGACTTCCCTTTCTCCAGCTCCTTCATCCTCTTCCAATACGACACCACCTTCTGATTCGGGACTGAATGGTACTTTGTCAAAACGCACCCTCAAGATCGAACGCCTCCCTGCATCTCAACTCTCTTTCTTTCCTCCTCACGCAAACGATGATTCACCTTCGACAACTCCGAGACCTACTCCCCTCGACTCGACAACGAAGCAGCCCTCCGAAGATCTCTTCTTCGGACCCCTGACCAACTCTCTCGCATCCTCCTTCTCTTCCCTGGGTTTAAACAAGTACCTTCCCACTTCATTCTCCTCCTCGAATCTCTACTCCAAATCCGGCTCAATCGCTCTCCCCCTCTCTCGAACAAACTCTCCGAATCCCAACAAAGGGATGAACAGGTCAAATTCGATGAGAGGATGGAACTTGGATTTCTTTGGAGGAGAGGAAGAACAAGCTCCTTCGTCATTCGCGAAGGGTGCTATCTCGAGATCGAGAAGTACCCTCGGATTGAATGGAGGGAGCGATAGTAGGAGGAGAAAAGGGGAGAATCAGGTTTCGTCTTCTTTAAATGGGATTCCGAGGAGGACGAGCGAGATTGGATTGGAGGATGTTACGACAGTCGATGGAGGGTTTGGCTCTAGACCGAGTGGACCAAGTGGGAGAAGGAAGGAGAAAGATTCGAATGAAAGAGTGAATGGAGGGGGAGGGAATCAAGTGAGAGGAGACGTGAGGGAAACTTTCGGATTGTGATCTGAGGTGAACGCTGGACTGGAAACGCATCTGTCCCGTCTTGTCTTATGATGTTGTGTCGTAATCTCTCATCTGTCTCTATACAGTACCCTCTCTCTTCGTCGCAAATATCATTTTTTCTTTTTCGCACGCTGTGTTCAAAAAGTCTCGTATTTACCTCGAGCTAGAAATATTCATGCTTTCGCCGACTCCCTCGTGGGATCGACAGAGAGAGATAGAGATCGATTTCCTCCCCTCGTGGTCGGCGGAGTTGCCCCCTTTTTTTGCCCACTTTTCTCATCCGAACACGCAACTTTCTCCTCTTCTTCAGCTTGAGAAGGAGCATGGCAGCTCCTGATGAGGAAGAGCTAGCCTTACGAGCGACAGACGAACTACTGGCTCAAGACGACCTTCATTCCGATTCTTCCAGACGTCAACATCACCGAAGGATCAGTTCAACCGCTTCAACTGGACACATCCCACTACATGGTCTACCAACAGCGAACAGTCTACCGGCAGCACCAAGAGATCTAGTCGGTGCCCTCACAGTTCTCGTATGTGTTTCAACGTTGGCAACTCATCAACTCCCTTTGATCGCTCAACACTCAAAATCCCTCCTCTTGGCGTTCCCGTTCTTACATTATGGCTCACTGGGTTTATTGGGAGCCGGATTGGGATACTGGAGACCGCGAGGGGCGTTTGGGAAGGGTGTAAAAGGAGGAATCGAATTGGGAAGAGGAGGTGAAAGAGCGAATAGGAAAGTCATGGCACTAGCGGGAGTATTCAGTGCGATGTCAATGATCTTGAGACTGTGGACAACGAGGAGGAATGATAATCGATTGTGCGAGGTGATCGACGTGAGTTTTAACTTTCGCAATCTCATCGCTTTTACCCTTCGAAATCTGACTGGCCCGCTGTCGATGAACTAGCTCTTTGTCCTCCCTACAATACTTATCATTCTACCTTACCTCTCTACCCGACTACCTCTCGGCAGCCCTCTCCACTCTCCCGTTCCGGCAGTTTTCGCAAACACAATCGTCCTTACAACTTTCATGGCGGGATTCTGCTTGATTGGCATTTATGGCTCTTCGGCCAAGCTATTACTGGCGCTATTACGGCTGCCATTCGAGGCATCAGCTTTACTGTTGCTCAAAGAAGGACTATCGGACGAAGGGAGAGTAGGAGAATTCTTGATGGGAAGTGTCGCCGTGAGTTCAGATTTCAACTTTTCCAAGTTCCTTCTTGACGAGAGCATCTTCTTTGTGTATAGGTTGCTACGATCACTGCTCTCGCCGCCGTTCCTCTCGGTTGGCTCGTACCTCTCGAATCGACTTCTCCTGCACCTTCGCTCCTTGCCGTCCTCTTCACTCTCGCCGCCTCGATCGGATCTCAGATCGCCCTACTCTTCTCGCTTCACCTCTTCAGCTCTCCCCTGACATCTCCCGGAACTCTCTTCGCTCGGAATTTCCTCCTTCTCTGTTTGGCGACTTTCGGAGGAAACGGTTTCGCGATTCAAGACAACTGGTTGCAAGTCATCTTCGTATACGCAGCTGGAACTGCTGCTGCCGCATGGGCAGATTCAGAAGTCTCCTCGGCTGTCAGAGGGATCAGCAGTCAAAGAGGATCTCAATCAGCTTCAAACACTGGTTACTCGCTCTTGAATGCGAATGGATCAGCAGGAAACGGACTTTCCTCATCGCCTAACCTCTCAAACCCTTCTTCACCCTCTCTCACCCCTTCGACCCCTCCAGCACTCGGCAACCGAAAATCGTCTTCAGAACGAGTTCCTCAATCAACCTCTTCCTCTACCTCTTCTTTCCTCCCTCAGTCTCCTTTACTCGCTCTAGTTCCCTTTATACCCTTAATTATTCACCTATTGCAACCTCCCGCATCAAATATACCTCCTCTCGCCCACGCCTGTTCCCTTCTCCCTTATTCCCTCCGAACAGCAATCTGTCCGATCACCGCCCTCCCCGTCGACATGTCCGATAACAACGTCGACATTGTTATATCATACTATTCGGAAGACCTACCTCACGTGAAAGAGCATCTAGATGGCATGCGAAAGTTACCCTTCCTGATGGACAGGGATGAGCGGGTAGTGGTTTACAACAAGGGACCTTTGAGCGAGGAAGAGATCAGAAAGGGAATGGACTTACTGGAGCATGACGAGGTGGTGCCTCTCGATAACGTTGGTCGGGAAGGGGAAACTTATCTCAAGGTGAGCAGTCATTCTTGCTGCTCTTTCTTGTTCTCGACGATTCAATAGCTGACTTCGTCGATCACAAAAGCATATCCTATTACATTACAACGATACGATTTCGGCATCGCCTTACCCGCTTCCTGCCTCGAATACCTCGACCGATCGAGCGTCCTCTCATCTTCGCCGAAAAACTCTCGCCGCTCACACTTTCTTCCTTCAACCTCATCTCGCTTGGCCTTGGGTCGCAGCCCCTCGAATGGAGCTCGTGGGACCCGACACGGGGTTCGCACATCTCGGACCTCTCATCGAAGCTGATTGCGGGAAAGATCTCAAGGTCAATGTTGATTTCCCGATCTATACCGAGTTGTTCAGCATCTTCACCGGAAGTTTATGTCCTCCCGGTGGTCAAACCGTACGTTTCGTTCTCTTCCTCTCCGTTGTTCGCTCTATTGCCTCCCACCCTCCTTTCACCTTCTCGTCGCTCTCGCTCTCGTATCGCTTGCCTCGACTTGCTCCCTCCATTCGCACGCTTACTGATAGAGCATCGTCCTGGACGCGTTACAGATGGCGTGGTCCGCCCAATTCGTCGCATCTCGGAAACGAATCCTCGCAAATCCTTATCACAAGTATTCCTACGTCGACGAACTCATGTCTGCTCCCGCTGATCATTGGATCCACAACGTAAGCCAACTATCTACTACTGATCGAGCTGAGCAGCGTTGATCCTCTTGAATCGTCGCAGATGTGGGGACCGAATGAATCAGGAGGACCTTCGAATCCAGCTTTCGGTCACTCTGTCGAACGAGCTTGGCCTATCGTTTTTGACTGTTGGGACGCACGGTTTGGCAAGGAATGTACGGACGATGTTTTCGATCGGGATAAGTGTACATGTTTGGATGGGTAATTCTTGGAGTCGAATGGCAATACAATAGACTGTGCGCTCCATCTACCCCTGCAGTCTCTCCTGATAGGTCCTACTTTCGTGGACTGAGCTGTCTCGGTGAGCCGATCAGTCTGTAGCCGGCCTCTCCCCTTATCTCTCTCTGCTCGCTTGTGTCTGCCTTTCTCTCGCTCTCGTTTTCTCTGAAGCTAGCCCACTGACTTCTCACCACGTCCTGGTGTTGAGAGCTCACTCACCCGCAATGTCCCACGAGCTCGCAAAGGTACGCATGTCTTCTCTTCATCGAGGCTGGAATCAGTGACGAGGCTCATCTTTGCGAGCGACAGCTTCGACAACATCACCATCGACTCGACGACGCCTTCGACATGTTCACTTGGGAGATGTGCAAATCACTTGGAAAGAACTCTCAAATTGCGGATTTTAGAGCAAAGTACACCGATCCCAACGAAACTCGAATTCATCCAACCGAAATCGTCGGGAAGGTCTTCTGTGAGCCGAATGTCTGCCCCCTCACAATGACGCGGTCCACTGATCAAGTGCCCTGCAGATCGAGACAGACTTTTGGACGTTCACGTTGCGCCGGCTTGTCCGATCCAAACATGGCGAAGGAACCAGCGTGGCCATTCGAACGGAACCTCGATTTTTGTGGATCCTGTGTCGCTCTACGGTCGAAGCGGTCAACTAGAAGATACATTGTGGGAAACGAAAGGGCCTCCCAATGAATTCGGCGTCGTGGCTTACCCGCGCAGCCTGCCCGCTCGCAAGACTTTGAGCCATACGATGATTCGCGATTCTGGCCACATGAAGGAGTTCAGGGAGTACCATGCGATAGTCCACTATCTCACTTCAGGTGCAGCCATCTCATTCCGTTCAAAACCCGAACTTTGCGAACACGGCTGCTGACTTGACTAGCTCTAATGCCAGATCCCAAACAAGAAAGTTGGGTCGTGTTGAAACAAGTCGTATGGGATCAGGAGCGTTCTGCGTTTGTGCGCGATTTGAAACGCATCGAGCGAGGAGACCCCGTTTGTCCGCACTTGACGTTCTACCACTATGAGTCGATTGTGCGAGGCAACGGTGGAGCTCAAGAGTATGCCGATTACTCTGCCATCATTTGCTCCGCGATAGTCGAGGATGCGACGTCGGGAAGTTGGAAACCGTGGAGGGCAGGAGCAGGAGTCGTGAGTTCTACTTGCGCTGGTTTCATTGTATCGCAGTGCTCATGATGGAGAGATATCTCATCTCGTGTATTAGTCGCTCCCTTTCTCGCTCGAGAATCCCGCGCGTTCTTCAACTCCTTCCGCTCCAGTACCTCCTCGCTTGCACTTGCGAAACACGGCATCTCCTGACGACCCTTGGTCTTCCGATGGCGAGACTGGAGTCTTACCCGATGATGAACAAACTCAGGTGCGATTTTTCGTGATGCTCGAGAGTTCATCCAATGCTGACCGATCAAAGCGCAAAAATTTATATCCTCCTAGATTTCTCAATCTCCTTCTCGCAATCAACGTGTTCAGTCGCTCGGCCACCGTCCTCGTTCTCGCACTCTCACAAATCGTCAAAGCAAAGTCTATCGTCAGGATACTGTTGGCTGCGCAAGAGAATGAATCGCTGTTCTCGCTTCCTTGTATACACCTCTTTCCGTTTACGACTTTACGTGCTCTTGCTCTCTATATATAGTTTATCCTTGAAGTGACCTCGAAATTCTGTAAATGATAACGAAATAATGACTAAACTTTCACATCTAACGAGTTTCTACTTGACGAGTTCTTCGACGAGCACCTTCTCTACCTCCCAAGCACCTCCCCACGAGATAGCTCTCGCCTTGAATCCACCACTCAATCCTTCCTTCTCCAAGCGACGAGACAACTCCCTGTACATTCGGACGAGAAGAATATCTTGTCTACAGACGAGACGCAGATCGAGTCAGTCTACTTCCGACAGCGAGCGAGAACGAGGAGAACATACGATCTCAAGTGTAAAGCAGGGCACAAATCGTTTCCACCATCTCCGACATACACGACCTGATCGAAACTCTCCCACCCTCCGTTCCTCTCCATGAAAGCCTCGAGTTCCTCCCCTTTACACATATTGGGACTGCAGCCGACTTTGCAAGAGTGTTGGGGACCGGAAGGATCGACTCTTCGACGAAGTTTGAGGAGACCGTCAGAAGTGAATTCGGCGGGGTTCGTAATGATCTCGTCGAATTGAGATTCCATTCCATAGTGCTATGACGCTCAATTCTATCGTCAGGACTAATGGAGGATACGGAATCGAGGTAGAGAAGGGGTACGTACGCGGAGAACAGTATCGATGAAAACCGTGTTTGAGTTCGAAAGGCACAAGAAAGTAGCTTGAGGGTCCGAACGAGCTTTGACAGTCGCTAATCCTCGTTTCATCGCTGGGTGCTACAATTCGGTGCGAACAGGTAAGCGGGTTTGCGAAGCGGAGAGCGACGTTCTTCTGCAATGACTTACGAGAGGAAGAGTTTGAAGAGCGGCTTCGATATCTGCTCGGGTCTTGCCTTCTTGATGAAGCTTGACGAGATGTTGAGCGCTACAGAGGGGGACGTAGCGAGAATCAGCGAATTCGTTCTAACCCTTGTGAGATTGCGAAATCTGAGCTCTTTGAAGACTTACACGTTATCGGTCCATTGAGTCGTCTTCTTTCCTTCTCTGAGACTAGTTCGGAGATGAGGAGCGAGAACTTCGAAGACGTATCGATCGGTATCTTGATCTGTTCGTTCGAAATGATATCAGTTTGCGAAAGTGAGAGAAGGGTTGAGAGGGGGGACAGGAAAACTTACCGACGCATGACCAGTCGAAATCGAATACGATGAGTACTTTCTTGACCATGATCTAGTGAAGAGAAAGGGCGAAAGGGAGGGTTCGAGGGAAAGGTTGAGTCAAAAGGAAACGAAAGAAGGAAAGAGAGACGAAGGGGAGGAGCAGCTCGTTAGCGATCGAGTCGATTATACGAGGGCACATGAATGCCTTCAGAGTGAGATCGTGGGAGAACGTGGGCTTATGGGATGCGACAGGAGGGAGTGAAACGAGAAAGGTGAACAGAGACGAGGGACTCACGAGAATAGATTCGGGGTCTGCTGAGTGTGGTTGAGAGTACTAGTCGAGTGCTATACGAGTCGGTACTGAGTGGAATCGACTGAATGTATGGAAATTGTTGAAGTTCAAAAAGTTTTCGAGGAATTCCCAAGTTCGCTTTCCTTCCCTTCACTTTTACAACTCTCTAAACTACTACTCAAACATGTCTGGTGCTCCTCTTATCCTCGGCCTCTGGTACGCTCTTCTTTCGCATCTCCTTCTCCCTCTCCGTCACTTGAAACGAAGGTTTTCATTCTTTTTCTTTCAACCTAAAACTCACAACTCTCTCGTCTTTCGCGTTGGACAGGTCAGTCACCCTCGAACCCGGAAAGACCATCTCTCAAAACACTTCCCCTGCTATTCAAATCACCAATGTTTGCGTACGCTGTCAAAACTTCTCTCACTTTCTCACTCGCTCAGGATGATCACTAAAACTCATCGCATCGATCCAACAGTACGGACCTGAAGTCAAGGGAAACGCTCGATCAGCAGTCATGATGAAGTACCCCGAATTCGAACAAGATTCAGATGATGAGGATGATGAAGAAGAGGAGGAAGATGAGGACGATGAGGAGGGAAACATCAAGCTCCCTAACCTCATCACCAAGGAGACCGTTCTCGCTGTCTTGAAGCCCAACGGCGTGAGTTTTCGTTTCACTTTGTTCGCAATTTTGTCTGCGAAAGAAGATCTATATCAGCTGACGCTCCGTTCCCACCTTTCTTTCTTCCCCGCGATCAGTCTGAGCAAGCTGCTATCAACGTCTGCCTTGTCGAGGATGTCGAGGTTGTCGAACTTTCCGTTTCTGGTGAAAAGTGAGTTTTCATTTTTCCTGTCTCCTCGCTGCCTGCCCTCAGAAGCTGATCACGCCTTACTATACAGCCCCGTCTACCTCACTGGACACTACATCCGTCAAGAAGACTTTGACCAAGAACCTTACTCGGACTCTGAGGATGGTTCCGAATTCGATGAGGAGTTCGATGATTCCGACATTTCTGGTTTGATTGGTGAGGGATCAGAGGATGAGGATATGGAGGACCGAATTCAAGAGTTGAAAGAGGAGAAGCCGTGAGTTCATCAAATTCTCCCTTGAGCGAACCCCTCGAGATGCGATGAGCTGAGATCGTTTCTTCGAAATCCCCATAGTTCCAAGAAGCGCTCTGCCGAAGCTTCCTCCGCTGCTGATGACTCTACCGTTTCCGCTGCCGACCTCGCCGGACTCTCAAAGAACCAAAAGAAGAAGTTGTTGAAGGCTCAAAACGGTGAAGCTGTCCCTGCCCCTGCCGCTGCTGCCGCTTCCCCTGCTGCCGCCAAGAAGGAAGAGAAGAAGGTTGAGAAGAAGGCGAGCTTACCCTCTACTCTATCTCGTGAGCTATCTGGCTGACCTTTGTTATCTTTTCGAAAAACTCGGATTTCAGGCTCCTGCCGCTGCTGGACCTAAAGTTCAAACTCTCGCCGGAGGTCTCGAGATCACTGATGCCAAGGTTGGAACTGGAGCTGCTGCGAAAGCTGGATCAAAAGTTGGAATGAGGTACATCGGTAAACTCGAAAACGGAAAGGTCTTCGATTCAAACACCAAGGGATCTCCTTTGAGCTTCACTCTCGGTCGAGGACAGGTCATCACTGGATGGGACAAGGGTATCGTTGGAATGCAAGTCGGTGGTGAGAGGAAATTGAGGATCCGTAAGTTTTCTTTTTCGCTCTCGTTTTTTGCGAAAACTGGGATACTGACTCTTCTCCTTCTTTGTGATTACCTTCTTCCTTCCCTCCATAACCTCCCTGCCTTCTACACTCCTCCCTTCCTTCCTGCTTCCTCGTTCTTGCTTCCTCGCTCTTCCTTCTTCCTTCGTTCCACGTTTTTCCTTCTTCTTCCTACAGCTGCTGCCATGGCATACGGTAAGAAGGGAACTCAAGGCATCCCCGGTAACAGCGTGTTGTTGTTTGACTGCAAATTAGTATCGCTGTCTGTCCTGTCTCTCTCTGCGTCGTCGAGGGAGGAAAAACACTGACTCGATCTTTTTTACGTTTACAGCAAGAACTAGATCAACTCCTCGCAAAAAATGGACTCCTCTTGTTTTCTTTGTAGCTTACATCACCTCTTGGAATCAGGGAATCAGTGTCTACAGATACAAGCTTCGGGAGTTGACCCTTTTTTGGCTTCGGAGTTCCGCGGTCTATCCAAGCGATGCCGCTCCTGCTCAGATCGGTCTCTCTTCTCTCTTCCCTCTTCTCATACCCTGACTCTCCCACCGCGCAAGATGATCCCCTGCTGTTGTCCGCTCTTCGGAGTCATTCAGGTATCTAACCATTCTTCTCACTTCCGAAACCGTTCCCTGACTTCGAGTCTATTACAGGCGGTCGATGTTACTCTCCTCCTCATTGTCACGATCTCTGCCGGGTACGTTTCACTACCTGCTCATCCACGAATCGCTCTCGAGCTGACCCAGACTTTTGAGCTTTCTCCTTCAGATTCGTGGTTTTCTCTCTGTCTCCCTCGGCGACCGCAGTCTACATCTCCCAACTAGGTTCAGGGATCCTCGCAGTCCTCTCCTTGGTATTGACGGTGATTGCAATCGGAATGAGATTGGTTGGAAGAGACGTAGGACGCACCATCACTTGGGGCTTGGGTGTAAGCTCGACCTCTCTTACGCTCTTTACGACAACGATGAGCCAGAGCAGATAGATGATGGAGAGCAGGGCTGTGCGCTAGGCTGTGGAGCGGCTTGGTTGTGGCTTTGCGTCAATAAGCGAGAAGATCTGATCTGGTACGCCAAACTCTCGCTCAAAGACAGACCTTGCCAGTAACGGCACTCACTGTACTCGAGGTGTTTGCTTACAGCACGGGTTACACCTTCATGTCGTCTGCGTGCGAATGGAGCGGAATGAAATACTTTCTTTATGCAGTACGTTCCCGTCTTGCCGAAGCTTCTGTCTTATCCGAGTACACCGCATCTGTCTGACACACAGAGTCCTCGTCTTCGGTGGGCCTCGCAGATCTTCATCATCTCCGTCATCTCGCAAATCCTGTTCTTTTTCATCGGCACGTCCAAGTCTCTCTCTCCATCTGCTCTGTAAGCTGATTGATAGGGGCATTTTGCGTAGTCAAACTCGGCGACATCCCTTGTCTCAACTTTGGGGGACGAGGAAAGAGTCGTTCGATCGCAAAGAGGTCAAGGCAAGGTGGACGAAACGACAGTGAAGAAGCAGAAATGAGGGGATTGCGAGGAGACTGGCACAGCGGCAGTAGCGCGGAAGGTTCGGACTCTGACGGAGATGGTCGAGAGAAAAGGACGAGCGGAAAAGGCAGAACGGGCGAGGGACGTAGTGTGGGCGTCGGTCAAAACGCAGGACTGAGCGATGAGGAAAGGACGAGCAAGCCTGTCGTGGGAAGGAGAGGCTCGTTGTCTACGGGAACATACTGAGCAAGAAGTCACAGGGGGAGAGAGGGAAAGGAAGAGAATAAACTATCGAAAATATGGCACGGCTCGAGGTTTTTTCGAAGCTCATTCAATAGCTTTTAGCGAAAGACACTTTTCTGGTTAATCGTTTGTCCACTGGATATCGAGAAGTGAGGTTGCGAAACTAAACGATGTTTCGTCCTGTTGCGAGATTTTCCCTCTTTCTCTTTCTCTTTCTCTTTCTCTTTCTCCCTCTCACTTTTCCCCATCTCCGCATAAACCTCGCCTATCTTCGATCAAACCTACTATGTACATCTTCCGAGACTCGCTTCACCTTCGAATGCTGCTAGAGCTGATCTGCTCTGCTCCTTTATCCCAGGTCTTCTTCCCCTTCAAAGCCCTCTGAAGCTTCGATGCCTACTTCAGGATCCGCTGTAAGCCAACGTCCTACCTCAGTCTTGATCACGATCGCTCATGCTCAGCATTTCACCATCGCTAGCCTCTCTCAACCGAAGATCAAGCTTCTCAGTCGCACCGTGAGAAGACTTCTGAATCCGCTCTCGTTTCTCCCTCAATGCATGACAGTCACTACGGACCCGGAATGCACTCGCCCGAAGTTGGACCTGCTCACAATCCTACTATCCCTACGGATGAGGCAGAGTTGGAAGAGAAAATCAAGTGAGCGTCTCTTCGTTCTTTCCTTTGCTCCAACTAGAAGCTGATCTTCTCTCGATGAATGTTAGGGATACTCTCGGACGTAAGGTTGATTGAACGGGAAACGAAAGTTGCGTAGCTTGCGAAACAAGGTGGTGAAGGGAAATTGCGAAACTGGAATCGACGCTTTGAAGAGTTTCCATCTCGCACATCGGGCGGAGATTCACTTGCAGAGATCACTCCGTCGATCCGAACCGCCGGGAGCCATCCTCACTGTCGACAGACCCAGAGGAGGCATAGCAAACCCTTTTTCAAAGCGTTCGCAACCAAGATTTTGTGAGAACTTTTAAAAGTCTCGTTCGATAATCTCGATGGGCGACGTGTGACAATTGAACGAGAAAGATCCGAGTCATCGCGCCTTCGGAAACAGTGGATGCGAAAGTTGGATTTGTCGGGCGAGTGCGAGTCAAAATTTCGAAAGGAAAAGTTCCGACTCGAGAGTCTTATCTTTCACACCAACCATCAACATGCTCTCAACGAAACTTGCACCGATAGCTCGCAAAAGCTGCTTGTCTCTCACCTACCGATCTTACGCGACAGCACCAGCTCCTACTCTTCATCCTTCAGAATCTGGACTTCGACCTCCCCATCTCCTCACTCTCGCCGATCTCACAATCCCGCAGATTCAATCCCTCATCACTTCAGCAGTAGCCTTCAAGAAATACTACAAGAGCAAAGCTATTCCAGAAGCAGGCAGGATCGAGGGAGCTAAATTCGAAAAGGGAGATGAACAAATGAGTGAAGATATCAAGCGAAAGAGTCTCGATAGTAAAACTGTAGCTCTCATCTTCAGCAAGAGGAGTACTCGAACTCGCGTATCAAGCGAAACTGCTATCAAAGCACTAGGTATGTTTCTCTACCTTTCGCTCAAAGTTTCGTTCGCTTATCCTCCTCAGTCGAGTCTAGGTGGACACCCTATGTTCCTCGGTTCTGGAGACATTCAACTCGGCGTCAACGAGACTCTCTACGATAGTGCTCGAGTGATCAGCTCAATGGTCGATGGAATCTTTGCGCGAGTTGGGCACCACTCTGAAGTCGAGGTGAGCAAACGAGAACCTTTAGCTACACTCCCTGACTACACTGACTGATGACGGCGAACGCAGACCCTCGCCGCTCACTCCACCGTCCCTGTCATCAACGCTCTCTCACATCTTTACCACCCAACACAAATTCTCGCAGACTTGCAAGCTCTCCTCGAAGTTCGACAACCCTTCACTACCGACCTCTCCTCTCTGAAAGGTCTCACTATCTCTTGGGTCGGAGATTCGAACAACATCTTGAACGAAATGATGGTCACTTACCCTCGAATGGGAATCAACCTTCAAATCGCAACACCGAAAGGTTACGATTTGGATCAGGAGGTGCTGGATCGAGCGAACGCCGGGATCAAGGCTGAGGGAGGAACGGGGAAGATTACTCACACTCACAGTCCAGAGGAGGCAGTGAAGAATGCCGATGTTGTGACTACCGATACTTGGTGAGTTGTGATGTTCGCAAACACGCTTCCACGTTTATGGCTGACGTGCTACGATATCGCATTCACAGGATCTCAATGGGACAAGAGGACGAGACCGCTAGGCGAAAGAAGGATTTCGCTGGATACCAAGTTACGAACGACCTCCTCGCTCGAGGAGGAGCGAACCAAGATTGTATCTTCATGCATTGCCTCCCTCGACACGAATACGAAGTCAACGACGAAGTGTTCTACGGTGACAAATCGATCGTATTCCAGGAGGCAGAGAACAGGTGAGATAGAAAAAGCCTCTTCCTCCAGCCTCTTTCTCTAAGATTGCGAAATTGACCGGCTTTCTTTCTTTTGACTCTCGCATAGGAAATGGACGGCTCTAGCTGTCTTTGACGCTTTCGTCGGGAAGTGGAAAGTGTAGATAGAACTCGCCATCTCTGCAAAGCAAAACTAGGAAAACTCAAGCCTCGAAAGGGACTCGCCGGTTCACATCTGTTCGCTCGCTATACATACTCGCATTGCTCCTGCTCTCGCTTTTCTTCGCTTCCCATTCACAATGACTCCCTCACTCAACGCTGACGTTCTCAGGCTCATCATTCGTGAAGCAGCTCTCGAAGCAGAAACTTGTTTCTCTCATTCGATCATCGACGCATTCTACCAACGATCCACAACCCTCCGTCGATTCTCCTTAGTCAACTCGCAGTGGAGATCGCTCGCTCAACTCGAACTCGAAAGTTACGTCGTGCTCACCAATCGGAATCAAGTACTCCTTCACGGTGCGATAGTCAAGACGGGATTGGCGAAGCGAGTCAGACGATTGGTAGATAGGAGAGGGACAGGAATCAAGGATGAGCGATTATTTAGTCAAATTTTGGAGAAATGCGAGGGGTTGAGGGAATTGGATTGCGCGAACTCGAGGTTTGCTTTGAGTAGCTTATGGAGAGCGAAAGGTACGCCAATACTTCTGCTGTGACAGCGAGGCTATGAGCTTAGTGCTGACCAGTTCTCTTTCCGACAGATCTCGAATCCCTTTCTTTGTCGAGCGTTTCCCTCGTGAACGTGAAGGAGTCGACAAACCTCGTCCTCCCTTTCCGACTTCGATCCTTCAGCTTATCCGGCAGCTGTACCATCTCGAAAACGGACTGGAGAGCGCTACAACAAGCAGGAGCGGGCAACCTCGAACGTCTCTCTCTCGCTGGACGACTCTCCTCGAATCCCGCTTCCCTTATCAACACGCTATCCTCCTGGCTCCCTTCAGTTCGAAACCTCGACCTCGCCGAGATTGATCCGCCGACCCCTCTCATTCCCTCCCTCCACTACTGTCAAAAACTCGAACGACTCTCGATCAAACTCTCAGATTTCCCTTCGACTCTCGCCGTCCTTGGTTGTTCCCCTCAACATCTCGAGGTTGTCGCTTCGAGCGATACTCTCGATTTCTGGACTTGGGAGGACTATCAATCGAACGTTCTGAGCGCAATCGGGAAAGCTCCGCTCGACAAGGTCGAAACTGTCAAGATTTTCAGGTCACCCGGGATCGACGAGACTCAGAGGGACGTAGCTTTGTCAGTCAAGATCGGAAAACGAAGAGTCGGGTCAAATCGTCGAAATTGTAAACTTGCGATGCTGTAATTCTGCTTTTCATTCTCTCATTCGTCTTGCCTCGCTCCCATCTCTCTTCGCGTGCCTGCTACGGATGGCAGTCTAAGGATCCTGGCCTATTGTGAGTCTCCCTTTTTACCCCCTTCCCTTTCTTCCTCTCGCTTTTCTTCCTTTCAATCGTTGACTGAAAATTCTATGTATGCCGCTTAGACCTCTTCAATACGACTCGACGCGACCAGAGACCCTTTCTTTCCTTCACACCCACTCGACTCGACAGTATCTCCAGAATGAGGGGAAGATCGAATACAGTTTTCGCTCCTCTCCCTTCGCAAGATTCTGCTCCTTTCGATCTCGATCCCTCAATGACTGCTCACATACCGCCCACTCCCGAATCACCTCCACAACAGAGTCGAATGAATTCGCCACAACGAATGAGTCAGCTGCAAACACCTTCAAAGTCAAGTAGAAGAAGATCAAGAACTGTTTCGCAAGGGAATCGAGGAGGAGACTTACCGACTCCTGCTCATTCAAGTAATTCAGAAGATGACGAAACAGAGGGAATCATGAGGTCGGAAAGAGTCAGGGAATGCTCGAGGATGGCTCAGACTAGTCAGGAGGAGGTGGATGAGAGTAGACGAGGGAATTCGAGAGCGAGGATGGGTGTCGAAGGAGATGGGCTTGTTGAGGTGGAGGACAGACTTGAGGCGACAGGAGATATGGACGAGGAGCAAGATCCGATGCTACAGCAGATCGCCAGGGAACGGAGACTGGTCTGGGAGCAAAGTCGTTCGAAAAGTTTCGGGAGAAAGAAATGGTTGATCTTGGTTGCAAGTTTCGCCTTCTCCCACAGACGGAATAACATGCTGATAGTCTCATGACGTCGGCTGACAGGCACCTTCCGAGTCATCGATTCAGGACACGGATTCTTCCAGATATTCGACAGGATCGTCGTCGGGTCAAAACGAAGGTGTTCTCCTACCTTTGCAGCCCACAGTCAGCTTCAACTTCACTCTCAGTAGACCGTTAGCTGCGATACTGACTGGTTCGATCGCAGCTTCCGGCACAAGCTCAACTCATCGCTCGAGAGTTCTCGCTGGCCAGCATCGCTGGCATTCAGCTCTATCTCTGCCTCCCCGATCCATCTTCAAGCAGGGCTCGACTCACGGAGAGTAGTTGGCGAGTCTTGTGGACGGACCATTTCGAAGGCAGGAGTTACGCCGAGACGCTGCGAGGAGCGAACGGTCTTCGTAAGTCAAGGTTTCCTCCTTGTTCGACTCAGTACCATAAGCTGACGATCAATACCCCTTAGCTATTGCCGGTCGGATCGAATTCGACGTCGATCACAGCGCCTCGAGACGAATGCCTCGCCGAATCGACAGACCTCGTCCCTCCTTTTCCTCCACGACTCCCTCAAGAGCAGCCTCTCCGTCCCTTCGTTTCGGTACTTCTCTTCCATATTCGCGCTCGAGTACTCCATCCTGGCGCGACAATCATCGCAGCGGACCGCGACACTCTACCTCCCTCGAACAAACCGAGTCCGGCTCAGATCACGAGCGGGCTGATCTTGTCACAACCTCCTCCTCTTCAAGACCGAACACCTTCCGACCTCTTCCACTCTCCAGTTCATCCCAAATCGCACACAGACCTCTCGATCCTTCCTCACCCACTTCATCTCGAATCAGCTCTCGCGCCGCAACTCCCATCTCTCGTCCCGTCTCTCGCGTCAACGTCAGACACCTATTCGAGCAGGACCTCGACGATGAATCCTGCAGACCCTCAACGAGCCCAATCGAACGAAAGGCTTCCATGGAATCGACTACTGACACTCGCCCTCGCACGAGCTCACGCATCTTCGCCTTCCCTCGACCAGACCCTCGAGACAACGCTGGCGACGAAAGCAGTGAAGACCGTAGTAGAGAAGAGTCAACCTTGAACTGGACTATCGAGCTCGATCGATTGAGGGAGGTGTCGGAAACTTCGCTCTTCGCAGGTGGAACAGAGCCGGATACCTCAATCTTGACTGAGGGAGACATCTCAGGCGCAGGTGTTCTTAGATCTCACCATAACAAGCAAGATCCGATTCAAGCCACGCTCCTCTCACACCCTGTCCCGATCGAACCTCTTTCCCTCACAACGCTCCCTTCTCGCCGACCAATCGTCGACCTTCCCTCGACATCTGCCTCCTGTTATCCCTACTTCTCCATCTACCCAGCAGCTTACCCTCATTTCGACATCTATACTCGACGCTTCGCCTCAGAACTCCCTCCTTTCCAATCTTTAGAATCGCTCAAAGCAAGCAACTTAGGCTCAATCGTGATCTCTGATGTATCCTCTCTCCCGGTGATCAGTATCGATCAAGATCTAGATGATGAACAGTGGCGTCTCGAACCGGAGGAGGGAAATGGTTGTCAAAAGGAAGCATCGACGTCGGAAGGAGAATTCATTGATAACTCAGTCGAATGGTATCAGACCAGCACCCCGAGCGAGCGATCACCTGGAACGAGCAGCTTTGAAGAGGATGAAGACGACGGAGAGGGTACGAGTGACAGCGATGGAGAAGGATTGTTCGCCGTTTACGAAGGAACAATGTTGTCGATCATCGAGGAGGAAAGTGACACTCGCAGTTTTACAGCTCAGATCGATGCGAACGACTCACGAGAAGGGAGAGTGATGGAGAATATAGCGGAAGAAGCGAGCGAGGAAATGGCGAGCGCAGAAAGTGAATCGAGGGAAGAAGTCTCAGCTGTTCGTCTCCCTCTGCGTTTCTCCTTCTCGACATCCAGGCTTACCTCCTCGATCTGACAGAGCGATCTCGATGAATCACCCGACGTTCCTGTCATCACCTATTCAAAACCCAACATTTCCTATGCCTCTCAAGCGGACCACTCCCAATCTTCTCGACCACCCTCTCTCGAGCTCGCCCGAGCTACCTCATCACCATCTCCCCTTCCCTCTCCTACAATTACACCATCTACGTTCCCGAGCGACACACCAGAAGCTCCCGAAGATGTCGATGATCAAGAATTCGATTACTCGTTCGAATACGAAGCCGAAGTTGGAACAGATGAGTTACCCTACATCACTTCTCCCGGTCTCCAGCAAGCTCTCGGACTCGACGACTCGCCCGAGATTCAACCCCTCTCGTTCCCGAGCGACGAGTCTGAGAGTGACAGCGATGAGAGTTTCTACAAGACTCGAGATTTCGCTTTGGATCGACAAGGGTTGGATCATTTCGCGAGTGGAGGAGAAGCAGACGATTCTTGTCAGACTTTCGATCATCTTGTGAGTCATTAATATGCTTTGTTGTCGATCAGCGTTCAGAGCTGATTTCCCCAGTCTATTCCCGTAGTCTCCACTTCCCAACAATTCGATTGCAGAAGAGGACTCGAGCCCGATACTCTTCACATTCCCTTCTTCCGATAGTCGGGATATGCTAGATGCTATCGCTCAATTCGTCTGCGAGGGTGAGTAACCTCCCTTCTTCGGCGGTTCGTCGAGCTCTCCGACTCACATCTTTGAGATCGATATTCAGCGCAAACACAATCGATTAACAGGAGAGGTAAGTTCCGAGTTGCTTTCGGAGGAGGAGAACTTCCGAGATTGCTGCGACTCGCGTTGGAAAACGATGAGAGAGTCGAATGGGAGAAATGGTGAGCATTCGCAACCTCTTCATTGTTCGCTGTCAGCCAATTTTGATGAGTGTTCGATACTCAGGGAGATCTTCTTCGTCGACTCGGATGTGAACGGCTCCACGAAAACGAAATGGGAGGAAGAATTCTTGACCTGCTTTCCTATCTCACCCTCTCAGATCCACTCTCAACACCAAACGACGACGACATCAAACCTCTGTCCGAGAACTACGAACGACAACTACTCTCTGCGTTCCCAGGCGTTGGATTATTCGCAGGAGATTCGATTCCTCGGTTCGATCTCGTTTTGTTAGATGTCGAAGAACAAGGTGAGAGCGCTCGTCTCTTCGTCGAGAACTATGACTGACACTCACGACTATGCGACATAGCTCGTATTCTACAACTAGCAACGAGCTCGCAAGACGCGAATCGATGGATCACGACTTGTTCCTCTCGCATCTCATTCACTCCATCCCTCCTTTCTGCCTCTCGTCGAATCGCCGTCCTCGCCCTCAGTTCCAATCAGCAAATAATTCTCGCTGAGATGCTTTCAACGTCTGGTGGAGAAGAAGGGAAGAATGTTGTGATCTTCGCAGATGAACTAGCGGTAGAAGGTCTGAGCTATCCTAGAACACCTTTCTGGGAAGACTGAGGACTCGAAAGACAAGGAATTATGTAGGGCATGAGTAGAGTAATCCAAAGATTAGATTTGTAGATTTCCAACAAGTAACACAAACGAACTAACAATGATAAGAGGATTTTTGAGAGTGAGGGAGTCGATAACATGAAAGCGACAAGAGAGAAAGACGAGAGCATATGAATAAGCGTAGGAGAAAGGGGGATAGATAAACGAGAAAACTGCAACTTTCCACTTTGCTTTCCCACAACGAAGAAAAAGTGAGAAAGATTCAGATCAAACTCCCCGTCGTGACTCCATTCGCACCTCCATCTGATCCCGCTCCTGATCCCCCAAACGCTCCGAACGCACTACCGTTCGCACCTCCTAAACTCGAGTTCAACGGTGGTAGTTTACTCCCCGCAAACGGATTGTATCCTGTCGATTGAGGCTGCAGAGGTTGAGGTGAAGTAGTTCTCTCCCCATTCCCATTGATTGCCGTCGAGGGTGAGAAAGTGTGAGTAGAATTCGAGGGATTGAAAGCAGAAGTCGTTGGAGTCGAGGATGAAGAAGGAGAAGAGGAAGAAGAGAATTCGTTGAACAAGTTTGAACCGAATGAAGAAGTGGGTTGAAAAGCTTTCCTCCCGTTTTGAGTTGCGAAGGAATTTGTCGTACCCGTAGGTTGGGAGGAGAGGTATGAAGGAGTAGTAGAGAATGAGCTCGAAGTAGGAGGGGGAAAAGAAAGGGATGATTGTTGTTCAGGTTGGGAAGAAGGAGAAGGACGGTTCATAGTGAAATCGGAAGCGATACTAGCGAACAAACCTCCCGTTTTCTGAGCGGTCAAAGGTTGAGGTTGGGTAGTACCCGTCTTTTGTTGTTCGAGGAATCGAGAGAAGGCGTCTAGAGGTTTCTTGGGTTCTTGTTGTTGTTGATTACCTCCTCCTCCTCCTGCTGGTTGTCCATTCTGTCCACTTCCATTCTGTTGAGCTATTTGAGGTTGGGATTGAGATTGATAGCTTGTAAACGCTAATTCGTTCATACTAGGACCTCTCGGTTCCGGTTCTTGAGTCTGAGGAATCAGAGTTCCAGGAGCAGGAGCGAATGGATTCCTAGCTCCCGTCTTTTGTGCTACTAAGGGAGCGGGAGTCGAGGAAGAGCTGGATTGGGGAATTGTGGGAAGAGAGGGAGAGGAGAAGGAAGGGGATAGAGTGGATTGACGCGAGGGAGCTTGCTGGGAGGAAAGGAATGGATTCCCTGTTGATTGAGGTTGGAGCATAGACATGGGTCGTTGTTGGGGAGGTTGGGATTGAGAGAAACCGGTCGATTGAGGTTGGAGGAAAGGTTGTTGTTGTTGTTGAGGGGGGAAAGGGTTTCCATTCATCTGAGATTGTTGCATTCCTCCTCCTCCTCCTCCGAGTGCTCCAAATGGTGAACCTCCTCCTCCTCCTCCAGTAGGCATCATACTTTGTCTAAACGGATTGTAACCCGTCAATTGAGGTTGCATCATCTGAGGTTGAGATTGATTGAACCCGGTAAAGTGAGGTTGCATGAAAGGTTGTTGTTGTTGTTGTTGTTGTTGCGGAGGAGGGATGAAACCGGTGAATTGAGGTTGTAAGAATGGATTAGGCTGTTGTTGCATTTGAGGAGGTTGGAATCCCGTAAATTGCGGTTGGATTCCTCCTGGGAACGCTCCAAACCCTCCTCCTCCTCCTCCCATCATTCCGAAGGGATTCCCAGTCATTTGGGAAGAGAGCGTGCCGTTCATAGAGGGTGAACCGGGGAACATGGAAGTTTGGGATTGTTCGATCGATTCGAAGAAATCTGTGAAAGATTTCGCTGGAGGTTGACTAGTACTCGTACTGGGTGCGGTATTTGTCGAAGTGGAAGAAGTGGGGGCAGCTGAAGAAGTGGAAGTGGAAGTGGAAGCAGGGGGGTTCGAAGTAGGTTGAGGAGTAACTGATAGGAAGTATTCGAAACGATATCAGCATTAGCGACAAGGGAGAGAAAGTTGCAGAGAGACTCACCGGGTTTCCCACCATCCGCTACTCTCTTGTTCTCCTTGTACTCTTGCCTGTTCTTCTCGAAGTTCGGATCGTTCAAATACTCTTCCAAACTACCCGCCAAACTAACTGGTGCCTAATCACTCCTTTCCCCCGTCTCATCAGCTGTTATCTCCGATTGTGAGCTAGAGAGAGAGAGAGCGTAATGCGTACATGTTTGAGGTTTGGAATGGGTACGTTTAAAACATTGTATAATTTCTTTGCGATTCCGAGGTACGCAACTACTTTCTCTGTATCCCTACAAAAAGTCTTGTAGATCTTGAGAGCCGTAGTTGCGTCTGAATGTGACATTTCGAAATAATGTTCTGCGAGAGGTATCGAAAAACTTTGAGGGGTCAGTTTTGTTTGGAGGAGAAGGGAGGGAGAGAAGGGGAGAGTGAGTAATTGTTTACCGAGAATATTGATCATTCCTTCGTTGACGCAAGTGAAGAGGATCAATAGATCTTTCGTCAAGAGTCTCAAAGCAGTCATTGAAACATCATCATCTACATCATCCGTATAAAACTGAAAATATATCTCCAGTCAGTTTCCCTTCCTTCCTTCCTTCCTTTTTTTGAGAGGTGTAACTTACTTTCGATTCGACACAAGCAGCAATCATTCTCTGAACCTCTCTAGTCTCCCTCAACAAACCTTGTTCGACCCCCAACTTTCTCAACCGATCTTTGTTCCTCCGATCCGACTTGTCCCTGATCACGTCCCGTTTCAAATTCGTATAACTCTTGATCCTCGCCGAGAGGTAATGACCGTAAGCTGAGATGTTGGGCGCTTCGTGAGAAGAGAGGGTGAGCGCGAGGGAGGAAGTCGAGAGGTAAGAATAAACTGGAGTGAGGGAACCAGATCGCATGATCGTGTGTAACGTTATGAGGGATTTGAATGCTACCTATACATTTATCACTCGAGCTAGTGTCAGCTTGAACAGGGAGAAGGGAGAAAGGGGGAGATTAGGGATTCGTACGGTTGTGTTTGGATCTCGAAGTCTTAGGGATAAAGTCTTGATGATTTCTTGTAGTGCACCATCTTGATTGAATGTAGATTGAACGATTGGATCTATGTACTATTTGGATTGAGATTGATTAGGAATGAACGTCATGAGAAGAGAGAGTGAGAGCGGGGTTTACTTTGGCTTTGGGTGCAGCTCGTTTCGGTTTAGTCGCTAATTCTACTGTCTTGCGTAAATCTTTCGACATGCTTGTACTTTAGGGGGAGAGGGAGAGGGTTGATGAAATGATGATGATGGAAAGGGAAAGGGAAAGTTATTGATGGATCCTCGTGGGGGAAACGAGTAGGAGACTGGAGAGCGTAGGGGGGTGGAGGGGTATAGATGGAAAGGCCTGGATGTGAACCGAAGCAGAGTAAGATAGTTGGAGATAAGGGGAACGGTGAGGGAAGCAATTAACAATTCACCGAACCTCTGCTTCTCTGACTATTCACACGACAATCACGAGTCAGAACTAGACACACAGGCATGAAACTGAAACCACCAATCAATACCAGTACACCTCAGATAGATGGTTGGGAATCTTTACAATCTCATCTCAATCGTACGCTCTCCCTCTTCTCACTCTCTACATTCGTGTGAGCTGATTCTGTTGTGTACAGCACAAGGAGAGAGTCAAACAGAGAATAGTCAAGCAGATTCACCTCGATTGGACAATGATTCAAACCTCGATAGTTTACAACTCGCAGACTCGCAACTCGACAACCTAATCAAATGTACACTCTGTAACAAACCCGTATTACAAGCGAGTCTAGGGGATCATCAAGGTGAATATCAATCCTGCCTCTTGACATCCCGGATACTCGCTTGCTGAACTTATTTCGTTTCTCTCTCTTTCCCTTTCCTCCTCCTCTCTCCTCTCTACTCCCTTCGACCCGATTAGCTACTTGTCCAAACTCGCAGAATCCCGCAATACTCAAACGTAGATTATCACAAGGTGAGCATTCCCTGCTCACTATTGATCGCTCACAATCTCAATTCTCACTCCCTCTGTTCAGAGACAGATTCAAATCCCCTCGAACCAAAGAAATCAAAGATTACTCTACACTTGAATCCCTCTTCATCCTCCTTCTCCTCGTCGACTGCTCCCTCAGATCCTCTCGCACCTTCTACAACTTCGCTCCCAAATTCAACCAAACCGTCTCCCTCACCTCTACCCTCCACCACTGCTCTCCCTGTTCAACTTCCGATCCCCTCGACTTCCTCAGCTCCTGCTCCAGACGCAACTCAAAAGAAACCTAAACGAGGTACGCTCCCTTTTCTCTGCCATTTTCTCCCTTTTTCTCCCTTTTATACCTCTCCTAACTAACCCTTCCTCATCCGTAAAAAAAATGAAAATAGTAGTAGACCCAGATCGACAATGTTGCGTCATCAACGAACGAGGTTTACCTTGTCAACGTTCGCTAACGTGTAAAACTCACAACATGTCTTCGAAACGAGCCGTACCCCACCGTTCAGTTTCGTTCGATATCTTGTTGTTGGAATGGCAGAAAGCTAGTCGAATAGGAAAGGAACGAGAGGCATTATCGAAAGGATTGAGAGGAGGGGATACGGTCATGGACGAGTCGAAGGAGAAAGTGGGTAAGAAAAAGAGAGGGAGCTTAGTTGAGGGGTTACAGGGTTCACCACTCTCAGGAGACTCGACGACACTCTTACCAACCCATTCCCCCTCGTCGACTAGTCTCAAGAAATCTAAAAAACCCTCTACTTCGACCTCCCTTCCGTTGTTCACTCGAGTTGGAGAAGCTCCTTCCCGAACCGCATCAGATGAAGAAGGAAATCAAGAACAAGGTTTCGAAGAATCATCAGATTACCTCTCTTCTTCAGACGAAGTAGAATCGGTTCTCCTCTCGATTCGGAAATTACCTAGGGGACAAGCATTGGGAGGGATTAGGGAAGGAGGTGGATCAGGATGGGGTGCGGCGGGTTGGTGGACTGGTAGGAATAGGAAATTGGCGAGATTGAGGGGAAGTATCGGAGGTAATTCGTTTGGAGGAGTCGGAGGGGAGGGACAGGGACAGGGAGGAGGAGGAGGAGGGATTTTTGGAAGTGGGAACTTGCAAGGAGCGGGGAATTCGAGGAGATGATTGCGATGGGCAGAAAGAGGTGAGGTGAATGGGAAAAGGTGTTTGTGAACCGTAGTCTTATAAGGCAGTCTTTTGTGTGCGCTTGTTGTTGAATCTTACTACCATTTTTTTGCGGAAAAAAGGAATCGTGCGAGGGCGCTTGTTGTCGCTATTTCTCAACGCCATGATCACTGAGCTCACCAGTCCTTTAGTCGAGGCATCCTCGTAAGAGTATCCGCTCGCTCTCAAAGAGTGGTTTCCCCTTTTTCCAGCATGCGAAGTTTCGAAATGTTTCAATCTTTCTCCTTCTTCTGTCCTCTTGAACTCTAGCACCTTTCTTTCGCGTTCTCTCGTTCCTTTGTAAGTATCCGATTTACACGCTCCCCTTTCTAGTGTGTAATCTTTGTCAAGTGTCACTAACGCGTCTCCCTTCTTCTCTCTCTTTCCTCTCTCACTCTCGACTTCGTTCAGCTCCACACACACACTCTCATACTAGAATGTTCTCATCCACTCTCCGACCCATCGCTCGTTCTGCCGTTCGCGTGAGTTTCTCCCCTTCCCCGCTCCTTCCCTTCTTTCCTCATCCAGAAAACTAACACTTCCCACTCCTTGTCCCTCTCGCCACCACCCCAAATAGACCTTCTCTTCAACTCCCACCACAGCTCGTGATGTAGCCAAGATGACTTTGGTCGGTCGAATCGGAGTGATCGAGGAGAGAGAGAACCCGAAATCTGGTAGACCTTATTTGATGTACAAGATTGCTACTACCGACAAAGGTAAACCACCTCAAGAAGGTCGTAAGTTCTTCTTTCTAATCCACTTCTTACTTTGCACGCGTTTGGAAGAAAGGGAGCTGATGAGGGGTTGGTCGTGTAGAGGAATATCAACAACCTCCTACTTCATGGCACACTGTGTTCGCTCATGGAGCTGCGATTGAACGTCTTCAAATGATCGAGAAGGGGTGAGTCTTTGTAGCGCGTATCAACAGTCTCCGACGAGCGTGCGAACTGACCCTTCGTATACTCGACTCAGTTCCCTCGTATTCTGTGAAGCTTCTTTCACTACTTCTACCACCAAGGATGATGCAGGAAACTACTCTACTCAAATTACCGCAAACCACGGTACGTTCACAGGCTTTCAGTAGAAATAGCGTTCAATTTTCGCTGATTCTAATGCTTCGCCCGATCACGTACAGAACGATTGACCGTCCTCAAACGCCCCAACAACCGATCTGAGGAATCCACCGAAACTACTTCAACTGAACAACAGTAGATGAAAGCGTAAAGACTCACACTCTTCTCGCAAAATATCCATATCGTTTCTCACCACTCTCCCTTTTCGACTTTCAACCCTCTTCCCATCAACTCGTCCTTTCTTGTAGTCACTCTCTAGAGAGCGCCCGATCTAGCTCCTCGCAAAACCTCGCCTCCCTGTAGTTCCTCTTCTTCCATCCTTTTGTCTTTAGCTCTTCGTTGAGTAGCTGTTTTAGTTTGTTCCAATTTTTTTGCTTTCCTTGACCCTTTGCTGTTCTGGAATCGTCACACCACTCTTCTCTCGTACCCTTCTCTCGTCGCGCTTCCTGGAGAGATAAGACCTCTGATGACAGGGGCTCGAATCTGACTCTCTCTCTCTTTCTTCTTCTTCCTTCCTCCTCCCTTCTCACGTCTTTCTCTCGGCCTCTCACGCGTCTCACGACTCACCCACGACCCAATAGGTGAATGTTCACTACATTCTCACAAGGTTCAGACGATCCTTCAAATTGGAACGGTTCGTTCTTCCCCTTTCTCTCTCTCATCACTCATCTCTCCCCCCACTCACTCCTCTTCACGAATTAGATCAACCCTCTTACCGACCAGGTAGATTTCACGCGCACGCTCTACCCTCAACCACATCCCGAGTTGGAGGAGGAGGAGGAGGAATCGATCAAGTCCCGAGCGGATCAGGTGGAGGGAGGGAGAGATTGAGGGAAGCAGTCAGGATGGGACAAGGTGCGAAAAAGTTCTTTAGGCGAAACAAGGGGAAACAGAAACGTATGGAGAATAATGAAGAGAGGGAGAGATTGTTGAGTGATGAGGAAGAGGAAGAGGAGGAACCTTTACCGAGTGCGAGATTGAGAGTTCAGGTTCCTAACCCGGTCGAGAGGAGGAGATTGGTCGAGAGTGTGATTAGGGAAGAGGAAGAAGAAGATGAGGACGATGATGCGGGAGAGATTAGTTGGTTATTGTTGAGACCGGGAAAGAAAAGGGTTAGGAGATGGATGGCTAGTTGGTGGAAACGTTGGGCACTTCTCGTCGGATTACCCTGTGTCGTTGTGAGTTGTGCACGTTCATGTTTGAGCAATATAGAGTGATAAGCTGACGAGGGAAGAGGAAACGATAGGTTTGGTTCTGGTGTAGTATACCATTTCCAGTCACGGATCCTTACAAGGAGGAACCACCTTGGCGTGAGTCATTCTCTCCTACGATTAGAGTACTATAAGGCTGACGACGAGAGCTTCCCGCAGATATACCTTGGCCTCCAACGAATGATCCACCTGGAACTTTCGAAATCATGCTCAGAAAGTTGCCTTGGTTGGCTCAAACACCGCAATCCAATCCTTTATCGACACTCGGAATCGACGAGCGCAGTTCGGAGGAGCAAGTCATCCATTTTCAGATTGTGAACCACGAATATTCCGATCAATCTCTCGCTTCCATCACGAGGAACGAAACGCTCGAGAAGGTCTCGAGAACGCAAGCACTACCAGACGATGAGAATTTACCAGTCGATGCGAACTTCTACTTCTTCCTCATCGTTTGTGAGCACCCTGATCAGATACTCCACGGATCTCGAGACGAAGCTGACAACTCCTGGACGACTTGATAGATTACGGTGCCTACCTCGCGGTCGCACTCGTATTCGTTACGAAGCTCTTCGATCTTTGTGGGCCTGAGTCGACGTTCTGAACCCAGTGATCACTTCTGATTGTCTCCTCAAAGTTCACAGATCGTTTGAATTGGTGGCCGTCTTCCCTAGGAGGAGCTTTCTGGTACACCTTCTTCTGGACTCTCAGTCTCTCGATCGGTTTCCTCTTGCACAAGTTCGACCTCGACGGGTTCGGAAGACGTTCTCATTCTCGACATGGAGACCACGAAACAGATCCAATGAACCCCGACTCTTGGGATTGGGAGAGGAAGACTACTTGGATCTTATTGGCTTTTGCTACTATGTCAATGCCAGCTCTGGCTTGCTTCACCAAGTTGAGAGCGGATAGGAGGAATAGTTGGAGGAGAAGTTTAACTCCTGCTCAGAAAACGTGAGTCTCGCACTCTCTTCAGTACCGAGTCACTCACTGACTGAGTGGCAGAGTTTCACAGCTTCCTCGAACGTCAACTCACTCAACGAATGCCTCGGTCCTATCGACGATTCCTATGGTTTCTCACCGCAATCGCACTCTCCCTACTCACGCTCATTATGGGTCAAGGTTTCGCAACGATCTACCTCTCGACTCTCCCTCATAGCAACATAGAAGGTCTAGTCTACGTTTGGTGTCTCATCCTATCCTGTAATCTCCTCAACAACGTCAGTAATTGGATCTTGCATCGAAAAGTTCGATCTCAATCCCTCGTGTTCATCTTTCGAGTGAGCACATACTCTTGCTCTCATGTTTCGTTGTTGATCACTGACCTCGGTGACTTCGATAGCTTCTCTTCCAATTGACTTATCACGTTTTCTATCGGAACCTCTTTGCTCGACTTCGATCACCGGATCAAGCAGCTTACATCACCCTCCTCTCGTCCTCTTTCGTCGTCCTATGGTATCCCTTGAGCATGTCAAAGACGTTTCATCGGCTCTTGAGTTGGACAATCGGGACTTCGATGGATTGGGAAGAGTACTCGCATAGTGTAGCGACAAGTGAGTCTGATATCTTTCCTCGTGTGAAATACGAGGCTGAAAATAAGTTTGACTCAACAGTGTTCTACTTGCGCAATCTCTCTGAGAATGTTACGAGTGAGCCGACTTATTTGTCTTCATCGTGAAAGTGCGAAGAAGCTGACCTCTCATTCTTCGCGCAGTGGTTGCTTTTCTCGGATGGGTACATCTACAGATCTTTTCCTGCGTCTGTCCTTCTCCACACTGACTCTTTCTCAGTCACGACAGGTCACGATTCTTCACTGGGGACCGAACAAACTCATTTACCCATTCTTCTCTTTCGCCGACCCTTCCGATCCTTACACTTACCGACTCACGATCTCCGCATCTCTCGTCATTTGGCTCGCTGAACTGTTCTCGAGCTTCTTGGCGAGACTGGTTTGTTGGCTCGCTTATGGAATCGATGTTACGAATGTGAGTGTCTCTTCTGGTCTTCCTCCCGTATCTGAAGCTGATAGCGTCAAATTTGGTTGTGCAGGTCGGTCTCAATCAATTCCGAGAGCATGTAGGTTCCTCTCCCTGTCGTGTCTCGCGAGACGTTCGAAACTGATTCAGTGTGAAACGACAGCCCGAGCTCGTCGTAGCTTGTATATGGGCATCTACTCATGTTCTTATGGATATCCTATTGTACCTATCTCTTCACTCTACACTAGCTCCCGTTCAAGAACTGACACTCTCGTCGAATAGGTTCCTTGTCAAGCTTAACTTTCGATAGATTTACCTCTTCTCTGCAGCATTCCTCTCCTCTACATCATTCCTTCGCATTTCTTCGTCGTTCACCTACTTCATCTTTACCCCTTCAGCATCTTTTCCGATACCCCATTTCGACACCTAGTAATTGAAAGTGCAAGGCGCCTTCGGTTTTCGACCCACTTTGCTCTGCGTGACGAGTTCCTTCGAGGTTTCAGCTCCTCAGTCCCACTCCGAAGGATCCGCGGCGGGAGGTACAGCAAGTCTCGTTCTCTTTCCGCTCTCTCCTTTCTCTCTCTCTCTCTCTCTCTCACCTCCGATGAACGCATCCTTCGGAGCCTTACAGGTGAATGTCAATGCAGTCGTGCTGCTGCTTCTCAACGTCATCCGCCATCACTCATCTGGCAGGGTATCGTAGGAGATTTCAGCTCCCGCCTTCACAAGGAGTTTCCTGATGTCGTTGCGAACGTACGGGTGGGCGAATTCAGATGGTCGAAACTTCCGTAGTGAATTGATGATGTCGAGTTTCAAGCCAAACGACAAGCTGACCGATCGAATCCTCGCAGCGAATCGCAAACTAAGATCCTTGCGATTCTCGAGTCGCTCGCTGAAGATATTCGTGACATGTCCACTATGTCGGATTGGTCTCTCGTGAGTCCTGACTAGTTCTGTCAGCTTCTCTCTTAGGTTGGCGGACTCACGTGCCACTTTGTCAGGACGAACGCATTCACCTCTCGCAAAAGAACATAGTACGCTTTACTTTCCCATGTTCGAAGGCGTGATACTTCTGACTTGCTCTCAAATGCGCGCACAGCTCAAGCTGATCAAAGACCACCTGTTGCCTCGAAGAACCCTTCTTCGTCAACATCTCGCTCGATGGATTCCGCTAACGACCAAGGAAGGCCTTGCTTTATCGATCCATCTCGAGCCAGTCATGCGAGAGCTTAGGCACCTCCACGAGGCATTAGTCAAGCTGAACGATCATTTCGACAGGATGGGAAACTCCCAGATAGACAGAATCAACGCAGAGCTCGCAAAGCTTGACAGGCTTGGAATCGGTATGAACTCTGGCGATGTTGTGAGCCTTCGAGTTTCACCGTTGATGGAGAACTAGCAAGCTTAACACTCACTTCCTCTTGGCGTATCAGCACACAGGTAGTTTGGGAGGTGCTCGTGAGTTCGTCTTCAGATAACAACCCGAGACAGACCAGCTCACTCTGACGTGACTCGACCACTTTGTCGGTCAGACGCAGCTACAGCCGTTCGCAGTGCCTGCAGTGCCGTCTCGCAATCTGACGTTGAGCTTGAGTCACCGCACCGCGAGAATCTACGGAGTAGGACGAAGGTGAAGGGCCAAGACAGAAAGATTCGAACGACATTGTTATAAACCGAGGAGAAGGAGAGGGTGACTTTCGTCGTTGTTCACTCACTTTGTTCAACTTCATTTTATTTTGTCCTCCCATTCCCCGTATCTCAGCTTCCCTCCTTTCCTCCACTCGCGATGCTGCCCCTACATAGGAGACTGAGCGGACTAGTGAGAGCGTTCGCGCTGCAGACCGAACAAGCGAGTCGAAAGATAGGACTGTTTAGACAGTGTTTGCAAGTACGTCCAAAACCAGTGAACTACGAGATTGAAGGGTCATATAGGAGAATAGCAAGAAAGCTACGTAAGGTAGTGAGAGAACCAAAGAGAATAGAGGGGTATATGCCGATTGAGAGCGTGAGGAGTAAGGAATATGGAAATCGCGTGTCAAAGAGCGAGATGAAGAGTACTGGAAAAGAGTTAACGAGTGTGGGTGAGTTGGGTAGGGAAAGGGGAAAGTCGAAAGGGTTGAAGGGGTATAAAATTTAGTGGGTTGCGAACAAAAGAAGAAAGAGAAGAGAAGAGAGAGAGTCCATTAAAGAGAATCTAAGCGAGATAGGTTTGAGGCACTAGACCTCGTTGTCCAGCAGAGTTGAGCACCATCCACCTGTTGCAGCGAGAAGAGAGGGTAAGCGAAACGTCGAGTAAGAAGAGTGAGCGAAACAAAACTCACCAATTTGGATCGGTCGCTTCGAGAATCGACAGTTGCTCATTCGTCGAAATCGACAACTCCCCTGGGTGTTCTGCCGAGAACGAATACCTCGCGAGCGCTGTCGAAGGTTCGCCGTCATCTCCGTAATCACTTCCATAACTCATCGCAGCTCCGTCAAAGCTCGTCGGTCCTCCCGTGATCGAGTCGTGGTCGTGATGCATTCCCTTCTCTCCCTTTGGATCGAGAAGGACTGCAGTAGCAGCGCCAACAGTTTGAAGGAGAGATGTCGGGCGGTGAAGTCCTTCTGCAGATGAGGTCGTGCTAGTGCTATCACCGAGATTGCGATTCGGTGGGTATTGAGGTTCATCCTTGCGACGAGCGAGAGCGATGAGTAGACCAATGAGAACAAGGAGGAAGACGACTCCAAGAGCGATTGCGATCGAGATGAGGATAACGATTCCGACAGCGAGGTGATCTGTAAGCGAGTCACGCGGTCAGTGAAGAGTCATTGAGTTGGGAAGAGAGGAGAGAAGACTTACGACCGCCGGAAAGAGAGAAGCTAGTAGACGAGTAGAACAGTTGCGAGATGACTCCAGCACTACCGGTAGCAGAGGTCGAAATCAAGTAAGGGTACCAATCTTGACCATCGTAGAGAGCGGCGGAGAGGGAAGTATCATTGATGCTGAGAGCGCCGGAAACGAGGAGCATTCGATTCTTTTCGATGATATCGTTCGATTCGTGATCCGATTGAAGAGGGACGAAAGCGAGTTGTTGGACGCCGGATCCAGTTGCGAGAGTGTTGTTGTTGAGGTCGGTCCATGTCTTTCCGTCCCAGTAGGAGAGGTAAGGGGTTCCAGAAGTAGATTGTCCGGCGACGAAGAGCTTGTCGAGGTTCTTGTCATCGGCGGAGAAAGCAGTAGCGGGACCAGGAAGATCGGTGGGGGCACCGATGCCGCTCCAGGTAGAGTTCTTGAAGTTCCACTTTGCAATGTAAGCGGTTGATGAATCGAGAAGGAATTCTCCAGTCGCGATCAAGTACTGAGAGTTTGGCTAGAAAGAGGGAGGATCACAGCGTCAGTTCACTTTGTCTGCACGGAGAGGGGGAGAAGCGACTTACGCCTGCGAAATCCATTGCGCCGACGACTCCCTGCAACCCTCCTCCGAGTCCTGACCATTGAAGCTTCTCGGTGTCCCAGAGACAGATGCTCTGACAAGGTAGTGAGCCAGCAGAAGCGAATCCACCTGCGACGAGGATCTGAGAGTCGTAGCCTGGTCGTTGAGCGATAGAGTTCAGAGTAGCGTTTCGTCCAGCGTAACCTGTTTCAAGTTTTGAGTCAGCACAGAAATAGCAGTGCGGCAAGAGCAGAAGAGAGCTCACCTGAGAGAGGAGGTTGACTGTCATCGATAGACTGCTCCTTGAGATTGTAAGTTGTGAATCCTTGTCTACCACTCAAAGTCGAAAAGTTTCCACCGATCCAAAGAGTATCGTCGACAACGAGGAGGTTTGTGACAGTTCCCGTAATCTCTTCGCCTTGTAGAGGGAGCAATGATTGTGCTTTCGGATCGTACATGCCGACGTTTCGAACTTCGCTTGAAAACTTGAGGGAAGTCGAGGAAACGAATGAACCTCCAACGATCATGAAGTCGGTCGAACCATTGTTCCAAAACTCTCCGACGAGAATCTGATCGTTCGAGTTTAAAGAAGAAGCGACGGCTTGGATTGGAGTAGGGAGAGTGAGGTTGGCTGAGGGAGAAGGAGCGGGAGCTCGAGGTTCTAGAACGAGGCGAGAAGATCGAGGGTCGAGGGATCGAGAGAAGAGCTGCAAGAGAGACTCTTCCTCGTCTACTGAGCGACGGAAGCGAGAGGAGGTAGGTGCAGAGGAAGAGCTTGCTGAGGAAGACGAAGTTGAGGAGGCAGTTTCGGATGGATCTGACGAGGTAAAGCCAAAGTCGAAAGGAGAGAGTCGAGGTTGTCCATTCTTGCCACTGCTGAGAACTGCTCCTCCTGGTGTGATGTGCGTCATAGCGAGCTGGATTTGACCAGCGTAATAAGTTGTCGAGTTCGTGTTGTCCAAGTCGAAAGCTTCTCCGACTGCCGTCAAGTTACCGAGGAAGAGTCCTGGCATCGAGTAGTTCCACTGCCCGTACTCTGATTCGTAGAACGCCAATCCGGATCCTCCTCCTCCAACAACAGCGATTACATCTTCTGAGCCATCCTCTTTCCCTGAACCGGTATTGACGACGGCGAGTCCAGCGATAGAATCAGCAGCGATGGGGAAAGGTCCTCCGAGTCTCTCCCAACTTGAAGAAGGAGTCGAGTAAGTCCATCGAGCGAGTCCTTCGAGACCTGAAACCGATCCGTCAGAGGTAGCTTGAAACGATCCTACGGCGTAAAGAGCTCCGTTGACTTCGAGTAGATGAGTGACGGCTCCATCGAGACCTCCGTTCGGTACAGCTTGAGGTTGACCAGCGACGTAAGCTACGACGTTGCGCGAAGTTGCTCCTCCTCCATTTGCGGTGTAAGTAAAGTCTCCTCCGATGAATACTTGAGTCTCGCTCCCGCTTCCAACTGTGACGATGCTGTTGACGTTTGCTCCCTGATTGAGATCGAAAGCGAGAGCGTCGAAACCAGTCGAATTCGTCATGATCGACGTAGCGTTCCTCTCCTCACTTTCAATGACTGAATCTCCGAAAGTTCCCTGACTTCCCTCGACAGCGTACTCGAACAATCCGTAGCCTCGGTTGAGTTGGGACGAGGTACCGTTCGTGGAAGAAGCGATCAAGTTGACGTAATCTGCGATGATCTGATAGTTCGTTCCCGAGTTTGAAGCGGCTCCATCGGCGAGAGTCATCTCTACTTTGAACGTGTCGGTACCGGAAGAGAGAGTTCCGTTGTAGATGAGGGTAGTTTGATCTGCCGTGTTCGTTTGATCGACGGTCGTAGAGTTCGAGGAAGCGGAAGAAGGTGAAGCGGTGACTCGAACTGAGGTACGGGATCCACAATCCTCCATTTGAGTACATCCGGGAGTGTGGAAGTAGACGGCGTAGTTCCCGTCTTGAGGTACTGAGGGAGCCCAAGTGATCGAAGGAGAGGAACCGGAACCTCCTGTGACAGTTGCGACTAGAACTTGTTGAGTAGTTCCAGCGATAGAAGTAACGACTTCTTTCGTCGTCCAGTTCCCACTCGTTTCGACGGTAGATGCACTCGTCGCTCCTAGTCCATCGGTACAAGGGTTCGAGTTGAGAGCTGAATCGGCGTAGGCGTAAGATCCTTCACTCAGTAATTGTATCAAATGCAATCCTCCTCCTGCTCCGTACCATCCATTGACGTTGAGTTGGAAACCAGTCATCGTCGTTCCTTCCGGGAAGAGGAAATCTTGGTAAGGGATCGAAGAGTTGTGGGCGAGGATACAGTTGTCGGAACAAGTAGCGGTACCGGCTGAAGGGTCTGAAAGATCGGTAGCGTAAGTGAGTTCGAGGACTTGATTGTCGGGGATCGAGACGAGTCTACAACCTCGGAAAAACGGTGGATCAGTAAGGAAACTTTGCGAGAGAAGAGAGGAAAGAGCAAGGAGGACGTACGAGAAATTCCTGGTTCCTCTTCCTTCGAAGAAAGTGTTTCCCAACCTGATTCCCCTCACGTTCAATTCCCTGTATAACCTGACAATGTAGAATCCGACTGCTCCATCGATAAGTAACCAACTACTTCCAACTCCATCTTCCCGCTTCGGACAGAAAACGTATTCTGGTCTTCCGAACCCGGAGGTGTAAGTCGTCGGGGAGGCCCAGTAGTCGGATTGATTGAGCGAGATGGGAGAGAGGGATGAACCGAGGGAAGGGATCAAGTTTCCTGCAGCGTTCGGATTGATCGCAGAGGAGGAAGAACTCGAGGAACCTGGTGTGAGAGTAGTCGAACCATTCGAGAACGAGGTCGAGAAGGATCCTCCAAAGAATACAGATTGTCCATCTTGTGATGGTTGAATCGTTTCGACCGCTCCGTCAAACCCATAAAATGGCAAATCGACCCAATTTTGTCCCGTCGTTGACCATGCAGCGACATTCGGTCCTCCTCCATCTATCGACGAATCGAACTCTCCACCAGCATAAACCGTCTCGCCTTCACAAGCCAACACTCTCACTTGTCCCTCCAACCCATTTCCCAGCGCTTCCCATTTCCTCTCCTCCACTCGATACCTCGCGATATTCCTCGCCTCGACTTGGCCAACCCTCGTAAAGTTTCCTCCAATATACAACCATCCCTCTTTACTCTGACAGATAGTTTCAATCGACCCTCCTTGATCAGTTTCGCCGACTTTGGTCAACGTCCCATCTGTCCGTCTAGCTAGGATAGTTGATCTTGATGCATCGAATGAAGAAGGTGGATTCGAAGGGTCGTAGAGGGATAAACCGTCGAATGAACCGACTACTGCAACGGTACCGAGAGAGGAGAAATCGATTTTAGGGAAAGAGGAGGAAGCGGCGAGAACTGAGGTCGAAGTGGAGAGGAGGAGGGAGGTAGTGAGGAATGTCAATGGGGAGGTAGGCCGCCTCGTTCGTGGTCGTACCATTGCTTGAATAGAAGCGGACGAGCGGGGGGGAATCTGAAGAGTTTGCAAATAGGTTCGAGCGGGAGGAACAAGTTGGTTAGCGACTCTAGCTCTAAAGGAGGTGTAGATTTCATTAGAGATAAAGGAGCTCCCTCTATACTGCTCGAGACCCCCATGGAGGAGGGATTGAATGATCACCTCCTGCAATCGTCCAGTTTCCGGTTGCCTCTTTCCCAGATCAGAGACTGGACTCACTAGACTACTCCTGATACCCTATACTACTCTACTGATTGATCCCGTAGTCTATCCTATCACTTGGAGTTGTAGTAGATGAGATTCGATTTGCGTGTTTTGATGAAAGGGGAACAGACAAGGAACGAGCGACGACAGCGAGAAAGAGAGAGAAGAAGGTAGAGGAATGAGGCGGGGGGTGTAGAGGTGTAGTGTCGCTGGTTTGATCACCTCTGAGAGGGGTGGTGAATCGAGATGAGATGGAGAAACTTTTCGAATATTCTTCTCCAAGTCGGGATCATCTCTCGGGCCTCAACTTCACTTTCCGACCTCTTCGTACCTCTCGAAAGCTACCTGAAAGCCACTCAATCAATCGTACCTGATTCGGGAGTCGATCGACTCAAGAAGTCTCTCAGAAACGCGTCCCCTCTTCGTCCTCTCCTTCTCACTCAACCTTCTCGCGAATCACTGCCAAAAAGTGTAACAACCATATTTGCAAACACATCACACACACACATCGAACACACAACGCACTCACACAGAGAGGGGGGTATATATAGAGGAGTCCAAGTCGACCTCAAGCTTCCAACGGAGTAACCTGAGCCTGAGGTTGATTCGTCGATTGACCTTGTTGTTGAGCAGGTGATGGTTCAGCTAGTATCGGTCCATCTTGATCAGTAGGTTGACTCAAGTGTCTCTGTTGGTGTTGTTGAATTTGTTGGTGTTGAGTAGTAGCTGGAATCGGTGGTAAACTCTCTACACTCCCTCCTCCCAATTCTCTCGTGTCTTGTCGATAAATCGTGATTTCTTGTTGTCTGTCAGGCGAGGCGAGGCGAGGTTAGTTAGCAGTTATTCATGTCTTGGGAAGGGAGGAACTGAAAAGGGAGGACAAACTTGAAATATCTTCGATTCTCTTCATCGATCAAAACCAAGTTCAAGTAATACCTCGTCGAGAACTTCTTGTTGACATCCCTGAACGTAGGAGTCAATTCGAACCCTCCCAAGAATAATCGAATCGGTATCGTTTCACCTATTCACTCACTCAAACTCACATGAGCAGGTAGAAACTCAAGGGGAAGAGAAACAGTGGAAAGAAGCGTACCTCGAACGGGTGCACCATCCATGATTTCGAATTTAGTGATCGTTTCTGATTCGTTGTATTGATTCGGTACAGCTCCCGTCGTTTCCCTCCTAATGATACTCAGTTCCATATGTTTAATCTTGATCCTCACCAACAAGAAGTAAATCTTTCCAACAATGACATCCTTCAAATGATACCTACATGCACCCCATCACACACATCAGCTCAAGGTGAAGATAGTAGAAAGGAGGGGAAAGGAGAGGAACGGACTTTGATTTATTGTATTCGAATTCGATGTGTAAACAATCTTCGATTCCAACTTCCATCTTGATTGAATTGTTGGTATCCGGTGGCATCCTGAATGAATGTACCCATAACTCTTTCTCTTTCACTACATCCGCCATTCGTCTCGAAACTGTCACTCGAACGAAATACCTACACAAGACTCGAAATCCTGCATGATCAGTTCTGTCGTTTCTGCTACTCTAGGAAGGAGCATGCGTAAAACGTACCGTAGTTTGACGTTGATACCATGATAAGATTCGTATTGTTTCTCGACATTCTTGAACTCAAAATCATAGGATTGAGCAGTTCTCATTTCTCCCGGGGACGCCAATTCTTGCGTGAGTGACAAGAACTCGTAATGGTTCCCTCTGTCATAGAATAGCTCTGCCATTATACGATACAAGTGGGGATCAGCATGACAGGACGGGATGGGAAAGGGAGCAAACTGCGAGTTGCTATGAACTTACCGATACTCCCAACGAATTCTACTTTGATCCCATCATGTTTGATTCCCTTTCCATCTTTGACTCTCACAATAGCCTATCGAACGCAATGAGCAAGGCGGTAGAACTCGAGAATCAGTTTCTCCCTCCTTGACAGAGCAACATCTCGAAGTGGTTATGAAGATTGCGACTCACCTGACCTCTAACCGCTTCACCATCATAATAAACTGGACATCTCTCCCTCTCGATGACTGCCAGATCTCCTTTCTTGTCCCCTGCTCCCGCTCCTTTCACTTCAACAGATTGTCGATCATGTTCATCTTGTAGGTGAACGTCTACTTCGACTGGAGAGGAGAAAGAGAAGAAGGACGCCATCTACCAGTTCGGAGAAGGGAGGAGAGGGAGGAGGGGATGGGAGAGAGAGGTGGGGAGGAACTGATGACGAGGGAAAAGCAGGAGGAGGATGAAGGTCGTTGATTCAGCTTAATGCTATGTATGGATGAGCTCTTGGAGTGTATCTAGTGGTCTAATGAGAGTCGCAACTAAGCAAGCGAGGTGTTCGAAGCAGAGATGAGTTTCGCTTCTCTTCCTCCTTCCCATCACTTCGAATCATCTGTTTGCTTCGTATAGCTATTGAGAGACGCACGAATCCGAGTAGCTTACTCGAGAGCCCCTACCGATCATGCAGTGACTCTAGCTCGCGTCGTCGTCTCATCTCCGCTTCGAAACCCTGTTTCTCGACTGCTTCTATCGCTAAGCTCGGCGTTTCGTCTATCAGAGCTGGGTCAGAGGTCCTTCACGGATCCAGACGTACCTTCATCGAGTAGCAAGGATTGAGATGGAACAGCAACAGCAACACTTTCAAAATTCGCAGAAATGGCCGACGAAAGGCTACTACAACGAGCGTGGGAGGACATACAGAAACGTATTATGGGAGACAAAGGACAACCGAGAAGGAACTGAAACAGAATGACGGCGTGTATGGGGTATCAACGACGAGGGAGACGAAAAGATTGCGAAAAAGGGGAGATAATCTAGAGGGGATTAGAGCATTCCAGCGTTGAGTAGGTTCGTAGCAATGATTTGATCTTGAATCGCTGCTAATACTGGTCGAACTTGAGCAGCATCTGAAGGAGAACATACTTAGTCAACATCGAAGAATCGATTGCGAAAAGGAGACAAACGCCGAAAAGGAGAAACAACGCACCAGTAGCGCAAGTCAAGTGAACGATCAACTCTTTGCTCGGATTCGTGTAGAGGGAAGCGAAAGTTTTGCTGAGGTAGGCGGTCGTCGCTTCGTAAGTATTCGGTCCTCGATAATCGATAACATACTCGCTCAGAGGGTAAACGTTGAGTTTCTATCGATCAACGAAGAGTTAGTCTTATAATGGCAGCAAGGGCGTGACGGGGAAGGCTCACTTGTCGGAAGAGGTCGATCTTGTTGAGGAAGAGAATCACGTTCGTTTTCGCGAACCATCGAGAATTCGCGATTGAACTCCATAAAGTCGTGGCCTCCGAGAATCGACTGACCGTTTCGTCTTCATACAGGACTTGGTTGTACTCTGAGATACTGATGAGGAAGAGAAGCACTTCTACTCCCTCGAACACTCCAGCCCATTTTCTTCGCTCCGAACGTTGTCCACCGACATCTACGAGTCGTAACATTGTACCGCTGATCTCGAGCACCGATTCCGAGATTCCGACTGACTTGACACGAGAACGAAGAATATCTTGATCTGAAGGCGAGTAACCTGGTTGAGCTAGTCGAGGGATGTTGTCGAAGTAGCTATCGACGAGAGATGGGCATAAAGAGTCAGTTATGCTTCAGTAAGAGAGAGAGAAAGAGTGCACGTACTAGGAAGCAGAATCATTCAACTGGAACTCGTGCGAAACTTCAACGGCTTCTTTCGCTCCTTCGAACGCCCACACCCTCGATAACGCTCCAGCAAGTGTCGGATCCAATTCTCCTCCCGTTGCGGCCAGCTCAGGATCCTCTCCATAAGACATGATCAATTCGACGTCCCCGCTCAGATTCGAAGGGATTTCGAGATCCAAGATATCGCTGAGAGCGTCGATGATGACTTGCATTGAACGCAATGAGTTGTCGTATATGACATCTCGGTACTCGAGTCGCTGTTGATCTGTGTAGGGCTTGCCATATCGAAGTTGAAACTGTTTCATGACTGTTTTTCGAGGAAAGAGGAATCAGCGCTCCATTCTCCCTTTGTGACTGTCGATTCTGCTACGGACCTGTACTCTTCCCTGATTCTCCTGCTCCAAGGAATAGTAGCTTGACCTCTTTCCTATCAACGAAGAGTCTCGTAAGTCGAGTTTCGTCGAAGCAGACCGAGGGAATCGAGCGAACCTTAGTTTCTCCTTATCCTGCGCCAGACTCTTCTCGATAGCCGCATTCCGTTTCTCCGCTTCGAGATCGACAGGTGTTGATCCTCCGCAGCCCATGGTGCTTTATTTTGAGAGTAGAGGTGGAGAAGCGAAAGAGCTGTTCGAAGAGAACGTCGAGAGGGGGGAACAGCTAAGAATGAGGAGGAGAAGGGGAAGTTCATCGAGGGGTGCCTCATACTACACGAGAGGTCATAGCACCGGTGTTTGTAGTACGGCGGAATCGGAGATCCCACTTTCGAGACTGCTCGAATTGAAACACTTTGAGGACAAAGGAATGATGAGCGGCTGACAGATAGGCCCATGCTCGCTCTCGCAGAGAGTTTCAAGGAAGTATCTGAAGCTGTCGAGCTAGCGTTGATCGTCTGCGAAGTTGTGGCGGAGGCAGGAGCAGCAACGAGAGATGAAAACAGAAATCTGCTTGCTCTGGCTCTCTTACAATCTCCGATCACTCCCACTTAGCTTTAGAACAAGCTCAGAAGCTCGATCGATGGCTCGGGAGATATCGCTGCTTCGTCCACGTCGATATTTGAGGTTAGAGGTCCCTTCGGACCCCTTCCCCAAATTGCTCGCTCAGGCAACGCTGAAGCTTCACGAACGCCTCGACGGTTCGTCCCACGATAAGGCTTCGAAGCTACTACCTCCCGCTTGACCGTGAAAGTCATCAAACGTTCCAGGTTTCAACTTTCGAATCCCTTTTCCCCCTCAAAATCGAATTCGCTCTCTGTTCCCCTTCAATTCACACAGACCGTCGTCCCAAGTCGAGTGAGAGGTCTGGTACAAGGGTCTCCTTCTACTTCTCATCCCTTCTCGGAGGAGGGAGTTCGAACCTACTTCCACCGATCTTCTTCCTTTTTCCTCTTCTACACCCTCACTCCCTCGGTTTCTCAAGATGGCGTTTCAGACGGAGCATCCTTATGTCGCTGAACCTTTCACAGATCGGGACTTGAAGGTGCGGAATCTCCGTCGTTAAGTTTATCGAACGCTCACTGACTTGCACCGTTCTATCGCTATCGGCAGGTTTCCACTCTCGCTTTTGGGTTCGTCATCGGATTCGTGATCCCATGTATCAATACAGCCTATTCGCAAACGCACAAGCTGAGGTGAGTCGTCCCTTCCAGATTGAGCAGATTGTCGGGCCACTGACAGGTACCTCTCGCTTTTCGCAGTGCGTACACGGTCATGATCTGGTGGGCTTCTGCATCTCACAACCCTTAGCGATACAACGAGACTGACGCCAGCATGTACTCCGAAGGGGAGAGATCATCGTTTGCTTCGTGAGTCGACCGCTTTCCTCGGAATCATCGATCCTGATTCGCTCGCTCACCCTTCTTCTCTATCCTTCTTCTTTGGACAGGTCTTTTCCGTCGTATGCTCCTCTTGTGTCTACTCGAGCTCGCACCAGTCCTCATTCTGTTTCGTATCGGCAGATCTGTTGGCTCTATCTGATCGACATTATCCCTCACTCGTTTTCGTTCTTCTTTGCAATCTTGACGTGCTGGGCACTCCAAGGTAAGTATCACACATCTCTTACTGTATCGTGGAAACGAGGCTGATGTTGTCAATGTTGTACAGTTCAATTCCTGCTCGTAAGCTCAGACTTACGTTGCCTTTCCCTCGAGTGTTCAGAGCTGAACCAGTCGACGGTGCTTTCTACGCTACTCAGCAAATCATTATCAAGGTGAGCCCCACTTGTGAAGATGCGTCGAAGAGGGAAGCTGACCCTCTTGCTTCATCTAGTGCGTTTCGTCGTTCGTTCGTATCGAGTGTACGAGCGACCATGCTAATCTCGTTATCTCTCTTTCCTCGTCTTCAGCCGTGTCAATCGTGAGTCGATCTCCTACGCGAGGTTAGCGATACCGTCGAATGACGTACTTCGAGTGCAGTGCTCTGGAGTGATCGAAGAAACCAGAATCTCCTCAAGTATTCAGTCGCGGCGCTGTTAGTTCCTCTCCCACTCTCCCAACAACAACCTTAACTGACTCGACCTCTTCTCTATAGCATCACAGCGATCAACATCTCGGTCTACTGTATCTGGATTCCCGCTCGTCTCCAAATCAATCATCGATATGAGATGATCAACGCTGTGTGGGATCGAGTCGAGAAGTGTATCTACCTCGTGAGTCTCACCGCTTCTTTTCGGGAGGACTAGAGCTGATCCTCTACTTTGCGAAAATACTTCGCGAAACAAGGTCGTCGATGCCGCACTCAACTATCTTTTCATGCACACCGTCAACCAACGTCTAGTCAATCAAGGTCTTGAACGATATCGACCTCTTGTCAAATTCAATCGAAACTTGATTTGGATCTCGATGGGTAAGCTCAGTCGCTCTACCCCTCGTTCGGCGTCCTGCTAAACTCACCTTTTGCGTCCAGGCTGCGATGTCATGATTATCGGGCTGATGTCTCTGCCCAACTCTTTCGTCTACATGGCTTTCCATCCTGTCGCATATCTCATCAAGTGCGCCATACTCCTCTTTCTTGCCCTGTTCTGTCGGTGGCGCTGACCTTGGCCTCCCTACTTTGACAGACTCGCTATCGAGATGGCGCTCGGAGACCTGATCGTCACAATCTCGAGTGCGAAGCCAACTCGAGACGCTCTTCCTGCCGCTTTCGAGGGACTCAAGATTGCCGTTTCTACGCATACCACGACCACGGCTGTACGATTCGACGACGATGACGTTGACAACGAGAAGACTGATGGTCTGCGCAAGACCCGTACTCCAGCTCGACCCGATTTGTCTATTCGACTGGAGAAGATGCGGAAAGCTCGAAAAGCTCGGAACCAGAACGACCAGGATCTTCGAGAGACCGACACGCAATTCGACGAGGAGGATGTCAAGATCGATATGCATGAGATGGAGGAGACGGGTAACTGGGAATCCGTGAGTATTGTAGCCACTCTCGCTGAATCTTGATCGTTTCGCGATTCTCGGCTGATTCTTTTGTTCGTCCTTCATAGTCAATCCACCATCTTCCCCCTCACGGTACCTACTCTCCAGCGCTGTCAGACGATACCAAAGTGTAACTGGTCTCGCATAACAAAGCTCGTTGTCTGTATTGAATTTCGTTAGATTTTATTTGGTTCGCACGCTCGGTTTCCCTTCGCCGATCCTCTTTTGTACCACATGCGTTTCCTTCTTCTGACAAATCACACTCGTTTACATACCTTATTCGGCTTCTTCGTTGAACCGCTGAGCCGCAACTCCTCAAGCTTTGAATCTCCGCAATACTTCGGCACTTTCAGCATTTCGTAACATCGAGCTGCAAGGTGGGTCGGAACTCGACCGACGAAGCCTTCATTCATTTCTGTGGACGTTCTTGAAGAAGGAGAGCTCGGAAGAGTAGATTGTTCGAGCTTCGCAACGGGTCAATCCTTGACTTTGACCTCGCTTCGCACAGCTTTCGAATTCGAAGACAGTTCGTTCATCGTCTCCGAGAGTATGAGACATTCTTATTCGGCCCTTGACCCCTTCGCCGGTTACCCCGTCCAAATTTTCATTACGGAGCCTTCAACGAAACTTCCCTTCTCGCAAAATTGCTCCAACTTTGTTCTTCCACTCCTTCGACCTCTCTCTCTTCACTCTCAGTTCGTATACTCACCTCGTACGATGCCTTACGTTGATCTACCTAGTAGAGACCTGTCAGTCTCCCCTCCTTCTCTTCCTCCTCCTCTTGGTGATTCACCCCCACAAATTGAGACTTTCGCTCTTCTCACAAGGGCTTGGTGCTGACCAAGACCACTCTCCAGACATCAATACTATACTTTCAACCCCGTATACGAATCCACCGCGCACTCACTAATTGATCCAGCGCCACAAAGTGGAAAATTGTTGGACGAGAAATTGATCATTGTCTTCGTTCACGCCGGTACTTCATCGAGCGAATCCTTTATCAACCAAGTGAGTACTTTGTGATCAGTACTACAGGGTGCTCGCTGACATCGTGCCGCTCGAACAGTTTCAAGACGAAAGACTTCGAAGTCATTTCAACCTCGTTTCCTTCGACACTCGATACTATGGACGTACGACAGGGAAGCAGCTAGACTACTATCAGGACTTGGAGGTAAGCAAGCTTCCCAGCGAGAGTCCGTCAAGTCGAAAACTGACTTTCGCATTCTCTTCGAAATTTTCGCAGGAACGAGCCGACGAATTACTGGAAGCTATTGACGCAGTGATTGGAGATAGACCATTCGTGATCTTCGGAGAGAGTTTCGTTGGAGCGAATTGTTGCGCTTATATCGCTTCGAAGAGACCGCAATCCGTGAGTTTCCCTTTCTTTCGCTCACTCCACGCAAAGAACCATAAAGCTGATAACTTGTGCCCGAACAGGTCAAAGCCGCTATCATGCTCTCACCATCTTACTTCGAAGAGTGAGTCCCGAATCGAGTACGCCAGCAGAGCCGACGTTTTCTGACTTCTCGTATCACTCGACAACAGTTCGCCCGACTTGATTCGAGTTCTCGAAAATGAATGGGTACCATGGGTTGCAGCAAATAAGAATGGGAATGGGGATGGTTCGGGAGATATTCCTGAGGGAGCACTAAATATCGCTGGTAAGTTCCTTTCTGACGATAGGCTGATCGTTTCCTTCGTTTCGCTTACATCGGACGTGACTCTTCATAGGTGATTACTTCTTTGGAGGATGTACACGGGAACCTGAGCGAAGGAAAGCGTTTCTAGATCGATATCAGTACAATCGTGAGTCTCTCGCCTCCGTTTCTTATCGGAACCCTGCTAAGATTGCCATGACCTCGCACGTAGACGGAGGCTCGAATGATATGCACAAAGTGCATCAGCTGCTACATTGGTTCAAACGAAAAGCACCGCCAAAAGAGGTGTTCGAGAAGATTCAATGTCCTACTCTGATCTTTCTGGCGACTGAGGACAGGGCAGTATCGCCCGACGACGCAGCTAAGCAGGTAAGCGTCTGATCCCTCAGACAGTGTAGATCGATCGCTGACCAAGCTTTCGACCCGTAGTGGCACGATGCTTTGATTTCAGTTGACCCAGAGAAGAAGCGGATAGAGAGGATTCATGGAGGGACACATTTGCTAGCGACAACGGATGCTAGTATAGTCAATCGAGTGACGCTCAAGTTCCTCCAGCGGAGTAAGACAGGCCTTACTATCGATTCGAGTGATTTCGAAAAACTGACAATCCATCTTTCCGACAGATGGACTCGCTTAATCCCCTCTTATACCACGCTTACATATTCACTCATTTCGTACTGGATCGCATCGCATCGTTGAGCATTGTAGCAATCGTGTAGTATTGGATAGCATTTTGACTGAATCGCAGAACTTCGTTTCGCACAACATGGTCCTACGACTTTGACAGCCATCTCGCGGACTGAGTTCGGCCTACTTCGACAGGAAATTGACGTCTTCCTTGTCGACAGCGTGTCAGCGAGAGGAAGAGAGCGACCCTCGTGAAACAATGGGACTCGATTCGGTGAACGCAAAGGTCCAAGCGAGAGGTTCCTCACTTTCTCTCCTCTCCCGCTCATACCAGTAGATTGCTCAACTCTCGAATATCACCTCAAGAGCCTCCCTGCACTCAAGACTAGCCTAGCGCAGAGCCTTCCCTTGCCTTCATTTCCTTCTTCTCTCCTTCTTTCCCCCCCACCTTCTTCCGCTCCAACCCCTTCAAACAGCATGACCGATGCTATACAAGCTTTTTTAGAGCTGTCAGGGAGTCAACAACAGTCTTCAGAAGCAGCTCCTGCATTAGCCCGCCTCTTCTCAAGTCAGTGAACCTTAATCTCCCTTTGCTCTTCATGACGCATGCTGACTTGACCAGGACTTGATAGCTCTCACCAAAGGTCAAGAACCTACTACGGAACAACGTCGTAAACTTCTAGCAGCTCTCCTTTCCTCAGTATCGACCAACTCTCCGCCCGATTCCAATTCCCTCCTCTCACTGTGCTCAACCCTTAAATTGCTCGGTCGAAGTCCTGCTGGAAGTGAGGAACTGGGAAGGGAGAATGGTCTACGAAAGTTGCTGTATCTCGGAGGATTGAGCAGAGTTGCAGAGATCCCTCGAAAAGACCTTCACAGCGATTCGGCGGAGAGGAACGACGACGAGGATCAAGATGCAACAGCGAAACGAGCACTAGAACAAAGGGAGGATGATCCACTCGAACCACATGAAGCGGAGGCGTTGCGATGCTTGTGCAACATTCTGATGCTTCATCCTTCTTCAAGAGACATCTTCCCAGACGTTCTCCTCGCGGACGACAAACGATCGGAGGTGAAAGGGATGTTGAGAATCTTGGGATGCGAGAAGGCTGGGTTCCTCGGGGGAAGATTACTGTTCATGTTGACGAGTAAACCAAGTGAAGCTGTTACGGAACTCGTTTTGGGTGAAGACATCATCGATATCTTGCAAGAGGTACGCCCTCTCGCTTTCTCACTGCTCGCTACAATCTTATGAGACCTGATCAAGACGGTAAACAGTACGCGAATCGATATCTTGCGATCTCTCGCTCCTCTTCCCTCGAACTTCATCTCACTTCTGGACCTATGCCGAAACCTGAAGACGTCCTACGCGAGCACCTCAAGCTAGCCTACAACCTCATGCTTCAATACACTCGCAGTCAACCCAGCTCGCTCGAGGGGAACGCTAGCAGGAGAGGAAGTCGAGGGGACGTCATTGACAAGAAGAAGAGACGTTTCTGGCCTTCGAGACAGCCTTCGACTTCGAGTGAAGCGCCCTCACAACACCAGGAGGAGCTGCCTGAAGAGGGAGAAGGAGTAGTTCGGGAGCGAAGGGATAGTGCAGCAAAATCGTTCGCGAAGCGAGTCGTCGGTGCCGTCAAATCAGGATCTCATCACACTCCCTCTGCCAATACTCCAACGACTCTCTCCAGCTCTCCGACCTCTTCCCCTGCCCTCGGATCTACTCGTAAGCTTTCCTCGGATACGACGCGAGAAGCCAGTCCTCCCGATTCACTCTCTCTCACTTCCGCCCACCTCTTCCTACCCATCTTCCGTCCTTACCTCGCTCTCGCCGTTTCTCTTCCTCTTCATCCTTCCTCGTCCTCTCACAAGGAGCCGAGCCCTACTGTCCGTTCCGCCCTCAATACTCTCCTCAACTTCCCTATCGAACTCGAAGAACTCGATGGTTCCGAGTACAGCTGGATCCAGTACGTTCCGCCTCGAACCGACAAAGAAGGTATCGTGCTCAGAGCTGGAGGTATCGGATCACTCGGAGAACGACTGCTCGAACTACTTCAAACGACTTGCGACGCTTACTTCCCTGTCGATTCGATTCCTCCCAAGTCGAACGCGATTTCTGCTGTCGAGAGGGAAAGGACGGTCACTGCTCCTGCCGGTCCCGACGATTGGATCCCCACTGGACAAGGAGAAGCGAGCAAGATTGAGGAGATTCTCGGCCCAGTCATGCTTTTGGTGAGAAAACTGAGTATGATTGGTGAAGCGAACGAGATGTTCCGTTTCGTCCTCTTCCCTCCCAACATGTAAGTCCTCGTCCTTACTCTCTCCTCATCACTCTCGCTCAAGTTCTTCCTCCTCCTGCAGCGATCGCTCGAAACCCGTTGACCGACATCCCACTCTGACTGGTCACCTCGTTCGCCTCCTTTCATCGGTCTACCTTCCAAATACAGCTTTCGGAGTCGGAGAGTTCCTCTACAACCTCGCCGAGCGATCGCCAGAGAAGCTATGCGCACTCGTCGGATACGGAAACGCTAGTGGATTCCTTCAGAACCGAGGAGAACTCATTCCTCCTCCTCCTCTCGATGTCGACGATTCCTCCTCTACTCCTTCATCTCGACCGATCAATCCTATCACTGGAGCATTCGAACTTTCCGAAGATCCCGACGTTGTACCGATGAGCGAGGAGGAGAAGGAGAACGAAGCGGAGAAACTCTACACTCTCTTCGATCGCATGTCGAGAACTGGAGTCATGAGTGCCGAGAATCCCGTACATAAAGCTCGACAGGAAGGAAGGTTTGAAGAGACGAGTGAAGAAAGGGAGTCGGAGCTCGAAAGGTTGAGAAAGGAGGATGAAGAAGTCGAGAAAGAGGTAGCGAAAGATATGGCAGCATGGAGAGCGAGGAAGTCGAAAGCAGGTGCGAGTAGCTAGTCAGATCGATCAGGAGTATACCCCACACAGCTTTGAACTCATTCCCTCAGTCACTCTTTCATGATACCCCTCGAAAGACAATTTATATCTTTTAACTTCTGTTTTCCGGTAGTCGTACAGGATGCTATAGCTGCAATTAGTTTGTAGGTATGTATAGATAGAGTGGACAAAGAGGTGAAAGCGACAGGAAGAGACAGAGCGAAAGAATGGACAGAAATCAGACTTGGAAATCGGCATCTGTGTCGTATAGACCGAGTCAGCTCAGTCTCTTCATGAGAGTGACTAAGGAGACTCACAGATAGGATCGACTCCATCCCAAGTCGCTTTCTCTCCCTTAAGTTTCGCTGAACCGATTTGAGTGCGGTTCTCCCAGTATCTATCGAGAAGCGTATCGTCAGCTCAGGCGAAGATCCCTTGATACGAGAGAAGCACTCACTGTAGTTGACCCTCTTCTGTTCGAGCAGGTTCCCAGTAGGATTCGCCGGTATCGTTGTCCTTCTTCCTCGAGAACCATCTTGGCTTGTGAACTGGGAGTTCGCCTCTCTCTCGCTTTTGTCGAGTTGCACGTTGGTGATCTTCGAGATCGGATTTGAGCTCGTTTGCTCGTTCATAAGCACCTTGTTCGAATGCATGCTGATCGGGACGGAGTCGACAATCAGTAGGAGGCAACCAAGGCTTGAGCTCTTCGTTGATGTCATTGAGAGTGATAGCGAATGGCGTGCTGTGAAGAAGTGAGTGAGGGAAGTATGGAAAGGTCAGTCTCGCGGATATTTGTCGGTCGAAAGAGAGAACGAGCGATGTACAGGCTGAACGGCATGTTGGGAGGCTATCAGACGAATCAAGATCAGCTGATTCAGAATCAAATAAAGAAGGAGAGTTACTCACCTTGACCGAATTCTTCCAGAGGCGGATGTAGGTCTCTCCAGCCTCGTTCGACGGCACCGAGACATCGGGAGCAAGTTCTCCTGAACCCGCACCGACTTTTCGAGCGACGAGCTGACTAGACCATTTACCAGCGATATCCCAACTCTTCTTTCCGGAAGCATCGACGACTTGACCTTTGATCTCGGAAGCGTTTCCTCCTCTCCATCCTCGAGGTTTGAAAGTGAGAGTACAGGTCTCTCCGGTTCGATGGTTCGTGACGACAAGATCTCCGTACTATACGATGGGACGTTGAGCTTTCCTCGTCTCCCTTTCGACAAGTGAAGGTGCTTACATGATCGATGATAGGGTTGCCGAGTAAGAAGTTCGAAACCGATGTAGTGACTTTGGTCCAACTGTAATGTTCCTCGACAAGATCGGGTAGGGTAGCCACCTTGGGATAATCGGGTGCCCACTCTTTCGGAATCCTGAGGTTCACGTGAGCCACTCCAGTAGGTCGAATCTCGAAACTCTTGCCCATGAACTTGGATTTTGCATCGACTGATCCGAAATACTCCCATGAGCTGCAGAACGGGCGAATGTCTATGAGCTTTGAAAGCGAGGAAGGAATAGTGGAGACGACTTACGGAGATTGTGCGATACAAGCCGAAATCGGTGGGTGATGACAGACTTGTTCACTGATGTAACGATACTTCTTCTTCGGATCGACGTATTCGAACGTTTCGCTGAGGAGAGGGTTGAAAGGCTTTGCGATCCTCCCGATGGTAGAAGAGTAGTTACTCATGGCGAAAGCTAGATTTGAGAGCGTCAGCATCTCCTTCTTGGCAATTAGAGAGGGACTAGCGATGTTGACTGACCAGCGACGTAGGCAATACGTTTCGAGGAGTCTTTGTCAGCGGCAGCAGCGTCGACTAGAATGTTCGGCCGAATAGTCAGCTTCATCAATCGCGACAGAAGACGGCGGGAATCATACGGGTCTCGGTGAATTCGATATCTTCAGCCATACGTTGTAACATGCTCGTAGGTTCGTTGAAGTAGACAGGGAACGAGATTTTGGTCCTGTATCGTCGTATACTCAGTATTATGTCAGCGAATACGGAGCACAAAGCGCAGAAACGGCTTACAAGTCCTTTCCAATACTTCCCTTGAGGATCGCCCATAGCGATACTGAAGGCCTGTTGTCGTTGCTGATAGGTAGAGAGCTTCTGAACCCATTTTCGTAACCCTTGTAAGGTGTAGGATCGAAGGTATCGATGAAGCGTTTCGCAGGTTCCGTTCGACGTTCGACAGCTGCTCCAGACTCGTCGGTCGGTTCCTCCTCCAAGGGAATAGCGCCGGTCTCGATCGCTTCGAAGAATTCGTCATCGTCTTCTTCGTCCGATGACCCTCCATCTTCGTTGTGAAGAGCCGAGTCGACGAGTTGTTCGAGCTCTGCAGGTCCCAAAGAGGTCGCGGTAGTGCCAGCTCGAGTCCTTGTACGAACGGGAGAGAGCGAGATGGTCGGAGTGCGACTGTCGGCTCGACCTCGATTGGCGGCGAGTGAGGGACTGGCGAGGGGAGAGGGAAGGGGTTGACTGCCATCTTCGGGTAGGTGAGCGTTCTTGGGAGTTGCACTCTGACTGCTGTCACGTTCGGCAGCGTAAGAAGCAGTGACATCTTGCATCGACATCCCGCTGAGTCCTGGAGATGCGGCGCCGAAGTTCGCCCTGACCTCTTGAAGCGCTCGCTTCCTCCTCGTGTTATCCCTCGATGCCTTTTGGAGCTCGACCTCGAGAGCAGCGTGCTGAGCGGCTACGTCTCGCATACTATCTTCCCACATTCTCTTTGCTTCGACCTCCTTCTCGTATCGCTTGACGAAGTAACGCTCTCGGACCTGAACGACGTCGGCGTAATCATCCAACATCGATTCGAGGGTCGAGAGTGACTTCTTGAGCGCTTCTTGAACTTCTTTGGCCGAGGAAGAGGAAGTGCTGGAGATGGTCGCGCTAGCATCTGCAGACGAGGTCGAAACGTGAAGGGAAGCGAGCAGTTGTTGAGCGAGTTCGATCTGAGTCTTGTTGCTTTGAGCGAGAAGGTGGAAGTCGTCGGCATGCGGTACTGCATCGTCTTCATCTCCTCCGAAGGTTTCGTCGTCTCCGATGATACTGTCTCCAGCTGATCCGATCGGAGATGGACCGTCCATCTTCTGTAGGAGAGGCTCGGAAGGACGTCGTGCATCGACTGTGCCAGTGACTGAGGGAGCATAGGTTGATCCCGATGCGGTTCGTTCTTGTTCTTTCGCATGATCAATCGCTTGCTGGAGAGTATCGACCCATCTCATGACTTCGACGGGATCTGTAAGCCGAAATCCGGCGACTCAGCTCACATGAAAGAACAGCTGAAGAGCGAGAGAAGAGACGCACGATTTCCCTTGAGGTAGAAAGAAGGCATCGATTTTCCGAGCTTGTTCGTGACGGTGAACTTGAACTTGTCCGATTCGCCTGAAGCAATCTTGGCGACAGACATCGAGATTGAACCTCTTGAAGCTTTGCCTTCATCCTCCTGACTTCGATAGTACGAGAGCATACCTGAAAACGCTCGCAAAAGGGTCAGGATTTGCGCAATGTGACGCGGGAGAAGTGAAGTAGTACGTACCATTCTCGAGAACGAACCATCTCGATCTCCATCCTCTAGCCATGTTTGTCCATTTACTCAAGTATCCTCTCATCGCAGGCGGTTTTCCTGCCGAATTAGGTCCTCCCGAATTTGATCCACCTGAAGCAGACGCAGCTTGCAGAGCTTGTCCCTCGCTATTGACCACCTGCCTCAATACTGACTTGATCCTGTCATCCTTCGCGAAATCAACCGGTAATTTCCCTTTCCTATCTCTTCCCAGTACGTCTCCACCTCGATTGAGCACCAATTTGATCAATCCGAGATCCTTCCTTCGTACGGACTCATGAAGGATAGTAGTACCACTTGAGGGATCTTGCAAGTTGAAGTCGAGGCACTTTGCGCGAGGTTTGGCGATGAAGTGATAGAGCTTTTCGGCTTGAGTGTTCGAGACATGACCGGAAGCGGCAGATACAGGCTGACGTTGAGAATTCGCATCGGTAGGAGGAGGGAGAGTCATCGAGTTTCGGTTTGCAGTCGCATCGGAGGCGGGAGAGGAGACGTAAGATGCGAGAAGTCCGAGATAGGTTTCGTTCCACTTGTTTCGAGAGACTGTATCATGATCTCGATCAGTCTCATGTGTCGAATATGTGATCGAGGGGCACTCACCTGAAATGATCCCTGCTGCTTCAGCTGTCGAAGCGACGTCGAGACAAGTTTTCCCGCTCTGATCCCGAACCATATCGTCAACTCCGTCTAGTCCGAGCAAGAACGGCAAGACATCTCGTCGATCTAACGCTGCTGCTAGATGTAAAGGAGTTTGGCCTCGAGAATCTTGCGTGTTGACTGAGGAGGGACAGTGTTTCGCGACGAATTCGACGGTTGTGACTGCAGAATCCCCACAAATTGATCAGTTCCAGAGCTCCTCTCATGCATTGGTGAAGATGTACACTCACGTTTCGCGCAACGAACAGCGAGATGAAGCGGAGTAGAGGTCGAAGATGGGGCCGAAGAAGTCCCCGTTTCTGATGATTTGTACGTAGTCGCTGAAGGTTCAGACTTTTGGAAGTCCTCGAGGAAGGGGAGTAGAGTAGCTTGATCGCCTATAGAAGGGGAAGAGAGACGAACGAAGTCAACGGTCAGCTGCCCGAGTCTTCTAGATTGCACGAAAGTAAGAGGAGAACTCGAGTACAAGACGTACCTTTACGAAGAGCGTCGAGTAGTTTGTAAGCCTTGAGAGATTCTTCTGGGCCAGCTGTATAGATCATCTAGATCAGCGATCGCTCTATTGCAGTGAGGGAGACTGATAGCCTGAAAGAGGGGCCGCCGAACTCACCTCGATTGACGAGAGCTTCTGTAGACGGGGCGAGTCCACTAGTCGAAGATACTTGACTGAGTTGACTGGTCTTGCGTTGAGATGCTACTGTAGGAGGTAGATCTGAGGTATCTGAAGATGGAGATGTTATCGATTCTTGAGTTGTGAGAGTGTTTGCTGGAGGTTGCCGATTGACTGGAGTGGCACTCCTTGAGCCCGGTAATAGCCCACTGAGTGAGGGCATCGTTGAAGTTGATGGGAGAGGGAAATTGCTCGTTGGAGCCAATTTCGAATCGTTCGCAAATTTAGCACCGTCATATGGTTTTCTTCGGGTGTGTTTCTTCCTCAAGCAGGTCTGTACGAGACTTCCAACACTCTCGAAACGATTCGTCGTGGCGATGAATGAGAAAACGCTTTGAAAATTACAACAGAATCTTTTCACACCCTCTTCGCCCTAATCACCTTCGTCAACCCTTTCCTCGGTTGATGCTTCGCGTTCTCCTCGACGGCTTTGGCCGCCAAAGGGTGTCCGTCCTTTCGAAGTCGGATTGAGTCGGCATCTTCGACTGTCTCGACGAACGTGAAAAGCTCGCGAGCTTGCGATTCGACCGCAGCCTTCTTTGTCCCTTGCTTCCGTTCACGTTCATTCTTTAGCGTTTCGATAACGTCACTCCAGCCGTCGCTCGTGACTTGCCCCTTTCCCATAAACCTCCCTGATTCCCATTTGACGACATTTTCGATTCCCTTCTTTCCAATGCCCTCCGCCATGACCGCGACAAACACGTGCACGCCTCCTTCGAAGACTTCGTGAGTAATGTCTGTACCAGCTCGATCCGCCCGTTGTGCGAATAGAGCACTCTCATCCCTCAGGGTTTCACCTCCTCCAGCTTGAATTAGAAGGGGTGGAAGATTCGAAAGATCCCCGGAAATCGCTGGCGAAACGTAGGGGTGGGAGATATCTTTCGAGTTGGACAGGAAGAGAGTAGGAGGGAACATGGGGTCGGAACGATCCATTGATAGATAGTCGGTTTTGGAGTTGATATCCCAGGATTTGGTCGAGGCGGTGAGGTCGATCCAAGGGGAGAAGAGAATACCGCCAGCTAGCTGTGGTAAGGAGGTATCTCGAAGGTAGAGGAGTAGAGCCAGGGCTAGGTTTGCGCCTGCTGAATCGCCTGAAACGACAATGTTTTCGACGGGAATCTTCAGATCTGTAGTTCGAGATCAAGGCATCAGCTATCGAGCCTTGACGAAGCTACAGAATACCCCTTACCTTCTGTGAGGTAGAAGTAGGCGGAAACGGCGTCGTGAAGAGCGCAAGGGAACTTGACTTCGGGCGAAAGACGATAGTCGACAGCTGCTTGCATTGACGATTCAGTCAGACACGAGAGTCCGCAATTCTGCGTTTGTCGCAAGGTGAGAAAGGGAGACTCACACAAAACCCTTCGTTGTAATCCCTTCGAAAGCGCGAAGGTGAGATTCCGGTGGGTCTTTCGAGACAACCTACAATACGCGCCTCCATGCAAGTATAGAAGGACTTTGTCGGACGAAGACGATGTGTTGAGGTCGACGGAGTCGTGAGCTTGCCACTCGCCCTACAACAACACGAGGTCAATCAGTATTTCATCTTTCGCACAGACTCGCAGATTGAGCTCACCTTGACTTCGCGTTCACCACCCTCCTCAGCATCGACTTCTTTCAGTACACCTTGCAATTCTCTCTTCTTGACCTTCCACCCAACCTCAAACAGGGCTCCATCCTCTGGACAAGCCTGCTCAAGGAACCCGAGCTGTTTCCTTCCAGCTACTGTCTCCGCTACGACATCTATATTCTCATTTCCGCGTGCTCTTCGATCCTCCCGTTGAAGCGAAGAGGAGTGCAGAGCAACGGCGACGAGAAGTGCGGTTCGGAGTGACCAGGTTTCGTGGTAAGCTGAAGAGTAGTAACGAAGAGTAGTCGCGAAAATGACTGGAATGAGATGTTTGATGTTCCATCTGTTATCGTAAGGGAGTGGAGGAGATCTGAGTGGGGCCGACGGGGGAAGAGGCAGCGGAAGAGGCAGCGGAAGACGTACAGCAGCTTGAGAGAACCAACAAGACTTTTGGGAACAGGTTTCGCTTCTTCCTCATTCTGTGCCATCTTGCTGGAGACGTAGAAAGCGGAGAGAAAGAGAGAAGAGCAGAAGAATTCGAAGCTAGCAGGAGCAGGAAAGGATCAGCGCCCGAACTCCGAAGTCAATTGAGATTGGGTTGCGGCGAAAAGTACGGAATCTTGCGAAACGATCAATGACCGAATGCTCGCATCTATCGAAGAGTTGTTCTGGCGAGACAGACGACGCTCAACAGGGAACTTATTGAAATATGTACTGCTCTTTCAGTTGGTCATTCTACTGCTGGTACTCAAAAAGGGGAGGAGGGGGTTTTGTACAAGTCGGGGGGATGTCTGTGCGAAGAGATCGAGCTGGTCAGAATGCGTCGGTTCTATTACAGAGAGAGGAGAGAAGAGACATACGAAAGCTTTAGATTTGCTTGTTGGCGGATTGGCGAGCGATTTCGAGCTGTTCGAAGCGAATATCGTGGTCAGCAAGGTGAATATTGCGAAGGAGACAAAGAGACGCGACATACCTCGGATCCAGTGATAGTACGAAGGGCACCAGGAGCAGCGGTCTCTCCAGTGATGGCACCTTTCGCAACTTCAGCCAACTGTCCGAGAGAAGTGCGGGTCTTGAGCCACTGTTCATGAGAAAGGAGGATTGTCAGTCACATCTCGGAGAGCGTCTTGAGCGGAAATGTGAGGTTGAGCTTACGTATCGGATCTATTCGAAAGAAGTGCAAGTCAGTAACTTCGCAAAAATAAGCAGAGGTCCGAAAACGGTTTAGACTCACCTCGGTAGGGATAACTTCGATGATCGCAATCCTGTCATCTCCAGGCTCTCCGTTGTGCTTCTCATCGATAGCTCCAAACCAACTCTTGAGCATAGGGCTCCAAAGCTTTTTGATGTCCTCTACGTTCGTGTTAACCTTGGCGGTTCCAGCCACGGAAGCCCAGTCGGAGGAAGAAGGGTCGGAGAAGGAAACGTTGACGTTGGGGTCGTTTGAGAGTTCATCGAATTTGCCCGATTCTCGGTTTGCGATGAAAGAGTAAACGAGTCCTTGGGTCGAGGCGGGGCTCATCGCTCGGGAGTGAAGTTGACCATCGGAAGATCTCGAGGTGAGCATGGAGAACTTTGATTCCTTGGTGATCTTGTTGAGTTCCTCCTTCTTTTGATCGAGGGAAGCATCCTCGGAAGCTTTAGCGGTGTAAGGGTCTGCAGGTGCCATTTTGGAAGTTGTGGTGTGTAGTAGTGCTGTTTGTGATCGTCGAGCAGGGAGCAGAGTGAAGCGGGAAGAGTTGGAAGGAGTTGAAGTGTGGGGAATGAACGAGGAAGAGAGGAGGGAAGGACGAAGAGCGAGTTTAGTTCGAAGGACGCGAGGAGCAGTAGAGGTAGCGAGCATGATTGCGCTGGATTGGGTGCTTACGGGAAGTGAAGAGTAAGAAGTATGAAGCGGAAGGAGGAGAGAGCAGAGAGATCTGTGGGAAAGCAAAATGAATCGAAAAGTGACGTTTCGATGACGGAATCGATCTTCCTTTCTGTTCCTTTAAAACCTAGCGACCGTACCGTCGCATTTACATTCCCTAAGCAAAGTATGACTGGTACGGCTACAGAAAACAAACGAGAGAGAAAAGCGAGAAAGTGTCCCCTGTCAATGGTCGACTTGACCGCTCACTCGAAGCAGCTTGATTGAGTGAGCCTGATCATTCAGTGAGGCTAAAAACGAAGTTTCATCGGCATCGAGGCGAGTTTCCAACGAGTTTCGCTCTCATTCCTCCACTTTACTTCCAGAAACTTTCGAAAAGATGCGACTACCACCAAAGAAGAGCAAACAGAAGCAGGTCGTGATAGACTACACCTCATTGGAAAGTGCCAAAGCATCAGCACCAGCAAGCTACGACTATGAGAGTTGGTTAGAAGGTTCGATCATACTTCAACTTTACCCTGAATCAGATCAAGCTGACCATACAGAGCTGAACAGAGGGCATCAAGCAAGAGGAGCAAGGTGAACGATATCAATTCGGCAGTAAAGCGACTCGACACTACTCGAATGCAGTCATTTCCTACTCCATCGCTGCTTCCCTCTCTCCGACCGACTTCGACAGTCGATATAATGCTGCTCGAGTACTCTACCAGCTCGCTACCGATCATTTATCACCTGCGGAAGCTTTCGATGCATTAGGGAAGGCGATTATGGGGTATAGGGGAGCGGTTGGAGTTCTACCGGAAGGTGAAGAGAACATTACGGCCAAGATAGACGGCTTGTTCAATCTCGCTCAAGCCGACGTCGGTTTATTCGAGATGCTGGACGAAGCGGCAGTCGTTGGAGTACCAGAAGGGACGGCATTACAAGCGGCGAAGGAGGCGAAAGAGCTCTTCGTACAAGTCGAAGTTCTCCAAAGAGTCGGAATGGAGAGGATCTTTGGATTAGGAGGAGGTCAGGAAAGCGTGCAAGAGTCGGAAGAGACACATGAGGAGCCCGCTGGAGAAGTTGAAGCGACTCAAACGACAATCGTTACTCCTCAACTCGTTCTCGATACTCTCCTCGAATCGATCTCTGTCGACATGTCTCTGCACGAGAGCCTCTCTCGTGACCCTGCCTCACAAGCTCAACTCCTCGAATCCGCAAAAGCCACCTTTGAACGAGCCGTCTCCCTTCGAAACAACTTCTTATCGGACGCCCCTCCAGAAGTCGACGTTGAAATGACCCTTGCCCAATTCTCCATCTACTCGGCTCCTTCTTCGCCAGAAGCCACTCAACTCCTTGAAGGAGCTCTCGCAGGCTCTTCAAACCCTTCTCCATCTCTCCTCTCGATCTACGCCGACCATCTCGTCGAATCCCTTCCCCTCTCCCAATCACTCGAAGTTGTAGGTCCGCATCTCGAACGTGCTCTCTCGACCTATCAGCGAGTACAAGCACTTCTCACAAATCGACTATCCCCTCCGAAAGACGTCCCTTCATACCAAATCCCGCTTCTCCTCTCCTCGAATCTCCTCGCTCAATCGACCGTCCACCTTCTCTCCTATCACCTCACCCAATCTTCAAACAACCCTTCTTCCTCCCTACACCACCTCGCAACCGCCCATTCCCTAGCTCTTGAATCAATAACCGTTCTCAAATCCGGCCTCGCCCTGAAACCCTCTTCAACATCTGCCGGTCTCGCTCTCCTCCGTTCTCCACCCTCTCAAGAACCCCTCTCGAACCTCTCGACCGTCCTCGCATTACGATCCTCCTACTTCGCCCTCATCCGAATCAGGATACGTTCTGCCGATTCAGACGAGAAATTGCAAGAAGAGAAGAAACGGTTCTGGAGTGTTTGGAGTGCGCTGACGAGGGCTGAACGAGATTCGCCAGAATTGAGAAAGGCCGATTTGGGTTGGTGGATTGGCGAGATCGAGGAGGACAAGGTTGCGGAATGTGTTGGAGCAGAACAGGCGAGTAAGGAAACGCAATGGTGGACGAGCCTGTTGGCGTAGCGTGTCCTCTCATGCGGGTCAGCGTGTAACAGGTCCAAGAGATTTGCAGTCTATTCGTTTCTATACGAGAGATAGGTGGTATGCGAGAAAGTAAGAAACAATATGAGAGAAGAGGAGTACATGCGAGAGGTGAGGGAAGATAAGCTATCTAGTGATCTATCCAAAGATGCTTTCTAATCGAGAGTAGCTGTTTCGAGTCGACAAGCGTCAGTTCAGCAGAGCGATTTTCAAGCAAAGAAGAAAGTCGTCAAAAGCGTACATATAGAAGATGAGGGCTGAACTCGGTGCCGCCCTCAACGCGGTCAATCCACACCCACTGTACAACCCCTTGATCCCTCGAGCTTTGTAAATGTCTTTCCCGACTTGAATGAAGCCTCTCCTCTGTTCTCCCGGTTTTAACGTCGAACCCCTCAATTCATCCTCCGTTTGTATCGTCGATTTGATACAATCCGCCGGGAACAAGACGCAATTATAAATGACTCCCGCCGATGCTCCCGATAACATTAATTCCCAAGCTGCCAAATCTCCTTTCGTCACTGGTCCTCCCTGGTTCACGGTCGAGATTTCCCCTCGATTCGTCCGTCGTTGCGCGAAGTAGGTGGAGAGGACTTCGAAAGTAGTGAACCAAGCTGCTGATCCTCCAGTTTCTCGTAAGAACGTTCCAGTTTGCCCTAACCATAAACCTTTGATTCCTGATTCTTGTAAAATCGCTCGAGTAATCGCAAAAGGCCCTGGTGGAGGTTTGCGGTTCGAGATGGGGATACGGGAGGATTCGGAGGGAGTCGTGGAAGATGCGGCGAGGAGTGCTGCGTCACCAGCAACGATGTTTTGAACTTGCATTTTACATTTGACGAGTTCGACGGGAGTTAGGACGAAAGATGCTGCGGCACCGGCGATGGCTGCAGCAGTAGCGATTTGAGGTATGGGTAGTGGTGCTGCTTGAGATGTATCGTGGTGAGGTAGAGGAGGGAAGAAGTGTCGAAGGACAGCTTGAGATTGATTGTAAACGACGAAAAGTGTAGCATTTTCGGCCATCGCTCCTCCGACTGGCATCGATACGCCCTGATACTCAATCACATCGTCAGTAAGTACATAGGGACGGAAAGAAGAGAGCTGCTCACCCTCCATAACCCCCTCAAACCTTCACCTTTGAAAGTCGTGATCATACAATCGAGAGGTCCTTTGAATCGCAATGGTCGATCGAGGGGTTGACTCTGTAGTCGCACTTTGACGAGATCGAACGGATGTTCAAACAGTTTCGAGACGATACCTATCAGTGCGATAGAGTAAGAGTCAGCGGATAGCCCAATCTAGCCGCGAAGGAAAGAGGGAAAGAACGTGCCAGCAGCCTGCGTGATTCAAGAGTGGGAGTCAGCCTGTGTAGAGGTTGATAAGACTGTTCTACGTACAGATCCATAGCTAATATCCTTCCAAGCAGGTCTAGTTGAAGGAGAAGTAGCGCGTTGAGGAGAATGAACCTCCTCAACCAACTTTGCGTCACTCATTTCGGTTCTTGTTTGATTGTAGTCTTAGAGGTGCTCAGCACATAATCGATAGGAGTGAAAGAATAGAGCGTGTAGTGATGGTAGAGAGCGAGAATTTTAAAGATCAACTCTCTTCGTTAACTTTGTTCGCTCATTTCAATCCACCCATTCCGACTACTTTGAACTACTCAGAGATGACTTCTCTATTCCCTAGATCAACAAGCTTACTATCCTCCTTCTCTCGACTTTCCCTCTCTTCTTCATCTCGACCTTCAATCGTTCCTTCCTCATCATCTTCCATCTTTCAACCTACACAACTCTTACAAGTGAGGAACAAGTCACTAGTACCTCGGAGAACGAAGTATCGAAAGGCGCACAAGGGCAGAACTCCTCTCGCTTTAGGTGGATCAACGAAAGGAACAACTTTGGAATGGGGAGATTACGGTCTCAGAGTCAACGAGGCGGTCAGGCTCAGTGCGAAACATCTAGAAACTGCTGAAGCTGCACTCAAGCGAGGTCTGAAACCTATTCGAGGGAGTAAAGTGTGAGTTACCCTGAAATTTCTTCGCATTCTCTTCGAATCTCGCAACTGATATCGAATGCGAATGAACAGTTACCTGCGAATCTTCCCTGATATTCCAGTCTGTATCAAGGTGAGCAGCTAGTTGACCGAAGCTACAGCGATAGAACGATAGAAAAGTTGACATCTCGTTTGATTTCGTTTTTCTCAGGGAAACGAAACTCGTATGGGAAAAGGAAAAGGAACGTTCGAATTCTGGGCCTGTCGGTGAGTGAGGACCCTTCTATTATCATACGTCGTGCGCCACTGAGATGGTGTGAGATTGATTTTCGCAGAGCGAAGATGGGTCGAGTGATTCTCGAGATTGGAGGACCGAATCTTCGACCAGAAATGGCTCACGCCGGTTAGTCGGTTCCATCTCTTACCCTCTGACTCCCCAGTTGAAGCTGATTTTGACCTATCTTCGTAGTCATGAGACTCGCGGCTGCGAAATTGCCGGTAACAACCGAAGTAATTGGTCGCGATTCTCCTGCCCGAGTTGGACATGAGGCAGTAACCATCGCCAAGCCGGCACCTCGAATCGTTACACTAGGACAACACGAGGCTTCACTAGCAGCTTCGCAAGGGGGACAAGAGAGTGCTCTGTAGAAGGGGAGAAACCGAAAAATCACTTGGATCTGCAACCCGTTTTCTATCAGGAACCGCCTCCGTCTCATCTCTGGGTCCTCAGTCGTTCGCTTTCACGAGCGTCGAACAAGTCCTTTTCATCGTCGTCTCGCTCCGTTCCGAGGAGACCGGTTTGACTTCCGTGAACCTCATTGAAAAACGATCAGGTACGCCGTTGATCGCCGCTTCTTTTCAGTTTGAATTTGGTTTTGCACGGCCGAGGTCGTCGAGTTGACTGGGTACGAGTCCAAGTTAGGTACAAGTGGGGGATGCACAATAGTCTGGAGCCCCCGGCTATTTGTGAGAGATTGCCCCAAGTTCGTCCATATCGAAAAAGTCGAAGTGGTCGCATTCTCTGTTCGAAAGTTGTTCGTTCGATTGCCCTTTTCTCTCTCTCTCTCTCTCCCTTCTTTCTCACTATCCAGACTCGCTTCTTCTCGTCCTACTCTACTTCACTCCTCTACACAAGACTCAATGGCTCCTCAACAAGTTCACTTCCTTCGATGGCCGCGGTGAGTCTCTCACTCTTTCGTAACTTTCGAGGCGATGTCAAACAATGGAAACTTAATGCGACTTGCCTCCTTTCCCTCCTCAGATTCATCGCTTTCCAGCTCACTCAAACCCTCTCGCTCGCAACGGCTGGCTTAAGTATATGGTCCCTCGTTGAGTGAGTCTGACCCTACTTTGCGAAATCGTCCAAATCAAGCCTAACTCTTCTCGTTCCTTCAGTGCTCGACACAAGCAGGCCAAGACACGGGCTATGATCCCAGGAGGTGAACTACACATCACCGACATCATCGCAGCTGGAGCGAGTGTTACCTCTGCGACGTGAGCTCTCAATTTCTCCCCTCTTGTTTATCTCCTTGACACACCACTGACGATTCACTTGATCGAGTAGTGGTCTCTGTGGTCTCCTCTGTTTCGGTCTCGGACTCTACACCATCTTTGGCAAACGAAGAATCGAAACCCTTCACACCATTCGAGTGAAAGAGGGACTCTTCGCTGCCTGCCTCATCTTCCTCATCGCTACTCTCATCCCCGCCACTCTCTTCGCCGCTACTCGATCAGGTGTCATTACTGCCCCAGGCATCCCAGCTGCTCTCATCCTCCGTCTCGTCGCGGCATCTGGAGAGAAACTTGCTTGTGAGTTTTCGTTTTTCGCTGTTTCCCTTTTGAGGTGTCTTCTCCCGTTTTCGACGCCGTGACTGACACATTACTCTTCTCTTCATCACACAGACAAGGATCAAACTCCCGTCCTCGCTTTCGTCATCACCGGATGGTGCACCCTCGCGACGACCCTCGTCTCGCTCATTCTCGTTTCTCAAGCTGCCCGCAAGGAGAAGCACCACCACGACACTCACTCTATCCACCAAGTCCCATCTACCGACGTACGAGAAGTCGACGACTTCCACCAAACGACTACGAACGGATCCCTCCAAAAGAACCATTACTAGGTTCATCTGGATACTCCCCCTTTCCTCTCTCACCGTCTCTCATGTCTATCATATTGTCGTCTCGTAGTACTCTTCATGTATATCTCTATGGGGGCATCTTGTAGTAGTATTAAACCGGGTCTATCGGAAAGCTTTACTCATAATCGAAACTGTCATATTTTTACCGGTCAACCCCTTCGCTATGCTCTCCTTCACCCCTTGACTTCTGCGACGATGCCAAGCTCGCTTGAGAGAGACAGACGTTGGAACAGTTTCAAGTGAGCATTTTGCAATTTTCGCAAGAAAGCTCGACGCAAGTCTGCTGACCCAAGGCACTCGCCGATCCTTCGTTTCGTTGATTCAAGCTTTTGAGTTGCCTTCCCATCTCTGCTTGCAATACAGTAGCTCAATGCTCCTTTAGTTACCACGAGGCGTAACACTTGCTAGCCTTTCCCCTTTGCCTCTTTTTTTCCTTCACGAGGGAACAGAAAACGGAGATGAAGCCGTGAGCTTCTAGGTTCTCGGTTCTGAATGAAATGGGAACACATATTAAGCTTCTCCCGTCGAGCTCAATATCGTCTCGTCTCGACGAAGGTTCTGTCTCTGCCCACCCAAACTTCTTGAGACCAACCCCGAGAAACGACTTATGGTGAAAGAGGATCGTCGTCAGGTGAAGCCGAAGCAATCGACCAGCTCACTCTTTCAGGGCGCGCAAAGTTTAGGCTCTCTCTCTCCCTCTTCCCCAGAATGACGGAGCTCCAAGGATTTTCTGCATTCTTTTCGTCTTTTTCATCTCAAAGTCTCCAGAAAAACATCGAGGACTTTTTCCTTTCACTTGCTTCTATCACTCTCTCTTTCGACTCCTACGCACTCGTAACGACTCGAACAACGTCAAAGTATGGCTCCTACCAACGTTCAATTCCTTCGCTGGCCTCGGTGAGTCGTCATTCACTCTCTTTCCTTTTACTCTCTTAGCTTGCTCACGCGTTTCTCTCATCAATCAGATACATTTTCTTCCTCCTTACGACCGCGCTATGCATTGCAACTATCGGTCTAGCAGCTTGGAGTCTTTCAGAGTGAGTCCCCCTTCGCTACGGATGTCGAAAAATCGAAGAGCGATCGCTCAACTTTCACTCCTTGAACAGCTCAAAGAAGAAGGAACAGCGAGTAGGAAGAACTCTTCCTGGTGCTGAACTCCACATCATGGACATCAGGAGTGCTGGTGCCGCCGTCGCTGCCGCTTCGTAAGTTTCCTTTCTTCGCTCTCTTTCCCCTCTCACTTCGCAACTTGGGGGAATTGAAGCTGATCCGATATTCTTCCCCTCTCATGTAGTGCTACCTCGGCTCTCCTCTGCCTCGTCCTCCTCGTCTTCCAAATCGTTACCCCTCGTCGAGTCGAAACTCTCACTTCCATCAGAGTGAAGGAAGGTCTCTTTGCCTTCTGCCTCATCTTCCTCTTCGCCGCCCTCGTCCCCGCAACTCTCTTCTGTGCCCAGAGATCCGGAAGCAGTAAGTCAACGCTCGCCCTTCGGATCTACGACGAGAATCTATATCCTGACTGAACTCGTCTTTCTCCAGTCACTGCACCAGGTATCCCGCAATCCATCATCAATCAGCTAGTTCGCGCAAGTGGACTCAGTCTTGCTTGTGCGTTTTCACTCATCAACGTTTTTTTCGACCGGAGACTGACTTTTCATTTCTCGATTTTTAGACAAGGAGAACAAGCCCGTTCTCTCGTTCGTCGTTGTCGGATGGATCGCACTCCTCTCGACCTTGATCTCCCTCATCCTCGTCTCCCTCGCCGCTCGCAAGGCCAAGAAGCACCACGCTGTGAATGGAGGATACTCTCCCGATGTCAAGTCGGAGATGATCTCTTCTACGACTCCTCAAACTCCCACCACCACCACTCACACCGCTCATGGAACTCCCGCGATCGGAGGAGGTCTCGGCGAAGACCACACTGGTTACACTCGGGAACGTATTTAAGACGGTAGTCTTTACGCTTTGAACTCATGTTTACGTTATTTTTGATCTTTATCCCACCTAATCTTCGCATTCTTAGAGCCTTAATCTTTACTACTTATTATTGCAACTACACGATTTGCACGGCTTCATCTCTTTCGCACGTCGTCTCGAAGAAGGCTGAGAGGTGAAGTCTATCGTTACAACAGATGCTGAGTGGTGAGTGTAATTGTTACAAAGCTGCTTCTACTTCCTCCGCTTCCTACATCTCACTCGTGTACATCTCCGCCACAGTCCGACGTCGACTCGCTCAGAAAGTTGTTCGATCCATCTCCTCGCTCAAAGCTTCCTTTCGCCTCCTGCTCATCTCGCTCGTCTTCGAAAGAGCCTCTGCAACACTCGTGATATCGTCATTCTCTGCGGTCGTCGAGTCGACAGTACCTCCTTCGACGTGAGTAGCGAGATCTCGGAGAGATTGATCGGTCGATTTCGAGGCGCAAGTCGTGCAGATGGGGAGGTCGGATTGCGAGATAGTCGATGTTGAGGGGAGGAATTCGTCGAGCGAAGGTTCAGGAGTGTGCTGAGGATGGTAAGGAAGGGGAGTCGAGTAGCCGATGAGGTCGTGAGAAGAAGGTTTTCGACAAATCGAGCAGTCGACTGTTTCTTTCGTGTTGTCGAGGAGAGAGAACCTATTCGTGATGAATCAGTATCGCGGTCGAAAGCAAAAGAGAGCGTAACGAGCTGCGTACCTGTAAGATCCCCATTGTTCGAAGTAGAATTGCGCCAATGCCTGGTTGACGTGGAGGTTCCTCGTTGCTCGAGTCATCGCAACATGAAGTAGTTCTGCGGCAGATTCCGAGAGAGGTCCAGAGTCTCCGATGTGTTGAGAGGAGAAGTAGTCTGAGATGATTACTGTATCGTGCTCAAACCCTTTGAACTATGAACGTAAAGTAAGGTTCAGCGAGAACGATGAGCGGAATTCGAAACCAGACGTACTTGGTAAGAGATTGACAGCGTCTCGTCCGCCCATTCGCCTTCAGTAACTATCGCTTTCCTCAGTTGCTTTTCGTTCTCGACGATGAACTTCGCTAAACCATGCTGAAACGCCGCAGTTCCTCTCCGCAGGCGGAAGAGGAGTATCAAGGTACTCCAGTCCGAGTACTTCCCGTACCTCGGAAGATCTTCGGCCCACGACTCGATCTCCTTGACGAAGGAAGCTAAATTTCTGAAGCCGCGGAGAGAGGAGGAGTACAGGGAGGACGTGTGGGGGTAAGGATAATGTGGCGTTCCGGAGTTATCGAAGGGCTTGTTGAGGACGAGATGAGCAGCGTGCTGGAAGAGTCGAAGAAGTCGCTTTTTTGAGAATCGTTCTGACGTGATGAAGCGGGACTTCGAGGTCGTGTCTTGGAAGCGGTGACGATTCAGGAGGAAATCGGTAAACAGATCTGTCGGTCGCGGGCATGATGTCAGCTCGGCAGATGAGAAAGCAAATCAGCTTCGAGATGCCTCACGGTGATACACAGGATAAATGGTGAGTTCGCCTGAACTTCGCTTGTAGTTGCTTGGTCGATACAGTGTCGAAGGTACGTCGCACGGCTTGATAAGATCCCGTACTCCGCGATAGATCAGGATCTCGTTGACTGCTGCTGCGATATTGGGGCCGAAACGGCGAGTCTGAGTCAGAGAGTAGTCGTCGGCGCCTTCGATATCGTGCCATTGATTGTGAGCTCCGGAGAAGCTGTTAGAACCGAGGCAAATATGAGCGTTCGACGAAGAGAGGCGAGACATTAAGACAAAAGCGAAGGTGAACGCACTGATAGATCGCTTGGAGAGGGTCTCCGATGAGTACTAGCCGACGTCCTCTCGCCAGTTGCTGTACAAAGTCGAGCTCGCAAGCATTCAAGTCCTGGAGGGACCCGGTAACAAGAAACGAATAAGTCATGAGCCGGATGGTGTGTTGCGAAGAAGAAAAAGCTCACTTGAGCCTCGTCGACTACGATCACGCTAGCAATGTCTTTCGATGTTGACTCCCTTTCTAGCTGAACAAGCTTCATGCAAGCTGAGAAAGGGATTGGAGCTTCCAAATCAGTCATCGAGAAGACTCGCTCTGCGAGTGTCGTGGCTCGTTGGACCAGTTCGAGATCAGGGACCTTGACTTGATGAGGCTGAGTAGCAGGTACGTCCGAAGTAGAGACTCGACGGCGAGACGAATTGCAGAAGTTCTCGAAGGTTGCGAGTACCTTCGCGACTGATTTGAGCAATTCAAAGAGCGATTTGAGTCAGTGAAACCGCTGCAGTATTCGCTTCCGTTTGAGGAGACATACGATATCGTTTCGTTTCCAATGCAACCTCGGTTCCCGAAGATGGTATCGGGTATCGTTTAGGCATCTTCCCTCCGATACTGATTCCGAGTAATCTCCCAACCTCCTGCCAACCTAATTCCCTGACGTCGTGAGTCACCTTATCTTCGAATCTTGCGTCGAAGCGCTCTCCGTGTTTCTTCCTCAGGATACCGCGCGGGATCGACGCGAGGGTTTTGGTGACAGCGAGATCTTCCGATTTGTCTTTCAATTCATTCTTGAGTCTGACAGTCGTAGCGAGGACAGTAACGCCACGCTTGCGACCGATGAATTGAAGGAAACCTTGTAGCGCAGCTGTCTTTCCGGTTCCAGCGTGAGCGCTGGCACGAGTGACACCTTCTTCGAGAGGGGAATGGATGAAAGCGTGTTGCTCTGGAGTCGCCCGTACTATTCCTTTCGAACCTCCGAGATTGATCTGAAAGGTTGATTCGTTCGTCAAAGAGGAAGAAAGAGCGGAAGATCGTCGAGCGTCCTTGTCGAGGATGAAGTTTCGGCAAGAGATGAGGAGAGAACGAGCGTTCGGATCGAGGAGTCGACCAAGGATCTTTGCTTCGTATTCGCGAAAGGAGAGAATGGTATGAATGAGCTTGATGAGGGAGGAGAAATCGGGAGAATCGGAGGAGAGGGTGTTTGGTCGAATGATACCGTCGAGGAAAGTCGGAGTTGTCGAGGGAGAATCAGTTCGAGGAGTTCCTCTACCCTCGACGAGTCGATTGAGAGTCTCCATCCTCTTCGCTTCACCATCCTTCGAAATATCCTCCCATTCATTCCATTTCGAGATCACGTCGGTAACATCGTTCCTCCATCGTAGTCCACCCTGAATCTCATTCATTCCCAATAAACCGATCTCTTTCTTGAGCGAGTGATAGACCTCCTCCTTCACTTGAACAGACAGAGAATTCGAAAAGAGGTCTTTGCTTGCCGTTTCGAGGCGATGAGCGAGGTCGTCCAAGCGAGTCGAGCTGTCGGATCGAATAGGAGTGCTGTGGAGTAGGCGAGGGAAGGCAGGGCGAGAGGAGGGGATGAGAGGGATAGGTGTCGGGGTGATCCGGTGAGAAGTACGGGAGTGGGATAGGAGACTTGACGGGAGAGAGGAGAGAGGTCGAGAGCGACTCAGCACTCGCTGCAACATGACAGTTGTCGAAAGTGCCAGGTATCCTTGAACGAACTCGAGAGCAGAGGCGTGGTGAAGAGAGGAAGAGAGAAAGGGAGACAAGGCAACGAGATAGGAGAAAAAGATAAGGTTTGAGTGGAAATAGGAGGTTGCAAAAAGTCTATAGCCCGACGACCGCAATGTCTCGTGAAAGCCTGAGCTGGACACTACGAGCTCAAGAGTGAAGAAGTAGAAAGGTTGAGAGCATTGAAAGGGTGGGCAAGAGAACCTCCAGAATTCGACCTAGAGTTCTCGTTTCCTCCCGTTCGTGCTGCACGGATCTGATCTGTCGGAGAAGTAGTCACGAAGAGTGTCAGCGAATGGATTCTACAGATAAAGCGATACATGAATGCTTTCTGAAATCTGTCCCGCTCCCTCCCTTCCTCATCAAACAAGAATCAAATTGACGGGAATGCGTGAAACCCGCTTTTCTGGGAACAATCGAGTCTTGCAAAGGTAGGCGGGACCAAGTAGAGCATATTTTGTAGGATGGAGGGAAGAGGAGGAAGTGGATACAGGGCTTGGATCTAAGAAAGAATAAAAAGTAGAGCTCACCTTTGCCGTATTCGCGATGATTCCGCTTGATGGGTTTGCGAGCGATGTAAGACGTACTGACGTCGTCGTCGAAGAGTTGCTCGAGCCGTGTGGTAGTGTCGATGACTGGAGCGAGTTGATCCTTTGCGGTTCCGACTTATCAAAAGTATAAATCATCTTCTTTCCCCTCCTCCTCCTTCACCTTCCCTTCACAGTCGCCCATCTCCTCGTTTACCGGCCATTCACCACTCTCTCTCAATCCCCCACAAACAAAGAACCCCTCCTTACTTTCCTTCCTACTACTCTCCGGTTTCACCCACCTAACCTCGGTAAAATAACCCCTCAATCTCTCTTGAAACGCTTTCGTGTGAGATGAAGAGAAATGTTTGGCGATGAACTGAGTAGGGGATGAGGTAGAGGGGGAGAGGTGTTGGAGTGCGAAGGAGAGGGCGGATTCGCAGAGTAGGAGGGAGAGGGACGAGTCACGTAAAGAGGAACCCGTAGTGTTGGCCATCATGTCGGACAGGACTAGATCGACTCGTGGTGATCTGTGAGGTTCGGTTGATATCGATCAGTGCATCTCGACGAAGAGGATAGCTTTTTTTGGTGGGAATTCTCACTTTTGACCAGTAGCTTGAACGAGAGCATGTTTGACTTTTCTCTGTATTGTTGGATCTAGGAAATCACCCTTGACGAACGATACACCTTCTAATCCCCCGATCTCTCTCTGTAAAGGCAACAAATCGACTCCAACGACGATTCCTTTTCCCCTCAATACCTCACTCGCAGCTTGTATCCATCCACCCGGTGCAGCACCGAGATCGACAATCGTCATTCCCGGTCTCAGTAGCTTGTGATCCTGTTTGAGGGAGCGAGTGTGAAGGTCAAGCAGTTTGAACGCTGAACGGGAAACGAACGATGAGACTGGGAGTTGGGAGAGAGGGGAGTGACGCTGCTTGACGAAAGGGTCGTTGCGTTGTCGTTGAATCCATACATTCGAGGAAGGAGATCGGGAGGACGCTGAGCGGGAGAATACGAGGGAAGGAGCGAGGAAAGGAAGAGTTAAAGGAGGGGAACGAATCCAGCTTGAAGGGGTCGATTGCAGGGTACTCAGACGAGGTCTAGGCATGTTGTGAACCTATATCTAGTCGAGTCAGTTGGTGGTAAGAGACAAGAGATGGACTCGCTTCTTGTTGAACTCTGATCTCTCACTCACAACCTCAAACTCGCTCATTGAACCGCTCAATAGATTGGCAGAGACTACAAGATAGTACTAGTCACGATCTAGTATGACGGCTTCTTCTTCTGCTCACAAGTAAATTCGCTCTTCTCTTCCTTTTCATCTTACATCTCTCCTCTGACTCACCCACTACTCTCCCATATTCTATAGCTCATCGGATCCACCTCCAAAACCCATCATCTCACCACCCAACACTTTGAACCTCTCTCAAATAGTGACAGGTTGCAAAGTATTCGTTCAACGACCCATCTCGAGGGATGTACCAGTAGAAGAGGTCAGGAAAGCAGAGATATTGAGTATCAGGGAGAGAAAGTTGGGCAGGACAGAAAGGAAGGAGAGAAAACAGAGGATTAAAGCGGGAGAGAAGGAGAAAGAGAAAGTCGTACAAGAGGAATCGGTCGGTCAAGGCGCAGAGGATCGATTGGAGTACTACATACATTACGTAGAGTTCAACAAGGTACGTCTTCACATCCCGAAACGGAAGGCGAGGCGAGTACTGATCGTTTTGAAGCGGTTGAACAGCGTCTCGATGAATGGATTTCATCTTCCCGCATCCTCTTGTCTCGAGAAGTCGAATGGCCAGTCCCACCACAACCTTCCGCAGATGGCAAGAACAACAACTCTAACTCCCAAGCCTCTCGCAAACAATCTCGCGAATCTTCCCTCGTTCCTCCTTCCCCTTCTTCCCCCTCGAACACCTCCTCGGCGGAAATCAAGAAAGCAGCGGAAGCTAGTAACTTGCTGAGGAAAGCAGCGATCAAAGCTGCACACGAAGCGAGTATTGGGAAGAAGAGGAAAGTGGTCGATCAAGTACCGGGAACACCAGACGCGGATGATGAAGATGGAGAAGGGGATGCGGATGGAGATGCCGATACTGATGCGGATGGGGATGTCGACATGTCACAAGGAGGAGGAGGGAAATCCGGAGGAGCCGAAACTCCCGATGGAGAAGCCGAAGGAGGAGGAGGAGGAGAAATCGCAACGTTCTCGAAATCTCGAGAAATCGAAAAATTGAGGACTCAAGGTTCGATGACTCAATCTCATTCGGAGGTGTCACGAGTCAAGAACTTGGATCGAATCGCGATCGGTCGTCACCTCGTCGAAGCATGGTACTTCTCCCCTTACCCCGTCGAATACGCCCACACTCCGATTCTCTACGTGTGCGAATTCTGCCTCGGATTCTGGGCGTCAGAGAAACAGATCGAACGACATCGAACGAAATGCACGTTGCATCATCCACCGGGGAACGAAATCTACCGACACGAAGAAATCTCGTTCTTTGAAATCGATGGGAGGAAACAAAAAACTTGGTGCCGAAACTTGTGCCTACTCTCGAAGGCTTTCCTCGATCACAAGACTCTCTACTACGACGTCGATCCTTTCCTCTACTACTGTATGGTATCGAGGGATGAGACTGGATGTCACTTGATCGGTTACTTTTCAAAGGAGAAAGAATCGGCGGAGAATTACAACGTCGCTTGTATCCTCACACTCCCTCAATATCAACGAATGAGTTACGGTAAACTCTTGATAGAGTTCTCGTACGAGTTGAGCAAGAAGGAACAAAAGTTGGGCAGCCCGGAGAAACCTTTGTCGGATTTGGGTTTACTGTCGTATCGGGCTTACTGGGCGGAGATCATCGTCGATTTATTGGTCAATACGAAGGATGATATCACGATTGATGAGATCGCGAACAGGACAGCTATCGTTCATGCTGATATCATGCATACGTACGTTATTACGCATTCTCTTCATCTAAACTTGACTGACTTTCCCCTGCGCCTCTTCGCAGATGTCAAGTCCTCCAGCTACTGAAGTTTCACAAAGGTCAACATCACCTCGTCGTCTCCCCCGCCGTTCTCGAACAACACGAACGAGTCAGAGCCAAAACGAGGAGGAGGATCGATCCTTCGAAACTTATCTGGAAACCTCCCAGCTTCACTCGTCAAGAATTGCGGTTCGGATTCTAGGTATTTAGATGATGCAGTGATGGAGTGGGAGTTGTGCTTTCCTTTGTTTCTCATCTTGTTGTTTTCTGTTTCACTCTCAGAACTATACCTTTGCAATACTCTCCGGTTTACTTGCTCTCTCACTCTTCGCACATGCGATACCACCCTCGCGAGAGACTCAGTCTCTTCGTTACAGATCAAACTCGTCACTGTCGCTATCATCCTTCTTCCCGCCTCTCGTACCTCTCCCTCTCGTTCCCTGTCTGATCCCACTCTTCCTCCCTCCACCAACGAATGCCTGATCATCCTCACTATCCTGACTATCATTCTCCTCATCCGAATCAGGTTTCCTCGCTGGTTGTCCCTCGCCAGTTTTAGTCAGAGGTGCAGTTGCGTCGGATTTCGAAGCGTATTGAGAAGAATGGGGATCTTGATTGTAGCCTACTTTGTTGTGAAAGTCGATTCCTCTGAATGCGAACAAGATACGTTCGACATCTACAATCGAAGCATGCGTTCAGATTCGAGTAGCAGAGATCGGAGAAAAGAGAACCAATCGGAACTCACCTCTCAAAGTAGCTTTCATCCCACCCATTGAACCCAATCCCACGACTTGACCCATCATTTGTCCTTTGCGGTAGATCAACATGGTGGGTACGTTCTTGTCCGGATAGTTCTCGATACAATGGTCTGAAACGATTTTGACGAATTTCGAAGAAGGATACAGGGAAGCGAGTTGATCGAGAATTGGTAGTAGCAACTTTGATTCTGGCAGACTACAGACCGTCACCTTTACTCGTCAGCTTAATGAGCAAAGGGAGCAGAGAGAGAGAGAGGAGAGAGAACGTACTAATCCTTGAACAATACGCAAACGACACCAATTCCCCATCCTTCCGGTTCACCTTCCAATTCTTCATTGCTAGCATCCGTGACCTCTCTCTTGTAATCGACCTTTCCAATCGGATAAACTCTTCCAAACTTTCTCTTGCCCAACCTTTGTCTCTCCAATTCCTTCCTCGCTTCGATCGCACGTTCCAACTCGTCTCGTCTGATCGAATCATCTTTGTTGATATCTAGATCGTCTAGTTCTAATTCGGATAGGGTAGGAGAGGGAGGTTGAGGAGGTGGTGAAGGGGAACGGGAATCTGATCCCGATGCTTTAGGGGGGAGGATCCCGTGTTTGCGTAGGGCTTCGTTGAACTCGGTGTCCTCTTCGTAATTGAGTGCGGGCTGTCCAAGGAGTGTTGAGCGTGAGTACTGCTCGAGAAAAGATCAAACATGATGAAACTGGTTCAACGTACCATCTTTGACTGTGAGTAGAGCTTGCTTGCTGCAAATAGCCTAGAAGGGCTTGTGAGCGTACAGTGAGCTGATGAAGTCGAAAGATGGAGCGAAAGTGAAGGGAAGAAACTCGAGAAACACGTCTCAAGCGATTTCGCAGCGTCCAAGACGGAACGAAAACTTGTGATATTCAACACGACAACAACTAGCAAGCAGGGAGGAAGTACTGAGATCTATTATAGCTACATGAGAAAGAGAAAGTGCGGATCCGAGAGAGAGAAAGAGGGAGAATCTATCGAGAAAAGTACAAGTATTGTCAAGCGAAGCGGTTTCTATTAGTCCATCTATCTGCGTTGTAAGGTATCGGCTTTGGTCAACAACTTGTCAGCCCATCCCAATACAGTCCTAGCTGGCCATCCTCCTCCTGAAACGATGGAGTCGGTGGATGAAGAGGCAGAGGAGTCGGGTCCCGAACGAGTTCGTCGGTGTGCGAAACTCTCAGGTTCGTCCGAGTAGGCCGAAGGGTAGTCTTGAGAGTAGGAAGGGAGTCGAGAGGAAGCGTGAGGAGCGGGACGAGCTTCGTGGAAGTAGTGAGAAGGGGTCGAGGATCCAGAGGAGGACAGGTACGAAGTGCGAAGGACTGGAGAACTGAGAGGAACTCGGCGTAAGGTTGGAGGAGCGTAAGGACTGTTGGGTCGAGTATCGATGGGCGTTGTCGGAGTGAGAGTCGCAGAGCCATCGTCCATGTCCGTTGACAAACGAGGTTCTTCGCGATAGTAGGAATCCGAAGGGTGAAGGTAGCGCTGAGGGGTATGGTAGGTTGGAGAGACGGGTTCTTCCGAGTAAGCGGATTGCTCAAATGGGTCGACTCGGTTGTAGGAGTAAGCTTGGCTTGAAGAGGTGAATTCAGGTTGCGAAGTTCGAGCGGTGGTTGAGTCTGATTTCGCGAAAGCTGTGTCGTTCGAGCACGTTCGGTCAAGGCGAGCATATCACGAAAGCTGAGGGAGATTCCTACATACCTATAATTCCCTTGACGAGTGCTTCCCTGTTTGTAGAGACGCAGAATGATCAGCTCGAGTCTCCGAGATCACTGTGCGAAACATGCTTACCACCCGATACTTATCCCTTCACCAGCGTTCCTCATCAAGCCCAACTCTTTCTCAATCTCGACTAGACCCGTGGCGATCTCTCCAGCAGCGTGAGCACCTCGTTGACGCAGCAAGAATCGAGCATCGAGGTAAATCACGAATGCGAAAAATGCTTTGAAGGCGGCGTAGATGACGGGGAGGGCCTGTACACTTCGCAGCCCGTTAGATTGACCAGATAAGGCGCTGACAGAGTGTGAAGACGCACTGGTGAAGCCTTGACAGCGTGAGCGAGACTGATTGCTCCATCAACAACGACTCCTCTGATCTCTCCAGCTGTAGGTCCTCCATTCTTCCCATTCTGACAGCTCCCATCGCATACCTTCCCATTATTTGCAGCATCAACCGAATCCGATATCCATTTCGGGACTTCCAACGAGACTTTTGATCCACAAGATGAGCAACAAGTCGATAGTCGGAGTTCCATCTGAGCTGAAGGTTGAGCTGAGGCAGGGGTAGGTCTGTAGGCTGTGGTCTCCTTCTGCTTCGACTGATTTGAGGGGTTGCGAGAACGGCGGGAAGGGGAAGAAGTAGTGAGGAGAAGAGAAGTTGCGCTCCAGGCGAGGTTGAACACCATCGAGGTGGTAGAGAAGAGTAATGGTACTGCTATACTAGTAGCTGAGTAGCCCATCTTGAGGGAGAACGAGACGATTCAAGGAGTTTGTTGATGTAGATCTTCCTGCAGGAATTGCACCGATAAGATTGAGAAAGGGTGGAAGCGGTCTGTTGGATGTTTTCGGAGGTTGTTTGAGGTGATTCGCTGAACTGGAGTGAGGTGGAGGAGTGGAAAGGAGAGCGAGGAGGCTTTCTTCGAAGTTTGCAATTTCACGTTCATTCTGCTCGCAGAGCAAAACAATTTCGCCGATTCCACTCGAGAGGCTAGCACATCTAGTAGCGAGTAGTCAGAGCGCGCAACGAAGAAAGGAAAGTTCACGAACGTGCGAAAAAGTTGAGTATGCAAGAAACAACGAAAATCCACATTACGACTTGATTGCTATGCTAGACGACTGGGGATGAAGAGACTGTAGATGCGACAGAGATACAATGCGACTGATAGCTAGGAAGGGGAGGAAGCGAGAATTATTGATCTTTCAACCAGCGACTTCTCTTGCGAAGTTTCGCTCCATTCTTGTAAAGGAACTGGAGAACAGGCAGACGGTCAGCTCGCGCGAGTCGGGAGATCACGAGAGAAGGCGACTCACATAAAGAGGTATAATGAGGAGGAAAGAGACGCCTGCCAGCAATGAGGATCCTCCTCCCACGCCTAGTCCCGTGAAGAAGGCATGACCGAAGAGAGGGAAGCCTGCACCGAGAGTACTCCTGAAGAGTGCAGAGCCGGCGAGGATAGAAGCGGCGTACTTCTCGTATGAGAGGGCAAGGTAACTGCCGAGAAACAAGACGAGTCAGTTCGAGCTCGGGTTTGCGCAAAGTTGAATACTCACACCGAGAGGCACTGGAAGAGGAAGTAAATTCCCGGGAAGTAGATGGCTGCACCTATCGTCGGTCCGATCCAGTGGATGTCGGGACTATTTCCAAGCCATCCAAAGAGAAGTAAAGCGATTGGAACGAAAGGAGCTCCCATTAAAGCGAGTTCGAGTCGTTCTTCCGGAGGTACGTTGAAATCGGTCTTCTGAAGTTTTGGGATGTAGTGATACTTTTGGTAGAGGCAGTAGACGAGAAAGGATATCGCTCCCGTCACGTAGAATGCGAGGAAAGGTAGACCCGAGACACCTGGCGAGAAACCGTGGTAGCTGACGAAGTAGATAGGTGATAAGTGCATGGCAGGGAAGAGAGGGATGCAGGGTAGACTCACTCGGTGAAAACGATCGGGAACGCTTCGAACCTGTTCGTTCTCACAGCGTAGTCAGCGTCTGATGAGGGCAGCTGCGAGTGTACGAGAGGTACGTACCATAGATAGAATAGAGCTAAACCATTCAAGTACATCAAAAAAGGCGAGTCAGCGTTATTCGAGAGAAGAGGTCAAACGAATTCGCGGCTCCTTGCGAAATGTGAACGAGGCAACTCGATAGCGGAAAACAAACATACCGTAGACAAAGCCGAGGTCTGTAGACGAGAGAGAGTAAGCATACGACAGAGGGGCAGAGGATCGGCGAAAAGGAGAGCATACAGATGTTACAGAAGAGAACGATCGGATCAGTGCAAAGTGCGAAAGCTCGGCCTATCGTCGTGTAGATCGTCGAGAACAAGCTCGGCTCATCCTGTAAATCGAGTTCCTCGCGAGTCTTGAGCTTGTCGTTTCCGGTCAACTTGCGGAGTCGGACAGCTCGGTTTCGCAAGATTGTTGGCGCAAAGGTCTCTGGTAGGAACAGGAACTATGGACAGCGAAGATGTCAGCTTGAGCTGAGAGGAAGTAGGGGAGAGGGCGAGTGTGAAAGTATTAGGCCTACTCACCGAAAAGATGAACGAAAGTCCCGAAGCCATCATCAATTCGTAAACTGGCCACTTCCATCCTAGCTTCTCTGAAGCGAAAGATCCAATTGTGGGACTGAGTATGGGCCCGCAAACGGCTGCAAGAGCCCAAACGCTGAAAAACGTGACATCGAATCAGTATCGCGACACCTGCATCCAAAACGAGGGAGACCCACCCTAGAGCGTAAGGGATGTGCAACGAATCGTACATATCACAGAGTGCCGCACCCCCTCCACTGAGAGGTGGAGCACCGAGGAAGCCGGTGATGAATCGGAAGATAGCGACTGTTGCGAAATTTGGTGCGAAGATGATCGGGATTTGGAGGACGACGAAGAAGAAGAGACAGCCGACAAAAACCGGTAGTCGGCCAATGTGAGGGATCTCTTGAAGCGGCGACCATAGCACTGTCAACAGCGAGTCAGTAAGCTACACTCAAACCGCTCTGAGCTTTCCCGCTACTCACTTGGTCCGATTCCGCTATGGCGAGGACGAAAAGTCAGTCTCTATTGAGAAGGAGAGTAGAGACGAGCTCACTATCCTAGAATGTAGAGGGAAAGGGCGAGAATCGACACTGTCTGACTGATGCCAAAATCTTCTTGCAGTCCAGTCTCCGATGCCGTGATCAGGGAAGCGCCAAGATAGACACTGAAAGTCATCAAGCAGATCTGGAAAGAGATGAAGAGCTTTTTGCTGCGACTGAAGTTTCTGCGGGAGAGGAAAGAACGAGCAAATCGTCAGCGAGATTTGTAACTACGGCCCATATGGAGGGAGAGGATTCGATGCGTACTGAGGGTTCTCTGGATCATCTGGACCATCCCATCGAACTAGATACTCGTAGTCGTCTTCCAATCCCTCTCGCTTCACGATTTCAGGATCTCTCATCATTCGCTTCGTCCAATGCTCCTTCTCCTGTTTCTGTTTTGTCTGAGTATCAACCGAGTGACCCCAAATCGACCCTGACCTTGAAGGCGTTTCACGAAGCGCAACATCCTCCTCATTTCTTCCTCCTCGCCCAACTTCCGAATCCTCGTTCCGTCTTGTCGCTGTCTTCCCTTTCTCCGTATCCTCGTTCGCTTTCTCAGTATCGGCAAAGAGTGTCCTTGAGTTGTAGGTTGCTGGAGTTGGAGGGTAGCCGGAATGATTTGAATCAGGAATCGAAAGGGCGACGGAGTTGCGAAATTTCGTGTTTGATCGGTTATCGACGAGAGTCGGCTCGCTTGCACCAGTTCCTTTCAGGTCATCAGGGTGTAGGCGATAGCGTTCGGGAATCGTGTAGTCGGATCGCTCTTCGGTATAGGGTAGGAATCGACCGTTCGAGAAGTAGTTGAGGAGCTGGCCTAGGGAAGCGCTGCGAAGTGTATCTCGCATACAAGCGGGCGTAAAGCGAGTGTTGACGTGAAGTCAAGTGTGGTGACAGAGCAAGAGAACATGAGCGAGAGTAGAATGTATCAAACTTGAGCCGAATTGCGATGAGATGAAATTCGAGAGAAAGTGACTAGCTTCCGAACGAGTGGAGGATCGTTCTTTCCATCGCTTCGAGAGTTCGTTCTTCGGTTAAAGGGATTGATCTGGTTGGTCGAACGTTCTCAGGACTGTCTATTGATTTGACTTTACTCTCGTCATCCAGTCTAAATTTCGAAATGAAGACCTAAATCGCGATCGCAAGCGATTAGCTGATATTCCGAATAGCTTATAATAGATTCCTACGTACCGATTGACTTCGTTCGCAGTCTGTCGAGCGCTGAGTGAGCGACAGAGAGACGAATGACTGATCTGCATGATGAAGGAGCGAGAGAGCGATGAAACAGCCATCCGGCTATAGGTGAGGTCGAATAGAGTAACAGTAGAGAACGCTCGAAGTACCGGCGGAAGAGGTTGGTCGGAAGAGTGGATAGATTAGAATGAACGGAAGTTTTCGAAAGTCGCAAACCCGCACTTCGCAGAATCAAAGCTTTCGCAACAATGATCAACGTGATGAATATTTGACTACATTCTGTGTACGAGGGGCTACAAAAAGAGATAGAAACAACATTCTAGAGAGGTAAAAGATGTAATTAGGCGAAGTGTAATCAGGAGAAATCTATAAGATTTATGGGCATTTGATGCGAAGGACGTGTAGATTGGACGAAAACGACGATGCGACGACGTGCAGAAGGGAAGAAAGGGGGCGAGAAAGGGGGCGAGAAAGGGGGCGAAGGGAGATTAGGCAGCCCATTTACTCCTGGCGCGAAGCTTGTCTCCGTACTTGAAGAGACCGAGGAGGGGCATGATCATGAGGGCAGACACTCCGGCGAGGAGGGAACAGGCTCCTCCGATGCCGAGACTAGCGTAGAAGAAGCTACCGAATAAGCTGTCGAGGAGAAGAAAGATCAGCGAAAGTCTATTGAATTGAGCAATGAAGTGATACTCACGGGAAACCAGCAGCGAGCATACTTCGGCAGAAATCGTTTCCGGCCTGGGTACGGAACGAGCAAGGTCAGCTTTAGCAAGCAAAGCGTCGAAACGCAAACTTGGCGAAAAATAGACGTACGAAGACGGAGGCAGCGACTTCGGGGTAGATCTGGCCCAAGTAGAGGAGGATACATTGGAAGGAGAAGTAGATACCGGGGAACTGTCATGCAAAATGCATGTTAGTATGTATACTCAAGCTCGAGATCTGCGAATTTCGACGAGATAGACAGTGGAGGGTTACTCACGTAGAGAGCAGCTCCGATGGTGGGAACGATCCAGTGAACGTAATCGTACTGGCCACTCCAACCGAAGATGAGAAGACTTGCTGGAATGAAGATTGATCCATAGATTGCGAGTTCGAGGCGACGTTCGGGAGCGAGCTTCATGTTGGTCTCCTTGAGCTTGGGGATGTAGTACCACTTGTTGTAGAGGATATAGACGACGAAAGTAAGAGCACCAGTGACGTAGAAGGCGAGGAAAGGAAGGGTCGATTGGAGGAGGTTGAACATGCGTTTTCTGCGAGAGGGAAATTGGGTTAGCTTCTGCGTCTCGTAGACAAGCGAGCGGGAACAAAAGCTATAGACTCACTCAGCGAATACAACGGGGAACGCTTCGAACCAGAGGTAAAAAATGGCTGCATACGTCGACGAGGGGAGAATAAGTACAGTTTCGCGCGAACAAACGAAGCGAATCATGACTGACCGTAAACGATACCGATGTAGATGTTGGCGAAGAGGACAGCAGGTTCAGCGAAGAGCTGGAAAGCACGAAGAACGGTCTTTGCTCCAGAAGCGGCGATACCAGGTGAGTCTTGAGCGTCGAGTTCCTCCTTGGTCATGATGAGGTTGTTGCCAGTAAGCTTGCGAAGTCGTCGAGCTCGCTTGTAGAGCACGTTAGGACCGTAAGTCTCGGGTTGGAAGAGCGTCTGGAAGAGAAGACTCGGATATGGTCAGTTCTGAATGCTCCGAAAGGAGCGGATTTTACTCACCATAACGATAAAGGAGAATCCACTGAGCCACATCAATTCCCAGATAGTCCATTTCCACCCATTAGCTTGAGCAGCGGCAGCTCCAACGACGGGTCTGTTTGGGCGAGAAGACGAGAAAGCGATCAGTTTCGGATATAGAAAGGATCGACGAGAAACGGTCAAGCATACCCTAATACAGGTCCGCAGACTGATCGCAGAGAGTGCGATTAGTTTTGGCTATGATGGAGATGGAGAAGGAAAGAGTAGAACGCACTAGCTCCGACAGCCCAGAGACCCTGCGAAAACACGAAGAAGCAAAAGTTCAGCTTTTGCCTCGCTGACTAAGATAGGGATCAGTGGAGGACGTACCATAGCGTAAGGAAGGTGGAAGGGGTCGAAGAGATCTCCCATCGAAGCTCCTCCCGTTGCGAGACTAAGGAACGATAGAGAAGAAAGGAGAGAAGGGTCAGCTCCGAAATCGATCGGCTTGAGAAGAATAGTGTCGACTTACCAAGGAGATCCGAAGAAACCGGTGAGGAAACGGAAGGCGAGGAGAGTACCGCTGTAAGACGATGGCGGTCAGCGAAATGCCCAACGCTGCGACGCCGAAAGGAAATACTCACAAGTTGCAGGAGGGAAGGATCATGGGGACTTGGAAAAGGACGAAGATACCGAGCGAGAAGTGATAGACGGGGTTACGACCGAGTTGATGAGTCTCTTGAAGAGGTGACCAAAGCACTAAATACGAAAAAGAGGTCAGAAACGAGAACTCGTGAGAAGAGGCGAAGGAGAGGAACATACTGGGACCGATACCGTAACCAACTGTCGGACGAGAGGATACTATGAGCGAGAGTTCGAACAAGGGGGAAGCGAAGTAGAGACTCACCGATGAAGAGGGTCAAACCCAAAATCGAGGCAGTTTGCGATACTCCGAATTGCGCAACTACAGACTGTTCTCCCGGCGTGTAAATGGCACTTCCCATGTAGACGGAGGCTGTGAGAAGGGCAATTTGACCACCGATGAAGATCTTCTTCTTGGTCGACCAGTTTCTGCGAGGAAGGAGGAATAGGAAGGTCAGGCTCAAAATCGCAAAGGGGAGGGAAGAGAGAGGAAAGAGAGACTCACTGAGGGTTGTCCTGATCGTCATCACCGTTCCAGGTGACTAGGTATTGGTAATGTTCGTGTCGGTTGTCCTTGACCGCCTTTTGAGGATCAGCCGTCAACTTGTAAGCCCACTTGTCCTCGTCCGATCCATGATGCTTCTTCGACTTCTCCCCCTTCTCTCCCTTCTCCTTTGACTTCTGTCCTCCCTCCTCCTCATCACGACTCTGGTTCTCCTCATCCTCGACGACAGTTCGACTGCTGCTATCACTCCTTCGCGGTTGTTCCCGTTCCTCCCGCTCATCGTTCTTCTCGTGATCCGTCTTGTGTAGTCGCTTGACGGTGTTCTTTCCAGCAGCTTTGAGAGCGCCAGCGTTGATCGAACCTCGACCGGTAGTTCGATTCTTCTCGACGTGCTCGTTGTCGAGGGTTCGTTCTTCGGGGCTGTAGTTGTGAGGTTCGTCGGATCTGGCGAGGAAGTGTTCGGGGACGACGTAATCGTGTCGTTCTTCAGGGTAAGGGAAGATTTTACCTTTCGAGATAAAGTTGAGGATTTGTCCAAGAGGTGCGTCCCTCATAATGTCGAGCATGATGATAGTAGTCGACGAGCTACGATGCTGCTGTTCTTGGAATGTGAAGTAGAAGGAGAGTAGAAGGAATGAAGAGTTGACGACTATAAAACTGGAGGAGCGATTCTTGGGTTTCCCTGCTATACTCGGCCTTTGTGCGTAAGGATCTGCTTATTTAACGAGCCCAAATAAGACCGACGATCGTGAACTTTTTGCGGAAGAAGTATTGACCTCCACAAAATCACTACGTCAAGTTTTCGCAAAGTCGAGGCCGACCCGAGGATGAGAATCGACTACTGCAACTGATCAATTCAGTGGTAGTCTGGAGAGTCATTCGTAATGAAATTGCTTACTGTTCACCTCCGAGCGTTCCGAAGACGTCTCGTACCCATCGAATCGCACGAGAAACGGGATCTCGACCTCGAGAGCGATCTCGCGGGCTGACAACGAGTACGGAACGCATGCGCAGGCGCTCCGGAGACCAGGACGTGCTCGGCGTGACCATGTATGAGGACGAAGCGAAAATTCCGGTGATCCAGGTCGAAGCAGGATCGGAGAACTTTCGAGCAAAAGCATCGACAATCTGTTCGCAGACTTGTAGCTTCGTTGCTGAGTTCTGTCTGTCGCGCCGATCGTCGTCAATGACACTGCAATAGAACAAGAATCCGAGGAAACCGCTTTACAATCTATTTCGAAATCCGTCTATTTACAAACTCGCTGTCTCCCGTCATGAGCTCCTCACTTCCCCATGACCTTGTTGACGAGTGATTCCGCTGTCAATTTCGTGTTCTCAATGATAGCAGGAACATCCGCTTGAACCGACATCCATCCAACTCCCTCGATCGTCAGTTTCTCCTCCTTGCAGTACTGAGCAGCATTCCAGCCCAATCGTCCAGCCAGGTCCGACTCTCCATCGACCGGGTATCCCTTGTCTCCTTTCGGTTCGTATGTAGGTGATTCGCGGCAGACGAGGAAGACGTAACGGTGAAATCGGAAGTCTGGAGAGGGAGAGGGAGGAAGGTAGTTTGTGACATTCGCGTTGAGCCCGAGTTGATGCGCTGCTCGCTTGGTCTTCTGATCGAACAGCATACCAGATTGTAGCCAGTGTCGGACCTGAGGAAAGCGAAACAAGGTCAGTCGGTTCGAGTTGCGAATAATCTCGCTCAGTCTTCAAATGGATCGCTTACGGGTCCCAGGGTTTGTTCTCCTTTCATGAGAAGATCGGGATCCGTGCAAATAATAGTGTATGAAGCGGAAGGATCCTATCGGACAGCGATTCAACTCAAGATCAGTCTCAGTTGCGAAAGCGAGATTCGACCTTTGAGGACGTACAGCTTCAGGGAACTCGATCTCAGGAATCTCCAACACGTCTGCTCTTGCTGGCTTCTCCCCTCTGCTAACCGTGACCTTTGGGTAAATAATTCGAACTTCACTTTTGATTCCTTTCGCTTGCTCCTCTGGAATCACTTGAGGAATGACTTCAGCTTCACGTAGAGCTTGTAGAAGATCGCTTGACATTGTAGAGTGCAGTAGTTGTTTATGAGAGGAAGAAAGTGGAGGAGGGAAAGAGCGAACCTCGTCGTCATTTTTGTGGACGACCTTCATTTTTCGATTTCGCACGGGTTCGTTCAAACCGAGCACTTGGAACCAGCCTTTCATGGGCGTAAAGCAAATCGAGAAGCGAGCGCGAAAGCGAAAGTCATCGTCGAAACGAGAAACTCTGCGAAGAACGATCCATCACTCGCGGAGCTCGAGAGCGGACAACGATCGAGAGAGAGTATGTATAATTTAACCACAAGAGAGACAACATGTAGTCGGAAGGAACGGAAACGAGATCGAGGAGAGAACAAGAAAGAGCGCCATGAGCGAGACTGGCATCCCTCAAGGACCCTCGACAACCAATTCAATCGGTACGTCCCTCACTACATCTCCATCGTCATCGAACTTGAGCTTGTACACTCGTTCCTTCAGTTTGTTCTATAAGGAGAGGGTGGAAATCAGTAACAGCGTGAGAGACAGGTGAGAGGTGAATCACCTTTCCAGTACCGGTAGATATCGCGTAAGGTCCACCTTCGATGTAGGCTTTGTAGAAGGATGTCGTTTCGGGGTAGAGAGCGAGAACGGTGGTTCCGCTGGGGAAGGGATGCTCGGGATATGTTCGTTCGTCGCTCTTATCGGGGAGTGGAATGATCGATTTGAGAGTAGTGTTCCATTTCCTGACATCGAGAAGAGTGTGTCAGTCAGCTCCCACAATCTCAGTGAACAAAGAAGAGGTAAACTTACCCTCCTTCGGGAGTTGGATTTGCTGGATCATAATCGACATCTTCGACCGTGTACCTGCTACTCTCTTAGGATCAGCGACAGCGCTTATAGCCTGACAGTACAGATGAGGCCAACCTGTTCTTGTCACCTTGCAAGCAAGTCAGGATTCTTCCCAAAATCCAATCTCCCGGCGCATCTCCAGGTACTGATTTCTTCGACTGCCTCACTGCGATCGCTCGACCTGGTTTCAACGGTAGTTGTGCTTGAAGTGCTTCTTTCCTTCCTTTGATCGTCGATTTCTTCGGAATACCCAAAGCTTGCAAAGGTTGAGCATGCTGAGGAGGAGGAACAGAGGTTGGAGGTAAAGCGTGGGACGGTAGGAGAGGAGCTTGTTTCGTTGATGCGGATCGTGATAGCTGTGGAGCTGGATTCGCGGGAGATCCAGCTCGTGAAGCGTAGGTTGGTAGAGGTGAAGGACCGGCAGATGGAATCGGAGAACCAGCGGCAGAAGAGTTGTCTGCTTTCCGCTTCTTCGTATTCGGTCCCGTTCGTTTCGGCACGTTCCCTGAGTATCCTTCGGAAGCGTCCTGTCAATCGTGGGAGCCCTGAGAGAGGCGAGATTGGATGCGACGAACCTGAAACTGCATTGTTCTCGAGTGCCATCGGAGTTTGAACAGCCATGAGAGCATCAAGGGTAGCGATAGCCAGGTCGACTCGTCTGTCCATACGTCACACAACGTCAGTCCCAGTCAGAGAGTATACAACGTCTACGAACAGCGAAATACGCAGAATTTGAAGCGAGACGTACCTCATCTCATCGTTTGCCTGCTCCTCGAGCGTGTCGTACGATTTGTCTAATCTACCCTTGACCAAGTTGATAGGCTTCTTGTCATCATCTAGCTCTGATTGAATTTGGTTGATGCTCTTGAGAGTGGAATTAATCGCTCCAGTGAACCCGATATAATCGCGTAATTGACTCCGGAGTTGAGCTGTTAATTGGGCTGGATCTCCATGAGATACCATAGCTAGCTAGTGGGTCGAGCGTGTTGGAGGTTGAAACGATCTCTCAAACTTTCTCGCTTCATCTTGTTTCATTGACTGCACAATCTTGTCGTCCTCAGATGTCAAGAAGCGCCCTATGAAGCTATACTTAGCTGCTCATCTCTGCCGCTCGCTTGAAATCGCTTCAATCCACCTCCTCGTTCTCGATCTGCAACATTCTTTCTCGTTTCCGTTTCATCAGCTGCTGGCTGCGTTCGAAGGCTGTCAGAACGCTTCTATGACTTGAGGCTGCACTTTAAGGCCTCTCGGTCTCACGGCGCTGGCAAAGTCAGGTCATGTCACCATTAGAGGCAGGATCAACTGATATTCGACGACTTTTCCCTTTCGCTTGCTCCTTTCACAAGCTCTTTGGACTCCTACACACTCAACACGACTCGAATAACGTCAAAGGATGGCTCCCGTCAAGGTTTACTTCCTTCGGTGGCCGCGGTGAGTCTCTCACTCTTTCGTAACTTTCGAAGCGATGTCAACAATGGAAACTCATACAACTTGCCTCCTCCTGCTACGCAGATTCATCGCTTTCCAGCTCAGTCAAATCCTCTCGCTCCTCACTGCCGGTCTCTCGATTTGGTCTCTCGTTGAGTGAGTCTGACCCTACTTTGCGAAATCGTTCAGATCAAGACTAACTCTTCTTGTTCCTCCAGTGCTCGACACAAGCAGGCCAAGACACGGGCTATGATCCCAGGAGGTGAACTACACATCACCGACATCATCGCAGCTGGAGCTAGTGTTACCTCTGCGACGTGAGCTCTCAATTTCTCCCCTCTCTTTTTCCTCCTTGACAATCTGCTGACGATTCCCTTAATCAGATAGTGGTCTCTGTGGTCTCCTCTGTTTCGGTCTCGGACTCTACACCATCTTCGGTAAACGAAGAATCGAAACCCTTCACACCATCCGAGTGAAAGAGGGACTTTTCGCTGCCTGCCTCATTTTCCTCATCGCTACTCTCATTCCCGCCACTCTCTTCGCCGCTACTCGATCGGGTGTCATGACTGCCCTAGGCATCCCAGCTGCTCTCGTCCTCCGTCTCGTCGCGGCATCCGGAGAGAAACTTGCTTGTGAGTTTTCGTTTTCCGTTCTTCTAGCTCTTGAGTCAGTTCTGTCGTGTTCGAGGATGGAGTTGACACATCTTTCTTCGTCTCCCCTGATCGTCTCCCCTGATAGACAAGGGTCAGTTCCCCTGCCTCGCTTTGTGCAGCACTGTGCCGTTCATCGAGGACACTCACCCAACGTCGGTTTCCTTTTCTCTCTGTGCCGCTCACCTTGGCTCATCTTCTGCTTCACTAGTGGTGAGCTCGATTCATGCGCAAATCCGTCACTCTCTTCCTTCGAAGGAGAATAAGTGGGAAACGACTGTCTTGCAATCGTCAAACAGCTACTCCAGTGGAAACCGCTCTGAACTCGCCTCGATATCCGCGCTTCGAGCCTCGAGCCGTAACTTCACTTCAACATCTCCTCGTTGTATGACCTGCATCATCCGTTGGCTTGGGAGTCTCGGCAGAATCGGAAGATATAAAGGACGCCTTCGAATCGATCGCGGCTTCTCTTCGCGACCGCGCTTGGTTGTATCGCCGCTTTGAATTCACTGGACGTCGAGTCCATATAATGATCTGGGAGGGCAGTTATCGTGCGAGGGCGAAGCGAGTCGGACCTTTGAAGGAAGAATCGAGCGGTCGAAGCGGGAAATTTGTCGCTAGCTTCGGCTCGATATTGGCGTCAAGGATAGAGTGGGGAGGAGAGAGGATGTGTAGGAGATTCTAGAGGTCGGAAAGGAGAGTGACGAGTTCTTCGTGATCTGCGAGTCGAGCTAGATCGAGAGGAGTGTTTCCATCTTCGTCCTGAGAGAACGAGCGCTTCAGATCAGCTCCGCCGTGACCGCAATCAAAGATCAGCGACGTACTGTAGCAGTTCCGTTTGCGCCATGATCGAGAAGTAATCTGACGATCTCGGTATGACCTGCGTTTCTCAATCTCAATCAGAAAAGGCTCGCTCAGGAAGAGGAGCAAGAAGGAGGGACTCACCTCGATCAGTAGCGAGATGTAAAGCTGAGTAACCATAAGAGTCTCGTTGATCGATTTGACACGCTTTTCCTTCCTCGCTTGTAAGGAACGTTTCGAGTGCTGAATGGTCCCCTTCGAGTGAGAGCTCGTGAAGTTTCGACAAAGGCCTAAAGAGGGGAGGTGTCGTCAGTTTTCAGGTCGCGAGATTGAAGCAAGGGAAGGGAGGACTCACGCTTCATCGACGAAATCTGACTGGATTTGACTAACGCTCACCGCTTGCTCCTTATTCTTCTCTGTTTGTTTCACCGGTCCTTGACTCTCCTCAGCACCAGCTTCTCTATAACCCAATCCGACCGCCACTTGTACGTATTCCAATTTCGCAGTCTCTCGCTCATAATTTCGAGATTTCCCTAAATTATCCCAAGCATCCCATTTCGCTCTTGCAGAGAAATCCAACATTCCCGGTCGAGGTGTTGAAGGTCTTGGAGTAGTCGTTGCGATCTTGTAGAGAGAGTAGAGCTGGAGTGAGAAACGGGGGAGTTGAGTGAGAAGTTCAGGAAAGGGACAAGAGGAGGGGAACGCGTACTTTTAGCTTTGTAGGAGTTGAAGTGGATACATCAGCTGTAGCTATCCATTCTACTGCTTGATCGAATGAAGACATGGTCCTAAAAAGTGAGAGAAAAGACGTGTTTAGATTCTCTCCCTTTTCTTGTTTGCCAACTTTATGAATCCACCAAGTCGTTCACCGGGATCACCTAGTAAGAAGAGGAAGAACAAGATGTCGGGGCCACTCGTTATGAAACAAGGTCGTTTACTCTCATCCCCTATCGCTCAACTCTCACTCCTCATCTCTTCATTCTTCATCTCTCTAATCCTGTTCCGCACTCCCTCGACCCTCTATTCACCTACTCAATCAAGAATATACAATCCACCACCAAACCCACCAAGTCACGCAATCTCAAACACGATCGTAGTACCCGCTTACCATGAAAGAGCGAATGTTAGACCTCTAGTCGAAGCAGTGTTTGGCGCACTGAGGGAGAGGGATCAGACAGAGATCGTCATTGTAGATGATAACAGTCAGGATGGGACAGTCGACGAGGTACAAACCTTGAACAAGGAGGGTTATCAAGTCGAATTATTAGTCAGGACGAATGAGAATGGCTTGAGTTCGGCAGTGTTGAGAGGCTTCGAGGTCGCGAGAGGTCACAAATTGGTGGTCATGGACGCGGATCTACAAGTAAGTGCTCCCTTTGCCTATTACACGACGAGCTCATTGACAGTTTTCGGTTTTTTCGAGTTTCTTAGCATCCTGCATCAGCGATTCAACCCATGTTTGACGCCCTTTCCCCTTCGACCCCTCTCGCACTCGGTACAAGGTACGGTGAGGGAGTATCAATGTCTCAAGGTTGGCCTCTGCATCGACGGATCATTTCATGGGGAGCGAGAACTTTGGCGAGACCTTTGACGAGTGCGAGTGATCCAATGACTGGGTTCTTCGGCATTATGAAGGATCACGTACGCTTACTCTCTCTTTCTCTCTGTCTACCTCTCTGAACCCAGCTGACGTCGTTGCGCTCGTTTAGCTACTATCCTGCAAACCGATCAATTCCTCAGGATTCAAAATCGCCCTCGAAGTTTTACTCAAAACTCCGAAAGTTCCCATTCGCGACATCCCTTACTCGTTCGGTATTCGCACGATCGGATCCTCGAAGCTCTCGTCCAAAGTCATGCTCAAATACGTCGGACAATTGATCACACTCTACGTTTGGAGTTGGGGGATTTATTTCCATTTACTCGTCGCGTTTGGAGTGTGCTTGGGGGTCAACGTCGTTGATACGTTGTGGAGGGAGAGGAAGAGGTTCAAGACGAGGAGTATGGAGTATCCTTTAGGTGGTTATCACCCCGACGGTGGAAAAGCTCCTCTCGTGACGAGACAGGGTGGGTTGTTTGGAAGGAGTAAAGTCATCGAAACGAAACGGTTCCTGTAGTCTACAGTACTAGGTTGTAAAAGATAGTTTGAAGCACTTTCGAGATCGAGCGAGCTGATACGAAAGAGAAGGTGCTCAGACTCGGTCCCCATCAATTGCGATCGTTATCGCTACCAGTTCGCAAGCTTGATCGGTTTGGTTTCATTCTCTCTCTCTCTGCTTCTCCTCATGGTCGGTTTTATCCTCGCGGTGCACGTTTCCCAGTTTAGTTTTAATTTGGGAGACTCTATGCAAACTTCCTTTGGGGAAGCTGCGCGGGGAATTGCCCACTCCTCTTTTTTGTCTTTATTCCCTTCTATCAAATCTACCTCGCTATCTTCCACTCTTTACAACACTCTGGACACCTCACACTACGGCTAGAATAGATTCAAGACTGGTCAACTAGAGGATGTCACCCAACCGGGAATCTTCAGAGTCGAACTTTGCTCGTGGCAGCCTCGAACTTGAATGGGAAGATGAAGACAACTCTCCTTTACTACCCATTAGTCACAAGAGGGAATGTTCAACTTCATCATCATCATCTTCAACAACAACCTCAGGTTCAGGATCAGAAGGATCAGTGAAAGGTTACAACGGGAGGAGAAGATTTCGTCGAGAACATCGCCTCAGTCAACTCTTCAAACTCGCAACTTGCTTCTTCTTGTCTTTGACGGCGTTGATGGGGTTAGGAGTGTGTGGATGGGCATTTAGTATCATGTACGCAAGACACAACGCGTATGCTCAGAGCGTTTTCAGTCCACCTCTCGAACCCCTTCCCAAACCTGTCGAACACCTCGTCCCTTCCTTCTCACCAACTCCTCTACTCTCCAACGTCCAACATGAACTCGACCAACGACTCTTTTCCCTCACTTTACCCCCCTCGACTCTACCCTGCGACCAACTCTCTTCCCCCTCTTTCGACGGAAACTCCTCTTTTTCCACGCGGTACTCTTCACTCCCACATTCCGGACCCTACCTCCTCGCCCTCAACCTCTACAATTCCCAAGAAGTCCTTCCAACCCTCTCGAAAACCCTCTTGACCGTCTCCGATTTCCTAGGTCGACAAAACGTTCACGTTTCAATCTTTGAGAATGGTTCGACCGACAACACGACTCTCGCTCTCGCCCACCTCGCTGCAGCATTGTCGACTTTAGGAATACGACACACGATAGTGAGCGATCCAAGACCGACTCCTTGGGCAATGGTGGATAGGATCGATCAATTGGCGGTGTATCGAAACGTCGCTTTGAAACCAGTCACGGAAGGATTACATGGCAGGGACTTCGAGGATGTTTTATTCGTCAACGATGTATTCGCTGGACCAGTCGATTTCTTGGAGTTATTGTGGCAGAGGAGGGAACAGGAGGCGGATGCAGCTTGCGCGTTAGATTGGAGGGGGACAAAGGGATTTTTGTCGAGGTGGGGAGCTGGAAGTGTCAAGATGTACGACAGTTGGGTGAGCTTCATTCTATCTCGAGCATCCTTGATCCTTCCTTCGAGATCTGACTGTGCTCTGTGATTCTCGTTTTCAGGTCACTCGTTCGATTAATGGCAATATGCTTCGAAATCGTCTGGATGTTTGGTCAGAGGGAAGGCATGGTGTCAAGGAGTTGTTCGATCAAAGTGGAGAAGAAGCTAGTCGGGAACGGTTGAAACGAGGGTTACCGATTCCAGTTTGTAAGGTTCCTCGTTCCTTCCGCACGATCTATTCTGTCTGACATCGCTGATGATATCCGCGCTCTATTAGACTCTTGTTGGAACGGTGTTCTCGCGATCAGTGCAGAACCTTTCCGAACGACAGGAATCAACCCTCGAATCAAGGATCGAACAGGACCACTCAAGGAGTCCAGCTCTGAGATCGACAGCCTACAAAAGTCATCGAAGCCTACTGAGTTTAGGAGCGCGCTCACTTCGGTTGGAGAGTGTGGTGAGTTGGGCAATTCGATTGAGTCAGGATTTCCGGAATTGACTCGTTAGCTTTTCTCTCCTCACAGCTGCTTCCGAATGCAAGACACTCGCACGAGATTTCTGGCGTAGAGGTTACAATCGCTGGCTGGTTTGTCTTCACTTTCTCTCTCCCCAACGCGTCTGCGAAATTGACCCTTTCTAATTCGCATCTTCAGATTGTACCCACCATTCACGTCACTTACGCTCAATCAATCTACTCGCATCCTCATCTCCTCGGCATCGTCGACCAAGCTCGAAAATTCCTCACTTCCTCAGAATCGACAGGATCCTCCCTGGTCTCCCACAAGATAGACTGGTCTCTACCTGACTGGAGTGCTCCTCAAACCGTCGTCTGCTGGCAGTGGGCTCGAGGATGGCATATCGACTTGCCAGGGTGGAGATCGAGTCGGGAGAAGGCTTGGAAATGATCGCGTCTTCACTACTTAACTCCGAGGGCCATGGGTTTTGGGTGGTCTGTTCTGCTCACTCACTTACTAGAACACTTGTTTCACAGATAGATCTAGCTATCACTTCTTTGTATTACTTTGGATACCCCCTTTCTTGCGAAGTTTGTCGTTCATCCCCAGCTCGCAAGTTTTTTTTGATACCCTTCCGGAGATTCCCCCTTCTCGATTTACTTCCGTCTCCTCTGTAAAACTTCCTTGTAGAGCTTGAAGCCCTTGTATAGACATACTTGTAAAACTCCTCGTGATCCCACTTCAAGGAACGCTGTTGCGAAGATTCTATTTCTGTGGTTTAAAGGGGACCACAAGGTGATCGTCCTTCATGCGGGGTTGAGCTATACTTGATACCGCGAGGCAGTCGAGTCACGGATCCAACCAGGATCCGGAAGGAAGTCGGTTGAAGCTGGCCTCGATCGCGAGACAGGTCAGTGAGAAAAACCCTTCATCAGCTCTCCAGAGTTCCTGATTCGAGACAGCTGCGAAGCATGAACGTTCTCAAGTTGTTCTGGACCTTGCGCATCGATATCATTTGCTCGTAGATTCACTCACTGCCTCAGGCGATGCAGGATCAGCGAGACTCACTCTCCGACTTTCCTCTCGAGCTCGTCACGGTTCTATTGGCCCTTCTCGAGCTATAGATCGAGTTAGTATTGCGTGATGCCGCCAGTACTGTCGGAGTAACTATAGCCGCATGTGCAAGCCGTTATGCGTAGCTACGGGGATTACGGTCATGAAGAGTCGACCAAGATTGCAAAGATGAAGTTGAGCTCACAATATTGACGTCTTTCGATCTTGGAATCGACGGTCTCGCTGCGAGCCCGCTATGATCTGAGACGCGTCCGAGACTAACGGCGATCAACTTCCGGCAAGATAGACGAGGGTCGGATGAGGAGGTTCGAAGAGAGCTACAAAGCTTTGATATTTGACAGAAACGGTGATCGTGACTTGCAGTCGCAGCTAGGTCATCGAGCGATCCGAAAAGGCTACACAGCTTCGCTTTCTCGTTGTTGCCGTGGAGAGGGACAGACGCTCGAAGCGAGAAAACGGTGCAACCTGAGCCGAGCGTGATCCTGTCGATTCGCTCTACAATCCTAGTTAGCTCGACTTTATCTACACGATCAGAAGCGTGTCCTCGAGCGCCAGTTGCTCCCTCGACTCCCTTCTCTCCCCGAGTCCAGCTTATCGTCCATTTTTCAACGAGATCTGCTCGTTTCCTCTCAAACTGGCTCGACCGATTCCTGGCAGACAACGTATCCAGCTCGTTCGTATAGTCAAGAGACTGCCTCGGAGCTGGTATCGTGCTGGCGACTTGGGCTGAGAGGCTAGAATGGAGAGTGTAGCAGAATCACGTTGAGAATGAAGACGATTCGCTTTCCTCCCGGTGACTAACCATTATCCAAAGTCATCTTGTCCTTCAGACTATGATGAAGAAGTGAGAGGAAGAAGAGAACAGAGTGCGTACCCGATGATGGAGGAAGAGAAGAGAAGAGGGAATACTTGGATCGCAAACTTGAAACCCAATTGAAACCGATCAAAACTGAATCTGCTACTCGCTCATAACTGCCATTTGTGACACAGCCCATCGCTCTCTCGATAGCTCACTCATAGTGGATGATTAACAGAGCTTGCCGGATCGGAGCTCTGCGGTCGAGGCGTTCTCTCCAGTCGCCAAAGAGAAACGATTTTTCTCTCGCACAAAATTCGATCAGTCGAGATCGCTCTCACATCAAGGGCTAGCGTCATCCCTGAGTCGAACATGAACGGAGAGAAGAGAGGGTTGAGCTGCGATTAGAAACCAAATACAAAAGATCCCAACGAATTGAGCTTTCTATAGCCGATTCGCGGTCGTCATTAGGTGCTGGAATTTACCGACGTACACAGTGTAGCAGAGTCGCAGTGAGTACAGGCAAGTCCACGTGTGAGTGCTAGTTCCCCAAGCAAGGCAATTTCGCAAATAGCAAATCTCATGTGGGTCTCATCGGACTTTTCGCACCATCGACCAGGTCGTTTCGCGAGCACGCCGGCGAGCTACACCTTCCACGAGCTTTAGCGATGAGCCAAAACCAGGGAGTCGATCGAGAAAGATGTGTCAACAGGGAAAAGATTGCAAGTGTGGAAAAACAGTAATAACGACAGCGAAATCTCTCTACAAACCCTACTCGACCAACTCAACCATGACTTCACTTCTTCCTGAGACGATCCATCAGATTGACCTTACCGCCAGAGGGACCGCTCGCGGCTGGCGGACGATTGGCTAACTTTGTTTGCCAAGACGGTCCCGTACTTTGATTGATCTGTCGAGTACCTGATCCGTAATCGAGATTCGGCTGTGGAGGCGGAGCGCCAGGATAGTAGTTCTGTTGTTGAATGGTCGAAGGAGGTGGTCGATTCGCCGCGTAGCTGTTCTGAGGAGGTTGAGGGAAACCTGGAGGAGGTTGGTAGTTTCCGTTCATTCCTCCGTTCATCATCGAAGGAGCCATTCCCATTCCTCCCGAGACGAGTGAAGGGGCGAAATGTGAAGAAGGAGCAGGAGCGTAGGCGTTTGGAGGTGGAGGAATGTGAGGAGGAGGACCGTTGTAAGCAGCGGGAAAGTTGTAACCGGGAGGAGGTGGTGGAGGTGGAGCACCGGCGTATCCCATCGGCGGCATCGGCTGAGGACGAGGTTGAATCATGGGTTGTTGCTGTTGTGGAGGCATACCTTCCAAATGCTGATTCTCCTTGATTTTGCGTCGATCGTATTCGTGAGAAGAAACGAACTCTCGCATGCTGTGGGATTGAGATCTCGTCTGAGTCAGTGCGAGACGCGAGAAGGTTCAGAAGGAGCTTGAACTTACCGAGAAGGTTCAGCAGGGAAGGGTTCGACCCAGAACCATTCGTGATCGAGTGCTTCTGAAGCAGTGAGACGTCGTTTTGGATCGAGAACGAGAATCTTGTCGAGAAGATCGGCGAAAACCTCGGTATCATAGCTGCAGAAGTGCGAGCTTGTCAGGAAATCTCATTCCCTTTTCTCCAGATCCGAAAGTCGGGACTCACTGAACCGCATCAGCTTTCACTGAGCGAGCTCCGGCTTTCCACTGTTGCTGGTGCTTGTCGATTCCCTCGACTCCCGGTAGCGAGCTCCAACCAGGCATCGATTCCTCAGTCGGCGGTCCGCATGCACTAATCGAATACGAGACCATCAGCGAGAGGCGAGGAACATATCGAAGCGAAGTGATACTCACGCAAAGATGAGTTGAGCTTGGTGAAGATCCGAGTTTCCAGGGAAGATAGGTGATCGCTTGAACATTTCGAGAAGGATGCAACTATTCCGACAAGCTCAGGTCAGTAACCGACAACAAGAAGCGTCAACAAGATGAAGAGAGACTGACCCAACTCCCCACATATCGACCGGGTAATGATACTTTCGCTCTCCGAGGAGGAGCTCAGGAGGTCGATACCAACGAGTGACGACGCAACTTGTGTAGTCCTGTTGAAACCGACGACGGGCGTCATCAATTATGCTCGATAAGCGAAGAGCGAGGTAGAAGAGCTTACTCGTGGTATTTCGGGAGGTTCCATACTTCGAGCCAAACCGAAATCGGCGATCATGAGAACTCCCTTGTTATTGATGAGCAGATTGGCAGCTTTCATATCTCGATGGAGGATACCATTCTGTACAGGAAGGGATTCCATCAGGAAGGGGATCATTGATAGAGAGGAGAAAGTGGGCTAACTCGATGCAAGTAAGCGGTTCCCTCGAGTAGTTGTTTCCCGTATTGTTTGATCTCGGGTACTTCGAGTTTGACAGAAGGGTTCTCGAGTAGTCCAGCTAGGTCGTGATCCATATAGGGGAACACCATGAAAGTTCGACCGACTTCGAGTTTCGCAGGATCACCTGTTTCGAGAGAGAGTGGTCAGAGTTAGCCAGAAACAATAGCAAAGAAAGAGTGCGAAGCGGACCTGGATCTAGAGCCATATCGACGACTGGAACAACATTCGGATGATCGAGTTGCTTGAGAATCCGAATCTCACGAACCGACGTTATCGGTAGCTATAGAGGAGAAGGGCGTCAGCAAGATGAACAGTAGGAGTGTCAGATGAACGCGAGAGACTCACCCCATCGCCTTCATTGTGAAAAATGATCTGCTTCAAAGCGACAACATCTCCTTTTCTCACTCTCAATCCTCTCTTCCAATTCTCGTTCTCTTCTTCCCTCTCCTTCTCGCTCACTACCGCATTCTCCGGTCCTCTCACTCCCTTGTAAACGACTCCGAAAGTACCTTCTCCCAACTTTTGCTGCAAAGTGTACTCGCTGATGTGAGAAGCACCGAAGAACTTGTGTTCATCCTCCTCCTTGACGACTTCTGTAGCTTCTATCGTCGACTCGGACGGATCTTCAGGAGCGTCGACCCATACATCGTTCAATCCATACTTGCTCCGTACTCCTAGGAAAAGTTCTTCTTCGTCGACGGATGTTGCTGGTTCGGCTGGAGTGACTTGACCTAGTGAAGCGGGAGAGTCTACTGAAGTGGGAGGATCGGTAGGTCGATTACCGAGATGATAAGGAGCTGGAGGAGGAGCTGGGTAAGAATCGGGTTTTGTTTCGACAGGGAGAGGAGGAGGTGCAGGTGGAGGTTCGACGTTGGATTCGAATCGAGAAGCGGCGCCGTAGGAAGGTCGTGAAGGTTCGACGTGAGATGGAGGACGAGGGGGAGGTCGATTTTGAGCGATAGGAGGTGCTGGTCGATCGAAAGGAAGTTTAGAAGGCTGAGGAGGACCGTTGTCGAGAGTAGACGGTCCCATTCGCGATCGGAACCCACCTTGAGGAGGTTGTTGCTGCTGTGAGAGATCGAAGGAAATTGGTGCGCGGCTCGAAGAAGGAAGAGGTACAAAAGTATCGGCGGGAGAGAGAGAATAAGGTTGTGCGCGAGATCGATGGCCAGGAGCGAGACTTTCTATAGCTTGAACAGGTTTGGCAGGTAGCGAGGGATTGAGACGATTGGTGACTCGAGGTGGAGAGAGCGAGGGTGTTCGTCGCCTTTGATAGTCTCCGTTACTTCGTTCTTCGATTCTCCTCTTGTCCCGAGTAGTTCGATCTTCCCCATGTCCTCGTCTCATCTTACCCTCCTTGATGTCTCGCTCTACTTGATCTCTCCTACGAGGCGACATGACCGATTTCCTGCTCAATTCCGGAGACCTCGAGTAACGCGCTTCATCTTCGTCTTCACTCATCGGAGTTCTCGAAGGACTGCGTCGACTCCTCCTCGATTCGACGGAAGGTGACCGTTTCGCTTTCTTGTGAGGTGGAGGTTCGCTTCGATCCTGATCACGACGAGGTGATCTTCGTTCGTCTACCTTCCTCCGTCGTGGTGGAGAGCGAGATCTCGAGCGTCTCCGTTGATTTTCATGATGCCTCGGATACCGGTCTTCATCCGGGTGTTGAGAGCGTCGAGGCGAGTACCGACGAGGAGATGGTTCTCTTCTTCCGCCATAATTTCCCTCGTCGTATCGCCTATCTCCCTCGTACCTTCCTCCACCTCCACCTCTTCCTCCGCCTCCGTAACGGTCATCATACTCTCCTCGTGCATACCTATGATCATCTCTTCCATTGTCCTTAAAGAGCCCATCTCTACGTTGCGAAACCTCTCTATCCCTATTCCAATCCCCTCTAACCCCGCGATCCTCCCTCAGAGGAGCAACTTCAACACTTTGTCCATCATAAGGTAATCCACCACTTGAGATATCGATTTGATCCATTCTCATAGCGGGAAGTACTCGTTCGGCTTTCGGAGGTGAGAACAAACCGGGGACGACGACTGTTTCTTGCTTGAGTAGTTTGGCGGCTTCGAGGTCGGCCGAGGAAATGACGGGGGAAGGAGTTGGTCGATTCGTAGAGTGTGAGCCTGATGCATCTCGCTTTTTCGAAGCTCTCTGGCGGAAACGGACAGGAGATGTAGAGTCTTTCGAAGGGGAAGGAAGTGGATGTAAAGCGACGTTCCCTCCTCCTCCTCCTCCTCCTCCGTTCGAAGTGGACGATGATGTCGATTCAATCTTGTCATCCTTGAAGCTAGGCTTCGGTGGTAATCCCGCTACTCCCAACCCAGATCCCATTGATTCTTCTCCCCGCGAAACTCCCTCCCGTTCTTTCCCCTTACCTTTCCCACTCTCGCTCTCCTCCCCTTCCTCTCTCGATGCTTCTCGTTTAGCTCTCCCAGCTTCACCCAACACAGCGAACGGAGCCTTCGGGGAAGGTTTCGATTTGGCCAAATCGTTGAGAGATTTCTTGTTTGTAGCAGAAGAAGTGGCCGAAAGCTGTTTATTGATAGCCTTGCCAGCGAGTCCAAAGTTGATCTTGGCTCGTGTAGGAGCTGCAAGAGTTGCAGTAGAGCTAGAGGTTGAAAGGGTTGGATTCGCTGATTTCCCTTCCTCCTTCTCACCTTTAGCCGCTCCAATCCCACTGATCTTGATACTAGTAGCTGAATTAGATGCTGCTGGAGGTACTGCTGTAGCTATTGAAGGTGGTGGAGGCGAGGTTGAACGAGGGTGTTCGATGACCTCTCCTTCTTCCTCTTCAAGGGACACTGGCATACGAGCCATGAATGTCGTAGCTCTGCCTATTCTACGAGCTCACGCCAAGTGCGAATCGGAAGGGAGAAGGGTGAATGGAGTGAAGGGAAGGAAAAGATTCGCTCTTTCGCGAATTTCACTTGCACCAATTCAAGAAATGGAAAAGTAGTAGTTGCTTTGCAATTTGAGATCGTGGACGTAACGAGCAGAGAGAGAGCACAGGGTATATATACAAAAGGAGGTACAGTCACAGACAGAACGAGGGGAAGGGCATTTCTAAACTTCGTTTTCTCGGGTTCTTCACCATTCAAACTCGCTGCGTTCAATTCGATCATTGGTAAGCGAACGATCATCGAGCAGAAGAGGAGGACCTGTGTGCGTACCCGTTACACTTGCTGAAGAGGTAATCTTTACCATTGACAGAGATCAAACCGTCTTTGAGGGTAACCTTCCACTTGTTCTTGACTCGTTGAACCTGTTCAACCACTCTCAAGTTCAGCTCAAGGCTTGTTAGAGAGTACGAGGAGTTATCTTACTTTCTCGTATAGAGCGATCACGATATCACCTCCTTGATCCTCTCCTACAAGTTCAGCTTCTTCATCCAATTCGTCTTCGGATGAATCCAAATCTGAATTGATAGCATCCTCGTCTTGACCTTTCGTACCCGACTTGTCATCTCCTTCCTTCTTCGTCGAACCCTGTGAGTCGCAAATGAAGCAGCCAGCGTCAATACTGAAAATGTAGGTTTACTCGAAATCTCAAAAAAGCGAAACTGACCGATTTGTTGGCCTTTTCTTGTTGTTGCAACAATTGTTGATTCATAGCGACTTGTTCCAGAGTCAAAGGAGGGAACTGTTTCGCTACTGGACCCATTCGTTCATCTCCCGAGAAATCTGCGACCCTAGATTGAGCGAGTTTGAGTTCCCACAATCTCAACAACTCTTGTAGGACGGCTTCTTCGACCCCAATCTGTTCGAATTCGGGTCGGACTTGTTGTACTACGTCATCTATGATGGTTCGGTACACTCCAGGCTGAGTAGATTTGGAGATTGAATTGCGAAGTCATCAAGAAGCGATAGAGGGAAAGGAAAGTTGAATCCGAAGCAGAAAGGTAAGCGAAGCGAGGGAGTACAAGCAAGTGTCAGCCACAATTCTAATGAGCGTGTCAAGAGAGAGAGAGGCTACGAGGGATGGGACTAGGAGTGGGAGGAGGAAGAAGAAGAAGAAGAAGAGAGGAGCGTACGACTTGACGATTGCTCATGGCTGTATCGTTCCTAGTTGTGAGTACTCACTCCCTGACTGCTGCTGAATAGACGGTATGCAAGTGAAGTGTTGGAATGAGAAAGCGAGGTCGACTCGTCTCGTCTCTTGTCTCCTCCCCCATCTAAATTCCACCTAGGTCGCCTTCACTCCCTTCCTCTCTACTCCAGTCATGTTCTCTCTCCGCCGTGCCGTCGCTCAAGCTCCTCGTCGTCTTACCCGAGGTTACGCTGAAGTTGCTTCCTCCGACAAGCTCCGTCTCTCTCTCGTTCTCCCTCACGAGGTAAGTTAGATCTCCCTTCTCTACTCATTATACTCTCTGTTTTGGAGCGATCAAAGTGACTCGAATGGGGCTGTGAGAATGAGAAGAGATTTGATTAATTCTCCTCACGTTGCAACTTCCTATCGAATACCTCGCCAAGTACTCTGAATTGATAGATTTGCTCGTTGATACTACAGGCTATCTACAAGTCGCAAGACGTTGTTCAAGTCAACCTTGCCGCCGAGTCCGGAGATCTTGGTGTGTAAGTTGGAAAACCCCTCTCAATAGGCTTCTTCGGTCAACATGCAAGGGAATACGACAGAGCGGATGGTCATGAGAGAGTACAATGGTCGAATTTGAGCGGGGAAGATTCGGAGGAATGTTGACAAATGGATTGCGATGAGTTCAAATAATTCGGTTCTTTTGATCGTCTATACTGATGAATGACTTGTTGTTGTTTCTCTCTAGCCTCGCCAACCACGTCCCTTCGATTGAATCCCTCAAGCCAGGTGTCCTCGAAGTCATTGAAGGTTCATCCAACGAATCCAAGAAGTGGTTCGGTAAATCCCTTCTCTTCGCATTCCCTACTCTCCAAGTAACGCTTGACTGACCTCGTATGAATGAGTTACAGTTTCTGGAGGATTTGCCAACATTCACCCTAACAACACTTTGACTGTCAACGCTGTCGAGGCTTGTAAGTCTCGCTCTTTTTCGCGTAGATTCCCTGATTCTCATGTCCTTTGCTTTGGATCTCAATAGACCCTCTCGATGCTTTCTCGCCTGATGTACGTCTCACCTCTTTGTTTCTCCACGCTTTAATTCAAGAAGCTGACTTTTGCTTGCGATTCGAATATCTCCAGGCTATCCGATCTGGTCTCGCTGAGGCGCAACGCGTAGCTGGTGGATCCGGAACTGAGGAGGAGAAGGCAGAGGCAGCTATCGAAGTTCAAGTTTACGAGGCTCTCCAAGCTGCCCTCAAGGCTTAAGGGGTTAAAGCGAAGGGAGAGAGAGAGAGAGGGTTTAGAATATTTTTGTGTTTTCGTTGTGTGTTGGTTGTGTGTGACTCGTTTACCCCAAAAATGAAAGAAGAAAGGTGGTTCTCTATCTCGAGTGTATGAGTGTGAATGGATTAGAGAGAGAGAGTAGAGAGAGAGAGAGCGAATCGAGTTGGCCGATTTCGACTCGGTGAGATTTCAGAGAGAGCGATACAATTTCTCTCTCTCTTTTCCCTCCCACTCACTTGCTTTTGACTGTCTCTCTGTTCTCCCGCTCCGTGATTCTTTTACGCGTCCGTTTAGCTATCCAGTGAGTCAGACACTATCCTCCTTATTCCTCTCTCACAGTAAGGGGGAGAAGTGACTGATTGTTTGTAACTCTCATTCTTGTCACCAACTCTCACTCTTCAAACATTCCTGCGTACATTCAGTCATGCCTCCCAAAGCCGCGAAACAATCTACTGCCTCAAGTGATGCTCCTACTTCCTACAAGATCTCCGACATTGTCAGTCTCTCTCAATCCCATCACCCCTCCCTCTCTCTCCCCTTCTTCTCCACTCCCACCTCAAATTCTTAACTTCGTCTTCCAACTCGAACGTGTCACTGATACGATTACATGGGAGTGTATATAGGTATTAGGAAAGATCAAGGGTTACCCAGCTTGGCCTGGCAGGGTGAGTAAACAAGCAATTTCCTCTATTAACTTTCCCCTTTCGACCACTCTTCCTTCCTCCCACTTCGACTTTTTCCCTCTCACCTCGATTCGTAATCTCACTCCTCCATCTCTACTCTCTTCCAACAATCAACAACTACAATATTCTATTCATCACATTCCACCGTTCCCCCTTTCCCACTTTCTACCTCCCACGCGTCTTCCCATCGCACCCTATTTTTCAACATTCGGAAATACTGATTCAGAGTGATATCAGGTTGCCGATGAGTCTACTGCTCCCAAGAAAGTATTGAAGGAGAAGCCTGCTAAGGGAAAGAATGCTACTTTGGTTCAATTCTTCCCTACCGGTGATTTGTGAGTTCTATTTCCATTCAAAAACCTTTCCTCTCCAAACCCTCCGATCACTGATGGAGAAGATCAATCGTTTGATTCAGCGCTTGGCTCGGACAACGAGATATCTCACGTCTAGCCGCTAAAGAGATTGAAGCGTACATCAGTGGAGGAAAGAAGAAGGGAGAATTATTGAAAGGATACGAAGTCGCTCAAGACCCTTCAGATTGGATCACCGAGAAGGAGGACGCTTCGGCACTCGAAGCCCAGAGGGAAGCGGACAGGGCCGCGCAGGATGAGGATGATCAGTTGGCTAGTGAGAACGAGGCTCCCGCTACCAAAGGTGGGAAAGGAAAGAAGGACGCTACGAAAAAGAGGAAGAGGGAGAGCGCTGCCGCTACGAATGGAAAGAAGGATGACAAGAAGAAACCTAAGAAGGATACTACAAAGACCAAGGTGAGTTTTTCAACTATTCTTCCCACTCAACGCGAATTCCTTTTCGATTGACGTCAATCGCTTTTTTTCTTCCTTTCTCAGGCTGGAACCAAGAAGGACTACACTGATGATGAGAACGAACCTGCTAGCAAAAAGTCAAAGGCTGGTGTGTACATTCTTTAGTTGTCTTGGAGAGGGAATGCGGCTCATCAAAGTTTGATCGGAAAAAACAGCTGCTCCTGATTCGGATGCTGAAACCGTCAAGGGATGGAGACACAAGCTTCAAAAGGTTTGTCTCTCGCTCTCGATCATTCAAAGCCCAAACTAATCGATTGTTGTACAGATCTTCCTCGGCAAATCCAACCCTCCCGCTGATGTTCGTTCACCTTCATTCTTCGCGGTCAAATTCTTCGACTAATCCTCTTCCACACTATACAGGAGATGCCCAAGTGCGCCCAATACTTTGATGATATGGAGAAGTTCGAAATGGAGAAAGAGTGGCTCACCGTTCGCTTTCCGTCTTTCCTCTCTCACCGAAACATGGCTGATTATTTCTCGTTCCAATAGGAATCCAAATTAGCCAAGGTTCTCAAGCGTATCGCTCTTCTCAAGGATGGTGTCATCCCCGATGATGAGAAGTACAAGTTCCGTCAACGCTCCTCCGACCTCGCATCGAAATGGGCTGCGATCATGCAAGAAAACGGTGAAAGCTCTCCTAAAGCTGAACCTGCTTCCGCCGACGCCGCTCCCGCTGCTACTGAGAATGGAACCGAATCGGAAGCTGCCGCCGCTGCTCCCGCCGCCGAAGAGGAATCGAAGGAAGAGAAGAAGGAAGATGAATCAGCACCCATGGAAGTCGAGACAAACGGAGAAGACAAGCCAGAAGAGTCCAAGGCTCAGGAGGAGGAGCCCAAGAAGGACGCTGCCGAAGAATCGACCTCTGCTTAAACCCTCTCCACACCCTTTCAACGCTTTCTCCTTCGCTTCTCAACTCTTCTCTCGCTGTACCCTCTTCAACTCTCCCAAGGTCGTAATCGCTCGTTCTCTCCCAATCTATTATACGTTGTACCTGCCGTCAAAATACCGTTTCGATCGGTCTCTCCTTCAAGCTTTCCCTCTTACTACCCTACACTCCTCTCAACCTCCTTATCTCAAGATCTCTCCTTCCGACTGTCGCGATCCTTTTCCCATCAACGCGTCGTCAAAAAGTCTATCACCTCGGTCACAGCAAGAGAGATCTCTTCCTCGCTATCTGGTTCAATGTTCGTTTCCTCGTAGCATAGAGTTCTCTTTTTCTTTCGTTTACCTCTTATTACACCCATACTAGCCATTCCTCCGTCGACAATCGTCGTCCATTCGTCGATTCTCAACCCCTCCCCTACTCCTACTTTACCCTCTCTCTGTTTAGCAGTCGAAAAGGTTCCTTTCTCTTCTCTTTTGGATCGTTCTCTCTCTCGTTGTAAATCTGTTTTCGAGTCCCACCCATCTCCAAGTGAGCTCGACAAAGTTCAAAAGAGAGCGAGAAAGCAAGCGAGCGAGCGAGGAGAGGTCTAGATTTCACTCCTTCACGGTTGCCCTCCTCTTTCCCAATTTTCCAACGACGACGAGTCTACACCTCTAACTCGCGTCTCACGTCACTCTAACAAGTCTAGCACAGTTCTACATAGACTGTGAGAGTCTGGGTACCTCGTCCACCCCTCGCCAACCCTTCCTTTGAAGTGATCAAGTCACTTTGATCTCGACTCAGGTTTGTCCTCGCTGCCTTCCCCTCTCCTTCTTCCGATTGAATCCGAGTACACCCTCTGACTCTCTCGATTTGCATTTGTATCATGTAGCTCTCAAATCAAAGAATGGATCCTGCTTTCCCTCCTGCCGCTTATCCTCCTCAACAACCCGTCCCTCCTCCTTCCTTCGCCGTTGGTTCATCTTCGGGACTCTCTGCATCTTCTTATCCCGCTTTCCCGATTCCTCCGCTCCCACAACAAACTCCTCAAGATGATACACCAATGTCAGAGTCTGAAGACGAGGAGAGGCCGACCGAACAAGAGGAAGATCCGGAAGCAGACGATGCAGAGTTCAAGGATAGTGGAGATGGAACAGAAGATGATGATGACGGAGAGGGAGAGGCCACAGATGATTCAGATCAACCAGTGAGAGCTCCAGGCCATGCCAACAAGAAGAAGAAGAAGGGAAAACCGAGTAAAGGATTGAACTTGCCAAAGCATTTCGATGCAGATTTGTACGGTTTGAGGAGGTCGGTGAGTCTACCGCAGTTCCTCTGCTCATCGGAGTTACTCGACGCTGACAGAGTGCACGAAATAGGGTCGCGCTTCAACTGCTCGCAATCAAGTGAGTTCAAACTGCTTCTCCTTTGTCGCTGTCGATACTGAACTCTCTCCCTCACAGTCGACCGCTTACGATGACGATGATGACGAGGAGGAAGAATCTGACGCTTCTTCAAGTCGACCACGTCGCAACAAAAAGGGAAAAGGTCGTGCTTGTGAGTTTTCATCCAGGTTCTTCCAGACTTTGTTCGCAACTCAACCTTGGGATTGAGCTACTAGCTACCACCACGAACAAGTTCCAACGTTATTCCTCAGCTGAAGGTTCTTCCGAAGACGACGGAGACTACTTGCAGAACAAGAAGCACAAGTCGAAGAAACGCAAACCTGCTCGCACCGTCAAAGATTTCGAATTGCCTAGGTTCTCGTCGAGGAATGGCAAAGCTCTACCGAACTACGATGAGAATGCGATGTTCACGGATTTGAGTGATGAGGACGAGGAAGAAGGATACGAGATGGGAGCGGTTTACGAAGATCCTGGTTCGTCTCATTCTCTTGTTTCGTTCTTGATTGCTTTTACTGATTAAACATCCCCTTAAATCTAGCTGCTGAATCGAATGAAGATGCTATCGATGGAGTGTTTGGTCACAAACGAGATGTCAATAATGGTTAGTTTCTCATCCTTCCCTTTTCTCTCGCACTCGTCGTTGATCATTCTTTCTCGCCTCAACTGTAGAATCCGATCCGAAAGATGAACCCCAACGCAACCTCGTCTTCCTCATCAAATGGCAAAACTACAGTCACATTCACGATACTTGGGAGACGCATGAATACCTCAAACGTTTCAAAGGTTTCAAGCGTGTCGAGAACTACATCAAGAAGATCTTCTGGCCGCAACAACAAGCTCTCAATGATCCTTCTCTCAGTCGCGAAGATCTCGAAGGTGTTCATTTGGAACGGGAACGCAAAGCCGATGAACTCGAAGCGTACAAACAAGTTGAACGTGTCATCTCTCAACGAGAAGCTCCTGCCAACAAGGACATCGACCACGAGCATGGTGAGCTTCCCCTCTCGAGCAGTTCCAGGGATTTTTATTGATTCTTTCGCTTTCGCTTCGCAGTCGAGTACTTGTGCAAATGGAAAGGTCTCGAATACGCCGACTCGACTTGGGAAGATCACGATACCGTTCATTCTATCGCTGCCGATGCTATCGACTCCTTCCTCGAACGTACTAGCAGTCCTTACCTTTCTTGGAAGAGCGCGAACTACAACAAAGGACGACCTGAATTCCGCAAACTCACTGCCGAACCTGCTTACATCAGTCCCCATGGAACGCTCAAGGACTTCCAGATGACTGGTCTCAACTGGCTCGCTTACCTTTGGTCTCGAGGTGATAACGGAATTCTCGCCGATGAGGTGAGTCATCACTATTCCCATCTCTCCTTCGAAGCAAACTTCTCTTGACACACCTCGCTCATGATAGATGGGTCTCGGTAAAACTGTTCAATCATGTTCTTTCCTCTCCTACCTTTTCCACGAACAACAACAATACGGTCCTTTCCTCGTCGTCGTTCCTCTCTCGACTCTTCCCGCTTGGCAAGCTCAACTCCAAACTTGGGCTCCCGATCTCAACACGATCGCCTACATCGGTAACGGTCCTAGTCGAGAGATGATTCGCGAACACGAGTTTGGAAACGCAAAAAAGATCAAGTTCAACGTTCTTTTGACGACTTATGAATACGCTCTCAAAGACAAGAACGATCTCGGTAGTATCAAATGGCAATATCTGATGGTCGATGAAGTACGTCTCTCTTCGTGTTCATTGCCCCCGAGACCTTTCGACTGACTCTATTTCTTTCGCCAGGCTCATCGTCTCAAAAACAACGAATCAGCTCTCTACGAAGCTCTCTTTGGATTCTCCGCTGCTGCCAAGCTTCTCATCACCGGAACCCCTCTTCAGAACAACGTCAAAGGTAAGTTCCCTTCTCGGAAACTTCAGAAGAGGACCTCGTTATTGATGCTCGTCGAATTTGCAGAACTTCTCGCACTCATGCACTTCCTTCATCCTGATCGATTCGAGCTTGCAGGAGAGTTCGACTTGAATGGTGCGTCCCATCTATTTTCATCTTCACCAACGAATTTAATGCCTGATTTGACGTGTTCCGCAGATGCCGAAAACGAAACCAAGATTCGAGATCTTCATGGTAAACTCGAATCGATCATGCTCCGACGTCTCAAGAAGGATGTCATCAAAGAGTTGCCTACGAAGAGTGAACGAATTCTCCGAGTCGAAATGTCAAACATGCAAACTTGGTGGTACAAGAACATTCTCACGAGGGTCAGTTTCTTTTTCCCGTCTTTTCTCTATCATCCTGAAGCTGATATGATTGGCGGGTTGTCCAGAACTACGCCGCTCTGAGTGGTGCCGAGAACAACGTTTCACTCCTCAACATCGCGATGGAGTTGAAGAAAGCTTCGAATCACCCTTATCTTTTCGAAGGTGCTGAAACCAAATCAGAAACCAAGGAGGAAATCCTTCGTGGTATCGTCATGAACTCTGGAAAGATGGTCCTGCTTGACAAGTTACTCTCGAGGCTTCAGCAAGATGGTCACCGAGTCCTCGTCTTCTCTCAAATGGTTCGAATGCTGTGCGTTCCGAGCTCTTACTCTATCTACCAGTTCGGGCAGTCGCTGATCTCTCAGTTCCGCTCTCATCTACAGCGACATCCTCTCAGACTTCTGTCAAATGCGCAACTATCTTCATCAACGTCTCGATGGTACCGTTCCCTCTGAGGCTCGTCGACGAGCTATCGAGCACTTCAACGCTCCTGGATCTCCCGATTTCGTCTTCCTTCTCTCGACCCGTGCTGGTGGGTTGGGTATCAATCTCGAAACTGCAGATACGGTCGTTATCTTCGATTCTGACTGGTAAGTTTCTCGTTCACGCATACTCCTTATCTCTCCAACTCACCCACTTTCTGCTTCGATAGGAACCCTCAAAACGATCTTCAAGCTATGGCTCGAGCCCATCGTATCGGTCAGAAATCTCACGTCAACGTCTACCGATTCGTCACGAAGGATACAGTCGAGGAAGATGTTCTCGAGCGCGCCCGCAAGAAGATGGTCCTCGAGTATGCCAGTAAGTCCCGATTCTCTTCTTTCCGATATCCTTCGACGGTCACTCACACTCGGCACTCTCCTTCGCGTAGTCGTCAACCAAATGGACACTTCAGGAAAGAATTTGGGTCAAGTCGCTCCCACTCGACCAGAGAATTACACGAAGGAGGAACTCGCTTCGATTCTCAAGTTTGGTGCCGCCAACATCTTCAAGTCTGATGGAGCTCAAGCGAAACTCGAAGAGCTCGATCTCGACGATGTTATCAACAAAGCTGAGGCTTACGAAACTGCGACTGCTCCTACCGGTACTTCACTCGGAGGTGAAGATTTCCTCAATCAATTCGCTGTACAAGACGTCAAAGCCGACATGACCACTTGGGACGACATCATTCCTGCCGAAGATCGAGCTCGAGTCTCTGCTCAAGTTGCCGAACAACAAGCGCAAGAATCGTCTGGTCGTCGTGCTGCCGCTCAAGTCGCTCCTGGAACGTACAAAGGTGGAGACGTCGCTCCTCGATCTCGTAGTTCCTCTCCTCAAACTTCGAAACCTGCTCCAGTTCGCAAAACCGCCGATCAACGAGCACTCGCCCTCAACGATCGCAATATCCGTACTCTCGTTCGAGGTTTGCAATGCTTTGGCGATATCCGACATCGCTATGACCCGATCGTCAAGGAAGCTCGTCTCGAGACCAAGAACCGAACGGTCGTTACTCAAACCGTTGACGATCTCCTCAAGCTTTGCCGAGACGACATCCAGAGGAAGGAGGACGACCTCGATCGACGACAAGCTGCTGGTGAAGAGATCGACTACAAGACTAGGAATCACGCTGTTCTCGTCACGTTCCGAGGAGTTGACAAGATTAACGCCGAAACTCTCATTCAACGTTGCGAAGAGCTCAAGATTCTTCACTCTTGTAAGCTACTTGTCTTCTTCTCTCATCGATGCTGCACTCGAGCTGACTTGCTCCCACTATTCTTTCAGACCTGCACAAAGCTTCTGACCCGAACAAGTGGATCTTCCCCGTCGACAGCGTCAAATCTACTTCAGGATGGAGTTGTGACTGGACTATCGAAGACGACGCTCACCTCATGGTCGGAGTTTGGAAGTACGGTCACGGGAAATGGGAAGACATGAGGGAGGATGATTCGCTCGGATTCAAGGACAAGTTCTTTATCGAAGATGCCAAGATCAAACAAACCGATACTGTCAAGCGTCGCATCCCCAACTCGATTCACCTCGTTCGTCGTGCCGATTACCTTACTCACCTCCTTCGCGAATACTACATCTCGACTCATCCCGATCAAACCGCTCCCTCTAAACAACATCGTCCTATCCCTCGAGTCAAAGCTTCCGTCGATCGTGAGGGTTCCTCTTCAGCTCCCAAAGTTTCGAAAGCTCCCAAAGTTCCAAAAGCTTCTTCTTCGAAACTCTCTGCCGCCAAAACCTCCTCGAAACCCGTCGCATCTTCGTCAAAAGCTACCACGAAACGTAAAGCTGCTCCAGAGTACTCAAGCTCCGAAGCTTCCGACTCGGAGTACGACAGTATGGATGAGGAGACCTGCAAGGAGTCTTTACGTCCAGTCAAGAACGATCTCAAGAGGTTGAAGATGGACACGAGTTCGATGGGCCGAGAGGAGAAGCTCGCTCACCTCAAGGAGACTTTGTCTTCTATCGGATCGAGGATAGAAGTCGTCGCTGGATTCGAAAAGACGTCGATTGCGAAGGAGAAGAAACGAAAGCATCTCTGTAAGTCCATATACCTCTTCCGCTCTTACGCGTACATCCTCCCTTACCTCGTGTCGTTTCTCTTAGGGAAATGGGCAAGTTACTTCTGGTCGACGAAAGTAACTTCCGGTCAACTACGAGCTATGTAAGTCGCATCTCTGTTGATACTCCCTTAAGTGCCCTGTTCCTTACTGACTAGCACTCCTCCATCAGGTTTGATCGTCTGGTCTCTACCGTCAAGACGGATTCACCTGCTCTCGGCGCCGTCAAAGCAGAGTCTCCCTCTCTCGCCGGAATCAAGGCCGAATCTCCCCTTCCTTCGTCTGTCCTCCCCGATCAGAAACCTCGTCTCGACGCCGACAGGAAACCTCGTCTCGACGCCGACAGGAAACCTCGTCCTTCAGAAAGAGATGCTCCTCCTCCAACAAAGAAAGCTCGATCCGGAGATGGACTCCCTTCGTTCTCTCGTTTAGGAGCGAATTCTCAATCTCCTCATCTCAACAACAACAATGGTTCTTCTGGATCACCACACTACCCTCCGCCATCCTCTTCCTACTCGCACCACTCTCAGCAGCAACACCAGAGTCATTCGAATCACTACGGCGGACACCAGAATCAACAACCTTATCCTCACAACGGAAATGGAGCTCAATCCTATTCCTCAAATCACTCGAACTCGCATCAGAACGGATACCCCTCTCGCCCTTACGATTACCCTTCGCATCGTTAAAACGAATCCTACCCTCCCTAGCATCAAAGTTCTCCATTTTCTCTCTCTGTGTTTCCCCTTTTCGACTCAATCTCTCGCTTGTTCTCTCTTTCTCTCTCTTTCATTCACTGCGTTTCGTCTTACTGGCTCTTCCCCTTTCCTTCCACTCTAGTTGTACGGATCCTACTCTGTTTCTCCTCTCCTGTTGCATAAATGTGTAACTCACAGACCACCGCTTGCATTCACTCTCATAGCAACTCTCGAACGAGAGATAGAGAGTGTGCAACGAACTTTGTACTGCAAGCTACGAACAAGGGAAAGAGAAAACGAGAGAATAATCTAAAACAGAGGTATATGAATTTTGCATTGATATGTTCAGGCTTTGGAAATCTTTGCGAGCTCGACGAGTACCGAGATCATGGCGGCGGGACTATTCAAGAGATGGAGCGAATCAGTCTCGGATCAAAGGGTCAGATGGAGAAAGGAGAGAGGCTCACCTTTCGAGAACAGCATTGGCCATCGTCATTTTCGCGCCTTGAGTCTCTTTTGCCTCGATAGCAATCATGAAGCAAGCACTAGGATCCAATTTGCTTTCGACGGGTTGATCGACCACGGTAGTTGTGCTCGCGACATCTTCGTCGATGACAGTTCGAGCGAGAGAAGGGAACATGGCGAAAGATTCGGGAGGAGAGATCATCATTCGAGGTCCTCCGGGAGTGTAGTTACTGAAAACTCGGGCCATCGAATGGAACTAATCAAGAGGGAGCGAAAAGTGAGCGGGAGAATAAGCCAGTCGTCAAGAGGAAGGGGGGTAGCTTACCATATCTTCGTCAGTCTTGTCATCTCCAGCGCACATGCAGAATTCAGCTTCGGGGTACTGGTAAAGGAGACGCTTGACAATTTCTCCCTTGTTGGTGTGAGCAGGTCGGACCTCGACGTTCTTCTTTCCCTGTGTACGATAAAGAGAATGTGAGGTACGAGGAAACGAGGGCAGGGCAAGGGAGACTAGCTTACAACGAGAACGTCGATAGGAAGGGATTCTTGCATACTCTCGAGCATAGCTTGACATTCCTTGGCTGTGGGCGATCGCATGGAGGTCAGCACGAGAAGGATAAAGGAGCTGAGAGATCAGTCTCGCTCACCTTGGAAGACACCAAAGACGGGATCGGCATTTCGGTAATGGAAAGTGACACTCGAAACCTTCTTCTCGACGAAAGCACCTTGAGTACGAGCTTCGTAGTCTGTGAACAGCCCATGAATATTATCAGCAAGCTCATCCAAAAAGTCGACGAAGGTTGCGCGGCGACTCACATCTGAAGATTTTGAGGACGTCCTTCTTCCAATCCATGTTGAGATCGTCCGTCAAACTGACCCATTCCTTTCCTCCCGGAACCTTCATGAAACAACCGTGTTCAGCGCTCATTCCCAATTTCTCGATGTGACCCAATTGAGATTCAAGGAATTCTCCATCTCGACCAGAAATGATGTAGACTACGTTCTTGGGGTCGGCACAGAGAGTTTGAAGACTGTCGATCAAAGCGGGAGAAGGGAGAGCGGCAGAGGGATCCTTGACGATAGGAGTTAGAGTACCGTCGTAGTCGAAAAGTAGGAGTCGTTTTGATGCGGCTTTGTATTTAGATGAGACGGCTTCGGTATCGAGAGGAGGAGTGTTCTGAGTAGCTTGTTCTCCTTGTAACGATTCGAGGAGCTTGAGGATGTTGGTGTGAGCCCAGACAGCGGCGGTTTGAGTCATGACCGCTTCGTGGAGAAGCTGTGAAACAAACAAGCCACCTTAACTCGTTAGCAAGAATACTCAAGAGCTGAAGAGGAATCGATTCTCACGGCATGTCGTTCGTTTCGCTCCTCCATTGAAGCAGTGAGGCAATCATTGATCGTCTTTGCGACACCTCCGAGATCCCAAGGGTTGACTTTGATAGCCTTGTTGAGGAGAGCGGAAACACCAGTGAACTCGGAGACCATGAGAGATCCCTTGGCTTCGGCTTGGCAGATGATATACTCCATACTGTAGAGAACGAGAGTGAATGAGCGAGCTGAGCGACGAGAAGCGGGAGTAGAGAAAGAAAACGAACCTAGTCGTGTTCATACCGTCTCGACGAGAAGCGACGAGAGCGATGTCGGCAATAGTAAGGAGAGCGAAGTATTCCTGTGAGCGCTCGACAGAGTGTCAGCAACACTTCGAAGGGAAGCGAGACGAAGAAGTCAAAACTTACATCTCGATCGACGGTTTGATGGAAATGGTGGACAGGAGAGTGCTCGATAGTTCCGTAAGTTCCGTTAATTTGATCGACGAGCTCAGAGACCTTTGTAGCGAGAGCAGGTGAATCTCCGGGAGAAGGCGAAGTGACTTGCATCAGAACGACTTTGTGAGCCCATTCGGGGTAATCGTGAAGGAATCGCTCGTAAGCTCGGAGCTGTAAAACAGAGTTCATACTTTGTCAAACTTGAGGGACAGTGAGAACGGAGAGTGAATGTGGAAACGTACCTTGGGAAGAACACCTTTAGTAGGATCCAACTTGTCACGACCGACGATGATCTTCTTTCCCGCGTACAACCTCCTGAGCGCCTCAACCTTGAGTGCGACTCCAGGGTTCTTTCGATCCTTCTCGACCTTGTCAACGTCGATTCCGATAGGGCAATGAGCGATTCGAGTAATGTTTCCATGTGCGTCGACTCCTCCGAGACGAGCTTCGTAGCCCATGACTCGAACGCAGGATGAGAGGAAGTGACGAGCGTAAGAGTGAGTTTGGAAAGTGACGAGGTTGCAACCGAGCATTCCATCGAGAATAGGCTCGCGACCTGTAGAGAAAAGTTCCATCGACGAGTCAGGAAGTGTGAGGATGATCGTGAGGAGAGAAATGGAACGTACGAGGGAGGCAACGGAAGAACTCGCTCGAAGGGAAAGGACAATGGAGGAAGAGCGAGATGTTTGGTTTCTCGTTGGGAAGAAGTTCTCGAAGCATTCGAGGTACAAGGAGAAGATGATAATCGTGAATCCAGATCTATCGAGCCATGTCTAGCGTCAGATGAGACAGCAGTAAGATGTACAGAGAAGACGCACCAGATCTCCAGGTTTGTAAACTGATGCGACCTTCTTCGCGTAAACCATATTCGTCTCGTAGTAAGCGTTCCAAGCAGCTTCCTCGTCCTTCTTGCTGATACTGTCGGGGAGGGAGAGGTAATGGAAGATGGGCCAGAGGTAAGTCTTGCACATTCCTTCGTACATTTCTAATAGAATCGAAAGAATTCGTTAGTAGCTGAAATCTTCGAATAGTTTAGTGCTAGGTGCTCACTTGTGTGTAAGCCGTCCTCAACCCAAACTGGTACGCAAGTGACACCATCTTTTCCATGAGCTCCCATCTGTTTCAATCCCCTCTCGAGATCCTTCTTCTCTTCCGAACCCAATTGATTGTTCGTCAAAGGTACTCCAGGATCCTGAACGAGATCATCCGGTCTACCGACGACGACGAGGGGTCGACTCGAGAGACTCTTGACTCCAGCGTTGAGAGCGGCGTGACCTCGACGAGGGTACAAGACCCAACGATCTTTCGGAGTGACTTGACCCGAATTGAGAACGCTTGATGAGTTGCCGTTTACATCGGGAGAAGGTGCACGGGAAGGAGGAAGAGCAGGGTGAAGACTAGGTCGAAGGGAACTGGCGGGATTAGGGAAAGAAGCGGGAGGCATAACGTGTTTGTTCGAGAGTTGGGTTGGAGCAGAACCGGGAGTCGAAGGTAAAGCGAACGTTTGGGTCGCACCAGGTCCATCGAGTGGAGTATTCGCTCCTGAAGGTAAGACGGATTCTGAACCGTTGATATCGGGTAGAACGTGGTTGTCGAGTGCGACGGAATGAGATTTCGTCGTAGGATATAATCGACAGACATCTGTTTTGAACGCTTCTCCCGTTATTTTCTAGTCTCTTCGGCGAACAGTATGAGAATAGCTTACAAGGTAAAGAGTGAACGACAACGCTGCGGGGAAGAGGGAACAGAATATGAATCAGCATCATCCAACAGTTTTACCGCAGTAACCAAGACCTCAGCTCTAGAGCACTTTGTAGATGCTGTTCCACTCCTTTAGAGCTACCAGACCATGATCCAAACGAGATCGCACCTCTAATCTCCTCCCTAGATTGAGAGTGGGTCTTGCATGAGAGAGACTCACATTGTTCTCCCGCTAACTTCTTTACCTTTACTCTTTAGATCCTCTTCCCATTTACCGATACTCTCTTTGATCTGACTCAATGAAACTTCAGGGTCGGCAGAAGGAGGTTCCCAATCTTCTTGAGGTTCCGTTGGAATTTCGTCAGAGAGCGAAATGTTTTGAGCCCGAGTAGAATGGATGCGAGAAGGAGGTCCAGGTCGTTTGAGCGAGCCTGCACGAGCAGGTAGAGCTGAAACCATTTGTTTGAGAGAAGTTTGAAGGAGAGAGGAAGAAGTCGAGGTTCGAGGCGGTGTCGAGAAGGATTTCAGAGGGAGAGAGTTGTCGGTCTAAAGTCGGGTCGAGTGAAGGGGTTGTCGAGTCGAGGAGAGCAGGAGAAAGATATGAGAGCTCGAGAAAAGGAGAAGGAGAGCGAAATAGGAGCGAGAGCGAGGTCTGTCTTGTTCTCGCTGACGAAAAAAAAAACTCTCCGCGCGAACGACTCCGCAGTTTCATCCCTGTCGAAACCTCTCTTCGAACCTGAACTAGGTTGGAAAGTGAAAGTGAAAATGTACGCATTACAAAGAGAGAGGAATGAACAGCTTGGAGAAGAAAAGGAGGGAAACGAAAACGAAAAAATGGGAACTATGCTTCGACTTCGGTTGATCTTGAAATGGTCACTACTGCTTAAGCGGACTTGGACATTTCCACTGTAGAGATCAACAAGTGTCTAGTCAGTGAACCAGAACTTTTGAGAAGAGCAAGAATTAATAACATACTCTTGAGTCCAGCGATGGCCTTAGCAGGGTTCAATCCCTCTGTTTGACGATGAAGAAGAGGTCGTAGCATAAGAGAGTAGAGGGGAGTGGTGAGTAGAAGAGGGTAGGAAGGAGGGAAAGGAGAAAAAAAAATCAAAAAAGTCAGTCAAAAATTCGCAATTTTCGTCCCGACGACGACGGAAACAAGCCCCAAATCGACCAGAATAAGCCCAGGACGACGTTTTACTCACTTGGACAAGTTTTGGTACTTGAGACGTGCCAGAGTCGACCAGGGCGAAGGAAAGAGAGTTTGTAAGAAGAAAGCGACGAAAAAATGCGTCAGCCGTCACATTCTGATGCTCTAGGGAGTAAGATTGAGACGTACCAATTGAAGCTATATCGACGAAAGCCAGAACGAGCGACAAACGTGATGAAAAGGGAGGAGAAACGAAGAATCCGTCAGTTTTCCGAGCGAAACGAAATAAAGTCCATTTTTTCTGGAGACTTACATAGTGTGGCATCGGTAGAGAGAGAAGGGGTTCGATAGTTGTTCGAGACGAGATCCGGTAGCCTTGTCACGAGAATCAGCAACCCATCGGTAGGCTTGCATCAAAACTGCAGGTCCCAAGTATTGATCTTGGTTCCACCTGTACGCAGATGTGGAGCCGCCATCAGTCAAGGCGAGGATAAGAGGGATGTAGAAAGAACACAAAAGCGTACCAGTAAGAAGGGCAGGAAGTTGAGCAACAGGCGCAGAGGATACACTGTCAATTCGAAAGAGCCATCAGATTTAAATCACTGATCTACGTCTGAAATTTGCCGATCTTTACTGACCTCGTACATTCCATCGAGCTTGAGTCGGTCCTCCTTCGATTGCAAATGCTCTCGTCCATCAGCAGGAGGTTCGGCTTGAAGGTAAGGCTTGATACTCTTGTATTGTTTGTAGAATCTGTTTCGTCGCTCCCTCACTCTATCAGCAAGCGCTTCTCAAGGATAGAGTATGAAGGTAAGAGCACGCACTGAGTCATGTCGGGTACGAGATCCTTGATGACATACACTACGAAAAGAAAGGAGAATTAGTTTTTCTCGCATAACTCTGGGACGAGTAGTGCGTCCGTGACTTACTGTGAGGGAGAGGGTAAATCTTGACGTCCTTTGTATCATTCTTTTCGACCCTCTTCAAGCAAGCAAGAGTGTTTACACCTATAAAAATTCTCTCTCGTAAATGATCAATTCTCCTTTTTCTCGATTCCTAGTTTCAGAGAAAGAGTGTGTGTACTTACCATCAATGTTCATAGCACATGAACCGCAAATACCTTCTCGGCAAGACCTCCTGAAAGTGAGGGTAGGATCCAATTCATTCTTGATTTTGAGAATAGCGTCCAACACCATCGGTCCACACTTGTTCATGTCGATCGAGTAAGTTTGTAAATGAGGTTTCTCACTCGGTGTATCTGGGTTCTATAACATTCTCCGAAAGAACAATAGGTTAGTGGGTTTGTGGCGAGGAAGCCGATCTGGAGAGGAGAGGGAGAGTAGAAGTGAGGAATTACCCATCGGTAGATTTGGAACTTTTTGATTTGTTCTGCTGGTTTACCTTGGACTGCGGTAGCCAATCCTCGGAGGTTCTGTTCAGAGGGAGTTCGAAGAGAAGAGGGGAGTTAGTTGATCGGAAGTTCGAGGGAGGAACTTGACCGCGGCTACTCGAACAGAGGGAAGGGCGCTCACCTTGGGAGCAGTGCGGGTGGCACGAGCAAGAGTTGGAACTAGCATGATTGTGAGTGGTAGAGAAGGAGCAAAGTGAGGGGGAAAAAGACTCGGATCTAGGTGTGAGCGAATGAAGTGTCGTCGATTTCAGCCTAAAATATTCGCAACTTCACTCTCAGATCGACTGCTACCCTTAGATTGATCTCACGACATCTGATCGTTCATGGCGCGTCCTCGACGAGGCGACGATCATGCGTTGGCTGAAAAGTCGTGTGCGAAATTCCGACTTTTTCCGAAGAACGACTGAAACGCAGGCAGCGATTCACACCTACTTCAAACGATAAGAAGCGACGCAGGCAATCGTTTGAAACCAGTTCGCGTCGGCCAACACAAAACAGCAAGCTCTGAACAATTCTCTCGTCAAACCATCTCATTCTTCGAGGACGCTGCCTCTCAGCTCGCACTGATTCAGGAAGAGGATATCGAGCGAGGTAGGTAGATTACTGATAGAATGATCGAAGAGTGGCCGATTATGAATGAGGATGGGCGAGGTATGATCTAGGTCGATGATAGAACTGGTTTGATTCCTTGAACAATCTCTTCGTATACCGTCTCGATAGGTTTCGACGAATCGATCTGTGGGCGCGTACAGATTGGTGAGCTCCCTAACTTTGAAAGCGGCGAGAGTGAGGGATGTGAGCTTACATCGACGACTTTCCCTTGTTTACGATAGTAATCAACGACGGGCATCGAGGTGTTGATGAAAGTTTCTGTACACCGAGATGCCAATCTCTACACCTGTCAGTGAAAGGATGGGTTGTAAGAAAGGTTTTTTTCCGAGACGTACGGAATCTCTTCTTGATTGATTCTTCATTATCATCGTCCCTCCCACTAGTCTTGCCTCTCTCCAACAACCTTTCCAACAAGATGGGTTCAGGACAAACCAAGAACAATACCAAACTCGATTTGCAGACCTACTCATTCCCTCTTTTCTCGTCAGGAAAATCTAGCACTTTTTCAAACTTTCTCGAGAAAGATAGAAAGAAACATACGGATTCATCGAATTTGACGGCCTGATCCATTTGTCTCGGGAATCCATCAATCAAGAACCTCCTACCCCCTCGACCTTGACCTTGACTCGAACTCGAATTGGAACCCTCCATTTTGTCCCTCATTGCGTTCTCCAACAATTTGATCGTAACTTCCATAGGTACGATCTTACCTTCCTTGATATAACTTTTGATCATCTCTCCATATTCAGATCCTGAACGCGTTTGTTCGGCTCTGAGAAGATCACCAGCTGATTGCAGGGAAGGGAGGTTTAGTGAGTTGTGTGTGTTTTTGG